>VOFI01001406.1_pt1 | contig 128690 bp, 123 predicted proteins | sample 5384131 | NCBI WGS metagenome assembly VOFI01 (sample SAMN12384728, study PRJNA508395) | human gut metagenome | isolation source: healthy gut H | host: Homo sapiens | reverse complement strand
GCTTTGAGTTTCTTTTTAACGGTGTCAGCTATTATTGGAATAGACTTTTCTACAGCTTCAGCCAGTTTTGCTACCTTTGCTTTTTAATTCTCGGAGCATTTTGTTATCCGCACGAATCTGACGGTTGATTTCACAGCGGTCTGCTATCATGCCTTTCTTTTTCCATATTCTGGGCAATGTAGCCTTCATGGATGGTTGGCTGTTGGAATAGTTACAACGAAAAAACGGGTGTATAATCAGGTTAGTAAATATTATTTATTAATCACATCTATTTATGGATTGACAACAGTGAAAAAATAAAGTAAACTAAAGTTAGTTAAAGCTAATTAAAAAACGGCTTATGTTTAGATAATGGGATAGGTTTATAAAATTATAGAAACGTACATCTGATGTTTTTAATGAAAGCAAAGGTGTGCATATTTTTTTTCACATGAATTAGTTAAAACTAACTATTGATAAAGAAAACTTACTGGGTAGAGTAGATTCATTTTCAGACACAAAAAGATGATTATAAAAAGAAATACGTGAATTTAATCAAAAACTGACACAGAAAGGGATCCGGATTATCCCGGTTCGCATATCAGACAAACGGATGCTGGTTTATGTCTATCGTCCAGAAAAGTTAAAAGAAGATTTTTCTGATGAGAAAACTCAGATCATATTGAAATGTAAGGGATATGATTGTACGAATCTATCACAGTGCATCTGCAGACTGATTCAAAAACTGCAGAGTGACCCAGACTTTCCGCATGAAATAGGTTTATTCTTAGGGTATCCGGCAGAGGATGTAAAAGGATTTATTGAGAATAAGGCGGCCTGCAGCAAATGTTCTGGGTGTTGGAAGGTGTACGGGGATGAACAGGCCGCGAGGATTCTGTTTAAAAATATAAAAAATGCACAGAAATTTATTGCAGGAGATGGAAAAGTGGCGTGGCTGTTGAACAGCTTACGATTACTATATAATCACAAACTTCAGAAAGGAAGGTAAAAATCATGAGTAAAATTGCAGTAGTTTATTGGAGTGGCACAGGAAATACAGAAGCCATGGCAAAGGCAGTACTGGAGGGCGCGAAGGAGAAGGGGGCAGAGGTTGTATTATTAACTCCGGATGAATTTGATGTTTCTATGATGGATTCTTATGATGCGATCGCTTTTGGATGCCCGGCAATGGGAGCAGAAGTATTGGAAGAAGAGGAATTTGAACCGATGTTTGCTTCTTGTGAATCAAAACTTTCAGGAAAAAGAATTGCACTGTTTGGCTCTTATGGCTGGGGAGATGGAGAGTGGATGAGAGACTGGGAGACAAGATGCAAAGAGGCGGGAGCTGTCTTGATTTGTGAAAGCGTGATCTGCAATGAAATGCCCGATGATGAGGGGATTCAATCCTGCAAAGCGTTGGGTGAAAATCTGGATTAATAAATATTGGGGAATGCTTTGCGAGAAAAGATTTTAATCAGTTAATAGCGCGTTCCCATAATACGATTTAGAACGCAACCGATGATCAAGAACGGATGATTTTGTAGATATCTGCTATCGGAGCGTTTTATGAATATATTAAAAATGGGAGGTTGGGTATGAGTGTTGTTATTATAGGCGGGCATGATAGAATGGTCTGTCAGTACAAAAAAAAGTTTGTAAAAGTTTTAATTGTAAAGCGAAAGTCTTTACACAGATGTCTGCAACTTTAAGTAAACAGATTGGGAATCCAGATTTGATTGTACTGTTCACGAATACGGTTTCCCATAAGATGGCCAGGTGTGCAGTGGAGGAGGCGGAACGCTGCAATGCGGATGTAGTGAGATGCCATTCAAGTAGCAAAAATGCGTTACAGGAGATTCTTGGAAGTATCTGTATGTAGCGAAATTTTTTTATATATTAAGAATAGATATTGTTTTGGTGAGTTGATAGAGGTATAGGTTATGTCTTTTTTTCAAAATACTTGTAAGCCAAAAGGAATCGGCGGCAAAATTATGGTTCATATGATGAATACTGGTCATTCATCTATGGCTGAATGGGGATTTACACATATGGAAATTCAAAGCGATAATGTATGTCTGGATATTGGATGTGGCGGTGGGGCAAATGTCAGAAAGTTATTAGAAAAAAGTCCGTATGGCAGAGTGGTTGGCATTGATCATTCAGAAATCAGTGTAGAAAAAAGCAAAAAAATCAATAAAGCAGGGATAGAAAGTAAGCGTTGTGAAATCCTGCAGGGGGATGTCATGAAACTCCCTTTCAGAGGTGAAACTTTCGATGTAATTACTGCATTTGAAACAATATATTTCTGGCCGGATATTAGTGAGGCTTTTAAGAAGGTATATAAAATTTTGAAAATCGGCGGAACGTTTATGATCTGCAATGAATCAAACGGTGAAAATCCAAAGGATGAAAAGTGGACGAAGATAATACAGGGGATGAAGATTTACAATTCTGAGCAAATAGAAAAATCTTTGGAGGATGCCGGTTTTAGAGGAGTAAAAGTAGATAAAACAAAAAAAAGGTTGGATTTGTGTGGTGGTAAAAAAGTTATGAAAAGCAAAAGAAAACGATGGTATTTATTGTGGTTTGTAGGCGCAGTAATATGGCTGACTAACTTTTTTTGACAGTTTCAGAAAAGATGGGGTTGATTTTGTGGTAAGCATGCAACTTTTAGCCGCAATACTCTTCTTTGCTTGCAGGTATTGTTGGGCATATTCGATATAAGAAGCACGATAAAAATCAATAATGCAATACTAAATATGGAAAATGAAAAGATTTTAGAAACCGGGAAAGTATGAAATTCCCGGTTTTAAAATGCCATTCAATTTATAGTGAGAAGAGAGTTATTTGATATGCTTTTTGAGGGCTTCAAAACTTTCAGAACTAATGACATGTTCTATCCTGCATGCATCTTGTGCGGCAATATCCGGATCAACACCAAGACGTTCTAGCCAGGAAGAAAGAAGAACATGGCGTTCATAAATCTGTGTAGCTATTTCTTTTCCAGATTCAGTTAAATTAAATATCCTTCCGGAGATACCGTTATATGTCCGCTTGTACGCAGTTTCTTCATAGCCACACTTACGCTGGGTTTTTAAAGTCTAATTCTGTAGCGATGTCCACAGAACGAACAACAGGACGTTTTTTGCTTAATATTAAAATAGTTTCCAGATAGTTTTCACCAGACGAATTTATGTGCATAGCTTGTCACCTCCTATATCATTCGGATTCTTTTATAAAAATTGTATAGTTATTGTATCATGATTCATGGTATTCAGCCAGATATATTTATAAAAGAAAAATAAAAAAGTATTAAATAATTATTGACAGCTCACCGGGATTAGAATATACTAACAACGTCAAATGAGAAAAAACATCGAATAGCTGTGAGTAAATTTTAAGTATAATTGTAAAAATGACTATAAGGAGCGAGTGGATATGAATTTAACAGAAGCCAAAGAAGGGGAAGAATATATCATTAAGGAAATTTTGACAGATGATGAAGAACTGACCTCTTTTCTGTTTTCTCTTGGCTGTTACAGTGGTGAACCAATTACAGTGGTTTCTCATCTGAAGGGTGGCTGTGTAGTTTCCATTAAGGATGGGCGTTATAATATTGATACTGATCTGGCGAAAGCCATTTCAATATAATAAAAAATAGTAGTTTCCACTATTTTTTTTTTTTTTGCAAAGGTTAGTGCATACTAATAAAGATAAGATGCGTATAATTAAAGACGTCGAAAAGGAGGAGAATTATGAGGATTGCTTTTGCAGGAAATCCCAACAGTGGAAAGACGACCATGTACAATGCACTTACCGGCAGGAATGAACGTGTCGGGAACTGGGCAGGCGTTACGGTCGAAAGAAAAGAAAGTCCGATCAAGAAAGGTTATTATGACGGGACGGAGGAGTTAGTTGCGGTAGATTTGCCGGGCGCTTATTCTATGTCTCCTTTTACATCGGAAGAAAGCATTACCAGCGGATACGTCAAGAATGAGAATCCGGATGTGATCATCAATATCGTGGATGCTACGAATCTGAGCAGAAGCCTGTTTTTTACCACACAGCTTCTGGAACTTGGGATTCCAGTAGTTGTCGCACTGAATAAGAGCGATATCGTTAATAAGAAACAGACAAAAATTGACGAGAAGATTCTGTCTGAAAAGCTGGGCTGTCCGGTAATCAAGACGATTTCCACTTCTTCCGGACATGAAGGACTCAAAGAGACTGTAAATCTTTGCTGCGGCTGCATTAAGAGGAAAAGGTCAGAAAGCACCTTATGTGCAGGGGGATATTGATTTCAAAGATAAAACGGCAGTAGAAGCGGCTGACAGAAAGCGTTTTGAGTTTGTGAATGGAATTGTAAAGCAGGTAGAGAAGAGAAAAGTTTTTACAAAGGATAGAAACGTACAGGATAAGATTGACGGTATCATCACACATAAGATTATCGGTATACCGATTTTCGCAAACAGTTATCTTCCTTGTGTTCTACATATCCCAGACAACGCTCGGTACCTGGATCGCAGACTGGCTGGTGGCATGGATCGAGACTTTCCAGGGATGGGTCGGCGGACTGATGGAAAATGCAAACCCGCTTCTGTATGCACTCCTTGTAGATGGTATCATCGGTGGCGTTGGTGCAGTTGTCGGTTTCCTTCCGCTTGTTATGGTCATGTACTTCTTAATTGCATTATTGGAAGATTGTGGATACATGGCAAGAGCTACAGTAGTTCTGGATCCGATTTTTAAGAGAGTAGGGCTTTCCGGTAAATCTGTGATTCCCATGGTCATCGGTACCGGATGTGCGATTCCGGGTGTTATGGCTTGCCGTACAATTCGTAACGAAAGAGAGCGCCGTACCACAGCGATGCTTACACCATTTATGCCATGTGGAGCTAAAATCCCAGTGATTGCTCTTTTTGCAGGTGCATTCTTTGCGGACGCATGGTGGGTTTCAGCAACTATGTATCTGGTGGGTATTCTCTTAGTTTTGCTTGGAGCTTTACTTGTGAAAAAGATTACAGGACAAAAATACAGAAAATCTTTCTTTATTATTGAACTTCCGGAATATAAGTTTCCAAGCTTGAAAAGGGCATGCGGCTCTATGCTGGAGCGAGGAAAAGCATATATCGTAAAAAGCAGGAACGATCATTCTGGTATGCAATACGGTGGTACAGATCATGCAGAGCTTTAACTGGCAGTTCCAGCTTGTAGAAGAAGGTGCAGAAGGGACATCTATTTTGGCATCCATTGCCCATCCGTTTGCGATTTTGTTCATACCGCTTGGATTTGGAGTGTGGCAGCTTGCAGCAGCGGCAGTGACAGGTTTTTTATCGCAAAAGAAAACGTAGTTGGGACGCTTGCAGTAGTTTACGGTATCACAAACTTAATAGATACAGATGAACTGGCGTTGGTTGGAAGTGGGAATGAAGTAGCAACTGTTATGGGACTGACAAAGGTAGCAGCTCTTGCTTATTTGATGTTTAACCTTTACACACCACCTTGTTTTGCAGCTCTTGGAGCGATGAATTCAGAAATGAAGAGTGGAAAATGGCTGCTTGGAGGAATCTGTCTCCAGCTTGCAACGGGGTATACCGTAGCTTTCGGTATATATCAGATTGGTACATTGATCACAACAGGATCTCTTGGCACCGCATTTATTCCGGGACTTATCGCAGTTATTGCATTTGCTTTGATTATTCTCTGGAGAATCCGTAAGTCAGATAAAGAGTTTGCTTCAGAATACAGCCTGCATTCTGTAAAATCATAAAGGATAAAAGTTATAGCAGACGGTGGACAGAGAAGAAGTACTTTGTCCACCATTTTTATTAGAAAAGGATGTGAAATGCTCTATGGAAAATATGATAGCAGTTCTTGTTATTGTAATCTTAGTAGGGAGTGCAGCTGCATATCTTATTAAGGCAAAAAGAAGCGGAGTGAAATGTGTTGGATGTCCAGCGGGAGGAAATTGCAGCAGCAAAAATAAAAAGAAAAAAAAGAAATTGACGGGTCCGGTCATCGCAAAAGAAAGAAACCATGTTTATTACAGGAATGCATTGTGAACATTGTGTACAAAGTGTGACAGATAGCTTGAATCGGATTGATGGAGTCTCCGCCAGAGTAGATCTTAATAAAAGTTGTGCTGAGATATCCCTTGATCGTGAAATAGGGGAAGATATCCTGATCTGCGCAGTAGAAAAAGCAGGGTTTTTAGTTGAGTCTATTCAAAGCTAGACCGTGGTATTTCATATGGGAGAAAGCGGGTATGAACGGTGAAAAAAGAAAGTATTATTATAAAACTGAAAGAAAATGGCTGCAGAATTACAAAGCAGCGTAAAATGATTTTAGATATTATCCTGGAAGACAGGTGTTCCAGCTGCAAGGAAATTTATGCCCGGGTGGTGAAACTTGACCAGAGCATTGGGATGGCAACCGTTTACCGTCTGGTAAAGGAATTGGAGAATATCGGGGTGCTTAGCAGAGAAATCGTATATAAGTAGCCTGCAAATGACAAAATTTATCAATAAGGACTTAGAATTGACTATCTTAAATGAAAGTTGTTACTATGAAAAAATAAACAGAGTCTTATAGAAAAGGAAGTGATGTGGTTGTGAAACAACATAGGTTTTGGGCGTGGGCGTCCGTCTTTTGCTTTTTGATGGTATTCTATACAGGCTATAAACACAAATAATCAGGAGGTACATAGGATGTTTAGTGATTCTACTTTGAAAAAAAAAATCGGATGTTTTGTAGGAGGAGTCGTATTTGGGACTGCGGGTGTAAAGCTCCTTTCCAGTAAGGACGCAAAAAAGTATATACAAACTGCACTGCGGCTGTACTGCGGGCAAAAGACTGTGTTATGAAGACTGCTACAACAGTGCAGGAGAACGCAGAGGATATCCTTGCAGAAGCACAACAGATCAATGAAAAGCGTGCACAGGAAGAGGCAATGCAGGTGCAGGACGATGATGTTCAGGAGGATGGTGCGTCTGAACAGGAAGAAAACGAATAGGTAAAAGATGAGATTTCTTATCAAGCATGAAGTACAGGGCCGTCTCCGTATCCACGTTATCCGAAACCGAATGACATGTACGGAGGCGGATGTTCTTTGCTGGGCTCTTGAAAAACAGAAAAGTGTTATAAAGGTCAAAGTATATGAGCGCACCGCAGATGCTGTGATCTATTATACAGGGGACAGAGAAGAACTGATCCATAAATTAAAAAAGTTTCATTTTGAGAAAGCAGATGTTCCGGATAATGTATTATCAAGTTCAGGGCGTGCTTTAAATTCCGCATACAGGGAAAAGCTGATAGCAAAAACATTGCTCCATTATGGAGGGAAATTGCTCTTGCCAAATTCGGTGAGAAAAATATGGCTTACTTTTAAAGTGGTCCAATATATCGGAAAAGGGATTCGATGTCTGGCCAGACGGAAGATAGAGGTGCCGGTATTAGATGCTACAGCGATTGGCGTGTCCGTGCTTTGCGAGGAGACTTTAATACTGCCGGTTCTGTCATGTTTCTGCTGGGAATTGGAGAATTGCTGGAGGAATGGACACATAAAAAGTCTGTAGGAGATCTGGCACGCAGCATGTCTTTTAAACATAAAGAAAGTATGGCTGAAAAGAGAGGAGCAGGAAATTCTTGTTCCGGCATCCGATATTTTGCCGGGTGACAGAGTGATCGTACACATGGGCAATGTAATCCCATTTGATGGAGAGGTGTCTTGCGGAGAAGGAATGGTGAACCAGGCATCTTTGACCGGAGAATCTCTTCCGGTACGAAGAACTGAGGGTCAGTCCGTATATGCAGGAAACCGTTTTGGAGGAAGGAGAGTTGGAAATCATAGTCAGGGCCGTATCAGGTGCTACCCGGTTTGAAAAGATTGTGACTATGATTGAAGACTCAGAAAAGTTGAAATCCAATCTGGAAAGCAAGGCAGAGCATCTGGCGGACCGTCTGGTACCATATACGCTTCTGGGGACAGGGCTTGTCTGGGCTGTCACACGCAATATGACAAAAGCTCTTTCTGTTCTATGGTGGATTTTTCCTGCGCATTGAAGCTGGCTATGCCGATTTCTGTCCTTTCTGCAATACGGGAAGCCGGACAGAATGGAATTACCGTAAAGGGTGGGAAGTATCTGGAGGCTGTGGCAGAGGCAGATACCATCGTATTTGATAAGACCGGTACGCTGACAAAGGCGAAACCAACTGTAAAAGAAGTCATTGTGTTTGGCGATTATCCTGAACCGGAAGCTCTGCGGATTGCTGCCTGTCTGGAAGAACACTTTCCACATTCCATGGCAAAAGCTGTCGTGGATGCTGCAAAGAGAAGAAGTCTGTATCATGAAGAAATGCATTCAAAAGTGGAGTATATTGTAGCCCATGGTATTTCCTCCTATATAGAAGGAAAGAAGACCATAATAGGGAGCAGTCATTTTGTGTTTGAGGATGAAAAGTGCCGGATACGTCCGGAATATCAGGAACGATTTGATACGCTTCCTGAAGAATACTCTCATTTGTTCCTTGCCATTGACGGAGAATTAGTTGCTGTAATCTGTATTGAAGATCCTCTCAGGGAAGAAGCCGGGGAGATGGTAAGATTTTTGAAAGAAGAAGGTGTTTCCAAGATCGTCATGATGACGGGAGACAGTGAACGTACTGCAGCATCTATTGCGAAACGAGTGGGAGTGGATGAATATTATTCCGAAGTACTTCCGGAAGATAAGGCAGGATTCATTGAAAGAGAGAAAGCGGCAGGAAGAAAAGTAGTGATGATCGGTGACGGAATCAATGATTCGCCAGCGCTTTCAGCAGCAGATGCGGGAATTGCAATCAGTGATGGAGCAGAACTTGCGCGAGAGATCGCAGACATTACGATTGCTGCTGAGGATCTGCGGGAAATCGTAGTACTGAAACGTTTGTCTAATGCGATGATGCACCGTATTCAGGGGAATTACAGGGGGATTGTCGGTATTAATGCAATGCTGATTGCACTAGGAGTGGCAGGAATTATTCAACCAACGACCTCTGCGTTACTACATAATACTTCTACTTTAGCTATCAGTTTGAAGAGTATGGGAAATTTATTGCCGACTAATTAATATAAAATATTCATATTGTTATAAGTTTTAATGTCTGAATAGTTTGATTTGTAGACTATTCAGACATTTTTAGTAGAGCTCAATAATTGTTGTCCAATTTGTATTCCAGCATTGATATACAATTCTTGTATTTGTTGGTATTTATTATCGATAGCTTCCGGTTCAGATTCCCATACTATTTCATAGATTGCCATAGCTTTTTTGAGATGGGAGGTAGCCTGTTCTATATCAGCCTGTACCAGATAGGCAGTTCCCATAGCTTCCTGAATAATGGCATAGTCCAGATACTGATCGGAATTGTATTCTTTTACCAGCCGGGCACATTTGCGTAAGGAGGATAATCCACGAGACGCTTCACCGGTATCTGTAAGGAGAGCTGCATAGTTGCAGATTTGAACAATACTGTCATTCATATAGAGAAGCTGGTATTGTTCTAATAAGCTGATTCCCTGCTCCATAGCCTGTTTTGCCAGTTCGGTATTTCCCTGCTGGTGATATAGTCCACCCAGATTTCCATATAGATTTGCGACGAGGTGGGCGTTTTCAGGTGTAACAGGAGAAAGCAAAGACATCGCTTCTTTTTCCAGCTTTACGGCTTTTCCAATATTTCTTTCAAGGGTAGCTTTATAGTCCAGTAATAATGCCCGGTCAGACACGGTTCCGATAGAAGTGTCTTCCAGCAAAGAAGATAGTTCACGCAGGATTCTTTGCATACCATTTTCTTCGTGGTATTTTTCCATATATGGGAAAACATCTTCTAAGAATAATAAATAACCAGAAATATCATCTTTAGTTGTTTTTGTAATAATGTTTTCAACGGTTTGGAAAACAAGTCTGTAGTAGGAAATATCATTGCCGTGTAAAAGGCAGATGTTTTGCAGACTTTCCAGTAAAGGGAAACAGGTTTTTACAGACGGCTGCATATCTGCAACAGCGATTTCCTGTATCATGGGATGCAGTACAATGGTTCTTCCGGTTTTTGGCTGAATAAATCCCATTTCAATTAAATCATTTACGGCATTCAAATCCGGTAAATTCAGCCATGCAGCAAATCTTCGTGCCGGAATACCGGTTAAAGGAATCAGGCACAGACATCTCATTACATCTTGTTGAGTTTCAGAAAGCTGATATAGAGAGAATAAAGTATGTATGTGTCCATAGTAGGTTTCTTTGCTGCTTTGCCCGTCTTTTATAATATTGATTTTATCAGTTGCATCAAGAGCGACATTTTCTTCCAACAATTTTTTTAAGAGCATTTCTGGTTCCAATATTCCGGTTTCCAGTAAGCGTGATGCCAGTTCTACAGCGAGCGTATGGGCATGGACAGCTTCTATGATCTGTTCTATGACATCAGATTTTTCTTCTGTGTCGGAGAAAAATTTTCCTGCAAGTTGCAGAAGCGTTGTTTTATCGGAAATTTCTTCCAACAGCATACAGGAATGTCCGTCCAGACGGCTTCTGGTAGTAAATAATATCTGACAGCGGTATTTGAGTATGACCGAAAGAAAACTGTCCTGTATGGAAGTGGCGTTGAAATTATCTACAATCATCAAAGTATCTTCTTTGAGAGAACGCAGAAAACGGTTGTGTTTTCGGAAGCGTTCTTCATCAGAATCCTGCGGAAGATCATCCGCAAAATCCATGTCTGTAATATCCTGTTTTAAATCACCGCTGTAGGTGAGATACAGGATATTGGTATATTCTTTCTTATACTGCAGGGCATAAGCCTTTGCCAGTTCACTTTTCCCGATTCCGGCAATTCCAGATAAAAATACTTTACGCTCTTTTTTCCAACAGAGAATGCAGACTTCGATTTCTTCAGAACGTCCACAAAAATGCCTGCATGGACGGGGAACGTCATTTCCCATTACAAAATCTGTTAAGACAGGAGAAAGATTTCCGGCGGCTAATAATTTCTTGGTTCGTGTGTCACGTTTCACAAAATTCCGTTCCATTCCGAAACACAGAACCCTTGTTATGAAAATATGTATGGTGTCTATATCAGCGGGAGAATAAGAACAGATTAGTTCCTGTTTTTTTGGCTCTGAAATAGATGTATCCTGTAATACTAACTCATATAATTCTTTTGCTGCCATAGCAGAATCATACATCAGAGGAATAATATGTCGCTGAATGTTTCCTGCCAATTCTAATTGATGTTCTTTATCTAAAAAGTAGGTTACGATCCGGGGACTTACTTTTGCCTGTCCTGTCATCCAACGGCAGACCTGTCCATTGTCAAAATCAAAGTCTATGGCTTCATCGCTGCACATAAACGTGTCAAATAACAGATAGGTAAAATCTATTTGATTCATTCCTTTATCTTCGCTGATATAACGGCGAATGATCGTCATAATCGAACCAAAATCACATCTTTCCAAATAGAATCCCCTCCTGTTCTGTAAAATACTCAATTTCCGCTCAATCTATGCTCAATGAGTTTCTTATGAAATTCCATTAAACTGACATCAGGCTGAACGGAGTTGGTCTAATAGAAATTATAGCACAAATTCCAGATCAGCTAAAGAGTACCGCCGAAAAATGCGTGGTGACAAGAAATATCGGTTTGGAAGGAGGAGCTATGGCACACACAGTTGAATTTGAACGATGTGTTGATTTTCTTGCCAGAATGATAGAAAAATATGGCAGTGAGCTCCTTCAGGAACTGAATGGATTACCGAAGGAGGACAAAGCAGAAGATAACTGCCAGCAAGAGCAGCAACAGAATACATTGGGAAATGATTAGGGAGAGCATAGATGTTGGCTCTCTTTTTTCTTGCGTGATATTTGTGCATTTTACCTATATTGACGAGTATGTGCAGCTACGGTAAAATATAGTTGGGACAAATAAAAAGTAAACTGTAATTTGGTATGGAGAATATAAATGAAAAAAGCGAAGATGTTATATATACACAAGGGTATCTACGTCTATGCAGGTAGAAGGATACAGCTTGGAAGCACAAAAAGAAAGATTGAGAAAATATGCAGATTTTCAGGAAATGGTGATTGTCGGAGAGTATTCGGATGAGGGAAAGTCAGGAAAAAGTATTGAAGGACGGCAGGAATTTATGCAAATGCTTCGGGATATTGAAGAAGGTAAAGATCGTGTAGAGTTTGTCTTGGTATATAAGTTATCCCGTTTTGGAAGAAATGCTGCAGATGTACTTAATTCTTTGCAGAGAATGCAGGATTTTGGAGTAAATTTGATCTGTGTTGAAGATGGTATAGACAGTTCTAAAGACAGCGGTAAGCTGATGATTTCTGTTCTGTCTGCGGTAGCAGAAATTGAACGTGAAAATATTCTGGTACAGACAATGGAGGGGCGCAGACAAAAGGCGAGAGATGGCAAATGGAACGGCGGATTTGCTCCGTACGGATATAAGCTGTTAAATGGAGAACTGGAAATTGCAGAAGATGAGGCAGAAATCATTCGTATTATTTTTGATAAATATATTCATACCAATATGGGAGTAAATGGCATTGCAGCCTATCTGAATGAGCATGGCTACAAGAAGAAAAAGAGACAGAATAATACGTTGGATGCGTTTGCTACTTCTTTTATAAAGGGTGTCCTTGATAATCCTATTTATTGTGGTAAATTGGCATTTGGAAGAAGGAAAACTGAAAGAGTGCCAGGCAAGAGAAATGAATTCCGTATTGTAAAGCAGGATTCTTATATATTAAGTGATGGTATTCACGAAGCCATTATTTCCGAAGATGATTGGAACTTGGCAAAACAGAAACGAAATATAAATGGAGTAAAGCATGAGAAAATCCATAGTTTGGAGCATGAACATATTTTGTCCGGAATTCTTAAATGTCCAATTTGTGGAAAGGGAATGTATGGAAATGTAAACCGTAAGAAGAAAAAAAAAGACGGAACATTTTATAAGGATTATTTTTATTATGCCTGCAAGCATAGGTATTATGTGAATGGTCATAAATGTGATTACCGGAAGCAGTGGAACGAAGAAAAAGTAAATGATGCGGTAGCAGAAGTTATTAAAAAGCTGGTGAATAATCCGAAATTTGAAGCCGCTATACGTGCAAAAATCAATTCTAAGATAGATACCGGAGAATTGGAAACAGAGCATGAGAACTTGAAAAAACAGCTGCGGCAAGTATTGGGAGCTAAAAATAGGTTAGGACAACAGATGGACAATCTGGATATTTCTGATAAAATGTATGACAGGAAGTATCAGGATATGCAGGATCGGTTAAATGGTTTGTATGATGAGATTGAACGACTGGAAAGTCTGATCGATGATATAGTATCCAGAAAAGAGTATATCCGTCAGCAGAAAATTTCTGAGGATGGAGTGTATCAATATCTTTTGTACTTTGACAAACTGTATGATAAATTCACCGATATGGAGAAAAAAGAATTTATGAACAGTTTTGTTGAAAGAGTTGATATTTACGAGGATGAACAGCCGAACGGAAGATTTTTGAAGCATATAAAATTTAAGTTTCCGGTATTTTTTGACGGTGAAGAAATTCAGGAACTTAGTTGGGACAACGAAACAACAGTTGAGACTATTGTGTTGATACAAAAGAAAAACTCGTAGAAATCCTTTATTTTAGGCACTTTGCGAAACATTTTACCTTTACTTCAGAGGGCAAAAATTCACGCAATAAACACCTAAAAAACTATTTTGATGTTTCAGTGGTAATAGATATCGGGTATGGGAACACAAACGAAAAATAAAGGTTTTTTGAAATATATTTATCTATGTAGTGTCCACCTTGCTACAAAAATGTAGGCGACATTCATTTGTATAAGGGCAGATAAGCGTATCATTAGAAATAGTGGTACGCTTATTTTTATACTTCTATTACACATTTGAGTACCCTGACCGTTTTTCTATATAATGAAATCAAGAACGGAGGTGCTGACAATGAGAGAAATAAAATACCACGCATATCTGGATAGTGAGGAAAGAACAATTCTTTTACATAGCCTTGTGGAATTGAAAAATCAACTTATTCAGCAAGGCAGATATACAGACTGTGTTGACGAGCTGATTGTCAAAGTCATAAACGCCCCTGTGAAGAAACTAAAAGTATTGGTGTAGGAGGTTGTGATGTATGACAAAGATTTTGCCGAGCTTGTGAAAATTGCAGCGGAGAAATTAAAAGAAGATACCGTTTATAAAATGCTCACACGCAGCGAGGATTATCAAAAAGAAAGCGACGAAAGGGATAAGGCGGAACGAAACTATGAACAACTTGATTTGACAATGGAACAGAGAAAGGTCTGTGATGTTTTTTTAGATTACAGAGATAGGCAGAGCTTGGAATACTCTGATTATTCCTATTTGACGAACAGCTCTTCAACTCTTGTTTCGCGGTTAGATATTTGCTTGAAAAAGCAAATACCACAGAGCAAGCGCTTAATCTGTTAATGCAGTTACCTATTGCATCAAATTATAATATTTTGATTGCAGACAAAAGAGGTAAAATGGTGGTAGTTGAATGTACGCCGAATATAAAGAAAATCGGTGAAGCAAAAAGCGTTGACGATGGTTACTTGGTATGTACGGTTAATAGTTTTATTTCAGACAAACTTAAGCCTTATGATTTTGCTAAGGGAGATGATTATCATTCCTATACAAGATATTCTGTTGTTATGGATAATTGCATTAACAATGTAAAAAACAATGACCCTGTTGTTGAAACTCAAAAACTGTTAAAAGGTGAATATGGTTTTATGTGTCAATACGATGATGAGCCAGACTTTGAAACAATATGGAGTTCTATATTTGATTTGTCAAATTTAATGATTTATCGTGCAGAAGGTGACCCCAGAAGGAAGAAATTTATAACCGATAAAAGATTGCACAATATCGTAATAGGAAGAAAAGATGCTGAAAAATGAATGGATACGCTGTCCTGTTTGCGGTAGTAAACTCGTGATAGGCTTAGAGAGGATACAGTATTGAAAAACTATCCCCTCTACTGTCCGAAATGTAAGCAGGACACTTTGGTAAATGCAAAGGAACTATATATAACCGTCATTAAAGAGCCAGACGCACAGACGCGGAGCCAATGAAATTGAGAGTAACCACGATCATTTGCTCTGTGTTTTCAATGAAACCTCGTCTAAATCTTGACAGTGTAAAGATTTTAGAATATAATATAGACACTGTAAAGATTGGAGATTGTATATGGAAAAGAAGCCTTATCATCATAAAAATTTGAAAAATGATTTGATAGAAAAAGGGATTGAATTGGTAAATAAGAATGGAATAAATCAACTTTCTCTCCGTAAGGTGGCACAAGCTTGTGGTGTAAGTCACGCTGCACCATATAGTCATTTTTCTAACAAGGAAGAATTGCTTCAAGAAATGCAATTACATATTACGAAAAAGTTTACAGAAGTACTCGAAAATACAGTTTCCCAATATAGAGGGACACCTATTTTTTTATTGGAATTTGGCAAAGCATATATTTCCTTTTTTTATAAGCCATCCGCAATATTTTAACTTTCTTTTTTCAGCAAGGAAATATACAAATTGATTTGAATATTGATAGTGGTAGAGAAAGTAATTATCAGCCCTTTGCGATTTACAAAGAACAGGTGTTGAAATTACTTGCCGATACAAATATGACACAAAGCAAAAAAGAAGATTTGATAGTTGCATTATTTGCTTATGTGCAAGGTCTTACGACTCTTGCAACGATGGAGAATGTTCATTACGCATACAAATGGGAAGATAAACTGACAGATTTAATTGGAATATTTAGTTGTGAGTTTTAGGAGAATTTATGGTTGGAATTTATTTAAGTGGTACGGGTAATACAAAATATTGCATTGAAAAGTTGGTATCTCTTATTCATTCATCTGCAAAAGCTATTCCTATGGAAAGCCCTGAAGCTATTTCAGCAATTCAACAAAACGAAGAGATTTACATAGGGTATCCTACACAGTTTTCTAATGCTCCATATATGGTGCGTGACTTTATTAAAAAGAATGCTGACATCTGGAAAAATAAGAAAATACTGTGCATTGCGACAATGGGGGCTTTTAGTGGTGATGGTGCGGGCTGCACGACAAGAATGTTAAAAAGATACGGGGCAACTATTTTGGGTGGAATACATATTCATATGCCAGACTCTGTTTGTGATAGCAAGTTATTAAAAAAGACAATGGATGAAAATCGTTGTATTATAGCACAGGCAGATAGAAAAATCGAGGAAGTGGCTTTGCAGATTATAAATGGAGATTATCCACAAGAAGGTATTACGCTAGTTTCACATATCATCGGATTATTGGGACAAAGGCTTTGGTTTTATAAAAAACAAAAGGTTATTCCAATAAGTTAAAGATTAACAATAATTGCATTGGTTGCGGAAAATGTGTTTCTATATGCCCAATGAAAAAATCTTATTTTACGAAATAAGAAAGTTGTGTCGAATGATCGCTGTACAATGTGTTATCGCTGTATTAGCTTATGCCCCCAAAAGGCAATAACTCTTTTAGGAAATGAAGTTGTAGAACAATATAGAATAGAGGATTATAGATAATTTATGAAATCAGAATGGATAATGTGTCCAATATGTGGCAATAAAACCCGTGACAAAATCAGGGAAGATACAGAATTGAAAAACTTCCCCTTTATTGTCCGAAATGTAAACAGGAAAGTTTAATTGATGCAAAGAACTTGCAAATAACTGTCATCAAAGAGCCAGACGCAAAGACGCAGAGCCGATGAAGTTGAGAAATGTTTCACAGTTCATCGGCTCTGTTACTACTTTTATGCTTGATTTTATTGTCTGTCACAGGGGATAGAAGTTGTTTTCATTTTCTGTTCGGCAATAGTTAAACTTCTATGCAAAGGGATTGCCATAAATACTGTAATAAGTGCAGAGAGAACATCGGCAATCGGCTGTGCATATAAAATACCGTTTAATCCCCATATAAATGGAAAAATTAAGATAACAGGGATGAAACAGATGCCTTGTCGGCAAGCTCCAAGAATAAACCCCTCTTTTCCTTTTCCAAGGGCAAGGAACAAAGACGAATATACCGTATAGAATCCAAACAGCATAAATGTAATACCGTTTATTCTTAAAGAGGAAGCCCCAATGTGAATCATTTCTGTGTTTCCGGTTGTAAACTGTGAAACAATAGTCGTAGAAAACAGACTGAATAATAACCCTACGATTACACAGAAAATAGTTGACCATAAGATGGAAATTTTGATTGCAGTACGCAGACGATCAAATTTTTTTCGCCCCATAACTATAACCTGCAATCGGTTGAAAGCCTTTGATAAAACCAAATACTGTTAAGCTGCCCATAGATATAAGACGGGTAACAACGCCCATTCCTGCTATGGCTGAATCGCCGTAATTACCTGCGGCATTGTTTATTAGAGAGATAGAAATACTTGTCAATAATTGAAATACAAGTGTCGGAACGCCAATTTTGAAAATTTCAGATAAAATTTCTTTAGAAAAGGTACAGTCCTTTATTCTAAACTGAAAAGCACTTTTTTGTCTGAAAATATAAAATAGATACACAAGAGTAGATACTACCTGAGAAATTGCTGTGGCAATAGCAGCTCCTGCAACACCAAAATTAAAAGTGTATATAAATAATGGATCTAAACCGATATTGAGGATTGCACCTAACAACAAGGCACACATTGTAGTTTTTGCAGCTCCTTCACTTGTCACGATATTGTTCATTGTGACATTAAAAACATTGAAAATGCAGGAAACAATGTAAATACTGGCATAGGTAGTCTGCATAAGGAAGGACACTTTCTGTTGCACCTAAAAGTCTTAGAATGGGTTTCAAAAAGAGGATTGATAAAACAATCATAATTGCACCAACAACAAGACTGCTATATAGTGCAGTGCTTGCCACTTTGTTTGCCTGATCCTTATTTCTTTCCTAACAGTCGAGAAATGTAGGATGCTTTGCCCCATTACCAAAAAAAAAGTAATCCTAAGCCAACGACTACTTGACCGAGTGGATACACAACCGAGATGGCAGCCATTTGACTTTCGCCTAATCCGCCTACGAAATAGGCGTCAACGAGATTGTATAAGGCGTTGATGAGCATACCAATCATTGTTGGAATACCCATAGCTAAAAGGGCTTTTGGGATTGGAGCATTGCCCAATAACTCCAATTTTCTGTTTTGATTGTCCATAGTGTTCTTTCTCCTTTCACTTGACAAATAGAATAAAATATACTACTATAAATTATAGTAGTTGAAACGCAAATGGTATTCTACTATAATTTATAGTAGTTGTCAAGAGAGTAAAGGAGGAAATTGATATGGCGACCATTGACTTAATTGTTTTGGGAATGTTAAAGAAAGAACCTCTGAGTGCGTATGACCTTCAAAAGTTGGTAGAGTACCGCAATATTTCAAAATGGGTAAAAATTAGTACCCCGTCCATTTATAAAAAGGTTATCCAGTTGGAGGAAAAAGGATATATTTCAAGTCATATTGAAAGAGAGGGCAAAATGCCAGAAAAATCAGTGTATTCTTTAACTGAAAAAGGGAAACGGCAGTTTGAAAAATTGATGCTTGAAATATCCTGTAAGCCGATAAACATTTTTTTAGATTTTAATGCTGTCATTGTAAATCTGGACAGTATGCCCAGAGAAAGACAGCAAGAATGTCTGGATAATATTGAGAGCAGTATGGAGGTATTGAAAAAATATCTGGAAGAAAATATTGCTTTGAAAAAAAGTAAAGAAGATATTCCTGTTACGGGTATGGCAGTTTTACAGCAACAATACACATTGGCAGAGGCAATAGAGGAGTGGATTGCTTCATTAAAAAAAGAAATCAATTCGTAAAAGTGCATGGTAGGAACAAAAGAGATGCTGTTATTTTTTAGTTTGGATTGTAATGAGATTGTAAGAAGTGGTTGCTATACTGAACTTACAAAATAAAAAATACAAATTTGGAGGTTTTCAATATGGCAATACTTGAAACAAAAGATTTACGAAAGATATACGGAAGCGGAGAAAACGAAGTCCATGCTTTGGATGGGGTATCCATTTCCGTAGAGGAAGGCGAATTTGTTGCTGTTATCGGTACATCGGGCAGCGGTAAATCCACCCTCCTAAATATGATTGGCGGGTTAGACCGCCCTACTTCTGGTAGTGTTACTATCCGAGGAAAAGAACTTTTGAAAATGAAGGACGAGGAATTGACAATTTTCCGCCGCAGAAATATCGGCTTTGTATTTCAGAATTACAATCTGCTTCCTGTTCTCAATGTGTATGAGAACATTGTGTACCCTATTGAGATCGACGGTGGCAAGACCGATACAAGATTTGTAAAAGAGATTATCCATACTCTTGGCTTGGAACAAAAGCTTAAGAATATGCCGAATAATCTTTCAGGCGGTCAGCAACAGAGGGTTGCGATTGCCCGTGCCCTTGCGACAAAGCCTGCCATTATCCTTGCCGATGAGCCGACGGGAAATCTGGACTCAAAAACAAGTATGGATGTGATTTTGCTGATGCAGTCGATTAGCCGTCAGTTCCACCAAACCACCATTATGATCACGCACAATGAGGAAATCGCTCAAATGGCAGACCGTACAATCCGCATTGAGGATGGCAAGGTTGTTTCGGGAGGTGTCAGATATGCACGCTAACCGAAATAAAAAAGCAGTTAAGAGAGTGGAAAAGGGAATGATGAAAGCAAACCGTATTCGTAACCTGTTTGCGGTGTTTGCGATCGTTCTCACTACCTTTATGATTACAACTGTGTTTAGTTTGGGCATTAACTATATGGAAAATATGAAATTAATGCAGGTGCGTACCGCAGGCACAACCGCTAATGCGTCCCTTGCGATGCCGACAGAAAAGCAGGAACAGCAGATTAAGAATTTGGAATATGTTAAAACTGTCGGTACGCAGTATATGTCGGCTCGGTTGCTGAGAAGAACGACGAGGGGCGTGATCTTTCTATCGCACTTTCGTATTACGACCCTACGGAATGGGAAAAACACTATAAAGAAACAATCAAAGATATAGAAGGGAAATATCCTTCAGATGAAAATGAAATTATGCTGTCAGAGGATGCTCTTTCACAGCTTGGAATGAAAGAGCCGAAGCTGAATATGGAAATTCCTCTGTCCTATTATGATAAAAACGGTCAGCAGGAAAAAAAAAAATTTCACATTAAGCGGATGGTTTCATTCCTATACAGGTACGGGAATGGGCTTTGTTTCCGAAGCGTATTGCAAAAATGCAGGTTATACAATGGCAGAGGACGGCGTTCTTTCTTTGTCGCTGAATAAAATGCCCGATGATTTTTATCGTATTCAAAAAGATGTGGAGCTTAACGAAAACCAGTCTTTCAGCGGTTCGGTTTCGATGAAATCATCAAGCGGCTCAGTTATCGCAATGGTAATCCTATTGGTATTCTTTATCATTGGCAGCGGGTATCTCCTTATTTACAATGTTTTGTATATATCCATTTCAAAGGATACCCGCTTTTACGGGTTGATGAAAACGCTTGGAACAACGCAAAAACAGATTAAATCACTGGTAAAAAATCAGGCAGTTAAGTTTGCCTGCATTGGTATCCCGATTGGTATTGTGTTAGCTACCGCCGTTTCCTTTGGAATTGTTCCCCTTGTTTTGAATGAGGGCTTTGAACAGGGCAAGTCGATAATGGATGCCGAGGTGTTCTTCCACCCGTCCATCTATATTCTGTCCATTCTCTTTTCGGCGGTAACTGTTTGGATTGCCTGCAATGCTCCTGCAAAAGCGGCTGCAAAAATTTCGCCAATAGAAGCATTGAAGTTTCAGAATTTTGCACCGAAGAAAACAAAAAGCAGAAATTCCACTAATGGTGGCAAGCTGCATGTGATGGCATTTCATAATGTATTCCGTGACAAAAAGCGTGCTGCCCTTGTGTTTATGTCCTTGTTTATGGGAATTACTATGATTTTAGGCGTAAATGGGGTTATAAGCAGTATGTCGGCTGAGAACTTTATTAAGGAATATATGGACTATAACTTTGAATACACTGATATTCAGTTTGAACAGCCTGAGCAGCCCAACAAAGAAGTACCTCAATTCGACGAACACTTTGTGGAACAGATTAAGCAAATCGACGGTGTTGAAAATGTAGATATTCAAAAGACAGTCTGGGCAGGTATTGACTTTGATGAAACCGCTTTAGAAGGCTTTATGAAAATCCAATATGAGGATAGCAAATATAAAGCAAAGGGGCAGTCCTATGAACAGACGATAGAAACACTGAAAGGGTACGCTGAATCTGGTGACTATGGCTGCTATATTACAACGCTTCCAGACGACAGGGTACTGGAAGAATACAATGCAGAGCATCCTGATACGCCTATTGACATGGAAGCATTTAAGCGTGGCGAAACAGCGATTGCAGGAAAAGATACCGAATATAACGCTCCTAATACCGCTTTAGTGGGTGAAACATTGACACTAACTGCCGACAGTACAGACGGCAACGCACCCGATTTCAAAATTGGCGGAGCTTTTACTATGATGATTATGATAATACTCTTTCAGAAGGTATTGGCAGACGCAAGGACATTCAAATTGTGCCGAATATCATCTTTGTCAGCGAAGCGGGTATGGAACGACTGACGAAAAAGAACCGATCATTTCGGCAATCGGTGTTGACATTAAGAATTTCAACGATTTAGAGCGAATTGACAGCGAATTACAGGCGATCAACAGTACCTTGACTGGATCAGAATGGCAACTTAGATCTTCTGTTAATCAGAAAGAACTATTTGAACAGATGAACTACTCTTTGAGCTTGCTGGGAAACGGTGCTGCAATTCTGCTCATTGTCATTGGTTTGATTAACTTTGTCAATGTAATGCTGACGGGTGTGGTGGCAAGGAAAAATGAATTTGCCATTATGGAAAGTATCGGAACAACGAAAAAGCAGATTATGAAGATACTTACCTTAGAAGGCGGTATTTATGCTCTGATTTCTACTCTGCTGATTATGACTTTTGGCAATGCGTTCCTAATGTTGGTGGCAGATGCAGTTCCGCATATGGCAAACTATGCAGTATTTAAATGCCCTGTTGCTCTTGTCATCGGTTTGATTGCAGCAATCTTTGTAATTTGTTTAAGTGTTCCTGCCATTGTTTACAAGGCAACTTCTGATGAAACGGTCATTGAAAGACTGCACAATTTTGAGAATTAAATGAGGTTGCGGGACGGACGCAGCATTGCTTGCGTCTGTTCCTGCAATTTTGCATATTGAGGAAGGTGGTGCGTTTTACGGCTATGGCAAATATTTTTCTCCTTGAAGATGATAAAATTCTGAGCAAGGGTATTTCTATCGCCTTAAAAAAAGACGAGCATACGGTTACAGCAGTCTATGGGTATTTGGAAGCATTGCAAAGCAATACCAAAAGCAAAAGTATGATTTGTTTCTGCTTGATATTAACCTGCCTGACGGAAATGGTTTGGAATTTTGTAAGAAAATTCGGGAAACATCGGAAACACCTGTATTATTTTTGACCGCTAATGATACGGAAGAAGATATGTTGGAAGGGTTTGGCGTTGGTTGTGATGATTATATATCAAAGCCTTTTTCTATTGAAGTTTTACGAAAAAAAGTATTGGCAGTTCTAAAAAGAACCGGCATAGGAAAATTTCGTATGAAATACAGAGATTTAGAGTTAGATAAAGAAAAGTGTGTTGTTTTGATGAAGGGACAGGAAATACATTTGACCTCAACAGAATACAAATTGCTCCTTTATCTAATGGAAAACAGGGGAAGGGTTGTTACAAAGGCAATGCTTTTGGAACAGCTTTGGGATATAGACGGAAACTTTGTTGATGATAATACCGTGCGTGTGAATATTAAGCGACTAAGGCAGAAACTGCATGATGAAAAGCAGGAATACATTGTGACGGTTTTTGGTATGGGTTACACTTTTGGAGAATGACGATGAAGCATTTTGGAATTTACAGAAAACTGATTTTAATTATAGGTACTGCTACGGCGGTGGTATCTGTTGGTGTGTTCTTTTTTTATGGAGGACATCCTTTTCCGTACGCTTTTTATCTCTTTTGCATTTGTATTTTTATATGGCTTGTTGTTCCTAATGGACTTTCTGCACAACCGCTATAACGATAATCTGTTAGAGGAGATTACGCTGCTCATTGAAGCTTTGGTAGAACAGCAGGAACGGATGGTCTTTTTCAGAAGCTGAGGATACCCTGACCGCACGGCTGCAAAGACCAACTTCTAAAACTCCGCAATATTTTAAAGGCACAGAATCAAATGCTGACACAAGAGAAAGAACAGATCAAAACTTTAATCTCTGATATTTCGCATCAAATCAAAACGCCGGTAGCGGCGGCGAACACCTTTGCACAGCTGCTCGGTGATACAGGGCTATCCGATGAGGAGAGAAACGAATATATTGCCACCTTGCAGATGTCCCTTGAAAAGCTGACTTTTTTGACAAACAGTTTGATTAAAATGTCCCGTTTGGAAAGTGGCATTATCCGATTGAAACCTGAACAAAACAGTTTAAATGATATTGTTATGCAAGCGGTGAAAACGGTTTATGCCAAAGCAAGGGATAAAAAATATTACGATTACCTTTGATTGTGGGCAGACCTTTGAAGCCCTGCTTGATTTTAACTGGACGGCAGAAGCTGTTACCAATGTACTTGACAATGCTGTGAAATATACACCAAACGGCGGCGTTGTGGACTTGAAGATTACCGAATATCCATCGTATTTGCGATTGGATATATCCGATAACGGAATTGGAATTCCTGAAGAAGAACAGGCAAAAATCTTCGGCAGATTTTACCGTGGGAAGCAGTCGGCAGGAGTTGACGGCGTAGGGATCGGTTTATATCTTACCCGTGATATTGTGAATAAGCAGAACGGGTATATCAAGGTGGCATCCGATGAAAAAGGTACAACATTTTCTTTATTTTTGAAAAAGTTTAGAGAACAATAGTAATTCCAGATAAGTGTACGATATGAATTTGTCAAGATAGTAAATATAAAATAGAAAGATCAAATAAAACAAGATAAATGGAGATGGATAATTTATGATTTCAGAATGGATAATTTGCCCGATTTGTGGCAACAAAACCCGTGATAGAGTTATGGAAGATTCAAGACATGCCTGTGGACTTGTATTAGACAATGGCATGGAATTGTTATTACATATCGGAATTGACACTGTGGAAATGCAGGGAGACGGATTTGAGTATCTGATTAAAGAAGGACAGGAGGTAAAAGCACGAACTCCGTTAATTCGTTTTAATCGTCAGAAAATTAAGGAAGCAGGATACTCGGACGTGACTGTTTGTGTGATCACAGATGGGGCAGATGAAAAAAAAGTTCATTTTCATACAGGAATTTACGCGCAGGAAAATGAAACAGTGATTATTGAAATAGAATAGAGGGAAAGCAGTATGGCAGATTTTAGCAATAACGTGATTTATCAAATTTATCCAAAGTCTTTTAAGGATTCCAATGGAGATGGAATCGGAGATCTTAGAGGTGTTGCAGAAAAATTGGATTATCTGAAAGATTTAGGTGTTGATTATTTGTGGCTCACACCATTTTTTGTGTCACCCCAGAGAGACAATGGGTATGACGTAGCGGATTATCGAAATATTGATCCGATGTTTGGGACAATGGAAGATTTAGACAATCTCATTGCAGAAGGGGAAAAACGGAATATTGGACTGATGTTTGATATGGTGTTTAATCATACATCTACATCACACGAATGGTTCAGGAGAGCGCTTGCAGGTGAAAAAAAAATATCAGGATTATTATATATTTAAGGAGGGGGGCGCCGGATCAGCCCCCGACAAACTGGCAGTCAAAGTTTGGAGGTTCTGCATGGGAATATGTATCCTCTCTCGGAAAATGGTATTTGCATTTATTTGATGTGACACAGGCAGATCTGAACTGGAAAAATCCGGAAGTCAGAGAAGAGTTGAAAGAAGTTATTCGTTTTTGGAAAGCAAAAGGTGTAAAAGGCTTTCGTTTTGATGTAGTGAATTTGATTTCGAAGCCTGAGATTTGGGAAGATGATTTTGAAGGAGACGGAAGAAAATTTTATACAGACGGACCGTACGTTCATGAATATCTGAAAGAACTTGTACGATATACAGGAATTGAAGATTATGTAACAGTAGGGGAGATGTCATCTACAACGCTTGAACATTGTATCCGTTATTCAGGTGCAGAAGAAAAAGAGTTGTCTATGTGTTTTAATTTCCATCACCTGAAAGTGGATTATAAGGATGGAAACAAGTGGGAACTTATGGAACCGGATTATATGGAATTGAAAGTTATCTTTGAAAAAATGGCAGATGGGAATGCAGAGGGGAAATGCATGGAATGCACTGTTTTGGTGCAATCATGATCAGCCTCGTATCGTATCACGTTTTGGAAACGAAGGGGAATATTGGAAAGAATCAGCAAAGATGCTTGCCGGTATGATTCATCTAATGCGAGGAACTCCTTATATTTATCAGGGAGAAGAAATCGGAATGACGAATCCGCACTATACATCTATTGAGCAGTATGCAGACGTAGAGAGTCGGAATTACTATGAGATTCTTTTAAACGAAGGAAAAACAAAAGAGGAGGCGCTGGAAATTCTGGCCGCCCGTTCAAGAGATAACAGCCGTACCCCGATGCAATGGACAGATGAAAGATACTGTGGATTTTCGGATACAAAGCCATGGATTCCTGTATCGGATAATTTTGAAAAAATCAATGTAAAGAAACAAAAACAGGATAGAGATTCCATTTTAGAATTTTATAAAAAGCTGATTATGCTTCGTAAAGAAAAAGAAGTTATCGCCAGGGGAAACATTGAATTTATGGAAGTAGAAAATGCCGGCGTGTTGGCATATACAAGATGTTTGGATAAACAGAAGCTCCTTGTTTGTTGTAATTTTCGTGATGTAGAAAGTCAGATGGAATTTACACAGGAATGGAAGTCCGGAAGAAAAATCCTGGGAAATTACGAGGAAAATCATAAGAACAATTATAAGGTGCTGACATTGCGCCCATATGAAATTATAGTCTTGGAAAAAGGCGAAGAATAAAATGACATAGTTTGGGTACACAATCAAGGCTGAAGTGGGAATGGAACTGCTCTCTGTCAAGTAGACAACTGAAAAATATAAAATTTTTTTTCCTGCCGGTAGATTATCTTCCGGCAGGAGTTTTTTTGTGCGGCTTGTAAGTAAATTTCGCGTTTTTCCATCGGTGTTAAACTTCCGAGAGTTCTTTGCAGGCGTTTGTTGTTGGAGTAATCTGTATAATCCTTAATCTAAAGGGCGTTTTTGAGAAATACTGATTGGCTATTTACAAATGTGAAAAAATAATATAATATATCTATATAGATATTATCTAGTTAGATATAAAATGCTTAAGGAGGTGAATGATTTTTGGGAAGAACTGAGATGAAGATATTGATCGGACTTCACAGAAATGTAAACGCCTTGGATAAAAAAGACATCCAAGATAGCGAGCGGAGTACAATTTAACCTTTAGCCAGTTTATGGTTTTAGAGGCTCTCTACAGCAAGGGAGATATGAGTGTAGGAGAGGTAAGGGAAAGAATCTTAAGCAGTGTAGGAACGATACCTCTTATAGTGAACAATTTAGTAAAAATGAACTATGTCGAAAGAATGTGTAACGAGAAAGACAGACGCGTGTGCATACTGCATCTGACGCAAGAAGGATATGATGTAATTAGTAAAATCGTACCTCGAAATGAAGCGATGATAGCAGAAAGCATGGAAGTTTTAGATCAGGAAGAAAAGGAAAAACTGCTGTATCTTTTGAAGAAAATAGGAGGAAAATTATAATGAAAAGAAAAGTGAAGACTAAAGTCAAAGGATTCAGAACAACAGATGGCGCAGGCGTAAAATTAGTAAGAGTTTTGGGGAATCTGACAACAAAAGAGTTTGATCCTATTTTAATGCTTGATTCTTTTGATAGCATTAATCCCGACGATTATACAGCAGGATTTCCAATGCATCCGCATAGAGGGATCGAAACGATCAGTTATGTATCGAGAGGTAAGATGGTTCATAGAGACAGTCTTGGGAATGAAGCGGGTATTTCAGACGGAGAAGTTCAGTGGATGAATTCGGGTTCCGGAATTATGCATGAGGAGATGGTTCCGGCGGCAGAAAGGCTTTTAGGAGTACAGTTGTGGCTGAATTTACCGGCAAAAGATAAAATGAGTAAGCCAAGTTACAATAGTATTAAAAACGAAGATATAAAGGAGAAAGATAAGACTTTTAGAAAATAGAAGGAAGGCTATAAAGGATAAGACCATTTTGATGCCGATGGAAAATGATTCGGGGTCTTTACATTTTAGAGACGTTTATATTGACTATAAATAGGCGATTAACGGAAGGAGACAGTCTTACAATTAATCGGAAATGATTTAAAATATTCTAAGGAAATATTGGGCTTTCTATTATCGCATATCTTTTGGATGTCCCCGATGCCGCTAAATTATTTTTTATGGAATCTTTTTATTTTGTCTCTTACAATATAGTCCAGGCTCATTTCGTATTTGATATATATTGCGATCGCTTTGACTTGATCGTACCGGACAGCAGGCTGGAAAAAGCATGATGAAAAAGGCGCAAACGTAAATGAAAAAATGTATTGTATAAGCAGGAGGTAATCGACAGTGATAAAAATTATATATGAACAAAAAGAAAACAGAGCGGCCGCATACGATGATGAAAAATTCATTGGAGAAAGCACATATGCTAAGTCGGATAAAGTATGGATCATAGACCACACTTTTGTGGAAAAAAGTTATGGCGGACAGGGAATCGCAGGCAGATTAGTTGCTAAACTGGTTGAAGAAGCGAGAAAAAACGATATAAAAATTATTCCTTTATGTTCTTTCGCAAAAAGGGAATTTAAGTTAAAGAAAGAATATTTAGACGTACTGTTAAAGGAGGAGGCAGTTATGGGCATCATAAAATCATTAGAAAACAGAAGAACATATTATAACATTGATAAGAATCTGCCGGTTTTGGAAAAAGAGATTGAAGAAAAGATAAAGGAAGTTACAGAATTAGTGCCGGATGCATTCAATATGAAAAGTGCAAGAATCGTGCTTGCATTTGGTGAAAAACACGATCGGCTGTGGGATGAAATTTACAATGTTTTTGAGGGAAAAGTACCTCGGGAAAAAATAGATTCGTTTAAAGCCGGAGCCGGAACAGTGCTGTTTTTATATGACGAGGCAACTGTTAAGAAAATGCAGGAACAGTTCAGTACATATGCGGATAATTTTCCTGTTTGGGCAAATCAGGCAAACGGGATGCTGCAGCTTGCTGTTTGGTCTATGCTAAGAGAGTTGAATGTCGGCGCTTCGCTGCAGCATTATAATCCGGTAATAGATGCACGGGTGAAGGAAATTTTTGATATACCGGAAAACTTTAAACTGGTAGCTCAGATGCCGTTTGGAGGCATAGTCAGCGAACCCGATAAAAAAGAAAAAGAAGATATAGATAAAAGAGTAACCGTGTTAAGATAGCGGCTCATCAGAATAGAATCAAATAAAAACATAAAATCCCCCTTTTCGGATCATCCGGAGAGGGGGATTTTTGCACCGTCATAAACGAGGAAAACAGTTCGGAGAACCGAAGGAGAAAAGGAATAAAAGAGGGGAAAATAATCGTCAGAAAAAAGGGTGAAAATATGCGGAATATGGTTGACAATTATATTCCTAAATGTTAGCCTGTCTGTATAATATCGGTCTGTAAAACAGAAGCGGAAGAGCGTAGAGAAAAGGGAAAAAGAAAAATGAATATGGATTATGGAAAAAGGACTGGAAAAAGCGGGTTGGAGCGCTAGCACTCTGTGCAGGAATGATAATAACGGGAACGTCTGTCGCCGGAGCACAGGAGCATCCGCAGTTTACGGCGGATCAAACGGAGATACGATTGGCAAAGGAGGAGCTGCAAACGGTGCAGCTTTCTATCGAGGAATATTTGGAGGAGTGCTGGAAGAACAAACAAGAGGTGATTGATGTAAGCGCGTATAAACTGAATGAAGAAGAACTGAATAAGGTCATCTTCGGGATACATTATGAAAATCCGGAGTATTATTGGGTGTTGCGCAACACTGCTATTAATAAAGACGAGGAAACAGGCTTCGTAAAAACGTATTATCAATATTACGAGGGAACGACGGGAAAACCTCTTGACAGGAGCGAAGAACTGGAACGGGAATGGGAAGTTGTAAAGGAAAAAACGAAATATTGTAAAACGGATATAGAAAAAGCGCTGGTAGTACATGAGCACTTGTGCGATACAATCGTGTATTCTTCCAGACTGCAGGCGGCGGCTCATGACATTGAAGGCGCAATTTTTGAGAAAGAAGCTGTGTGCGAGGGATATGCGCTTGCGTATAAATATTATATGAATCGTTTGGAAATTCCGTGCAAGATCGTAAGCGGAACGTCAAATGGTCAGTCTCATGCGTGGAATCAGATTCAGCTTAACGGGAATTGGTACATGGTAGATCCGACATGGGATGATGTGGCGAACAGTCATGACGTAAAGCATCAGTATTTTTTGTGCAGTGAGAATAAGTTTCCGAATCATGTATGGAACAAGGAAAGCGAACTGTATGAAACTTGCAGCGATACGACGTATGACAATTTAGACTGGAAAAATGATCTTCAGGGAATGTACGCTTATCAGGGCGGACTGTACCGCTCTAAATCGTTGATCGTCGGCGGAAAAGAAGTGAGCGGTATATGGCGGATCGATGCGGAAAATATAGAGAAAGAAGCGGAATTAGTGCTTCCGATCACAGATCAGTGGCAGCTGAACTCTGTCAATGTAGTAAGAGGATATTCACAACTTTCTTATTATGACGGAATGCTTTACTACAATACGCCGCGGGCTGTATGGAGATGGAATTTCGATCCTGAATCAGAACCTGAGAAAGTATTTGAACTGGATCAGAGTATTCCGGGCGAAATATGGGATGCAGAGGCTGCAAACGGGAAGATTTATTACGAGACAGGCGTTTATGAAAAAGGAGAGAGACAGAAGGGGCAATATGTGTTTGACGAAGATTACCGGAAAGCAAAGCATCCGATCGCAGTAACCAAACCGGTTATGACAGTTGTAATGGGCGGTGAAAATGTGTTCCTGCAGTCGGCGGCTCCGGGGAACGTAACATATACGTCGAAGAATCCTGAGATCTGCGACGTTCAAGTTGTGTGGAAAGACGAGTCCTGTCAGCTGATTCCTAAAAAAGCCGGGGAGACGATCGTAACGGTTCATGCAGATCCGACGGATCATTATGCGGAAGGTGCGGTAGATGTAAAAGTGATCGTTAAAGAGCGGGATGATATTGAAGAAAAGATCACTCTTCAATATGAAGCCGGAGACGGAGGAAGTATAGCAGCAGTTGATGCGGCAACAGGGAAAATACTTGAAAACGGAGCAAAGATCAAACCGAATGCAGAAGTTCAGTTTACGGCGTCTCCAAATTCCGGTTATTCTGTGAAAAACTGGGTTGTAAACGGAGAAGTATATAAGGAAAACGGCATCGTTTATACAGGCATGGAATTAAAGCGCGCGATCACCGCTTCATCTGACAGCGTGAAAGTTGAATTTGTAAAAGATGAGCCGGCATTTGTGAAGGGCGATGTAAATTTAAGTGGGAAGGTCGAGATCGGCGATGTTCGTGAAGCCTTGAGAAGTATATGCAAAAAAGACAGAACTGACAGCGCTTCAGAAGCAGGCGGCGGATGTAAATGAAAACGGAAACGTTGATATAGAAGATTTAAGGAAGATCTTAAGATTTGTCTGCGGAAAGATCGATCAACTGAATATGGAAGAAAGCGGGGCGTCAAAATGAAGATATTAATCATCGGCGGAGTGGCTGCCGGAACAAAAACTGCTGCGAAATTGAAACGGGAAGACAGAAATATTGATGTGACTGTGATTACGAAAGATAAAGATATCTCTTATGCGGGATGTGGTCTGCCGTACTATGTGGGCGGACTGATCGAGGGCAGGGACGAGCTGATCGTGAATACTCCGCAGAAATATTCCGCGCTGACCGGGGTTGAAGTAAGAACGGGGAAAGAAGCGGTTGCACTCGACGCAGAAAAAAAGCAAGTGACGGTGCAGGATGTACAGACAGGCGAGAAAGAAGTCTGTTCCTACGATAGATTAGTAGTTGCAGTAGGAGCATCTCCCGCGATCCTTCCGATAGAAGGAAAAGAACTGGCAGGCGTATTTAAGATGAGAACGCCTGACGATGCAGAAGGAATCCGTACATATGCAGAACAAAACAATGTGAAAAAAGCGGTTGTGATCGGAGCTGGTTTCATCGGACTTGAGGCTGCGGAGAATTTACAGGCAAAAGGAATCCAGGTGACCGTCATTGATTTTGCGGATCAGATCCTGCCGAATATTTTTGATCCTGAGATGGCGCTCTATGCGAAAAGACATCTGATCCGGCAGGGAATCCGCGTGCTTACAGGAACGAAAGCGGAGCAGATATATGAAAGAGGTACACAGGGCCGTGTGGCGGGAATTAAGACGTCTGCCGGAAATCTGCCGTGTGAAATGATCATCATGGCTGCGGGAATCCGTCCGAATACGGAGTTTTTAAATGACAGCGGTATAGAGATGTTCAAAGGAACGATTCTTACAGACGATCAGATGAAAACGAATCTGGATGATGTATATGCGGCAGGAGACTGTGTGATGGTGAAGAACCGTCTGACGGGAAAACGTCAGTGGTCACCGATGGGATCTTCGGCGAATCTGGAAGGACGTACATTGGCACAGGTACTTGCCGGAGCGCAGAAGTCGTATCCGGGAGTTCTCGGCACAGGCGTTGTGAAGCTTCCGGGTCTGAATGCCGGAAGAACAGGACTGACAGAAGCGCAGGCAAAAGAAGCGGGCTACGATGTAGTTACGGCGCTTGTTCCGACGGATGATAAAGCGCATTATTATCCGGACGCTTCGTTTTTCATTACGAAACTGATTGCAGACCGGAGTACAAGAAAACTGCTTGGCGTTCAGGTGTTTGGTCCGGGCTCTGTTGATAAGATGGTTGATATCGCAGTGATGGGATTGAATATGGGCGCGGTTCTGGATGATTTTGAAAATGCGGATTTCGCATATGCACCGCCGTTCTCAACAGCAATCCATCCGTTTGTGCAGGCTGTTTATGTATTGATGAACAAACTGGACGGTACGATCGTCAGCATGACTCCTGCGGAGTATGCCGCAGGAAAAGCAGAAGGCTATACGGTTGTCGATGTTGCGCCGGAGCCGTCGATCAGAGGAGCGGTATATGTAAACTTAGGAGCTGTAAACGGCGAAATCAAAGGACTTGGAAAAGAGGAGAAACTGCTTCTTGTCTGTGCAAAGGGCAAAAGAGGATATTTTCTTCAAAACCGGTTGCGTCATTACGGCTATACGAATACAGTCGTTCTTGAAGGAGCAACATTTTTCAATGATGTAAAAGTGAAAAATAATATAGAAGAAGCTGTCTCTAAAGAAGACGAGACGAGAGTAAAAGCGCTTGGATTTTTAAAGGATAAAAGGACGCCGGATAAATTTAACGGACGTGTGATCACAAGAAACGGAAAGATTACAGCCGAAGAAGCGCACACGATTGCCGAGGCGGCGCAGTTATACGGAAGCGGAGAAGTGACAATGACCTCTCGTCTGACGATGGAGATTCAGGGCGTTCCTTATGACAATATAGAACCGCTGCGGGAATATCTGATGCAGGCAGGACTTGAGATGGGAGGAACCGGCTCAAAAGTCCGTCCGGTTGTATCGTGCAAGGGAACGACTTGTCAGTACGGGCTGATCGATACGTTTGCATTGTCCGAAGAAATTCATGAAAGATTTTTCCATGGATACAGCGATGTGAAGCTGCCGCATAAATTTAAGATCGCGGTAGGAGGATGTCCGAATAATTGTGTAAAACCGGATCTGAATGATCTTGGAATTATCGGTCAGAAAGTTCCGTGGGTCGATCTTGAAAAGTGCCGTGGCTGCCGGATTTGCCAGGTAGAAAAAAATTGTCCGATCCATGCGGCAAAAATGGTGGACGGAAAGATTGTGATCGACGAAAATGTATGTAATCACTGTGGAAGGTGCATCAGTAAATGTCCGTTTGGTGTGACTGAAGAATTTGTTTCGGGGTATCGCGTATATATAGGCGGACGCTGGGGCAAGAAAGTAGCGCGGGGAAGATACCTTGAAAAAGTGTTTACAGATAAAGAAGAAGTGCTTGATATTGTGGAAAAAGCAATTCTTTTGTTCCGGGAACAGGGGATCACGGGAGAGCGATTTGCGGATACGGTTGAAAGACTCGGATTTGAAAATGTTCAGGAACAGCTTTTGGGAGATGGACTGTTAGCCCGCAAAGATGAAAACATAAGAGCGCAGAAACATTTGAAAGGCGGAGCAACTTGTTAAGAATTTTATAAAACGATAGAGTGCAGCATAGCGACTCATAAGACAGATTGAAGGTAAAGGGGAAAAAGAAAAATGAACAAAAACTATGAGGCATGGAAAAGAGGTTGGAAAAAACGAGCGGGCGCACTGGCGCTTTGCGGCGGAATATTGATTGCGGGGACGTCCGTCGTAGGAGCACAGGAAAACCCGTAGCAGGCGGCAGTGCAGTCAGAAGTACAGCTTGCAGAAGCAAACTCTAAAGAGAAGCTGCTTCCGTTAGATCAATATCTGAAAGACTGCTGGGCAAAGAAGCAGACGGCGATTGATTTAACCGCGTACAAAATAACGCATGAAGAATTGAACAAGGTGATTTTCGGTATCCACTATGAGGAACCGGAATATTATTGGACGATCCGAAACGATATAACCGATACAGATCCGCAAACAGGACTTTTGAAAACTTATTATCCTTATTATTCCGGCGAGACAGGAAGTCCTTTTGACCGTACGGAAGAATTGGAACGGGAATGGGAAATGGTTGAAGAGATGACGGAAAACTGTACGACTGATCTGGAAAAAGCGCTTGTAGTGCATGATCATCTGGTTAGAACAATTCAGTACAGTGCGTCATTGGGCGCTTTTGTGGCCCATGATATTGAAGGTGCCATTTTTGAGAAAAAATGTGTGTGTGAAGGATATGCATTGGCGTATAAGTATTACATGAATCGCCTGAATATTCCGTGTAAAGTAGTGAGTGGAGTTTCAAAAGGCCAGCCTCATGCGTGGAATCAGATTAAAATTAATGGAAAATGGTATTTTGTAGACGCGACATGGGATGACGGAAGCTGTGTGTTGGAGGAAAAAAGCCACCCTGTAAAACATGAATATTTCCTGAAAAGTGAGACGGAATTTTCAGATCACACATGGAACAGAGAAGGCTATGAAATTTGTAACGATACAACTTATGACAACGTAGAGTGGAAATGGGTTTCCAGAAAAATGGCCGCATATAAAGGCGGTTTATATGTTGCCGGATCATTCCCCAGAGACGGAGTGATAAAGAGCGGAATATGGAGGTATGATTCGGAAGACCCGACTCAGAAGGGAGAACTGGTCGTTGAGATCGAGGATGAGTGGCCGGTGTCACAGTATAATAAAGGCAAGGGTTGTATGGAAATTGCATATTATGACGGGATGCTTTACTACAACACTCCGAAAGCTGTATGGAAATGGAACTTTGATAAGAATACAGAGCCGGAAAAAGTTTTTGAGTTAGAAGAAAATGTTTCGGGCAGTATCTGGTATTTGCATGTAGCGGACGGCAAAGTTTATTACGAGACGTCTCTTTACGAAAAGAATGAGAAAGAAAAGCGGGAGTATGTAATTGATGTAAACTATCAGAAAGTGAAACACCCGATCGCTGTGACAAGTCCGGTAATGACAGTTGAACTGGGAGGAAATGCAAAAGAGGTATTCCTGCAGGGGGCAGCTCCGGGAATCGTGACTTTTAAAGCGAACAACCCTGACATTTGTGACGTGGAAGAGGCGTACGCAGACAGATCGTGTAAGCTGATCCCGAAAAAGGCGGGTGAAGCGACTGTAACTGTGCATGCGACAGCTACAGATCACTATTTGGAAGGCTCGGTAGATGTAAAAATTATTGTCAAAGGTGATTCAAGCACAGAACAGAAGATCACGCTTCAGTATGAATCCGGTTCAAACGGTTCTTTAAGAGCGGTTAATGCGGCAACAGGAGAAACTTTATCAAATGGAGCGCAGATTCTTCCGAATACAGAAGTTCAATTTATGGCATCTCCGAACGAAGGTTATTCTGTGAAAAACTGGACGATTAACGGAGAAGTGTACAAAGAAAACGGTCAGGTTTATACTGGTACTACTATGAAATATGCGATTACAGCTTCATCAGGCATTGTAAAAGTCGAGTTTGTAAAAGATGAAGTTGAAGTTGTCAAAGGGGATGTAAACTTGAACGGAAAGGTTGAAATCGGCGATGTCCGTGAAGCCTTGAGAAGTATTTGTAAAAAGACACAACTGACAGAAACGCAGAAACAGGCGGGAGATATAAACAAAAACGGAACTGTTGATATCGAAGACTTGAGAACAATCCTGAGAGTTGTTTGCGGAAAAGTAGAAAGCCTGTAAGTGATGTAAATAGTAAATCGATAAGAAAAGCGGATGGTGATTGAGCTGTCCGCTTTTTGTAATGGGGAAGAGACGGATATTTGAATTTAAAGTACAAAAAAATCACCGTCCCCGCGGCTCTCAAGTCCGCAAAAACAGTGATTAGAATGCGCGATCAGGGGTTCGAACCCTGGACACCCTGATTAAGAGTCAGGTGCTCTACCAACTGAGCTAATCGCGCATGCAATAGTATGTTGTTTTACAACGCAAGAAAGATTATAATTTAAAATTTATGAAAAATCAACCCTTTTTAACAAAAAAATTCGATTTTCTTTATTTTTTCTTTTATTTTCGTCTTTATTTTACCGATTTGTTTTTACTTTTCATCTTTTGTTAAAAAATAGTATTGTTTTTGTCTGTATTTGCGGTTGTCACCGGCTGTGTGTACATGAGAATAAAAAGTTGTTTGTCAGGAGTGTTTGCGGGAACAGAAGTCTGAATTTAAGATTTTGTACACTTCATCAAAAGAATTTTTGATAATAAGAAGTTTTCGGTTAAGTCTCGGATGACAGTAGCATATTTCACAGAGACGGTATTTTTGATGTTTTCGTTTCATATAAACTCCTTTTAACGGAACGGATTGAGCGGACAGCTTAAATAAGCGAGGCCGGAAAGCGTCTCATACATCTTTCTATATTATATGAAAAAAACAGGGAGAGGTTCGTTGGAAGCGTCTCACCCTGCTTTTTATAGCATATCCGTGCTGCCGCCGTTATTTTCTCATTGCGATCAGTTTATTGATCGGGTTTCCTTTTGAAGAAAATTTTTCTTCATATTCTGTCATAATATTTTCTTTGTTTAGCTCTTTGTTGTGATGCAGATCGTATGTAAAAGCCTGAAGCGTCCATCCGGCTTCCTTTACCTGTTCCAGAGAAAAGTCAAAAAGAGGGGTGTTGTCCGTTTTGAACTCCACAAGTCCTTGCGGTGGGAGGACTTTTTCATAACGGGATAAAAACTCTGTTGATGTAAGACGGCGTTTTGCATGACGTGATTTTGGCCATGGGTCGGAAAAATTCAGGTAAATGCGGTCGACTTCTGATTCGGCAAATACTTCCGGCAGTTCTCTTGCATCCATGCAGACAAAGCGGATATTCGGCAAATCTGAAAATTCTTCGGTGTCAAATTTTTCTACTGCCCGAAGCAGGACGCTGGAATATCGTTCGATTCCGATAAAGTTGATATTAGGATAGGTTTTTGCCATATTTAATAAGAAGCGTCCTTTTCCCATTCCGATCTCGATCCGTATCGGACGGTCGTTTCCGAAAACCGAAGTCCAGTTTCCGCGGAACTCTTTCGGATTCTTGATTACAGTAAAATGTGCCTGAAGAGTATCGTCGGCGCGGGGAATATTTCTAAGTCTCATATGTGTCTCCTTGTATTTTGGTCGTTATACTAGATTGTATCATAATATGCAGCATATGTCAGGTCAAAGATTTGCGGATGTTTGAGAATCGTTCCTGTTTAGGCAGAGGATAACATGGACGGATGTTAAGGGAATGTTAAAGGGAGCGCATTTTTGGAAGATGTGGCTTGCATTTTGGAGGAAAAGGTGTATCATAGGGATATATTATTGCTGACAGGAGGCTTTTTATGGACGCTATTTTGGATAAATTGACGGAAATTGAAAATGCAGCGTCTGCGATTGTTCGTCATGCAGAAGAGCAAAAAGACGTACTTGGACAGGAATTTGATGAAAAACGGAAAAAATTTGACGAGGACTTAGAAAATAAAACGAAAGCACGCCTTGAGAAAATCCGGGAACAGTTGGAAAAAGAACAGTCGAGAGTTCTTAACAGCAGCAGCGGCGCAAGTGAGGATACGATCTGCAGCCTCCGGAAAGAATATGAAGAGAAGCATACAGAATATGCGCATGAGATATTGAGACGGATCACAGAGGTGTAACTTATGGGAAATTTACTTAAGTACAGCGGGATTGTGACAAAGATCCGGGCAATGGAGGCGAAGCTTTTGACGCCGGAGCAGTTTGCGGATATAGCAAATTTACGAAGTGTTCCGGATATTGCGGACTATCTGCGGAAAAATACGGCGTATGCGGAAGTGCTTGACACTTTAACGGAAGATCAGATCCATCGAGGAAACATAGAGAAGGTGCTTGTGCAGTCGCTTTATCACGATTACACAAAGATTTACCGTTTCTGCGGGCAGAGTCAGAGAGAATTTATGAAGCTGATCATGAAAGGATACGAGATCGAGCTGATCAATTACTGTCTGCGTATCGTGATCAACCATTATAAGAAACCGTTTGATCTTAATTATAAAAGTGCGTTTTTTGACCGGTATTCGCAAATATCTATCGGAAAGCTGATCACAGCCAGAACGACAGATGAGCTTGTGGAAAATCTAAAAGAAACGGAGTATTACGCTCCGTTGAAAAAAATAAAAGATACCGATAATGTGACTCTTTATGATTACAATCTGGCGTTGGATCTTTATTATTATACATCTACATGGAAAGAGCAGAAGAAGATTTTGAAAAAGTCGGATCTTGAGCTGTTTATGAGAGATCGTGGGTCAAAGATCGATCTTTTGAATATTCAGTGGATCTACAGGGCGAAAAAGTATTACAATATGAAGCCCGCGGATATCTATCTGATGCTGATTCCGATACACTATAAATTGTCAACAGAATTAGTGAAAGATATGGTGGAGGCTCCGGGAGTCGAGGAGTTTGAAAATGTCGTAATAAGAACAACTTATGCCCGGCATTATAATTTCAAACAAAATTTGACAATGGAGCAGATGTATGCGGACTGTCTGCATCATCTGTACACGGCAGACCGGCGAAAGAATCCGTATTCGGTCTCCGCGATCAACACCTATCTCTTCTTAAAAGAAGAAGAATTGAAAAAGCTGACAACCGTTATGGAATGCGTCCGGTACGGACTGAATCCGGGAGAAACGGCAGCATACATTGGAGGTAGAACCCGATGATCGTAAAGATGAAATTTATTAATATATCAGGTCCGCGAAATGATATCGACCGTGTTACCGATCAGTATCTTTCGCGGTATGAGATTCAGCTTGAGTCTGCGCTGTCGGAACTTAAGACAGTAGATAACTTAAGACCTTTTGTGGAGCTGAACCCCTACAGGGAAGTGTTAAGTAAGGCAAATGAATTTGTCGGATATCTTCCGAATGCAGAAACAGTAGAGCCGGATACGAAACTCGGTCTTGACGATATGTTTGAGCTTGTACGCAAGGCGGATGAAGATTATCGTACACTTCAGGAAAAAAAGGAAAAGCTTAAGCAGAAAATTGAAGAATACAGGGCGAAACAGCAGATCGTAGCGCCGTTTCGACCGTTGGAATGCGATCTTCACCGTGTGCTTCATTATCGATATATCACTTATCGTTTCGGCCGTATCGCAGTGGAATTTTATCATAAGATGCAAAAATATCTTATGGATGATCTAAAAGCAATCTTCGTAGAAGGAGAGCGGGATGAAAGTTATGTTTATGGAGTATATTTCGTTTCGCAGGCGGAGACACAGAAAGTTGACGCGGTATTCCGGTCGCTGCATTTTGAAAGAATCGAGTTGAAGGATGAATTTGAAGGAACTCCCGATACGGCATACCGGGTACTCGAAAACGAGATTGCCCGTGTCAATTTAGAAATTGAAGATCTGGATAAACAGGCAGGAGAGATGCTGGCGGACCGCGCTCCGCAGTTAGTTGCGGCAAGGGACAGGCTGGAAGAACTGTCCAATAACTTCGATGTGAGAAAACTTGCGGCCAGAATGGAAGATAAACAGGAAGATTACTATATTCTGTGCGGATGGATGGCGGAAGATGATGTAGATAAATTCGTTGAGGAAGTAAAGGAAGACGATAAAGTATTCGTCGTTGTGGAAGACGATCATGACGCATATTTCGGAGAACCGCCGACAAAGCTGGAAAATCCGAAATTATTCAAACCATTTGAAATGTTCGTCAGTATGTATGGACTCCCGGCACATAACGAGATGGATCCGACGATGTTTGTCGGTCTGACGTACTCATTTATCTTTGGAGTGATGTTCGGAGATGTCGGGCAGGGACTGCTTTTGATGATCGGCGGAGGATTGGTCTATAAGTTTAAGAAAGCGCCGCTTGCGGGGATTATTGCGACGGCAGGTGTTTTTTCCACGATCTTCGGATTTCTGTTTGGAAGTATTTTCGGATTTGAAGACGTTCTTCCGGCGCTGTGGATACGGCCGATCGATCATATGACGACTTTGCCGTTTCTCGGAAAGCTGAATACGGTGTTTATTGTTGCGGTGGCGTTCGGTATGTTTCTGATCATGGTTGCGATGGTGCTTCACATTATCAATGCGGTACGAGGGAAAAATATGGAAAGCGCATGGTTTGATCCGAACGGTGCGGCAGGACTTGTATTTTATCTTGCGGTCGTAGTGACAGTCGTTCTCTTTATGACGGGAAATCCGCTTCCGGGCGGAATCGTTATGGCGATCATGTTCGGAATCCCGCTTTTGCTCATCTTTTTCAGAGAACCCCTTACGAGGATGCTTCAGAAGCGGGCGGATAAGATGGAGACAGGAAAGGCAATGTTTGTTGTGCAGGGATTTTTTGAACTCTTTGAAACATTGCTCAGTTACTTCTCTAATACGATTTCCTTTATCCGTATCGGAGCGTTTGCGGTGAGTCATGCCGCGATCATGGAAGTTGTGCTGCAGTTGGCGGGAGCAGAGAGCGGAAGTCCGAACTGGGCAGGCGTGATCTTCGGAAACCTGTTCGTTTGCGGATTCGAAGGTCTGATCGTCGGAATCCAGGTGCTGCGTCTGGAATATTACGAACTGTTCAGCCGTTTTTATAAAGGCAGCGGTCATGCATTTGATCCGTATGCAAAAAGAAAGACAAAGAAAAACAGCCGAAAATAGATTTCTTAAAATTCATCATATCATAGGAGGAACTTACAATGACAATGGGAACAAAAATCGTTTTTATCATCACGCTGATCGTGAGCATTATCGTACCGTTTGGGTATTATCTTCTTGGGGAAAAGAGCAGAAAACGTTATAAAAGAGCAATAGGAACGAATGCTTTCTTCTTTTTCGGAGCGTTTGCGATTGCATCGATCATGCTTCTTGGCGGACCGAATGTACAGGCTGCGGAAGCTGTGACTGCCGATGCGGGATTCGCAACAGGCATGGGATATCTTGCGGCTGCGATCGTTACGGGACTTTCCTGTATCGGCGGCGGAATTGCGGTTGCCAGCGCAGCCAGCGCAGCGTTAGGTGCGATCAGTGAAGATTCAAGCGTACTCGGAAAATCTCTTATTTTTGTAGGTCTTGCAGAAGGAGTGTGTCTTTATGGTTTGATCATTTCCTTCATGATTTTAGGAAACCTGTAATAAAGATACATGCGGACGGCGCGGCGGGAGCAGCGTAAACGGTAAGGCAGAAAGGAAAAGGATCTGAAGTTATGAAGATGTATCTGATCAGCGACAATGTTGACACATATACCGGGATGCGTCTGGCAGGAGTAGACGGCATTGTCGTTCATGAACAAGATGAACTAAAGCAGGCGTTGGAACGTGTTCTTGAAGACAAAAGTATAGGAATTGTACTTTTGACAGAGAAATTCGGCAGGGAGTTTCCGGCGATCATCGATACATTCCGATTGGAACGTAAGATGCCGCTTCTTGTGGAAATTCCGGACCGGCACGGAACGGGACGAAAAAAAGATTTTATCACATCTTATATAACGGAAGCGATCGGATTGAAATTATAAGGCGGAGATATTCATTCCGACGAATGAAGAATACAGCGGACAAAGCAGTGATAGAGCAGAAAATAAATCAGGCAAATGAAGCAGATAAATCGTAGAAAAGGGAGGGCTTTCGGTTGACTCTTGAAGAAAAACTCACATATATGCAGACTGTGTCTATGGAGCAGGCGCGCGCAGAAGGAAATGCGATCATAGATGCGCACAGAGAAGCGCTGGAAAAAATATTCAGCGACCATAAGTCAGAGATGATGCGGCAGGCGGAAACGCGCATAAAAGCAGAGACGACAAATGCAAAACGGACAGTAAGTCAGGCATTGGCAAAGTCTCAGCTGGAGATTAAACGAAGCCAGGGAAAAGTGCAGCAGGAGCTGAAAGACAAAGTGTTTGAAGAAGCGATGCAGCTTGTGAACGATTATATGAAAACAAAAGCATACGACGACTTTCTTGTTAAGTGTATCCGAAAGGCAGAGCGGTTTGCAGGCGATGACCCGGTCGTTATTTATATTAATCCGTCCGATGAAAAAAAACGTACGGAGCTGGAAAAAGAAACCGGGGCGAAGCTTACGGTGAGTGCGGAAGATTTTATCGGCGGGGTGCGCGCGGTAATCCGTTCGCGTAATATTTTGATGGACCATTCGTTTAAAACGCAGATCCAGGACGAATATGACAAATTTTTGTTTTTAGGAGGTGACGGAATTGCTTAACACAGGAACGATTTATGGAATTAACGGACCTGTCATCTACCTGAAAGGAAATACAGGATTTCGTATGTCGGAAATGGTTTATGTCGGAAAACAAAAATTAGTAGGCGAAGTGATCGCTCTTGATAAAGACAGGACGACGATCCAGGTGTATGAAGAAACGACAGGACTTAGACCGGGAGAGGAAGTTGTCGCAAGCGGAAATGCGGTTTCGGTAACGCTTGCGCCGGGAATCCTGAATAATATATTTGACGGAATCGAGCGTCCGCTTGAGAGAATTGCAGAGACAGGCGGCGCGTTTATTACAAGAGGAGTCAGCGTGGATTCGCTTGACAGAGAGAAAAAATGGAAGACTCACATCGTCGTTGAAAAAGGTCAGTACCTTCATGGCGGAGATATTATAGCGGAAGTGCCGGAGACACATGCGATCCTTCACAAATGTATGATTCCTCCGGATGTGGAAGGAACGGTAAAAGAGGTTGTAAAAGACGGAGAGTATACGATCGATGAAACTCTCGTTATATTAGAACTTCCGGATGGCGGTGAAAAGAAGCTGACTATGACACAGCGGTGGCCGATCCGTGTGCCCCGCCCGACACATCACCGATTTCCGGCGTCTGTTCCGCTTGTGACCGGACAGCGTATCATCGATACGATGTTTCCGATCGCAAAGGGAGGAACTGCTGCGATTCCGGGAGGATTCGGAACCGGAAAGACAATGACTCAGCATCAGATCGCCAAATGGGCGGATGCGGATATTATTATTTACATCGGATGCGGAGAGCGTGGAAATGAGATGACGCAGGTTCTGGAAGAGTTCGGTGAATTGACAGACCCGCGGACAGGCAATCCGCTTATGGACAGAACAACGCTGATCGCAAATACGTCAAACATGCCGGTGGCTGCCCGTGAGGCAAGTATTTATACAGGACTTACGCTGGCGGAATATTACCGGGATATGGGATACGATGTGGCGATCATGGCAGATTCTACGTCCAGATGGGCCGAGGCACTGAGGGAACTTTCGGGACGTTTGGAAGAGATGCCGGCAGAAGAAGGATTTCCGGCTTATCTGGCATCAAGATTGTCGGCGTTTTACGAGAGAGCCGGAATGATGCACAATCTGAACGGAACAGACGGATCGGTTACGATCATCGGAGCGGTATCGCCTCAGGGCGGTGATTTTTCCGAGCCGGTCACACAGAATACGAAACGTTTTGTGCGCTGTTTTTGGGGACTGGATAAAAGTCTTGCGTATTCGAGACATTTTCCGGCAATTCATTGGCTCACAAGTTACAGCGAATATCTGAACGATTTAAGCCATTGGTATCAGGATAATGTATCCCCGCAGTTTGTTGATTATAGAAATAGGTTAATGGCGCTTCTGAATCAGGAGAGCAGCCTGTTGGAGATCGTAAAATTGATCGGAAGCGACGTTCTGCCGGATGATCAGAAGCTTGTACTTGAGATTGCCCGCGTGATCCGTTTGGGATTTTTACAGCAGAACGCATTTCATAAAGACGATACATGTGTCTCAATGGAAAAACAGTTTTTGATGATGGACACAATTTTATATCTTTATAAACAGGCAAGGACGCTTGTGACGATGGGGCATCCTATGTCTGTGCTGAAGGCGGAAAATATTTTCGACCGTGTAATCTCGATCAAATATGATGTGCCGAACGACAGATTGGAAATGTTTGCTCAATATCATCGTGATATCGACGCGTTTTATCAGAATGTTTTGGAAAAGAATGCATAAGGAGAACCGAAGATCATGTCAATCGAATATTTAGGATTAAGCAGCATCAACGGCCCGCTGATCGCGCTGGAGGGCGTACAGGATGCATTTTTCGACGAGATCGTGGAATTCGTCGTAGACGGTACGCAGAGAAAGATCGGCCGTATCGTAGAAATATATGAAGATAAAGCCGTTATTCAGGTATTTGAAGGCTCTGAAAATATGTCCCTGAAAAATACGCATACAAAACTGACAGGCCATCCGATGGAGATTGCGCTTTCGCCGGATATACTTGGCAGAACGTTTAACGGGATCGGAAATCCGATCGACGGACTTGGACCGATTGCTTCTACGTTAAGAAGAGACGTGAATGGATCTCCTCTCAATCCTGTGAAGAGAGAGTATCCTCGAAATTATATCAGAACAGGAATTTCTGCGATCGACGGACTGACGACGCTGATCCGCGGACAGAAACTGCCGATCTTTTCGGGAAATGGTCTGCCCCATGACCAACTGGCGGCGCAGATTGTAAAACAGGCGTCTCTGGGAGAAAATTCAGATGAAAAGTTCGCGATCGTATTTGCGGCAATGGGTGTAAAGCATGATGTGGCGGATTTCTTCCGCAATACGTTCGAGGAGAGCGGGGTTGCGGATCACGTAGCCATGTTTTTGAATCTGGCGAACGATCCTGTTGTGGAACGTCTTATCACGCCGAAAGTGGCATTGACGGCGGCGGAATATCTGGCGTTTGAACAGAATATGCATATTCTTGTAATCTTGACTGATATGACATCCTTTGCAGAAGCGATGCGTGAAGTTTCTTCGTCAAAAGGTGAGATTCCGAGCCGAAAAGGTTATCCGGGATACTTGTACAGTGAACTTGCCACGATTTACGAAAGAGCGGGGATCGTACAGGGAGTGAACGGTTCTGTAACACAGCTTCCGATTCTTACGATGCCAAATGACGATATCACACATCCGATTCCCGATCTGACGGGATATATTACAGAAGGGCAGATTGTACTTGACCGTCCCCTTAACGGACAGTCGATCTATCCGCCGATCAACATTCTTCCGTCATTGTCCCGTCTTATGAAAGACGGTATCGGAGAGGGATACACGAGAGAAGATCATCAGGATCTGGCAAACCAGTTGTTCTCCGCTTATGCAAAAGTCGGAGAGGCCCGAAATCTGGCGTCTGTTATAGGTGAGGATGAATTGTCGCCTATTGATAAGAAGTATCTTGAGTTCGGAAAAGAATTTGAAGAAAAATATATCGGTCAGGGAATGAATGAAAACCGTACAATGGAGGAGACGCTTGATCTCGGATGGAAACTGCTCGGACGTTTGCCGAGAGAAGAGCTTGACCGCGTTGATACGAAGATTCTTGATAAATATTATAAACCGTCTGAAGAAGAATAAGTTAGGGTGCAGAGAAACTGATCCTTTCAGAGTAAAAATAAAAGCGGGGAAGGAGGAGGCATATGGATCCGCGTACATTTCCGACAAAAGGAAATCTTATGCTGGCGAAAAATTCGCTTGCGTTGGCGAAGCAAGGTTATGATCTGATGGATAAAAAAAGAAATATACTGATCAGAGAACTGATGGATCTGATCGATGAAGCACGGACGATCCAAGAAGAGATCGACACGACGTTCACTTATGCGTATGAATGTCTGCAAAGGGCGAACATCGAAAACGGAATCAGCAATGTTGAGATGCTTGCATATACAGTTCCGATCGAAAATTCGATCACGATCCAGACGCGCAGTATTATGGGAACGGAAATCCCTCATGTCAAATATATGCCTGATGCCGGAAAGCCAACGTATTCATTTAGTACGACCCGTGAATCGATCGATAAGGCGAGAGAAGCATTCCGCAAGGTAAAAGATCTGACGGTGAAATTGTCTATGGTAGAAAATGCGGCGTACCGCCTTGCGGGAAATATCAAAAAGACGCAGAAGAGGGCAAATGCATTGCAGAATATCACGATTCCGATGTATACATCACTTGTATATACGATCACGAATGCTTTGGAAGAAAAAGAGCGTGAAGAATTTACCCGTTTGAAAGTAATTAAACGAATGAAAACAAAGAAACAAGGCGGCTGAGAAACCTTACTGATCTTTTGGTATGCCCGTTTGAATATATTTTACGCATGCCGGAATGAAAGGTGCAGGAAAGAGGAAGGAATCACAATGAGCAATGAGGAACAAAAGTCAATAACACCGGGCATTTACTTGTGGCTGATTGCAGTGAATATTTATATCAGCATGTTTGCGTTTGGCGGAGGTTATGTTGTTGTTCCTCTTGTACGCCGAAGTTTTGTTGAAAAGAAAAAGATATTTACAGAAGATGAGCTGATGGAGATGTCCGCTGTGGCGCAGTCAAGTCCGGGGGCGATCGCGGTGAATCTGGCGGCGTTGTCGGGGTATAAGGCGGCGGGAACGGCAGGGGCGGTGATTAGCTGTGCGGCTTCTGTAATTCCGCCGCTTGTGATTCTCGGAATCATTTCAGGATTTTATGATTTATTTATTGCAAATAAAATTGTTGCCGCTGTTTTAAAAGGAATGCAATCCGGAGTTGCGGCTTTGATCGTCAGTGTTGTAGCAGATATGTGCACTGTGATATTGAAAGAAAAATCATTTTTTCTTTTTTCCCCTTATTCCGATCGCCTTTATAGCAAATTTTATTTTTTTTGATGTAAATGTGGCGCTGATTCTGGCAGTATGCTGCGGGCTTTGTATCCTTCGGGTTTACGTAAGAAGCGGAGGTCACAAATGGAAATTCTTTTAAAATTATTTTTGACATTTTTGAAGATCGGCCTTGTCAGTATCGGAGGCGGGTATGCGGTAATCCCTTCGATCCATGAAGAAGTTGTAGTAAAAGCGGGATGGATCGGAGAAAAAGTATTTGCGGATATTATTACGATATCTCAGATGACGCCCGGTCCTCTGGCAGTGAATACATCTACGTTTGTCGGCTTGCAGATCGCAGGTGCGGCAGGCGCGGTTGTGGCAACAGTCGGATGCGTTTTTTGCGGAGTTGCGATTTCATTGACTCTGTATCGTTTTTTTCAGAAGCATAAAGAGTCAGTCTATATTTTTGAGACGCTTAACGGATTGAAAGCAGCTTCTCTGGGATTGATCGTATCAGCCGCGGCAACGATCATATTGCTTTCTTTTTTCGGAACAGGAGATCCGGATTTAAAAACAATGAAAGAATCGCTTGATATCGGCGCGGTAGCTATTTTCGGAGGAGTGTTGTTTTTGTCGCGGAAGCGGAAGATCAACCCGATCATGCTGATGCTCGTAAGCGGAGCGGCAGGTATAATTTTATACATGTAACTGTAAAAGTAAAAAAGTAAAGAAGGCGGTCTTGAATAGAAAAGCGGCAAAGGGTCTGATAAGGAAAGATCAGAAACAGAGGAAAGAGGTTTATGAGAGAAAAGAAAAATAAGAATGATAATGTAAATGACGTAAATGGCAAAAGAGATAATAAGAAAGCGGCCGGAAAATTTAAAAATTGGACAACAGCTCTTAGCATGGAGCTAAGGGAACATAAAAGTTCGGCTATAGTGTATTTTACATTGAGGGCGCTTGTGATCATTATGCTCGTGCTCCAACTTTTGAATCGGAATTATGAAAATGTATTTTTGTGTATACTTACGCTTCTTTTGCTTGTGATTCCGAGTTTGGCACAGATTACATTTAAAGTGGAACTGCCGACAGCATTGGAGATTATCATTCTTGTATTTATTTTTTCGGCAGAGATACTCGGCGAGATCAGTGAATTTTATCTTGTATTTCCGTTCTGGGATACAGTGTTACATACATTGAACGGTTTTCTTGCGGCGGCGATCGGATTTTCGCTTGTTGATCTGCTGAACAGAAGTGACCGGACGGTTTTTTCACTGTCGCCGCTTTTTACGGCAATCGTAGCGTTTTGTTTTTCGATGACGATCGGAGTTGTGTGGGAGTTTTTTGAGTTTGGGATGGATATGATCATGGAACTCGATATGCAGAAAGATACGGTTATCCATACGATTCGATCTGTTATGCTTGATCCGGGCGGACATAATGTGCCGTATGCGATACAAAACATAACAGATGTTGCGGTGAACGGACAATCTCTTGGATTGGGAGGATATCTTGATATCGGACTGCTTGATACGATGCAGGATTTGATCGTTAATTTTATCGGCGCGGCTGTATTTTCCGTACTTGGATTTTTCTATGTGAAAAGCAGAGGAAAAGGAAAGGTGGCAGGAAGCTTTATACCGAGAAGAAAAGCGCATGACAGAGACTTTTTGAGAATTGCGAGAGAGTCTTCGGAAGTGGAGCAAGATATACAGGAGAAATCGCAGAAAGTGCCGAAAGGCAGTGCAAAAAACGGAGACAGATGACAGAAAGAAGAAAAGGTATATGAAACAGGCGTCATAAGCGGCGCTTGGGAGACGGCAGTCGGTACAATAGATGTGGTTTTATAAACATTATCACAGAAACAAGTCTATTTTTGACAATGTTTGTTAAAAAATAGACATAAAGATTGTGGAAAGCGACAAAATATATTGCAAAAACAGCGGGTGCATTGTATATAATTTTTGATAATTTACAGAAAAAGAATATTGTTAAAAAAGAGAGATGAAAATTGAATAAATTTTCATCTTTTTTTATGTTATGAGGTGGCAAAATGAAAGAAAAAAACGGATTTTTTGCCAAAACAGAAAATAAAGTGGAAATATTGACAAAAATATTCTTCGGGTGTAATGTTTTACTCGACTTTTAGGGAAGCCGGAAATACAGAAAAAACGGCTTGTACCGAAAACGGTCGGACCTAAGAGATGAAGATATAACAGGGGTTCGATGGGGAACGGTTCTCGATGGAAAAGAGCTCTTTTTTTATACCCAAAACGAACGGAAGCCTGTAATAAAAAAGCAAAGAAAAAGGAGGGAGCAATACGGGAAATCTGACAGAAACATTGATGGAGGAACTGAATTGTAAAACGGTTTTGAAACTTCCTGTTTTAGGAGGAATTTCGGAATCGGTTGTTGTCACTTGGATCATTATGGCAGTTTTGGTTCTTTTATCCATTATATTAGTAAGAAACCTTAAGGTTGAAAATCCCGGAAAGGTACAGCTTGCATTGGAGTCAATGATCGGTTGGGCGCAGGATTTCTTTGAAGGAATTATCGGAAAAGAAAATAAAGCTTATGTGCCGTATCTTATCACGGTACTTCTTTATCTGGCAGTGTCGAATACGATCGGATTGTTAGGTTTTAAACCGCCGACAAAAGACTTGAATGTGACTGCGGCGCTGGCGATCATGAGTATGTGCGTGATTGAATTTTCGGGAATTCATAAAAACGGAGTAGTCCACTGGATGAAACATTTTGCAAAGCCGGTTCCGGTTGTGGCGCCGATTACGATATTGGAAATTGTGATCCGCCCATTGTCGCTTTGTATGCGGCTTTTCGGAAATATGCTGGCGGGATTTGTAGTGCTGGAACTTTTGAAATATTTTGTGCCGCTTATTTGCCCGATCCCCGTAAGTTTCTATTTTGATATCTTTGACGGGCTTCTTCAGGCATATGTATTTGTATTTCTGACCGCGTTATTTATGACGGAGGAAATGGAATAGAATCAAAAGATAAACAGCCGGGCTGTTTCAAATGATGGAAACGATTAAGAATAAAAAACAATCAATAAAAAACAATCAAACAGATTAAAAAATTAAAGGAGAACAAAAAACATGGAAGCAATTATAGCAATCGGAGCAGCAGTAGCAGTATTGACAGGTATCGGAGCAGGCGTCGGTATCGGTATCGCAACAGGAAAAGCGGCAGAAGCGATCGCAAGACAGCCGGAAGCAGAGAGTAAGATCAGTAAGAATCTGATTCTCGGATGTGCGCTTGCGGAGGCAACGGCTATTTATGGATTTATTATCGGAATTTTGATCATCATTCTTCTCGGTTAATAAAGTCAGATGTTACATTGTGAAAATGACGGGAAAGGCATGGGAAAAAGATGATAGAAATAAATATGAATCTTGTCTATACAATAATAAATGTGATAATTCTCTATCTCTTGCTGAGACATTTTCTGATCAAGCCTGTGACAGACATTATGGAGAAACGTAAACAACTGATTGCAGACGGACTGCAGAGCGCGCAGGATGCGCAGGATGGCGCTCTTAAAATGAAACAAGAATATGAAGCGGCGTTAAACGGAGCAAAACAGGAGTCTGTTCAGATCGTAGAAAATGCAAGAAAAAGCGCAAAGGCAGAGTATGACCGTATTCTGGAAGAAGCGGGGAACAAAGCGGACAGCATGATCGCGTCGGCAAAAGAGACAATCCGCATTGAACGGGAAAAAACGATCCATGAACTGAAGGGCGAGATCACCGGTCTTGCGATCGCTTCGGCGGCGAAGATTGCAGGCGGGAAGTCGGACGAAGAAAGAGAGAGTCAGTTGTTCGATCAGTTTCTAAGAGAAACAGGAGAGGGACACGGAAATGAAAACAAATAGAAAAGTAATTTGTTCTTCTTCGGCAGTGAGATACGCAGAAACGCTTTTTGAACTGAATATTCCGAAAGAGACGATAGAAAAAACTCGTGAAATATTTTCGGAAGTACCGCAGATCACAGATGTTCTGGACAATCCGACGATTCGTCAAGAGAAGAAGGAACAGGTCATAGATAAAGTGTTTCCGCGGGAAATGAGAAACTTTCTGAAGATTGTCTGCCGTTATCGTAAGGTTCGTCTGCTTGGAGAAATTTTTGACGCATACGATATGCGGGCAGATGAGGAGGAACAGATCATAAGAGTGGTTCTTTTTTACACGGCGCTTCCAAGTGAAGAACAAAAAAAAGGCATGGAATCGTTTTTGTGCAGAAAATACGGAGCAAAACGCGCGTATATTGAGATGAAAAAAGATGATTCTCTGATAGGCGGATTTATTCTGCGGGTAGGAAACGATGAGTATGACAGGAGCACGAAAGGCCGTCTGGACAGATTAGAACAAAGATTAACACGGAGGTGAGCGAGGTGAGTTCGATCAACTCAAATGAAATCATTTCGATCTTAAAAGAAGAGATTGAGAATTTTGATATGATGAGCAAAGACAGTGAAGTGGGAACTGTCATTACAGTAGGCGACGGGATCGCTTCGATTTATGGAATAGATCATGCGATGTACGGTGAGATCGTTACGTTTGAAAACGGATTGAAGGGAATGGTTCAGGATATCCGAAGAAACGAGATCGGCTGTATTCTTTTCGGAAGCGATACAAGAATCAGTGAAGGAACGAAAGTAACCCGTACGGGAAAGAGAGCCGGAGTTCCGGTTGGAGACGCTTATATAGGAAGAGTCGTAAATGCGCTTGGCGAGCCGATAGACGGAAAAGGAAGTATAGAAGCCGACGGTTATCGTCCGATTGAGCAGGAAGCGCCCGGAATCGTTGACAGAAAATCTGTCAGTGTTCCGATGGAGACGGGAATCCTTTCTATTGACTCTATGTTTCCGATCGGAAGAGGGCAAAGAGAGCTGATCATCGGAGACAGACAGACAGGGAAAACGTCGATCGCTCTTGATACGATTTTGAATCAAAAAGACAAAGATGTGATCTGTGTCTATGTTGCAATCGGACAGAAAGCGTCTACGGTAGCAAAAGTTGTTAATACATTAAAGACAAACGGCGCTCTTGATTATACGATCGTCGTGTCATCAACGGCAAGCGACTGCGCGCCGCTTCAGTATATTGCTCCATATGCGGGAACCGCAATGGCAGAATACTTTATGTATAAAGGAAAAGACGTATTGATCGTGTATGACGACCTGTCAAAACATGCGGTTGCATACAGGGCGCTTTCCCTTTTGCTCGGACGTTCTCCGGGACGAGAGGCTTACCCGGGAGATGTATTTTATCTTCACTCAAGACTGCTGGAACGCTCAAGCAGATTAAGTGATGAAAACGGCGGCGGTTCGATCACTGCGCTGCCGATCATCGAGACACAGGCAGGAGACGTATCTGCATATATTCCTACGAACGTGATCTCGATCACAGACGGACAGATCTTTTTGGAGAGCGGATTGTTTGCGGCGGGCATGCGTCCGGCGGTAAATGTCGGTCTTTCCGTATCGCGTGTAGGCGGGGCGGCACAGACGAAGGCGATGAAAAAAGCGTCGGGAAGTATCCGTATCGATCTCGCGCAGTATAGAGAGATGGAAGTGTTTACACAGTTTAGCTCGGACCTGGATCCTGCGACGAAGGAACAGCTGGAATATGGAAGCGGACTGATGGAACTTTTGAAACAGCCGTTATATCATCCGATGTCACTGCATGAAAAAGTAATTACTCTTTGTGCCGCGACACACAAAATATTCCTCGGCATCGATAAAAAAGAAATACGTCAGTTCCGTCTTGATCTCATGACGTGGTTTGATACGAAATACCCAAATATCGGCGAAGAGATCGAAGAGAAAAAAGTGTTGTCTGATGAATTGATCGATCAGATTGTGTTGATCGCAGAGGAATTTAAAAAGAGCAGGTGATAATATGGCAAATATCAGAGAGATACAAAGCCGTATCAACAGTGTAAAAGATACGATGAAGATTACGAACGCGATGTATATGATCTCTTCGTCGAAAATGACCCATGCGAAGAAAAAACTTGCGGATACAGAGCCTTACTTTTATGGCCTGCAAGGCGAAATATCGAGAATACTCAGACATTTGCCGGACTTGCATCATGGATATTTTTCGGCGCGCGAGAATGTTCCGGAAGGAGAGCGCAAGATCGGTTCGATCGTTATTACGGCGGATAAAGGACTGGCAGGGGCGTATAATCATAATATCGTGAAATTAGAAGAAGAGATACTGGCCCGTCCGGGGATTCATAAATTGTTTATCGTAGGAGAACTCGGTCGTCATTACTTTGCAAAGCGGGACGTGCAGATCGATACCAATTTTCAATATACGGTACAAAATCCGACGATGCACAGGGCGAGGGATATTGCCGCGGTTCTGCTCGACCAGTTCAGGGAGAGGGAATTGGACGAGATCTATATTGTTTATACGAGGATGGAAAATTCTGTTCAGGCAGAAGCAGAAGTAATGAAGCTTCTTCCGCTTGAAAGAAGCTCGTTTAACGAAATGAAAATGCCGTTGAACGTGCACAGAGAAGCAATCGCGCTGTATCCGTCTGCAGAAGCGGTAATGGATAGTATCATTCCGAATTATGTGACCGGAATCGTCTACGGAGCGCTTGTGGAAGCATATGCAAGCGAACATAACGCCCGCATGATGGCGATGAAATCTGCGACAGACAGTGCGAAAAGTCTGATCCATGACTTGTCGATCATATATAACAGAGCAAGGCAGGCGGCGATCACACAGGAAATTACAGAAGTGTGCAGCGGGGCAAGGGCACAGCGAAAATAGAAATGCAGCAGAAAAAAGCCGGGGCTGATACCTCGGGAAGATCAGTATGTCAAACAGGCGGCAGAATGCCGCTATAGTTCTAAGAAAGTGAGAAAGATCATGAATAAAGGAAAAATCATACAGGTTATGGGTCCTGTTGTAGACGTTGTGTTTCAAGACGGGAACCTTCCTTTTATCAAAGACGCTTTGGAAGTTGAAAATAACGGAAAGAAATGTGTTATGGAAGTGGCGCAGCATCTCGGAAACAATGAAGTTCGCTGTCTGATGCTGGCTGCAAGCGAAGGGCTTCACAAAGACATGGAAGTAACTGCAACAGGAGCGGGGATTAAAGTTCCGGTCGGAGAGAAGACGCTGGGAAGATTGTTTAACGTACTTGGAGAGACGGTAGATGACGGCGAACAGATCACAGATGCAGATCAGTGGGTGATTCACAGAGATCCTCCGACATTTGAAGACCAAAGCCCGGTTGTTGAGATCCTGGAAACGGGAATCAAAGTAATCGATCTTCTTGCTCCTTATGCAAAAGGGGGAAAGATCGGACTGTTTGGCGGCGCCGGAGTAGGAAAAACGGTGCTTATTCAGGAGCTGATCCGAAACATAGCGACAGAGCATGGCGGATACTCCATATTCACAGGAGTAGGAGAGCGTTCCCGTGAAGGAAATGACTTGTGGACAGAGATGAAAGAATCGGGAGTTCTTGAAAAGACGGCGTTAGTGTTCGGTCAGATGAACGAGCCGCCGGGAGCGCGTATGCGCGTGGCGGAAACAGGGCTTACTATGGCAGAATATTTCCGCGATGAAGAACACAGAAATGTTTTGTTGTTTATTGATAATATTTTCCGTTTTACACAGGCGGGATCGGAAGTGTCTGCGCTTCTTGGAAGAATGCCGTCGGCGGTCGGATATCAGCCGACGCTTGCTACGGAAATGGGAGAACTTCAGGAGAGGATCGCGTCAACGAAAAACGGTTCGGTTACTTCCGTACAGGCGGTATACGTTCCTGCCGACGACTTGACAGACCCGGCTCCGGCAACGACGTTTGCTCATTTGGATGCGACGACGGTTCTCTCGAGAAAAGTGGTAGAGCAAGGTATCTATCCGGCAGTTGATCCTCTGGAGTCAAGTTCCCGTATTTTGGAAGCGGAGATCGTTGGGGAAGAGCATTACGAAGTGGCGAACAAAGTGATCGCGATTCTTCAGAAATATAAAGAACTGCAGGATATTATCGCAATCCTCGGTATGGAAGAGTTGTCGGATGAAGATAAAGCAACCGTTATGCGTGCGAGAAAAATCCAGAAGTTTTTGTCGCAGCCGTTCTTTGTGGCTGAGACGTTTACCGGAGTTCCGGGAAAATATGTGCCGCTGAAAGAGACGATCCGAGGATTTAAGATGATCATCGACGGAGAGATGGACGAGTATCCTGAGTCGGCATTTTTCAATGTAGGTTCAATCGACGATGTGATCGAGAAAGCAAAGGCGGCGGAGTAGGCAGAGGTGTATTATGGATACATTTGGATTGAGAATCATAGCAAGTGATAAAGTATTTTTCAATGGAAGATGTAAGAAACTGACGATTCCGGCGCCGGACGGAGAAAAAGGCGTACTGGCGCACCATGAAAATATGGTGATCGCCGTTGTTGTCGGTATTGCGCGCATGGAATCAACAGAAGGTGAAGTGACGGAAATCGCAGTCGGAACAGGTTTTGCGGAGATCGTGAATAACCGTGTGACACTGCTCGTCGATACGGCGGAACGCCCGGAAGATATTGACGTGCGTCATGCCAGAGAACAAAGGGAACATGCACAAGAGCGGATGCGGCAGAAACAAAGCATTCAGGAATATTACCACACGCAGGCATCTCTTGCTCGGGCGATGAACCGCCTGAAACTTGCACAGGGAGCGAAAGACCTGATCCACTATTAAGTGTGACAGATGCTTACGGTTGTCGAAAGGATACATCGATAGCATGTTTGTGAAAAGAAACAGATAAAAAGAGTCAGATCACGAGTGACTGGCTCTTTTTTTATCTTGCATTTTATATGGCTGTATACTAAAATAATAATGCTTATGCAAGTAAATTATTTGCATTAAAATGCACAGAAAAATGTCAGACAGAACAGTTTAAATAAATATATGGATTTACAGATCAAAGAAAATGAAACGGGCGGGGAATTATGAGTGAAGGTTACAAAATCCGGTCTCTTAGCGAGATCGTAAACGAAATATTAAGTACGGTTCGCAGCTATTATGATGCGGAGTATGCTTATTATATTGAAAAAGACAGAGGAGACATCGAGACGATCTACGAGTGGTGCGATGAGAATATCGAGTGGCAGCGTGATCGGATGAAACTTCTCCCGGAAGAGCGTCAGCCGAAATGGATGAAAACAGAGATTACCGATACGACGGCTCGGGATTATAGCGTGTTTCTTCCGATCAGTGAAGATGTGACTGCTGTTCTTGCGGTTGTCGGAGTCAGACGGGGAGGCTGCACCATCGACTTGATGCGCGCTATCGTTCAGTATATTCCGCAGGCAATCGCACTGCAGAAGATGCAGAAGCAGCAGGAATATCTGAGTTATCATGACGATCTTACCGGTCTTTTGAACAGAAACAGTCTTGTTCACTATTTTGATACTGTGGATGAGAAGAAATTAAAATCGATCGGCGCGCTTTCCGTCGATATCAACGGACTGAAAAATTTTAATAAAGAGTTCGGGAGAGATTACGGAGACGAAGTCGTAATTCGTGTCGGAGAAGTTCTGGAGGAGTATTTTCACAGTGGGGAAGCATATCGGCTGACGGGAGATGAGTATCTCGTGCTTGTAGAAAATACGTCTTATCAGGATTTTACAAAACAGGTTCATGCGGTGCATACAAAGCTTGACAATATCAGTCTCGGACTTGTTTCTATCGGCTATGCGTGGGAGAAGATCGATATCGAGGTAGACAAGCTTGTCAACAACGCGGAAGTGATGATGCGCGAGGAAAAAAGAAAATATTACAAAAATTTGCAAAAAGGACATCACGAACCGATCATAAAAGAAGATCTTTTACAAGATATTGAAAACGGGAATTTTATCGTATGTCTTGTTCCGAAGATCGATACGCTCACAGGCGAGGTCGGCGGAGCGGAAGCGGTTGTGCGCTATCATCACAAAGATCTCGGAATAGTAGATCCGGGAAGATATCTTAATATGCTGGAAGAAACAAAACTTTCCCATTACCTTGATCTTTATGTGTTTGAGGAAGTGTGCAAAACGCTTCATAAATGGGAAGTAAGAGATATTCCGATGATCCCGGTTTCGGTGAATTTTGCAGGGGCAACTCTTCGGCAGGAAGGACTTGCGGATAAAATGCTGCATCTCATAGAAAAACATCATGTCAGATGCGAGTATCTCGAAGTTGAAGTTTCGGAATCAAGCAGCGATATGAATCAGGAGATGCTGGCAGAGACGAGCAGTAAGATACGAAAAGGAAATGTAAGAGTGATCTTGGATCATTTCGGTGCAAAAGATTCAAGTTTTTCGATCTTGTCTCTTATGGAGTTCGACGGATTGAAACTGGATAAGAGCGTGATTTCAAATATTGTCGGAAACGGAAGGAGCCGGATCGTGGCGCAGGCTGTTATCGACATATGCAGACAGTTGGGAGCGTCTGTTCAGGCAGCGGGCGTGGAAACTCAGGATCAGTTTAATGTACTCAGGGAGATCGGCTGTGATTATGCACAGGGAACATTGTTTAATAAACCGATCACGATTGAAACGTTTGAAGTGAGATATTTAAGAGACAGATAAGGAAAAGTATGGTAAAGGGATGGGCGGCGGACATTACGCCGCTTTACGATAAAGAAATATATATAAAATATTTTGAACGGCTTCCCCGTTTTCGGAAAGAAAAGGCAATGGCGCAGGCAGATCCTTTAAAGAGAGTGCAGAGCGTGGCGGCATGGAGTCTGTGGGAGAAGTTGAGGAAGAAATACAGACTTCCGAAGGAAACAGTGTTTAACCTGTCACATTCAGGGGAGTTTGTCATGTGTGCCGTCTGTATGGGAGGGGATTTGGCAGAGGGAAAACGCATACAGGTCGGGTGTGATATTCAGCAGATCGGCAGGGCGCGGGAGCATTTGGCAAAACGGTATTTTTGCGGTTCGGAATATGAGGCAGTGATGTCGGGAAAGACACCGGAGGAGAGGGCGGATATATTTTACAGATACTGGGTGCTCAAAGAAAGTTTTTTGAAAGCGACAAGATTCGGTATGAAGCTTTCGCTTGACTCGTTTGAGATACGATTGGGAAATCCGCCGGTTTTGATACGGAAACCGGATCTGTTTCGGCAAGATTATTATTACCGGGAATATGAGCATCCGAATAAACTATATAAAATGGCGATCTGTTCTACAGAGAAAGAGATTGCCGCCGATATAGATATGGAGTTGAAATTATGAAAAAATTGACCGGAGAATTCCGGCTGAGACGAATGTTGGTCATCGGCATAGCGATCGGTCTTGTGGCGGGAGTTCTGTGTACAGGAGTTGCCGCGAAGTCGGTTTTGTCAAAAAATAAAGCGGAATTTGCCGCAGAAAAAGAAAAATTAAAAAAGAAAACAAATGAGCTGAAAGAAGAGATCATGAAGCATGAGGCGGCGAATAACAGCGCAGAGGCTTTAGGAAGCGACAAAGAAGGGTGGGCATTGGTTCTTGTCAACGACTCTCATCCTCTGGATGTTTCTTATGTGCCGGAATCTATGGTGGAGTTGGAAAGCGAACGGTTTGTCGATGCGCGTATCGAAGAACCTCTTCGGCAGATGCTTGACGATGGGGCAAAAGCGGGACTTAGTATGTATGTTGCTTCCGCTTACCGTTCTTCTGAGAAGCAGAAGGAAGTGTTTAATGCAACCATGCAGGACTGGATGGCAAACGGACGTACGCCTTTGGAAGCTTATGATGAGACGAAAAAGTCAGTGGCAGTTCCGGGAACGAGCGAACATGCGACCGGACTTGCAGTGGATATTATAGCGTCCGAGTATGAAGGTCTGGATGACCGGCAGGGAGAGACGGACGAACAAAAATGGCTGATGGAACATTGTTGGGAATATGGATTTATTTTAAGATATCCTCCGGAAAAGGTGGATATCACGGGAATCATTTATGAACCGTGGCATTATCGGTATGTAGGGAAAACGGCGGCGGAAGAGATCATGAAAAAGAATCTGACACTGGAAGAATATCTTCTTCAATAAAAAGCCTGACAGTACCGTGCAGAAGAATCGCATAAGTATAAGTATAAGCAACAGTCCGGTCCGCGCTGGTTCTAAAAACCGCATTGCGGAAAATCTCTTGACGCAGACTGGGAAAAAGAGATAGGATAAAGTATATGGGGAATACCGTAAAGGGTTGGTAAAGAGTATAAATATACATAAGGAGGAAAAAATGCAGGATTTAACATTTGGGGAACAAGTCAAGATCATTCTCGGAAGGAAAGGAATGACGATCAAGCAGCTTGCGGAATTGATCGAGGAAAAAACAGGGAAGAAAATGTCGAGACAGAACCTGACACAGCGTCTTGGCAGAGATAATTTTCAGGAACAGGATATGCGTATGATCGCGGAAATGCTTGAGTGTCCGTTTCATTTGAGTATCATGTCGGCAGAAGGGGCAGGGGAAGTAAGAAGCATTGCGGCGTTGGAGCGTGCGGCGGCAGCGAGAGTTGAAGCTGTAGAAGCCTCCGGTCATAAAGAGCTGACAGCAAAAGAGCAGGCAGAAGCGGAGTATGCAGAGCCGGAAGAAAAACTGATCGAAGAGACTGTGCCGGAGATGTTTGAGCATACAGAAGAGTTTGCACAAAACAAGGCAGAAGCAGAGTATATTGAACCGGAAGAACCTGTGGAAGCAGAGTATATTCAGACGGAAGAACCTGTGGAAGCAGAGTATATTCAGACGGAAGAACCTGTAGAGGCAGAGTATATCCAGCCGGAAGAACCTGTGGAAGCAGAGTATATCCAGCCGGAAGAATCTGTGGAGGCAGAATATATCCAGCCGGAAAAAAGAAGCGGATATGAGTATGCCGGATACGGAAGGGTTAGAGACACCGGGAGAAGAGGTATCGAACGATCGCGATATGACGATCGGCGAATTATACGAAATTCATGAAGAGTTGAATGAACTTGAAAAGAACGTGCAGGCGGGCGAGTCGATAGAAGAGATTAAAAAGGAACTCGAAAAGCCGAAAAAAGAACGCAGGCTCGGAAGTTTTTTCAGAAGAAGAGATTCACAGTCAAAAGCGGAAAAAGAAGTTTCACCAAAAGAAAATGAAGTGCAGACGGATGCGGTCGGAGAAAGCGGTATCGGAGAAAATGTAAATCAAAACGATACGGATCATGCCGACAAAGCAGGAGCTGTAGTTCAAGATGAGTCTGTTTCGTCGGATGCAAAATGGACAGAAGATGCGGCAGAAGATGAAACGGCATTTGCAGAAAGCGGGAGCACGGAAGATTTTGAGCCGGTCATTACACATGATGATGCGGATGAGGATACTCAGGCAGGCGATGTGAATCCGTACACCGGAAAAGAATACCAGTCGAACAGCGTGCGGATGCATCCGACAAGGATCGGATACGTTCAGGTGTATGACCGTACGATCCATAAATGGACAGATATGACAGAGTGGGCATTTCTCGGACTTCAGGAACGTAAGAAAGCTTTACTCGGCAAGGCGTATGAACCGCCGATTTATCTCGATTGACGTTTCGTTTCAATTCGGCGGATAATTGAACAATAAGGAAAGTGATACAGCCCCGCAGAGTTTTCTGTGGGGTTGATTTGCAACGGCGATATGTCAAAGTTCGGGCTTGCCTGAGACTTGGCGGCCATTTACAACTTCGGAATGTGGATTTTGGCGCTTCCGCCTGTTTGCGGGAGGAAAGGAGACGATAACGTATGGAATGGAGCAGGCTGCTTTCGACAAAACGTGAGAGAGCAGGCGGGAATTTTGCAAAGGCGGGCGATCTAAGAAGTGAATTTGAAAAAGACTATCACCGCATAATCGGAAGTGCATCTTTTCGCCGGCTGCAGGATAAGACGCAGGTTTTCCCTCTTGATAAAAGCGATTTCGTAAGGACGAGGCTGACTCATTCTCTGGAAGTATCTTCGCTTGGGAAATCACTGGGGCAGACGATAGGAGAAAATATACTGGAGCATCGGAAAAACTCAGGATTTACGCCTCAGATGAAAGAGGATATTTCTCATATACTTGAGTGTGCGGGCTTGATCCATGACATCGGAAATCCTCCGTTCGGACATTTTGGAGAAATTGCGATCCGGGAATGGTTTGAAAGAAATCTTCCGAAACTTACGTTTTGCCAAAAGAATGTTTCCGAGATGTTTACCGCGCAGATGAAACAGGATTTTTTTCACTTTGAAGGAAATGCTCAGGCGCTTCGTCTTGTGACAAGACTGCACTATCTTGTCGATGAGCATGGTATGAATCTGACATATGCGCTCCTGAATACGATCATTAAATCCCGGATCATCTTTGCAGATAGATGAGAACAGTGGAAATATAAAAAAGACCGGAAGATGGGATATTATTTTGCGGACGAGGAAATATTTCATAAAGTGACAAAAGAGACAGGGGCGGGAAGAAACCGGCATCCGCTGACATATATGTTGGAAGCGGCGGATGATCTTGCCTATAAGACGGCGGATATTGAAGATTCTTTTGTGAAAGGATTTATCCGATATGCGGATCTGGAGCGGGAACTAAAAGAGTTGGAAGAGAAGAAACGAAACGGTACGTTTCGACCCGCATACAGACTTCGGCAGCTTTACGAGAGGGGAATACAAAAGCGGGTGCATGATCCGGAATCTTACGCCGTGAAAAATTGGATTGTAAATGCACAGGGATTTTTGCTTAACTGTGCGACAGAAGGATTTATGGCGAATTACGATGCGATCATGTCGGGAAAGTTCGGTCAGGATCTGTTTTACGGAACAAACGGGGAAGAACTGATGGAACTGCTTGGAGACATGGCGGACAGATATGTTTTTTCATCAATGGCAATCTACAAGATGGAAGTATCTGAGTCGGCTGTTATAGATTATTTGATGGAGCGTCTTGTACAGGCGGCTTTGTATTTCGATACAAAAGAAAAGCAGGGAACGATTGACAGGAGAGTAATATCGTTTATATCGGATAATTATAAGAATGCATACCGAATCCAATCAGAAGGCAAAAGCGAAGCGGAGAAATTGTATCTCCGCCTGCTGCTTGTGACGGATTATGTGTGCGGTATGACAGATAGTTATGCAAAACGTCTCTATCAGGAAATGAACGGGATCATCTAGGCCGGAGTCCGACACAGCGAAACCAATGACCGAAATCAGCGTTTGCGTTTCGCTCGTCGTCAGTCAGCATATCAGAATCGGCGTAAGATCTGCAGAAGCGTGGGAAACCGAAAAGGTCTGCCGCGCGGGCTTCTCTTAAGTCATATATGCCGGGAACTCCGAGCCAGAGCCGTCCGTTTTGCTCGGTAAGGAGAAGATGCCCGTAACTGTGGTAACCGTGCAGAAGAAAACTGTTGTTTGAAAGAAACCAAAATTTCCGAGGAAGAACTGTCAGATCGGAAAGCGATAGTTTTCGCGGAAGAGAAAGACCGGTTTTTGAGATCTCATTTTGCCGCACTTCTCCCCGGATGGAGGAATTTGATTCGCTTTTCGCGCGAGGTTCTGGTTCATCCGGTGATTCGTCTTTCGTGGGAGGTTTTGTCTCATCCGGTGATTCGTCTTTCGTGGGAGGTTTTGTCTCATCCGGTGATTCGTCTTTCGCGGGAGGTTTTGTCTCATCCGGTGATTCGTCTTTCGCGCGAGGCTCCGCCTCATCCGGTGATTCGCTTTTTGTGAGAGGATTCGCCTTCTCCTGAGAGTTGTTCTGCGGGCTGTCCGGTCTGGTGGATAGGGAGGCGGGATATGAGTCGCTTTGAATCGTGGAGTCGGTATCCAGAAAATGAATTTGATCTGAATCTATGTTTTCAGGACAGTTCGGCGTAAGCCAAAGGGAGGATGACTCGGAACATTTCAGGAAAAACCCGTCGATCGATTCGAGACGGCGGCATTCGGGGAAGGAAGATTGCGGAGCGCAGAAACGTATGCTGTGTGTCATGGAGTCAATGGGAAAATGAGCGATCTGTTTTGCGCAGATTTGATTTTCCTTGAAAAAGAACGCATACATTTCCGCCTCGAAAACATTTTCAAGGCTGATGCTTCGGATGTGTGCCTGAAAAATACAGGATTGATAGCGGCGGTAGATTTTCAGAAATCCCGCATTGCGCTTTCGTACATTGTTTTCATATTCATATAGATAAAAAGTACCCGTGTCCATCTTTTACCTCGATTCTTGTCTTTTCAATCTAATCTATTCATGAAAGAAAAGAAAAAGAACGTATGGGAGGAAAGAAAGCGGAGGAACATACAGGAGGGATATAATGGAAGAAAATGAGAAGTTGAAGTTAGATGAAAAGTATATGCGGGCAGCCATTAAACAGGCGCAAAAAGCATATGCGATTAATGAAACACCGATCGGATGCGTTATTGTTTATGAAGGAAAGATCATAGGCAGAGGTTATAACAGAAGGAATACAGATAAAGACCCGTTGGCACATGCGGAGATTAAGGCAATCAAAAAGGCAAGCAAAAAAATGGGAGACTGGAGGCTGGAGCAATGTACAATGTATGTGACGTTAGAGCCATGTCAAATGTGCGCAGGAGCAATCATTCAGTCGAGGCTGACCCGCGTTGTTGTCGGATGCATGAATCCAAAAGCAGGATGTGCGGGATCGGTTTTGAATCTTTTGGATATAAAACAATTTAATCACCAGGCAGAATTGACAACCGGAGTGCTTGAGGAAGAGTGCAGTGCGCTTATGACCGGATTTTTCAGGGAACTGAGGGAAAAGAATCGCCGGAAGCGCTAAAGGCACATTCCGGGATTGTAAGCGGTCGCCAAGGTCTCCGGCAAGTCCGGACTTTAGCTCGCTGCCATTACAAAAAGAAAGCCCGTGCAGACGTTACAGCAGTATAGCTGTTTCGGCACGGACTTTTCATTGAGATCATATAAACTTTATAAATACTTTTTCGTGCATTGTGCTTCGAGCTAGGCTAACAGACGTTACTTAGGCAGTTAACTCAGTTCAGGCGCCCTTACGGCACCCGGAAGGTTCTGCTTAGTGCTGCTCCGTTCCCGACCTGACACGATTCACAGATTCCCGTCGCGTAAGACCCAAACATCAACGCCACTTACCTAAGGCAGCTCTGCCGGCTGTCGCCCTCTGCACAATATCACCCCTGCTATAGCGGATTGCAGGTACAAGGTACCGCTAACACCCCGGCTGCACGAGTCTTAATTTTACATGGTTTTAAGAGAAATGTCAATGAATAGAGCGCAAAATCACAGTAAAATGTAACAGTTCTTTGCGGCGGATTATTTTTAGTGTTATTATAGAGTATAAATTTTGTTGGAAAAAGAGATAGGAGAAATTATGAAGGTACTATTAGCGGCAGTAAATGCAAAATATATTCATTCAAATCTTGCCGTCCACAGCTTAAAAGCATATGCGCGAACTTATACGGAAGAAATCGAAGTTGCGGAATATACGATCAATCAGACGTTTGATGCGATCTTGCAGGATATATATAGGAGAAAACCGGACCTATTGGGAATTTCCTGCTATTTGTGGAATATTGAATATGTAGGACAGCTTTTGAGAGAACTGCCGAAGATTCTTCCGGATACAAAAATCTGGCTTGGAGGTCCTGAGGTATCTTACGATGCGAAGGCTGTGCTGGAACAGTATCCGAAAGTAGAAGGCGTGATGTGCGGAGAAGGGGAAGAGACGTTTGCGGAACTGCTCCGTGTTTATCATGAAGAAAAAGGGGCGCTTTGTTCCGGAGTAAAAAGAGATGAACTCTTTTCTGATATTCCGGGAATTGCTTATAGAAATAAGGACAAAGCTGTAATCCAAAATGATTTTCGTCCTGTTATTGATTTGAGCACGATTCCGTTTGTCTATGATCATATTGAAGATTTTGAGAACAGGATCATCTATTATGAATCGAGCAGAGGATGTCCTTTTTCATGCAGTTACTGCCTTTCCTCTATCGACAAATGTTTACGTTTCCGGGAGATAGAGCTCGTAAAAAAAGAACTTCAGTTTTTTATCGACAAGAAAGTACCTCAGGTGAAATTTGTGGATCGGACGTTTAATTGCCGGCATGATCATGCGATGGCGATCTGGACTTATATTCATGAGCATGATAACGGAATCACAAATTTTCATTTTGAAGTTTCCGCGGATTTATTGAATGAAAAAGAGATCGCGTTGATCAATCGTATGCGTCCGGGTCTGATCCAGCTTGAGATCGGTGTTCAATCGGCAAATGAGATTACGATCCGGGAAATCAACAGAACGATGAAAATCGATGTTTTGTCAACGATTGTTGACAAAATTAAAAAAGGAAACAATGTGCATCAGCATCTCGATCTTATCGCAGGATTGCCGTATGAAGGATATGAAAGCTTCGGAAAATCATTTGACCGTGTATATAAAATGAATCCGGAGCAGACTTCAGCTTGGTTTTCTGAAAGTTTTAAAAGGATCTGTTATGCATGACAGGGCGCAGGAATACGGGATTGTGTATCAGGATCGTGCGCCGTATGAAGTCCTTTCTACAAAATGGCTTACTTATGCGGAGGTCATCCGGTTAAAGCAGATAGAAGAGATGGTTGAAGTGTATTATAACAGCGGGCAGTTTTGCTGTACGATGGCGGCATTAGAGCAAGAATTTGCATCTCCGTTTTGTATGTATGAATGTCTGGCGGCATATTATGATGAAAAAAATGCATTTGCCGTAAGTCATTCACGGATCGGAAGGTATGAGATCTTATATGATTTTATCGTGAAAACGTGTAAAGAAAGATCGGAACAATATATGGAAATGTTGACATTGGATATGTATTTGAGGGATAATGTGAAAAAACGTCCGGAATTTCTTAGAGAAAGCGGAGTTTCATCGGATGAAGCGGCGGCATTTTATAAAAAAGAAGAGAAAGAGCGGACCTATTTGAAAGCATATGAAGGATACGACAGACGTCAGATGAGAAAAATGACTCATTTGGAACGAATTGACGGGAAAACAGTGTTGTTTGATTATAAAAACCGAGATCCGCTCACAGGAAACGCGGCGATTTATTATCTGTCAGAGTAAAGGACAGGCAGACATACTGAAAGCGGCGGAGCTGTCAATTTTTAAAATAACAATGGATGGAAGGAAGCAAAGAAATATGAAGATCGGAAAGATCTCACCGACTATATGGAACCGGTCGGTGAAAAAGAAAGTTCATATGGATCAGACGGACGGAAGTTTTTCGTGGGCAGACGTATGTGTTTGCGGCGGCCATGCCGGGATAGGGTATTATGCGGTTTTGGGCGCGGCGGGAGAACTGGCAGCCCGCAAAATACAGGCAGAAGGGATATCGGTAAGAATTCTTTTTCCGGAAGAGACAGAGGAAGAGTTTCTTGCGGATGTTTGTGGGGAAATCCAAAAAGGCTGCGAGTGCATTAAAGCAAAGCTGACGTCTTTGTCGGCAGAGGGAACGGCGGCGGTGCAAACTCCGATCGTGTACGCATGTGCAGGCGGAACGAAAGTACAAGATCCGGGGATGCATGCATTAGAAGAGACTGCAGATAAAAAAACGGGAAACAGACAGAAGTTTGTTAAAAATCGAGAATTGCTCTTATGCGGATATGCAGGTCTGGAAGGTTCTCTTCGCATTTTAGAAGCGGCGGAGGAAGAATTATCGCAAAGATTTATTAACACATTTTTGATGCAGGCAAAAAAGCTTCGTGATCAGCTCATAACGCCGGAGCAGATTTTAGAGGCGGCAAAAGGAAGAGATATTTCGGTTTGGCAGATCGGAAGCGGAGGCATCTTGGCGGCCTTATGGGAAATGGCAGAGGAAGAAAAGATCGGTTTTGAAATTGCAATGGGATCGATCTCGCTGAAGCAGGAGACTGTAGAAATCTGCGAATATTATCGTCTGAATCCGTATCAGCTGACTTCTGCCGGAAGTTATCTGATCTTGACCGATGAAGCGGATCAGGTGATTGAAGTGCTGGAAAAGGCGGGGGCGCGAGCCGTCAGGCTTGGGGTTGCCAAAGCGCAGAATGCGCGGGTGATCACAAGCAAAGAAGAGATAAGATATCTGGACAGACCTGCGCCGGATGAACTGGCGAGATGGCAGAAGGATTATAAAAAGTGTGAAAAATAATAAAAATACATACAGATGAAAAGTTTTATCCATGATAAAATATTATTTTACAACAAGTAAAACGGAAATGATATATAAAGGTATAGGAGGCAGAAAATGAACGAGAAAAAAGAAGCGTTGAGAATGGAGATTTTGAAGTATATCGAAAAGCACAGCCGGGTAGAGCTTGGAGAACTGGCAGTGTTAGTCGGTGTGGAAGAAACAGATGTGGCAAATGAGATCGCAGATATGGAGAAAGAGAAGATCATCTGCGGATATCATACGCTGATCGACTGGGATAAAGCCGGCGTAGAGATGGTGACGGCGCTGATCGAAGTGCGTGTGACGCCGCAAAGAGACAGCGGATTCGATCGGATCGCGGAACGGTTATATAACTATCCGGAAGTATATGCGGTTTATCTTATTTCCGGAAGTTATGACCTGCTTGTAACTTTGGAAGGCAAGACGCTGAAAGAAGTATCGAGATTCGTATCTGAACGTCTGTCTACGATTGACGGCGTTTTGAGCACGGCAACTTATTTTATATTGAAAAAATATAAAGACCACGGAACGATCATGGGCGTGAAAAAAGGGTCGGAAAGGATACCGGTGACACTGTAATGAGAAATCCATTATCAAGAAAAATCGTTGAGATACAACCGTCCGGCATCCGTAAATTTTTTGATGTGGCGAACGAGATGGAAGACGCAATTTCCCTCGGAGTAGGAGAACCGGACTTTGATACGCCATGGCGCATAAGAGAAGAAGGAATGTTTTCCCTTGAAAAAGGAAGGACGTTTTATACTTCTAATGCCGGATTAAAAGAACTGAGAAAAGAGATCTGTAATTATCTTGAGAGAAAGATCCATGTAAAATACGATGCAGTACATGAAACACTTGTCACTGTAGGCGGAAGCGAGGCAATAGATGTCGGACTTCGCTGTATGCTCGACCCCGGAGATGAAGTGCTCATTCCGCAGCCGAGTTATGTGTCTTATCTGCCGTGTACGGTTATGGCAGACGGAGTTCCGGTGATCATTCCTCTTCAGGAAAAAAATGAATTTAAACTGACGGCAGAAGAACTTGAAAAATATACGACGCCTAAGACAAAGGTTCTCGTTCTTCCGTTTCCGAACAATCCGACAGGAGCGATCATGACGCGGGAAGATTTAGAACCGATCGCAAAATTTGTCGAAGAGCATGATCTGTATGTCATGTCTGACGAGATTTATTCGGAACTTACATATAAAGAAGAACATGTATCGATTGCGAGCCTTCCGGGAATGAGAGAGAGGACGCTTGTTATTAACGGATTTTCAAAAGGGTTTGCAATGACAGGCTGGAGACTCGGATATTGCTGCGGACCGGAAGTTATCATATCTCAGATGACGAAGCTTCATCAGTTTGCAATCATGTGTGCGCCTACAAACAGCCAGTATGCGGCTGTGCAAGGACTTAGAAACTGTGGGGATGAAGTAGAAGAAATGAGGAAATCCTATAATCAGAGACGGCGCTTCCTCATGCATGAGTTTAAAAAGATGGGACTGGAATGCTTTGAACCGTTCGGAGCGTTTTATGTTTTCCCGAGTATTAAACAATTTGGAATGACTTCAGAAGAATTTGCAACCAGGCTGTTAAATGAAGAGAAAGTCGCAGTTGTTCCGGGAACGGCGTTCGGCGAATGCGGCGAAGGATTTTTGAGAATATCCTACGCATATTCGTTGGAAGATCTAAAAGAAGCAATCGGCCGGCTGGAAAGATTTATCGGGCGATTGAGAAATGAGAGAAAATAATTATGCTGAATATTGTACTTTATGAGCCGGAGATTCCGGCCAATACCGGAAATATCGGAAGAACATGTGTGGCAACAGGGACGCGTCTTCATCTGATCGAGCCTCTTGGATTCAAATTATCCGAAAAGGCATTGAAACGCGCGGGGATGGATTACTGGAATGATCTGGATGTCACGACTTATATTGATTATGCGGATTTCCTTGAGAAAAATCCGGGTGCCAAAATCTATATGGCAACTACAAAAGCGAAAAAAGTATATACCGAAGCGGCGTATGAACCGGATTGTTACATTATGTTCGGAAAAGAGAGCGCAGGTATACCGGAGGAGATTCTTGTAGATCATGAAGATACTTGCGTGCGCATTCCGATGATGGGACAGATCAGATCTTTGAATCTTGGAAATTCTGTGGCGGTTGTTCTCTATGAAGCTCTGCGTCAAAACGGATTTGCGAAAATGGAGTTGGAAGGAGAGCTTCATGAATTAGAATGGCATGGGAATACCTGAACGAAATAAGTTGTGAAAATATGTGCAAAATGACGAAATAATGTAAAAAAATTCGGGAAAAGTGTAGTTCACTATTGAAGACTTTCGGTATATAATAGTGTCAATGTGCTAAGAAACTGCTAAGAAACGTTTGCGGTTACATCGGTTCGGATAAGGTGCGGGAGGGCGTTTTACATTCGTTTAACGTTGAATCTGTACACTGTGTTACGTCTGTTCAGATAGGGCACAGGAGGAGGGAATCGTTTCCCGAAAAGGGAACGTCCCGTATGAAGCGGGAAAGTATGGTAAAACTAAAAAGATAGAAAAGAAAGCGGAAGGTGGTGTTGCGGAAATGGTAGAAGAAACGATCAAATCTATCCGGGAAACAGAAAATAAGGCAGATCAGATCGTAAAAGAAGCGGAACAGGAAAGCAAGAGAATCCTCAAGACCGCGAAAGAAGAAGCAAAACAGGCTGCCGACAAGCTGATTGACGAAGCAAAGTCAGACGCTTTGAAAACAGCAAATCAGGCAAAGAAAGACGGAGAAGTTATGCTGGCACAGGCGGCGGAAGAAACGCGCAGAGAAGCAGAACAGATGAAAAAGGCGGCTCTTGAACGAAAGAAAGAGGCGGCTGCTCTTGTGTTGGAAAGATTGACATAACAGAAATAAGACTGTAAAGGAGGGATAGACAGATGGCGGTACTTAAGATGCAGAGAATCAGCATCTGCGCCTTAAAGAAAGACCGAAAAGCAATCCTCGAAAAATTACAGAGCCTCGGTGTTGTGGAGATCAATCATGTAATCGAAGAAGATGAAGATTTTAAGAAGATGGACACTGCAGGGCAAAAGGCAGGTTTCGAGAAAGCGTCGACTCTGGCAGAACAGGCGATCGATATTCTTGATAAATATGTTCCTGAGAAGAAGTCGATGTTTGCATCTTTAGAAGGAAAGGCATTGATTGAGCGGGAAGAAGAAGAGCGGATTCGCAATGAGCGAAGAGATCTTCTGAAAACGGCAAAACAGATCGGAAGGCTGGATAAAGAGCGCTCTGAACAGATGGCGGAGATTACGAAACTGAACAACAGTATCGAGAGTCTCAATCCGTGGATCAGCCTGGACGTTCCGCTGACACCGGCAGAGACAGACCGGACGGCAGTATTTTTCGGAACGATGCCGGGAGGTACTGACGCGGAGACGGTATATGGGATTTTGGCAGAGAAAGCGCCGGATATAACCGGAGCAGATGTAAACATTGTTTCATCAGAACCGGGCATGGTATATCTAGCAGTCGTCTGCATGAAAGAAGATGTGCAGGCAGCGGAAGATGCGCTTAGAAGCGCCGGGTTTGCAAGACCTTCCCAGATGTGGGGAGACGTTCCGAAGTTTCAAAAAGAAGAGCTGGAAAGTGAGATCGCAGACTGCAGAGCGCGGATTGAACAGATCGAGAATGAGGTGAAAGACCTTTCGGATCAGAGAGAAAAATTAAAAATATTAGCGGATTACTACAGAGTACGCGCGGACAAATACGCAGTGCTCGGTCAGATCCCGCAGTCGGAGAGAACGTTTGTCATAAGCGGATACATTCCTCAGTGTGAGGCGGCGCATCTTTCCGGTTATCTGACAGAAAAAAAATATGACTGTATGGTAGATGTTGAGGAACTGCAGGAAAACGAAGAAGCTCCGGTTATTTTAAAGAACAATCCGTTTTCGGCAAGTGTGGAGGGCGTTGTAGAGTCTTACGGACTTCCTCACAAAGGGGAGCTTGATCCAACGACGATCATGTCGTTTTTCTATGTATTCTTTTTCGGAATGATGCTTTCGGATGCGGCGTATGGAGCGATTGTGGCAATCGTCTGCGCTGTGCTTGTGAAGAAATTCCCGAGAATGTCTCAGGGAATGAAAAAATCGATGAAATTATTCTTCTATTGTGGATTATCCACTCTTGTGTGGGGAATTTTATTCGGAGGATATTTCGGAAATATCGTAGATGTTGTTTCGGAGAAGTTTTTCGAACGACGATCACCGTTCCGGCGCTTTGGTTTGTGCCGTTGAACGACCCGATGAAACTGCTTGTGTTCTCACTGTTATTCGGTGTCATCCACCTGTTTGTGGGACTGGGGATCAAAGGATATCTCTGTCTGAAAGACGGAAAAGTGATGGACTTCTTCTGTGACGTTGTTCTTTGGTTTATGCTTTTGATCGGTCTTATATTGATGCTTTTGCCGAGCGATATTTTTGCATCTATCGCACAGATGAATATTGTATTTCCGGCATGGCTCAATACAGGAGCGAAGGCATTGGCGATAGCAGGAGCGGTGGGAATCGTGCTTATGTCGGGAAGAGAGAAGAAAAACCCGGCGCTTCGTCTGGCGCTTGGCGCATATGATCTTTACAATGTGAGCGGCTGGCTCAGCGACGTGTTGTCTTACTCTCGTCTGCTGGCGCTCGGACTTGCAACCGGAGTAATCGCATCGGTTATTAACCAGATGGGAAGCATGCTTCCGAATAATGTGATCGGCGTGATCGCATTTGTCGTAATTTTTATCGCAGGTCATACGCTCAATCTGGCGATCAATCTTTTGGGTGCGTATGTACACACAAACCGTTTGCAGTTTGTGGAGTTTTTCGGGAAATTTTACGAAGGCGGCGGAGAGCCGTTTAATCCTTTTAAAGAAAATACAAAATATGCAGATGTTAAGGAGGAAACTTTATCATGAATATTGCGGAAAATTTAGGAATTGTTTATGCACTGCTCGGAGCGGCAGTTGCGGTATTGTTTGCCGGAGCAGGATCGGCGATCGGAGTAGGTATTGCAGGACAGGCAGCGGCAGGCGTTGTGACAGAAGATCCGAGTAAGTTTGCAAAAGTGCTTATTATCCAGCTCCTTCCGGGTACACAGGGTCTGTATGGACTGCTTGTAGGATTTATCACACTTTCAAAGATCGGTATTCTCGGAGGCGGAGCATTGGATGTTTCCGTATCTTCAGGTCTTTTGATATTGGCAGCGTGTCTTCCGATCGGTATCGTAGGACTTCTTTCAGGAATTGCACAGGGAAAAACGGCGGCATCGTCTATCGGAATCGTCGCAAAGAAACCGGAGCAGTTCGGTAAAGCTATGTTGTTCCCGGCTATGGTTGAGACATACGCTATTCTGGCGCTGCTGATCTCATTCCTTGCCGTAAACGGAATTCAGATTTAAGGAAAAGACGTCTGGTTTGGAATTGATGAAAAGGAGACAGCGATAAATGAGCGGATTAGATAAAATGAAATCCCGGATTTTCGAGGAGGCAGAGCAGTCTGCGGCAGAACTTCTCGATCAGGCAAAAAAAGATGCGGAAAAGATCGTGAAAGATGCGGTTGAAAAAGCCGGGGCGGATGCAGAACATATCCGTGTAAAAGCTGCGGCTGACGCGAAAGAATATGCAAAACGGGCGGAATCGTCGGCTGATATGAACAGAAAACAGGCTCTTTTGGCGGCAAAACAGGATGTGATCCGCAGTGTGCTTGAGGATGCGTACAGTCAGGTGATGAACATGGATGACGCGGCATATTTTGAAATGCTTGGAAAAATGCTTGATAAATATATGCTTGCCCAGGATGGAGCAATTTGCTTCTCTAAAAGAGATCTCGACAGGATGCCGAAGTCATTTGCAGAGAAAATCGATGCATCGGCAAAGGCAAAAGGCGGAAAACTTGTGATTTCCGAAGAGGCGAGAAAGATTGACGGAGGATTTATCCTTGTATATGGCGGCATCGAAGAAAATTGTACGATAAAAGCAGTTTTTGATGCGAAAAGAGAAGAACTGGCAGATGTAGTGAAGAGACAGCTCTTTTCGTAAACAGTGATCTGCAATGAGCATAACAATCCGCATTTTTAATGCGGCGGATTGTTACAGCATAAGGAGGTTTAGAATTGGGGAATACAAAATATACTTACGCAGTCGCACGTATACGTGCGCTGGAAGTCGCCCTGTTCTCTGATGCAGTCATCGAGCAGCTTTTGTCCTGTAAAACGGCGGCGGAAGCGCTGCAGTTTGTTGTCGAGAAAGGCTGGGGTGATATGGCGGATCAGGATGATCCTGATGTCGTCCTGCGGCGTGAAGAAGAGAAAACATGGGAAGTGATCAAAGAGGTCGCTCCTGATGCGAGCGTATTTAATGTTCTCTCTTATCCGAAGTTGTATCATAATCTGAAAGCTGCGATCAAAGAGGTTTGTACGGAAGCGCGTAATCCGAATATTTTTTATGATGACTGCCCGATACCGGGAGAAGAGATGCTTCGGATCGTGGAGAACAGAGAGTTTTCGCGTTTGCCGTCTCATATGGGAAATGTTGCGCAGGAAGCTCTTGAAACGCTTCTTCATACAAGAGACGGTCAGTTGTGCGATATTATGATTGATAAGGCGGCGCTTGAAGCTATTCGCAAAGCGGGAAAAGAATCCGGTGAACCGATCATTGAAAATTATGCAGATACAATGGTTGCTATTGCGGATATCAAGATTGCCGTGCGTTCCCGGAAAACGGGAAAAAGCGCTGATTTCATGCGAAGCGCTATGGCGGAGTGTGATGGGGTGAATGTTGAACAGCTCATCCGCGCGGCTCTTGCCGGAGAAGATGAGATCGCACAGTATCTGGAGGGAACAGCGTATGCAAAAGGCGCACAGGCGCTTCGAGAGTCAGCCTCCGCGTTTGAACGGTGGTGCGACAACCGTATGATCGAGATGTTGAAGCCGCAGAAGTACGAGGCGTTTTCGGTAGGACCTCTGCTTGGATATTTGATCGCAAGAGAGACGGAGATCAAGACCGTACGGATTATACTGACAGGAAAACAGAACGGTTTTTCGGACGAGGCGATCAGGGAAAGGATAAGGGAGATGTATGTATAAGATAGCAGTCATCGGCGATTACGACAGCATTTACGGATTCGCCACATTAGGTCTTAGCATCTGCCCTGTAAAGACCCGGGAAGATGCCAGAAAAAAATTAAAACAGCTTGCAGACGGTCAGTACGGGATTATATATATTACCGAAGCCGTGGCTGCACAGATCGAAGAAGAGATAGAGCAGTACCGTGAAAATACGCTTCCGGCAATTATTCAGATACCGGGCGTGTCAGGCAATACGGGAGCGGGAGTAAACGGTGTAAAGAAGACCGTGGAACAGGCGGTCGGTTCGGATATTCTGTTTGGAGGAGTAAGCTAATGAGCACAGGAGTGATTAAGAAAGTCGCAGGACCACTTGTTATTGCAGAGGGAATGCGCGATGCAAATATGTTTGACGTAGTCCGCGTGTCGAATCAGCGTCTGATCGGAGAGATTATCGAGATGCACGGAGATGAAGCTTCGATTCAGGTATATGAAGAGACTTCGGGACTTGGACCGGGAGAGCCGGTAGAGTCAATGGAAGTGCCGATGTCCGTAGAACTCGGACCGGGACTGATTACAAGTATATATGACGGAATACAAAGACCGTTGGACGATATTATGAAAGTATCGGGAAACAGCTTAAAGCGCGGCGTGGAAGTTCCGTCTTTGAAACGAAACCTGAAATGGGAATTTGTTCCGACTGCAAAAGTCGGAGATGAAGTCGAGACGGGAGACGTGATCGGAACAGTGCAGGAGACGGTTCTCGTGCAGCAGAAGATCATGGTTCCTTATGGAGTAAAGGGAACAATTAAAGAAATCAAGGCAGGAGAGTTTACAGTAGAAGAAGTTGTGGCTGTCGTTGAGACGGAAAACGGAGACAGAGAACTGACACTGATGCAGAAATGGCCGGTTCGCCGTGGACGTCCGTATAAAAAGAAACTTCCGCCAAAGATGCCGCTTGTAACAGGACAGCGAGTGATCGATACGTTTTTCCCGATTGCAAAAGGCGGTGTGGCAGCAGTGCCGGGACCGTTCGGAAGCGGTAAGACAGTGATCCAGCATCAGCTTGCAAAATGGGCGGAAGCAGATATCGTTGTGTATATCGGATGCGGAGAGCGTGGAAATGAGATGACAGACGTTTTGAACGAGTTTCCGGAATTGAAAGACCCGAAGACAGGTCAGGCGCTGATGCAAAGAACAGTTCTGATCGCCAATACGTCTGATATGCCGGTTGCTGCCCGTGAAGCGTCGATTTATACGGGAATTACGATCGCGGAGTATTTCCGTGACATGGGTTATTCTGTAGCACTGATGGCAGATTCTACATCTCGTTGGGCAGAGGCGCTTCGAGAGATGTCGGGACGTCTTGAAGAGATGCCGGGCGAGGAAGGATATCCGGCTTATCTGGGAAGCCGTCTGGCACAGTTTTATGAGCGTGCAGGACATGTGATCTCTCTCGGAAAAGACGGAAGGGAAGGAGCGCTTTCCGTCATCGGCGCTGTATCGCCTCCGGGTGGCGATACGTCCGAGCCGGTATCGCAGGCAACGCTTCGTATCGTAAAAGTATTCTGGGGTCTTGACTCAGCTCTTGCGTATAAGAGACACTTCCCGGCGATCAACTGGCTGAACAGTTATTCTCTGTATCTTGACGATATGGAAAAATGGTTTAACGGAAATGTGGCGGAAGACTGGATGGAAGGACGTCAGAAAATGATGACACTTCTCCAGGAAGAGGCAGAGCTGGAAGAAATTGTAAAAATGGTCGGAATGGATGCACTTTCTCCGACAGACCGCCTGAAAATGGAAGCAGCCAGATCGATTCGAGAGGACTTCCTTCATCAGAACTCATTCCATGAAGTAGATACGTATACCTCTCTGAAGAAACAGCACATGATGATGAGATTAGTAAATGCATTTTATGAAAGATCTGTTGCCGCGCTTGGCGAAGGAGCGTCTCTCCGGAAACTGATCTCTATGCCGGTTCGTGAGCAGATCGGACGTTTTAAATATGTGAAAGAAGATGCATTAGATGCGGAATTTGTGAAAGTAGACGAGGAATTAAGCGCTCAGATTGCAAATGCATTTGTAAAGGAGGACCGCTAAATGCCGAAAGAGTATAGAACCATACAGGAAGTAGCCGGACCGCTGATGCTTGTGCGCGGCGTAGAAGGCGTGACTTATGATGAGCTCGGAGAAATCGAGCTTGCAAGCGGAGAAACAAGAAGATGTAAAGTGTTGGAAGTCAACGGAAGCGACGTGCTCGTCCAGTTGTTCGAGAGCGCGACGGGAATCAACCTTTCCAACAGTAAAGTCCGTTTTCTTGGAAGAAGCATGGAGCTTGGCGTGTCGGAAGATATGCTTGGAAGAGTATTTGACGGTCTCGGAAGACCGATTGACGATGGCCCGGAAATTTTGCCGGATGCCCGTATGGATATTAACGGACTGCCGATGAATCCGGCGGCCAGATGCTATCCGGAAGAGTTTATCCAGACAGGAGTTTCCGCTATTGACGGACTGAATACACTTGTCCGCGGTCAGAAACTGCCGATCTTCTCGGCGTCAGGGCTGCCTCACGCGCAGCTTGCGGCTCAGATCGCAAGACAGGCTAAGGTGCTTGGAACAGATGAAAACTTTGCCGTAGTGTTTGCCGCTATGGGTATTACGTTTGAAGAGTCGAACTTCTTCGTGGAAAGTTTCCGCGAGACAGGAGCGCTTGACAGAACAGTTTTGTTTATTAACCTTGCAAATGATCCGGCGATCGAACGTATCGCAACTCCGAAGATGGCGCTTACAGCAGCAGAGTATCTTGCCTTTGAAAAAGAGATGCATGTACTCGTTATTCTGACAGACATTACAAATTATGCGGATGCTCTCCGTGAAGTGTCGGCTGCTCGTAAGGAAGTTCCGGGACGCCGCGGATATCCGGGATATATGTATACAGATTTGGCTTCTATTTATGAAAGAGCAGGAAGACAAAACGGTAAGAACGGAAGTATTACGATGATCCCGATTCTGACGATGCCGGAAGATGATAAAACACACCCGATTCCTGACTTGACAGGGTATATTACGGAAGGTCAGATCATCTTGAGCCGTGATCTTTACAGAAAAGGAGTCACGCCTCCGATCGATGTTCTTCCGTCCCTTTCCCGTCTGAAAGACAAAGGAATCGGAGAAGGCAAAACAAGAGCCGATCACTCGAATACGATGAACCAGCTTTTCTCAGCTTATGCACGAGGAAAAGATGCAAAAGAGCTGATGGTCATTCTGGGTGAAGCAGCGTTGACAGAGATCGACTTGATGTACGCCAAATTTGCGGACGCTTTTGAAGCGGAATATGTATCGCAGGGATATAACGCAGACAGAAGTATTGAAGAAACTCTTGATATCGGATGGAAATTGCTTAGAATGCTGCCGAGAACCGAATTGAAACGTATTGATGATAAATATTTAGATCAGTATTACGCAGAGTAAGAGAATGTATCATAGTTGCCGCAAGGCAATCTGCGATACTTACAAATCAGCCGCAGAGATACAGCGCGCAAAAGAAAGTGGAGAAATATCTTCAAAAAACTGAGAGGAAGCATGCTGCGATCATCTGCGGCAGCAGGAAAAGGAGGTAGAATTTTGGCGGCAAAACAAGTGAATCCGACCAGAATGGAGCTGACGCGGCTTAAAAAGAAGCGGATCACGGCGATTCGTGGTCATAAGCTTTTGAAAGATAAACGTGACGAGCTGATGCGTCAGTACCTTGATCTCGTGCGGGAAAACATGGAAGTTCGTAAAAAAGTAGAAGCGGGAATCCGCTCTGCAAATAAAAACTTCGTAATCGCAAAAGCAGGCATGTCAGAGGCGGCTCTGAATACGGCGCTTATGGCTCCGAAGCAGGAAGTGAATCTGGAAGCCGGAGAAAAAAACGTCATGAGCGTGGATATTCCGACATTTCAGTATAAAACAAGAACGGCGGATGAAAATGATATTTATTCTTATGGTTTTGCTTTTACGTCAGGAGACTTGGACGGAGCAGTAAAATCGCTTGCAGATGTTCTTCCGGATATGATCCGTCTTGCTGAATGTGAGAAAGCCTGCCAGCTTATGGCGGCGGAGATCGAGAAGACGAGACGCCGTGTCAATGCACTTGAGCATGTGATCATTCCGGAGACGGAACAAAGTATAAAATATATTACGATGAAGCTGGATGAGAATGAAAGAAGTACACAGATTCGCTTAATGAAAGTGAAAGATATGATGTTGGAAGAAACTCATCATTACAGCGAAAAATAGGATGATAAAAAGAGAGACCAAATGCGAGGCGCAATCGGTTTCTCTTTTTGCATTTCGTAAAGTAAGGCATTGTTTTTAAATGACATGTATGCTATAGTAACTCTACTTACAGAAATTCTTTCTGTGGAAGATACCGGCAGCTTCGCCGGTCTGAGGAATTCCCTCGAAATTACCCGATACAATACAACAACAGTTTTTGCGTGGATAGTCTTGTAGAACAGTTCTTTTTTTCGTATACTGATTTTTAAGAGAAGGTCTTAAAAAAGAGAAAAAGTTTTCTTTTTCAGAGGAAAAACTTTTGGCAAAAGCAAACCTAAAAGCAGCAAGTTTGAAAACAGTAAGCTTAAAAGTATTTTCCCGCCTGTACTGCAGGACTTATTCATGCACATGAAAGGAGAGCCTATGGCAGGAAAAGAAAACAGAGAAATTAAAAACAGTGTCTTTGTAGATCTGTTCTATGAGGACGAATCAGCAGAAGCGAATGAGATCGCGCTTTTTAATGCAATCCATGATGAGCCGTTGCCGGAAGGAACGAAGATTCGGAAATTCCGTGTAGACAATACGATCTATATGAATTTTCAAAACGATATTTCTTTTGACGCAGGAGGAAAAGTGATCGTATTCGGCGAGCATCAGTCTACGGTCAACGAAAACATGCCCCTTCGGAGTCTGCTTTACATCGGGCGTGCATATGAAAGACTCGTGCCACCGAGAAGCCGATATAAAAAGAAAATCGTTCCCCTTCCGACACCGGAATTTTACACATTCTATAACGGAAAAGAAAAGTGGGAAAAGGAAAAAGAATTGCGCCTGTCAGATGCCTATATCGTAAAAAGATGGTGAGCCGAGTCTGGAATTAAAAGTAAAGGTCATCAATATCCGGCAGGAAGAGCATCATGAAATCTTAGAAAAGTGTCAGGTACTGAAAGAATACAGCCAGTTCATGGAAATCGTGCAGAACTACCAGATCTCCGGGGAGGAAGAGCCTTATAAAAAAGCGATAAAAGAGTGCATTGAAAAAGGGATTCTTGCTGATTATTTAATGCGAAAAGGAAGCGAGGTTGTCAATATGCTATTAGACGAATACGACTATGAGACAGATATCGAAGTGCAGAGAGAAGAGGCAAGAGAGCAGGGAAGAGAAGAAGGTAGAAAGCAAGGGACTCTTCAAAAAACTTGCGCCTTAATTCGGAAAAAGCTTGAAAAAGGAAAAACAATTTCTGAAATTGCAGATGATCTTGAAGATACGGAAGAAAACATAGCTCATCTGATTGAAGAGTTTCAACTTGGGAGGAACGGATCTTAATTAAATTTACAGAGAAGGGGAGGCAATCTGAGAACTCCCCTAATTGGAATACCGGAAGTTAGTCTGAACTTAGTTAAAAATGTAAACATAGCATTGCGATAAAATATAGATGCTATGATAATTCCACTCACAGAAATTCTTTCTGTGAAAGATACCGGCAGCTTCGCCGGTCTGAGGAATTCCCTCAAAATTACCCGATACAATACAACAACAGTTTTTGCGTGGATAGCCTTGTAGAATAGTTCTTTTTTTCGTATACTGATTTTTAAGAGAAGGTCTTAAAAAAGAAAAAAGTTTTCTTTTTCAGAGGAAAAACTTTTGGCGAAAGCAAATCTAAAAGCAGCAAGTTTGAAAGCGGCAAGTTTAAAAGCGGCAAGCTTGAAAGCAGTAAGCTTAAAAGTATTTTCCCACCTGTACTGCAGGACTTATTCATGCACATGAAAGGAGAGCCTATGGCAGGAAAAGAAAACAGAGAAATTAAAAACAGTGTCTTTGTAGATCTGTTCTATGAGGACGAATCAGCAGAAGCGAACGAGATCGCACTTTTTAACGCAATTCATGATGAGCCGTTGCCGGAAGGAACGAAGATTCGCAGATTCCGTGTAGACAATACGATCTATATGAATTTTCAAAATGATATTTCTTTTGACGCAGGAGGAAAAGTGATCGTATTCGGCGAGCATCAGTCTACGATCAACGAAAACATGCCCCTTCGGAGTCTGCTGTACATCGGGCGTGCATATGAAAGACTCGTGCCACCGAGAAGCCGATATAAAAAGAAAATCGTTCCCCTTCCGACACCGGAATTTTACACATTCTATAACGGAAAAGAAAAGTGGGAAAAGGAAAAAAAGAACTGCGCCTGTCAGATGCCTATATCGTAAAAAGACGGTGAGCCGAGTCTGGAATTAAAAGTAAAGGTCATCAATATCCGGCCGGAAGAGCATCATGAAATCTTAGAAAAGTGTCAGGTACTGAAAGAATACAGCCAGTTCATGGAAATCGTGCAGAACTATCAGATCTCCGGGGAGGAAGAGCCTTATAAAAAAGCGATAAAAGAGTGCATTGAAAAAGGGATTCTTGCTGATTATTTAATGCGAAAAGGAAGCGAGGTTGTCAATATGTTATTAGACGAATATGACTATGAGACAGATATCGAAGTGCAGAGAGAAGAGGCAAGAGAGCAGGGGAGAGAAGAAGGTAGAAAGCAAGGACGAGAAGAAGGTAGAAAGCAAGGACGAGAAGAAGGTAGAAAAGCAGAAAGAAGCACTCTTATTCAGAAAAAAACTTGAAAAAGGAAAAACGATTTCTCAAATCGCAGATGAGCTTGAAGATACGGAAGAAAATATTGCTTGTCTGATTGAACAGTTCCATCTTCGTATAAATTGATCATAGGTAAATCTATAGAACAGGGGAGAAAATGCATTTTCTCCCCTGTTTGATAATTTTATAAAAACGCAATCCAAGAATGCGTTGAAAAAGGATTTTTTGCAACTGAAAGAAAATCGACAGAAGCTTTATATATGTTGAAAATTGACGAAAATAGTGGATATAAGGGGTGAGAAAAGTAAAAAAGTACAAATGGGTAATGATTTATATAAATACATTTATTGAAAATTATTATATAATAAAGTACTTAGTGGTAAATGCAAACATTTTGTACAATTTACCCGTAGAAAAGGAGGAGAAGGAAAAAGATGAAATGGACTAAGAAAATGAAAGGAGCAGGAAAGAAAGCTGCTGTAACTGTTACGGCGCTTGGCATGGTGCTTACAGCATTTCCGCCGATACCGGCGAAAGCTGCGGAAGAGTTTGCCGGGCAGTTGACAAGCGTCGAGTCAGTGGAAAAAGGCAGCAAGGACAATATCGTTGTTGTGAAATTCAATGGTGGCGTTACAGCGCAGCTTACGTTTCTTGAGGATGGGATCTTCAGATATAACGTAGATCCGAGTGGCGAGTTCTCGAAATATGCGACTCCCAAATCGCAAGCTCATGTCGGAAGGATTCAGCAGTATTCAGACGACTCTTCTAACTATTCACATCCAAAGGCTGATATTTCGGATAAAGATGGAAAAATTACGATTAAAAGTGGATCGGTTTCTGTCGAATTCGATAAAGCTACGGCGAAGATGAAAGTTTTAAGTGGCGATAAGGTCGTGATGGAAGAAAAAGAAGCATTGTCCATCTCGAATTCGGCAACAGTGCAGACTCTTAAGAAGAACAATGGAGAGAACTTCTATGGCGGAGGTACGCAGAATGGAAGATTCGTACATACAGGCGAGACGATAAATATTGCTAATGAAAGTAACTGGACAGATGGCGGAGTTGCATCTCCAAATCCATTTTACTACACGACAAGTGGATATGGTGTTTTGAGAAACACATTTGCAGACGGTAAATATGACTTTGGAAAGAGTGAAGGAGATACTGTAACAGCGACTCATAAAGAAAAAGAGTTTGACGCTTATTATTTTGTTTCTGATGGAAAAGACAGCAGTGAAAAAACACAGGAACTTTTGAGTGAGTATTATCATGTAACAGGTAATCCGGTTCTCCTTCCCGAATATGCGTTTTATGAAGGTCACTTGAACGCATACAACCGTGATTCATGGTCAGATACAGAAGGTGGGAAGGGTTGGACAATCAAAGGAAATGAACCTTACACAAGTGCAGGAACGACAAAGTATGAGAGCGGAATGTCTACGGGATATAAACCGAAAGATGGAATGAACATTGAGTCTTTGAACGGCACGAAACCAACAGTAGGCATCGAAAACTATCCAAAAGTAGAAGCTCCTTATAAGTATTCGGCAAGACAGGTGATTGACGATTATTTTACATATGATATGCCAATTGGATATTTTCTCCCAAATGACGGATATGGTGCGGGATACGGTCAGAACGGATATGGCAAGACAGGCGGCGTTGATAATGAAGGAAAAAGCTCTCAGGAACGATTGGCGGCAGTAGCGGCAAACGTACAGAATCTTGCAGACTTTACAAAATATGCAAATGAAAAAGGGGTAGCAACAGGACTTTGGACACAGAGTTATCTGACACCGGATTCTAATCCGAAGACAGAATGGCAGCTTCTTCGTGATTTTAAAAACGAAGTTAAAGTCGGTGGTGTTTCTACATTGAAGACAGATGTTGCATGGGTTGGACATGGATATTCCATGCAGCTTGACGGTGTGAAGACAGCTTACGATATTGCTACAACAGAAGGTAAGGTACGTCCGAACATTATCTCTCTTGACGGATGGGCAGGATCGCAGCGTTACTGTGGTATTTGGACAGGAGACCAGTACGGCGGTGAATGGGAATACATCCGTTTTCACATTCCTACATATATCGGAACTTCTCTTAGCGGTAACCCAAACATAGGAAGTGATATGGATGGTATCTTCGGTGGAAATCAGTTGATTGCTACAAGAGATTATCAGTGGAAATCATTTACACCACTTATGCTTAACATGGACGGTTGGGGAACTTATGCGAAGATGCCATATACGTTTGGAGATCCATATACAGGAATCAACCGTATGTATTTGAAAACAAAAGCACAGCTTCTTCCGTATATTTATACTGGGGCAGCTTCGGCGGCAAACATTGATACAGGCAATGGAGATACAGGACTGCCGCTTATAAGAGCAATGTTCCTTGAATATCCGGACGACAGTTATGCAAGCAGTAAAGAAATGCAGTATCAGTACATGCTTGGATCGAATCTTCTTGTAGCTCCGATTTATAAGAGCACTGCTGCAGATGATAAGGGAAATGATGTAAGAAATAATATTTATCTTCCGGATTCAAAAGAAGTGTGGATTGACTATTTCACAGGTCAGCAGTATCAGGGAGGACAGGTTCTCAACAACTTTGCAGCTCCACTTTGGAAACTTCCTGTATTTGTGAAAAACGGTGCTATTATTCCAATGTGGGAAGAAAATAATACACCGGAGCAGATTAAGAAAGAAAACCGTATCGTCGAATTTTGGCCGGATGGAAAAACATCTTACACGATGTTTGAAGATGACGGAAAATTTGTGGAAAATGATCTGAAAGAAGATGGCGATTATGGAAAAATTACGAAAACTTCTTACGGCGCTCATGTATCTACCAAGTATACATCTGAGGTAAAAGATGGAACAGCAACGCTTACTGCTGAAAAATCAACAGGAAACTACACTGGATACAAGAAAGACAAAAATACAACATTTGTTGTAAATGTATCCAAAGAACCTACAAAAGTTACAGCGAAAAACGGAAGTGATTCATTGACTCTCGATAAAGTGCAGAGCAAAGCAGACTTTGATAAAAAATCGGCTGAAGCAGGTAAAGCAGTCTACTTCTATGATGAATCTCCAGCAATCGAGACATATGCATCGGAAAAAGAAACAGAGATTGCGAACCTTGTAAAAGATGTGAAGAGAACACCGAAACTGTATGTGAAATTTGCACAGGCAGATGCGAAGAGTGTTGCTCAGACATTAGTACTTGAAGGATTTGAAAATGACGGAAAACTTCCGCAGGATAAACTGAATAAGAACCTTACAGTTCCTACTCTGACAGAAAATGAGGAAGCAAAGACACCGACAAGCATCACTCTTGCATGGAATAAAGTAGCTGATGCGACAACTTACGAGCTTCTTGTTGACGGAGTTGTATTCTCTGTAGGAGATGTGGAGACATATACACATACAGATCTCGGATATCACTCAGAGCATAAGTATAAAGTTCGTTCTAGAAATGCAGAAGGATATTCTGAATGGAGCGAAGAGAAGACGTTCCAGTCAGCAGAAGATCCGTGGAAAGATACACCGGCTCCGCAGACAATCACATGGACAGGCGGTCTGTACGGAAATCACAGTGCTGATTTGGCATTTGACAGAACGTTCCAGAAATCTGATGGTGGTTTCCATTCAGATGGAAATGCAATCGGACAGACTCTTACTGTAGATTACGGAAAAGCATATGAAATTGATAAGATTGAGTATTATCCGCGTGATGATGCAGGCAATGGAACTGTTGAGGAAATGAAATTAGAGACAAGTCTCGATGGTGTACATTGGTCAGAGGCAAAAACATACAAATGGGCAGTAAATAAAGATATGAAGTTGATGGATAAGCTGGATTGCGGAGCGCGCTATATCCGGTTTACACCACTTAAAGCGCTCGGTAATTTCTTCTCGGCAAGTGAGATTAAAGTATATAAGAAAGAAAACACAGGGGCGTTTGCTGTCGGAAGTACCAATAAGGCTGAGGCGGTTACGGATGCTGATTATACAAATATGAAAAATTATCTTGGTGTATGTGAAAAAGATAAGTTGTTTGCAGATCAGATCAAGAGCCGTTACGGCGATATTAACATGAACAATATCTATGATGTTTATGATTACGCATTCACAATGTTCCAGTTAGATGGCGGAACGAAGAAGACGGATAGTGTTTCGGGAGAAGCTATGCTTCTTGCAAGCAGCGACAGCGTGAAGAAAGGCGAGACGTTTACAATCGACGTTTACGCGCAGAATGTAGCAGGACTTAATGCATTCGGACAGGTAATTAATTATGATAATAGCAAAGTGCAATATGTTTCTTGTGAAGTATCACCTCTTCTTGCTCAGATGGAAAATCTGACGGCTAATAAAGAGTATGATGACAGAGCATATGTAAACCTTGCATTTGCAAACCGTGGAGACAAAGAACTTTATGCCGGAAGTGACGTGCTTGCTACAATTACAATGAAGGCAAAAGAAAACATCTCTACAACAGATGCGAAAGTGATCGACCTTTCTAAAGTAACATTGATCGGACCGAACTACAGTACGATCGAATCAAAGGTTGATACGAATATTGAAATCCCGGACGTGCCGGCAACAGAGAAGAAGTTTGGACAGTCAGACTTTGATATCACAATGACAAATGAAAAACTTCCGACAGATGATCCGGAAAATCCGAACGTAAATAAACTGATCCAGCAGGCAAATTACAATGGATTGTTTGATGGGAAATTTACTCGTGATTTTGAGTTTAAATGGGACATTCCGGCTAACCAAGTAGATGGAAAACTTCCGGATTACATTATCCTTCCTACAACAATGCACCTTGCATTAAAGAATCCGGAGGCGTTGAACAAAGTAGTCGTATCCAACGCAAATGAAGGAAACGGTTATTTGCACAAAGTATCTGCAAAACTGATCTATACAGATGATACGTCATCAGACGAGATTAAGTTTGAATCAAAACAGGAGAAATATACATTTGAATTTACAGGTGATAAGGCAGTAAAAGAAGTTCAGATTACATTCTTAGATGCAAAATCAACAAGTGCTGTGAAGAACATGCTCACACTTGCAGAACTTGAACTGTCAAATCTTTCTAACACACCGGTTACAGGAATTACTGTAGATCCGAATAACGCGACAGAGATGTATGTCGGAACACTGGCAGACATTAATGCGGTAGTTCAGCCGGACAATGCAACAAACAAATTCTTCACAGTAGAAAGTTCCAATCAAGATGTTGTGAAGATCCTTACACTGGCAGATGAGAACGGCCATCCGACCTACAAAGCAAGAGCAATGAAGGAAGGAAAGAGCACAATCACACTGACAGCGGCAGGCAATAAAGATGCGAAAGCAACTTATGAAATTACAGTAAAAGCAGGCGTTGATATCTCAGGCTTAAACGAAGCGCTTGCGAAAGCTCGTACATATCAGGCATCTGCTTACACAGAAGAAAGTTATGGACAGCTTACAGCAAAGCAGTAAATGCAGACTACAGAATTACTTAAGGGCGAATATACGAAGAATCAGGTACTTGAAGCACAGATGGCAATTTATACGGCAATCGACGGACTTACATTCCGTCCGCTTGATGAGACAAAACTGCTTGATGCAAAAGCAGAAGGATTCACAGTGACGGCAACAAGCGAATGTGATCCTGATAAACTTGAGGATGGACTTGCAACAAACGTACTTGACGGAAAAGAGGATAATTACTGGCATACAGAGTACAACAAAGATGTATTGCCGCAGAGCCTCAATTTTGATCTCGGCGGACTTTACAACTTGACAGACATTACATTCCTTGCACGTCAGGGAGTAACGAACGGTGATATCCTGAAAGCGCAGATCTTTGTAGGAAGCGCCAAAGACGATATGAAATCTGTCGGAACATATGAGTTCGATGAAGAAGGCAATGTTCTTGTAAACAGAGATCAGTATCAGCAGATTGCTTTTGATGCGAAAGATGTAAGATATGTAGAGTTCAAAGTTCTTGAAGCAGGAGCACAGGATAAATTCGCAAGTATGGCAGAGATCCGTTTCTACGGAGAGAGAACGACAGCAGCTCTGAAAGCTCTCTATGACAGCTATGTGGCAGAAAACTTGAATAAAGCAGACTACACAGCAGACTCATGGGCAGTATACGAAGCGAAGATGAATGAAGCGAAAGCTCTCATCGAAGCAAAAGATACAACAAACGCAGCAGCAGGCGAAGCTTTGACAGCATTGCAGACAGCGCATGACAGACTTGTGAAACTTAATCCAGATCCGCAGCCGGGCGATGTAGATAAGAGTGGACTGACGACTCTTTATAATCAGTACAAAGACACCAAAGCAGACGGATATACAGCAGAAAGCTGGACAGCATTCAATGAAGCTCTTATGAAAGCACAGAGTGTTCTTGCAAATCCGAATGCAACACAGGATGAAGTAAATGCAGCAAAAGAAGCATTGCAGACAGCTTATGACGGTCTTGTAAAAGACACAACTCCTGATCCGAACCCGAACCCGAATCCGGATGGAAACGGCGGTAGTGGCGGAAACAGCGGAAGCAATGGAAACAGTGGAAACAGTGGAAATAGCGGAAGCAATGGAAGCAACGGAAACGGTGGCAATGCAGCTGTTGTTACAGGTGACAGCGCAAACATCGCAGGATATTTGATGGCGCTTGTGGCAGCAGGGGCGGAATCGCTGTAGTAACATTCTTTAGAAGAAAAAGAGTGAAATAAAAATATCTGATTCGTAAGATGAAGATTATATGAAACAAAAAAAAAGGCGGTGCGCGTGAGGCGCCGCCTTTTTTTTTGTGCGACGAGTTAAAATTCGGGATTGCAGGAGAAGAGATTTTTCCAAACAGGAAGATCGGATTTATGAGAGATGGAGTTTCAAATCTGAAATTCCATCTCTTTTCCGGTTTTGGGATGATGAAATGTTAGCTTGTAAGCGCAGAGATGAAGTTGTCCTGCCTGAAATCGTTTTGTCGAAGATTGTACGGAATTCATATGATCGGTGATTTCTTTGCCATATTTTCGATCGCCTATAAGGGGGTGTCCGAAATATGCCATTTGCACACGAATCTGATGATGTCTGCCTGTGTCAAGATGGATTTCTATTAAGGCAGAAGATTCATTTTGCAATGGCGGCTGCCTGTGGTTTCGGGACGTGTGTTTTGGCGTGTCAGTCGATTTGGAATCGGTAAATTTTTCGTTTCCGGGCGCACCGTATGTTTCTATTGTTCTGTAGTGAAGTCTGGCAAGTTTTGCTCCCGGAGTCGTTTTCGTACAGACTGCGGAACTGTTTGTACGGGTATCTTTGACGAGATAGTTTTCAAGAGAGCCTTCCTGCGGTTCGGGAATGCCTGATATTACTGCAAGATAATATTTCCCAAATTCTTGGGAAGTGAGCTGGCGGTTTAGTTCCTTTGCGGCGGCAGGTGTTTTTGCAAAGACGAGAATCCCTTCTACAGGCTGGTCGAGGCGATGAATGATCGCAAGATACGGTTCGCCTGATTTTGCCCGGTGAAATTTACGTGAAGAAAAAAGATGGTTTTTGAGCAGGCTTTCCATGTCGGAAGTTCCGATATGACTGCTCTGAGTCGGCGTTCCTGCGGGTTTATGGCAGACGATGATCTGCTCGTCTTCGTATATAATAAGCGGGGATGCATTTTTTATCATTTGTCTTATTTTCGCTCCTTCGTATTATTGACTTTTCAATGTGTTACGGCTAAACTGATTATCATATAAAAGAATTTTCAGGTCAACCCTTTAAGGAGGAAATTCATGATAAATAATGAGTGGGAAAGATCGTTGGATGAATTGAATCGGACGATTCAGGACGCTATCGATCATCAAAATTACGGACGGTTAAATCAGAATGTGACGGATACGATCGGACGTGCGATGGAAGGACTCTCCAGAGGACTAAGAAACGGAATCCGTTACGGAAGTGATGCGATGAATGCCGCTGCGGATAATTTTGCACAGAGGCAGAGACAAGCGGGAAACACACCGCCGTTTCATAATCAGGGAACAGGATCTGCAGGTGGTCTCACGCAGAATCAGGGAGCGGGCTCAGCAGGCGGATTTACACAGAATCAGAGGACAGGCTCAGCAGGCGGATTTACACAGAATCAGAGGACAGGCTCAGCAGGCGGATTTACACAGAATCAGAGGACAGGCGCAACTGGCGGATTCACGCAGAATCAGAGGACAGGCTCAGCAGGCGGATTTACACAGAATCAGAGGACAGGCGCAGCGGGCGGATTTACACATAATCAGGGAGCGGGCTCAGCAGGCGGCTTCGCGCAGGATCAAAGAACGGGAACAGCGGGGAATTCCGTGCACAGAGGCGGAATCCTTTATCTGAAGGGAACGGCAATAAAGGTCGGCGGTATCTTCCTCGCGATTACGGGATACCTTGGGATGATCGTTACTCTGATCATCGGTCTGATGCTTCTGTTGGGAAGTTCGGTAACAGGCTGGCAGATGGAGATAAATGTCATGGCGGCTTTGATGGGCGGTTTTTCTGTTGCGTTTGCAGTGATGGGAATTATCGGAACATCGAATGCGTGTACGGTGAGCCGTTTTGGAAAATATGTGAAAATGATCGGAAACAGGGAATATTGTGACGTAAAAGAATTTGCACAGCAGAGCGGACGTTCTGTGAAAGCAGTTGTGAAAGATTTGAAAAAGATGATTAAAAAAGGCTGGTTTCGGCAAGGTCATCTTGATGAGCAGGAAACATGTCTTATGACGAGCAACGAAGCTTATCGCCAATACACGGCGCTTATGGAAAGAACGCGTCGGGAAAAACAGGAAAAAGAAGAGCGGGCAGCGAAGGAACAGGAAGAGTTTTCCAGACTTTCTCCGGAAGTCCAGAAGATCATCGAAGCAGGCGACGAATATGTGAGGGCGATCAAAGCGGCGAATGACGCAATACCCGGAGAAGAAATTTCGGAGAAAATCGCCCGTATGGAAATGCTTGTAGACAGGATATTTGACCGGGTCGAGCAGAAACCCGATACGGTCAGTGATATCCGAAAATTAATGGATTATTATCTTCCGATGACGATGAAACTGCTGCAGGCGTATGAAGATTTGGATGCACAGCCTGTACAGGGAGAAAATATTATTTCTTCCAAAATAGAGATCGAAAAGACGATTGACACTCTTAATGTGGCGTTTGATCCCTACGGTTATAGGTTTGAAGCTGCTTGGAAAAATCCTCAAAGGAATAGAAAGTATGCGAGGTATAAAAACGTTCATTATCCTTGCGGTGGCTGCGTTCCACTTTTCCGTTATGACGTGGTGTAAAGGGTCGGATCAGTTTATGTTGGATGCCAAGTTCTTTTAAAGTCCGTTGGAATAAAGTCAATGTTTCTTTGCCGGAAGTGGAAAAGCGCTTTGTAAACTCCACGCCGTTGTCTGTCTGAACGCATTCGATTGGCATAGGAAAGCGTTGGATCAGATGCTTGAGGAACTGTGCGGATGAATAGGTGCTGTGTTCTTCAAAAGCTTCCACATACCGCCAGCGGGAGTACTCATCAATGGCGGTATACTGATAGAATTTCTTTCCTTTCGCATTATTGACAAGACAACATGCAGGAACGGATTTCACATCGACCTGGATACGCTGTCCGGGATATTTCATCTGCTCATAAGGCTTCGGAATATATTTGGGATTCGGAAGTTTTTGAGCCAAGATTCCCTGTTTCTTCAGAAAACGATACAATCCTGGGATGGAACGTTTATAACCGCGCTGCATAAGTTTGACCCAAAAGACAACCAGACCAGAATGGGGATTGCGCCTACGCATATCTTGGATCAGCTTGATTTCTTCAGGTGTATGCTGATTGGGATGGTGATGGGGACGGCGTGAACGATCGCGGAGAGACTCTATTGTGCCGTCATAGCGGCGCTTCCAACGATAAATATACTGGCGGTTTGTCTTATATTTAATTGCTGCTTTTGAGACACCATATTTTTCGGCGAAACGGATCAGGGATAGACGATACCTCATATCTTGTGTAATCTGCCGCGTTACCGGAAATTTTTACGATCCGGGAGAAACGGGCAAAACGGAAGAAACGGTCGAAACGGTCGAAACGGTCGATTCGGACGGATATGGCTAAACTGCTGCGCTATGGAAGCGATGGAAGAAAAGTCGGAACAAAAGATAAAAAGTTCCGAAAATGATTTGGGAAATGAGGTAAGAAAATGGCGAAAGAAAAGAAACTTGTACAGTCGATCACATCGAGAGACGAAGATTTTGCACAGTGGTATACAGATGTTGTGCGGGAAGCAAAATTATGTGATTATTCAGGCGTAAAGGGATGTCTGAACTATCTTCCGAACGGATATGCAATATGGGAAAATATTCAGTCGGATCTTGATAAACGTTTTAAAGACACAGGTGTGGAAAACGTATATCTTCCGGTTTTGATCCCGGAAAGCCTTTTGCAGAAAGAAAAAGACCACATCGAAGGGTTCGCGCCTGAAGTAGCGTGGGTAACACACGGCGGAGCGGAGCCGCTTCAGGAGAGATTCTGTATCCGTCCGACATCTGAGACATTGTTCTGTGACGTGTGGAGCAAGACGGTTCAGTCTTACAGAGACCTTCCGAAAGTATGGAATCAGTGGTGCTCGGTTCTTCGTTGGGAGAAAACGACAAGACCGTTCCTTCGTTCAAGGGAATTCCTCTGGCAGGAAGGTCATACGATTCATGCGACATATGAAGAAGCGGAAGAACGTACAAAATTAATGTGGAAAGTATATAAAGACTTTGTAGAAGAAAATCTTGCGATTCCGGTTGTTGCCGGAAGAAAAACAGAAAGTGAAAAATTTGCGGGAGCGCAGGACACTTATACGATTGAAGCACTGATGCACGACGGTCAGGCTTTACAGTCGGCGACAAGCCATTTCTTCGGAAATTCTTTCCCGGATGCATTTGACATTAAGTATGCAGATAAAAATAATGAACTGCACAGTGTGTACGAGACATCATGGGGATTATCCACCCGAATCATCGGTGCGATCATCATGGTTCACGGTGATGACAGCGGACTTGTATTACCTCCAAGAATCGCTCCAGTACAGACAAGAGTTATTCCGATCGCGCAGATAAAGAAGGTGTTCTCGATAAGGCAAATGAACTTCTTGACGCTCTTAATAAAGCCGGATATCGCGCGAAGATCGATGATTCCGAAAAGAGTCCGGGATGGAAATTCAGTGAGCAGGAGATGCTCGGAATCCCGACTCGTATCGAGATCGGACCAAAAGATATCGAAAACGGTCAGGTTGTTGTTGTGCGCAGAGATACAAGAGAGAAGATCGTTGTGGCAATCGATGAGATTACAACGAAACTCGGTGAAATCCTTGAGACGATCCAGGCAGACCTTTATGCGAAAGCAAAAGCGTTCCTTGATGACCACATCAGTTCTGCGGTGACTATGGATGAGATGAAAGATGCGGTTTCCGAAAAGAAAGGTTTCGTAAAGGCAATGTGGTGTGGAGACGAAGCTTGTGAGGATGAGATTAAAGCACAGACAGGCGGAGTGACATCACGATGCATTCCTATGGAAGAAGAACATCTGTCTGATGTATGCGTCTGCTGTGGAAAACCTGCGAAACATATGGTTTACTGGGGAAGAGCATACTAAAATACATTATTTGTAAATGGGCAGTTTAAAACAGGAGTGGATTTCTTCGCTTTTGGAAGAAATACGTTCTGTTTTACAGCGCTGCTTCTCGATAAATAATATAGAAGAAATAAGATAGTGTTGTACAAAAAGGCTATAATCGTTTTGGAAAATGAACGACTATAGCCTTTTTTGAAATCCTAAATATGCAAAATGACGAAAATGGGGGGGATGATAATGACAATTTTGTTTAAATGTGATAAGGTTATAAGGTCTATGAAAAATAAAATTGTGAAAAAAGGGGAAAGGAAAAGTATGAAAAAGAGAAAGTATCTGGCATTGTTATTAGCTGCCGGAATGATCGCACAGACAGCTCTTTCGACCGGCGGAGTTGTGCAGGTTCAGGCTGCCGAAGACACATACGTTAAAACAGATGAGCTGACAGACAACGATACGGCGGCACCGAAGAAGGATAGTGTTATACCGTCAAAGAATCAGTATGAGTATCAGAAACAGGAACTGGCGGCTTTTTGTCATTTTGGAATGAATACATATACCGGAAGCGAGTGGGGGAACGGAAAAGAAAATCCGAATCAGTTTCAGCTGACAAATGATTTTGATGAAGAAACTTATGTAAAAGCGATTCATGACGCAGGGTTTAAGAAACTGATCATTACGGCAAAGCATCATGACGGTTTCTGCATATGGCCAAGTGAAATGACGACACATGATACCGAAACGGCAGGTTATGAAGGCGACGTTTTAGAAGAACTTTCCAGAGCGTGTACAAAATATAATATTGACATGGGACTGTATCTTTCCCCGTGGGATGTAAATAGTGAATATTATGGTTACAAAGATAAGGATGGAAAAAAACTTGTCGGAGCTGACGGACAGCCGTTGAATGGAAAAACATGGGATCAGGTAAAACAAGAAGACGCTCTTGATTATAACGAATACTATGATAATCAGTTGAAAGAGATTCTTGGAAATGATAAGTACGGAAACAACGGTCATTTTAAAGAAGTTTGGATGGACGGCGCAAAAGATACGAACGACAAGAGCAATGCGCAGGATTATGATTTCCAGAGATGGTTTAAGACAATTCAGCAATACGAGGGAAAAGCAAGCGGAAAGTACGAGGATGATTGCCTTCTTTTCGGCGCGGAATCTTATACAACTGTAAGATGGATCGGAAATGAGAGAGGATATGCGGCTGAAGAAACGTGGGCAAAGTCAACAATCGACAGAGAGAATAATACGATCAATAGTAACAGTAGAGACGGATATACGAAAGGATTTCCGAATGGAAATCAGTGGACTGTGCCGGAGGCGGATACAAAGATTACGTCAGGCTGGTTCTGGGGAGAAAGCAAGAAAACGCCTCTTTCGATGGAGCAGCTTGCAGGTATTTATTTCGGATCGGTTGGACACAACGCTACATTGTTACTGAATGTTCCCCCGAATAAACAAGGAACGGTAGATGCGGATATTCTTGCTCGTGTGGCAGAGTTCGGAAAAGCAGTTCAAAATACGTTTGATAAGAACTTGGCTGAAAAAGCGTCTGTTTCTGCGACAGAAGTAAGAGGAAACTCAAAGAAATATTCACCGGAGAATCTGCTCGACGGAAATGATGAGACTTATTGGACAGTAGGAGACGGTACGACAAGCGGAAAAGTATTGATCGATTTGGGAGAATCCAAAAAGTTCGATGTTGTGTCGATAGAAGAGGCAATCCAGTTTGGACAGCGTATCGGATCTTTCAAAGTAGAATATAAAAACGGTAATGGAGAATGGAAGACGTTTGACCAGGGAACAACGATCGGAGCAAAACGTCTCTGTCGTAAAAAAGCTGTAAAAGCGGATAAGCTTCGTATTACAGTTACTGCTCATAACCAGGCGGAAAATAAAGTTCCGATATTAAGCGAGATTGGCGTATATGAGGCTGCGGAAGGATTTGAACTTGGAACGGGTATCCCGTCAGGTCTGCAGACGAAAGATGACCGTGGATTTACGCTTAGCAGCGGATGGCATCAGGAAACGAACGATCAGATGATAGAAGGAACGGGTATCTGGATCAACGGAAACGGAAATGGGGCGAATGCGCCATATGCGGAGACGAAGTTTAAAGGTACGAAGGCATGGGTTATCGGTACGATCGATCAAAAACACGGTCCGGCAGATGTATATATTGACGGGAAGAAAGTTGCATCGATTAATACATATTCTGCAACAAGAAAGTTGGGACAGATTTTATATGAAACGAATACGTTAGAAGACAAAGAGCATACTCTTAAGATTGTAAATACAGGGTCTAATACTCAGGCTGTAGGATTAGATGCAGTTGCGTATCTTGATAACGGTGGAAAGGGAATGGTAGAACTTGAAAAAGATGCCTATCGAGTGAATGAAGATACAAAATACCCAATTAAGCTGAAACGCGTCGGAGGTACGAACGGTGAATTGACAGTGCAGTTTGAGGTTGCTCCGGGAAGCGCATATCAGAAGCATTTTGATGCTGATGGAAATATGACAGTAACATTTAAGGATGGACAGGAAGAGGCAGAAGCATTTGTCACAACGAAGCGTGTGAAGGAAAAAGAAGGTGACGTTTATTTTTCTGCTTATTTAAGCGCTCCGACAGAAGATGTTCTTCTGGGATTCATTACAAAAGCAAAGATTACGATTGCAGATACAGAATCTTATGACAAGCAGGAACTTCTTGACAAGATCAAAGAAACAGAGAAAGCGGGATATCAGGAATCACTTTATACAACAGCAAGTTATAAAAATTATGTAGATGCATTAAAAGCAGCCAAAGAAGCGGCAAAGAAAGCAAACTTGACTCAGGAAGAAGCTGCAAAAGCATGTGCGGCTCTTGATGCGGCAATCGCAAGTTTGACAAAACGAAGTACATTCAGTGAAACAGACAGACTGCAGTTCCCTAAAGTAAAAGGACGTAGTACGACTGTAGAAGCGGAATATTTTGTATTAGATTCGTCTAAAGCTGAAAAAGGTAAAGAGGTTCGCATTCAGCCGGATACAGGTGCAAGTAATGGGGCAAAAGTAGGATGGTTTGAAAAAGGTAATGTGATAAAAGCGCCATTCCATGCTGAAAAAGAAGGAAAATATACAGTAACTGTGACATACCAAAGTGGAAGAGATTCTGGCAATCCGAATAAAATTAACTGGGGTGGAACGAATGTAGACAGCGGTTCGGTCAATGTAGTAGGAAAGAATACACAGAATCCTGTTTTTGAAGAGAAGTCATTTGACATTAATGTGACAAAAGCAGGTGATGGTGAGTTAGTGCTTACTGCAGATGCAAGTTCGTCTCCTAATATTGACAAGTTTGTTATCACAGCGAAAGAAGTTTCTGCTGCAACATATAAGATTACGGCGACAGCAGGAGAGCATGGTAAGATTGAAGGCGTTACAGGTACGGAAGTGACAGTAGAAGAAGGCGCGAGCCATACGTTCAAGTTTGTACCGGATGAAAATTATGCGGTAAAAGATGTTATCGTAGACGGCAACTCGATTGGCGCGGTAGATTCTTATACATTTGATGATGTGACGGCAAATGGCCATACGATTGAAGTACAGTTTGAAAAGGCAGTTTATGCAGAAGATAACCGATTTGTATTCCCAACGGATGGTAATACAAAAACAGCTGAGGCAGAGAGATTTGAGATTCATGATGTAAAAGATCCGACAGATGGTGAATGGCATTGCGGAGTAACTGCGAAAGACTGGGCAAGTGGCGGAAAGATTGTAAATGCGATGAATAAAGGGGATACGATTACCCTTTACTATGATGCACCGCAGACAGGCGAATATACAGTGACGGTATATTATAGAAGCGGAAATCCGCAGAATGGTCTTACATGGGCTGAAAAAGATGGAAAAATCAAATCAGGAAATGTGACAGCAGGAGCAGGAGATAGTGCAGCGGCAACACATACGACAGAGTTTACACTGAATGTAGAGACGGCAGGTCCGGGATGTCTTGTATTCACAGCACCGGATGCGAAAGCTCCGCAGTTGGATAAATTCGATATCAAGAGTCCGGGAACACCGGTTCCTCCGATTTCTGCAGTAGAGCTTGAAGCGGCAGTTGAGGCTGCTAAGGGATTAGATCTGAATGATTACAAAGATGACGATGCCAAAACTGCATTTACTGCAAAACTGGCAGAGGCGGAAAAACTTCTTGCAGACATTGCCGGCGGAAGCTTTGCGGGAACACAGGACGAGGTGAATCAGATGGCAAAAGAGCTGAAAGCTGCACAGGATGCTTTGAATGAAAAAGATCAGACTCCTCAGGTGAATAAAGATACGCTTAAGGAGGCAATCGGCAAGGCGGAAGCGCTTGATCTGACACAGTATAAAGAAGAAGGTAAGGCAGAGTTTAATGCGGCTCTTCAAAATGCAAAGGCTGTTCTTGAAAAAGCAGATGCAGATCAGGATGAAATCGATCAGGCAACGCTTGCATTGAATACGGCAATCCAGAATCTGAAACCGGTCGACGGCGGAAGCGGCGATGGAAACGGTGAAGGAAACGGAAATGGAAGCACAGGCGGAAACGGAAACGGCAGTGGAAGCACAGGCGGAAGCGGAAACGGTAGTGGAAACGCAGGCGGAAATGGAAGTACAGGAGGCGCGGCACAGGAAATTCGGCAGTGCAGACAGGCGACAGCTCAAACCTGTTTGTATATGCGGGAACATTACTCCTTGCAGCGGCAGCGTTCGTATTCGGATTCAGAAGAAGAAATCAGGAAAAATAATTCTGATGCCGAAGGCATTCGGACAGTCTGAATAAAGAGATAACAGAGACGGGAAAGTTATGGATTATCTGAGAAGATATGATATTGACAGTGCAACAGCACGAAAAGATATAAGAAGTTTTACAGAAACCCTTGAAAAAAATGGTATTTTGGAACGGTGAATGATGGAAAAAGAAAAAGATATCGGATTGCAGATGCGGAAATTGAAATTGCATTTACAGAAAATTATACAGAAATAATATGCCGGGATTATGAAGTGAAGGCAGAGGGCAAACCAGATTTTGTAATTGAAGTTACAGACGAGGAAGTTGAAAGAGAAAAAAAGAAAAGTGAACCGGGGGCATCAAAAGGAATTATTGAGTCATTGGCAATTTACAGAAAATTGTGTGAAAAAATACTGGACAGAAATTGTGTCCTGTTTCATTGCTCTGCTGTTGCTGTGGATGGAAAAGCATACTTGTTTACGGCTGCAAGCGGAACAGGAAAATCCACGCATACAAGGATGTGGAGACAGCATTTCGGCGGCAGGGCAGTGATGGTTAATGACGATAAACCGATTCTTCGGATAAAAGATGATGGAATTTATGTATGTGGAACTCCGTGGTGCGGGAAGCATGGATTGCAGACAAACGTGGAAGTGCCGGTGCAGGGGATCTGTATTTTGAGAAGAGGAGAAGAAAATATGATCAGAAAAATTTCTGCAATAGATGGATATCCGGATCTGTATAAGCAGACTTACCGTCCCGGTGAAAAGGACAAGATGTTAAAGACACTTTCGATGATTAAACAGATGGCAGAAAGACTTCCGCTATATGAGATGCATTGTACGATATCGGAGGAGGCAGCAGTTATGGCATGGGAGAGGATGAAGCCATAAGAACGACCTGTAATGAAATAAAATGATGTCGGGGTCAAAAGCCCCCGACTTTGATGCCTACGGATTGCTCCGTGCTACGCACTCCCACAATCCTACCCAATATTCGCATATCGTGGGATTATCATCCCACTTTTATGCTCATAGCAGGGCGGGTTCTAAGGTCTTTCACCCACCTATGAGCAAGCTCATGTGGGCTTAGACCTTTTGACCCTGGCATCTCAATATTTTGAAGACCAGCTATGAAAAGTCAACCATAAATTAGCAAAAATTTCTTTTTCATATCGGTGGTAAAAAAGGGTAACTTTAATAGAGCTCCCTTAGGGTGCTTTTTTTTCAAATCTATCGATATAGGTATACAGATCTCTTACTCGAGGTTAAATTCTACTTCGTCAGTGAGCATCTTCCAGATGACTCTGACAAGCTTGCCGGCACAGTGCCCAAGTGCATTGTAGTGAGACCGGCCTTCAGCCCTCTTGGCATCGTAATAAGCCTTGAAGGTCGCGTTGTTTCTAACAACGTTCCAAGCTGCATTGACAAGAGCGTATCTTAAAACGCGGGAGCCACGTTTGGACGTACTAGTTGTCTTAGCCTGAAAGTTTCCAGACTGATAGACAGAAGGATCCAGGCCTGCAAAAAGCAAGCAGCTTTGTTTGGATTGGAGAAACGGTGAATATCGCCTATTTCGCCAAGTATCATTCCTCCATTGATATATCCGATACCAGGAATGGTCATAATGACAGAATCATTGAATTTCATGATTTCCGTCATTTCAGCTTCAATCTCTTTCTAATTGGCTATCCAGTAACTCGATTTGTTGAATGGTTTGAGTTATCTGAATAGATATAGCGCTGTCGTTGGCACCGACAGACTTCTGTGCGAGAATTCTTAATTCTTTGGCCTGCTCTTTAGTAAAATGTCCGTGCGAGTTCACTTTGAGCAGATTTGCCAGATGAGTCATATGCATGGAAGCAATCTCTTTTGGAGAAGGTGCTTCTTTTAAAAGAGCATAGACAGCATTCTGATGCAGACCGGATTTGAAAAAGTATTGAATCTCCGGGAATACTTGATCAACATAGGTTGTCAGTTGGATTTTCAATCGGGTGCGTTGCTTAATGGTTTTCTGCCGAAAGCGCCCCAAGGCCTTAAGATCCATCATATCGAGATCAAAGAAGGTAATAAATCTTAGGTCATCCTGCATCATAAGAGTTTTAGCAATAACAAATGTGTCGACCTTATCTGTCTTTGTTTTACGAACATTGTTCTTACGCATCTGACAGGTTTTGATGGGGTTCAACACACACACTTGGTAGAACTCAGCAACAAGGTATCGAACAAGGTTGTCACCGTAGTGTGCCGTCGACTCAAGACCGATGATGATGCTGTTCTTATCGAATGATTCGAGCTTAGAGACCAGCAGTTGGAAGCCATCAGCGTCGTTTGTGAATTTGAACGGCTCAATGAGTATTTCACCGTCCGAAGAAATCGCAGCGGCGAAATGGTTGAGTTTGGCAATATCAATGCCTACAAAAATTTTCATGAGGTTGTACCTCCCTTTCATAAAGTCTGATACCATGATGTCCACCATCGATTATCATCGTAGACTTGATAGAAATAAGTACTCTGAGTGAAAAACACTCCGGCAACATCCAGCTAATAAACAATTCAGATAAAGGTAGCGGCAATACACTCCAGTCGAGTAGTCAAGGCTACAGGGAAAAATCAAAAGTCCATAGTATCTGAATTGTATTGAACCACGATATTAAAAGAAAGGAAACGTGTGATAATTAACTTCCTAATTATCATACAAGGGAGAAAAATGAAGAACAGAAAAAAAGTATTATCATTTCTGCTGGCAGGTGTTCTTACTTTGGGGTGCTTTCCGGTGACAGCCGGAGCAACGAATAACTCAAAGGACGGAACAAAGCCGGCAGATGGAACAACAGTGGAGCAGCCGTTCCCGAAAACGTTGTTTTTGGAGGAACATAATTCATCCAAAGGATTTACAAGATTCCGTATTCCTGCCTTGGTAACTGCAGGTAATGGAGCATTAATTGCAGCAACAGACATCCGATGGGATATTTGCGGAGACGGAGCAGGATTGGATACGGCAGTATCAAGATCCACAGATAATGGAGCAACCTGGTCTTATACGGTAGCTAATTATCTGGGAGATAACGGAAACCGGTTTAATCGTGATTCAACAGCATTTATTGATCCTGCATTGCTTGCTGACGGAGATACAATCTACCTCGCATGTGATTTGTTGCCGGCAGGTCTGGCAGTTGCAAATGCAGCAAGATATCCGGCGAAGGCAGGAAGTACAGGTTATGATACAAATGGAAATCTGCTTCTTGCACTCAGTACAACCAGTGTAAATGGTCTTTCCAGTTCAACAGCACGTGCTGCTTGCAAGTTATGATTATCATCTGGAAAAAAAAAAGCCGATGCGACATCTGAGTCCTGTTATGAGATCAAGAATAACAGTACCAGTGAAGTTGTAGACGGAGACTATACGATCGATGATCATTTTAACATTAAGAGTGCAGACGGAGCAGTAGATACAAACCTGTTCTGTGGAGATACACCGTACTTCCAGTTTCCAACGGATTTTCTTTATATTACAAAATCAACGGACAACGGAGCCACATGGTCAGCACCGCAGCTTGTAGATGCCAAGAATGAATCCGAGCAGGTATTTCTGATCGGACCGGGACGAGGAATTACAACTTCTACGGGAAGACTGATCTTCCCGTGCTATCAGTATACAAGTGGAGTTCAGAGGACATCTACAATCTATTCTGATGATGATGGAACAACCTGGCATCGCGGAGCTACTGTATCAGGCAACAGCTCTGAAGCAGTTATTACAGAAGCAGATGGAAGATTGTATCTGTTTGTGCGTATGTCCAATGCCTATTATATATCTGAGGATGATGGGCTTACATGGTCAGAACCAAAAGAGACAGGTTTTAAGTATAATAACAATTGCCAGTTAAGTGCCATTACATATTCAAAGAAAGTAAACGGAAAGACTGCAATTCTTTTTGCAGGTCCATCTGATACATCAGCACGTAATTCAGGACGTATCTGGGTTGGTCTGGTACAGGATGACGGAAGCCTTCAGTGGCAGGATAATCCGTATGTAGTCAATGATGGTACGCATTATGCATACTCCTGTATTACAGAGACATCAGATGCACAGATCGGTCTTTTGTATGAAGATGAAGATGAGCAGCTTGAGTTTGATAAAATTGCAATTGATGATATCGTAAATGGTGCAGCGACCAGTGGCGTATGGGTTGAAAATGATAACGGTGCTGTAGTTAATTCTTCTGTGATCAATACAGATGCAACGGCTTCTTATGTTGTAAGATGCCTTGATGCAGATGCTGACATTACGGTTTCTTCATCTAACAGAGCAGTGTTGGATGCAACTTATGCAGATGGAAGACTGACATTGACATCCAAGGGGAATGTAACCGGTCTGAAACAGGTGAAAGTAACTGTTAAAGCAGGTGAAGAATCTTTTATTATGAATGTGACGATTACAGATGCAGAAAAGTACAAAGTGGTCAGCCTTGAAAAAAGATGAGACCCGGACATTGACAGTAAAAGCCGGAAACTATGCAGATGCCGATACATCTTCTGTTGATACAGCAGTAGCGGGAGTTACCGTAACAGGTAAGGATGTACAGGATACATATGAAAAGACGGTGGCACAGATTGCCACAGCGATGGCAACGTTTGATGGTGCAACTGTAGATCTGAGCAAATGTATGTATACATTAGAATCAGGAAGTGACAGCTACACTTATAAAGTAAAAGCTACGGCTGCAAATGGAAACGGGATTTACCTTGGACCAAAGGCATCTTCTACTGCCGGTATCCCGAATGTAACAACAGCAGCCAATATTACCTTTGAAAAAAATCCTTCTGATGCGACATTCAGTATTATGGATAATTCATCAGGCGGCGGTGGAAAGTATTTGTATTTCCACAGTACCGATGCGACAAAACTTCATTTCGACAGACAGAATGTGGCAGATGATAACTGCTGGTTTGAGTTATATACACCGTCCACATCAGCGGAAGATTATGACTTGATCAATGGATTTAAGAAAATAACAAGTGAAAAAGAACTGAAAGCCGGAGTCAGCGTGCTGATTGTGACAAAAGCAGATGCACAGGGTAACAGATATATCCTGCTTTCTACTACAGGAAGCCAGAAGTATAATCATGTGGCAAAACTGGTAAAGCAGACAGCAGCGGCTACAGAGGGAGCAGCGTATCCGGGAACAAGTACCGCAGTATTTGGGGATACGAATGTAAGGGGACTTTCAGAGTGTCAGTATACATTCAAGAAGATCAGCAATGGAGTTTATGCAATTTCAGGACATACAGCAGATGGAGCAACCACATTTGTAACAATGGGAACAGTAGGAATCCCGAACAAAACAGCAAAAGCCAATATTACAGTTGCTGATGTTACAAATTCTAATGGCAAGGTATCTCTGTATGACGGATCAGCTTCACGTTACCTGTATTTCTGGAGGGATGCATCCAAACTTCATTATGACAGACAGAGAACACTTGATACAACAGCATGTGCATTTGAACTGTTTAAAAAGTCCGCAACAGCTTCAGCCGATTCACCGATCAAGGGATATGAGAAGATCACCGGAGCATCAGCGATTGAAGATGGAGGACAGTATCTGATCGCGGCAGAGGTTGACGGAACATACTATGTGATGAACCCGACACTGGATCATTCAAACTTCAGACATGTTGCCAAGGTTACAAATACGATTTACCGGAATCCTGCCGCAGAAGCCAGCACAACGATCAATTTTACAGGAGTTGCGGCAGGAACAACATCCGTACAGATCGGTGACGTAGTTTACTATGTGATCGTAACCGATGACGCAGTTGAGTGTACACATTCTACAACAGTTGTTCTTGATGCAAAAGAAGCAACCTGTACAGAAAAAGGATCTACAGGCGAAGTAGTTTGCGTGGATTGTGGAACAGTTGTACAGGAAGCACAGGAAATCGCAGCAAAAGGACATACTTTTGGTGAGTGGGTAACAGTCAAAGAACCTACGACAACTGAAGAAGGATCGAAAGAAAGAACCTGCTCTGTATGCCAGACAAAAGAGACAGAGACCATCGCAAAACTTCCGGATAAAGAAGACCCGGATCAGCCGGCAACACCGTCAGCACCGGAAAATGTAGCGAGCAGTGAAGTGACAAAAGATTCCATTAAGATCACCTGGGATGCACCGGCATCAACAGAAGGAATCGCAGGATATAAGATCTATGTCAACGGAGCCGTATATGCAACCGATATTTCCAAAGAAGCAGTAGGATATACACTTTCCGGTCTGAAGGCAGGAGAGACTTATCAGATCCAGGTTGTTGCAGTCGGAACAGACGAGAATGCAACAGAGTATGCGGCAGCAGCACTCAGCGTAACAACGAAGTCTGAAAATAAAGACGACAATAATGGCGGTAATAACAATAACGGCGGTAATAACTATAACGGCGGAAATGACAACAATGGTAATAATGGAAATGCCGGAAATAACAAGCCGTCAGATAACAAAAACACTACAACCGACAAGAATCAAAATAGTACAGTAAATAAAGCAGCTAAGACAGGAGATATGACAAACGTTGTATTCCCTGCAGCAGTGATGCTGCTTGCAGGTGCAGTAGTGGCAGGAGTCCTTTTCAGAAGAAAATGGATGAAATAAGAGTCTGATTTGTTAAAAGAAATACAGAAGAAAAAGAATAGAAAGCGGAAGCAGATGCATTCTTAAGATTCTCTAAACCACCTGAAATCCCTTGACAAATCAGCACATGACCGCTATAGTATTTGTAGTTAAAAAATATTTAACAATTTAGTAAAGAATTAAAGGTGCTGAGGAAGAGGAGTACATCGTTACTGCCGTCAGAGAGAACCGTTCGGGGAGAGGAGCAAAGCTGCCGGTCAGACCGGTTGGGAGAGAAGATCACCCGGCTGAAAGACGGTTTCGGAGAGGGATGATGGAAGGTAGCTTCTAAACCGGATATCTGAAGGGCTGGAAAGTCTGTGGAGGTTCCTGGATTCAGGATTTCAGAATGCAGAGGCAGGGCAGGTAGGATTTCCCGGAGTGGTTTCCGTTAAAGAACTTAAGAGATACAGAAAATTGTCTGTAAGATAAGGTGGTACCGCGAGATTTTCGCCCTTTACATTAGTAAAGGGCGTTATTTATATTATAGACAATTAGAAAAGTAAAGGAGAGATAGAATGAGCAAGGAGCTTGATAATTATGTGAAAGCATTCGAGATTGCTCCGCTGACGACATTTTACAAAAATAGTATTTTGGTGGCAATTATAGCAACAATATTGAATTTGTTGATTTTCAGTATGGCAGCATATGTGCTTGTAAGATGTAGATTTCGATTTAAGGGTTTGATTACAATGCTGTTTTCGGCAGCTCTTGTGATTCCGGGAGCCGCGCTTTTGCAGCCGTTATATCAAACGTTAAATTCGGCACATCTTTACGATACGTTGACAGGGTTGATAGTTGTATATGCGGCGCTTGGAATGCCGACTACCTTATATATTATGATGAGCTATTATAAGACAATTTCTCCTACTTTGGAGGAAGCTGCATATATTGATGGAGCAGGATTTTTCAGAACATTTGTACAAATTATTTTGCCGCTTACGAGACCGGCATTTGCGACTGCCGGGGTACTTCAGTTCCTGCTTTGTTGGAATGAATTCCAGTTTGCGTTGACATTGACTACGGGAACTGAAAAAAGAACGCTTCCAATTGCGTTATATTATTTCAAGAGTGCGTTTGCAAGTGATTATGGAGCTATGTTTGCAGCTACGGTGCTTGTTACAGTTCCAAGTATTATTGTTTATATGTTGATGCAGAAGCAAGTAATATCCGGATTGGCTGCCGGTTCTGTAAAAGAATAGAATTCGGAGGAATGCGGATGATGAATGATGAAATTTTGCGGATTAATGGATTTGAAATTGTAGAAGATGGATTTGATCAAGACAAAAATAAATATTATGAAGGAATTTTTACACAAGGAAACGGATATTTTCATGTGAGAGGAAGTTTTGAAGAAGGACTTGCAGATGCTCCGCAAAATGAAGTGTACACCAGAACGATGAAGAGTGTCACTACGGAGCAGCAGCGACATCCACTTTCAAAGCAGGGAACATTTTTGCCGCTTATGATGGGAAAGCATCCTTTTTTAGAAGAGGTGATCATTAATTTACCGTATTTTATGCGGATAGAAATTGCGGCAGGTAATGAGAAGCTGGACATGATCCGAAGTGATATTAGAGATTACCGACGGGTTCTTAATATGAAAACAGGAGAATTGACGAGATCCTTCACTTGGATTACAGCTTCCGGAGAGGAGATTGATGTTAAATTTTCAAGGTTTGCAAGTCTTGATGAAAAGCGATTGTTTGTACAGCAGGCAGACTTGAAACCAAGAAAAGGAACGCCTTACATTACTGTTAAGAGTGGAATTGATGCCGGAGTTACTACAAATGGTTACTGTCATTTTACAGAATCCAGCCTGTTTGAAAAAGAGAATAAAATTGGTGTTACAGTTAAGACAGATGTTGGAGAAAGAGCATCTATTATGTGTGAAAATCAGTTGCGTGGTTTAGATGCGGTATGTCATACAGAGTTAGAGAAAACAACAATAGATGTAATTTATGAAGGGGCTTTGACTGAAAATGCGACATTAGTGAAATATAGTGTACTGGGATGTTCGAGAGACCGGACAGAAGACTACATCAAAGAAATGAAAGAGTGTCTTGAACAAACAGCGAGATTAGAGTATAAACAATTACTTGAAAAAAGTAAAATCATTTGGGAGCAGAAGTGGAAAGATTCCGATGTGCTTGTAGAGGGATGCCAAAAGCTGCAGGATAGCCTTCGGTTTTCGATTTATCATTTACTTAGATGTGGCGGAAAAGAGGAAGAACGTATTCAGGTATGCGCGAAAGGATTTGCCGGCGAGGCATATTATGGAAGATATTTTTGGGATAGTGAAATGTATCTTCTTCCGTTTTATCTGTATACGGATCCGCTATCGGCGAAAAGTTTAATCGGCTATAGATATTGGACTTTGGAAGGAGCAAAACAAAATGCGCAGCGATATCATTGCAGAGGAGCACGTTATCCGTGGCAGTCAGGGCTTACAGGAACAGAGCAGTGTTCTATGTGGGAATATGCGGATAATGAAGTTCATATTACAGCAGATGTAGCATTTGGGGTAATGCATTATTACTTTGCATCGGGTGATGAAAAGTTCCTTTTTGATAAAGGGGCTGAAATTCTGTTGGAAACTTCAAGGTTTTGGAGTGAACGTGTGGATAAAGGCGAAGACGGGGAATATCATCTTTTGAATGTGATGGGACCGGATGAATATTCTCCTATGACAAGGGACAATGGGTTTACGAACTATATGGTGAAATTCAACCTTATTTCTGCATTGGAAACATTACGCCTTTTGAAAGAAAAGAAACCGGACCGTTATCGCGAAGTTATGGAAAAGACAAACACTTTGGAAAGTGAATTGGAGATTTTCAAGAAGATTGCAGATTCTCTTGTCGTTCCTTATGATGAAAAACGAAAATTGTATCTGCAAAGTGCAGATTTTGAAGATTATGCACTAATAGATATGGATTCCATTTGGAAGGATAAGAAGAAAGCGTTTGGTCATTACGCTTCTCAGGAAAAGATTTATAGAAGCAGGTGTATCAAGCAGGCGGATATAATTGCGTTAATGAGTATTTTCCCGGAAAAATTTACAGAGGAGCAGTTGAGGGTGGCATATGAATATTATAAACCTTTGACAACACATGATTCATCTTTATCTCCGGCAGTGCATATGCTTGTGGCAAATCGATTGGGAATGGAAGAAGAAACAGAACAATTTCTTGATCGGACAATAGCGGTAGATATGGAACTTGTGCGCAGAGGAGCGGAAGATGGAATCCATATAGCAAATTGTGGCGCGCTGTGGCAAATGGCTGTTCAAGGGTTTATGGGGATGCTTTGCCGGCTTATCAGGGAGAGAAACTTCGATTTGAACCACATATGCCATCGTTTATAAAGAGTATGGAGACGACGCTTACATGGAAAGGAAGAAAATATAAGGTACATGTACAAGGTGAAAAAGTATCTGTGCAGGAAATGCCGGTAAAAAAAAGAGGGTTTTTGTTTGACTTAGACGGAGTGTTGACGGATACTTCTGAATATCATTTTCTCGCATGGAAAAAGCTGGCGGATGAATTGGGACTTGCGTTTGATAAAACAGTAAATGAGCGGTTGAAAGGAGTAAGCAGAGAGCGTTCGTTTGAGATAATTTTAGAAGTAAATGGGGCGCAGGAAACATTTTTATCTGAGGATAAAGCGAAATTTATAGACAAGAAAAATGAATACTATAAAGCGTTGATCAAGCAGGTGACGTCAAAAGATATTCTTCCGGGAGTGATGGATTTTTTGAATGAATCGAAAAAGCAGGGAATTCTTCTTGCGGTAGCTTCGGCGAGCAAGAATGCGAGAACGGTTCTTGAGGGACTTGGAATTCTGTCTATGTTTGATTATGTGGCTGATGCTTCTAAAATACGATATACGAAACCGGATCCGGAAGTGTTTATAGATTGCATGGAACACTTAAAACTACAACCGTGGGAATGTATTGCGTTTGAAGATGCGGCGGCAGGGATAGAAGCGATTCAGGCGGCAAACATAGCTGCTGTCGGTATTGGAGCGAGTGTTAAACCGGCTGTTCCGGACGTATTCTTGGATAATACGGAAGAGTTGTCTATTGAAAAAATAGAAAATTTACTTTATAAGTAAGTTTTGACAAATAGCGGTCTGATTTAGAAAGTCATTCCGCTATTTGCAGTTTCACGGCAGAATTCTCAGAGCAATAGTGTTTAGCAGGTTTTCATAGTTTCTTCATCGGTCAGCCATTCCATACTTACATCTAAAGTTTTTGCAAGAATTTTTAACTCATAATCGGTGACGAATCTGGTGCCGATTTCAATTCTGCTAATACTATCTCTTTCTATTGTGATTCCTTGAGTTTGCAGGCGGGCGGCCAAGTCTCTTTGAGTGATGCGTTTTTTTGTTCTGGCAAGTTTGATTTTTTCGCCACAGAGATTTTTTCTTCCTTCATAGTTATAGATTTTCATATATTTATCGGCCCTCTTTTGCGTGGTAATAATCAGAAATTTTCTTGACTTTAACATATTTTGAACGCATAATTGTGTTAAAGATACGCATAAATGAGTTTTATTACTCTGGATTGCTTTTTAGAAAATATATTACATGGCGGAAAACAGAGAACATCAATTAGTGGAAGGAGATGCTGTAATGAGAGTGTCAGGGGGAGGGCACTTCAAACAAAAGTCGATAAAATCAAAATTTGTATCAATATCGCTTAGAGATAAATTGATTTTTTTGTTTGTGGGAACTTTGTTTGTTGAGTTGCTGTTATTCGGATGTGTTATGTCTTTTTTATCTGTATATAAATGCCAAGAAAAATGTTTCCGATAATATTGATACAACAGTTACGGCGGTTTCAGAGGTAATGGATCAATCTTTTTTGGTGATGGAAAATTTGGTGTTAGAGTTGGCTGCGAGTAACGGGGGCAAAATTGGCTGGATGACAGTCATTATTATGATCGGGAAAATTCTGAATTTTATCTTAGAAAAACAGAATTTAGCAGAGAGTTAAACAGGATATTAATATACAGTAATGCAAAAAAATTAGATGTAGTTGAATATGCGGCGGTATTTAATGATGGTTATCTTTTGGATTATGTTGATGTGCAGTCAGTCGGTGGAAATAAAGTACAGCGAGAAGTTTATAAGGCGTATGAAGCGGCAGAACAAGAAACAGAAAAATACATTTATTCGGAACTTGTGATGGGCTCTGAAAATGTGATTTTTCATATACGCAGAATGAGATCGGATTTTGAAAGAGATGTTCCGCTTATTATAATGGTTGCGACAAATGAAAGAGATATTGCATCACAGTATGAGAATCTCGTTCAAAATGAAGGTGAAGTAGTATATTTGATAGATGAGGAAAATAAAGTACTGTCAAGTAATAAAGAAGATGAAATAGGTTCGTATATAGATGAAAAAATTACAGAATGTGATACCGGGGAAGTCTATTTGAACGAAACATATATGATGACTTCCAGAGAAGTGGAAAATTTGGGAAAGGGAGTACGCCTTGTTCACCTTTATCCACAAAGTTTACTGATAAAAAAAGTTTTGGAAGGGATACGGACGTATATCATTTTGGGGGTTATGCTGATTATAATATGTCTTATTGCAGCTGTTGTAATTAGTTTGAAATCAACGGGATTTCTAAATGAATTTATACATGCGATGGAAAGTGTGCGGAATAGAAATTATGATATTCGGATCAAAGAATATAAAAATGCAGAGATAAATAGTCTGGGCCGAGCATTTAATGAAATGATGGATGAGCTAAGGGAGTTGATTCGCAATAAATATGAGTCGCAGATATTGCTTAATGAAATGGAAATAAGGTTTCTTCAACATCAGATGAATCCTCATTTTCTTTTTAATGTATTGTTGACAATACAAATTAAAGCGAAGAGAAGTGGGAACGAAACAATCTATAAAATGGTATCGAAATTGTCCGCACTTTTGCGAGCCAGTATTTATACGAACAATGTTGATAGAATCACAGTGGGAGAAGAACTTGAATATACAGAATTCTATTTATATCTTCAGAAAATGAGATTTGAGGGTAGATTTTTTTATAAAATTATTGTTGAGGATGAAGAACTAAAAAAGAGTATTATACCCAAATTTGTGATTGAGCCCATTGTGGAAAATGCGGTGATTCATGGGATTGAAAATATAGAAAACGAGGGTGTGATACGAATTGTATTAAAAAAAATGGGGACGGATTTGCTTGTGACGGTTCAGGATAATGGAGCGGGGTTTGATGTGAAAGAATATTTTAATTCACTTGAACAGGCTGAGAACGGTTCGTCAAGAGAAAAAATAGGCCTAAAAAATGTAGATTTAAGACTTCGACATATTTATGGAGAAGAGTACCGGATTAAAATTAAGAGCAAAATAAATACAGGCACCACTATTTACATTAAGAGACCGATTGAGGAGAGAGAAGAAAATGTATAATGTTATTGTTGCGGATGATGAAAAAAATATCAGGGAAGGAATTGTGGAATTAATAGAGTGGGAAAAGCTTGGATGTAAAGTTTGCGCTTCTATGCAAAATGGCGCGCAAGTGTTGAAATATTTAGAAGAAGAAAAAATACATGTAGATATTATAATAACAGATATAAAGATGCCGATTATGGATGGAATGGAATTAATCGGAATGCTTAATGAAAGATTTCCGGATATTAAAGTGATCATTTTGACGGCATATAGTGATTTTACATATGCACAACAGGCAATAAAATTTCAGGTTTCTGATTTTGTAGTGAAAAACGATTTTTTTTTAGAATTGCCTAGAGCAGTGAAAAAAATAATTGAGCAGTGTGAAGTGGATGCAAAAAAATGTGTGGGCAGAGAGAAAGAGATCCCCTTTTTCCAAGGCGAAGCATGCAGGGTATGTGCGTGTGAAATGCGAGATAGTCTGAAAGATATTGGTAAAGAGTTGTGTGTAAATAGTAGTTATTTGAGTCGGGTATACAAAAAAGAGACAGGGTATACAGTTACTGACGCTATTAATTCATATAGAATTGAAAAGGCAAAAGAAATTCTCGAAACAGGAGAATATAGAGTTTGTGAAGTGGGGGAAATGGTGGGGATTGAAGATCCGGCATATTTTACACATGTTTTTTTGAAATATGAAGGAAAAAGTCCGTCGGATTTTATGAATCGATAAATTTATGAATCAGTCAAAATTTTACAAGAAAATAAACGGTCGATGTGGTGTCGATTTGCACAGAATATAATAAGAGATAACTACATCTGTAATGGAAATGCTGTGAAAAAGTTCCAAAAATATAGAAAGAACAAAGAAAATACTGATATTTTTGTGCGAATATGGTAAAATTCTAATACTTGTGAAACTTGAAAAAATAAAAAAAGATCAAGGGGAAAGGAAAAGTATGAAAAAGAGAAAGTATCTGGCATTGTTATTAGCTGCCGGAATGATCGTGCAGACAGCTCTTTCGACCGGCGGAGTTGTGCAGGTTCAGGCTGCCGAAGACACATACGTTAAAACGGATGAGCTGACAGACAACGATACGGCGGCGCCGAAGAAGGACAAGACGATACCGTCAAAGAATCAGTATGAGTATCAGAAACAGGAACTGGCTGCATTTTGCCACTTTGGACCGAATACATTTAATGAGATCGAATGGGGAGAACATTACGGCGATAAGACTCCGAATGAGATCTTTAAACTGACGGAAGATTTTGATGCGGACACACTTGTTAAAACATTGAAAGAAGCAGGTTTCAAGAAATTGATCGTGACTGCGAAGCACCATGATGGTTTCTGTATATGGGCAAGTGAAGCAACGCAGTACGACGTTTCCGGCGCGACAAATTATCAGGGTGGAAAAGGTGATGTCCTTGCCGACATTTCAAAAGCATGTACAGAACATGATATGGACATGGGCTTATATCTGTCCCCGTGGGATATCCATGATGAAAGCTATGGGTATAAAGATGCATCCGGTAAGGCATTAGTAGAGTTTGTGGATACTAATAATGATGGAAAACCAGATAAAAACCAACCGGTCAATGGTTTGACTTGGGAACAAGTAAAACAGCAAGATGCGAAAGATTACAATAAATATTATAATGATCAGTTGATCGAGATACTTGGAAACGACAAATACGGAAATAAAGGGCATTTTAAAGAAGTATGGATGGATGGTGCGAAAGGAAGCGGCGCCGGATATCAGGAATACGACTTTAAAAAATGGTTTGACACAATTCAGCAATATGAAGGAATTGCCGGAAATCAGGTTGACGACTGTATGCTGTTCGGAGCAGAAGCTTACACAACTGTCCGTTGGATCGGAAACGAGAACGGATTTGCGGCAGAGGAGACTTGGTCAAAATCGAATGTAGATAAAGAGAAAAATACGATTAACAGCAACTCTTCGGGCGGATATACGAAAGGTTTCCCAGACGGAAATCAGTGGACAGTTCCGGAAGCGGACGCACGAATCACGTCAGGATGGTTCTGGGGAGATAGTAAGAAGACACCGAAGACAATGGAAGAATTATCAGAGATGTACTTCCGCTCTGTAGGTCATAATGCTCCGCTTCTTTTGAATGTTCCTCCGAATAATAAAGGAAAAGTTGACGATGCGATCTTAAGACGTGTAACGGAATTCGGTACGGCTATTAATAAAACGTTTGAGAAGAACCTTGCAAAAGATGCTGAGGTTTCCGCAACAGAAGTTCGCGGAAAGGACACAACTTATTCTCCGCAGAACGTATTGGACGGAAAAGATGATACATATTGGACTGTGAATGATGAGACAAAATCAGGCACACTTCTGATCGACCTGAAAAAAGATACACTGTTCGATGTTGTGTCTATCGAAGAGTCGATTGAGTTCGGACAGAGAATCGGCAAGTTTAAAGTTGAGTATCAGACTGCGAACGGTGAGTGGAAGAAGTTTGACGAGGGAACAACGGTTGGCGCGAAACGTCTCAGCCGCAGAAGCCCTGTAAAATCAAGTAAGATCAGGATCACGGTAACGGCGCATGAAAGCGCGGAAAATAAAATTCCTATGATCAGTGAGGTCGGCGTTTATAAAGCGGCGGCAGGTATGGAAGCTCCGAACGGAATTCCGGAAGGACTTCAGGTAGTCGATGACAGAGCGTTTACGGCAGACGGATGGTCAAAGGAGTCGGGAGATCAGTTTATCGAAGGCACAGGTATGTGGTGTCGTCCGAATGCAGAGGCAACTGTGAAGTTTACAGGAACGAAAGTATGGCTTGTAGGTACGATCGATCCGAGCCACGGTCCGGCAGACGTATATATCGACGGCAACAAGGTGGCGTCTATTAATACGAAGTCAGATAAGAGAAAGCTTCAGCAAAGAATCTTTGAGTCTGATACGTTAAAAGAAGGAAAGCATACATTAAAAATTGTTAATACAGGAACGGGTACAGAGGCAATCGGAGTAGATGCCGCGTTAGTATTGAACAACGGCGGAAAAGGTATGTTCCAGATCGAGTATCCGAGCTATCGTGTTAATGAAAACACAAAGACTCCGATCATGGTAAAACGTCTCGGAGGAACAAAAGGCGAAGCTACGGTACAGTTCCAGGTAAATCCGGGAAGCGCATGGCAGGATCACTTTAATGCAGACGGAAATATGGAGTTGAAGTTTGCAGACGGTCAGACAGAGGCGCAAGCTCATGTTGAGACAAGAAGAGTGCCGGGAGAGACAGGCGATCTTTCCTTTACTGCTGTTCTTGCAGATCCGACGAACGGAACGATTATCGGATTCAATAATCCGGCGACAGTGACGATCGCTGACTCTGAGCAGTATACAAAAGAAAAAGTAAAAGAAAAATTAGCTCAGATCGAGAAAGCAGGATATAATGAAGCGCAGTATACAAGCGGAAGCTGGGAAGCGCTTCAGGCGGCGATAAAAGATGCGAAAGCAGTTATGGAAAAAACAAATGCAGGAGCACAGGATTATGCCGAAGCTTGTACGAAACTGGAAGCGGCTCTGAACAGTCTTACAAAGCGATCTACATACACAGATGAAGATAGATTTATTATGCCTCGTCTGAAAGGAAGAACAAAACAGCTTGAGGCAGAGCACTTCATATTAGATAAAGGAACATCGGAAAATGGTAAACACGTTCGCCTTGTGGCAGATGATAAAGCAAGTAACGGACAGAAAGTCGGTTGGTTTGAAAAAGGCAACATCATCAAAGTTCCGTTCCATGCAGATAAAGCGGGAACATATACGTTCAAAGCAACATACCAGAGCGGAAGACTGGCAAGCGGAAAACAGCCGAACTCTTTGAACTGGTCTGGCAAGAACGTGACAGCAGGATCTAAGGCTGACATATATGGAACAGAGTCTAACGGAACGAAATATGAGACGTTAGAGTTTGATGTAGAGATCACGGCAGCAGGCGACGGAGAACTGATCTTTACTGCAGACGACAAAGGTTCTCCGAACCTTGATAAATTTGAAGTAACGGCAAAAGAAGTTCCGATGGAGAAATACACGATCACTTCATCCGTTGCAGAAGGCGAGCAGGGAACGATTTCACCGCTTGGAGCAGTGGAAGTAGAAGAAGGTTCTTCAAAGGAATTTGAAATGAAGCCGAATGAAGGCTATGCAGTGAAGGATGTAGTCGTAGACGGAAAATCCGTAGGTTCTAGAACGAAATATACATTTGAGGAAGTTTTGGCAAACGGACATACGATCACTGCTACATTTGAAAAAGAGATGTATGCGGAAGACAATCGATTTGAATTCCCTGTAGACGGAAATGCAAAGACTCTTGAAGCAGAGAGACTTGAAGCTAAAAACGTAGAAGACCCAAGCGACGGTCAGTGGAAGATGGAAGTAAAGGAAGCTGATTGGGCAAGCGGCGGTAAGTTTGTCAACTCGATGAACAAAGGCGATACGCTGACACTTTACTACAATGCTCCGCAGGCGGGAGAATATACAGTTACGTTGTCTTACAGAAGCGGAAGCACTCAGAACGGATTCAAATGGGCAGAAAAAGACGGCAAGATCGAAGCCGGAGAAGTAACGGCAGGCGCAAGCAGCGCAGATGCGACACATACGAAAGAATTCAAACTGAATGTGAAAACAGCAGGCGAAGGATGCCTCGTATTTACGGCGTTCGATACAAAAGCTCCGCAGTTGGATAAATTCGATATCAAGAGTCCGGGAACACCGGTTCCTCCGATTTCTGCAGTAGAGCTTGAAGCGGCAGTTAAGGCGGCTAAGGGATTAGATCTGAATGATTACAAAGATGACGATGCCAAAACTGCATTTACTGCAAAACTGGAAGAGGCGGAAAAACTTCTTGCAGACATTGCCGGCGGAAGCTTTGCGGGAACACAGGACGATGTGAATCAGATGGCAAAAGAGCTGAAAGCTGCACAGGATGCTTTGAATGAAAAAGAGCAGACTCCTCAGGTGAATAAAGATACGCTTAAGGAGGCAATCGGCAAGGCGGAAGCGCTTGATCTGACACAGTATAAAGAAGAAGGTAAGGCAGAGTTTAATGCGGCTCTTCAAAATGCAAAGGCAGTTCTTGAAAAAGCAGATGCAGATCAGGATGAAGTCGATCAGGCAGCGCTTGCATTGAATACGGCAATCCAGAATCTGAAACCGGTCGACGGCGGAAGCGGCGATGGAAACGGTGAAGGAAACGGAAATGGAAGCACAGGCGGAAACGGAAACGGCAGTGGAAGCACAGGCGGAAGCGGAAACGGTAGTGGAAACACAGGCGGAAATGGAAGTACAGGAGGCAGCGGCACAGGAAATTCGGCAGTGCAGACAGGCGACAGCTCAAACCTGTTTGTATATGCGGGAACATTACTCCTTGCGCGGCAGCGTTCGTATTCGGATTCAGAAGAAGAAATCAGGAAAAAAATTCTGATGCCGAAGGCATTCGGACAATCTGAATAAAGAGATAACAGAGACGGGAAAGTTATGGATTATCTGAGCAATTTTATAAAGAAAGAATGAAAAAAAATGAAAAAAGACATGAAAAAGGCGGAAAAGTTGGCAAATCCCTTGACTTTCTTAAAAAAACGTAATAAACTAACCTAGCGTGCAGAAAAAGACGTTGTTCTTTTTGTGCGCCGAAAAGGATAAAGACATATTATCCAGCTAAAACAAGATAAGGAAATGGATCCCTTATGACATAAGTCATGAGGAAACGAATAATTCATAGGAGGTGAAAAAGAATGCCAACATTTAACCAGTTAGTTAGAAAAGGTCGCCAGACTTCAGAGAAAAAGTCTACAGCACCGGCTCTTCAGAAAGGATACAACTCCCTGAAGAAACGTGCGACTGACGTATCTGCACCGCAGAAAAGAGGTGTTTGTACAGCAGTTAAGACAGCTACTCCGAAGAAACCGAACTCAGCTCTGAGAAAAATCGCCAGAGTTCGTCTCTCTAACGGAATCGAAGTAACAAGCTACATTCCGGGTGAAGGACACAACCTTCAGGAGCATAGCGTTGTTATGATCCGCGGAGGAAGAGTTAAGGACCTGCCGGGTACAAGATACCACATTATCCGTGGTACACTTGATACAGCAGGAGTTGCTAAGAGAAGACAGGCTCGTTCTAAATACGGTGCAAAAAGACCGAAAGACGCAAAATAAAAAACTGAGAAAGGAAAACAGGTATAAGCACAGCGGCGTATTTGTTTTCATCCGAGGTTTTCATGAGAAGATCGGAAGTACGAAAGGCTGCGTAAGCGAATCGGATTTTCGAGTGGACGATAAGCGTAAAAGAACAAGAGCAGTAACTAAGTAGTTAAATCGTATCACAAACAGAACTATGATTATCGTGCCTCATTGATCGTTCAGTGAGAAAGGGTTGCGGATTTGAGATTCCGCTCCGAAGGAGTACCGGAGGTGCGGACAAAGATAGACGTCCCGCGGCCGCGAGCACATGGTATGTGATTTCATAGAAGACACATGTGAGTACCGATGAATTAATCCCGGTATAACCGGAAAAAATGATTAAGGAGGGAAGGACCGTGCCACGTAAAGGACATACTCAGAAAAGAGATGTATTAGCGGATCCGATATACAACAATAAAGTTGTTACCAAACTTATCAACAACATCATGCTTGACGGTAAGAAAGGTGTAGCACAGAAAATTGTATACGGAGCATTTGAAAGAGTAGAGGCAAAGGCTGAGAAACCGGCGATCGAAGTGTTCGAGGAAGCTATGAACAACATGATGCCGGTTCTGGAAGTAAAAGCAAGACGTATCGGTGGAGCAACATATCAGGTACCGATCGAGGTTAGAGCTGACAGAAGACAGGCGCTTGCTCTTCGCTGGTTGACTATGTATTCCCGTCAGAGAGGCGAGAAGACAATGGAAGAGAGACTGGCAAACGAAATTCTTGACGCAGCGAACAACACAGGCGGAGCTGTGAAGAAAAGAAGATATGCACAAGATGGCAGAGGCAAACAAAGCGTTTGCACACTATCGTTTCTAAGAGCCGGACACTGCTGCGCCTCTTAGCGAGGCAGGTGCGAGGCATATTCTTCGGGAATTATCCCGAAGAATGACCAAATAGAGGAGGAAAAGATCTTGGCTGGTAGAGAATATCCATTAGACAGAACCAGAAACATCGGTATTATGGCGCATATTGATGCCGGAAAGACTACGACAACAGAGCGTATTCTTTATTATACAGGTGTTAACCATAAGATCGGTGATACTCACGAAGGAACTGCAACTATGGACTGGATGGCCCAGGAGCAGGAAAGAGGTATCACGATCACATCTGCTGCGACAACATGTCACTGGACGCTGCAGGAAAACTGCAAGCCGAAAGCAGGCGCGTTAGAGCATCGTATCAACATCATCGATACACCGGGACACGTTGACTTTACAGTAGAAGTTGAACGTTCCTTACGTGTACTTGATGGTGCGGTAGGTGTATTTTGTGCCAAGGGCGGTGTTGAGCCTCAGTCAGAAAACGTATGGCGTCAGGCTGACACATACAACGTACCGAGAATGGCGTTCATTAACAAGATGGACATCATGGGCGCTGATTTCTACAACGCAGTAGAGCAGATTAAAACAAGATTAGGTAAAAACGCAATTTGTCTTCAGCTTCCGATCGGAAAAGAAGACGAGTTCAAAGGAATCATCGATCTTTTTGAAATGAAAGCTTACATCTACAACGATGACAAGGGAGATGACATCTCCATCGAAGAGATTCCGGAAGCAATGAAAGATGACGCAGAGCTGTATCATACAGAACTCGTAGAGAAGATCTGCGAGCTGGATGACGAGCTTATGATGATGTACCTTGAAGGTGAAGAGCCGTCGATAGACGAGCTGAAGAAAGTGCTGAGAAAAGCCACATGCGAATGTACTGCAATTCCGGTTTGCTGCGGTTCCGCTTACAGAAACAAAGGTGTTCAGAAGCTTCTTGACGCAGTAATCGAATTCATGCCGTCACCGCTTGACGTTCCGGCTATTCAGGGTGTAGATATGGACGGAAATGATACAGTGAGACATTCTTCTGATGAAGAGCCGTTCTCAGCGCTTGTATTCAAGATCATGTCTGACCCGTTTGTAGGTAAACTTGCTTACTTCAGAGTTTACTCGGGAACAGTGAATTCCGGATCTTATGTGCTCAACGCTACAAAAGGTAAAAAAGAGCGTGTTGGACGTATCCTTCAGATGCATGCCAACAAGCGTGAAGAGCTGGATAAAGTATATTCAGGAGATATCGCTGCAAAGAATCGGATTCAAGTTCTCTACAACAGGAGATACAATCTGTGATGAGCAGCATCCTGTAATTCTTGAGTCCATGGAATTCCCGGAGCCGGTTATCGAGCTTGCTATCGAGCCTAAGACAAAGGCTTCTCAGGGAAAACTTGGAGAATCTCTTGCAAAACTTGCAGAAGAAGACCCGACATTCCGTGCTCATACAAATCAGGAAACTGGACAGACAATCATCGCTGGTATGGGTGAGCTTCACCTTGAGATCATCGTTGACAGACTTCTTCGTGAGTTCAAAGTTGAGGCTAACGTAGGTGCACCTCAGGTTGCTTACAAAGAGTCCATCACAAAACCGGTTGATGTTGACAGCAAGTATGCAAAACAGTCAGGTGGACGTGGACAGTACGGACACTGTAAAGTTAAATTCGAGCCAATGGATGTCAACGGTGAGGAGACATACAAGTTCGAGTCTACTGTAGTCGGAGGAGCTATTCCGAAGGAATACATCCCGGCAGTAGGTGAAGGTATTGAGGAAGCTATGAAATCTGGTATCCTTGGAGGATTCCCGGTAGTTGGTATTAAGGCTAACGTATACGATGGCTCTTACCATGAAGTCGATTCCAGTGAAATGGCATTCCACATCGCCGGATCTCTTGCATTCAAGGATGCTATGAAGCAGGGATCACCTGTACTTCTTGAGCCTATCATGAAGGTAGAGGTTACAATGCCTGAAGAATATATGGGAGATATCATCGGAGACCTGAACTCACGTCGTGGACGTATCGAAGGTATGGATGATCTCGGTGGTGGAAAGATTGTACGTGCGTATGTTCCGCTGTCAGAAATGTTCGGATACTCTACAGACCTTCGTTCCAGAACTCAGGGACGTGGTAACTACTCAATGTTCTTCGAGAAATACGAGCCAGTACCGAAGTCTGTACAGGAGAAGGTATTATCCAATAAAAATGCCTAAAATATTATAAAAGGCTTGAAAATCGGCTAAGTTTGAAATATAATCAAACTTAGCCAGGTTTAAAATCGAAACCAAAACTAGGTTGCCCCATATCGGGCTATATTTTTAAGGAGGATATTCAAAATGGCAAAGGCTAAATTTGAATGATATAGCGATATGACCCGCAGAGTGTTTGCTCTGCGGGTTTTTGTAATTTCGGAAAAATATTTACGAAAATATTGACATTTAAAAAGACAACTGCTATATTACAAATAGAACAGAACTAAAGATACCCCGGAAATTTCTCCGGGGTGGTTTTATATCAAAGAGATAATTTGTGTAAATAATGATTTTTAGTAGAATGGAACAAGAATAAAATCAGTGATCTTGAATTTGTAATTGTGGGAGGGAAGGAAAATGTCAGTAAAAAGAGATTATTATGAAGTGCTCGGTCTATCAAAAGGAGCAGATGCCGGCTCGATAAAAAAGGCTTACAGAAAGCTGGCGAAGAAATATCATCCTGATACGAATCAAGGCGATAAACAGGCGGAGAAGAAGTTTAAAGAAGTGACGGAGGCGTATACGGTACTGAGCGACCCGGAGAAGAAAAAGATGTACGATCAGTTTGGCCATGCGGCATTTGATCAGGGAGCATCGGCTGATCCGTTTGGCAAAGATACATCAGGCAATCCGTTTTCGGGAGGTTCTTATCACAGAGCTTATACGAACGGAAACGGCGGATATCAGGAGTACCATTTTGAAAGCGGAAATATGGATGATATGTTCGGAGATATGTTTGGAGATATTTTCGGCCGCGGAATGCATGGAAGCAAAGGGGAAGAGGATTTTCGCGGATTTCATGGATTTCGCGGATATGAGCGGCAGAGGGATGCAAAAGGAGAAGACCTGCACGCGGAGATAGCGGTAACTTTTGAGGAAGCTGTCTTTGGATGTGATAAAACGTTTACCTTTAAAGATCCGAATAGTCAGGGCGTTTCTAAGAGTTTGCAGGTTCATATTCCTGCGGGGATTGATACGGGTAAGAGTATCCGTCTGCGCGGAAAAGGAATGCCAGGGGTGAACGGCGGAGAGAACGGAGATCTGTTTTTAAAAGTAAATGTGGGAGTAAAAGCAGGCTACGAACGGAAAGGCAGCGATGTTTATACGACAGTTTTTGTTCCGTATACGACGGCAGTGTTTGGCGGAGAAACGAAAGTGCAGACGCTGTACGGGGATGTTTTATGTAAGATCGCAAAGGGAACGCAGTCGGGGACGAAGATCCGCCTGAAAGGAAAAGGAATCGTCTCGATGAAAAATCCGGAAGTGAGAGGCGATCAATACGTAACAGTCCAGATTGCAGTACCGAAATATCTGAATCCCGAAGCTGAGCAAAAGCTTCGTGAATTTGAAAATGTATGCGCGGGAAGAAGCTCGGAACGCAGAAAAAGCGCATGATTAGAAACCTCTGTTTTGCATATACTGAATACAGTGTAACTAAGCATTGTGAATAAGTATGGCATACAGAGGTTTTTATGTGGAAAAAAACAAAGGAAATGAAATGGAAAACTGCAAAATTATTGTGGGGCGATTTATTTTATGATATTGCGGGGGCGGTATTGTTTGCGGCAGGGGGTATATACGTTTGCGGAAAACGCCGATTTTGCTCCCGGCGGAATTACGGGAATATCTCTATTGCTGAATCATGTTTTCGGGATTCCGGTCGGAACACTTACTCTTTTTATAAATCTGCCCCTTATCGTGATCAGTTATCGTACACTGGGGAAACGTTTTCTTTTGAAAACGGCGAAATCAATGGTGATCACAACATTTTTTCTTGATGTCGTTTTTCCGGTGTTTCCGATGTATGAAGGACAGAGGATGATGGCTGCGCTTTGTTCCGGAGCGCTGATGGGAGCCGGGATGGTTATGTTCTATATGCGGGGCTCTTCTTCGGGAGGTCTTGATTTTGTCATCATGCCGATCAAGAAAAAACGCCCTCATCTATCTGTCGGGAAAATTACGATGATCATTGATCTTGGGATCATTCTTCTGGGATGGCCTGTATTCGGAGATGTAGATGCGGCCCTTTATGGATTGGTCTCTACATTTGCATCGGTTGTTGTGATTGACAAAGTGTTGTATGGACTCGGAGCAGGAACGCTGGCCTTTGTTGTAACCGAAAAGGGAGATGAAGTGGCGGCAAAGATCGCAGAGCTGACAAAGAGAGGGGTAACGTCTGTCAAAGCGACGGGAACATACACGGGAAAGAAAAAGAATGTCTTGCTTTGTGCATGCAGCAAATCTGAGGCATTTCTCGTGAAATGTGCGGCGGAAGAAGCGGATGAGAATATGTTTTTAATGTTTATGGAGACGAGTGAAGTGTTTGGAGAAGGGTTTCGGAGCAGTTCGGATTGAAGCGTTTGTTTCTGGCAGGGAGAAAAAATGCGTTTGTGGCGGGTTGAAAAAAACATTTTCATGCAGTAAAATGGAATCCATAATCTGTCTGAAAACGCAGTTTTTGTAAGTGCGGAGAGATTGAGAAGAATTAAGGTGAAATAAAACCGGGAAAGGCGGTCTGCCTATGAATATGATACATGCGGAAAAGCTTGTATATGAATATGATAAACGTGATGAGGAAGGAAATGTGATCGGAACAAACCGCGCCATTGACGGGGTTGATATTGATGTGCCGCAAGGTTCTTTTGTGGCGGTTCTCGGTCATAACGGTTCGGGAAAGTCTACTCTTGCAAAGCATATGAATGCAATATTGATCCCGACAGGCGGTACTGTATGGGTGGACGGACAGGATACGAAAGATCCGGAGAATCTGTGGGACGTGCGAAAGAGTGCGGGAATGGTATTTCAAAATCCTGACAACCAGATCATCGGAACTGTCGTAGAAGAAGATGTTGGTTTCGGACCTGAAAATATAGGGATACCGACAGATGAGATATGGGAAAGAGTAGGGGAAAGTCTGCGTCTTGTCGGGATGACGGAATATCGGGCGTCCTCTCCGAATAAACTTTCCGGCGGTCAGAAGCAGCGTGTGGCGATCGCAGGAGTGATCGCGATGGAGCCGAAGTGTATTGTTTTGGATGAACCGACTGCCATGCTTGATCCGAACGGGCGCAAGGAGGTGCTTCAGGCGGTTGCGCGTTTGAGAAAAGAGAAGAACGTAACGGTCATTCTTATCACTCATTATATGGAAGAAGTGATCGATGCGGATCAGGTGTTTGTTATGGACAGCGGTCATATTGTAATGCACGGGACGCCGAGAGAAATTTTCGGCCGTGCAGATGAGCTGAAATCATACAGGATGGATGTTCCGCAAGTTACGATGCTTGCGGAGGAACTTAGAAAACGTGGTCTTGATATTCCGAAAGGAATTCTAAGAAGGGAAGAGTTGGTGGAAGCGTTATGTCGATTGCGTTAGAGCATGTAAATTATATATACAGTCCCGGCACGGCTTATGAGAAACGTGCGCTCAATGACATCAGTTTGGAGATCGGGCAGGGGCAGTTTGTCGGGATCATCGGTCATACCGGATCAGGAAAATCTACGCTGATTCAGCATTTAAACGGACTTATGAAGGCGACTTCCGGGGATATTCTGTACGATGGACAAAGCATTTATGCGGAAGGGTACGACATGAGAAAACTGCGCAGTCAGGTAGGTCTTGTGTTTCAGTATCCTGAGCATCAGTTGTTTGAAGTCGATGTGATAAGTGATGTTTGTTTCCCCGAAGAATCAGGGATTGTCGGAGGAAGAGAGTGAGAAAAATGCGAGGGAAGCTCTGGAATTAGTCGGATTTCCCGAAAAGTATTATAAGCAGTCTCCGTTTGAGCTTTCGGGAGGACAGAAGAGGCGTGTGGCGATTGCGGGAGTGTTGGCTATGAAGCCGAAAGTGCTTATTTTGGATGAGCCGACGGCGGGACTTGATCCGAAAGGGAGAGACGAGATTCTTGACCAGATTGCAAAACTGCATAAAGAGACAGGGATGACGGTCGTTCTTGTGTCGCACAGTATGGAAGATGTGGCGCGGTATGTAGACCGTATCATTGTGATGAATAAGGGGGAAAAGATGCTGGATAGTACTCCGAAAGAAGTGTTCCGGCATTATAAAGAGTTGGAGGAGGTCGGACTTGCGGCCCTCAGGTTACTTATGTGATGCATGACTTGAAAGACCGCGGATTTGATGTGTCGCCTGATGCGACAACGATTGAAGAAGCTGCGGATGAGATAATGAGGAGTTTTATATGATCAGAGATATTACGATCGGGCAGTATTACCCGGTAAAAAAAGCCGGATACATAGTTTAGACCCACGGGTGAAGATTATCTGCACTCTTTTATTTCTTGTCTCTTTGTTTGTTCAGAGTTCTTTCCTTGGGTATGTAATTGCGACATTGTTTCTCGGAATGGTAATCTATATGTCGAAAGTCCCTCTGAAATATATTGTAAAAGGGTTAAAACCGATCGTGATCCTTCTGATGTTTACGGTCGTTATGAATCTGTTTTTGACAAGAGGCGGCGAAACGCTGCTGCATTTTTGGATTTTTACGATTACGGAAGAAGGCGTTCGTACTTCGGTGTTTATGGCGCTTCGCTTAATGTATCTTGTGGCGGGATCGTCTCTTATGACGTTTACGACATCTCCCAACGGATTGATGGACGGAATGGAAAAACTGCTGAATCCTTTGAACAAGCTTCATCTTCCGGTTCATGAGGTTGCGATGATCATGTCGATCGCGCTTCGGTTTATTCCGATGCTTTTGGAGGAGACGGATAAGATCATGAAAGCGCAGATCGCCAGAGGAGCAGATTTTGAGAGCGGGAATATTATTCAGAGGGCAAAGGCGATGATCCCGATTCTTGTACCGTTGTTTGTTTCTGCTTTCCGCCGGGCAAACGATCTTGCAATGGCGATGGAAGCGCGCTGCTATCACGGAGGAGAGGGAAGGACGAGGATGAAGCCGCTGAAATATAACGGAAGAGACAAAGCGGCGTATCTGATTACGATTCTCTATGCAGCGGGAGTGTTTGCGGTCGGAAAACTCGTGCCGTTTCAGTTGTGGATTTTCTAAAAGCGACTGGTGACGGAGGAGAATACAGAGTATCTGGCGGACTTCGGTTTCAGTTGTGGATTCTCCAAAGGCAGCCCGATGCGGAGGCTGAAAAAGTATTTGGCATGACAGGTCTGTGCAGGTCTGCTTTTCCGGGGATAGACGGCGAAGAAGGAAAAGACACGGTGGAAAGTTGAAAACGCATATGATCTGACAGAATAAAGGGGAACGAATAAAAATATGAGACGGATTAAATTAACTGTCGCCTACGACGGAACAGATTATTGCGGGTGGCAGATACAGCCAAACGGGATTACGGTAGAGGAAGTTTTAAATAAAGCGCTGTCCGATCTGACAAAAGAAACTGTGAAGGTGATCGGTGCAAGCCGAACGGACGCAGGCGTTCATGCGCGGGGGAATGTGGCTGTCTTTGATACAAAGTCGCCGATTCCGCCGGAGAGGATTGCGTATGCAGTCAACGCGCTTCTTCCCGATGATATCGTAGTTGTGCGGTCGGAAGAAGTCGGATGTGACTGGCACCCCAGATATCAAAACTCGATAAAAACGTATGAATATACAATAGTAAACCGTGAAATGCCGGATCCGCTCAGAAGAAGAGACTCGTGGTTCGTTTCTTTTCCGCTGGATATTGATGATATGAAAAAGGCGGCGAGGTATTTTATCGGCGAACATGATTTCAAAACATTTTGCAGCGTTCATACCGGTGTAAAAACAACGGTGCGCAGGATCGACAGTCTGGATGTTGAAAAAAAGGGAGAACGAATAAAAATACGCATCAGCGGAAACGGGTTTTTGTATAATATGGTTCGGATCATTGCGGGAACGCTTGTAGAAGTCGGACGGGGTGCATTTGCTCCTTCAGAAGTAAAAAAGAGATGCTTGAGCAAAAAGAAAGAGGCAGAGCGGGAGCTACTGCGCCGCCGCAAGGTCTTGTCCTTTTAGGAATCGTGTATGACGGGCAGGCTGATACAGAAAGAGGACAGATACAGAAAGATACAGACAGCAGACCGGATGCGGGAAGATGCGGACGGCAGATAGATACAGAAAGATACAGGCATAGACAGGTAGGAAGAGCGTTCTTTCTGCTTGACTTTTATAAGGCAGATTGTTAGACTTAAATGTAGCGATAGGAGGGCGAAAGATATGAAAATTTATGAAACAGAGAATTATGAAGAAATGAGTAGAAAAGCGGCAAATATTCTTTCCGCACAGGTAATTTTGAAACCGGATTGTGTACTCGGTCTTGCAACGGGATCTACACCGATCGGAACATACGATAAACTTGTAGAGTGCTATGAAAAAGGTGATCTTGATTTCTCGGAAGTAAAGACAGTGAATCTGGATGAATACAGAGGTCTGACTCGTGATAACGATCAGAGCTACTACTATTTTATGCATGAGCATTTGTTTGACCGTGTGAATATCGATCCTGAGAATACAAATGTTCCGAACGGTACAGAGCCGGATGCCGACAAAGAATGTGAAAGATACGAAAAACTGATCGAATCAATGGGAGGCGTTGATATTCAGCTTCTCGGTCTGGGACACAACGGACATATCGGATTTAACGAGCCGGACAGCGCTTTTTGCACAGACAACACACTGTGTTGATCTGACGGAGAGTACGATTGAAGCGAATAAGAGATTTTTCGCATCTGCCGATGACGTGCCGCGTCAGGCGTATACGATGGGTATCGGAACGATCATGCGTGCGAAGAAAATCTTGCTTATTGTAAACGGAGAGGCAAAAGCCGACATCGTTGCAAAGGCATTTTTCGGACCGGTAACTCCGGAAGTTCCGGCATCGATTCTTCAGCTTCATAACGATGTTGTGATCGTCGGAGACAAAGCGGCTCTGTCGAAGATTCCGAGATAAGGTCGCGCGGCGATGTCGTATTTACTTGAAGTATGTGCCGACAGTGTAAGATCTGCGGTTGAGGCGCAGGCGGGCGGAGCGGATCGCATAGAATTGTGTTCGGGTCTTGTGATCGGAGGTCTGTCTCCGTCGGTCGCGATGTTTGAACAGGTAAAGAAAAATGTCGATATTCCTGTAAGAGTGCTTTGCTTCGTCCGAGATTCGGAGATTTCTGTTATGACGGATATGAATTCGAGACGCTGAAGGAAGAAGTCTGTCTGTTTAGAGAGGCGGGAGCCGACGGTGTTGTTATCGGTATTTTAAAACCGGACGGAAGGCTTGATACAGATAGGATGAAGGAACTTGTCGAATGTGCAAAGTCCGAAAGTAAAAGTGGGAAACGCCCATGTGCGGTCACTTTTCACAGAGCTTTTGATGTGTGCCGGAGTCCGTATGAAGCGCTGAGGCAGTGTATAGAGCTGGGAATTGATACAATTCTTACGAGCGGGCAGAAAGACAGCGCATGGAATGGCAGGGAACTTTTAAAAGAACTTGTGAGGGAAGCTGCCGGGGAGATTGAGATTCTTGCAGGAGCCGGGATAAGTCCTGAAGTAATCGGAAAACTGGCAGACTATGCAGGCGTGACGTCTTTTCATATGTCGGGCAAAAAAGTGACTGACAGTAAGATGGAGTTTCGCAGAGAAGACGTGCCGATGGGAATACCGGGTTTTCCTGAATTTGACATTTGGCAGACGGATGCCGGGCTGGTCGGGAATGCAAAGCGGATATTGATTGATTTACAAGAAGAGTCGTTAAAAAATGACCGGTGAAGAATTTGTGGCTGATCAATATGTAGTCGGCTCTTGACAAAAGAAGAAGTGTAAGCTAAGATATGCTTCATATTATATAGGCTTTGAAGGGAAGAAGTAACAGGTGAACGTGATGACAGAAAGCAGCCGGTTGATGAGAGGCGCGTGAGACGAATCTGTGAATACATCCCGGAGCTTCGCACTGAAAAGAAGTCTGTCCTGCGGTACAGGAGAAACCATTACCGCGGATGTAAAATGGCAGATGATGAGTAGGCTGTGACGGAGTGGTATACGTTATCGTACCGGAATGAGACTGAAAGCGCCGATGTTCGGCGATTCGGTGAATTAAGGTGGTACCACGGAAATATCCGTCCTTATTGCGTGAGCGATAAGGGCGGTTTTTTTTGTATAGGCAACGAGCCAAAGTCCGGGCTTGCCCGAGACCTTGGCGACTGCTTACAATCCCGGAATGTGCCTTTTGGCACTTCCGGTGATAGGAAACATTTGATATTTTGCAGAGAATAAGGAGAAAGAAAATGGGAATTTACGAGGAACTTCAGGCAAGAGGTTTGATTGCGCAGGTGACGGATGAAGAACGAATCCGCGATTTAGTAAACAGTGGAAAGGCTGTATTTTATATTGGGTTTGATCCTACGGCAGATAGTCTTCATGTAGGACATTTTATGGCGCTGTGTCTTATGAAACGTTTACAGGAAGCGGGAAATAAGCCGATCGCATTGATCGGAGGCGGAACAGGATATATCGGAGATCCGTCAGGAAGAACAGATATGAGAAGCATGATGACGCCGGAGCAGATCTGTCATAACTGCGATTGCTTTAAAGAGCAGATGAGCAAGTTTATTGATTTCTCAGAAGGAAAAGCGCTTATGGTAAATAATGCGGACTGGCAGGATGGAAAAAGGATTAAGTTTCCTTGAGTTTAACTACATGATCATGCAGGCTTATGATTTCTATGCATTGTTCCAGAAATACGGATGTAATATGCAATTCGGCGGCGACGATCAGTGGAGCAACATGCTTGCGGGAACAGAGCTTATCCGCAGAAAATTGGGAGAAGATGCAGGCGCGATGACTATTACGCTGCTTTTGAATTCCGAAGGAAAGAAGATGGGAAAAACACAGTCAGGTGCTGTATGGCTTGACCCAAATAAAACATCGCCGTTTGATTTTTATCAGTATTGGAGAAATGTTGCGGATGCAGACGTTTTGAAATGTATTCGTATGCTTACGTTCCTTCCGCTTGAGGAAATAGATAAGATGGATTCGTGGGAAGGAGCGCTTGCTTAATACTGCGAAAGAGATTCTGGCATATGAGCTGACAAAACTTGTCCATGGAGAAGAGGAAGCGAAGAAAGCGCAGGAAAGCGCAAGAGCTTTGTTTAGTAAAGGTAATGCGGCGGAGATGCCGACTGCACAGCTTACAGAAGAAGATCTTACAGACGGAAAGATCGATATTCTTACAATGCTTGTGAAGAGCGGACTTGTTACATCTAAA
>VOFI01000396.1_pt1 | contig 128900 bp, 161 predicted proteins | sample 5384131 | NCBI WGS metagenome assembly VOFI01 (sample SAMN12384728, study PRJNA508395) | human gut metagenome | isolation source: healthy gut H | host: Homo sapiens | reverse complement strand
TGTTGCGGTGCATCACGCCGTATCGGAAGAACTCGGCGCGCTCAAGGCCGGGAATCATGCGAAACACACGCTTTTGCTCGGAGAACGTGAGATTCGTCTGGAATCCCACCAAGTTGTACGCGGTGCACTCCGCGTTCTCGGCGCGCAGCTGGACGGCGGCCCAGGGGCGTTTTCCGGTGCGGGGGTCGATGAGGCCCACGGGCTTCATCGCGCCGAACCTGATGGCGTCATGCCCGGTGCGCGCGACCTCCTCGGCGGGCTGGCACGCCTGGAAGAGCTCGCGCCTCTCGAAATCCTTGAGGACCACGCGCTCCGCGCTCACGAGCGCATCGATGAAGACATCGTACTCGTCTTTGGTGAAGGGGGCGTTCAGGTAGTCGCCGCCCCCTCGCTCGTCGTAGCGCGACTGGGCAAAGACGACGTCGCGGTCGATGGTCGTCGCGTCGACGATGGGGGCCGCCGCGTCGAAGAAGGACAGCGCATCGCCGCCCACCAGGTCGAGCACCTGCCGGGACAGGGCCGCGGAGCAGAGCGGCCCCGCGGCGATGACGCACGGGCCGTCGGGTATGGAGGTCACCTCACCACGCTGTTGCTCGATGAGGGGGACGAGGGCGACTTCGTCCTCGACCGCCCGCGAGAACACCTCGCGGTCGACCGCGAGAGCGCACCGCCGGCGGGAACCGCGGCACGCTCGGCGCAGGCGAGCAGGACCGACCCCATGCGCCGCAGCTCCTCCTTGAGCAACCCCGCCGCGGAATCGACGCGAGTCGACTTGAGGGAATTGGAGCAGACGAGTTCGGCGAGGCGCGAGGTGCGGTGCGCCGGCGAGGATACGACGGGCGCATCTCGCGCAGCAGGACCGGAACACCACGGTCGGCAAGCTGGCAAGCGCACTCGCACCCCGCCAGGCCTCCACCCACAACCGTCACGCGCTCAAACGTCATCGGGACTCCCAACTCTCGTGATCTAACTCACCTATTGTGCCCCAAGCGAGATAGCGCGTGAAGAGCCGACTTGGACGGGGAAACCCGCCCATCGGAGAGCCTCGTCACCATACCCGCCACCTCCAGGGGGAGCTCAACATCGTGAGGCACGCGATGGCGTCGAGTCGCAAGTGCGCGGCCAGCTCCTCGGGACGCAGGGGGTTCGCGACGAGCATGTCCATGGCCTTACGCTCGGCGCCGTCGAGCCCCCGAAAGGCCGGGAGCACCGCCCCGGCAAAAGCGCAACGTTCCGTAGATCCTCGAGATCGCCACCTCGAGGGACTCGTCGTCGGCGATGCAGCACGCCCCGTTGGCGATGAGATAGTTCGACCCCCGCGACTCGGGCGAGAAAGATCGAGCCGGGCGCGGCGAAGGACCTCGCGCCCCAGCGCGTTGGCAGTCTCCGCCGTGGAGAACGTCCCCGAAGGCATCCCCGCCTCGGCCACCAGCGTCGCCCCTCGACAGAGCGGCAATGACGCGATTCCTCTTGGGAAACGCCCATTTTTGCGGCGGCGTCCCCCAGGGCTCGATCGAGAGCGCGCATCCCGACGCGTCGATCGCGCGGTCGATAAGCGTTCTGGAGGTGGCGGGGTACACGACGTCGGCTCCCCGTTCCGAGAACCACGACGTGCCTGCCGCCCGCATCGAGCGCCGCCCTGCCGGCGGCTTGATCGCACCCGCGCGCGCCTCCGGAGACGACGGTGACGCCCGACTCGGCGGCTATGCGCCCGGTGAGCTCCGCGACCGCGATACCGTAGGGGGAGGCGCGACGCGACCCGATGATGGATAGCGCCGGCGTCGAGAGCGCCGAGGGGTCGCCCCTCCCGTATAGGACGCTCGGGGGATCGGGCAGCTCCGCCACGCTCTCGGGGTAGCCCTCCTCGCCGAGCCTGATCTCAAACCTGTCCATAGCCGCCTCCGACATCTCGCCTCCCTTGCAGTTGCGACGCCTCCAGAACGTGCGCGACGTCCACCCGATCGGCCTCCTCCAAATCCGCGATGGCGCGGGCGATTCTCGCCAGCCGCGCGATGCCGCGACCCGTCAGGTTGGTGCGCTTCGCGATTTCGAGCATGACCTCGCGCGCCTCGCTGTCGATGAGTGCGGGGGCCAGCGAGGACTCGAGCGAGAGGCTCCCTTGCGCCGGCCCGCCCCGCGCCCGCTCGCGAGACGCCCTGAACGCACGCCCCCGACGGACCATGTCGGCAAGCTCTTTGGTCGAGAGCCCCTCCGCACCCTCGATGATAAGGCTGGGATCGGGGCGCGCGATATGCAGCACGATATCGATGCGATCCGCGAGGGGCCGCCGAGCTTGGCTTGATATCGCTCGATGGCCGCATCCGAGCAGCGACAGGCGACGTCGCGATCGCCCAGATACCCGCAGGGGCACGGGTTGCTCGCCGCCACCAGCTGGAAACGCGCGGGCAAAAAGGTAGGCGCCGTCGACGCGCACGATGCGGACCGACCCATCCTCGAGCGGCTGCCGGAGCATCTGCAGCGTGTTTGAGGGAAACTCGCCGAGCTCATCGAGGTACAGCACCCCACCGTGCGCCAGGCTGATCTCCCCGGGCCTCACCGGCCGGCCCCCTCCCACGAGGCCCGCGGCGGAGATGCTGTGATGCGGGCTTCGAAAGGGGCGCGTCCCGCGCAAGAGCCCGTCGACGGGCTCGCCGGCGACGGAATGGACGCACAGGGCCTCCTGGAGCTCGCGGTCCTCGATGGCGGGCAATATCCCCGTCATGCGCTTGGCGAGCATCGTCTTGCCCGAGCCCGGGGCACCGATCATCATGAGGCCCAACTCGCCGGTCGCCGCGACCGCGATGCCCCCGCTTCGCGATCTCCTGTCCGCAGACGTCTGAGAAATCAAGCATCAACTCCGGCGCTGGGCGGGGCGCGGGCGCGCGATAGGGCCGCCTCGCCTGCTCGATTCCATCCTTAAGGCGCGCGAGGTCATCGAGGCGCCATGCGTCCGTTCCCTGAATAGACACATGCCCATCGGTGGCACCGCCGATGTAGGCCAACCCCTGCTCGCGCGCGAGCAGCTGATAGGCGACCTCGCCGCGAACCGAGCAGATGCCGCCGTCCAGCGCGAGCTCGCCGACGAACAGGCAGCCATCGAGCCCGTTGACGGGAATTTGCCCGGTGAGCGCGAGGATCGCCACGGCGATCGGCAAGTCGAGGCCGACCCGGTTTTGCGTATGTCTCCCGGCGCAAGGCTCACGGTAAGCGCGCAGCGCGGGACATCGAACCCGCTCGATCGCAATGCGCACCGTATGCGGCTGCGCGCCTCCATGACCGCGGCGTCGGCCATGCCGACGATGGTCAGGCTCGGTATGGTTCCCGAGGCGGAGACCTCGACGGTCACCCCGAAGGCCTCCACGCCCCTCAGGCACGCCGCATGGACGGCGAACGTGGCGCACCGCGCGCTCACTGACCTGCCTCCCAGTCGAACGCGCCGTACAGGTGGGCGTATCTCCCCTACGCTCACCGTGTCGAAGGACACGGCTATGACATCGAATCGGATCGAGGGGCACGGATAGTGGTCGGCGATGAACTGATGGGCGATCCTGCGATACCGCCTCCGCTTGGAGCGACTCACAGCCTCCTCGGGATAGCAGTCCGGCTCGTGGCCCCTCCTGGCCTTCACCTCGACGAGAACGACCTCCTCCGATGAGGGGTCGTACACGACGAGATCGGCCTCCCCCTCGCAGCAGCGGTAGTTCCTCTCGACGATCTCGTACCCACGGCTCTCCAGGTATCGAGCGGCGAGCTCCTCCCCCAGCGCGCCGAGGACCTTGGGCGGCATCTCCTCCACATGGCGGGCGTCCAGCAGTTCGGGCTCGCCCTCCATGGCCCGGTCGAGAATCTCCCGGCCCGTTTCCGGTTCTTGTCCGCACCCATCTCATGCTCCCTTCGTCGGTGACGAAAGGAGTGTGTCACGGCGCATCTGACGACAATCGCGCGTCGTCGCCGCGTTCTCGGGCACATCCTCCGCGCTTATCTGACACGCGAGAAGGCCCGCTGGCAGCGCGCCCGTCGCAAGACGCCAAGGCAGGCGCCCTCGTTAGAAAAAGGCGCGCGGTCTCCAGGAGATTACCGCAAAAGCTCACGCGATGGATGGGGCTCAAGCCCCGTTCCCTGATGGCTTGGATGTGCTCGGCGGACGCGTAGCCCTTTGATTGCGCGAGATGGTAGCCGGGGTATTCCGCATCGTACTCGACCATCAGCTCGTCACGCGTCACCTTGGCGACGATCGACGCGGCTGCGATGCAGGCGACCGTCGCGTCGCCCTTCACCACATCGCGCTCATGGGGGACCGCGCCCAAGGGGTTGCCGTCCATCAGCACGCAATCGGGCTGCAGGCCGGTATCGGCCACCGCGCCCGCGACGGCCTCGCGAAGCGCCCGCGCCATGCCGATCTCATCGATGCGCTCCGGCGGAATGTGGCAGATGCCGACCGCGCGGGCGCATTCGGCGATGCGGACCGCGAGGATCTCGCGCTTAGCGGGAGAAAGCTGCTTGGAGTCGTTGATCCCCCACAAGCGCGGCTCATCGGGCAGGCACACGGCGCACACGGTGAGGGGCCGGCCACCGACCCCCTGCCGACCTCGTCGACGCCCACGACGACGCCCTCGCCTCCCAACTCGCGCATGGCCTCGTACATGCCGTTGACGCGCTCGCGCTCGGCCCTCTCCTTGTCCATGCGGCGACGGGCGCGTTCGCAGGCCTTCTGGACCTGCATGCGCGGGTCGTCCGCGTATCGGGCGATGAACGCGTCAATCTCATCGAAGGAGGCGCTCGCGAGCTCCGCGGCCACTCGGGCGGCGGAAGCGGAACTTGTCATATTGGCCATACGCGACTCCCCTTCAAGTTCTGGCGCGCTGCAAGCAAGACGCCCCAAGCGGCGTCTCAAAGAAAAACGGGCCGCCCTTGCGAGCGGCCCGCCTTCCGTACGGATCTGTGAGCCTCGGGCCGCGCTTAGCGCTTCTCGGGGATGCGAGCAGCCTTGCCCACCTTGTCGCGGAGGTAGTACAGCTTGGCGCGACGGACGCGACCATGACGAACGACCTCGAGCTTGGCGATCTTCGGGGATGTGAAGCGGGAAGGTGCGCTCAACACCGACACCGAAGGACATCTTGCGGACAGTGAAGGTCTCGCGGGCACCGGCGCCGGCCATGCGGATGACGTCGCCCTGGAAGACCTGGATGCGCTCGCGGTCGCCTTCCTTAATGCGGTAGTGAACCTTGACGTTGTCGGCGACGCGAACCTGAGGAATGTCCTCGCGGATCTGCTGACGCTCGATTGCGCGGATGTAATCCATGTGCAATTCCTTACTCTTCTAGAGGTGCCGCACGCGTACGCCGGCACATAGGTTGAACAAACGTTTGAGAGTATACACAAGAAACCCGGTGCATGATACGTAAAAGTGGGCCGTTACCCTTTTACACAAGCCCTGCGCATGTCATGGACCACATACCCCGTTCGCGCTATGCGCGGTCAGGCGCGAAAGCGGTCGAACCCCGCCAGCCTCCATCGCGACGCGAGCAACACCTTGGCACCCGACCGTTAGGCGTCGCGGGCGCGCAGGTAGATCTGGCGCTTGCCGGACTCCCCGGTGGGCTCGTCGAATTCATACACGCCCAACGATTTGAGGAAGGGTCTCAGCCGCTTGTAGCCGTAATTGCGCACGTCGAAATCGGGCAGGCGCTTTGAGAGCTGATCGCCGAGCTGCCCGAGCGACACCCATCCGTCCTCGTCGGCGAAGGAGTCGATGACAGCGTTGATGGCGCACCGGATGGCGCGCAGGTGGCGGCGCTTGTCGGCGCGGCTCATCTCGCCAAAGGCGACCTCCCCCTCGCCGTCGTCCTCGAGGTCATCGCAGGCGCAGGCCTCTGCGGCGACGCCGCCGGCATCGCCCGGTGCCGACGGCGCTTGCGCTGGGATGATCTGCCGGCCTGCTCATCGCCGTCGTCTGCCGCGGCGGACGCCGGCTCCTCGGGGGCCTCGACCTGCTGGGCATACAGAAGATCGAGGTACTTGAATTGATTGCATGCGGAGATGAAGGGCTGCGGCGTCTTCTGCTCGCCCATACCGATCACGGCCATGCCGCTCTCGCGCAGACGGGCGACCAGCCGGGTGAAATCCGAATCGGAGCTCACGATGGCGAAGCCGTCGACGGTCCCCGAGTACAGGATGTCCATGGCGTCGATGATCATCGCGGAATCGGTCGCGTTCTTGCCGTAGGTGTAGCTGTACTGCTGCATGGGGATGATCGAGTTGTCGAGCAGGCAGCTCTTCCAACTCGCCAAGCGAGGGCTCGTCCAATCGCCGTAGATGCGCTTGTAGGTGGCGACGCCCGCGTTGGAGATCTCGTCGAGCACCACCTTGACGTACTTCTCGCTGATGTTGTCGGCATCGATGAGCACGGCGAAGCGAAGCTCGGAAGTCGATTCGAACATAGGGTCCTTTCTGCGTGGAGGGGGTGTCATCACACCGGGACCCCGTCAACGACTGGCGCCGACGGGGTCCTCGACAGGCGCTGGGCACCTGACATCGCGCTACTCCTGCGTGGGTTTGGGCATGAGCGGGTTCTCGCGCGTGAGCAGGCTCATGAACTCATCGCCCGTGATGGTCTCCTTTTTGTAGAGGTAATGGGCGAGCTCGTGCAGCTTGAATTTGTTCTCGCGCAAGATCTGCAACGCGCTGTCATGCGCCTCGAAGATAAGCTTGCGAACCGCCGCGTCGACGCTCCGCGGTGCCGGGGGCGCAGGTGAGCGACGTATCCTGGTTGAGATACGCATTCTGGACGGTACCGAGCGCCATCATGCCAAACTCATCGGACATACCAAAGCGGGTCACCATGTTGCGGGCGAGCTTGGTGGCCTGCTCGATATCGTTCGCTGCGCCGGTCGTCATCTCGCCAAAAATAAGCTCTTCCGCGGCACGTCCACCGCAGTAGACGGCGAGCTTATTCAGGACCTCCTGGCGCGTGGTCAGGAAGCGTTCATCCTCCTCAACCTGCATGGTGTAGCCCAGAGCGCCGCTCGTGCGCGGCACGATGGTGATCTTGGTGACCGGCGCAGACCCCTTCTGGCGGGCGGCGACGATAGCATGGCCGATCTCGTGGTAGGAAACGACCTGCTTCTCGTGGTCGGACAGCACCGTGGACTTACGCTGCTGTCCGGCGATGACGACCTCGACGCTCTCCTCGAAGTCCTCCTGCGTGGCGCGGGTGCGTCCCAGGCGCACCGCGCGCAGCGCGCCCGTTGATGATGTTGGCCAGGTCGGCGCCCGAGGCGCCGGGGGTGGCGCGGGCGATCGCGGTGAGGTCGATGCCGCGCTCCGTCTTCACGTCCTTGGAATGAAGCTCGAGGATCGCCTTGCGTCCCGCGAGGTCGGGCAGCTCCACGGGCACGCGGCGGTCAAAAGCGGCCCGGGCGCAACAGCGCGGCGTCGAGGGAGTCCGGGCGATTCGTGGCTGCGAGCACCACGATACCCCTTGTGGTTATCGAAGCCGTCCATCTCGGTCAGCAACTGGTTGAGCGTCTGCTCGCGCTCGTCATTGCCGCTAAAGCCGCCGCCGTCACGCTTTTTGCCGATGGTATCGATCTCGTCGATGAAAACGATACAGGGAGCCTTTCTCCGTCGCCTGCTTAAAGAGGTCGCGAACCTTCGCGGCGCCGCGGCCGACAAACATCTCGACGAACTCAGAGCCCGAAATGCTAAAGAACGGCACGCCCGCCTCGCCGGCCACAGCCTTTGCGAGCAGCGTCTTGCCCGTGCCCGGAGGACCGACGAGCAGCGCGCCGCGCGGCAGCTTGGCGCCAATTTCCTCGTAGCGCTGCGGCTTCTCCAGAAAGTCGACGACCTCCTTGAGGGATTCCTTGGCCTCTTCTTGGCCAGCGACATCCTTAAAGGTCACGCCCACATCTTTGGAGGCGACGATGCGCGCGCCGGACTTGCCCAAGTTGCCGCCGCCCAGGCCGCCGAATCCGCCGCCCGAGAAGTCCATCGAGGGGTTGTCGTCCCCCATGGCCTTCTTCATGCGACGGTTGAGCCACCAGCCCAGCAGGAAGAAGATGAGCATGGGCGCGAACACCGTGATGAACAGGTACGTCCACATGCCGGAATCTTGCTTGGGTATCGTGACGTTGAGGGTCGCGCCGGCCTCCTCGATGCGGTTGGTCAGATCCACATCGGTGGGCATGGTCGTCGTCTGATACGCCTTGCCCTCCTCGCCCTTGAGGGTGTAGAGCGCCTGCGCGTCGTCGGTGGTATAGCTGATCTCATCGACCTTTTTGTTCTCGAGGTCCTTGAGCAGTTGCGAATACGTCACCTCTTTGACCTCAGAGCCCGCCGTTCTTGAAATTGGGGAAAAGCACGCTGCTCAAGACCAGGTAGACCGCAAAGGCGATCAGCACATAGAGGATAAGGTTCCTCCTGCGTTTATGGTCGTCCATCTCCATGGGGGATACTCCGTCCGTACGTTCAGTAATGCTCAGAGGATACCCGCGAGAGGCCCCGGCTAAACGCAGGAATTGCGACACCCTGCCGCGGGCGCGAGCCGCACCCGTCCACACGAGTCTCGAGGGCGCGGGCGCGAGATCGGCTCAGCAGCCATGTAGCCACGTTAAATGTCAAGCTCCAGGCGATCGCGGCGCGTCTCGGCGTGGGCGAGCCAGCGCCCGAAGTGATGATACGCGACGAACAGGGCCGCGGTCAGGATCCACGTGACCGGATAGACCAGCAGCATGGTCTGCAGCGTGTGGTGTAACGGCACCACCACGAGCAGCCACGCGACGCGGAACACGACCGTACCGATAACCGTGAGGAGCATGGGGCGCAGGCTCTCGCCGGACCCGCGAATGGCGCCCGACGTGTTGTCAACGATCGAGTAGAACAGGTAAAACGGCGCGATGAAGTGAATCATCGTGGAGGTGTAGGACACGACCGTCGAGTCGTCGATGAAGAAGCGCGCGAGGGGGTCGACGAACGCGAGGAGGAACAGCGCCATGCTCCCGATGACCCCGACCGTGATGACGAGCGAGACGTGGTATCCGCGCCGCATGCGCTCGTAGTTGCGCGCGCCGAAGTTCTGCGCGGAAAACGTCGTCATGGCGACGCCGAGCGCCTCGGTGACCATCCAGACGATCCCGTCCAGACGGGCTGCGAGCCCCCACCCGGTCACCGCATCGGCACCGAAGGAATTCACCGTCGACTGCACGATGATGTTGGAGATCGAGTACAACGACGACTGGACCGCCAACGGCAGGCCCGTCGCGAGCATGCTTCGGCAGATGGAGCGATCGAGGCCGAGTCGCCGGGGATCGAGCCTCCACGCGCCCTGGGCGCATGAGCCTCACCATCACCATCGAGGCATTGATGGTGATGGTGAGCGCCGTGGCGATACCGGCACCCGAGCGCCTCCATCTTGAACCCGGCGACGAAAATGAGATCGAAAACGACATTGAACACGCAGCCCGACGCGATGATGAGGGCGGGCGCCCGCGTGTCGCCGACGGCACGAAGCAGCGCCGTCCCCATGTTGAGCACGAGCGAGAACACCATGGAACCAAAATAGCAGCGAGAATACGCCAAGGCCTCCCACATGAGCTCGCGCGGGGTGCCCATGAGGGTGAGGATGGCGGGGGGAAACACGACGCCCAGGACCGAGATGAACGCCCCCACGACGAGCGCGAGCGTCATGGCGGTATGCACGGACCTGGATAGGCGCTCATCGTCGCGCTGCCCAAAGAACTGCCCGGTGATGACGGCGCAGCCGGCACCGAGACCGACGCAAAAACCGATGGCGAGCTCGGAGAGCGAGAGCGTCGACTGGATACCGCCCAGCGCGATCTTTCCACCGAACTGACCGACGATATAGGTGTTGATGAGGGCGTAGGCCTGCTGGAAGAAGGAGCTGAAGAAGATCGGCACGCACAGCGCGAGCAGCTGCCGCCAGATCACGCCCTGCGTGACGTCGATTGACCCGTTAGCGGCTCGTTTTGCCATGCGCCCCTCCACACTCTAGGAATCTGCCAAGAAAAAGCTCGACCTGCACGTCGATCCAGGGGCCGGCATAATCTCTTCGGGCGTGGTTGCGCTTCGCTCAACAAAAACGCTCTGCGAGAATATGCCGGCCCTGGACCACCCGAGTAGGACCTGCAGGCAAAACGCAGCTATGCGAACATGCCCGGCTTATAGGTATAGCCGTTATCCACATGCGGGCAGAGCTGCCAAAACGCGACAGCGCTCGCGGCGGCAACGTTCAGGGAATCCACACCGTGCGCCATGGGGATGCGGACGGTCCTGTCGCAGCCCGCAATCGTCTTTTTGTTGAAGACCCGCGCCCTCAGTGCCCATAAACACCGCAAGGCGCTCGATGCTCTGGAGCGCAGGGTCATCCAGTGAAACCGAGTCGTCGGAAAGCGCCATCGCGGCGCACGTGAAGTCTGCGTCATGCAGAACCGCCAAGCCGTCGCGAGGCCAGGCGCGCGCCTCGGAGCCGATGCGCGTCCAGGGCACTGGAATACCGTGCCCATCGAGACGCGCGCGGAGCGGCGATACAGCGGGTCGACGCACGTGGGCTCGCCAAGATGCCGGCAACGTTGAGGGCTGCCGCGGGCGAAAAATGGCGCCGACGTTGGAGTGATCGACAATGCCCTCGAGCACGCACACACGCACCGGACGGCCCCGGCGCGCTCGACGAGCCTCGCGAGGAAATCACGCGCATCGGCCAACGGAGGACGGCGGAACGCAGCGAGGGCACCCCGCGTCACCGAGAACCCGGTGAGCTGCTCGAGGAGATCTATCTCGCCGATGAAGACCGGGATATTACGTTCAGGATGATTGTCGGCCAGCTTCTCGAACAGCGGACTCAACTGATCGAGCCAGCGTTCCCCCCTAGAAGAAAGCTCAGCGGCTCAAGTCCGGCCTCGACAGCCCGCTCGATCACCTTTGCGCTTTCCGCGATGAATATCCCTTTTCGGGCTCGAGCACCGATCGAAGCTGGCGCTCGGTCAACTTCGTGTAGGCCTCCAACCTGGGATCATCGAGGCTGGCGACATGAATGACATCGATATGCCCCATCGTTATCGAGCGGGGACGATCTCGATGTAAAACCCGTCCGGGTCCTCGATGAAGTAGATGCCCATGGAGGGGTTCTCCTTCACGATGCAGCCATGGACTCGTGGAGCTCATGCGCGGCGTCGATGTCATCGACCTCGAAGGCGAGGTGGATGTCGCGACCGCCCTGGTTGTACGGCTCCACGCGACCTCGGTTCCACGTGAGCTCCAGAAGATGATCGGACGAGTCATTGCCCAGGAAGACGAGCTTCCACGACCCGTCCTCGGGCCCTTTCTCGCGGACGGGCACAAGGCCGAGCGCCCGCTCGTAAAAATTGAGCGATGCGTCGAGATCGAGCACGTGGATCTCCGTATGAGCCATCTTGAAATTCATCATGTACCTTTCCTATGGTGAGCGCAACGGGCGAACACAGCGCCCTGGCGATGGGAACCTACATAAGCCGAAAACCAATCAGTGCGACCACCGGGGCGAAGCACACACCGTCCACCCCCCGCGACGCCCTGACGTAACCAACAAGCTACGACGACACCTTGCGATAGGTGACGAACTCATAGCGCAGGCCGGCGTCTCCCTGCCCCTCTTCGATCGTGCGCTCGCCTTGTCGCTCAGCCGCTATCCACGCGGCGTCCTCGTCGAGGTTCGGGAAGAAGGTATCTGCGGGTGCACCACATGGTTGCGCGTGACCTCGGCCTCGACGCAATAGGGCAGGAACTGCTCGTACACGGCTCCCCCCGCCGATGACCCAGGCGACCTCCTCGTCCGCTACCGCAGTAAGCGCCTCATCGACCGAATGGACGACCTCGACACCCCTCGCGCGCAAACGAACCGTCCCGCGTGAGGACGATATTGCGGCGGTCTTTGAGCGGACGGCCGCCGGGAAAGCTCTCCAGGGTCTTGCGGCCCATGATGACGGATGCCCTTTGGTGCACGCCACGAAATGACGCATGTCGGCGCGATTGGACACCACCATGTCCCCATCGCGCCCGATCCCCCAGTCGTCGCAAACCGCGACGATCGCCTTCAATTGACAGGTCATATTCACTCCTTCACCAAGCAACGCCCGACCGCGCGCTGCCCCATATCGTCCGCGCGCAGTTCCGCACGAGTCGAAGAGCCCAGCGGGCTCTTCGTGCGAGCCAGGACTGCCCGAGCACGGACGATATGCACCGGCCCGAGACACATGGGGTACGTTACACCGCGATCGGGATGTTCTTGACCTGCGGGCCGTGGTTGTAGTCCTCGACGATGAGATCGTCGGTCGTGAAATCGTAGAAGTTCGTGACTTCGGGATTGAGCGACACCTTGGGCGCGGGGGAACTGCGGGCGCTCGATGAGCTCGCGAACGATGTCGACGTGACGGTCGTAGATATGCGCATCCACGATCACGTGCAGCAGCTCGCCGGCAATCATGTCGCAATGTCGCGCGACCATCATGAGCAGGATCGCATACTGGCACACGTTCCAGTTGTTCGCGGCGAGGATGTCCTGGCTGCGCTGCATGAGCACCATGTTGAGCACGGGCTTGTCGCAGCCGGGCTCGGAGGTCACGTTGTACGTCACCGAATACGCGCACGGGTACAGGTGCATCTCCGAGAGATCGGAGAACGTGTACATGTTCGTCATGATGCGGCGCGAGTACGGCGTGTGCTTAAGGTCGTACAGCACACGGTCCATCTGGTCGAAGTCGCCCTCCCTGTAGTGCGACTTCTGCGCGATCTGGTACCCGTACGCCTTGCCGATCGAGCCAGTCTCGTCGGCCCACTGATCCCAGATATGGGAATTGAGGTCATTGATGTTGTTGGACTTCTTCTGGTAGATCCACAAGATCTCGTCCATGGCGGACTTGAGCGCCGTGCGGCGCAGCGTGAGCGCGGGAAACTCGCGCAGGTCATAGCGGTTGGTCACACCGAAGTTCTTGATGGTGTAGGCGGGGGTGCCGTCCTCCCAAACCGGGCGGACCTTCTCCCCTTCCGTCGTGGTGCCGTGGTCCAAGATGTCGCGGCACATTGTCACAAATAGCTTGTCGGCCTTGCTCATGGCAACCTACTTACGCTTGAATTGCTCGTTCATCTGCATGAGCTTGTCCATATCGGACATACCGCCCATGCCGCCCATCTGGTTCATGAGCTGGTTCATGTTCATGCCGCCCATGCCGGGCATGCGCATCTTCTTGCCCTTCTTGCCCTTTTTTTGCCCTTTCTTGCCGCCAGTCTGCTGCTGGGCCATGGCACGAACCTTGCCCATCATCTTGTTCATCTCGCCCCACTGCTTCATGAGGGGGCGTTGACGTCGGTGGGCGTGAGGCCGCAACCGCGCGCGATGCGGGCGCGGCGCTGTCCGTTGATGATGGAGGGGCGGCGGCGCTCCTCGGCCGTCATGGAGAGATGATGGCCTCGTTGCGGTCGAAGACCGCCTCATCGAGGTTGCCGCCCATCTGGTTGAGCGCGCGCTGACCGCCGGGAAGCATACCCAGGATACCCTTCTTCATGCCGCCCATCTTCTTGACGGCCTTCATCTGGTCGAGCATGTCGTTCATGGTAAAGCCCTCGCGCAGCATGCGCTCGGCAGCCTCAAGCTGCTCGGCGTCGCCGCCTCCTGAGCCTTCTCGATGATGCCGACGACGTCGCCCATGCCTAAGATGCGCTTGGCCATACGGTCGGGGTAGAACGGCTCCAGCGAATCGGGCTTCTCGCCCATGCTCACGAACTTGATAGGCTTGCCGGTCACCTGGCGCACCGAAAGCGCTCCGCCGCCACGCGCGTCGCCATCGAGCTTGGAGATGATGACGCCGTCGAACGTCGGTACGCTCGGCGAACATCGAGACGACGTTCACAATGTCCTGGCCGGTCATGGCATCGACCACCATTAGCACCTGATCGGGCTTGACCGCCTTCTTGATATCCACGGCCTCCTGCATCATCTGCTCGTCGATCTGAAGACGACCGGCGGTATCGACGATGACCACATCGCGCATGTGGTCGACGGCCTCGCGGATGGAGGCGCGAGCGATATCGACGGGGTTTTCGCCGTCACCGCGGAAGACTGGCACGCCGATCTCTCCACCGAGCGTGGCCAGCTGGTCGGCAGCGGCGGGACGATAGACGTCGCACGCGGCGAGCAGCGGGCGCTTGCCCTGCTTCTTGAGCAGGTAGGCCAGCTTTACAGCTGCCGTGGTCTTACCGGAGCCCTGAAGGCCCACGAGCATGATGACATTGGGAATGCGGTTGCTAAAGACGAGCTTGCTCTCGGTAGAGCCGAGCATCTCGGTGAGCTCGTCGAGCACGATCTTGACGACGTTTTGCGCCGGCGACAGCGACTCCATGACCTCGGCGGTCATGCAGCGCTCCTTGGTCGCGCGACACGAACTCCTTGACGACCTTGAAGTTGACGTCGGCCTCGAGCAGCGCCATGCGAATGTCGCGCATGGCAGGCGTAATATCGGCCTCGGTGAGCTTACCCTTGCCACGCAGGCGGTCAAACGTGTCGTTGAGGCGGTCGGACAGGGATCCGAAAGCTGCCATGGATACTCCCAACATTCACAAACCCCAAATTGGGACAGGCACTAATCTGAGGTCAGACAAAACAACGGCGATGAGGGCCTCAGATTAGTGCCTGAAATCTGAGGCCGACGACGTGAACTCAGTCCAGTCCCACGAGCGCGCGGCAGAAGTCCGCGGCGTCGAAGCCTGCAGGTCATCAACCTGCTCGCCCACGCCCACACGCAGGATGGGGAGCTTGAGCTTCTCGGCGACCGCCATCGCGATGCCGCCCTTGGCCGTACCGTCGAGCTTGGTCATGATGATGCCGTCGAGCCCGAGCGCGTCGTTGAACTCCTCCGCCTGGTTCAACCGTTTTGGCCTGTCGCGGCATCGATCACCAGCACCACGTGCACGGGCATGGGGCCGGCCGCGCACGACTCGGCGCGCTTGCGCGTGACCTTCACCACCTTGGCAAGCTCACGCATGAGCTCCGGGCTCGTATGCAGACGGCCGGCGGTATCGATAAGCACCAGGTCGCTGCCGCGCTTATCGGCCTCGTCGAGCACGTCGTAGCAAACGCTTGCCGGGTCGGAGCCACGGTCGCGCTTGATAACCGCTACGCCGGCACGCTGGCCCCACACATCGAGCTGCTCGATGGCGGCGGCGCGGAAGGTATCGGCCGAACCGATCACCACATTCTTGCCGCGGGCAGCCATGGCGCTCGCGATCTTGCCGACCGTCGTGGTCTTGCCGGCACCGTTGATACCCACAAACAGCACGCAGCTCGGCGTGTCGTCGAAGATGTCGCTCTCGGGCTCGATGGGCAGAAAGTCCCGCAGCCGCTCGGCGAGGGCGGCGCGAAGCTGGTCGGCGGTCTTGAGGTTCTTGCGGGCGGCCGTCTCGCGCAGGTCGTCAGTGACCCGCATGGCGATCTCGCCGCCCATGTCACCCATGACGAGGGTGTCCTCTAGGTCCTCCCAAAAATCCTCGTCGACCTCGCCGCCAAAGTAAAAGACCTCGTTGAGGGCCTCGCGGCTGCGCTCAAGTCCGCGCGAGAGAGCATCGAAGAATCCCATTATGCATTCACGACCTTTCCGGTTTCGCGATCGAGTTTTTGCGAGACGACGCGACTGACGCCGTCGGCTTGCATCGAGACGCCGTAGAGGACGTCAGCGTCCTCCATGGTACGGCGCTGGTGAGAGATGACGAGCAGCTGCGTCGTCTTGCGCAGGTAGTCGATGGCGCCGATGAGCTTGGACAGGTTGGAGTCGTCGAGTGCCGCCTCGACCTCGTCCAGCACATAGAACGGCACCGTGCGCGTGCGATACACAGCAAAGAGCAGGGCGAGCGCCGTCAGGCTCTTCTCGCCACCCGACATGAGCATCATCTTGGTGATGCGCTTGCCGCGTGGCTGCGCCACGACCTCGATTCCCGTCTCGGCAGGATGCTCGGGATCGGTCATCTCAAGGTGAGCCTGACCGCCCGGGAAGAGCATGGCGAAGATCTCGCGGAAGTTCGCATCGACCTTCTCGAAGGTCACCAGGAAGGCCTTACGCATCTTGCGGTCGATGGCCACGGTGATCTTGGTGAGCGCCTTGCGCGCGCTCTCCAGATCCTCGGCCAGCTGCTCCTCGATGTAATCGGCGCGGCGCTTGAGCTGCTCGTACTCCTCCATGGCAACTTGGTTAACGGGACCGAGGTTGTTGATCTGGCGCACAAGGCTGGTTGAGTTCGCGCTCGGCGGCCGCGCGGTCGTCCGGGGCGGGAAGCATGCAGCGCTTCCTCGAGCACCGTGGTGCCATCGGCGGTAATGGCCTTGATAGCCGCCTCTACCTGCACCTCGAGCTTGCCGCGAGCGACCTTGGACGTCGTTGACGGCCGCGGTGGCGGCATCGACCTCGCTCCTTGGCGCGGGCGACCTCTGCCTTAGCATCCTCGATGGTGCGCTTGAGCGAAGCGGAGTCCGCCTCCTCCAGAGAGGCCTGGTCACGCAGACGCGCTGCCCAGTCCATCGCCCGCTCGGACAGCGCCTGGTAGCGGTCGTGCAGCGGGTCGACGCGCAGGCGCAGCAGCTCGAGCGAGCGGGCGGACTGCTCGGTGCCGCGAATGCGCCGGTCGATCCCCTCGAGCCGGCGCTCCAGCTCGGGCACGCGGGGCCGAGAGAACGCTCTTCGACTCGTCGTTGGCGCGCGCCAAGCGCACCTTGGCATCGGCGAGCTTTGAGCCGGCCTCGGCGTCATCGCGTCGGACGCGCTCGAGGTCGTCTTGCGCCTCGGCTATGCGCCGCCCAAGGTCATCGAGGCGTTCGCGCGCCTCGTCTCGGGTCTGCTCGAGCTCGTCGACGCACGGCTGAGCCTCGCGCACGGCCGCGGCGGCCTCCTCGCGCCGCCGCGCGAGGTTTGAGCGCTCACCGAGCTTGGCGGACAGCGAGTGCTCCATGCGCCCGACTTCGGAGAGCAGCGAGGGCGCTCGCCCTCCAGGCGGGAGATGGAGCCCGCCGGCGTCGCGCTCGGCCGCGCGGGCCTGCTCGATGGCGTCGGTCGCCTCGGCGACGCGCTCGACGGCCCGGCTCGAACACCGCCACGAGCTCAGGCTCGAACCGCTCAAGCTCGCGGATGCGGCGCTTGCGCTCCAGCGAGCCGAAGCCGCGCCGCTCGAGGCGCCCACGCGCACCACGCCGCCATCGCGCACGCGGCGCCCTGGGGCGTGACGTAGAGGACGCCGGGCAGGGACGGGCGCCGCCAGCGCCTGTCAAGCGTGTCCACCACGTACTACGTGGCCCAACAGCGCAGCCACCGCGGGCCGTACCCGTCCGCACCTGAAGGCGCTCGACCAGGCGATAGCCCGGTGCGCCATCGCATGCGGCGGGGCGTCGACACGCCGCGCGCGCAGCAGGAGCGCCTCGCCGGTGGCGTCGCCCGCCCGAGCCGCGAACGACGCGGCGCGCGCCAACGCCGGCCCGCTCATGCACACGAGCGCGTCGATGTCGCCGGCGAGCAGCTGCTCCACCAGGCCCTCGATCTCCACCGGTGCCTCGATCACGTCGCCAAGGCGCGCCCGCGATCATCGGGTCGCCCAACGCACCACCCGCGCCGTCAGCGGCGAGGCGTCGCTCAGCCATGCGCGTCGACCTTTCGAAGGCCGGCGAGCTCCGACCGCACGTCCGCGACAGCTCGCGCGCCGCGCCTCCTTGTCGCGCAAATCCTCGAGGGCGGCGAGCGCCACATCGACGGCACCTCTTCGCCTCATCGCGCCGGTCGCGCGCCCCTCGAGCTCGGCCTTCGAGCTCCTCGACGCGCGTGCGGCGAAAATCGAGGGACGCCTGCAGCCTCGTCGGCTCCTCATCGATCTGCTCGAGGCGCGCGCGTACATGCCGTCCTCGATCTCGGCGTTGAAAGCGTCTCCTTGACCTTGACGAGGTCGAGCGAGGCGGCATCGGCCGTCCGCTGCACCTCACGCTGCTCGCGGACGAGGGCCGAGATCGCCTCGTCCAGTTCGACGCGGCGCGCATGCAGCTCATCGGATGCGGGCTCGAGGGCGGTCACGTCATCGGAGGCGACGGTTGCCGCCGCGCGCTCCCTCATCGAGCTGGCGGTTGACATCGGAGAGCTCCTCGACGGTGCGGCGGCGCTGATGCTCGGAGCCGGACAGGGTCCCGCGCATCTCGGAGAGGCGGGCGACCATGTTGTGGCCCTTTTCCTCAAGCAGGCGCATGTCGGAGTTAATGCGGCCGACCACATCTTGCATATGACGGCGCTGCTCGCCTAGGTCGCCCACAAACAAGCCTTTTTCCTCGAGCATAACCTGAAGCTTCTCGAGCTCGCGATCCTTCTCGGAGAGACGGTAGCGCGCGAGCTCGAGCGAGGCGCGCACCTTCGCGCGAGGAGGCCTCGAGGTCGACCCACTGGGCCTGGAGCGGCGGAGCTCATCGACCGCGAGGATCTGCGTAAGCTCGTTCGCGCGAGAGGACAGCTCTTTGTACTTGCGCGCTCGATCGACCTGGCGCTCGAGGGGTTTAAGCTGGCGCGAGATCTCGCGGTTGATGTCGCGGGCGCGCGTGAGGTGCTCGTCCATACTCTTGATCTTGCGCAGGGCGCGCTCCTTGCGCCGCTTGTGCTTGAGATGCCGGCGGCCTCCTCGATAAGGGCACGGCGCTCCTCGGGGCGGCTCTGCAAAATGGCATCGAGCTTGCCCTGGCTGATGATGGAATGCGTATCCTTGCCCAGGCCCGAATCGTGCAGAATGTCCTGATGTCCATGAGACGGCACGGGCTCGAGTTGATGAGGTACTCGCTCTCGCCCGAGCGATACATGCGACGGGTGATGGCGACCTCGTCAAAATCGACGGGCAGCATATGGTCCGAGTTATCGAGCACCAGCGTGACCTCGGCAACCCCACGGGCTTGCGGGCGGAAGAGCCCGAGAAGATGACGTCCTCCATGGCCTGGCCGCGCAGCTGCTTCGCGCTCTGCTCGCCCAGGACCCACAGAATGGAGTCGGAGACGTTCGATTTTCCCGAGCCGTTGGGACCGACGATGACGGTCAGGCCCGGCTCAAACGTCATATGGGCGCGGTCGGCAAACGACTTGAATCCCTTGAGCGTGAGGGACTTGAGATACACGGTTCCTCGCTATCCGAGCTTCTTCTTCAAGATAACGCCGTTCGTGGTGTAACCCATGCGGTCGAGCGCTTCGAGCGCGGCGGCTCCCTCGGCTTCCTTCTTGAGGAGCCGGAGCCGCGACCGCGACGGACCCCGCCCACCAGGGCGACCGCGGTGAAGGTGGGCTCGTGGGCCGGGCCATCCTCCCCCAACGACCTTATAGGAGGGCGCCTCCATATGGTCGGACTGGACGCACTCCTGCAAAAACGACTTGGGGTTCGCAGGATGCTCGACACGCTCGGAAGCCAAATGCGGCTTAAGCGTACGGTGAATGAACTCCGCCGCCGCATCCCAGCCGGCATCCAGGTACAGCGCACCCACGAGCGACTCATAGACATTCTCGAGGGCCGAGTGCAGGCCGCGGGCCCCGGTGCCCTCTCGGAGGAGCCGAGGATGATGCATTTGTCGATCCCGAGCTCGAGGCCGACGTCGGACAGGGTCATGCCCGAGACAAGCGACACCTTGCAGGCGGGTGAGCTTGCCCTCGTCGAAATCGCCATACGTCTTGAACAGGGAGAGCGCGACGACCGACCCCAGGATCGAGTCGCCCAAAAACTCGAGGCGCTCGTACGAGGCCGAGACAGGCTGGCCCTCGACGGCGGAGGGTGCGTGATGGCGGAGCGGAGCAGCGAGGTGTCGTTGAATGCGCGCCCGCAGATTTCCTGCGGCGCGCGTCGAGCTTCGCGGATGGACAAGGTCGCTATGCCTCCAAGGTCTGCTCGATGGCGTTGACGGCGTCGGCCACGGAATTGATCGACTCGAGCTGGTCGTCGGGAAGCTCGAGGTCGAACTCATCCTCCATGGCGGTCACGAGCTGCAAGCGCTCAAGCGAATCGGCATCGAGGTCGTCAAAGGTGGTCGCCTCGGAAAGGTCATCAGGGCTCCACGCCGAGCACATCCGCGGCGATGTCGCAGACCTTGTCGAAAATCTCCGTGCGATCGAGCGTCATGGGGGATACCCCTTCCAGGGCCGCCGCACGCGCGCCGGCCATTCACACATGTTGGTCATTCTACCCCAAGCGCGCGATGCCTACGCGGGCGACCGCCGCAGCGCGTGCGCGCCCAGCCAACGCCCACGCGGCGGCGGCGCGCCGTGAGCGCGCGAGCGGGTCCCAGGCCCCGATGGACGCCGGACGCCCCGCCGACGGCAACGCCCGCGCTACGCGTCGAGCCCCATGGCGTCGGCCACGCGATCGACGAGCCCCGCGCGCACGCACTGCGCGCGCAGGCCAAGGTGCCGTTCTTCACGGCCTCGACGCTCGTGGCGCCATGGCCGATCAGGACCACGCCGCGCAGGCCCAAAAGAATCGCGCCGCCCTTGGCGTCGCCGGACAGCTTGCGCTTGAGCTGGCGGAGCATCGGCTTCATGAGCACCGCGGAGACCTTGCCCGCAAGCGATGAGGTCAGCCCGCGCTTGAGCTCCTCCATCATGAACTTGGCCGCGCCCTCGATGGTTTGAGGGCGATGTTGCCGGCGAAACCGTCGCACACCACGACGTCGAAGTTCCCGCTCGTGAGGTCCGTGCCCTCGCAGTTGCCGGCAAAACCCGGGACGAACTGTCTCATGAGCGGAAAGCATGCATGGGTGAACGCGCTGCCCTTATGCTCCTCGGTGCCGTTTGACAGTAGGCCGACGCGCGGGTGGTCGATGCCCAGGACGCACGATGCGTAGGCGGCGCCCATCTGGGCGAAGCGCACCACGTCCGGGGGCTCGACGTCCGGGTTGGCGCCCATGTCGCACAGCACGGTCAGCCCTCCCGCGCGATTGGGCAGCGCATTGGTCAGGCAGGGGCGGATCGCCGTACGCCTGCCTTCGAGGGACGCCTTGAACGGGGTCACGTAGGCGGTGCCCGCCGCGGTGACGGCGCCGGTAGACCCGGCGGAGAAAAAACCCGCCGGCCTGCCCCTTCTTGACCGCGCGGCAACCGAGGACGATCGAGGACTTGCGGCGCGTCATGACCGCGGTGATGGGGTCGTCCTCCATGGTGATGATCTCGGGTGCGACCAGCGCCTCGGCGCGCTCGTGCGTCGCGCAGAACTCGGCGATGACCTCCTCGGGGCCCGCGACGAGGACCTCGAGGTCCGCATCGGCCCGAGCGCGGCCTCGATGCCCGCAAGCACGACCTCCGCCGGCTCGTCGCCGCCAACCGCGTCGACGCACACGCGAACCTTATCCATGTAAACCCCCCATCGATAGAAAATGGCCGACTCACCGAGCCGGCCATACTGAACTCAACGTAACCGCCAGTCAAGTCTACTCGACGACGATGACCTCGCGGTCCTTGTAGAAACCGCAGTTGCCGCACACGTGGTGCGGGAGCTTCACGGCACCGCAGCGAGGGCAGGTGGACTGGGAAGCAGCGTTGATCTTCATGTTCGTCGAACGACGAGAGTGCGTCTTGGCACGACCCTTTTTTTGCTTAGGTACTGGCATGTTGACCTTCCTTACAACTCATAACTGGCGGCGATTACGCGCAAGCAACGATAGTAGCAGAAATCACCCGCATACACAAAACATTAAAAACGGACAGGGGAATCAGTCGAGCTTAAGGCCCTTGCAAGCGCCGCGAAGGGGTTCTCGTCGGAGTCGACCCACGCCTGCTCGGCCGCCTCGGCGCACCCGCAATCGCCCTCGTTGAGGTTTGCCCCGCACGTGGGGCACAGGCCCTTTGCAGTCGGGCTTGCAGAGCACCACGAACGGCGTGTCCATAACGACGGCATCCGAGATCGCATCGCCAAGGTCGATCACGCGATCGGGGCCGATGAGCTCGAACCCGTCCTCGTAGCTCTCCGGGGTCCTCGGGCCCTCAAAGAGGTAGAACTCCTCGATCTCGCCGGCGACGTCGAAGCTCGCGGGCTCCAGGCAGCGGTCGCATTCACCCGTGGCGTGCGCGCGGACCATGCCGGTGACGAGGATGCCGTCGCCCGCGTTTGTGAACACCACGTCGTAGGATGCGCCCTCGGGCAGCGTGAGCTCCTTCTCGCCCACCGCATATCCATCGACGTCGATGTGACCGCTCAGCTGATACGACTCGCCGGGATTCTCGAGCCTGTCGGACAAGTCGACCGCGACCGAACCAAGGCAGCTCATCTTACCAGCCCTGATTCTGGTTCTGGGCGGCACTGTCGTTGAGCTGCTGGCGGCAGCGGGCCACCGTGCCGGTAAGCGACTTGAGGTTCTCCTCCAGATGCGTGAAGACCTGCTCTGCGTAGTCCTCGGCAGCATAGCGGGTCTCGCGCTCGTACTGCTGGGCACGATCGCGGATGTCGTCGGCCTGCTGCTGGGCGAGGCGGACGATCTCCTGCTCGGAGGCGATGGTGAGCGCCTGCTGCTGAGCGTCGGCGATGATGGAATCGGCCTGAGCGGCGGCGGAAGCCATAAGCTCCTCGCGCTCCTTAAGGATACGGCGGGACTTCTGCCACTCCTCGGGATAGCTCATGCGGATCTCGTCGAGGATGTTGAAGAACACGTCGGTCTCGATGATCTTCTGCTGCGCGCTCTTGCCAACGGAGGGCGCGCCTCCTCGATGATGCCCTCGAGCTCATCGACAAGGCTCTCGATGCGCTCACCCGGGAGGTTATCGACCGGCATGAGGGTCTCCTTTTCTGCTGTTTCACTCTAACGGATTATGGTACCACAACGTATCTTTGAGCGATTGCGGCAGGTAGCCTACGCAAAACGTCCCTTGAGCGCACGGTCGACGCACGCGGGGACGAAGCCGCTCACGTCCCCACCGAACGAGGCGATCTGGCGCACGACCGAGCTGGAGAGGTACCCGTATTCGGGGAGCTCATGACGAAAACCGACTCGAGCCCGGAGTCGAGACGGTAGTTGAGGTCGGCCTGCTGCAGCTCGTACTCAAAGTCGGTCATGGCGCGCAGCCCCTTGACGACGGCGCCGGCACCCACCTGGGCGGCGAAATCGACCAGAAGGCCCGTGAACGGCCTGACGTCGACCCCTTCGAGTCCGGCGAGCGCCTCCCTCGCGAGGTCGACGCGCTCGTCGAGGGTGAACGTGGTGCCCACGCCGTTTTTCCCCAGGCTCGGCAACGGCCACCGTGACCTTGGGGCAGATCCTCAGCGCGCGCGCACCACATCGATGTGGCCGTACGTGATGGGGTCGAACGTTCCCGGCACCAACACGTGGCGAATGTCGTCAATCATAGGTTCCTCACTGTGTATCTCAGCACGTCGATGCACGTCTGCCCATACCGTTTTTCCTTGAGGCCCTCAAACCCCTCGAGAACGAGGGGCGGGCGTGGCGGCGGTACGCTCGAACAGGATGATTGCGCCGGGCGCGAGCAGCCGGCGCTCCGTCAGGCTCGCGGCGAGCTCGATCGCGGGGCGCGTCCCCCAGGCGTAGGGGCGGGTCGATGAGGACCGCGTCGAACGGCCCTCCCGGCACGCGACCCCGCCTGGCGGCGAGCAGCACGTCCGCGCACGCCACGGCAAAGCGCTCGGGCGCGCAGCCCACCTTGGACAGGTTGCGCTTCACGAGGGCGGGACGCACCGCGGTCGGCATCGAAAAACGGTCGCATGCCCCGCGCCGCGCGACAGCATCTCCAGGCCGAGCGCCCCGACCCGGCGAACGCGTCGAGCACGCGCGCGCCCTCGATGCCCTCGGCAAGGGCGCTCTCCAGCATCGACGCGATCGCCTCACGGACCCGATCGGTCGTCGGCCTGCTCACCTCGCGACCGCGAGGGGACTCTCGATCGGACGACCGCGCCATTGCCCTCCAACGATTCTCATCCTCCGCTAACCTCCTTGAACACATCGCCGTAGCGGGACGACCTCATGCCGCAACGGCAGGGTCGCCACGGCGCACAGATCGCGCGAGTACCGCAAAAGCTCATCGGCGTCCTCATGCGCGTGCTCGATCACATCGACGTCCGCGTCGAGGTCGACGAACCGCAGCGATACGCCGCCGTGCTGCCTCAACCCGAGGATCTCCCCCTCGTGGCGCAACCTCAAATCCATCTCGGCGAGCTCGAAGCCGTCATCGGTCTTTGCGAGGGCCTCCGAGGCGCTCGAGGGCGGGCGTGCGCTTGCCCCGCCTCGAGCGCACCTCGGTGATCACAAAGCACGTCCCCGGCAGCGACCCGCGCCCGACGCGCCCGCGCAGCTGGTGAAGCGTCGCGAGCCCGAAAGCGCTCGCCGTTCTCGATGACCATGACGGTGGCGTTAGGCACGTCGACGCCCACCTCGACCACGGTGGTCGCCACGAGCACATCGATGCGGCCGGCGCGGAAATCGTCGATGACCTCGTCTTTGGCCCGGGCCGACATCTTGCCGTGCAGCATCTCGACGCGCATCGGGGAAAAGACGCGGCGGAGCTCCTCGACCTCCGTTTGGACGTCGTGCAGCGTGACGGCCTGATGGGCCCGCCCGTTCTCGTCCACATCGAGGCCGGGAACGTCCTCCAGGGACTCGGCGCCCTCCTGCGGCGACACCATGGGGCATATCACATATGCCTGCCGGCCCTGCGCCAGCGCCTCGCGAACGGCCCCATACGCGATGTCGCGGTTGGGCCCCCGAGCACGCGCGTCGTCACGCCAGCACCAGGGACGGGCCGATGGCGAATGATGCTCGTGTCCAGATCGCCGTAGACCGAAAGCGCCAGCGTACGCGGGATGGGCGTCGCCGTCATGACCAAAAGGTCGGCCCCCGGGCCCTTTGAGCGCAAGGCGTTGCGCTGCCCCACGCCAAATCGATGCTGCTCGTCGATCACCACGAGGCCCAAATGCTCGAACGCGACGCCCTCGCCCAGCACCGCGTGCGTGCCGAATAGCACGCTGATCCCCCCGCTCGCCAGGTGCTCGAGCAGCATGGCACGCTCCGCATGGGGGTGGCGCCCGTCAGCAGGGCCCACGAGACGCCGGCGGCCTCCAGCAGGGGCCCGGACTTGACCGCGTACTGCTGCGCGAGGACGCCGGTGGGCGCCATCACGCACGCCTGCATGCCCGAATCGGCCGCGGCCGCCAGCGCAAAAGCAGGCGACCGCGGTCTTTCCCTGTCCCCACATCCCCGAGGAGCAGGCGATTCATCACGCGGTCGCCGCGCGCCATGTCCCCCAGGATCTCGCGGACGGCGGTCTCCTGCTCCGCCGAGAGCGCGAAGGGAAGCACCGCGCGCAAGGCCTGACGTGCGCGCCCGGCGCGTGCCGCACGGGCGCGACGCCCAGCAGGTTGACGTCGTTGCGCAGGCGAAGCGCGAGCTGCAGGTACAGCAGCTCGTCATAGGCGAGCCGCTTGCGAGCGAATGCGACCTCCGCCATGAGGCGGGGGAACTGCACGGCGCGGACGGCGCGAGAGAGGCTCATGAGCTTGCGGCGCGACCGCAGCGGCGCGGGAACGGGGGTCGCAGAAGGTCCCCGCCCCCTCGAGCGCGATCGAGACGAGGCGGCGCATCCACGCCTGGGACACGCCATCGCGCACCGGGTGGACGGGCAGGATCGTGCCCGACGCGCCGTCGCCCTCGAGCCGCTCGTAATGGGGGGCGGCCATCTGTTTGAACCCGTATGCGAATTCGACCTTGCCGATCACGGCGAGCCGCTCGCCGACGGCGAGCTCGCGCGCGCGATCCACGGCTGCTTGAAGAACGCGATCTTGAGCACACCCGTCGCATCGACCAGGAACACCTCGGTGACGGTCATGCCCCCGCTTCGACGTGGGACGATTGGACACCCTGTCGATGGTGCCCACGATCGTGCACACCTCGCCGAGCGGCGCGGACTCGACGGTGTAGGCGCGGGAGTAGTCGAGGTAGCGCGCGGGAACGTGAAGGAGAAGGTCCCCCACACGCTCGATCCCGAGCCTGCGGAGGGCCTCCTCCCGTCGTTCCGGAAACGTATTTGAGGCGCGAGACGTCCTCCGCAAGGGAGCACGTGCGCGCGAGGCGGCCCGCTGCGCGCGCGGAGCGATGCAGGCGTCCGTCATCCCGGATAGCGCCTACTCGATCGAGAAGATCACGGGATAGAGCGGGCTGCTCGCCACGATGGGCGTCAATCTCCAGATCGGGCTGAGCCTCCTCGATAGCGTCGACGATCTCCTGGAAGGCCTCATCGGACAGCTCCTCGCCGGCCAGAATCGTCAGCGCGTCGCCCTCCTCTTCCTCCTGCATGCGGTTGATGCAGTCGAGCGTGACCTGCTTCACGTCGGAACCGACCACGTCGATGGAATCGCAGATGATGCCCATGACGTCGCCATCGTGGATGGGCGTGCCGTCGGAGGCCTGGCTGTCGCGCACGGCGCGGGTGACCTCGCCATCGCGAACCTCGGCCTTGGCCTCGGTCATGGCCTCGACCACGTCCTCGACGGGGCTGTCGGGCATGACGACGAACAGCGCGGAGAAGGCCTGCGGGACGGTCTTGGTGGGAACGACGGCGACCTTCTTGTCGGTGCAGGCTGAAGCAGCAGCCTCAGCGGCCATGCGGATGTTGCCGTTGTTGGGCAGGATGATGACGGACTCGGCGTTCACGCGCTCGACGGCCTCGAGCAGGTCGGCCGTCCTGGGATTCATAGTCTGACCACCCGACACGATCACGTCGACGCCGAGAGACTTAAGGATGTCGGCCTCGCCGGAACCGGCGGCAACGGCGACGAAACCGAGGGCCTTGGCCGGGCTCGACAGCCGCGTCCTGGTCGGCGTGGATCTTGGCGGTGCGCTCGGCGACCTCGAGGTCCATGTTGTGGATGAAGACCTCATAGATCTGACCAAGCTGAAGCATGTGCTCGAGCACCAGGTTGGGGGTGTTGGAGTGCACATGGATCTTGTAGTCGGGGTAGGCACCCACGAGAAGCTCGCAGTCGCCCATGGAGCCCAGGAACTTGAGGACCTCGTCCTCATCGAAGGGCCTTTCGGCCTTAAACAGGAACTCGTTGCAGTAGCGGAACTCCGAGCCCTCCCAATCGTCGTTGGCCTCGATCTTCACGCGGTCGAGCGCCCCGGCCTTGGCAGAGGTGGCGTCCGCGTCGAACGTCGCGGAGAAGTCCTCGATCTTGGAGGTGCGACCCAGCGCGGCCGCCACGAAATTCTCGAGGAAGATGGCGAAGCCAAAGGCGCCGGAGTCAACCACGCCGTTCTCCTTCAGAACGGGCAGCAGGTCGGGCGTGCGGGCGACGGACTGGTAGGCCTCGACGACGATGGCATCGAGCGCATCGGCGGCGGAGAGCTTCTTCTTCTCGCACTCGTCGGCCTTGGTCGAGACGTCGCGCAGGACCGTGAGGATAGTGCCCTCGATGGGCTTGCGAACAGCCTGGAAGGCGACCTTGACCGCGCGGTGGAACGCGGCGGCGACGTCGGAGGGCGTCGACGGGCTCGCCCGCATCGCGCAGGCCCCTCGGCCACGCCGCGCAGAATCTGCGAGGTGATGACTCCGGAGTTACCGCGGGCACCCATCAGGGAGCCGTGGGTGATGGCACCGGCGATGGCCTCCATGTCGGCGTCCACCGGCAGCGCGGCGAGCTCCTTCACCACGGACTGAAGGGTGAGGGACATGTTGGTGCCGGTGTCGCCGTCGGGTACGGGGAAGACGTTAAGCTTATTGATCTCCTCGGCCTTATCGGCCACGGCCGACACCGCGATGGGGGAAGCAGGTGCGAATGGTCTTTGCAATCATCAGTACTGGCACTTTCATCTCGAGCATGCAGGGCTATGCGAACGGCGGGCTCCGTTAGAGGCGGGACTTCATCCCGTCGATGTGAATGGCGATCTTGAGCTGCGCCGGGTCGATCTGGGCGATCTCGGACAGCGTGAAGGACACGGAGCTCGCGAGATTCTCGCTCACGGAGCGCATGTTCACGCCCGCCTCGATGACCACATGCAGGTCGACGGTGAGGCCGTCCTCCCCGGCCGTGACGAGCACGCCCCTGCGCAGCCGCTGACCGGGGGAGCAGGCGCACGCTCTCGGCGCCCTGGAGCTGCTCGGCCATGCCCACGACGCCATAGCACGACATGGCGGCGTATCCGGCGATATCGGCGATGACGTCGTTCGAGACGTTGAGGGTCCCGGCGATCGGTGCAGTCATGGGATTCTCCTTCCGCACGCACTCCAGGAGGGCGGTCTGAGCATTCATGTCGTCTATTCTACAACGCCCGGGCGAGGCGGGCCGCCAAAACCAGACGGTCCACATGAGCGCGCGGTCGCACGGCCACGCGCCCCGGGCGCGCGTCAATCCCGTCCGCCGTCCTCGAACTGGCTGTTGTAGAGCTCGGCGTAGAAGCCGCCTGCCGCGAGCAGCTCGTCGTGCGTGCCGGACTCCACGATGTCGCCATCGCGGAGCACCAAGATCTTGTCGGCGGAGCGGATCGTGGACAGGCGGTGCGCGATGACAAAAACTCGTGCGCCCCTGCATGAGGATGTCCATGGCCTGCTGGATGCGCTGCTCGGTGCGCGTGTCAACGTTGGAGGTCGCCTCGTCCAAGATGAGGATGGGGCGGTCGGCGAGCAGGGCGCGCGCGCGATGGTGAGCAGCTGCTTTTGCCCCTGGCTCACGTTGGACGCGTCCTCATTCAGCTCGAAGTCGTAGCCCCCGGGCAGGGGTGCGGATGAAGTGGTCGGCGAGCGCCGCGCGGGGCGGCCGCCTCGACCATCGCGTCGTCGGCGTCGATGTTGCCGTAGCGGATGTTCTCGCGCACGCTGTCCTTGAACAGCCACGTGTCCTGCAACACCATGGCGAAGTTTGCGCGCAGGTCCTCGCGGGCGTACTCGCGCACGTCAACGCCGTTGACGCGCACCGAGCCGCCGTTCACGTCATAGAACCTCATGAGGAGCTTCATGAGCGTCGTCTTGCCCGCCCCGGTGGGGCCCACGATGGCGACGGTCTGGCCCGCCTCGACGTCGCAGGTGAAGTCGTTGATCACGATCTTGTCGGGCACGTAGCCGAACCGCACATGCTCAAAGCTCACCGCGCCGTCCGCGCGTGCGAGCTCGGGCGTGACCGCGTCGTCGGCCTCCTCGGGCTCGGCGAGGAACTCGAAGATGCGCTCCGCAGCGGCGGCGAGCATCTGGAGCATGTTGGACACCTGGGAGAGCTGCGTGATGGGCTGCGTGAAGTTGCGCACGTACTGCATGAACGCCTGCACGTCGCCGATGGTGATGGAGCCGCCCACGGCGAGGAACGCGCCCACCACCACGACTGCGACGTAGCCCAAGTTGCCCACGAACCCCATGATGGGCTGCATGATGCCCGAGAGGAACTGCGCGAGCCACCCGGACTCGTAGAGCTTCTCGTTCACCTCGTCGAAATCGGCGACCGCGCGCTCGCCGCGGTTGAACGCCTGGATGATGTTCTGCCCGGCGAAACTCTCCTCGATGATGCCGTTGGCCTGCCCCAGGAAGGCCTGCTGGCGGCGGAAGTGGCGCTGCGAGGCGCGCACCACCAAGATCACGCCCAGCAGCGACAGCGGCACGGTGAGGAACGTGACCCCCGCGAGCGCCACGGAGAGGGAGAGCATCTGGATGCTGACGCCCACGAGCTGGGCAATCGACGTCACGAGCTGCGTCACGCTCTGGTTGAGCGACTGCCCGAGCGTGTCGACGTCGTTGGTAACGCGGCTCATCACGTCGCCCGTGCTCACGCGCTCGAAGTACGACAGCGGCATGCGGTCGATCTTCTCGATGATCTCGCGGCGCATGCGGTAGCACGCGCTGGGTGATGCCCGTCATGAGCCAGCCCTGCACCAGGTTCAGGGCGGCCGACGTGAGGTAGATGCACAGGGCCGTGGCGAGAATTCGACCCACAGCATCGAAATCGACGCCGCCGGTGCCGCCCACCTTGGCCGCGATGCCCTCGAACAGCGTCGTGGTGGCCTCGCCCAGCACGTGCGGGTCCCGTCACGTTGAACGCGACCGAGCCCACGGCGCACGCCAGCGAGATCAGCACGATGGGCCAATCGTGCGCGAGGTAGCGCACGAGCCCGAGCAGGGCGCCCTTGAGGTCCTTGGCCTTTTCGGTCGCCGGTCCGCGACCGTGTCCCATAGGTCCCGGCACGTTAGCGCACCTCCCTTCATCGAGTCCGAGCTCGGCGGAGCTGAGCTGGCTCATCGCGATTTCCCGATACGCGTCGCAGGTGCGCAGGAGCTCATCGTGCGTGCCCTGCCCCACGCCGCGCCCGTCGTCGAGCACGATGATCTGGTCGGCGTGCATGATGGTCGCCACGCGCTGCGCCACGATCACGACGGCGCTGCCGCGCGCCTCGCGCGCCAGGGCGGCGCGGGCTCGGAGTCGGTCTTGTAGTCGAGCGCCGAGAAGCTGTCGTCGAACACCAGGATCTTGGGGTCGATCGCCAGGGCGCGCGCGATCGCCAGGCGCTGGCGCTGCCCTCCCGAGACGTTCGTGCCGCCCTGCGAGATCGGGCTTGCGTAGCCCTCGGGCTTCTCCTCGATGAAATCCGCCGCCTGCGCGATGCGCGCGCGCGCGCTCGATGCGCTCGTCCGGCAGGTCCGGATCGCCATAGGCGATGTTGCTCGCGATGTCGCCGGAGAACAGCATGCCCTTTTGCGGCACATAGCCGATGACGGAGCGGAGCTCCTTGAGGTCCATGCGCCTCACGTCGACGCCATCGACCGTGACGCTGCCCTCAGTCGCATCGTAGAGGCGCGGGATGAGCTGCACGAGCGTCGACTTGCCCACGCCGGTCGACCCGATGACGCCGAGCGTCTGGCCGGGTCGGACGGTGAACGTGACGTGCTCGATCGTGGGCTCCTCGGCGCCGGGATAGGCGAACGACACGTCGTCGAAGGAGAGGACGCCCGTCCAGGGGAGCTCCTCGCCATCCGCGGTCATGTGGCGCTGGGCGCCCGTCATGCTCGACGCCGGGTCGGCCACGCTCGACGTGGTGGCCAGCACCGCCTGGACGCGCTCCGAGGCTATGTCGGCGCGCGGCAGCATGACCGCGACCATGGTGATGATCATGAAGCTCATGATCACCTGCATCGTGTAATTCATGTACGCCATGAGGTCGCCCACCTGCATCGTGCCGGCGTCGACGCCGTGCCCGCCGAACCACACGATGGCGATGGATATCACGTTCATAATCATCATCATGACGGGCATCATGAAGCTCATGGCGCGGTTGGTGAAGATATACGTTCCGGTGAGCGCGCGGTTCGCCTCGTCGTAGCGCTCCTCCTCGCTGGCGGAGCGACCGAACGCGCGGATGGGCATGATGCCCGTGATGATCTCGCGCGCCACGAGGTTATTGCGGTCGACGAGGTCCTGCATGCGGCGGAACTTGGGCATGGTGAGGGCCATGAGCAGACCGATGACCACCGAGATGACCACGAGTCCGACCACGATGATCCACTGCAGCCCCGTGGAGCCGAAGCCGACCACCTTGGCGACCGCGCCCACGCCCATGCAGGGGGCGAAGAGCACCATACGCATGCACATCACGAGCACCATCTGGATCTGCTGGATGTCGTTCGTCGCGCGGGTGATGAGGGACGCCTCGGAAAACGCGCCCATCTCCGCCGGGGGAGAACGACAGGACGCGCTCATACACATCGTGGCGCAGGTCACGTGCGACCTTGGCCGCCGTGCGCGACGCATTGTAGGCGGCGGCGATGGCGCAAAGCGCAGCGACCAGCGCGTAACCGAGCATGATGGCGCCCCTCGCGAATGAGGTAGTCGGTCTGGACGGCGCCCAGGTCGATGCCGGCGTTCTCATAGGCGCGCTTGACGAACTCGATGGCCTGCGAGGTGACGATCGTCTCCCGGAGTCGCCCAGCGCATCCATCAGGGGCCGCGCGCCGCGACCAGCTCGTCGACGGACATCACGCCAACCTGCACGAGCGTGCGGATATCCTCCATGTCGATGGTCTCTCCCATCACGGACGGCAGCTGCCCGGCAGCGGCTTGCGCGTCAGGCGCGTCGGGCGCGGCGGACGACGGATCGCCCGAGCCGGAGGGCGCCTCCCTCCGCCAGCAGGGCGCGCCCCGAGCGCCGTGGCGGCGTCCGCGCCCATCGATTCGAGCAGCTGGTCAGACGCGATGCCCTTGTCGAGCTGGAAGACGAGCATCTCGGCCTGGCCGAGAAAGCCCTCGAGCGCGCGACGGTCGTCCTCAGAGCCGATAAACGAGCGCACGCCCGCGTCGTCGGCGGCGCCATATGCGCTCGAGACCTGCGAGACCTCATCGGGCGTCAAGAACAGCTCGAGGTCGGACAGGTCGTCGACGGTGATCTCATCGGGCACCACGCTCGATGCCGCCGCGGCTGATGCCCGTGTCGACGATGCCGCTCATGATCGACGGCAGCGTGAGCTCGCTGTACGCCTGAATCATGAGGAGCACGAGCGCGAGCAGCAGATTCGCCTTGTGATGCCTCAAAAAGCTAAATGTCTTCATCTAACCCCTTGCCCCATTTTTCGAACGTATTTTTCCAGACCGACCCCATCAAAACAAATGGGTTCCATCTCCATAAAAGCTCGACACTTTAGGTACCTCATGATATTTCCGTCAAAGCGGCGACCGCCACGATCGCAGGGCGGCGTAAACACGACCAAACCGCCTCGCCCTGCGAGCAGGCGCCGCGCCGTCATATTCCCTGCATTTCATTTCATCTACTCTTATATATACTAGGTCCCGTCGCGCACCGCATCCCACGCCTCGGTGCGAGTTTTGCCGCGCAATGTGAAGATTTCCCACATGAAGCGGCGTCTATGGTATAGTTCATTGCTGTTTGTTCACGCGACCTCGAATCCGGTCGCCTAAGAAGGGTCACTGACATGTCCAAAGTTTGCGAAATCTGCGGTAAGCACCCCGTTGCTGGTCGCTCCATCAGCCACTCTCACCGCGTCTCCATCCGTAAGTTCCGTCCGAACATCCAGCGCGTGTACGTCGTCGTGAACGGTGTGCGCCGCAAGATGAACGTGTGCACCAGCTGCCTCAAGGCCCAGAAGGTGGCTCGCTCATAAGCACTCCCCTCTTTGGACAAACGTTTGCTTGCACGCATCCAACGCCCCGGAACTTCCGGGGCGTTTCTTGTATGCGACGTCGGCTTCTTGTATGTGAACGTCGGCTTCAAACCATCGAATGCGAGCCGATTTCAAACCATCGATTTGGCACGTTTTCAACGCATTTTTTGTGCGTGAACGCACCTTTGAAAAATACCAGGTCTTTCAAACGTGCGTTTTCGCACATCCAGTCAGGGAAGACGGCTCGACGGGAGATGCGACGCGATCAAGAACGTGAAGACGATCGTGCGCGCAGGGCGATCGCGGCTGAGACGCGTTCATTGGTCGAGCAGGCTGCATAGACGCGGCGCTCGATCAGGCAGGGCACGTAATCCGCACCGCGATGCGTACCGAAGCGGAGGGTCCAGAAGCGTCCTCCGTAACGCGCGCACATGCAAGTATGAATGCCTGAGTCGCATATTTGAAACGTTCCACTCATCACAATTCTGACACGCTCTCACCATAATTCGAGAAGGAATACGCAATTGAAGCGCTCCATTCTACCGTTCGCGGCTCTTAGCCTACCATTCACGGCAGTGAAGCGTTTCATTGCGCTACAGTACGAAGCGTTGGGTAAACCCGCTTCTCGTAAAGGAGAGAGCAGTATGGCGAAGAAACCTACCGTTGCCGCCGCCCCTGAAGTCGTAGATTCGATCGAATCCCTTGAGGCCAAGCTCGAGCTTATGCGCGAGGCCCAGGGGATTTTGCTACCTACTCCCAGGAGCAGGTAGACAAGATCTTCTACGAGGCCGCGATGGCAGCCAACAAGGCCCGCATCCCGCTGGCCAAGATGGCAGTCGAGGAGACTGGCCGCGGTGTCCTCGAGGACAAGGTCATTAAGAACCACTACGCCGCCGAGTACATCTACAACGCGTACAAGAACACCAAGACGTGCGGTGTCATCGAGCGCGACGATGCTTACGGCATCACTAAGATCGCCGAGCCCATCGGCATCGTGGGCGCGGTCATCCCGACCACCAACCCCACCTCCACCGCGATCTTCAAGTGCCTTATCTGCCTGAAGACCCGCAACGCCATCATCATCTCCCCGCACCCGGCGGCCGCCAAGTGCACCATCGCCGCAGCCAAGCTCGTCTTGGAGGCCGCAGTCAAGGCTGGCGCGCCCGAGGGTATCATCGGCTGGGTCGACGTCCCCTCCATCGACCTTACCAATAAGGTCATGGCAGATGTCGACATCATCCTGGCTACCGGCGGCCCCGGCATGGTCAAGGCCGCGTACTCCTCCGGCAAGCCCGCCCTCGGCGTCGGCGCCGGCAACACCCCCGTCATCATCGACGACACTGCCGACATCAAGCTCGCCGTCAACTCCATCATTCACTCCAAGACCTTCGACAACGGCATGATCTGTGCTTCCGAGCAGTCCGTGACCGTTCTTGAGTCCATCTACAAGGAGGTCAAGGACGAGTTTGCCCGTCGCGGCTGCTACTTCGTCAAGAAGGGCGCCGAGATGGAGGCCCTGCGTGGCGCAATGTTCAAGAACGGCGCCCTCGATCACCGCATCCCCGGCATGGCTGCCGCCAAGATCGCCGAGCTCGCCGGCATCGAGGTTCCCGCCAAGACTAAGATCCTGATCGCCGAGGTCACCTCCACCGACCCCGCCAAGGAGGAGTTCTCCCACGAGAAGCTCTCCCCGTCCTGGCCATGTACCACGCCAAGGACTTCCAGGAGGCCGTCGACAAGGCCGAGCACCTGGTGCTCGCCGGTGGCCCGGGCCACACCGCCTCTCTGTACGTGCACCCCGCCCAGGCCGAGAAGATCAGCCTGTTCGAGCACGTCATGAAGGCCTGCCGCATCGTCATCAACACCCCGTCCTCGCACGGCGGCATCGGCGACCTGTACAACTTTGGCATGAAGCCGTCTCTGACCCTGGGCTGCGGCTCCTGGGGCGGCAACTCCGTTTCCGAGAACGTTGGGGTGAAGCACTTGATCAACGTTAAGACTGTGGCCGAGCGCCGTGAGAACATGTTGTGGTTCCGCGCACCCGAGAAGGTCTACTTCAAGAAGGGTTGCACGCCCGTCGCCCTCGACGAGCTGGGCAACGTCATGGGCAAGAAGCGCGCCTTCATCGTTACCGACCAGTTCCTCTTCAAGAATGGCAACACCCGCGCCATCGAGGCCAAGCTCGACGAGATGGGCATCGCCCACGACTGCTTCTACGACGTCGAGCCCGATCCGTCGCTGCAGTGCGCACGTCGCGGCGCCAAGCAGATGGCCCTCTTCGAGCCCGACGTCATCATCGCGGTCGGCGGCGGATCCGCTATGGACGCCGGTAAGATCATGTGGATGATGTACGAGCACCCCGAGTGCAACTTCGAGGACATGGCCATGGACTTCATGGACATTCGCAAGCGTATCTTCACCTTCCCGAGATGGGCAAGAAGGCTTACTTCGTCGCCGTCCCGACCTCTTCGGGCACCGGCTCCGAGTGCACGCCGTTCGCCATCATCACCGACAAGGAGACCGGCATCAAGTGGCCGCTCGCTGACTACGCGCTACTCCCCAACATGGCGATCGTCGACGTCGATAACGCCATGACGGCTCCGCGCGGCCTTACCGCCGCTTCCGGCATCGACGTTATGACGCACGCGATCGAGTCCTATGTCTCCATCATGGCCTCCGACTACACCAAGGGCCTGTCCATGAAGGCCGCGAAGCTCGTCTTCGACAACCTGCCGAGCTCCTATGAGAACGGCGCCGCCGATCCGCACGCCCGCGAGGAGATGCACAACGCCTCCTGCATGGCCGGCATGGCTTTCGCCAACGCGTTCCTGGGTCTCAACCACTCCATGGCTCACAAGCTCGGCGCTTTCCATCACCTGCCCCACGGCATCGCCAACGCGGTCATCCTGACCCGCGTCATGCGCTACAACGCCGCCGAGGCCCCGGTCAAGATGGGCACCTTCTCCCAGTACCCGTACCCCAACGCGCTCGCCGCATACGCCGAGATGGCCCGCTACTGCGGCATCCAGGGCAAGGACGACGCCGAGGTGTTCGAGAACTTCTGCACGAAGCTCGAGGAGCTCAAGGAGACCATCGGTGTCAAGAAGACCATCGCCGACTACGGCGTCGACGAGGCCTACTTCCTCGAGACCCTCGACGATATGGTCGAGCAGGCGTTCAACGACCAGTGCACCGGCGCCAACCCGCGCTACCCGCTCATGAGCGAAATCAAGGAGCTCTACCTTGACGCCTTCTACGGTCGCGAGCCCCAGGACTACGCCGTCCTGTAGGCACGCCCGTTTCCCGCCCAATATACGCCGCTCGCGCCATTCTCGGCCGAGCGGCGCCCCAGGCGTTCTACGATGGTGCAAGACCTAAGAGAAAGGACGGTAGCGCCATGATTCTTCCCGAGTCCAAGACCGTGCTCGTCGAGCACTCCAACAAGAAGGTCTACGACCTCGGCGACAAGATCGCCAAGGTGTTCAACACCAACAAGCCTGCATCCGATGTGTTCAACGAGGCCCTGAACCTCGCCCGCATCTCCGAGTCTGGCATCCGCACCCCCAAGCCTCTCGAAGTTTCCGAGGTCGAGGGCACCGGTTGGGCACTGCTCACCGAGAAGGTCCCCGGCGTCACGCTTGCCGACAAGATGGCCGCCGAGCCCTCCAAGTTCTACGAATATCTGGAGCAGTTCGTTGACCTGCAGGTCGAAATTCACGGCAACCGCTCCCCGCTGCTCAACCGCCAGCGCGACAAGTACGCCCGCATGATCAACGGCCTTCCCCACATCAACGCCACCACGCGCTACAACCTCATGGAGCGCCTCGATGGCATGAAGAAGGAGTTCCAGATCTGCCACGGCGACTTCAACCCCAGCAACGTTATCGTCGCTGAGGACGGTCAGCTCTATGTCTGCGACTGGGCCCATGCCACCCAGGGCTCTCCTGCAGCCGATGCCGCAATGACCTACCTGCTCTTCGCGCTCACCGACAAGCAGCAGGCCGATGCCTACCTCGAGCTCTACTGCGATCGCGCCGATGTGCCTATGCAGGTCGTCCGCCAGTGGATGTCCATCGTTGCCGCAGCCGAGCTCTCTCGCAAGCGCACCGATGTCAACGACGAGTTCCTCATGAGCTGGATCGACGTTGTGGATTACCAGGGCTAAAGCCCAACCACCTTCGCATACAGCGTCAGGCCAAAGGCCCTCGAGCTTGCTCGGGGGCCTTTTCATTGGAGTGCCCTCATGCGCCCCACACACTGCACCATGAACCATGCTTCTCGAGCATTGCCTATGGCCGTTCCGAATTACCTATGGCAGCCCATGCATTGCCTATGACTGTCTTCCCTTTGGAGTCCTCAACCGGCAGAACGCCGTAGCCAATTTCATCATGGTCATGGGCAAAGTCGTCGTGAGCATGGTCATTTTATCTTGGGCGACGGGAAATGGGACCAGAAACGTCAGCCAGCGTCAGTGAATGAGATAGGCGGCTATAAGACCCTCGTGGCAGATCATGCGAGCCCCTGCGTGAAGAACATTTGATATTCCAATATCCTCAAGGAGCTGTACACGACGATGGTCCAGCGTCCACTCCATCCCCCTCTTCCGAGACGATCGCAGAGGGGCTCAGAGGCACGAATGAAAACGTAGAGCCCTCGCATTCGTCTAATGCCCAAGAATCGCCCGCCTTGAGCAAGCGAGCGGAATACGCATCTTCTATCCAAGCGATAGGCGCTTTCCACCTGGCAACACAGCCAAGGGCCGCGAGCGCGTGATCAGTCCGGCCGCCAGACAGGCACGTACAGAGAATGGGGGCGGAACCCCAACGATCCTCTACAGCGCGAAGGGCGAGGGACAAGTCGGTATAGTCCTTATACGGGTCATACCGTTCGACTTCGCCAACCAGACTTTCAGCGCCTGACAAAGCCGCCTGTACTTGATCGCGTCCAAACGAGGACACCGAGTCGGCATCGCCGCAAAACAGGTCGCAGGGGACATGAGCTGAGATGAGGGAATCGAGGCCACGGTCGACAGCGACGACGTGCGCGCATGACTGCGCGAGACTTGCCAGCATTTCAGCCCCTGTTGCCTCCGGAGAACCGCCAACAATCAACGTGTACGAAAGCAAATCCTCGGTAATCTTTGACGCAAACCGCACTCCCATTGAACACCCCCCACCTCACGGCGCCCAAAGGGCGACAAAACGGTACATTTTATAACCCATCATTTCCTTCACGGGACGCGTCCCGAAAATTGGTGTAGCCGGCATCCCGGCCGGCGCCCGAAAGAGGGCGCGGCCGTTCCCTAGAATCGTAGTCACCACAACAGACGGTTCTGGAGAAAGGAACGACCGCTATGGACACTGTACACGAGGAGGCGCTCGCCGCCGCCGGCGTCCGCGCCGACGGCACGATCGACATCAACGCCGCGCTGAGGTCCCTGCTGGAGGGGCTGCTGAACGCGGTCATGGACGAGCAGGCGTCCGAGCTCGGGGTGCCGCGCAACGGCTACCGCGAGCGCTCGCTCGACACCTGCGTCGGGCGGGTGACGCTCAGGATCCCCAAGCTCAGGGAGGGACGTACTTCCCCGAGGACGTGGTCGCGCGCTGGTCGCGGACGGACACGGCCCTCGCCTCGGCCGTGTGCGACATGTGGGCGGCGGGCATCTCGACCAGGAAGGTCGAGGCCGTCGCCTCCGACCTGGGCCTCGAGTCGATGGGCCGGTCCCGCGTGTCGCGGCTGTGCGAGGCTCGACGGCGAGGTGGCGGAGCTGCAGGGGCGCGGACCTCTCCTCCGAGGAGTGGCCGTACCTGTGGCTCGACGCCACCTACGTGCCGTGCCGCGAGGCCGGCGCGCCGAGGTCGGTGGCGCTCGTCACCGCGGTGGCCTGCTGCTCGGGCTCGGCGCGCAGGCGCGTCGTGGGCATAGAGTGCATCGACACCGAGTCCTACCTCTCCTGGCGCGGCTTCCTGCTGTCGCTCAGGTCCCGCGGGCTCTCGGGCGTGCGGCTCGTCGTCTCGGACGCCCACCCGGGGCTCGTCCGGGCCGTCCGCGAGTCCCCGCCCGGCGCCGCCTGGCAGCGCTGCATCGCGCACCTCGAGCGCAACGTGCTGGAGCGCTGCCGCAGGAAGGGCGACGGCTCGGCCGCCGTCGCGGCCCTCAAGGCCGCCTTCGCCGAGGCGGACCCGGCGCTCGTGAGGGCGGGCTACCGCCGCGCCGTCGACCTGCTCGCCGCCGTGGACGAGCGCGGCGCCGAGCTCCTCGAGGAGGCCGCGCCCGCCCCTCGCCTACCTCGCGTTCCCCGGGAGCACCGGCACTGGGTGAGGACGAACAACGTCCAGGAGCGCATGAACTGCGAGATCAAGCGGCGCACGAGGGTGGTCCAGGTGTTCCCGTCGGCGGAGTCCCTCGTGCGCCTGGTCGGGGCGGTGTGCTGCGACCAGAACGACGCCTGGGCGTGCGAGCGCAACTTCATCGACAGGAGGAGCCTGGAGCCCGGCTACGAGCGCGAACCCCTGCCCGAGGAACCCGGCGGCGAGGAGAGGGTGCTCAGGCTGGTGGAGGAGGCGTTCGACAGGAAGAGGAGGGCGGCGTAGCATATGGGGCGGGGCTGCGACCCCGGGGGGACGGCCCTACACCACTTTTCGTGACGCGATACCTTCACGCTCCAACAGCGTCTGTCAAGGATGATTTTACTCGTTTCATCTAGAGGCCGAATCATACCAGTGACGGTATTTTTGTACACTTTATGATGTGCAAGTGGTACGGTAGGTACGTCACCGGTTCCACATGCGCCGCAGTGTGGGACGAACGCAGAGCCATCTGCGTCCTCATCTATCGACCTGCGTTTGCCGAGAGCCCGAGACGTTTTCGTTGGTCCATGGCAGAACGCCATACATACGATGGAGAGGTTCAGATGGCTGCATCATCGACACCCTCGAAAACCAAATTGGATGCCCCTGCAAGGCACGACCCTCGAGCACCGAGGACGAACGACCTTCCCTCATGCTCACGAGCGATGACATATATCTCTTCTCGAACGGCATGTGGCAACGCGCCTGGGAGAAAATGGGTGCGCACAGGGATGTCCAGAATGGTACGGAAGGCTGGATGTTCCGTGTATGGGCGCCGCAGGTCGTAAGCGTACATCTCGTAGGCGATTTCAATGGCTGGGATCCCCTCAACGCCACTCACCCGCGCCGACAACAGCGACATCTGGGAGACTTTCGTTCCCGGTCTCCAGCTCGGTGACCTCTACAAATATGCTATCAAGTCCGACGAGGGCGAACTTCTGTGGAAGGCCGACCCCTTCGGGTTCTTTGCAGAAACCTGCCCCGGAACGGCTTCTAAGCTATGGGACATCTCCGGCTACGCCTGGAAGGATGCTACCTGGCTGCGTCGCCGCGCGGAGCGCGACATCATGAAAGAGCCCCTCAACATCTACGAGGTGCACTTGGGCAGTTGGAAGCGCCACGGAAACGAACCTCAGGGAGAGCCTCGCGAAGATGGCACCTGGCCTGGCCCCGGCGATCCGTTCCCCGCTCAACGAGGCACCTATTACACGTATGACGACCTCTCCGATGAGCTGGTGGCGTACGTCAAGAAGATGGGATACACACACATCGAGGTCATGCCCCTCATGGAGCATCCCTTCGACGGGTCTTGGGGCTATCAGGCGACCGGATACTTCGCCGCTACGTCGCGCTACGGCACGCCGCAGCAGCTCATGCACTTCGTCGACAGCTGCCACAAGGCGGGCATCGGCGTGATCCTCGACTGGGTCCCCGGCGGCTTCTGCGCCAACGCGGAGGGCCTCGCCACCTTCAACGGGCACATGCTCTTCGAGCGAGAGATCCATCCCAACTGGGGCACTCACAAGTTCGATTTCGGCCGCCCCGAGGTCCGCAGCTTCTTGGTGTCCAATGTCCTGTTCTGGATTGAGAACTTCCATGTGGACGGCATCCGCATGGACGGCGTCTCGAGCATGCTGTACCTCAACTTCGGCGTGGACAACCCAGCAGACAAAAAGTTCAACAAGTACGGCACCGAGGAGGACCTCGATGCCTCCGCCTTCATCCGCCAAGTCAACTGCGCGGTGGGCAGGGGAGTTCCCCGACGTCATGATGATCGCCGAGGAGTCGACCGCCTGGCCGCTCGTCACCTACCCCGCCGAGGACGGCGGCTTGGGTTTCCACCTCAAGTGGGACATGGGTTGGATGAACGACACGCTGCACTACATGCAGTGCGATTTCCCGTGGCGTCCGGGCAACCACAGCCTGCTCACCTTCTCGATTATGTATGCGTTCTCAGAGAACTTCGTGCTGCCGCTCAGCCACGACGAGGTCGTGAACGGCAAGTGCTCTCTCATCGGACGCATGCCCGGTGACGACTGGCGCCGCTTCGCGGGCCTGCGCACGTTGTTCTTCTACCAGATAACGCACCCCGGCGCCAAACTCTCCTTCATGGGAGACGAGATCGGCCAGCAGATCGAGTGGCGCTACTACGAGTCCATCGAATGGTTCCTCGCCCACGATTTCGACGCCACGCACGGCGCGCAGCAGCGCTTCATCGAGGCGCTCAACCACCTGTACACCGACCAGAAGGCGCTTTGGCAGAACGCCTACAGCGAAAAAAAAGCTTCGAGTGGATCGACGCCGACAACTCCGGGCAGTCCATTCTGAGCTTCGTGCGCCACGGCGACAAGCCCGCCGATGACCTGCTCGTGCTCATCAACTTCGACCCCGCCTCCTACGAGACCTACCGCGTGGGCGTTCCGCGCGAGGGCGACTGGGAACTCGTCTTCACGAGCGACGACCCCGCGTTCGGCGGTTCTGGCTATCCCAAGGTCGAGATGGCATCCTCCAAGCCCGAGCCTTGGAACGGGCGCGATGAGTCCATCGAGATCTCCGTGCCCGGCCTCGCGGGACTGGTATACCGTCGTCGTCGCGCCTCCTCATACAAGCCGGCCAAACCCGCCAAGAAGGCGACCGGCAAAGCCAAATCCGCTTCCGCGCGTTCGGCCAAGCCAAAAAGCGGCTAAGGCGGCTAAGACAGCGAAGGTCGCGCCCAAGGCCGCCAAGGAACCGACCAAGATATCACGTGCAAAGAAGGCCTGATCCAGCGCCCTCCGCACTCAAGATGACGCCACGCGCGCCGGGCCGAACGCGCGCGCAGGCGACCATTCCCAACCCGACCCCGAAAGGAAACCATGGACAAAATCTACCAAAGCAAAGAAGAGTTCGCCGAGCAGTATCGCCAGCATGTGCGCGCTCTTTCTGGCAAGGAATTTGAGGACACGAGCGATATCGACCGGTTCACCGCTCTCGCCAAGATGATCGCGGGCGATTCGCGCGTCATCGCCGCCCAGACCGACGAGCGCAATCGCGTAGAAGGGAAGAAGCGCGTCTATTATTTCTCGATCGAGTTCCTCATCGGGCGCCTGCTCGACAACTACCTGCTCAACCTCGGCATCCGCGACCTCGTCGCCGACGCCATCGCCGACATGGGCGGCGATCTCGACGAGATCGAGCGCCAGGAGCCCGACCCGGCGCTCGGCAACGGCGGCCTCGGCCGTCTTGCGGCGTGCTTCTTGATTCCATGGCGCACGAGGGTATCGCGGGCTACGGCAACGGCATGCGCTACCGCTATGGCCTCTTCAAGCAGGAGATCGTCGACGGGCGTCAGGTCGAGGTCGCCGACGAGTGGCTCTCAAAGGGATATCCCTGGGAGGTCAAGCGCCCCGACAAGGCCGTGCGCATCGGCTTCGGCGGACATGTCGTCTCCCATCAGGAGGGCGACCGCACCGTCTTCTCCGTCGAGGGCACCCAGGACGTCCTAGCCGTCCCCTATGACATCCCCATCGTGGGCTACGGCGGCAAGACGGTGAACAAGCTGCGCTGCTGGAGCGCAGAGCCCATCGACGAGCACTTCGATCTTGACGCGTTCAACGCCGGCGATTACACGGGCGCCGACCGCGACCGCGCCAACGCCGAGGCGATCTCGGCCATCCTGTACCCCAACGACGCGGGCGAGCACGGCCGCCTACTTCGCCTCAAGCAGGAATACCTGTTTGTCGCGGCTGGTATCCGCACGCTTCTCGACACCTTTGAGCGCGAGCATGGTGACGCTTGGGATGAACTGCCCCGCTACGTCGCCATCCACACCAACGACACGCACCCCGCCATGTGCGGCCCCGAGCTCATGCGCATCCTCATGGATGAAAAGGGCCTCGGCTGGGATGAGGCATGGAATATCGTGACCAACACGGTGTCCTACACCAACCACACGATCCTTCCCGAGGCACTTGAGAAGTGGCCCATCTCCACGTTCTCCGCTCTGCTGCCGCGCGTCTACCAGATCATCGATGAGATCAATCGTCGTTGGCGCGAAGGTTTTGACATGTCTCAGCCTGAAAGCGCAGAGCGTCTGCGTGCCACCGCCGTCCTGTGGGACGGAGAGGTGCGTATGGCCAACCTTTCGGTCATCTGCAGCCACTCGGTCAACGGCGTGGCGAAGATCCACACCGATATCCTCAAGGCGAGCACGCTCAAGGATTTTGCCGCCCCTCAAGCCCGCGATGTTCAACAACAAGACCAATGGTATCTGCCACCGCCGCTTCTTCGCCGAGGCAAACCCCACCTACGCGAAGCTCGTCAGCGAGGCGATTGGCGATGCCTGGCTCGATGACGCCTCCGAACTTGAAAAGCTCATCGCCTTCGAAGGCGATGACTCCTTCCCCTCGAGCGTGTCGGCGCCTCCAAGCGCGCGAACAAGATTCGTCTCGCGGAGTACGTCAAGCGCGAGTGCGGGCTCGTCATTGACCCGAACACCATCTTCGATGTCCAGGTCAAGCGCTTCCACGCCTACAAGCGCCAGCTGTTGAACATCATGAAGGTGATGGATCTCTATAACCGCCGCCTGGCGGATCCCAACTTCAAGATCCAACCCACCACCTTCATCTTCTCCGGTAAGGCGGCGTCGAGCTACACGTTCGCCAAGGAGGTCATTCGCCTGATCAACGGGGTCGCCAACGTGGTGAACAACGATCCCCGCGTCAACGACATCATGAAGGTCTGCTTCATCCCTAACTTCCGCGTATCCAACGCTCAGCTTATCTACCCTGCCGCCGAGATCTCCGAGCAGATCTCCACAGCGGGCAAGGAGGCCTCCGGCACCTCGAACATGAAGCTCATGATGAACGGCGCCATCACCCTCGGGACCATGGACGGCGCCAACATCGAGATCGTCGACCTCGCCGGGCGCGAGAACGAGGCCATCTTCGGACTCACCACCCCCGAGGTCGAGGAGCTGCGCGCCTCCGGTCAATACTTCGCCTGGGACATCGTCAACTCCGATCGCGCCCGCCTGGGACGCATCATCGACCAGTTCGTCGACGGCACCTTCGCGGGCCTCTCGGGCAACTTCGAGAGCATCCATCACGAGCTCATGTTCAACAACGACTACGACCTGGTGCTCAAGGACTTCCACTCCTACGTGGATACTTGGGAGGCCCTCACCGCTACGTATCCCAATGCGCAGGATTGGAACAGGAGAGCCCTGCACAATACTGCGATGTCCGGCTGGTTCTCGTCCGATCGCACCATTCGCGAGTATCGTGACGAGATCTGGCACGCGTAAAGGAGGCAGGTCGCACCGGAACGCAGCCGGAATTCCAGGAATGCAACGGTGGCGGCGAGCACGGGAAAGCCGCCAGCGGTCCCGATTTCCCGCTTAGACATCTATACATCCCATCGGACTTTAAGGGAGAGATTGATGGCAAGCAAAGAATGCATCGCGATGCTCCTCGCAGGAGGACAGGGCAGCCGATTGGGGGCACTCACCCAAAAGATCGCTAAGCCGGCGGTTAGCTTTGGTGGCAAGTTCCGCATTATCGACTTTTCGCTGTCCAACTGCTCCAACTCGGGCATCGACACGGTGGGCGTTCTGACGCAGTATCGCCCCTACCTGCTGCATGCCTATGTGGGCTCCGGGCGCGCGTGGGATCTGGCGGAACATGGAGCGGGCGTTTCGATCCTGCCCCCTACGCCACCCAGGACGGCGGTGCGTGGTACGCTGGAACAGCAGACGCGATCACGCAGAACCTCGACTACATCAAGGGTCATGACCCCAAGTACGTGCTCATCCTCTCAGGCGATCACCTGTATCGCATGGATTACCGCAAGATGCTCGAGAGCCATATCGAGCATGGCGCCGACCTCACCGTCTCGGTCATGCCCGTCCCGTGGGAGGAGGCCAGTCGTTTCGGCATCATCACCGCCAACCCGGACGATGGGCGCATCGAGAAGTTCACCGAGAAGCCGGAGAAGCCCGATTCCAACCTGGCGTCCATGGGCATCTACATCTTCAGCACGGACGTCCTGCTGAACGCGCTCGAGGAGGACGCCGTCGACCAGCGCTCCAGCCATGACTTTGGAAACGATATCATCCCGAAGCTGCTCGGCGATGGTAAGCGTCTCTACACCTACGAGTTCAATGGTTTCTGGAAAGACGTGGGCACCATCGCTAGCTTCCATGAGACCTCGATGGACTTGCTCGGCGAGAATCCCGAGTTCGACCTATTCGACAAGACTTTCCCGGTCATGAGCAACGTCACCACGCGTCCGCCGCATTACATCGGCCCCGACGGTCGCGTGGACGACTGCCTCGTTTCAAACGGATGCCGCGTCTACGGCACCGCGCGCCACTCGATCCTTTCCACCGACTGCATCGTCGGCGAGCGCGCCATCGTCGAAGACTCGGTGCTGCTGCCCGGCGCCGTCGTGAAGGACGGAGCGCATGTGGTGCGTGCCATCTTGGGCGAAAACGCCGTCGTGGAAGAGGGCGTCAAGCTCGGAAGCGTCGACATGACTAAGGACACCGCCGTCGTTGGAAACGACGTCGTCATCGGAAGGGGGGGAATGAACCGATGATCAACCGTAAGGCCATCGGCTATATCACTGCCAACTATACGAGCAAGCAGCACAGCGCCCTGCTCGAGAGCCGCCCGCTCGCATCCGTCCCGTTCATGGGCCGCTATCGTCTTATCGACTTCCCGCTCTCCAACATGATGAACGCGGGTATCCGCACCGTGGGCGTCGTGTTGCCCGCCAACTACCGTAGCCTCGTCGACCACCTTGGAAGCGGTCGCGAGTGGGAGCTCGATCGCAAGAAGGGCGGCTTGTTCCTGCTGCAGGGCAGCGCCTACGGCACCGCAAAGAAGGGCATTCGCTTCCTCCTGCGCGACATCAACACCAACAAGATGCTGTTCCAGCGTGCCTCCGAGCCCTATGTGGTCATGAGTGCCACGAACATCGTCTTCAACATGGATCTCTCCGATGTCATCGACGCACATGAACGTAGCGGCTCGGGCGTGACCATGATCTATAAGAAGGCGGACCGCCAGCTCGGCGATGTCATGAAGCTCGATATCGACAACAACGGCCGCGTGACCGACCTCTGCTCTGGCTGCGCCTACGGCGAGAACGAGTTCCTCGACTGCTTCATCATCAACCGCGACCTGCTACTGCAGATCTGCGAGGAGTATGAGACGCTCGACTACCTCGACCTGTTCGACGCCATCCGTCCGGACTTCGGTCGCATCGACGTGTGCACCTATGAGTTCAAGGGCCTCGCCGTCGGCATGTTCAACGAGGAGACGTACTACCGTCGCAGCATGGAGATGCTCAACCCCGACGTCATGCACCAGTTGTTCACCCACAGCCGTCCGGTCATGACCAAGGCACACGACACCCCGCCGGCAAAGTACAGCTCCGGATCCAACGCCACGAACTCCTTCATCTCCGCCGGTTGTCGCATCGACGGCACCGTGCGCGGCTCCACCCTCTCCCGCGACGTCGTGGTGGAGAGTGGTGCCTACGTGGCCAACTCGATCATCATGCAGGGTTGCGTCATCAAACGCGGCGCCCGCGTGGAGAACGCGATTGTGGACAAGAACAACGTCATCGAGGCGGGTACCGTCATAACCGGCACGCCCGACAACGTCCTGGTGGTTCCCAAGGTCGCACTCGTGAATTAACAACCCCGCAAAACGCGCGACACGCGCAGTGCGCACAGAAGCGTTACCATGGATACGCCGCCTTGAGGATTCACCCCCGGGCGGCGTATCCGCACGGGCGCCTTTGAGCCCGCGCCAGCACACATCAAGGAGATTGGTTACCCCCATGTCCGATGCCACCCCATCCAAGCTGCACATCGCCTTCGCCAGCGCCGAGGCCGCGCCCTTCGTGAAGACGGGCGGTCTGGGCGATGTCGCGGGCTCCCTGCCCCATGCCCTCAAGGCCGCCGGCGCCGACGTCGTCGTCTTCGTCCCCAAGTACGACACAATCGCCCAGGAATACAAAGACCGCATGGAGCACCTGTGCGATTTCTACGTGCCCTTGGGATGGCGCAACGAGTACTGTGGGCTCGAGCGCCTCAACCATGAAGGCGTCGACTACCTGTTTGTCGACAATGAGCGTTATTTCAGCCGCGGCTACCCATACGGCTTCTTTGACGACGGGGAGCGCTTCGCCTACTTCTCCAAGGCGATCGTCGAGGCACTGCAATACCTTCCGCACACACTCGACAACTTCACCTGCGACGTGCTGCACTGCAATGACTGGCATACCGCCATGGCTCCCGTGTTCCTGCGCGAGTTCTATCAGGCGCTGCCCCTGTACCAGAACGTAAAGACCGTCTTCTCCATCCACAACATCGCTTTCCAGGGCCAGTACAGCGCCAAGGTCCTGAACGACATCCTGGGCCTTGCGCACATCCCCGCCGCCGCCTTCCAGCTCACCTGCGGGCCGGACGCAATCAACTACATGCAGGGTGCGCTCAACTACACCGACGCCATCACGACGGTCTCCCCCACCTACGCCGAGGAGATCAAGACTCCTGATTTCGGCGAGCACCTCGACGGGATCCTGCGCCGCCGCGCCCCGATCCTGCAGGGCATCGTCAACGGCATCGACACCAACGGCTTCGACCCCGCGACCGACCCGCGCATCGCGCAGAACTTCACCGTCGAAGACCGCTCCGGCAAGGCCGTCTGCAAGCGCGCCTGCAGGAGGAGCTTGGCCTTGAGGTACGCGACGACCGTCCGCTCATGGTCATGGTCACGCGTCTCACGCGCCAAAAGGGCATGGACCTCGTTACCTACGCGCTCGATCGCATCCTGTCCGGCGGCGTGCAGGTGGCGGTGCTCGGCACCGGCGACACCGAGTACGAGAACGCCCCTGCGCTATTTTGAGGGCAAGTACCCCGGCACTATGGCGGCGCGCATCCAATTCGACCCCGCGCTCTCGCAGCGCATGTACGCCGGAGCCGACCTCTTCCTCATGCCGTCGCTGTTCGAGCCCTGTGGCCTATCGCAGATGATCGCACTGCGCTACGGCACCATTCCGATCGTCCGCGAGACCGGCGGCCTCAAGGACACGGTCATCCCCTACAACTGCTACACCGGCGAGGGCACCGGCTTCTCGTTCGCTCACTTCAACGGCGACGAGATGGCAGACGCCGTGTTCCGCGCCGCCCGCCTGTTCTGGGACGACCGCGCCGCCTTCAACGGCTTGGTCGAAAAAGCCATGAAGGCGGACTTTAGCTGGAAGCGCTCCGCCGACGCCTACATCGCCCTCTATCACAACCTGCATCCCGAGATCCCGATGCCGCAGCCGAAGCCCGAGCCGGAGCCGACCCCAGAGACGCCCGTTGAGGCAGCCGCCGAGGATGCCGTCCCCGTCGAGGAGCCAAAGGCCGAGGAGAAGCCGGTCGAGAAGCCCGAAGCGAAGGCCGAGATCGCTCCCGAGCCCGTCTCCGAGCCGGCAGACGCACAGCCCGTTCCCGAGGATGTCGCGCCCGCCAAGAAGGCGACCGCGAAGAAGGCCGCTACCAAGAAGACCCCTGCGAAGAAGACGGTCAAGAAGGCCGAAGCCGAAGCCGAGACCGAGAAGGCTGCTGCTCCCGCCAAGAAGGCCCCGGCAAAGAAGACTGCCGCCAAGACCTCAGCCGTGAAGGCCGACGACGCCGCCGCGGAGAAGGAGCCTGCAAAGAAGGCTCCGGCCAAGAAGGCAGCCGCGAAGAAGACGACCGCCAAGAAGGTCGAGCCCGCCGCCGAGACCACAGTCGCCGAGGAGGCAACCGAGAAGCCCGCCAAGACCGCCAAGAAGGCCCCGTCCAAGAAGACCGTGAAGAAGGCGGAGGAGCCGGTCGCGGAGACCGCAGTCAAGGAGACGGCCGAGAAGCCGGCGCCGGCGAAGAAGCCCGCCACCAAGAAGGCCGCCGCCAAGAGCACCGCCAAGGACGCCGAGGCCCCCGCCGCCAAGTCGACTGAGAAGAAGACGGCCGCCAAGAAGGCTTCCGCCCAGAAGACCCTCGACCTCGATGCCGCGACCGTCGTCCCCGCCAAGGAGGAGGCCCCCAAGGCAGACGAGGCGTATGTCCCGGCGCACGCCAAGCCCCAAGGACGCCCCGACCGTCAAGGCCGTCCCCAAGGCGACGCGCAAGGGCAAGCGCAAGTAATCGCAAGGTCCTGTGACTGCGCACGCGCGCGTCCGCGCGGCCCTGCGAGCAACCGCCCTCGGGCCGCTTTTCCATGAACACCCTGTATAATGGGCATTTATCGCCCCTACGACCATTTGACTAGCACTATGAAACTGATCCATAACTCCCGCCGGTCGGAATACCGCGTGCCCTTTCGGCGCCGTCGTGGCCGGAACCACCGTCCATCTCACCCTGCGCGTCGAGGACGCCGACGCGAGCTTTCTAGTCGGCGAGGTCCGTACGTGGGTAGATGAGCGCGGCGAGGAGCTCATCCCCATGGCCCTCGGCGAGAACAACACGCTCGTCGCGGACATCCCGTGCCCCGAGACCTGCATCCTGTGGTATAGCTTCCGCGTGACCTGCACTGACGGCTCTCAGCTCAACGTGGGCGCGCGCGAGGGCTCGACCGGCGGCGAGGCCGTGACGTACATGGGCCGAACGGACGTCCCCTCCTTCCAGATCACCGTCTACAAGCATCGCAAGACGCGCCCCGCATGGTATGAGCGCGGCATCGTCTACCAGATCTTCCCCGATCGTTACGCGCGCGACAAGCGCTGGCTCGAGCGCGCCCAGGCTGTCGTTGACAAGCCCCCGCAAGGGCCCTGGCAAGCATCTGGTGATGGACTGGGACAAGCCGCCGGTATACGAGCGCAACGAGGACAAATCCATCAAGAGCTGGGACTTCTATGGCGGTTCGCTCGAGGGGATCCGCCAGGACCTCCCCCTGCCTGCACGCCATGGGCGTCACGGCGATCTACCTCAACCCCATCTTCGAGGCGCAGAGCAACCACCGCTACGACACGGGCGACTACCTGCGCATCGACCCCATGCTCGGCACCGAGGAGGACTTCCGCCGCCTCGCCGCGAGCGCACGCGAACTCGGCATCTCGCTCATACTCGACGGCGTGTTCAACCATACGGGCGACGACTCGCTCTACTTCAACCGGTTTGGCAACTACCCCGGCACGGGTGCCTGGCAAAGCGAGGACTCGCCCTGGCGCGACGCGTATTGCTGGAACGAGGACGGCACGTACAGCTCCTGGTGGGGCATCGAGAACATGCCCGACCTCAACGAGAAGTCCGATCGTGTGCGCGAACTGCTGCTCGGTGAAAACGGCGTGGTTCGCACCTGGCTGCGCGCCGGCGCACGCGGCTGGCGCCTCGACGTGGCCGATGAGCTCTCTGACGAGCTTATCGAGGACATCAAAACAGCGGTGCTTGAGGAGCGTCCCGACGGCCTGTTGCTCGGCGAAGTCTGGGAGGACGCATCCAACAAACTCGCCTACGGCAAGCTGCGCAAGTACCTGCTGGGTGATGAGCTCGACTCTGCCATGAACTACCCGCTGCGCGATGCCATCCTAGGGTTTTCTCGTTTACGGCGAGAACGCCTACCAGTGCGCCGAGCGCATCGAAACGCTGCGTGAAAACTACCCGCCCGAGGCGCTGGCCTGCTGCCTCAACCTGCTCGGCAGCCACGACAAGCCGCGCATCGCCTCCGTGCTCGGCGGCGGCCCCGACGAATCCCAACTGCCCGAGGAGGAGCGCGGTCGCTTCCGCCTCGACGAGAATTCTATGGGCCTGGCCAAGGGGCGTTTCTGGCTCGCCACGCTCATGCAGATGACGCTTCCCGGCGTCCCCTCCATCTATTACGGCGACGAATACGCCCTCGAGGGCCTCTCCGACCCCGGAAACCGCCGCACGCTGCCCACACCCGACGCCGTACATGACCGCGACATGCTCAACATGGTTCGCAACACCATCATGTTGCGCCGCGCCCTGCCCTTCCTCATCGACGGCACGCTCGACGCGTTCGCATACAACGACGATGTGCTGTGCTACCGCCGGCGCGGATCGGATGGCCAGGTCGCAAGCGTCCTCATCAATCACAGCCTGTCCGATGCGCGCTCCGTGCGGGTTCCCCATCGAGGGGATTTTGCCCTCGATCTCATCTCGGGCAGCGACCTCAAGCGAGGGCCGATGGCTGCGCGGAGGTGCGTCTATGGCCACTCGGATCGGCGGTGGTGTATTCCAGTAAGGAGCAGCGCCTGCAAAGCCGCTCGAGCGCGGCGCCGGCGTCATCGCGCATATCACCTCACTTCCCAACGCAGGTCGTGCGGGCACCCTCGGTGCGCCCGCTCGCTGCTTTATCGATCACCTCGCTGCCACCGGCCTGCGCTACTGGCAGGTCTTGCCGGTCAATCCCACCGACTCCTTCGGCTCCCCTACGCCGGACCGTCCGCCTTCGCGGGCAACCCCAATCTGCTGGAGGAGACGACCTCCGAACTCAAACGCGCCTTCGAGCGCTTCAAGGCGGAAGGGGGGTTTTACCAGCCGAGAGTTCTTCGAGTTCGCCCGTGAGAATGAGAGTTGGCTCGACCCATACTGTGCGTTCATGGCCGTCAAGGACGCCATGAACGGCACCAGCCGTCATAGCTGGCCCGACGAGCTGCGTCGCTACCATGTCGACATCTTCGCCGATGCACGCTTCGCCGATCGTGCACGCTACCATGCCTTTGTCCAGTTCCGCTTTGAGCGCGAATGGACCGAGATGCTCGCATACGCGCACGAGAAGGGCATTGAGATCGTCGGCGACATCCCGATGTACGTCTCGGACGATTCAGCCGACGCGTGGAGCGAACCCGAGATGTTCTCACTCGGCAAGGACGGCATGCCCCTACGAGATCGCGGAGTCCCGCCGGATCGCTTCTCGGCCACAGGACAGGTTTGGGGCAATCCCACCTACAACTGGGATCATATGCGCAAAGACGGATACATATGGTGGCTTGCCCGCCTGCGCCGCTCGTTCAAGCTGTACGACCGCGTGCGCCTCGATCACTTCCTGGGCTTCCATAACTATTTTGCGATTCCCGCAGGAGGTACCGGAGCCGATGGCACCTGGATGCCGGGACCGGGCATCGAGCTGTTCCAGCGTGCATTCGAGGAATTCGGACCGCTGCCGCTTATCGCCGAGGACCTGGGCATTCTCACTCCCGGCGTGCGCGCCCTGCTTGCAAGCTGCGGTTTTTCTGGAATGGACGTTCTGGAGTTCGCGGACTACGACATCCGCGAGCAAATCTGGCCGCACAATGAGAAGGTCCTCTACACCTCGACGCACGACACCTCGACGCTCGTCGGGTTCTGCCAGCGGTCGTTCTGCTCGGACAGCGACGAGCACCAGGCAAAGTACCTTGCGACCGAGATCATCCGCCAGGCGCTCGACAGCCCGGCGACGCTCGTCATGATGCAGCTGCAAGACCTGCTCTGTCTTGACGACGATGCCCGCATGAACGTGCCCGGCGTGGCCGAGGGCAACTGGGCTGGCAGGCCAATGAGGACTTGATCTGCGATTACGAGCGCAAGATCGCAGGGGTTACCGCTGCACGGCTTGCGGCGAGGTTTTCGAGGTCGAACACGGCATGACGGAGCGCCCGGAGGTCACCTGCCCCTCCTGCGGCGGCGCAGCCGATAAGGTGTTCAGCGCGAGCGGCATCAAGTTCGAGGGGTCGGGCTTCTACAACACCGACCAGCGCGACAACGGCTCCTGCACCAACGCGACCTCTGGCACCTGCGACTGCTGCCAAAGGCTAAACCGTCTCAAATAAGGGACAGGTACAAATTGCAACAAACAGCCGGGGGCGATGCCTCCGGCTGATTTGCAGGCATCGAGTTTGAAACCTCAGCCCAAAGGTCTCAATTTGTACCTGTCCCCATTTGAGACGTGGCGACTTAGACGCGGATGAAGCGGGCGCAGAAGTGGCCGTCGAAGCCGCCCTGGTGCGGGTAGCTCTGGAAGGCCCCGGCTGGGGTCTCATGCGCGGCGATTTCCTCGGCGGCATCCGCGTATGCGGGGCCGGCGTCGGCGAGGGCCACGGACAGCGGCCGTAAGGCAAAGCCCGCGCCTTCGGGCGATGACAGAAAGGCGGAGACAACGCCCCTCGTTCTCGGCATGCAGCACCGAACATGTCGCGTAGATGAGCTGCCCGCCCGCGCCGACGCGGCACGCCGCCTCACAGCAACTCAAGCTGCAGCTCGGGCAGGTAGCGATCGCACTCTTGGGGCGCAAGGCGCCAGGGAATCTCCCATGACGGCGCATGGTGCCCGTGCCCGAGCACGGCGCATCCACGAACACGGTGTCGAACAGCGCGGTTCGACCCAGTTGCTCGTCATACGCGGCAAGACACGCGTCCAAGTCGGTGGCGTCGCCCGCGGCCGTAAAGATCTCCCCCAGCCCCGAGCACTCGATGCGCTGCGCATTCGCCTGGCATTTACCCTCGTACAAGTCAAGCGCAACATGCTCGTGATCAAGATTGCGGCGCTCGGCATGGGCGAGCATCATGAACGTCTTTGTTCCGCGACCGGCGCCAATCTCCGCAGGACCCCTCACGCGTCACCGCGGCGGCGATGAGCTGCGCGTGGTAATCGGAGGCGACCGCATCCGCATGCGCGAAGGCACCCGAGTGCACGAGCTCGCCCACGCGTTCGACCGCATACGCGCCGGGAAGCTCCAGCGATCGAGCGCCATCGGCGGCAAGGGCATCTTCAACGGCTTCGGATCGCAACGGATTGACCTGCACCGCGATGGGAGCAGGCTCGAGCTGACACGCGAACATGGCTTGCGCGCGATCTTCCCCCAGCGAGTCGACAATCCTGCGCACGAGCCATGTGGGCAGGCCGGCGCGACGGGCACACGACACCATCGCGCGATGCTGCTCGAAACATCCTCGGCAGCAAGGAAGGCATCCCGCCCCTTCCGCTACGCGCCGCAACACCGCATTGGCGAGGCCGGCGGCCCCATGAGCGCACATGCGCGCAAGCTCCACGCCCCCTGGCTCACCGCGACCTGCGGCGAAGTTCCCAGGTAGAGCAGCTCATACGCACCGATGCGAAGCGCGTCGCGCACGTCGGCCCTAAGCGAGCGCGGGTCGTCGAGCACGCTGTTGAGAGCGTCGTCCAAGCAACCGCTGCAACCCGTGACACCCAGTGCGAGGCGGCGCGCAAAGGCGGCATCGCGCATGTCGAGTGAAGCAGATGCGCAGGCGTCGGCGGCGAGTTCGCGGACATAGCGCCCCGACTCGCGGGCGGCGATCAAAAATGCGCAGGGCAACAAGGCGCCCCGGAGACAGTTTGGCCGTCTTACTCAAAGGCGACCCCAAGTGCCCTGGCCCTCGCGCTGGCCGGCAGCCCAGGACTTGGCGTCCATCTCGCGCTTGCCGTCAGGCTTGATGGAGATGAGCTCGAACGAGCCGTCGGAGCAGCCCAAATAGACGCGCCCGCCCTTCACGGCAAATGTGCCGGCTGCCGCACTGGGCAAGGCGGCATCGACGGCTGCGGCGCGCATCACGCGCGCGGGCTTGCCGGCGATCACGCAGCGCGCAGGCGCGGCGTTCGAAGAGGCCATGACGCGGCGGGTGTTCTCCAGGGCCCCGGCGGCCGGATCGAGGCGCAGCTCCGCCTTGGCGATCTTGGCCGCGTGCGTCACGAGGGACTCGTCCTGCTCGGTCCACACGGCCGAACCGTCTGCGATGGCAGGCAGCGTGCTCACCAGCAAATCGCCGCCGAGCTCGGCCAGCTCAGCCGTCAGCTCATCGGAGGTCTTATCAGCGACCGTGCAGCTCGCCTGGGCGCAATATGCACCCGTGTCCACGCCGTGGCCGATCCGCATGATGGACACACCGGTCTCGGCATCGCCCTCAAGATGGAGCGCTGTATGGGGGCCGCGCCGCTCAGCGGGCAGCAGCGAGGCATGGACGTTCACACAGCCCAGAGGAGCCATGGTGAGCACCTCATCGGGCAGGATGCAGCCGTAGGCAGCAACGCAGAAGATCTCGGCCTCGGCGGCGCGCAAGGCGGCGAGCACCTCGGGCGTCATGCGATTGGCCTCCATGACGGGCAGGCCGAGCTCGAGTGCGGCCTCCTTCACCGGCGAGGGCTCGAGAGCTTCTTGCCGCGCGAGCGACGGCGTCGGGACGCGTGAGCACGAGCGCCACATCATGAGTCGCCGCCAACTTCCTCAGCGACGGCACCGCGAACGAGGGCGTACCCATAAAGACAACGCGCATAGTGGTCCTCCTCAAGTCCATCTACCACAGTGATGTCTTTCTCAGATGCCCCAGATTCATCTGAACGCGGAGGCGCGGCGCGCGGGCGCACATGAGCCTCTGGGTTCGGCGAAGCGCAGGGCCCCTGAGAAAGACGCGTTACTCCGTTTCCCCGGGCTTGGCACCACGGGCCAACGCCTCTTGATACTGCTTCATAGCATGCATGCGCTGCTTGGGGAGCAAACGCTCGAACATCGTCTTGCCGTGCAGATGATCGATCTCGTGCTGAAGGCACACACAGAACAGGTCGCCGGCGGCCTCGTAGCGAATGCACTCGCCCTCGGGTTGTAGGCCTCGACCACCACGTGATCGGGGGCGGCTGATCTCGCAATTAATGCCCGGGATGGACAGGCAGCCCTCGTTGTAAGGCACAAGGTTGTCGGACTGCTCCACGATCACCGGATTGATGAGGACGTAAGGGTCGTAATCCTTCTCGGAGGTATACTCGGTGTCCACGATGGCGAGCTGGATGGTCTCGCCCACCTGCGGGGCGGCCAGGCCGCAGCCGCCGTTCTCAGAACATCTGGACCTTCATGCGTTCCACGAGGCGCGCAGGTCGGAGTTGATCTCCTCGACCTCGGCGCACTCCTGGCGCAGACGCGGATCCGGCGACAGCACGATACCGTTGATCTCCATGGTCTTCCTTTCGTACGCGGGCGCAAACCCGCACGTATTCACCGTGTTCTATAGTACCCGCATTGCCTTGCGAGGTGATGGGCGATATGTGCGCGCGAAGCATCTCCACCGGCCCCGATGTCTCAATTTGCACCTGTCCCCAATTGTGACCCGCTACATAAGGTCGTAGGCGTCGACGTCGACGGCGATGCTCACACCGGGACGCGTGCCGGCGCGCGAGACCGCCGCGGAGAGGGGCTCCGGACAGGTCGCAGCCGAGCGGCGCCTTGACGATGATGTGGAAACGATACCGGTCCTTGGCCCGCTCGATCACACACGGTGTGGGTCCCAAGATCTGCGGACGACCCAATAGCTCGCGAGACGAAAACTCTCCGTCGGCGCTGCCGATCTCGACCGCCGGGTGCAGCATGGGCGCCTCGTCCAATCTGAACTCGGCACGCAGTTCCTCCGCGATGCGCGTGACCAGGCCGCGCGCGCGCGTTCGTCCCTTCCCCCACCAGCACGTTGGCGAGCCGCACATACGGCGGGTACAGGGCCTCACGGCGCATGTCCAGATCATGCTCGGTGAACACAGAGCGGTCATGCGTCCTGACCGCGCGGATGACAGGTTCGTCGGGCAGGTAGGTCTGGATGATGACGCGGCCCGGGTCCTCACCGCGACCGGCGCGACCGGCGACCTGTTCGAGCAGGTCGAACGCGCGCTCGCCTCCGCTCGGAAATCGGGCATCTTGAGGGCGTAGTCGGCGTTGATCACGCCCACGAGCGTCACCTCGGGGAAGTCCAGGCCCTTGGCGATCATCTGCGTGCCGAGCAGCACCGCGCACTCGGCGGCGTCGAACTGCTCGAGCAGCTTTTGGTGCGCACCCTTGGTACGCGTCGAGTCGGCGTCCATGCGGATCACCGCAACGTCCTCGGGCAGCAGCGCACGCAGGGCATCCTCGACCTGCTGAGTGCCCAGACCCATTTTGCCAGGTAACGGCTCCCACATTTGGGACAGGCGCTGCCGTACTCGGGGTACGGCCGCACGCGATAGGACGACCCGCAGGTATGGCACTCGAGCGTATGCGTGCGCTCGTGGTAGGTGAGCGCCGTCGAGCAGTGCCGGCACGTGGGAACGCATCCGCACTCGCGGCACATGAGAAACGGCGCAAACCCGCGGCGGTTGTGCAGCAGCACGGCCTTCTGGCGCTTCTCCACCACCTCATCGAGCGCATCGAGCAAGAGCTTGGAGAAGATCGAGCGGCTACCGGAGACGAACTCGCGGCGCAGGTCGGCCACGATGACCTCGGGCAGGCAGGCCGTGCCGGGGCGCTCGGGCATCTCGACGCGGGTCCAGCGGGCGCCGTCGTGCGAGCCGGTCTCGCAACGGGCGAGCGCCTCGGCCGAGGGCGTGGCGGACCCCAACACCAGGGCACAACCGTTGAGCTGTGCAAGCTTAGCGGCGACCTCACGCGCATGATAACGCGGGCTGCTCCCCTGTTTGTAGCTCTGCTCGTGCTCCTCATCGATGACGATGAGACCCAGGTCGGCAAGTGGGCAGAAGAGCGCCGAGCGCGCGCCCACCACCACGCGGGCGGCGCCTGAGCGCACCATGTCCCACTGGTCGAGACGCTCACCAGCGGAAAGGCGCGAGTGGAACACCGCCACCGCGTCGCCGAAACGCGAGCGGAAGCGCCCCACGGTCTGGGCCGTGAGCGAGATCTCGGGAACGAGCACGCAGGCGGAGCGGCCCTGGGCAAGGACGCGCTCGATGGCGGTGAGGTACACCTCGGTCTTGCCCGAGCCGGTCACGCCATCCACCAGCACCACGTCGCCGGACGCGGCCTTGGTCGCACGCGCGATTGCGTCGAGGGCGTTTTGCTGCCCTGCCGTGAGCTCTTTGGGCGCGGATGCGTTCGCAGAGGAAAGCGTGGTCGAGCCCTCGCATCCGCGCCAGCTGCGGCGTTCCTCAACCGCCACCACGCCGCGCTTCTCGAGCGAGCGGATCGTGGCAGACAGGTCTCCGTTCATGAGGTTGAGCTCGCGCGTGGTGACCGGGCCGCAGGAAAGCGCCTCGATGAGCTGGCGCTGGCGCACCGCGCGCTCAGCGGGTTCGAACGACCGGCCCTCCTCGGTGAGGCTCACCCACCGTGCGGTAACGGGCGTGACGGCAGGCGGCTCATATGCATATGAGCCGTCGTCGCGACGCACGACCTTGCCCGCCCCTCCCGGGGGCAACAGCGACGCAGACACTCCGAGAGCGGGGCCACGTATTCACGGCTCATCAAAACGCCAGCTCGGCGGAGGCGGCGGAAAACGCCGGCGCCGCAACGACATCGCGGACGGGCTTGATGCGGGCGGGATCGAGGGCCTCGGCACCCGGAAGCTCCTGCAGCGTCTCCGCACGCGCGACCACATACCCCGCCTCGACGCGCCGTCCAAACGGCACGAGCACCGTGGCTCCCACCTGGCAGGCATCGCCAAGCGAGGCGGGTACCCCATACGCAAAGGGCTCCGACAGCGCGCGCGCCGGGATGTCGATCACCACCGAGACGTACGACGAAGAAGGCTCCGGCGTAACGGGCTCCGGCACAGCGGCCCCCGAAACAGCCTGTGCCACTTCTCCCCCGGGTCCTCCCCAAGGTCAAGCAAACTGAGTTGTCGCGATTCAAAGTGTTTCATGCCTCAAGTGTAGCCGAGCGGGCGGACATACACCGAGAAGGCATGCGGAACCATGCAGCGCACGAAAAAGCCCCCGCCCGCAACTCAAAAAAGCTGCAGGCGGGGGCGATTGCAAACAGAATCGCAGGTGGGGTACCCGCTACTCGGCCAGCCCGCAGGCGGCGCGGAGCTCTGCCACGCGGTCGCAGCGCTCCCACGTGAAGTCGACGTCTTCGCGCCCGAAGTGACCGTAGGCGGCCGTCTTCTCGAAAATCGGACGACGCAGGTCGAGTCGCGGATGATGGCGCCGGGGCGCAGGTCGAACACGCGCTTGACGGCCTCGGTGATCGCAGCTTCGTCGACCACGCCCGTGCCGAAGGTGTCCACCATGATGGACAGCGGGTGGCTCACGCCGATGGCATAGGCAAGCTCGATCTCGCAGCGGTCGGCCAGGCCGGCCGCGACGACGTTCTTGGCGACCCAGCGCGCGGCATACGCGGCGGATCGGTCGACCTTGGTGCAGTCCTTGCCGGAGAAGGCGCCGCCGCCATGGCGACCCATGCCGCCGTAGGTGTCGACGACGATCTTGCGGCCGGTGAGACCGGTGTCGCCATCGGGCCGCCGACGACAAAGCGGCCGGTGGGGTTCACGTAGAGGTCCGCGCCCTCCCACGGGATACCCGCGGCTTCCATGACGGGCGCGATCACGTGCTCGCGCATGTCGGCCTCGATGATGGTCATGTCCTCAATCTCGGGGGCGTGCTGCGTGGAGATGACGATGGTCTCTACGGCGACGGGCTTTCCGTCCTCATAGCGCACGGTGACCTGCGTCTTGCCGTCGGGACGAAGATAGGGCAGCGTGCCGTCATGGCGAACCGCTGCCAGGCGCTCGGCCAGGCGGCTGGACAGGTAATGCGGCATGGGCATGAGCGTGGGCGTCTCGTTGGACGCGTAGCCGAACATCATGCCCTGATCGCCCCGCGCCGATGAGGTCGAGCGGGTCGGTGGTGCGGCCGGCCTGGGCGTCGAAGGACTCATCCACGCCCTGCGCGATGTCGGGACTCTGCTCATGGATAAGGTTGAGCACGCCGCAGGTGTCGCAGTCAAAGCCGAACTTGGCGCGGTCGTACCCGATGCGGCGGATGACCTCGCGTGCGATGTTCTGAACGTCGATGTAGGCCTCGGTGCGAATCTCGCCGGCGACGATGACGGTACCGGTGGTGACGAAAGTCTCGCAGGCGCAGCGGACGTTCTCGAGTTTGGCGGGCTGGCCGTTGGGCGCCACGTAGCCCCTTGGCCTCGAGCTCGGCCTCCTTGGCCAGGATGGCGTCGAGCACGGCGTCGGAGATCTGGTCCGCGATCTTGTCGGGATGGCCCTCGGTCACCGACTCGGAGGTGAACACGAACGAGCCCGACCCGGGACGCCGCATGGTTTTTCGCATCTTGGGTGGAACGAATCTGATCTAGCATATAAGCCCCTTTCCGTGTTGCACCCGGCGACCGTTACCATTCCGCCGGGTGTGCTGGGTAATTGTAGCGCCCGGCGCGGTGCCGGGCGGGCGTGCGCGCAGGCTCTGCCAAAGCTGCACATGCACCGATGGGACGCGCGCGGCAAAACGGGTACAAGCGTCACAGGACGACAGGGAGGACGGCAGGACATGGACACGACGCACCGCGACCTCGAGCGGGACATCGAGCGCATCGACGCGATGCTGCATGCGGACGAGGCACCGCGCGGGCGGCGGGCCGCGAAGGGCGGCGGCTCCGAGGACGAAAGCGGGCGCAAGGGCGGACGCAGAAGCGAACGCGAGGCCGCTGCGGCGCGCATCGAGGTCATCGACTTGGGCGAGGTCGACGGCCTCGGCATCGAGGACAAGGACGTCCTGCGCACCCTGCGCGAGCTCGCCACGAGCCACTCGACGTTCGCCGAGGCGTACGCGGGGTGCTTCGCCGGCTCCGTCTACCTGCCCGAGGCCCCGGGCGCCACGCGCAAGCGCGTGCGCTTCGGCTTTTGCCTCGACGCCGCCCGCCTCGCGCTGCTCGACATCGACGGCGCGCACTCCGGCACGGCCGAGGGCGCCCTCACCGACGACCTCTCGTCGTACCCGTCGGCCCCGCGCGCCCTCTACGAGCTGCTGCGCCATCTCATCCGCGAGGACTTCCTGCGCCTCGTCGACGTCGAGGGCGAGCTGTCCGACATCGAGGAGCGCATCATCGCCGCGCCGAGCCGCCTGCGCGGCGAGGACGGCCGCATCCTGCGCCGCCGCAGGGAGCTCATGCGCCTGAACGGCGCCTACCAGCAGCTCGACGAGCTTGCCAGCACCATCGCGCAGGACGACGACGGGCTGCTCCCCCGCACCGATCGGCGGCTGTTCAACACGCTGTCCCAGCGGGCGCAGCGCCTGTCCGCGAAAGCCCAGTACCTGCGCGAATACGGCGTGCAGCTCATCGAGCTCAAGGACGCGCGGGCCGACGCCCGCCGCGACGCCACGAATCTCTACCTCACCGTCGTGGCGTCCATCTTCGTGCCCATCACCACCATCACGGGGTGGTACGGCATGAACTTCTCGAACATGCCCGAGCTGAGCTGGGAGTACGGGTACGCCACGGTCATCGCGCTGAGCCTCGTCATCATCGCGGCCGAGCTGGCGTTCTTCAAGTGGAAGAAATGGCTGTGAGATAGGCGCGCCCGGGTGGGGCGAGACGAGGACGCATGCGGTGTGCGCCCGGACGGCGCGCGACACCGGACGCCGGTCCTTCCCGTCCAGCGCGCGAGCCCTCATAAATGCGCGGCGCCCGCACGCGCAGCCTCTAGCGGCGCGCGAGGAAGTTCTGGTAGGTGAATCAGCCCCGTTTCCGTTGACACGTCGAGTTCCGTTTCGGCATGATGTGCCAAACGGGAAACGGGGGCAGAGGTATGTGGGCGACGCCCATCCCCGCGAGGTACACCGCCGAGTTCAAGCAGCGGGCGGTGGAGCTCTACCGCGAGCGCCGGAGCTCGCCCGCGAGCCGGGCTGCGACGCGGGCGGCATATCGGACCGGGTCAGAGGGCGGACGCCGCGGACGCCGCACCCCGACCGGAACCCCTTCCAGATGGCCGGGGGGAGAGTTTCAGCCGCGCAGGCCGAGGCGCGAGAACGACCGCCTGAGGACCGAGAACGGCAGATGCTTTTTAAAAAGCCGGCGCCTTCTTCGCCGGCCGTCGGCTGTAGGGTCGGCCGCGAGGAGGAAATCACCTGAGCACCGAGTTCGCGTCCATATCGGCCAACGGGGGCTCCTGGAGGGTCTCGGACTCATTCGTCGCCCCCGCGACGCCCGCTCGCGGCGGCGGCGCGAAGTCGAACTTGTGTGTCCATCCTAGCAGGTGCGCCCGCAGCGGGCATGCGGCGGCGGGATGCATGTATAATGCAGGTCGTTCAACTGGTATCCGTATTGCAGAGGAGCCGTACATGACCTCTCCCGTCCGCGTCCGCTTCGCGCCGTCGCCCACCGGCAAGCTGCACATCGGCGGCGCCCGCACCGCCATCTACAACTGGGCGTTCGCCCGTGCCAACGGCGGCACCTTCATCCTGCGCATCGACGATACCGACCCCACGCGCTCCACCGACGAGAACACCCAGATCATCCTGCGCGCCATGCGCTGGCTGGGGCTCGACTGGGACGAGGGCCCCGAGGTCGGCGGCGACTTCGGTCCCTACGCGCAGACCGAGCGCCTGGACCTCTACAAGCAGACCGCCGAGCTCCTGCTCGCCGAAGGCCAAAGGCGTACCCCTGCTTCTGCACGCCCGAGCAGCTTACGGCCGACCGCGAGGCGGCCCAGGCCCGCAAGGACCCCTTCCAGGGCTACCAGCGCGCCGCTGCCGCGACCTCGCCGGAGGAGGCCCAGGCGCGCATCGACGCCGGCGAGCCCTACGTCCTGCGTATCAAGGTGCCTGAGGATCGCGGCAACGTCGTGGTCAACGACGCCGTCCACGGCGAGGTCGTCTTCGACGCCAAGGAGCTCGATGACTTCGTGATCTTCCGCTCCGACGGCACGCCCACGTACAACTTCGCGACCGTCGTGGATGATGCGCTCATGGGCATCACCCACGTCATCCGCGGCGACGACCACCTTTCCAACACCCCGCGCCAGGTCATGGTCTACGAGGCCATGGGCGCCCCCAGTACCCGTGTTCGCCCACATCTCCATGATCTTGGGTGCCGACGGCAAAAAGCTCTCCAAGCGCCACGGCGCCACCTCGGTGGAGGAGTACCGCGACGCCGGCTACCTGTCCGACGCCTTCGTGAACTACCTGGCGCTGCTCGGCTGGTCGCTCGACGGCGAGACCACGGTCATCCCCGCGACGTGCTGGCGAGTCAGTTCAGCCTCGAGCGCATATCAAAGAACCCCGCAACCTTCGATCCCAAAAAGCTCGATTGGATGAATGCGGAATACATCAACGCGATGTCCAATGCCGACTTCGCCGACCAGATCATGCTTCCCTGAGCTGCTGCGCGCCAGGCTTGATCGATGAGGGCTTCGAGGCCGACGAGGCGTGGGTCGACGCCCTTGCCGCCATCGTCCGCCCGCGCACCAAGATGCCGGCCGACGCCGCCGTGGTCGCCACCCCGTCTTCAAGACCGCCGCGACGCTCGAATACGACGAGAAGTCCGTGGCCAAAGGGCCTCGCCAAGGAGGGCATGGGCGCCGTGCTCGACGCCGCCAAGACCGCGCTCGAGGCCGTCGAGGACTGGACGCCCGGCAACATCGACGCCTCCCTGGAGCCGCTTCCCGAGGTGCTCGACGTCAAGAAGCGCCTGGTCTTTGGCGCCGTGCGCGTGGCGGTGTGCGGCAACATGGTGAGCCCGCCGCTCGGCGAGACGATGGCGCTCATCGGTCGCGACGACTGCCTCGCCCGCATCGACCGCGCCCGCCCGATGGCGGGGTAATCCGACCGACCGGCCCCTGGGACGGCTTATCCCCTGCGCTCAGCTTCGCTCATGCTCAGAAATCGCACAGGGATAGGGCCTACGTGTATGTACGCGCGCCATCGGACGGACGAGATCCATGCGGTTCAGACCGCCCCGACCATTCGCTTACGCAAGATGTTAGATGCACGGATACCTCACTTTATCCGTTACCGTACCAGCTTTTTTTCGTTTACGAGAACATCTTGGCCTCGTGTTTGGTAGGCCGCCGGGACGGGTGAGACTCCGGCGCGATTTCTGAGCCAAAGCGAAGCTGAGCGCCGGAGTCTCACCCATCCCCAGGCGGCCGGACAACCAGGAGGAGCCATGGGTTCGAAGCCCCAATCGTTTGCCACGACCTCGGCGTTTGAGATACTGGGGCCCGTCATGGTCGGGCCCTCTTCGTCGTCATACGGCGGGGCGCTCCGCTACGCGCGCGTGGCGGCGACCCTTATCGAGGGGCCCCATCAAGGCGGTGCGCTTCACGCTCTGGAACAGCTTTTGCCCACACCTACCGCGGACACGGAACGGACCGGGCGCTCGTGGCCGGAACGCTCGGGCTCGACACCGACGACGAGCGCATCCCCGACGCCTTCGCGCTCGCGGACGCCGCAGGGGCTCGCCTATGGGTTCGACATCGCCGGAGACGACCCCTCGATCCACCCCAACACGGTCGATATCCACCTGGTGAGCGACACGGGGCTCAGGCGGACGTGCGCGGCGAGAGCCTCGGAGGCGGCCGCATGCGCATCAGCGCCATCAACGGCGTGCACGTCGAGATCTCGGGCCTGTACACCACCCTGTTCGTCGCGCACCAAGACGCGCCCGGCGCGCTCGCCGCCCTCACACGGGGCCCTCGCCCACGCGAGCATGAACATCGCCTTTTGCCGTACCTACCGCACCGAGGCGGGGGGCCGCGCCTACTCCGTCTTCGAGACCGACGGCGCCCCCGCGACAGGCGTCCTCGACGCGGTGCGCGCCCTGGACCTGGTCGACTACGCGACCCTCATCGAGATGCCGGGGGCCGCGACCTCCCTTGGCGCCAGGGCGCCTCCGTGCCCGACCTGTTCGACGACGCCGAGCAGCTCCTAGCCGCCTGCCATGAAAAAGGGCTCACGATCGGCGAGGTCATGCGCGCGCGAAGAAACTCATGTCCGGCGAGCGGCGCGCACGGAACAACATGGCGCGCGTGCTCGGGTGATGCGCGACGAGACCACGGCGCCCATCGCGCGCCCGCGACGCTCGCTCGGCGGGTTTATCGGCGGCGAGGCGAGGCTCGTCGCGCAGGGCGGTGCACGACTCGACGAAACGCTGCTCGGCACCACGCAGGCATCGGCTGTTGCCCGCGCCATGGCGGTGCTCGAACGCTCCGCCTCCATGGGAGTCATCGTCGCCGCGCCCACGGCGGGCTCCGCCGGCGTGGTGCCCGGATGCGTGCTCGCCTGCGCGGAGGCCCTCGACGCGACCGACGACGAGATCTCAGACGCGCTGTACGCCGCCGCGGCGGTGGGGCTCATCCTGTCGACCTCCGCCTGCGTCGCCGGCGCCGAGGGCAGGTGCCAGGCCGAGGTCGGCTCCGCCGCCGCGATGGCGTCCGCGGCCCTCGTCCAGCTGCACGGGGGCACGCCCGATCAGGCGCTCGACGCCGCATCGATCACCATCGCCAACCTGCTGGGCCTCGTGTGCGACCCGGTCGGCGGTCTGGTGGAGGTGCCCTGTCAAGACCGCAACGCCGTCGGCGTGGCCGCGGCGTTCACCGGAGCGCAGCTCGCACTCTCGGTGTCCGCTCTCTCGTGCCGTTCGACGAGATGGCGACGACGATGCTCGCCGTGGGGCACGCGCTTCCCGCGACCCTGCGCGAGACCGCGCAGGGAGGCATCGCCGTCGCGCCGAGCGCCCAAAGCGCCTGCGCCCGTTGCGGGATGTGCTCGTAAGGGGGCTATCGTCGAGCGGAACCGAGATGCCTCCCCGGTCAAACGGAAGGCTCGCGTGAAATGCCGGCCAACCGACGTGCCGTTGCACCTACGGGTGGGCGCCGCAGAGAGATCTGACGGCGCCCACCCGTATACGTATCCGATACATATCCGCGGTCGCCCGCCGCCACTCCCCTACGCGTGCACGATCACGCAGTCGCCCACCTGGATCAGGGTTGTAGAGCTCCGCCGCCTTGTCCAGGGCAGGTTGACGCAGCCGTGGCTTCCCGCCCAGGTATACGCCTGAGGATTGGAGAAGTAGGCCGCGGGCTGCCACGTCGCGTCGTGCAGGCCGATCGCGTTGCCCACAAAGGGCATCCAGTACGCCACGGGCGACTTGTAGTCGGGCTCGCCGTCCTTGTCCTCGTCAAAGCCGATGAGCGTCTCGTTTTGCCGCTTGGCGTTGAGGAGGTACACGCCCGTCGGCGTGGCGTCGCCCTCGTTGGGGTTGCCCGTCACGCAACCGCTCTCCCACATGAGCGTACCGGCGGCATCGTAGTAGCGCACATGCTGCTCGGTCAGGTCGATGTCGCAGTACGCCCCCAGTCGCGCTCGCCCTTGGCCGTCCACGTTGCGGCGTTTTGCAAGGTGGGAACGTCGACCTCCCCGACCTGCTTGTTGGCCACGGCATCCTGCAGCAGCTTGACGAGCTCCGCCTCGTTGCTGTTCCAGCCGTACGTGCCGCCGCTCACCGTGACGGACTTGCCGTCGGGTCGCGTGTAGGTGCGCTCGCAGCCGATGGTGTCGAGCTTGCTCACGGCGAGCTCGTGCACCCACGCGGTGAGGGGCTCGGTCGAGAGCGTGGGCGTGAGGTTCTCGTCGAAGGTCATCCACTGCACAAAGGTCGAGCCGTCGAGCGTCGCCACCACGTTGCCGCCCATCTTGAGGTCCACATCGGTGCCGATGAGCTCGTTGGCCGCATCGATGGCGGCCTGGACCTGCTCCTCGGATGCGCCGTTGGCGAGCGGCACGAAACTCTGCTCATCAAGTGTTACCGTGTCGTCGAGCGTCGAGATCGCCATCAGGGCGGCGCGCTCGATGGAGGCGGCGTCCAGCTTTTGGTTGGAGCGCGCCTTGGACAACGTGAACATGCCCGCCTCGGCATCGTAGGCGCCGGCGGCGTCGAACGTCCCCGTGCGCGTGGCGTTGTAGGCGTCGAGCGCGGCGCCCAGCTCCTCGAGGAAGGCATCGCGGTCAAAGGAGTCGGGCAGCGCGATGTCGTCGAGCTCGACGTCCTCCTCGCCGCCCTCAGTCGACTTCACGGCCCCCTCGGCGGGCTCGCTCTGCAGGGCTTGGACAAGGCGCGCGGGCCAGATGAAGGGCTCGTTGCCGTCGATGACGGCCGCGACCGCGGCGCCCGCGTCGATGACCTCGCTGGCGGACTCGGGGTCGAACTGCCACGTGAAGCCATCGCCCTCGATGGTGAGGCGATACCCTTCGGCCGAGGTCTTCACGCGCGAGACGGCCGTATCGCGCATCATCAGGGACACGTCGACGTCGGCGATGACGGTGTTGGGGTAGCAGGCGTTGCTGAACAGCACGACGCCCGCCCGTACGCCACGGCGACCACGAGGAGGAGCACGCCGAGCGCGATGAGGGGCCCGCGGCCGCGCCGCCTTTCAGGTTTCGACGCGGCCGCGCGATGCGACGGCGCGTACGCGGCGGAGCCGACCGCCTGGCGTTCATCCCCTTGGGCGAAACGCGAGCCGCCCAAGTTGGCGCCGTGGTGCGAATTGCCGGTCAAACGACCGGTATCGTCCCCATGGGCACCCGACCCCGATCCATATGCGGGAGAAAGAGGTGGCATGACCGTCGTCCGATCTTGCACGTGCCGGTCCGTGTTGTCGCGAGGCGTTTTCATCTGCGATCCGCTCTCCGAGAATGAAACATAAAAACAGACACATTATAGCTCAGCAAGCGCACGCGTCCCCATCCGAGCGCAGCTCACACGTTGGTAATCTTATGGCGATCTCCCAGCTCATCGACCTCTTACAGAAACGTCACGCACGGCGTTTCGAACGCCCGTCTACAATACCTCTTGCGTCGAGTGCGCCGCACGTAACTCCGTGGGCGAGCGCGGAGCCCAAAAGCCGACCACACCCGTACGAACCCGCGCCCGGAGGCGATGCCATGCCCACCCGCATTCTCCTTGTAGAGGACGACCCCCTCATCGTCGACTCCCTCACCGAGCTGCTCGCCGGATCCGGCTACAGCGTGGACACGGCCGACACGCAGCAACGGGCGATCGAGCTCGCCGTCGACTCGGGCGGGGCCCATCCCTACCAGCTCATCTTGCTCGACGTCACCCTCAGGCAGGGCAACGGGTTCGCCGTGTGCGCCGCCGTGAAGGAGGCGACGCCGGACGTCCCGGTGATCTTCCTCACCGCCTCCGACGATGAGTTCAACACCGTCACCGGCCTCACCATGGGCGCCGACGACTACGTGGCCAAGCCCTTCCGCCCGCGCGAGCTGCTCGCCCGCATCGCCGCGACCATCCGGCGCTCCCAGCCGAGCAGGCGCGTGGTGTCGCTCGGCCCCATCCGCATCGACACCGACCGCGCCTATGTCGAGCGGGAGGGCGCGGAGCTCACCCTCTCCGCCCTGGAATACCGTCTGCTGCTGCTCTTTTGCCACCAACCCCGGCAAGCTCATCACGCGCGACAAGATCCGCGATGCGCTGTGGGACAGCGCCGGTACCTACATCGAGGAGAACACGCTGTCCGTGTACATCAAGCGGCTGCGCGACAAGATCGAGAGCGACCCCAGCCGCCCGGAGCTCATCCAGACCGTGCGCGGCTTGGGTTACAAGGCGAGGGATAGCGCATGGTGCTCAAGAACAGGGAGGTGCGCCGCGCGGTGGCGGCGGGCGCGATCCTGAGCGCGATCGGGGCCGCGGCCGCCTACGGCGCGACGGGAATGCTGCTCGACGGGACGGGAGGCACGTCCCTCATGCTCGCGACGACCGTCGAGGCGGCGCGAGGACACGGCCGTCGTCTCCTTGCAGACGTCCCCGCGCACCGTCGCGCTCGTCGCGGCGTGCTGCGCGCCCCTGGCGACCGGCCTATCGTCACGGGCGTCTTCACGGCCCTCACGGCGATCCGCTACCGCGCGCTCAACGACATGGCGGCGAACCTCGACCGCGTGCTCGCGGGCGAGCGCGACATATGCCTGCGCGACATGCGCGAAGGCGAGCTCGCCATCCTCGCAAGCGAGGTCGACAAGGTCATCGCGCGGCTCAACCTCACCGTCGACGAGCTCGAGCGCGAGAAGCACGCGCTCTCCGACTCGCTCGCCGACATATCGCATCAGCTCAAGACGCCCTTGACCTCGATCGCCATCTCAACCGAGCTCATACGCGACCGCCTGGCGGAGCGCGGGGACGCGCCGAGATCGTGGAGCGGCTTCGCCTGGTCCAACGCCTGCAGGGCCGCGTCGAGGACCTCGTTGCCGCCCTGCTCAAGCTCGCCCGCATCGACGCGGGGCGTGATCACTGGTCAAGGCGCCCGTCGACGCGCGCGAACTCGTCCGCAAGAGCTTCGAGCCGCTCGCCGTTGCGTTCGACATCGCCGGCGTCGATTTCGAAACCCGATCCACCCCGGCGCCGGGTACGAGGGCGACCTCGCGTGGAGCGTCGAGGCGCTCGGTAACATCCTCAAGAACTGCATGGAGCACACCCCCGCCGGCGGGACGGTGCGCGTGCGCGCGACCGAGGACACCCTCGCCTGCCGCATCCGCATCGAGGACACGGGGCCGGGCATCGACGAGGCGGACCTCCCCCATATCTTCGAGCGCTTCTACCGCGGCAAGCGCGCCGATGCGGACGCAGTCGAGCGAGGTGGCCCCGGTTGGCGTGGGCATCGGCCTCTCGCTCGCCAAGAGCCTGGTGGCCGCGCAGGGCGGCACCCTCACCGCCGAGAACGCGCGGGATGCAAGCGGCGACGTCACCGGGGCCGTCTTCACCCTCGTGTTCTTCAAGGCGATCGTATAGCGCCGACGTGCGCGCGGGAACCGCCGAGGGCAGCTGAGGGCCGGCATCCCCCGCATGACAGAACTGTCACACGCAGGTCATGGTGCGGAAAAGGACGCAGGCCCAGTATCGTAGATACCAATCTGCACGAGGGAAGGACCACCATGAACATCCTCACCGTTGAGCACCTCACGCGCGTGTACGGCACGGGCGACACGGCGGTCACCGCCCTGAACGACGCGAGCTTCTCGGTCGAGGCGGGCGAGTTCGTCGTGATCGTGGGGAGCTCGGGCTCCGGGAAGTCCACGCTCATGCATCTCATGGGCGGCGTCGACCGCCCCACGAGCGGAACCGTCAAGTTGCAGGGCCAGGACATCTTCGCCCGCAGCGACGAGCAGCTCGCCGTGTTCCGCCGCCGCGAGGTGGGCCTCATCTACCAGTTCTACAACCTCATCCCCGTCCTCGACGTGGTCGAGAACATGACCCTGCCCGTCCTCATGGACGGGCGCGCCGTCAACGAGCAGCGGCTCGTCGCTCGTGCAGGCGCTCGGCCTCAGCGGGCGCGAGCACTGCCTGCCCAACCAGCTCTCCGGTGGCCAGCAGCAGCGCGTGGCCATCGGGCGCGCCCTCATGAACGCGCCCTCGGTGGTGCTCGCCGACGAGCCGACGGGCAACCTCGACTCCAAGAACTCTGCGGAGATCATGAGCCTGCTGCGCGCGTCGAACAAGCGATTCAAGCAGACCCTCATCGTGATCACGCACGACGAGAACGTGGCCCTCATGGCCGACCGCGTGATCGCCATCGAGGACGGCCGCATCGTGCGCGACGAGCGGAGGGCCTAAGATGACCACCCGCGAACACGCCACCGCAACGCCGCGCGGCGGCGTCTTTTGGCGCTTTGCCGTGCGCTCGCTCAAGCTCAACCGATCCCGCAGCATCGTCTCCGTCATCGGCATCGCCCTGTCCTGCGCGCTCATCACCGCCATCTTCACGAGCGTCGTCACCTTGTACCAGGGCCTGCTCAAAGCCGAGATCGTCACCGAGGGCACCTGGCAGGTCGAGTTGGTGGACGCAAGCGACGCCGACCTCGCGTCCCTGCGAAGCGACCCCCCGTATCGAGCGGATCTACGAGCGCGTCTCATACGGCGACGCGCTCATGCCCGTCAGCTTTGAGGGGTATTGGGGCCGGTACCTGAGCGTGCACGAATGGCCCACCGCCGATGCCGTGGGCGACCTCAAGCCGCCCCCGCCATCGCCGAGGGACGCGAACCCCAGGCGCCCGACGAGATCGTGCTCCCGCGGGACCTCAAGGGGCTGAACACCACCGGCGGCTCATGGCTGTACGACAGCCTGCCCACCACCGGCCGCGACGACACCGTGCCGCGCGTCGCGTGGGACGGCGAGCTCGGGATCGGCAGCACCATGGAGGTGTCGCTCGGCCAGCGCATGTTCATCGACCCCGAACCAACGACGAGTACCCCTGCCGGTACGACGAGGCGCTCTTTACCACGGAGAGCCCCAAGGGCGACGTCATATCGGAGTACCTCGCCGACCCCGCGCCCGCCCAGACCTTCAAGGTCGTCGGCTTTTACGCCCCCTCGGACGAGGGTGTCTACGACCAATGGGGCTCGAGCGGTCCCGGCTACCAGGCGTTCGTCGCCTCGCCCAACTCCACCGGACATGTCGCGAGCGCCTATCTCGCCACCAACCTTTCAACGCGGGCGGACATCGACGCCCTGGTCGAGGAGTACACCGGCGCATCGAGCGCGGCGTCCGCGGAGGTCGACCCGTCTCAATCGTCCGCTCAGACGGCCGATTGGCCGGCGGCCTACCTGCACGACGGCCTGCTGCGCTACCAGGGCCCTGGTCGACGACCGCGCCATCTGGGGCACGCTCTACACGCTGGCGGCCATCCTCTCCGGCGTGGTCATCGTCGCCTCCGTCTCGCTCATCTACAACTCGTTCGCCATCGCCGTGTCCGAGCGCACGCGCCAGTTCGGCCTGCTCTCCTCCCTCGGCGCGAGCAAGCGCCAGCTGCGCCGCAGCGTGTACGCCGAGGCCCTCATGCTGGCCGCCATCGGCATCCCAGCCGGCCTGGCAATCGGACTCGCGGGCACCTTCGTGGTGTTCAACATCGCGGGCGAGGGCATCGGGATGCTCATCGACCAGGAGGTCTTCGCGGGCACGGGCCTCACCGCCATCACGGTCGACCCGCTGGCGATCGCGCTGTCCGCGCTGCTCGCCCTCATCACCGTGCTGGTGAGCGCGACGGTCCCGGCGTGGCGCGCGAGCCGCGTCTCCGCCATCGACGCCATCCGTCAATCGCGCGACGTGCGCCTCTCGCCCGCGAGCGCAAAGCCAGCGCACGGCGGCTCATGGCGATGGGCACCGCCGCCCCTCCCCGCCCGCGCCCTCGACCGTCTGCGCATGCGCATCGCCGGCGTGCCCGGATGCTCGCGCACCGCAACCTCACCCGCGCCAGCTCCAAGGGGCGCGTCGCCGTGGCGTCGCTCGCGGTGTCGGTCGCGCTCATCATCATCTCCGGCGCGATCTCGCACTATCTGGGATTCCTCACGCGCGTGTGGCGGACAGCGGCGGCAGCGACATCGAGGTCGGCCTCAACCGCCTGCTCCAGGAGGACGAGTCGACCGCCGAGGGCCTCGCGGACATCGACCGCGCATACCGCGCCCTGGCCCACGTCGAGGGGGCCACGGGCGAGGGCTACATGCTCCAGACGTCCCTCTACGGCAGCTTTGACCAAAGCATGCTCGACCTCGACTCGCTCACCGCGAACAGCGAGGAGTACGACATGCCCGATCGCGGCCTAGCCGATGACGGACGGATCTACGCCCCCTATCCATCCTGTTCTTGGATGAGGGCTCCTGGAACGAGATCTTGGATGAGAACGGGCTCGACCGCGCCACGTACTCCGATCCCGACCATCCCGTCGCCGTGGCCCTCAACGGCACGCAGTCCAACGACGGCAGGCGCTACTCGGTGCGCGACCTGTTCACCTCGACCGGCACCGCGACCCTGTTCACCCAGATCGCACCCATCGAGGACAACCTCTTCGTCGAGATCGGCGTCGACAAAAACGGCGATCCGGTCGCCCGCTACGAGGGGTACGGGGACGAAGAAGGCGCCCGGTACGACGAATACGGCGAGGCGCTGTACCAGCAGATCTCGCGCCCCTTGGACGACGTGCTCGCCCAGAGCCTCGAGCTCCCCGTCAATGCGATCGTCAAGACCCTCCCCAAGGCCGTCACCTCATACGCCTCGATCATGCCGACGCTCATCCTGCCCGCCTCCGCGCTCCCCGCGCTCGCCGAGGGCTCCGAGGACATCGCGTCCGACGTCGAGACGGGCAGCCTCGCGGCACCCTTCGCGTTCCACGCGAGCGAGGGACGCTACGGCAACACCATGTACGCCTATCTCCCTTTGCGGCCGAGCAGCCGCGTTCGATTGAGGCGGAGATGGACGCGATGATCGACAACGACCTCAGCGGCACCGAGTGGTACCGGACGTACCTCAACAACAACGCGGAGAACGATCGCCAGGCGCGCGTCATGTACGAGACCATCCAGCTGTTCATCAACTGCTTCATCGCCATCACCGCGGCCATCGCCGTGGCCAACGTGTTCAACACGCTCACGAGTTCCATCATCCTGCGCCGGCGCGAATTCGCCACGCTCAAGAGCATGGGCATGGAAGACCGCGCGTTCTGGCGCATGATCGCCCTCGAATGCGCCAGCTACGCCCCTGCGCGGGCTCATCATTGGCCTCGTGCTCGGCGCCGGGGTGACGTTCATGGTCTTCCAGGCGATGAGCCCTGAGCTTTGCCGGGCTCGACTTCCGAGATGCCGCTCGGCTGGGTGCTTGGCGCCATCGGCCTGGTTGTGGGCGTGCTCGCGCTCTCGACCCTCTATGCTTTACGCAAGTCGAGTGCCGGCTCGATCGTCGCAGACGCTGCGCGAAGACGCCGTGTAGGACGCACCCGCGCTCCAGACCGCACACACGAAAGGAACGAACATGACTCACGACAACCAGGGCAGCGACCCAAGAAGGACTTCCTCGATACGCTCGACGACGCCCCCGCAGGAGACGCGCGTGCTCAAGGTGCCCGAGGTCGTCCCTTTCGTCATCCGCCGTGGCCCGACCTCGACGGACGGCGGCGGCACGACGGGCGCACGACGACCCCGCGCTCGAAGCGTGCGCTCCCGTTGAGGGGACGCCGCTCGAGGGCGTCAGATGCCGAGGCGTACGCCGCCCTCAAAGCCAAGCGCGCGGAGCGCCGCCGCAAGAAGATCATCCACCGCGCCATCGCGGCGGGCATCGCCGCCGCCGTCGTGATCGGCGGCGCGGTGACCATCACCGCCCTCAACCAGCAGCCCGAGCAGGTCATGGAGCCCGTCACCGACATCGCCATGCTCGGCACTTTCTCGACGGTGGTCGACGCCAAGGGCACCCTGCAGCCCTTGTCCTCCACCATCATCACGCCTGAGGTCACCGGTCAGGTCGAATCCATCAACGTCGTCGCCGGCCAGGCGGTCAACGAGGGCGACGTCCTCATGACCATCAAGAACCCCGACCTCGACCGCGCCGTCGCCGAGGCCGACCGCGCGCTGCGCCAGGCGAAGTCCGAATTGGCCTCCGCGCAGCAGGCGCTCAAGGACGCGAAGGCGCAGGCGGCCGTGCCCCCAACAGGACGGCTCGATGCCCGCCATCGACGTCTCGAGCGCCCAGCAGGCCGTGAACGCCGCGCAGGCGGCGGTGGAGTCGGCGCAGGCAGCCTACGACGACGACGCCGTCGCCAAGGCCGCCCTTCGCACGGTCAAGGCCCCGGCGGCCGGCTCCGTCGTCGCCCTCAACGCGCAGGTGGGCACCGACCTGTCCGACAACATGGGCGGCTCCGGCGCGACCGGCCCGCTCATGCAGATCGCCGACCTCTCCAAGATGAAGGTGACCATCCAGGTGGACGAGCAGGACATCGCGAGCGTCGCCGTGGACCAGACGGCGACCATCACCTGCCCGGCGTTTGCCGACCTCGTGCTCACGGGGCGCGTCACCGCCATCGCGTCCATCGCGTCGACCGACAGCTCGTCCATGTCCTACGACGGCATGGGCTCGCCCACCTTCGCCGTCGACATCCTCATCGACGCCCCCGACGCGCGCCTCAAGCCCGGCATGACGGCGGAGGTCTCCCCTCACCACGCAGCAGATCGACAACGTGGTGATGGTGCCCACGACGGCGCTGCTCACCGATGACGGCGCGAGCTATTACGTCAACCGCCAGACCGACCCCGAGACGCAGGAGATGGAGCGGGTCGACGTCGAGGTCCTGGCCAAGAATGACGACTTCGCCGTGGTCGGGAAACCCGACGACGCGGCGTCCGACCAAAATCCCGACATGCCCGCCTCCCCGCTCGCCGACGGCGATACGTCCTCGTGATCGCCGGCGGCAACGCATGGGCGCGGACGGCTCCATGGACAGCGGCGGTGCGGTCGGCGGCGGAATGGCGGTGATGTGATGCCCGCGCGCGCCGTAGATGCGATGCACGCCCGCCCCGTGATCGACATCCGACACATCCACCGCATCTTCGAAAGCGATGCCGGCCTGGCGCACATCCTGCACGACGTGTCGCTCTCCGTGTATCCCGGCGAGTTCGTGGCCATTACCGGCCCTTCGGGCTCGGGCAAGTCAACGCTCATGAACATCCTGGGCTGCCTCGACACGCCCACCTCCGGCAGGTACCTGCTCGAGGGGGCTGAACGTGGCCGAGCTCACCGACGACGAGCTCGCCGAGGTGCGCGCCACGCGCATCGGGTTCGTCTTCCAGAGCTTCAACCTGCTGCCCCGCATGACGGTGCTCGACAACGTGACGCTCCCGCTCGCCTACACCGACGTGCCGCGGCGCGAGCGCGAGAAGCGCGCCGTGCACGCCCTGCGCTCCGTGGGCCTGCCGGTCGACCACTACGACCACCGGACGAACGAGCTCTCGGGTGGCCAGATGCAGCGCGTCGCAATCGCCCGCGCGCTCGTCAATGACCCGCCGATCATTCTGGCGGACGAGCCGACCGGAAACCTGGACTCGACGACCGGCAGGCAGGTCCTGACACCTTCCACGCCCTCAAGCGCGCCGGCAAAACCATCGTTCTTATCACACACGACCCCAGCATCGCCGCCGAGGCTGATCGCGCGGTCCAGATCCGCGACGGGCGGATCTACCAGGGCGCCTACGTGCCGATCGAACACACCGACCGAGACGCGGCGGTCGAGCGCGGAGGTCGGGGCGTGCCGGACGAGCACGGCGACCAGGACGTGCCGGGCGAGCACGGTGGCGAGCACGGTGACCGGGACGTCCCGAACAAGCACTGTGACCGAAGCGTCCCGGACGAGCGCGGTGACCGGGGCTCGTCCTTAAGCCCCTCACAACCCCCTCACGCCCACTTGAGGGACCATCCAACCCGATCGGAGGCCCGCGATGAGCATCATCGACCTTATGCGCGAGGCGATGCGCTCGCTGGAGGCCAACCGCGGCCGCAGCCTGCTCACCATCCTGGGCATAGTCATCGGCATCGCGGCCGTCATAGCCATGACGTCGCTGATCGGCGGCGTGCGCAACGGCCTCATCAGCGGCATGGGCCTCAACGCCGCCCGCATCGTCTATATCAACTGCGGCTACCCGCTCGACGAGGACGACATCGAGGACCTCGCCCGCCTCATGCCCGACTACGAGGCCATCGAGGGCACCGCGACAGCTATTCCCAGGTGCAGATGGGCGATAAGAGCCTGAGCGTCGGCATCACCGGCGCGAGCGCCACGTACCTCGAGATGACCGGCGCGGGCCTCCCGGCTCGCGGAGGGGCGCATCTACACCGACGCCGAGGCGGAGTCCAAGTCGCGCGTGGCGCTGATCGGCCGCAACGGCATCGAGGCGTTCTTTGGCAGCCCCGGCGCCGACGCCGTGGGCAAGACCATCCAGCTTAACGGCAAGAGCTTCACCGTGTTGGGCGTGGTGGACGACGGCATGACCGGAACCGACTACTGCAACGTCTACATGCCCACCGAGACCGTGCGCCAGGACTTTGGCCAGGGCTGGGACTACCTGTCGAGCGTCGTGGGCTTGGCGCGCGAAGGGGCCGACATCGAGGCGGTGCAGCAGCAGACCGTGGAACAGGTGGGCAAACTCAAGGGCATCGCCGAGGATGAGCTCGAGTCGATGGTCTCCGTGTGGTCGATGAAGTCCTCAATCGACCAGCTCAACACCTTCATGATGTCCTTCCAGCTCATCATGGGCGCGGTCGCCGGCATCTCGCTCCTCGTGGGAGGCATCGGCATCATGAACATGATGCTCACCAACGTGACCGAGCGCATACGCGAGATCGGCGTGCGCAGGGCGCTCGGCGCGAAAGGGCGCGACATCACGCTGCAGTTCCTCACCGAGAGCGCGACGCTGTGCGTGTCCGGCGGCATCATCGGCACGCTCGCCGGGTACGCGATCGCCTGGGGCCTCGCCTTCGGGGCGGGCGCGCTCGGGTTCGACCTCGGCTCGATGACCGGCATGGGCAGCACGGGCGCCGCACTCACGCCGGCGATCGAGCCGGGCGCTATAGCCATTGCGGTGGGCATCTCGATCGTGATCGGCCTGGTCTTTGGGTACTACCCCGCTCGCCGCGCCGCCAAACTCGACCCCGTCGAGTGCCTGCGGTATCAGTAAGCACGCCGGCCGGGCTCAAGCAAACTACCTTACGCCCGGCCATGAGGCGATCCCCATCTTGGCGGGTAGAGCGGGTCCCGGCGGGCGTCGCGAGTGCTATGTCCGTCCGCGACCACCGCACGACCACCCGGCAGACCAAGCGACCCCCGCGGTGGGCGACAAGTTTCCCCAGCGGCAATACGGCCCTTTTTGCAAGCAAGGCTACGTCAATGCGCCTTATTTAACGTGAAAGCACCGGTGCAGCCGTGTTATTTCGAGAAATTCGGCGCACGGACACTAAACAAACGAGCAACTTAGCGGCCAAAGAATGAGGCAGCCTCAAGATATGAACGGTCGCAGCCGGAGGATATGAACGACTACAGGATATGAACGGTCACGTCATGCATATCCTGCGCGCAACGGCCCAATCATCAATGTTGACGCAGGATATGATCGATGTCATCGATCATATCCTCCGGCCGTCCATATCCCGCAATCAGCCATATCCTGCAGCCATTCAAATCCCCCATATGCCTATGCGTTCCACGCGCTCATGGCCTGATCCCTCCAACATGCTACCCATTCATATCGCCCGCTTGGCAACAGACGGGGTATCCGGTAGCCCGGGCTCCAACATGCCCACAAGACAGCTCATAAGCGCGCACAGCATAGCTTCAAATCACTCGCCGGCGCTCCCCCAAACAACTCACGAGTCGTCGCTCCAAAGGTAAGCACCAGAGATTGGTTGGCTCCCCTCAAACGCCGCGCATCTTACGGCACTCGGCGAAGGATGCACCGGGAAACGCCCACGTCACCCAGTTTTCACGAGCGTCGCAGGACAATATTCATTATTCGTTACAGGAAGATTTTACAAACTTCCGGTATTGGGAATCTCACGCGATTACTCGACTATAAGGTCTTTATCAATCTTCGTGACCTGCGGTTTTGTTTTAGAAAAAAACGTCACCTACTTGAAAGAAACTCAATATAGCTTCCCAATACCGGAAGTTTGTATCTCAACGCCGCTTTCAAGCTATTGAGGTCGCGCGATTTGCTCCCATCCGATGCTCCACGACACATGGAACAACCCTGCCGCCGCCGTAAGGCTCGCAATTCGATTCCATATGAAAAGTCAACGATGAATGAGCCACGTTCTTAAGCGGTGCGACACATTTCCAGGTCAATAGGTCGTTATCAATCGGCTTGAAAGGGCGACGATAGCGCAGCGCTATCTTTCTTTCGCGCAGTTGTGATCGCCATCAATCTGTTAGGGATAACAACAATGGCGGTTAACATCCTTTGAGCAGCACAGTGCCTTTTAGATTAGGCATAACGCTATTAAACTATTGGCCTTCGTTGTGGGCTACGCATCTAGCAGCCTATTATCGAACAGAATCCGTTACATGAAGACCCCCTCGGAATGCGACAGCGTTTCGAGGGGGGGTCAAGGAGACGAAATACGCGGGAGCAGCAGATGCTCTTTAAAAACTAATCACGAGTCGGCGCTTCAAAGCCATGCACCCACGGGCGCTTATAAGGCGGCTCCCAAAATGCCCGTATCAACGAACGAACACGGCACGACAGCCGAAATGCTGCACCCCAGAGTGCACGTGGAACGGCTCTTAAAATTCCTGCATGCCTGAATGCGCATGCCAAGTCTCAAAACGGCAATCCCCAAATTGCCAACCCAAAGTACTCGCAACTACTTTTTGACCCCGCTTCATTGACGTAAGCTCCCCCAAATGCCGCGGTAAAACAACCGAAAATCTCTGTACCCTGAAATGCTCCCGGGACCGTCCTCAAAACACTCGCGTCCCTCAATACCTGCGCGCCGCGGCACTCAAAATGCCTGCGAAATCACCCTGCCGACATGGCAAGCCATAAGGGCGTCTGCGCGCCCACGGCACCTAAAATGCCTGCGAGGTCACCGTTCAAACGATTGCGGTGATCTCCGCCTTGAGAGGGCGGCGTCCCGAACCGCTAGACGAACGGGCCGTTATGTAGAGGAGCTTAACGAGTGCCCCGAGAACTCATGGTAGCCCGTACCAGATTCGAACTGGTGATCTCCGCCTTGAGAGGGCGGCGTCCTAAACCGCTAGACGAACGGGCCATATGTGAAACGAGCGCACATGGCTGGGATGGAGGGAGTCGAACCCCCCATTGACGGAACCAGAATCCGCTGTCCTGCCATTAGACGACATCCCAAGGTGATGCGCGTCACGCCTCAGCGCGAGGAAACACTATACGGAAATGTCCCCCGACGCAAGCCCCAATCGCAAAAAGATTTCGAACTTTGTGGGCACTTTGAGGATACCCCAGCTCACATAGGGGCAATCCGAGGTGCAGGCGCAGCCAACCCCATACGCGCATCACACCCATGTAAGAAAGCGCACGTCTCCAGACCCACGTCGACGAGCCAGCACATCTCCGCACTTCTACCCGCTGCGCGCGTTCGAAGACGCATGCAGCTCCAAGACCCCTATCCAATGGGAACCGTCCGCGTGGCGAGACGGTTGACCAGGGCGGGATTGTGGGATACAAAGATCAAGCCGAACGCGTCGCGCTCTTGGAGGTCCAAAATGACGCGCCAGAGCTCGGCTTGCGTGACCAGATCGAGCATGGCGGTGGATTCGTCGCAAATGAGGATGCTGGGACGCGTCATGAGCGCGCGGACCAGGCAACAGCCCATGAGCTCTCCACCCGAAAGCTCATGCGGCAACCGGACAAGCCAGCCCTCCTGCACTCCAAAACGCACCATCAAATCCCGCGCGACCGCACCGTCCACTTTCCCCCCGCCTCGGCAAGCGAGTCGCGCATGCGCATCCGCGGATCGAACGCACCCTCGGGATGCTGAGAGATCAGCTGGACCGGTCGAGCGACACGAGCATCGCGGACCGCACGCGCGCCAAGCCGATCTTTGGCAGCGCGCGCCCCAAGGCGATCGCAGTCCGCAACGCGCACAGTTCCCGATGAGGGCTGCAGGTATCCCGCCAAGAGCTTGCAGAGCGTCGTCTTTCCCGCACCCGAGGGGCCGACGAGGGCGATGCGCCCCCGCCCGCACGCTCAGGTCGAAATCGGCGATGACCGCAGGCGACGCACCATACGCAAACGAAAGCGAACGCGCCTCAAAGAAGCGCACCCCCGACATCCGAAAGCCCGCAAGCGTCCCCAGGCCGCCGCGTACCGTCGTCAAAAGAACCCTTCGAACTGTCATGCTGAAGCGCCATGAGTTCACGGCAGAGCGCTCGCGAGAACTCATGCTCCAGCAAGGCCGGGTCGGCGAAACTCCGCGCCGCCGTCTCCTCGACGATGCGCCCGCTCTTGAAGACGGCAACGCGGTCGGCGACGCGCACGGCGAGCTCCAGATCGTGCGTGATGAGAATCACGCCCGCGCCCGTATCGGCAAACGCGCGCAGGTCATCGACAGCATGGACGGCGAGCTCGACATCGAGACCGGGCGTGGGCTCGTCGGCGATGAGGACGCGTGGCTCCTCCATAAGCGCACACATGAGCAACACGCGCCGCACCATGCCACCCGACAGCTCGTGCGGATACATGTGCTCCACGTCGGGCGACAGGCCATAGGAGCGGAACAGCTCGCGTTGGCGCACCTCGCGGCGCATGCGGTCGACCGCCCGCTCTGACCTCGTGCGCCCGTGCGGCGCACCTTGCACCTGCCTGCCCACGCACATGGGGGATCGAGATACGAGACGCTCTGAGGCACCAGGCTGATTCCGCGGCCGCGCAGCGCACCAAGGGAATCGGCGTCCAGGCGCGTCCCGTCGAACCAGATGCGCCCCTCGACGATGGCATTGGGCTCATAGAGGCCCAGCAGCGCGTCGGCGAGCACGGTCTTCCCCGAACCGCTCGCCCCCACAACCGCCACGACCTCGCCAGTATGCACGGAGAGCGAGAGCCCATGCAGCACATCGCCCCTCACACGGTGTGAGGGGCCTGAAAAACGGGGCGATTCCGACAGGCTCCGGGTCAGTGAGCTCAAGGCGCATCCACGGCCTCCACGGGCCCCATATCGCTCAAAGGCGACCGTCAGCCCCTCCACCGTCAGCAAATGATGATGGCCCGGATGGCGCGACCATGACGCATGGGGTCTGGTGGTGGTGCTCTGCATCCGCATGTTCGACGCGTTGGAAACCTCCGGGCGCTATCGCGCCCCCGATCGAGGCATCGAGGTGGCAGGCGGCCTCATCGGCGCCCGCATGCCCGGAATGGCGCCCGCCGTCCTCTCGAGATCGACGAGGACCGGCCTCCTCGAACCCATTCCGGGCGTCCCGCGCATCGAATCGACCATGAATCCCCCTACTCCTGGGACGTCCGCGCGTCGACGAGACGGCGCAGCGAAGAGCCCATAACGTCGAACAGCAACACGCAGCCTATCAGGACAAGACCGGGCAGCAGGGCCAGCCACCACGCACCCGCCGTGAGATACCCCATCGACTCGGCGAGGATGACGCCGATGGCGGGCACGTCAGGCGAAAGGCCGAACCCCAGGAAGGTGATCGAGGCCTCGTGCAGGATGGCATGCGGGAAGGACAGGACCATCCCGACGATGAGCTGCGGGACCACGGCGGGAAGCAGATGCCGCGCCGCCCGTCGCCACCGCGAGACCCCCAACGCGGCGCTCACCTTAAGATATGGCTCGCACTTGGCCTGCATCAACTCGGCGCGCAGGACGCGCGCGAGGCCCGGCCAGTGCGTGAGCGACACGCCAACGGCGACACCCCAAAACCCGCGACCGAGGGAATAGCTGATGAGCAGGGAGCAAGACGATATGCGGCACGCCCATCACGAGGTCGATGAGCCACGATACGATCGCGTCGGCGGCGCGTCCCCCGCACGCCGCGGTCATCGCGAGCGCAAGCGCCAGGGCACCCGTCGCCAGCGAGGCGAGGAGGCCCACGAACAGGGAGATCGAGAGACCCGCGCACGTGCGGGCGAACATGTCGCGGCCCATCTGATCCGTCCCGAACGGGTGCGACCAAGAGGGGGCGAGCATCTTGGCGGAGAAGTCCGTCGCCATGGCGCCCGGCATGAGAAGACGGCCCGCCACCACGACGAGGCCCAAAAGCAGGAGGCTCCCGATGCAGAGCCACGCGAGCCACGCGCGATTCCCGCGTCCGCGCGTCGAGGGCCTATGGAAAAGCGTTATGTCACCGTGGCCGTCGCCATCAATAACGGGGCGGGAGCCGGCACCGCCGCCGGCGGCTCCGCACCCGCAGCGCGACGCGGCGCCCGTGGCACCGCCCGCCGTGCCCGCGCATCATCCTCGCGCGCCACCCGCGCGTCTTCCTCACGCACCATGGGCCCTCCCTTCGCGCATGCGGGGTCGATGAGCGCATACAGAACGTTGGCGAGCATTGCCCGCGAACACGAGCGCGGCGCTTCCCAGGGCGATGCCCACCAGAAGTGGGGCGTCCCCGCCCAGACCCGCCGTGACGGCGGCCTGTCCCAAGCCCGGGTACGAGAACACCTGCTCGACGAGCACCGACCCACCAAAGACCTCGCCGATCGACGCGAGCTGCAGCGTCAGCGCCGGCATCACCAGATTGCGCAGCCCATGCCGCACGAGCACGTCGCGGGCGGACTCCCCACGGGCGCGGGCGAAGCGCACGTAATCGCTCTCCATCACGTCGATGACCTTCTCGCGCGTATGCAGGGCCACTCCCGAGAGGCCGGAGACGGACAGGGTGAGCGCGGGCAGCACCATATGGTGCAGGCGATCGAGAAGCGTGAGGTCGCCCGCACTCGCGCCGATGGGGATGGAGAAGCCCAGGGGAAACCAGCCCAGCGCCACGGAGAACACCATGAGCGCCACGATACCCAGCCAAAACGCGGGCGTCGAGGACAACGCGATGCAGACCCCATGGATGCAGCGGTCGACGGGCTCATCGCGATGGGTTCCCGCGACGACGCCCAGTGCCGTGCCGATAACGCCGCCCAGCATCCATGCGCACGCCAAGAGCGCGATGGAGTTGCCGAGGCGCTCCCCCACCACCTGGACCACGGGCGCGTTGTAGCGCAGGCTCATGCCCCAGTCGCCCGCCAGCACCCCGCGCGCCCACATGAGGTAGCGTTCGGGCAGGGGCGTGGAAGCGCCCCAATGCTCGGCGAGCTGCGCGCGCTTAGCGGCACTCATGCCCAAAAGGGCCTGCTGCCCCACGTTCGCCTGGACGGGGTCGATGGGCGACGCCGCCACCAACGCGAACGTAACCATGCTCACCGCCACCATGAGCGCGCAGAACCGCACGCCCTCACGCAGCGCGAACCGCCCGATGTACCCCGCGCCCCGATATCTCACGCTATGCCCAGCTCCACGCATCGACGTTGTTCACCAGCGACCAGCCGTGGCCGTGCGGGTGCGGCTTTTGATGAGCGACGTCCAGGCCCTCGCACTTGAAGTAGAGATGGTCGACGTTGGCGATCCAAGCCCATGTCGCGGCCCCTGCGGCGCGACGCCCTCGACGCCGTCCCACATGGCCTTCCGCCAGTACTCGTAAGACGCCTCGACATCGGTCTGGGCAAGCGCCTCGTCGAGGTAGGCGTCCGTGATCTCGCTCTCGTAGCAGCTGTAATTGCCCCACCCGGTCGAATAGTTGAGCTCGTAGACCTCGACCGGCGAGTTGGAGCCCCAGCCCCAGAGGACCGGTTGGGAGAACTGATGCAGGTAGATCTCATCCCAACTCCGCCGCGCGGCGTGACCTCGAGCCCCAGCTCCGCCATCTGGTTGGCGAACTCGTTGGCGAGCGCCTGACGCACGGAGTCGTCGGCGTCGAGCAGGCGCGCTGCCTTCTCGCGGTCGAGCTCCACCTTCATGTCGGGGGCTCGACCAAGGCATGCCGTCCCCCACCGAGTAGGCGACCTTGCCGTAGCCGTCCAGCACGTGCTCGATCACGGCATCGCGGTCGAGCCCGCAGTTGATGGCGCGGCGGACGGCGACGTCGGCGGTGACGTCGTTGCCGGTGTTGAACGCCATGTCGCCCTCCACGAGCTTAGTGCCGCCCACGCAGGCACGCTCGGCAGCGAGACACCGCGCGAGTCGACCGTCTTGTACGCCGCAAGCTCATAGCCCTCGAAGGCCTGACGCGCATGCGTCACATACGTGTAGGCGATGTCGACCTCACCCTTCTGAACGGCCGCGAGCGCCGCGTCCTCATCCATAAAGACGACGACCACGCGCTCCATGGAGGGCTTCCTCCCGTAGTACTTGGGGTTCGCGGTGAAGATGACTTGCTGCCCCTTGTCCCAGCGCTCCCAGCACATAGCGGCCGGACCCGATGGGGTTCCTCCCCGTATTCGGGGCCATATGCGTGCTCAGGCACGATGCCGAGCACCGCGAGCGTGTAAGAGCAGCGCGTTATGGGGCTTGTTGAGATGGAGTTCGACCACCGTGTCGTTCACGGCGACGGCGCGGTCGACCATGGAGAGGTCGGCCTCGGACATCGCGCTGTCGATGGCGCCGTTCACGGTGAAGGCGACATCGCGCGCGCTCAGCGGTTCGCCGTCGGAGAAGACGACGTCGTCGCGGATGGTGAACGTCCACACAAGGCCGTCGCTCGGAGCAGAGGTAGTCGGTTGCAAGGTCGTTGACGAAGTTGAGGTCCTCGTCGGTGGTGATGAGGGTGGACTGGATGAGCGGCTCGTGCACGTGCTCGCCGCATCCCCAAGCGACGAGCGGGTCGAAGCCGGCGGCAGGTTCGCTCGTGGGGTTCATGGCGATGACGACCTGCGTGGAGCCCTTCGGCGTCACGACGGAGTCGGACGAACCGCCCGCTCCCTGACGGCCAGCGCATCCGGCAAGCGCCGCAGAGGCGGCCAGGCCCGCGCATGCCCCCGCCGCTGAGAGGAACCCCGCCGCGTCAACCTGCCAGAAGCGAGAGACGCCGCGCGATACGCGAGCAAATCATGAGGCGAGGCGGAGTTGACCATTGGAGTCCCTTCAGTTCAGAAGTGTTACGAGACACTCGATTCGTATTACCGTCGAGCGCAATCATACCACGATCGACGGGCGTCAACCCAAGGAATAATCGCACCCCCCAGCCGTGCTCCCCATGCAGGTCAAGGAAGCAGGTGGCATCACAGCCCGATATACGCGATCAAGGCCTCTCTCTCGTTGGGAACCTCGCCCACAATCGACGCTTCCAAAGCACGCTTGAGCGCGTCTCCCACACGGGGGCCGGGGAGCATGCCGCGCGCGATGAGGTCCCCGCCGCTCAAATCGAGAGTCCGTATGCTGTATGCCTCGCGATTGGCGATGAGCTCCCGACACATCTCGCGCATGCGCTCGATCTCGTCGACGTAATAGAAGCACGAGGGCGCCTTGCCGAGCGTGTCGGCGCGCTTGAGGTCGAACAGCTCGCCCATCAGGCGAGGCACGTCAACGCCGCACACGGCAAAGCGCTGCATCATGCGCAGGATGTCGACGCGCTCGGGGCGCAGCGGCTGGTCGTGATATTTGATGAGCAGGCACACGTCGCGGATGAGGTCGTTGCCGCAGGACAGGCGGCGCATGATCACGCGCGCGAGCACCGCACCGGCCTCGGGATGGCCGTAAAAGTGGCCATGCCCGTGGTCGTCCAGGGTGAACGTCTGCGGCTTGGCGATATCGTGCAGCAGGGCGGCCCACATGAGGGATGGCGAGGGCGGGGCATCCGGGTCTCCACCGTCGATACGAAAATCGCGACAGCTCGCCAGCGACCGTGAGTACGCGAGCGGTATGCTCATACACGTCGAAGGCGTGGTAGGGCGTGCGCTGGTCAAACCCTCGCTGGGCAGCGAGCTCGGGAATGGCCTCGCACATCAGCTCAGGATAGCGCAGCAGGGCGTCTCCCCGCGTCCCGTCACGAGGATGCCCTCAAGCTCAATACCCACACGCTCGCGCGCCACGGCGTCGAGCAGCGGCGCGCACCCCGCCAGGGCGCGCGCAGTGCCATCATCCATGGAGAAGTCCAGACGGCAGGCGAAGCGCACCGCGCGCAACATGCGCAGCGCATCCTCCTCAAAGCGGCGACGGGGCTCCCCACCGCGCGGATCTGCCTTCGCTCAAGGTCACCGCGCCCGTCGTAGCGGTCGACAAGCCCGCGCTCGGGATGCCATGCCATGGCGTTCACCGTGAAGTCGCGGCGCGCGAGGTCCTCCTCGACGCACTGCGCACGGCGCACACTCGGGGTGGCGCCCGTCGGTGTAGAAGCCGTCGTAGCGGTACGACGTCACCTCGAAGCGCTCGCCGCGCAGCACGGCGGTGATGCCGCCGAACTTGATGCCGGACTCGATGACCGCGATGCCCTCGGCGCGCAGAGCCGCCGCACTCTGCTCCCACGAGCCGCTGCAGCAGATGTCGATGTCGTGACCGGGGGCGCACATGAGGGCGTCGCGAACCCAGCCGCCCACGATCCATGCCCGAGCCCCGCGGACTCGAGCACCCGCAGCACGCGAAGCGCCGCGTCCGTGGGACGGGGTTCCGCACAGGGCGGGACCCGCAAGCGTTGCATCTGTCCTATGGGCGAGCCGAGTCACAAGCGTCTCCCGCTAGTGCGCAAGGGCGCCCATGGGGATCCCAAGGCGCAAGCTCGATGGGCTCCATCTCGTACGCGGCGAGCCCTCGGCCGTGAGGTACTTCTTGTCCACGACGACCTGGTAGACGTACTCATCGAACCAGCGGTCGGAGGCGATGTCGTAACCATCCTTGCCGTGGTCGTCACCCCAGCTGTTCTCGATGCGCCAACGCGTGGGGTTGCCCTCGGCGTCGAGGCTCACGCCCTGCAGCGTCATGGCGTGCGTCATGAGCGACTCGCCGTAGTCGAGACGCGCGGCCTTGTCGAGGCCCGCCTCGATGGGAAGGCCAAAGAGCGTGTCAACGTCGAGCGCATCGGGGTCCAAAACGCCGTCGGCGGGCAGGAATCCTTGGTCGACGTCGGAGCCGAACCACACAGGAAGGCCATCCTTGAGCTGGGCGATCGCCGCACGCTTGAGCGCCTCAATGGGCAGGTTCACGTGGCGCACGCCGCCGTCCTCGATCACGTTGCCGAGGAACTTGACGGAATAGGAATGCAGGTAGGGGCTTATCATCCGTAGGCGCGTTGATGACGGATACGAAGTCGTCGAGGTTCATGTCGACGAACTCGCGGAAGAAATCGATCGGCGTGTAGGTCCCGTTCACCACGAGCTTGTCGTCCTTATCGCGGATGCGCGCCTCGAAGGACGCCGGGGGCTCGCCCAGGCAGATGGCGAGCACGCGGTAGCAGCCATCCATGAGCTCACGCTTGATGGCGGCCACCTCGTCGGCCTCCGCGCCGGTGCGCACGGCCTCGCGCAGGCGCTTGGCACCCATGCGGATGTAGCGCGTGGATAGCCGTCGAGGTCGCCGGTGTTGCTGGAGCACGCGGTCTCGGGCATAGCCTCCTTGGGCACCACACCGTACTTCTTGACGAGCGAGGCGAACATGTCCCACTGCCCGCCGTCGCAGAGCGGGTCGGCCAGCAAAAACGCGATGTCGCGGGAGGCGAGCGGCTCGCCAGCGGTCTCGATCACATGCTCGAAGAACCAGTTGCAGCGCTCGTACTTGTCCCAAAAGAGCGGATAGGACTGCGAGAGCTCGAAGGTCTTGAGCTTGAGCTTCTTCATGATGCGGAAGCGCATGGTGTTGAGGCTCGCGAACATCCAGCAGCGACCCGAGCGCTCCTGGTCGCAGACGTCGCCCTGGGTGAACTGCACGTCGAAGGTGGTAGAGGCGAGCGCCACGGCCTGCGGGTCACGGGCGGCCTTGCGCACGCGCCACACTCGTCACGGCGTTGCGCGCGATGGCGTTGCAAGTGCAATCGGCGAAGCTCGCATGCGCGCGGCTCAAATCAGCTGGGGTCAGGGAACGGGCATCCATGGTGAAACACTCCTCACGTGGGTGGAATAGACTCATGCACATAAGGATACCCCCATGCGCCGCATCATAAAACGGCGCCCCGACCAAAATCGGGACGCCGTTGCGTGCAAAGTCGTGCATTCGCGATGCGAAGGACGCGCATCGAAGGCGGGCGAACGCGCCCCGCGATGCTCGCCGGAGTCTCGTGAACCTACTTGCGCTCGAGCTTGCGGACGGTAATGCGCTTGCTGTACTCGTCGACGCGGCCAAAGTCGCCCAGGCCGACGGACTCGGCGACGTTGGCGCCGGTCGCGAGAGCGAGCTTCATGGCCTCCTCGACGTTGTCGCGATCCCTGTACCACTTGTGCAGGAACGCAGCGAGGGTGCAGTCGCCGGCGCAGACGGAAGAGACCAGCTTGATGTTGAACTCACGCTTGGCGTACCAGATGTCCTCGCCGTTGGAGAAGTAAGCGTCGCCGCGGCTACCACGGGTGAGCAGCACGTTCTGAACGCCAGCGTCGTGAGCCATCTTCATGGCAACACGGACCTCGTCGTCGGTGTCGACCGGCACACCGAAGATCCTTGCATCTCGTGATGGTTCGGCTTGATGAGCAGCGGCTTCTTGTGAGCGAGCTCCTTCAGAGCTTGTCGGAGGACAGATCCAGGACGACGTCAGCGCCGCGAGCCTGAGCGTGCTCCATGACCTGGGCGAGGAAATCCTTGGACGCGCGCGGAGGCACGGAACCGGACACGACCAGGCAGTCGAGACCGGACCGGTGTCCAGGATGTTGTAGAGCTCCTCCTGGTGCTGAGGCGTGATCGGAGCACCCGGGTTCAGGATGCCGTACTCGTGCTGGCCATCGTTGACGTAGGCGCAGATGCGCGTCACGCCATCGACCCACACCGGGCGGCACAGGCAGCCCAGGTTCATGACCTCCTCGACAATGAACTTACCCGTGAAGCCGGCGAAGAAGCCGAGCGCGACGGTGTCGACGCCCATCTTCTTAAAGGCGAAGGACACGTCGAGGCCCTTGCCGTTAGGCGTGTAGCTCGCGGAGTTGGCGCGGACGTTCTCATCGGCCTGGAGCGCAGGGCCGGCGACCGTCATGTCGACGGCGGGGTTGGCAGTCAGAGGTTAAAACATACAGCCTCCTAATCAACGCATTACCGTGTTCAGCGTACCGCAAATCGGGTGCGCGCGTCTGGCCCGTGATAAATCGATTTAGCATCAAATATCGAACCGGTCGCGGTTCCCCATCGAGGGCCCGCGACCGGCCAAATCCGGCTAGCGAGCTGCGGACTCGAGCAGTTCCTTGACCTCGGCGGCGGTGTTGCAGGCGAGCGCCTTATCGGCGAGCTCGTCGCATTCGGCCTTGGTCCACTGGCTGATGGTCTTGCGGGCGCGCAGAATGGACGGAGCGCTCATCGAGAACTCCTCCAGGCCCCAGCTGATCAGCAGCGGCTCAAGCAGCGGATCGGCAGCGGCCTCGCCGCACATACCGACCATGATGCCGGCCTTGACGCCGCTCTCGATGATGTTCTTGAGCGAGCGAAGCACGGCGGGATAGTAAACCTGGTACAGGTTGGAGATGGTGTCGTTGCCACGGTCGGCGCACATGGTGTAGCCGATCAGGTCGTTGGTGCCGATGGAGAAGAAGTCGGCCTCCTCGGCGAGCTTGTCGGCGATGAGAGAGGCGGCGGGGTCTCCATCATGACGCCGACCTCGATGTTCTCATCGTACTTCAGGCCCTCGGCCTCGAGCTCGGCCTTGCACTGCTCGACGAGCTCCTTGACAGCCAAGACCTCCTCGACGCAGGTAACGAGCGGGATCATGATCTTGACGTCACCAAAGGCGCTGGCGCGCAGCAGGGCGCGGAGCTGGACCTTGTACTGGTCGGGATTGGCCAGGCAGTAACGCACGGCGCGGAAGCCCATGAAGGGGTTATCTTCCTTGACCATATGCAGGTACGGGATCTCCTTGTCGCCACCCACGTCGAGCGTGCGGATGATGACCGGAGCACCCTTGAGCGCGCTGGCGACCTTGCGGTAGGCGTTGAACTGCTCCTCCTCGGAAGGAAGCTCAGCAGAGTCCATGAACAGGAACTCGGAGCGGAACAGACCGATAGCCTCGGCATCGTGATCGAGCGCGTTGGCCACGTCATCCGGGTTACCGATGTTGCAGGCGAGGATCTTCTTGATACCATCAGCAGTCACGGACGGCTTGCCACGGAAGGCCTCAAGGGCAGCCTTCTCCTCGGCGAAGGTCTTGGCCTTGGCCTGGTAGTCGGAAAGCGACCTCGGCCTCGGGCTCGGCGATGACGACGCCCTTGGAGCCGTCCACGATGGCGGTCATGCCGTTGCGCAGCGCAGTGCAGCTGTTGGAAACCGAAAGGACAGCCGGGATCTCGAGGGCGCGCGCGATGATCGCGGAGTGCGACGTGCGGCCACCGGTCTCGGTGACGATACCGGCAACGTGAGCCTTATCGATCGTAGCGGTCATAGACGGCGTAAGATCGTGCACGACAACGACAGTATTCTCGGGCAGGACGGAGAGGTCAACGACCTCCTTGCCCAGCAGCTCGGCCAGAATACCGGTGCGGATATCGGCGATGTCAGCCGCACGAAGACGGAACATCTCGTCATCCATGGACAGGAACACGTTCTCGAACATGGTCGAGGTGTCCATGAGCGCCTGCTCGGCGCAGGTACCACCGTCAATGGCGGCGTTGATGGCGTCGGTCATGCCCGGGTCCTGAGCCAGGACAATGTGTCCGCTCATGATCTCGGCCTCGTTCTCGCCCACCGTCTCCTTCATGTGGTCGGCCTGAGCCTGGGTCTTCTCGCAGAAGACCGAAAGAGCAGACTGATAGCGCTCCTTCTCTGCTGCGACGAATCAGCAACCTCATGCGGCTCAAACGTCAAGTCGGGATCGACGGCGACCATGACGGTGCCGATACCGATGCCCTCGGATGCGTTGACTCCCTGATACATTCCCATTCCTCTCTCCGTTTCCCCCGTGCGTTTTGGAATCCATGACAAAAGAGCGCCCACGGGTTCGCGGATCGCCTGCAATGTACACCTATATGATTAGATGTTCGTCATCGAAGACAATGCTCGCGCGCGAACTACTCGCCAAGACCGCTCTTGATGAGCTCGATGGCAGCAGCCAGAGCCTCCCTCGTCGGCGCCGTCGCACTTGACCTCGACCTCGGTGCCGCAAGGGATACCAGCAGCCATGAGGGCCATCGGGCTACTTGCCGTTGACCTCCTTCTCGGCGGTGACGATCGTCACGTCACAGGCGTACTTGCCCATGGAGGACGCGAACAGACCAGCCGGACGCATGTGGAGACCCTGGGGATCGTGCACATAAACACGACTCGCCCATTGTAATACGTTTGAGCAACTTTGGGGAGTCCGTTTACGACAAAGTAAACGGCGCGATCGACAGGACGGAACGCGCTCGGCGCGTGCGTAGACCCGAATAACCCGCGCGCATACATTATGGCTCGCGCAGCATACTTGCTTCCCCCGGTTCGCGCAGAGCGCGAGGCCAGTCCATAGCTCGTACGGTTCACCTGCTTGCCCCCATGCACCACCTGGTAGCCGACAGCCCACTCGCACGATACGAATAGCACTCCCGATGGGCCTCGACTCCCCGCCCTATAAAAACGCCCGGGTCCCAAAGGGAGCCCGGGCGAGCATCTGTTGCGGGTGCGCCATGGGGGATTCGAACCCTCGACCATCGGATTAGAAGTCCGGTGCTCTATCCGGCTGAGCTAATGGCGCAAAGAGCGTCATCGCGCATAAAGCGCAACTTTGAAAAGATTATAAACGTTTGCCAGACTTTCGCCACACCCTGCCCAGCCGTTACTTTTTATGAATCCCAAAGAGCGCTGGTAAACTGATGGATGAACCGTACATCGCGAGCAAAGGCGCTACACACACATGGGTAATCACTTCGCTCAAAACCAACAACCTAACGACAACAGCTCATATCGGGGCCAACGCTTCCGTCAAGAGCCCCAACAAGGCACGACAGCGCCACGAACGCCCTCTACGTACAATGGTACAAACGGGCGTGACCAGAGAAATCAAAAGCGACGCCACGAACGCCAACGCAAATTCATATTATCCCTCAAGCGAACCGCAGGCCTGGGCAAGCACGATGGCGAGCGACGCGTCGAACCAGTATATCAACGCCAACAGGTCCTCTTACATGCCGCAGGACTACGATCCCGCTTACGGTCTCAACAATACACCGCCCAAGAAACGCCGCGGCCCGCTGATCGCCGGCATCGTTATTGCCATCGTGCTCGCCCTTGTCGGCGGGGCGGCAGGAGCCGGATTCGCTTTGCTCAACGAGGTCAAAACCGTCAAGAACGACGCCCTGGCAATTGTAGATAGTGCAAGCGCAATCAAGGACGCCCCCTCAAGTCGGGGGGCGGAAGCAACCTTGAAACCATTGCCAGCGACATCGATACGCGCGCCTCTCGCATGAACGAGACGACACATGGCCCGCTGTGGAACCTTGCGGCTCTCGTTCCGGTTTACGGTCAAGACGTACGCACCGTGCAAACAGTCGCCACCAGTCTCGACACGCTCTCGGGGTGATGTTATTGTGCCGCTCGCCGCGAGCATGCAGGGACTTGAGGGCTCTTCATTGCTAACAGACGACGGATCCATCAATGTCGACACTTTAAGCGCGCTCGCCGACACTCTCACCGCATCTAAGGACACCATCAATCGCATAGCCGATGATATCGAGGCACTACCTGCCGCTCACATTAGTCAGCTCCAAGACGCCCCTTGAGAAAGCCAAGCCTCTTGTTGCCACGCTTAACGATGGTGTCAACGCCGCCGCCGACGTTGCGCCGTATTTGCCACAGATGCTCGGCGCCAACGGTCAGACGCGCACCTACGTCATTATCGCGCAGAACAACTCCGAGCTCCGCGCAACGGAGGTTTCCCCGGCGCCACCGGCACACTCAGCGTTACCAATGGAAAACTGGAACTTGGAGAATTTCAGGCCATCACTTCCTTTGGCGGCTCTGAAGGCGGAACGATTCCCGTGACAGACGACGAATTGTCCCTCTTTGGCGAATCCATCACAAATACCCCGCAGCATATGACCGCAAACCCTGATTTTCCTGCAAGCGGGCAACACGTGCACGATCTATGCGCGCAGCGTTTAGGCATACAATCCGATGGCGTGATTGCGCTTGACCCGACCTTCCTGCAAAACCTACTTGCTCTTACCGGTGGCACCACGCTGTCCGATGGCACCACTATCGACCAGACGAACGCCGCACGCATCCTGTTGCACGATGTCTATCTGCGCTTCGACGACCCTGAAATGCAAGACGCGTACTTTGCGGCAGCGGCTGATGCGGCCGCCGATCAAATTATGGGCAACCTCGGATCCATCGATATGGGTGCGCTCATTCAAACGATAAAGGACAGCGCCAAAGCCGGCCGCTTACAGGTCTGGATGGCCAACGAAGATGAGGAAAATGCGATCAAACGTCTGGGATTCTCCGGCGAGATTAGCGCAGATCCCACCTCGCCTGAACTCGGCGTTTACATCCATGATGAGACGTGGGCAAAGATGGGCTGGTATCTGAGCCGCGCAACCACGGTGAGCGATCCTGTCAAAAACGCCGACGGAACGACGAGCTACCAAGTCACCACAAAGCTCAAGAACAACATCACCGAATCCGAAGCCGCCGAGATCCCTCCCCACATCTACGGCTACAGCCCGCTCAAGCGCGACCAGTCCGACATGGCCATCAAGTTGTTCTTCTACGCGCCTGCCGGCGGCAACATTACCAACATGCAGACAGATGCGGACTTTGCACCCGATTCCAATTTGAGCGAGAGCACATACAACGGCATCAAAGTATCCACATGCATGATTCGCCTGAAAGCTCAGCAGCAGGCCACCTTTATCTATACGGTAACGACCTCGGCCGAGGCAACAGAGCCGCTTACCATACGCACTACGCCTACATCGCAAGCAGCAGCCGGCTGGGAAAAGCTCTAAGAACAAACATCACAAAGGCGAAAGCAGTAAAGGCAACGGCCCCTCGCGCATGCAATGAACTGCGCCCCGAAACTTGGACGCGATAAATCATAACCGCTAGGCGGCCTCCCGAAGGGCCTGCTCCCGGAACTCCACCGGGGTCAGGCCCTTCAGCTGACCTGGCGTCTCACGTGGTTCCAGTGGTGGATGTAGCCCTCCAGGTCCGCCTTGAACGCCTCGAACGTGTCCCAGTCGCGCCCGTGGAGGAACTCGTCCTTCAGGTGGCCGAACATCCCCTCCGTGCATGCGTTGTCCAGGCAGTTTCCTTCCTGGACATGCTCGACGACGCCCATTCCCTTGAGCGCCGCGACGAACTCGGCATGCTGGTACTGCCATCCCATGTCCATCTGCATGATCGGCTCCGACCACGTCGGCTTCGCCTCCGCCAGCATCGCGAGCATCTCCTCCTGCTGGGCGAGGTCGGGATGCATGGATATCGAGTGGGCCACGATCTCCCTGCTGCCGAAGTCGTAGACGGGCGCGAGGTAGGCCCTGCCGAAGGAGAGCTTGAACTCGGTGACGTCGGTGCCCATCTTCTGCCACGGGCCGTCCGCCGCGAAGTCGCGGCCGAGCACGTTCTCGAAGGTCTCGCCGACGACGCCCCTGTAGGAGTTGTACCGGTGGTAGTCGGTCTCGCGGCGGATCCCGCACCTGAGCCCCATCTCGCGCATCATCTTGAGCACCGTCTTGTCCGCTATGCGCTCGCCGTCGACGGCCCTCAGCTCCATGGCGATCTGACGGTGGCCGACGCCGTTGGGGGGAGCCTGCCGAAGATCTCGGCGACCCTGGGGCGCAGTTCAGGCCTGGTGGGCCCTTTTGGTGCGACAGCGCGTAGTAGTAGGTCGACCTGGGCAGCGACGCCGCCGCCAGCAGGTCGGCAAAGGGAAGCGCCCCCGAGCGCGGCTACGGCCGCCGCCCGGTCCCGAGCGGCAAGCCGAGCTCCGCCTTCAGGGCTATCGATTTTTTTAGGTACGCCACCGCGCCTCGAGCCTGCGGACCTCGCGTTCGAGCTCCTGCTCGCGGGTCGCCGGCGCGGCCTTCGCGCCCGAGCCCCTCGGCCTGCCCTTCGGCTTGGGCCGGAGCGCGTCGGCGCCGCCCTCGCGGTACAGCCTGCACCACCGCTTCAGCGACGTCGCGCTCGCGATGCCGAAGCGCCCCATCGCTTCGGGCTTGGCCATCCCGCCGTCGACCACGGCGCTGGCCGCGGCGACCTTGGTCTCGAAGTCGTATCTTGCCTGCCTTCCATCCATGGCGAGGAGCCCGTCCCTCCCGGTCGCTCGGTACTTCCCCAGCCAGTCTCTCACAGCCTCGGCGGAACGCCAAGGACCTTGGCGACGGATCTGTAGCCGAGCCCCTCTCGAACATCTCGGCCGCGCGCTCCCTGGTCGACCGATCGTGCCTCAATCTCAGGTCGATGGACATGAAAGCCTCCCATCTCTCGGACTTCTATTTCCTTGTCCAAGAAATGGGGAGGCAGTTCACAAGCGTGGGGGGCCGTTTTTTTCACGACTAGAAAAGGGCATTCAGGATATTGCCTTACGAAAACAATGACAAGCAGGTCAGAGCACCAAACGAAGGCCATCACGCTGCGGGGAGCAGCTTCTACCGTCTTCAAGGATGCGCTGCGAGACGCGCCCAACGAGCTCGCAAGCCATATACGCGCAGGTAGCACTGGGCGTCTTCCAACACGTAGCCGGCACGAATCAAGTCAATAGACGGTGTATACGAGCGTCCCAGCATCTGGCAGAACAGCTTCTTTTCGTCTGCCGCTGATACGTGGGCTCTCCATCACAATCCGTTCTTCCATACGGCTAAAAACCCGCTTGGCTCCATCGATTACCAAAGATTATCGGCCCCATCGTCAAATATGGCGCCGTCAACATAGGTAAAACCACGGGCGTACAAGGCCTCAAGCACGGTCTCATCCGCACATCCAAGTTCCTCAACCCGATTAAGCATGGCGAGCCAACGATCAAAGGGGCGCGTCACCGCCTCGGGAGTGGCATGGTTGCGCGTCGATCCCGGCAAGTCGGCACGGTAGCGATAAAATGGACGGTCGAGATAGACGATACCGCGCGCCTGACACATCGTATCAATGAGAAACGGATTATCCGCCCAACCAGCACCGGGATACTCGGGGAACCGAATACCGGCCTCAAGCAAAGAAATCACGCCGGTACAACGCCGACCAGATTGCCGGATGATAGGCAAGCAGCTGAGGCAGCTCACGAATGGTGGCAGGTGCCTCAGAACGCCGCACGCGGCCCGTCAGCAGACAGGGATATGGCTTCATTCGCTCTGGATCATCCCAGTATTTAATATCCCACCACGGGGTCTTGACGATATCGACAGGACGCGAAAAACCCGCGGCAAACGCGAGCATCTCCTCATACATCGTTGAATCGATCCAGTCGTCCGGCTCGATAATGGAAACCCACTCGCCGCGTGCCTCGGCGATTCCACGGTTGCATCCAGCGCCGTACCCACCGTTCTTTATCGATGATGCGAATGCGCGCGTCCTCCGCCGCATGTCGCTGCATGATGGCAAGCGAGCCATCTGTGCTGCCATCGTTAACGCACAGGATCTCGAGCTCCGTATGCGTTTGGTTTCGAATGCTCAGCAGACACTGATCTAAAACGCTTCGGTATTATACGTTGGCACAATCACGGAAACGAGCGCATGGGCATCGTGATTCATAGGTCCCCCAACTCTGCGAGGTCGTGGCGTTTGCTATGATTTTAACGATTACGAGTGTAGCCGACTGAGGAGCTAGCGTGTCATCAATTGCAGTCCCCGGGGGACTTTTATACAAATCTTGCAAGCTGACCGCGGCGTGGTATATCGGTTGCTTGTAGAAGCGACCGAGAGCAGTTTTGACATAACGAGATGCGCCGCGTATGCAGGAAAAACAAACCTTGAAGCAGCATTTTGCATGCCTGAAGGTGATGCCACTTCACCCCTGCACAACGCACATTCAGTAGTTATCTCCGTCACGCTCCCTGACGAGGAGCCGCGGCTACGCATCTGCTATGAGGGCGCATGCGTTGCGCGCATGACGCCGCGACGACACGCCCTATTGCGCAACAGGCAGAACTTACTCATGGTGAACCCCGCCATCGATGGCGCGTTCCATACCTACCTTTCCGTCCATAATGCCATGCTGCAATCCGCCGCTGATCAGATGCCTCCCTTTAGCCTGCATCCTCTCATCAGCATCGTGGTGCCGCTTTCCACACTCCTCCCCATTACGCCCGCGCCATGCTCGATTCCGTTATGGCACAACGTTATGTAAACTGGGAGCTCGTCCTCGTCAACGCGAGTCCAGAGGACGAGGCGCGATGTTCTGGCCGAATACTCCGACCGGCGCATCAATATCGTTCCCATGAATGAGAACCTCGGCATCGCGCGCAACACCAATGCGGGCATTCATGCATGCACGGGCGACTACATTGCCTTCCTCGACCACGACGATGTCCTTGACCCGCTTGCGCTGCACATGTGTACGTGGGCGCGCTTTTAACGAGGACCCCGCAACCGACCTTTTCTATTGCGATGAGGATAACTTCCACGAGACGCTCTCCGACCGCTACTCCCCCATCTTCAAACCCGATTTCAACATCGACCTGCTCTACTCACAATTACGTTGAACATTTCCTCATGGTGAGCAAATGGGCACTTGATCAGGTCGATCTCCCCCAAACGATGTGCGCGGAGCGCAAGATTATGACCTCACACTCAAAGTCGCTGAAATCGCACGTGGTATCTACCATGCTCCATATCTGCTGTATCACTGGCGTGCGCATCCCGGTTCGACCAACGGCGGCAACATGGACAACAAGCCCTACGCGATTCAGGCGAGCATTCATGCACTCGACCGCCACTTCGAGCGCATCGGCGTGGATGCACGCGCACGCGAAACCGATATTCCCCTGCGTATTCTCCATTGCATACCAGCCGTTAAAAGAGCCCATCCACGTTGCGTTGCGATATCGAAGCATCGAGGGCCTGCATGCAAGCCTTGCCTGTCTAGCTGCGCAGACACATCGGGATTGGCTTCGCATCCACCCCATCGGACCCGCAGCCGGTGAAGCGCTCCCCGATCATAGAAGAGTACGGACTTTCTGCTTCCGCCGCCCCAGCAGTCAAAGGCGAGACATATGCGCAGGCGCTCGCACCGCTGTTCGATATCGCAGAGCAAGAAGGCACCCCCTCTTGCTCTGCAGCGATGCCGTGTATTTCGATGAGATTCACTGCATCGAACGTCTGAGCGGTTGCCTACGCCGATCGGACATCGCCATCGCGGCACCGAAGCTCTTCTCCCCTGATGGCCTCGTTCAACACGCTGGATGTCATTTAGGAATCGAAGGCGATATGCGGGCCACACTCATCAATCAAGGGTTCGGCGCGCATATGGGCGGTGGCTACCTTGGTGTCGCGGAATTATGCTGTGATTTCGGCTCGATTTCTTCTGACTGTCTGCTGATCGCTCCCCACTCGCGTTTCAGGCGCCCATCGCGATTTTGAGTCATGGACAAGCGCTGATGCCCTCGTACACCATCTCGCCTGCACGGCGCGAAGCGAAAAACTTAACATTGTCGTGTTACCTGAAGCGACGGCGACCGTGAACGCGCCCATCATATGGGATTGGCATAATGAACGGGCGCAAACAATACCCAAAGGCGATCGTGAACGCCTTGAGCAACTTTGGCCCGAATGCCTACGACACGACCCGCTCGACAATCCTCACGTTTACTTTAGGAACGGATATGCGAACTTGGCAGTCGATCGCGACATAGAAAAAAAGAGGCGCGGCGCATCTACTGGCACGATCAGCTCGTTGGCAAACGGTGATCATACGCCATATGAAGTAGCTTCGGATACGAAACTTGTAAAAAGCCTCCCACGACCGGGTACCAATAAGACATCCGATCGTGGAGGCCATACGTTACAGTCGTCGTAGCTTGCCGTAATTGATAACACGCAGTGTGCTTACAGCGTCTCCATGTACTCGGCAAGTTCCTCAGTCCAGTCGCGCGGCTCGAAAGCCGGCGGCGCGGACCTTGGAGAGGTCGAGGTCGGAGGGGTCGGCCTCGGGGCGATCGGGCCCTCGGCGGAGGCGTAGTACTCGGCGGTGGAGACGGGCCCGACCGCGCCGCCGTTGCCGTTGGCCAGGTCGAAGACGCGGGCCGCGACCCGCGCCCAGGACTCCACGGGGCCGGAGCCGGTGAGGTTGTAGGTGCCGTAGGGGGGGGCGCGGAGGGCTCCAGGCCGCCGTCGCGGTAGCCGAGCAGGTGCAGGATGCCGGCGGCCATCTGGTCGGTGAAGGTGAGACGGCCGAGCTGGTCGTCGACCACTGTGACCCTCTCGAGCGCGTCCGCGGGGTCCGCCACCCGGTCGGAGAGCGCCCTCATGGTCCTGACGAAGTTCCGGCCGTCGCCGATCACCCAGGAGCTGCGCACGACGTAGTGTCTGGGACAGCCGGCCGCGGCGAGGTCGCCGGCGGCCTTGGACTGGCCGTAGGCGGACAGCGGCGAAGGGGCTCGTCCTCGGCGTGGTTGAGGGACGCGCCGTCGAACACGTAGTCGGAGGACACGTGCACGAGCGTCACGCCGTGCTCGGCGCAGGTGCGGGCCATGAGGGCCGGGCCGGTCGCGTTGGCGGCCCAGCAGGCCCTCCTGCCCTCGGGCGTCTCGGCGCGGTCCACGGCGGTGTAGGCGCCGCAGTTGATCACCGCGCCGTAGAGGGACCAGTCGTACTTCTCGTAATCCTCGGGGCGGGAAAAGGTCGAAGGTGTCGATGTCGCAGTAGTCGAAGCCGGGCAGGCCGCGCTCCTCGGCGGCGGCGCGCACCGCGCGGCCGAGCTGGCCGTTGCAGCCCGTGACGAGCGTGCGCCTGGGCGCCATGGGCAGGGCGTCGGCGAGCATGGGGTGGTCGCGGTCGGCCTCGGACAGCTCGCACTCGGACAGCGGGATGGGCCACTCGATGCCGAGCCCCGGGTCGGCGAGGTTGACGAAGGTGTATGTCTTCTTGAGCTCGGCGGACCAGTGGGCGTTCACCAGGTAGGTGTAGGCGGTGCCGTCCTCGAGCGCCTGGAAGGAGTTGCCCACGCCGCGGGGCACGTAGATCGCCTTGCTCGGGTCGATCACGCAGGTGTAGACCTCGCCGAAGCTCTTCCCCGGGCGGAGGTCCACCCAGGCGCCGAACACGCTCCCCGTGGCGACCGAGATGTACTTGTCCCAGGGCTCCGCGTGGATGCCCCGGGTCACGCCGCGCTCAGCATTAAAAGATATGTTGTTCTGCACGGGCCCGAGGTCGGGCAGCCGAGCGCGCACATCTTCTCGCGCTGCCAGTTCTCCTTGAACCAGCCGCGCGCATCGCCGTGCACGGGCAGGTCGAACACGAGCATCCCCGGGATGTTCGTGGTGCGTGCTGTCAGTTCCTTGCCGAACTCAAGGGCCATGGGAGGCCATCCTTTCTCAAAAGAGGAGCCGCGGGCCGCCTCTCGCACCACGAGGGTCGAGGCCCGCGGCGAACGTTCGCGATCGCCTACTGCCCCTGGGCGGCATACCTGGCCTCGGTGGCCTCCTTGGCCGGACGCCACCAGGCCTCGTTGTCGCGGTACCAGGCTATGGTCTCCGCGAGGCCGGCGGCGAAGTCGGTATGGGCCGGCTCCCAGCCGAGCTCGCGGCGGAGCTTGGAGCTGTCGATGGCGTAGCGGCGGTCGTGGCCGGGGCGGTCGCGCACCCAGTCGAAGTCGTCGGCGTCGCGGCCGAACGCCTTGAGGATCTCGCGCAGGACGGTGATGTTGTCACGCTCGCCGTCGGCGCCGATGAGGTACGTCTCGCCGATGCGGCCCTTCGTGAGGATCGCCCACACGGCGGAGCTGTGGTCCTCGGTGTGGATCCAGTCGCGGACGTTCTTGCCGTCGCCGTAGAGCTTGGGGCGCACGCCGTCGATGAGGTTCGTGATCTGGCGCGGGATGAACTTCTCCACGTGCTGGTAGGGGCCGTAGTTGTTGGAGCAGTTCGAAATGGTGGCCTCCACGCCGAAGGAGCGCACCCAGGCGCGCACGAGCATGTCGGAGGCCGCCTTGGTGGAGCTGTAGGGGCTGCTCGGGCGGTACGGGGTCTCCTCGGTGAAGCGCGCCGGGTGGTCCAGCGCAAGGTCGCCGTAGACCTCGTCGGTGGAGACGTGGTGGTAGCGGGTGCCGTGGGCGCGGCAGGCCTCGATCAGCGTGTAGGTGCCCTCGACGTTGGTGCGCAGGAACGGCTCGGGGTCCGCGATGGAGTTGTCGTTGTGGCTCTCGGCGGCGTAGTGCACGATGGCATCGTGGGACGCGGCGAGGTCGTTCACGAGGTCGCGGTCGCAAATGTCGCCCACGACGAGTTCCACGCGGTCGGCGGGCAGGCCCGCGATGTTCTCGCGGTTGCCGGCGTAGGTCAGCTTGTCCAGGACGGTCACGTGCACCCCGGGGTGGTTCTCCACCACGTAGTGCACGAAGTTGCTGCCGATGAAGCCGCAGCCGCCCGTGACGACGATGGACTTGGGCTCGAAGGTCTCGTTGGTCATACGTAATTCCTCTCAACGCATAGCTGCATTATCATAGCGCCATATGCATCAAACGTCAGTCGTCCTACCGATGCATGCAGTCAATTGCAGTCAATATCTATGAAATGCCTTAGCGCCTCAGCTCGCGATAGGCGGCGGCGAGCACACGCCTCCGCCTGCTGCCATGCGGAAGGAAAGCGTTGGCGATGCGCATATACCATCGCCGTGCACGCGTCTCCGCAGCCCGCACCAGCTCCGCTTCTCGCTCAGCATCGATCCGGGCGGCGGCATCCCGCATCGCCATGCGAGCATCGACCTGCGTGAGCGCAGCAGCAAGATCGGCAAACTCCTGCTCATGCGGCAATGCAGCCTCTGCTGCCAAGCGATCCCATTCGGCGCGCCATGCATGGAACAGCTGATCGCTGAGGCGCGCATCGTCCTGCAGCACCCACGTCGCGCGCCCCCCATCAACGGCGAAGCGAGCATCGTGCAAGTCGATGCAATACCCCACGTTTCGGCAAGCGCCGGCACGGCGGCGACCTGGTCGGCCGGCTGCAGGCGCACGGTCCACTCATTCGAAAGCGTTCTCAAGCACTCTCGCTCAAACCATTCGGCGCAGAACCGCAGCGTTTCACGGCCATCGGCCTCAGCAAACGCAGCGACCTCCCGCACAAGGGCATGCACCTCGCGCTGGCGCGAGCAGAACACATCGAGCGCCATGAAACCATAGCCGGAGCGTCCTGCTCCCAGGTAGTAGGTAAACGCGATGAGGTCTGGAGCGTTTTCCAGCCGAGACGCACGCGAGGCCAAGACGAAGAACTCGTATGCGTCCTCCATGTACCCCATGCGGACATCGGCCATGGCCGCAAAAGCCGCTCGGCAAAAAGCCCCTTCATACAGGCAGGTGACAACGCTCCACGAGTCGCGAACCCCCGACAGGCCGCCAAACGCACGCAGAAGAATCTCCTCGTCGCGCACGTGGCCCATTTCCCGGTTCAGTGCGCGCTCCACAAGAACGCTCGACGCCTCGCTCTCCTCGCCGCACGGGAAACCACGCGGCAGCCCAAACGATAGATCTCCGCCTGGCGCGACGTGACGATTCCGCGCATCAACGCAAGCGCATGTAACGACAGCTCGTCATCCCCGTCAATAAAATAGACGAAGCGGCCGCGCGTATGCGCAGCCCCCCGTTCGACGTGCCAGATGCGCCCCCTCGTTGCGCTCCTTTGCAACAACGCGTACGCGCGAATCGCGCGCCGCCACCTCGTCGATGCGCTCGCGCGTCGCATCCGTGCTGGCGTCATCTACGACAACGACCTCAAAAGGCGCGCCGACCTGCGCCAAGACGCTACGAAGGCACCGCTGTATGTACGCCTCGACGTTGTAGGCGATCACCACGAAAGAGACGAGCGGAACTTCCTTGCCAGACAACTCGGTCATAGCCTCATGCCCTCTCTTCGATATCGCCTACTCGCAGTCAACGCCAATCATAGCAAGATTCACGACATCGTGAGAGCAGCGCATAATCGTCGACGCCCGCGCCGCGAATGGCAAAGAAGCAGCAGCGCGCCTCGTTCGTGAACGCGATCATATCCGTCTGTCCCTCCTCGCCACCAGGCACGTCGTTGCGCAATGTGGCGAAGATCTTGTACTCGCCATTGTTGAATATGCCCAACGGCAACGAAAAGCGAACGCGATGATGTCCCGCCTGCTCCATCTTGATCGGCGAGGAATCGAAGGGGATGCCGCCGCGTTTCACATCTGACAGCGAGAAGGCCAGATAAAAATCGCCCGTACCGCGATAGTCATACTCGATCTCGAAGATGAAGGGATCCGCCCCATCGGTCACGACACCGGAGATCGGGTTGATCTTCAACGTGGGGAACGACTGCGCTCAAGCCCGTCTCAAAGACGTCATCACGAGTTTGCCCGCTGGATTCCGATTTGAGATTCTCAAGCGTGTACCGATCGGCGACATCGTCCTTGTCGCCCGAGGCAATGATCTTACCATCCTTGATAAGGATCGCCTTGTTGCAGTACTTCTTGACTGCATCCATGCTGTGAGTCACCAAGATAACCGTCTTGGTGGGATCCTTCTTAACCGATGCGAAGAAACTATCGCATTTACGCTGGAACGCCTCATCACCCACAGCCAGTACCTCATCAGTACCAGAATGTCACCCTGGGCCTTGATCGCAACGGAAAACGCAAAGCCTAACCTGCATACCGGAAGAATAGTTTTTTAAGCTTTTGATCCATGAAATCATGGAGTTCAGCGAACTCCACGATGTCATCATACATCGCGTCAATCTCATCGCGCGAAAAGCCAAGAAGCGCGCCGTTGAGATAGACGTTCTCGCGACCCGTCAACTCAGGGTTGAAGCCAACGCCGAGCTCGATAAACGGGACCAGCTTGCCGTTAACCGTGATGGATCCGCGCTCGGGAATGTAGATCTGGGAGATCAGCTTGAGCAGCGTGGATTTACCGCTACCGTTACGGCCCACGATGCCAAAGAAGTCGCCCTGACGCACCTCAAAGGACACCCCGCGCAGCACCTGCTGCTCACGGTACCCCTTGATGCCCTTTGTCCAGTTGATGAGCAGCTGCTTAACCCCAGAAGCCTGCTCGGTGGGCAGCCGGAACGACTTCTCGACATTGTCCACCTTCAGGACGACCTTGCGCTCTTCCGTCGTCACGACTACATCACCTCGGCGAACTTGGGGCTGTACTTTTTTGAACACATGGATACCAAGCCCCAGCAAGACGAACGTGAGTACAACCGGAATGAGTTGGAACAAAAGGTTGTCGGACAGCGTCCAAATCGTATCGGTGGTCAGAGGGGCAATCAGGTTATGACGAATATCCTGGATGACCTGAGCGGCTGGGTTGAGCAACATCAGCTTCTCGACCAGCAGGCCCACGCCCGGAGCCACGGAAGCCAGCTTGTCCCCCACCATGGAAAGCGGGTAGATGATGGGCGTCGCATAGAACAGACCCTGCAGAAACACCTCCCAGATATGCTGAGCATCGCGGAAATAGACGTTCAGGGGGGACAGCAGCAGCGTCACCGCAAGCGCCAGCGCATAGTGCTGCAGCAAGTTCAGCGGAAGCCACAGGACGTTGGCCGTGAACTGCACGCCGCTCAGGATGCATGTTGCGACAACGACACCGAGATTGATGGCAAGGCATATCAATGCGTTGATCGTTGCGGAAATCACGATGATGTACTTGGGAAGTTGATCTTGCGCAGAAGGTCACCGCGCGTCGTCATGGAGCACAAGCCCAAAGTCGTCGCCTCGGTGAAGAAGTTCCACAGGCTGATACCGAGCAGCAGCACCAGCGGGAACGTTTCGGTACCATCGGAGAAGCGCAGGAACTTGACGAACACGACGTACATGACGCAAAAAAGCATCAGAGGCTTGAGCACCGACCACGCGATGCCCAAAAACGATCCTTGGTAGCGCAGCAAGAAATCTGTCTTGACGAGTTCCCGCAGAATTACCCAAGACTCGCGATAACGAGTTTTCAACTTTTCGAACAAAACGGTATCCGTTTCCCATCCAAGCGGTCGATGTTAATACGAGAGACTCTGGTTGACGATCTCGCCGGCGGCGACCTTCTTCAGGTGCTGCCCGTAGACCGACTTGCCGTAGCGCTCGGCGCAGGCGATGAGGGTCTCCCGGTCGATCCAGCCGTTCTCGTAGGCGATCTCCTCCAGCACGGACACGGGCATGTCCTGGGAGTGCTCCACGGCGCGGACGAACTCCGCGGCCTCGTGCAGGCTCTCCATGGTGCCGGTGTCCAGCCACGCGTAGCCGCGGCCGAGGGTCACCACGGACAGCGTCCCCTCCTCCAGGTACATCTGGTTGAGCGTGGTGATCTCGAGCTCGCCGCGCACGGAGGGGACGACCCGCTTCGCGCGCCCGCACACGTCGCCCGGGTAGAAGTACAGGCCGGTGACGGCGTAGGAGCTCTTGGGCTCGGCGGGCTTCTCCTCGATGGAGACGGCCTTGCCGTCGGCGTCGAACTCCACGACGCCGAAGCGCTCGGGGTCGTCCACGTGGTAGCCGAAGACCGTGGCGCGGCCCGACTCGGCGTTCTGGACGGCGCGCGTCAGGTGGCGGGACAGGCCGTTGCCGTAGAAGATGTTGTCGCCGAGCACCAGCGCGCACGGCTCGCCGGCGATGAAGTCCTCGCCGATGGTGAAGGCCTGCGCAAGGCCGTCCGGCGAGGGCTGCACGGCGTAGGACAGGTTCACGCCGTAGTCGGACCCGTCGCGCAGCAGCCGCTCGAAGTTCGGCAGGTCGGAGGGGGTCGAGATGATCAGGATGTCGCGGATGCCCGCCATCATGAGGACGGACAGCGGGTAGTAGATCATCGGCTTGTCGTAGACCGGCAGCAGCTGCTTGCTGGTGACGGTGGTGAGCGGGTACAGGCGGGTGCCGCTGCCGCCCGCGAGGATGATGCCTTTCATAGCTAAGAGCCCCTTCGATACGCTGAAAGACGAACGTCACTGAGTATACCGCGATGCCCGCAAAGAACGCGCCCCTCGCATAAAAACCAAGCAAGGGGCGCAGAACGGAACATTTGCGGCGCAATAGGCAGACGAGGCTAGGGGCATCTCAGTGTAATAGGCTACCGTGCTCGCGGGGCCATGATATGGATCCCCTTGGACATAGTAACGACTCCAGGTGCTCCGCATCTTTCCCTGCTCACGGATGAAGCGCTCGACATTCGCATCCAGCGTATCGGCGCCCCGGCTAAACGACTCATAGTGATACAGCAGGGCATCGGGCGTAAACACGACGAGCTTGCCTGTTTCGCGCACGCGCAGGCAGTAGTCCACATCGTTGAACGCGACGACGAAATCCTCGTTGAGCCCGCCAAGTGCATCGAACACGGAGCGCTTCGTCATGAGACAGGCGGCGGTCACGACGCTCAGGTCCTGCACTAACTGCGCGCGGCGCATATAACCGGGGTCGTCGCGGTCAAGATGGCTAAAGACGTGCATCGGGCCCGCATTGTCGTTAGCGTTGGCGCACTTGATCATCATCACGCCGGCATGCTGCACCGTGTCATCCGGGAACAGGAGCTTGGCGCCCACAACGCCAACGTCCTCGCGCTGGCACAGGCCGAGCATGGCCGACATCCACCCCGCCTCGATCACCTCGACGTCGTTATTGAGCAGCAGTAGGCACTCACCGGATGCGTGCTTGGCGCCAAAGTTGTTGATCGCGGAGTAGTTGAACGGCCCATCCCACGTCACCACGCGCACGTTGTCGTAGCGCTCCTGCACCTCGCGGTAATACGCGAACGTCTCGTCCTGGACGCTGTTGTTCTCGATGACGATGATCTCGAAGTTGCGATAGGTCGTCTTTTGCTCAACCGACTCGATGCACCGACTGAGCACCTTCACGCTGTCCTTGTTCGGAATCAGGATGCTCACCAGCGGCTCGTCGGCCACCTCGTACGCGACATGGTAGAAGCGGGCGTTCTCGGTGCCCTCCGCCGTAGCCGCCAGCCCGCAGCGATCGAGGTGCTCCTGCAGTGCCTTGCGCCCGGCCTCGTCTGCATAGCCCTTATTGCCAGCACTCTTCGCGGTTGAGGTGTCGCTGATACGCCAGTGATATAGCACGTCAGGCACGTGCGCTATGTTAGTCGTTCGTTCAACCAAACGCAGCAGGAAATCATAGTCTTGAGCTCCATCGAACTCAGAGCGCAGCATCAGCTCCTTGGCATATGACGCACGGACGGCAAGAAGGTGCGTGATGTAGTTGTGGCAGCGAAGCAAGTCGATATTGAAGTCAGACTTGAAATGCGGAGAGACGTACTCCCCTCCTCATTGAGAAAATCCTCGTCGCAGTAGAGCGCGTCGAGAGTGGGGTCCTGTTCTATCTTTTGCGCGTACTTAAGCAGCGCAAACGGATCGAGCGTATCGTCGTGGTCAAAGAAGACGATGTAATCGCCCTGCGCCCGCTCGATGCCGACATTGGTGTTCGCCGCAATCCCGGCGTTATCGACAAGATCGATAACCTTGATGCGCTCGTCATCGAGCTCATCGAGAGCGGCGGCGAGCCCCTCGTCCTCAGGGCTGGCATTCAGCAACAAAAAGCTCCCAATTACGGTAGAGCTGCCCCTGCACAGAGCCAACCATGTCCCGCAGAAAGGGCAGCGGCGTCCTAAACAGGGGAACGACGATGCTGAACTTCGGGCCAGCGCAATCTGCGTAGGCGCTCGCATCGATGGAGGACAGCAGCTTCTTACGAGCCAACGCTCTCGCACCATACTCGTTCAGGCCAGCGGAGCGATATAGCAAGGGCGAACGGCTGACGGCATAATCACCGCGCCCGCAGCGTCCAGGCACAGAAAACCCGACTTGTTTCCCCGAGTGCTCGTCGCCAGCAAGCAATACGTGGAACCGTCTGCGGGAATACGGAGCGTGAAGCTTACCTCACGGCGCGGCATTCCCAAAGCAGTTGACTCCTCAACCTTACCGAGGCTTAGATCGAATGTCTCGATAGCGCGTCCCATGCCATCCAGCAGGCGGAACTCGGCAAAGTCCCCCGCCGGCAGGCAAGCATAGCCCTTAATGACATACTGACGCTTAGTGGGCGCTTCGACAAAAACTTGTGGGGTGAGGTGAATCTGCTTGGAGTATGTCGATCGATCGATATCGCGCATGGCCATGGCGCGATCATACGAGAATTTATAGTTGAATCGCGACGCCCATTTAATGGCGAAGCGAGAGAACACCTTCCGAGCTCGGCACAGTTCCGAGCCTTCCTTGTCATACTGGCGCATCTCGACCGACACGCGCTTGGTTTCAAGAAGCGGAACGACGGCGACATAGCGACACGCATCCTGCGGGCCAGTCGCCATATGGTAGGCCTCGATGGGCAGCTCGACGCACTCCTCAGAATGAGAGAAGAACCGAACCTCACTCGCCTGATCGCGCAGGTCGAACTCAACCGCAAGATATGCGACTCCGCGACCCCTGCATATTCCCGTGCAACGCATACTATCCCTTTACCTCATAAGGAGGACGGCTTAATAGCCGGCCCGCAACATCGTATCGATCATCTTGGCAATAGACTCGCCATATCCATCGCCCGGAACAGCCCACTTTCCATTCAAGTCCTCAAGCAACGGCGCGCACCCGCGCTTGACAAGGTCAAAGCGCGGGTCAACGCACGCCCAACAAGCGGGTCCGTCGTGGCATACGCTTTGAGATGCTGCACCTGGGCGCGGATGCCGGTTCGAACGTCTTTAAAGGAAGCGGCATTGCCCGGTGCCGAATTCACGGCACCCAGACCGCAGAAGTTGCACTGCTCAACCTTGACGGCCCCGCCAAAGCGCAGCCAGCCCGTCTCCTTCATCGCTTGCGCAAACACGACCTCCGCGCGAACGCCCTCGGCCTTTGCCTCCTCGAGAACGATCGTGCAGAAATCCTGCAAAGTGGGCGCCGTAGTCCTTATACACACTGCCCGGATACGTGGATTCGCCAACGCTCTTTTTCGATAGTAAGCAACCATCTGCTCCGCAGAAGGCCTGCGACGCGCCCATGATGGGCGTGCGGCTCGCGGAGGGCGGCGTCCTCCGCCGCACCATACCAAGCAACGCCCTCCTGCTTCCAGCCCCGACCGGCGAGCACCTGGTACTCGTTATAGTCCTTGGTGTAATGATGGTTCAGAGTGCCCTCGTGGTAGAGACGGTACACCGGCACGCCCTGCGCCTCATCGGAGTACCACGCGATGCCCTCCTGGCTCCACCCGCGATCGGCAAGCACCTGATACTCGTTGTAATCCTTGGTGTAATGGTGGTCGCGCGTGCCCTCGTGATACAGACGATATACCGGAACGGCGGAGGAATCACGCGAGGCCCACGCCACGCCCTCTTGCTGGCAGCCGCGACCGGCGAGCACCTGATACTCGTTTGTATCCGTCGTGTAGTGATGGTCGAGGGTGCCGGAATGATACAGGCGGTACACCGTCTGTACAGGAGCGCCGAACGCCGCTTTGTGAAGGCGCCGCCAGCAAAAGACCAGCTGCCACCACCACGGCGATGCACGCGTTAAGGTATTTGTTCTTCATACGAGCCAATCCCCATCCACCCGTCGAGCAGGTGGTGCGATGTCCTCTATTCCTTTGAATACCAGGCAATACCCTCCTGTGTCCACCCGCGCCCAGCGAGCACCTGGTACTCCCAAGCGTCCTTGGTGTAGTGATGGTCGAGGGGTGCCGGAATGATACAGGCGATAGACGGGCTTGCCCTCACCCTTGGGTGCGGAATACCAAGCAACGCCTTCCTGCTTCCAGCCGCGGCCGGCGAGCACCTGATACTCGTTGGCGTCCATCGTATAGTGATGGTTGAGAGTGTCCTCGTGATACAGCCGGTAGACCGGAACTCCATGTTCCTTCGAATCGGAGTGCCACGCGATGCCCTCCTGAATCCAACCACGCGAACCGAGAACCTGATACTCGTTCGCATCCATAGTGTAGTGATGGTCAAGTGTTGAGGGGTAGTAGAGGCGGTAAACCGTTCCCTCGGCATATGCAAGGCCGTAGTAATTGGCAATGCCCCGTGCGTCCGCGATGCCCAGGGACTGCAGTTTCGCATCGCTATTCAAATAATTATTATAATCGTTCCAATTATCTAGAAACGCATGCTCCACAATGATCGCTGGGAGGTTGGACTTGCGCGCCTCACGAATAATGCCGTAATAATCACCATTGCTGCCGTCGGCGTAATTGTAATCGGGGTCTGAATCGATCCAGCGGAACTTCACGCCGCGGTTTGTCAGGCCGAGCTTTTGCAATTGCGCGAGAATCTGATTGCCCAAATCCGTACCGACGGCATGCGTTTCATTGTTATAGCTCGAATTATGAGGCGCCCATACCTCGGCACCATACGCGTTTCCCAGCCCAGTGGAGTTTAGATGCAGGCTCACCAGCACATCGGCACCCTGGTGGAGGGGCGCGTTGCACGCGCTCGCGAAGCTCGCTCGAGGAGCCCAGGCGGTCGTTGGGCGTCACCGTGAACACCGTGGTGACGTTTTCATACATATCGAGTTCCGCTTTGCAGAACTGCGCGATTTTCCATGTCGCGTCCACCTCTGAGGTGCCGTTCGCAACGGCGCCGGAGCTGGCTCCAACATGACCGGGATCGAGCGCGATCACCAACGGGCCGCTTTTTTTCAGGATTTACCGCGCGAGAGCGCCTCGCTGCCGCAATGGCAACCGAAGCCGCCTCCTCAATGGAAGCAGACTCCGCCAACCCATCGCCGCCATCGCCGGTATATACGTGTAGGTCGGGACCGTTTGCCGCCTCCCCATTAGAAAAAGGCAGCCGCCGCAGGTACAACCGTATAGCTGCGATACGATTCATCGAGCTCGGAGAAGCTGATCTCGTAGACGGCTCCATTGGTCTTGAACTGCAGACAAGCCAGTTCACAGGAGCCCATGCCCGAGGGAACATAGGTAAACAGCAGGGCGTTATCCTGAACACCGGAAACCGTACACGTCTGCTCGTCACCCGCCTCATCCTGAACGGTCAAGACGGCAGCAGACACTCCCCGAGCGCTGCGAGAGTGACACGACGACGTTTTGCTCGGAACCAGCCTCAAGCTGGGCATTGTCGATGTACAAAAATGAGATGGCGTCGGTCGGCGAAAGCGGCGTCGCATCAGCGAACTCCTCACCGTACGCACGGCCCACCGCCAGCGCGGCAGTCGAAGCGGCCGCGAGGGAAACCGACGCGATCGCCCCGCGACGAGATATGCACGTATTGTGGGACATAAATCCCCCTCCAGAAAAGTCGAATAGCCTCAGCGCTTGCATGGCAGATGCATATATCTTTTAACGGTAGACGATTGAAATCTGCAGGGAGAGAAGCAGTACGGGACACCACCAATCCTACAGAATGAGAATACAGATCGTCGTTAAAGCCAAACGCTACGGAAGCATTAGAGCAGTCGCGCAAAAACGCATCACGTAGAACACATTGAGCACGGTGTACGAACTCATGAGCAGAACCCCGGGGTTCCTCCATTGGACGGCAAGTCCGTTCGAGCGCAAGGCAATAAGCAGCAGTGGAAGTACGGGGAGAAAATACCTACCCTGCACGCCCCGGATGACCGGCTCCGTATCAAACGTGTGTCCGATGCACATCGAGAGCATGATGCCGGCGACACACAAGCAAAACAATACCGCACAAGCGCCACGAAACATGCCTCGGCATCGCACGGCATCCTGCCTGCCAGCCTGCATGCACACCGCTCCAACCGCCGCATACGCGACCATGAGCAGCACCGGCGCCTCAAGCTCTCCTGCAGCCACGCCAAGCTGCCTCAAGCATGGTAAAGAGATAATAGGATCCATAGGTATCGAGGGTGCGCAAAAACAGCTTCAAGGCCATGGCCGGCTGAGAGAGCAGAAGCCCAATGCTGTAAAATGCCCGACCTCGTCGCCGCGCATCTGCACCGTCGATGCCGAGGAGGCAAAGCTCCGTAACAGAGAGAAGACGAAGAATCACAATGGAAAGCGCTGCCGCGGCAAAAACACCAGCCTTGTAGAACAGCGCAGCCCTATGAGAAGAGAATCGATCCGCCGGAATGAAGAGCACTAGCAAAACGCTAACGGAATAGACGATTTTACACGGAGCGACCGCGGCGGCCAGCACGACGATTGGAATCAGGTCCCGCCTGCACATGCGATCCTTGCCGTACATCGCCCGGAGAACAAAGGCGATCAGCAGCATCGACAACCCGATGATGCCCGAGTCATAGGAATAGGAGGCGGCAAGATGCAGGGTCATGGGCAACAGGGACGTGACCACGATGGCGTTTTTAAACACGGGGGTGATTCTGTAGGCACCGACCGCGCACGCAAGGAAAAAAACGCGATCGACCCAAAACGACCGAAGTAAAAAAAGCGCAAGCGGCCCCAGATTGAGCACGCGTGCCAGCACGACACCCGCCACCGAGCCGAACTTCGCTATAACGTTTTTCCGAGCCCAAGTTAAACTTGTACTCCTCGAGCTCCTCAATTCCTTCCGGAAAGACAATGGCACCGCTCGCCACGTCAGAAGCGGCGTCATAGACTCCGCGGTCAATTTCATATAGCCTGCCTTCCTCCACCGCAGACCGCATCATATAATCGCACAGCTCTTTATCTGCGGCCCTCATAGGCATGGGATCGGAATCGAGGCCGTTCCCCTCGCCGAGCACCATATTGGACACCCAATACGTCGCGTAAAAATGATGCAACTCATCGGGGGCGGAAAGCGGTGGGAACACGACGGCAAACACAATGCAAAATGATGCGAGGAGCGATCCGAAGGCGATCGTTTGGCGCCTCTCTCCATCAACGCAACCCTCAGCCGCGACGAAAACGAAGACCGACGCCACGAGAGAGGTAAGCGAGGCCGCGGCAAAAAAAGACGGAGGAACCGCATTCCTTAAACCAGAACCAAGACGACAGGAGCAGGCAAAGACATACCGTTAGCGCAGCGACGCACGCGAAAACGCTTTTCCTTCAGATACTGCCCCATGGGCGTTTCCCCTACATGATTCACGTCAATCCCCATGCAATTGCAACTCGCAGCGTTCCCTTCACGCAATCAGCCTACCACAGAGCAAGAGCGTGCACCGAGGCGGTTCCGATACGCGCAAGCGGCTCAATGGTCAACCAGATGCATGGCCTCGATAAGTTGATGCGCCGAAGACGTCCAAGAATAGCGTTCCTCGACTCGTCGCCTACAGCGATCGCCCATGCTCGACAGGTCATAGAGCCCTTGCAAGACATTGCGAACAACAGCGGCAAATCCAGGTCCGTCGGCCGATGGCATCACAAACCCATACGACTCGTCCGGCATGAGCTCTCGCGCGCCGCCAACATCCGTTACCAGAGACGGTGTTCCACATGCAGCGGCTTCAAGAAGGGAGGTCGAGAAGCCCTCAGATCGGGTAGGGAGACAGAATAGATCGCTCTCCAACAGCAAGGCAGCAATATCGGGAGCATCGAGCCTGCCGACGATATGAACCGAATCGAGCGCCACGTCCTCAATCATGCTGCGCATCGGTCCATCGCCTGCCATGACGAGATGCACCCGCTCGCGTTGGAGAAGGCCCATCATGTCAATCAAGATGGACATGCCCTTTTCGGGGATAAAACGCCCTGTAAACGCCAACATCAGCTCATCACCGATGCCCAATTCGGACCTAAATGACCTCTTTGATGCTCGCAAACGATACGTTGCGGCATCAATTGAATTGCCGATGACCCCACGGGCGTGTACACCAAAATGCGCAAGCCACTCGACGCTTTTTAGCGAAATGCCGTAAAATCAACGGGTTGACGCCGAAGATGCCCGGTGATGGCATCCTCATAGCGTGCAATTACCCAATCCAGCACCGGTGAGCCGAGAGTCAGATACGCGGATCCGTGATCGAGCACGACGGCATGGATCCCATGGCGTCTCGCAACATCGACGCCAAGCAATGAGTGGAGATAGAAGCGCGTATTGATGAGAACGCCATCGAGCGGTCGCTTATCCAGCTCCCTTATCACAGACCGATAGCAGCCATTGCGTACCGGAACGGGATATCGCCCGTCCAACACATTCAGGCACGGCAGACGAAAGATCTCAACACCGGATGAAGAGACCTCATGGGTATCCAGGCCATGGGTGTTGTTGGTGACAATGATCACCGCATGGCCCTGGCGAACCAACTCCGAGGCAATGCCATCCGTGAAACGTTCGACACCACCCATACTGGGATAACACAGAGCAGAGAAAATGCAAATCGTTGACAAACCGTCACCCGGCCTTCGGCCTCACTTCATGCGAAAGATGCATGAAAGAGTCTATAGATTATGTTGCTTAGCGTATCATGAAAAGAATGATTTTGCGGACTGCCATGAATACACAAGGAGCGCGGCACATTGTCAACGCTGGTAATTATCCCCGCCTACAACGAGGAAGCATGTATAGCGCGCACGGTACAAGAACTGCAGGAGAAGGCACCTGAATATGAATATGTCGTCGTCAATGACGGCTCCCACGATTCCACGGCACAAATCTGTCGCGACCTCGGCTTCAACCTCATCGATCTCCCCGTTAATCTCGGGTTGACGGGAGCCTTCCAAACGGGCATGAAATACGCGCACATGCACGGTTACGACCATGCCATTCAATTTGATGCAGATGGTCAACACGTGCCCGATTTTATCGCCGAACTCGTCGAGACAATGGATGAAACACATGCCGATATTGTAATCGGTTCGCGGTTTGTGACCGATCGCAAGCCGATGTCTCTACGCATGCTCGGCTCCAACCTTATCGCCGCCTTTATCCGGCTCACGACGGGAGCCAGGATAAAAGACCCCACCTCGGGCATGCGACTTTACAACAGGTCTGTTATCGAGCAATTCGCTATGAGGGGCGACCTGACGCCCGAACCCGAAACACTGGCGTTCCTCATAAAACGCAAGCAGGCGACCGTGATCGAGCGCCAGGTGTCCATGCGAGAGCGCGCGGCCGGTAAAAGCTATTTCACCTTCTCGAAATCTATCTCCTATATGGTGACTACTTGCTCGGCAATCCTGTTCTCCCTTTGGTTTAGGAGGTAACCGTGAATTCCATACTGCGCGGCGCGCTTATTATCTGCGCCCTCCTCATGCTCGTCTTTGTAACGCGCAAGGTTCGGAAATCCCAGTTCGACACCGCAGATTCGCTATTCTGGCTGTTCTTGAGCGGATGCCTGCTCATCGTCGCCATTTTTCCCGGCATCGCATACTTCTTCTCAAACCTGCCTCGTATCCAGTCGCCCTCGAACTTCGTGTTCCTTGCGGTGATCGGCCTGCTGATGATTCGAGAGTTCACCATCCAGGCGCAGCTGTCGCAGCTGCGCCGTAAAACCGCCACGCTCGCCCAGGAGATCGCCTTGCGTGAATCCGAAACCCGCACCAAGCCGGTGGAGTAATCCATGTGCGCCAATCCCCTACGAATCCTGCATGTAATCGGCGCCATGAACCGCGGCGGCGCCGGACGCTCGTCATGAATCTATATCGCAGCATTGATCGCTCGCGTATCCAGTTTGACTTCCTCGTGAATGAGCTGGGCACATGCGACTATGACAAGGAGATCGACGAACTCGGCGGAAAGATGTTCGAGGTCCCCCGATATAACATCGCCAACTACCCCGTCTATCGACGAGCCTGCCAGGCGTTCTTTTCCAACCATCATCATCCCGTCGTGCACGGGCACATCGGGCTTCCCGCACCCATCTACCTCTCGATCGCCCGCAGGCATGGGCGGCGTGCATCGCCCACAGCCATGCGCAGAATTACCCCCTCTCACCCGGTGAGCTTGTTTTCGCATTGCGACGCATCCGACCCGCCGATGTGCAGATCGCTTCCTCGCCTGCTCCGTGCAAGCAGGGGCTTGACCGATATGGTGAAGAAGTCGTTCATTCGGATCGGTTTCATGTTCTGAAAACGGCATCGATATCGAGCGGTCTCGCTTTAGCGAGCAGGCGCGCGTGTCCATCCGCCGAGAGCTCGGCGTCGACCTTCAAACTCCCTATTCGGTCATGTCGGACGCATGACCCACATCAAAACCAAACGTTCCTTCTTGAGGTGTTCGCACGCATCCTCAACACGCTGCCCTCAGCACAACTCGTGCTCGTGGGACGCGGCGAAGACGAGGCGGACATCCGTTCCCGAGTCGCCGCCCTTGGAATCGGCGATCATGTACAGCTGCTCGGGGTTCGCGACGATGTTCCGGCAATTCTCAGCGCACTTGACGTGTTCATCTTTCCTTCTCTCAAAGAAGGGCTCGCGAATGCCACGGTTGAGGCTCAAGCATCGGGTGCACGCTGCCTGCTTTCGACGGGCGTTCCCGAGCTTGCTCGAATTAGCCCCGACACGATATTCAAAGCCTCTGGATGCGGGTGCGGAGGCATGGTCCGCTCAGGCCATCGACCTCTACCGGCATCCAGCAGATAACCGAGTCTCGGCCGCTCTCGATGCACGAGCCGCCGGATTTGACATCGCGGATTCCGCAGCATGGCTCACCGATTATTACCAGATGCTTATTCATACGTAGCAATTTACGCGCAATGAGGTTTTGCAGGTCATGACGAACAACCCTAAGACGCTTTCGGTCAAGCAAAACATGGTATGGAACATGGTTGGCTCTGCCATCGGCCTCGCCTGCCAATGGGCCATCAGCATCATCGTGGTGCGCCTCGCCACAGACATGGAGTCAGCCGGCTTGTACTCCCTTGCCGTATCCGTATACGGCATTTTTTTCGCCCATAGCAAACTTTGGCATGTACACGTATCTCATCACTGATATAGACGGCAAGAACACAGTTGGCGAATATCTGTCGCTCGTATCGTTCACGAGCCTATGCGCACTTGTCGTTACGATGTGCTACGCCGCAGCCACCTGCAGACCGAACGCTCTGCTCGTTATCGGTTCTTACGCCCTCTACAAGGGAATTGCCGTGGTCATCGACATCATGCACGCTGCCGATCAAAAGGCCCATCGCATGGACTATATAGGCATATCCCTTGCCGCACAGGGAATCCTCTCGCTTTGTTCCTTCACACTCATTTTCTATTTCAGCCATGACCTGGTAGCGTCCATCCTGGCAATGGCAGTCACCACGCTTGCTGTTGGGATCCTCTACGACCTCCCTAAAACAAAAAGGCCTGTTTCCCTTGAAATATGGTATTCGCAAGCACGATGCGATCGCGTTGCTTTCCAGCTGTTCACTCATTGTCGTGGCAAGCATCGCGACCGGGGCATTCGCATCATTACCGCGACAGGTGCTATCCGGCATCATGGGAGACTCGATGCTTGGTATCTACGCCTCCGTCGCGACACCTGTGGCAATCATACAAGTCGGTTCCACCTATATCTACAATCCGCTCATTGGCTATTTTGCCGAGCTTCCACGCAGGAGACAGTGAACGATTTAAAAAGCTCGTGAGGACAACCGTTATCGGAATCATCGCCATTGGCATACTGGCGCTCTTGGGCGCCACAGCACTGGGAAAGCCCGCGCTATGGTTGCTCTACGGAGAAACGGTAGCGCAGCATGTCGACCTACTTTTCCCACTCATCATCAGCTCGCTATTGCTCGGGTGGCCAGCTTTTTGAGCAATTTGCTCGTCGCCGTCCGCGCGCTTCGCATCATGGTTGTTGGCAGCGTGATTGCGCTCGTGATCTCCGCCGTGTGTTCAACCCCTCTCATCGCGATGTTCGGCATGAATGGAGCGACGTACGCTCTCTCGTGCTTTCCTGCGCGAGCTCTATCCTGATAAGCTGTGCGGGTGTTTTTTTTTTAGCAACTGAGAAAACAGCTCGTCAGCAGGACGCCCGATTCAACTCAAAGCTAAATCCGACACCACTTGTTACGGCGACGCCTACGCTTGATTCCCAACGCTCGCCGTTACCGAAGTCAAGAATCCTGGGAAGATGCGTGCGACGATCCTCCGGGCAGGGAGCACCCGCCAATCGCCATACATTAGCTCCAGATACCGCTCTACATTACCTGGGGCGGGAAGGTCACGCCTTCGAATTGAAGCGCGCATGTCGGCACAAGGACTTCGAGCGGGATGCCTTTGATGTTTGGCCAGGCAAAGGGAGCATCACGGTCGAGGCGTGATCCCCTGTTTTGGCAACCACGGCGTTGAATCTCTCCAAGATGCGCTCAGGCGAAAAAATGCAGTGAACGATGGGGTGGGCGATCGCGCAGGCGACACGCTCCATGCGGAACCACAATAGATCCGGAATGGTAGAGATACGAAACGCTTTGCCACAAGCGCGCTCCGGAGCGCTGCTTTTGACGCTCCGCTTCAACATTTGAAAGCGCATCGTAGGGGAAAGATGTCAATAAAAAATACCCTGGGAAAGCCCCGCCTCATGCGTTTCGTCAGTTTCGAACAGCGTGCCGTCTTTGTATACCTTTGCGAACATACCGGCAAATCCGTGCGTGTTTTCCGCCGTATGGACCGAATACCCCACAGGAAAGGCATGTGCGGCAAGCGTCAAAAAACGTTCGTAATCTGCACGGAGCATTCCGACATCAATATCGTCATCCCACGGAATAAAGCCACCGTGACGCATCGCACCCAACACGGTGCCCGAGTCAATGAACCATTGAATATCGTGCGCTGCACAATAATTAGCAAGCACCTTGAGGATCTCGAGTTCGGTCTCCTGCAGGCGCTTGAGCGCATCATCAAACTGCATCTTACTCCCCCTACAGACCAGATTGTGAACCAACAGTATCGCACGGGCAAACAATTGCGCGGGCCGCGTAACGTCAAATATGTCTAGGCTTCACGCTCTGCGGCGCTTCGACAGACCATGCAATTGAGATGGAGTTGTTCGGAAATACTAAGATTATATACGGTTGCGAACACTGACATTCTGCGTTCTGATATCTTAACAACATAATAAGTTCCGAACACGGGAGGCCTGCATGGCACTCACACACAACCAGTTCAGCGTCCTGAACGCGCTCCATCGAGAATCCGGTCTCACGCAGCGCGAGGGTCTCGGCGCGGACCGGCCTCGGCCTGGCAACGGTAAACGGCGCAATGCGCGAGTGCACAGAGCTCGGTCTCATCGAGGACGGGCGCCCCACCCCGCCGGCCTCGCGGCGCTCAAGCCCTACGCCGTCGACAACGCCGTCATCCTCGCGGCCGGCCTCTCATCGCGCTTCGCTCCCATCTCCTACGAGCGCCCCAAGGGGGCCTCCTCAAGGTCCGCGGGGAGGTCCTCATCGAGCGCCAGATCGAGCAGCTCAGGGAGGCAGGGGTCACGGACATCGTCGTCGTCGTCGGCTACAAGAAGGAGTCCTTCTACTACCTCGAGGACAAGTACGGGGTCGACGTCGTGGTGAATCGCGAGTACGCCGAGCGCAACAACAACTCGTCGCTCATGCTCGTCCGCGAGCTGCTCGGCAACACCTACATCTGCTCCTCTGACAACTACTTCACGGAGAACCCCTTCGACAGCCACGTCTGGAAGGCGTGCTACTCCGCGGAGTACTCCGAGGGCCCGACCGGCGAGTGGTGCCTGGAGACGGGCGCCCACGGACGCATCACCGGCGTACACGTCGGCGGTTCCGACGCTTGGTACATGCTTGGACCGGCCTACTTCGACCGAGCGTTCTCCTCGCGCTTCCGCGAGATCCTCGAGTCCGAGTACGACCTGCCCCAGACGCGCGACAAGCTCTGGGAGGACCTGTACGCCGATCACCTCCCCTGAGCTCGACATGAGGATCCGCAAGTTCTCCCCGGCGTCATCAACGAGTTCGACTCCTTGACGAGCTTCGCGGATTCGACCCGCTGTTCCTCGAGAACCTCGACAGCGAGATCTTCGACAACATCGTCGCAGTACTTGGATGCGATAAGTCCGAGATCCGTGACGTCTACCCGCTCAAACAGGGCCTCACCAACCTTTCATGCCACTTCGCGACCGACGACGGCGAATGGGTCTACCGCCACCCCGGCGTCGGCACCGAGCTGATCGTCAACCGCCAGGCCGAGCACGAGGCGCTGCAGACCGCCAGGCTCCTCGGCCTCGACCGCACCTTTGTCTTCGAGAACCCCCGTCGCGGCTGGAAAGTCTCCAAATTCGTGACCGATGCCAAGAACCTCGACTCCCATGACGATGCGCAGCTCGAACGCGCCATGCAGATGGCCCGCGAGCTCCATGAATCCGGCGCCTCGGTCGGTCGCTCTTTCAGCTTCTATGACGAAGGCAAGGGTTACGAACGGGCCATCCTAGATCGGGGCCGCATCGACGTCCCCGATTATTGGGAGATGGAAGGCTGGGCGACCGAGCTTAACGAGCTGCTCCTCGCGGACGGCGGCGCGCCCGTCCTGAACCACAACGACTTCTTCGGCCTCAATTTCCTCGTGTCCAAGGACGGCCATGTCGACCTCATCGACTGGGAGTACGCCGGCATGAGCGACTACGCAAACGACTTCGGCACGTTCTGCGTATGCGAGCAGCTCTCAGAAGAGGAGATGTCTCGCGCCCTCCATCACTACTTCGGGCGCACCCCACCGACGCCGAATGGCGGCACAACCTGGGCCAGGTCGGCATGGCGGGCTGGTGCTGGTACGCCCTGGGCGCTGCTCAAAGAGGCCGAGGGGGAGGATGTCGGCGAGTGGTCTCACATCTACTACCGCTACGGCAAGAAATACCTCAAGCGCGCGCTCGACCTCTACAAGGCCGCCGAGCAGGACAGATAGACAGGAAAGGACCAAGAGATGGATGCAAAGATCGAGTCGCTCCCTAACTCAGCGCAGGAAGAGGTTCGCCGCCCGCGGCATTGCGTTCGCGATGGCGTCCGGCGTATGCTACGGCCTCTACACCGCGTTCCTCACGCTCGCCCAGACCCAGGGCGTCTGGGGGACTGGTTCGCGGGGACCTCTTGGGGCGACGGCAACCCCGCCCTCAACGCGTTCACGATCACGTTCGTCCTCGCCGCGCTCGCCGCCGGCCTCAACGACCTGTTCAGCGGCGTCTGGTCGCTTGCGGTGTGCGCGAAGAACCGGCAGCTCGGGGACCTTTGGAAGACGGTCCGCACCAAGCCAGGAATCGTGATGATGCTCTGCGCCGCGATCGGCGGGCCCTTCGCGACCATCTGCTACGTCATCGCCCTCAACTCGGCGACTGCAGCGGGCAACCCCGGGGTGATCGTCCCCATTGCCGCGCTCAACTGTGCCATCGGCGCAATCTTAGGTCGTATCCTCTTCAAGCAGAAGCTCGACGGGCACACCGTCGCCGGCATTATCGTCTGCCTCCTGGCCGGAGGCCTCATCGGGGGCGCGAGCTTCGCCTCGATGGGACCGGGGGCCCTCATGGGCTGCGCATTCGCGCTCCTCGCCGCCTTTGGCTGGGGATTCGAAGGATGCGTCGCCGGCTTCGGGACCGCCCTCATCGAGTACAGGATCGGCATCGCGATACGGCAGACGACGGCCGGGCTGCTCGAGCTGCTTATCGTCTTCCCCGCCCTCATGCTCCTGTCCGGCGACTCGGTCGGGATCGGCGGGCTTCTCGGCGCTGCCGTCTCGAGCCCTTCTCTCTGGCGATCTTCGCGATCTCCGGGCTGTTCGCGATGCCCGCCTACTCCTTCTGGTACAAGGGGCAACTCCATGTGCGGCGCCGCGCTCGGCATGGCGTGCAACGGCATGTACGCGTTCTGGGGCCCGTTCTTCATCTGGATCATCATGGGCGTCCTCGGCATCGGCGGCATGTCCGCGAGCTACCCGCCCCTCTCCATGATCCAATGGGCCGGTGCGCTCATCATGGTCGCCGGCATCTTCCTTATCGCCGTGGACCCCAAAACTCTCTTCAGCCATTCAAAGGAGGTTTAGCATGAATCGCAACGACAAGAAACTCCCCCCGTTGTATTACGCGATTGTCCTCCACTTCCTTGACGGGAGGGCCGACGACGCAAGCGGCGTCGTCGAGGCGCTCAGGGGCGACTACGGCGGCTACAGGCTGCTGAACGCAGGAGGCGTCGAGGAGGCCCTGGCGACCGCGAAGGAGAACGGCCTGCTGGAGGAGGCGGGGTATCGGCTGGACGAGGGCGGCGGGCTCAGGATCGACTACGAGATGACGGAGTTCGGCAGGGACATGGTTCAACGCTGCCTGCTCTGACGTCAAGTTCGTCGAGAACCCTTGCCACCTCAGAAGGTGCCTGTCCCTTTCTGAGGTATCGTTCACGACCCCGCACACCCATTCGGAAACGCCCACCGATTGAACCGGGAGATTACAGAACGAATTGGCAACCGGGGCAATCGAGCCGGCCTTCCGATCCCGCGCCATACGGCGATAGCGACGTCATCTCTTCCATGCAAAGCGCGCCGCCGGCACAGCCCGATGGGGGTGCCGGCGGCAGTAATCCATATTCGTCCCTCACGGAGACAAACCTCGCGCCCCCAGGGCAACTAAGCGCCGCCCGCCTCTCTAAGCGCCCTCCGCCTCTTACGGAGGCAAGCGGCACCCGCTCCTTCAAAGACGAACTTCGCCTACCCCTTGCGACGAGCGGGACTCGTTCCTTACGAGGGCAGGCTTCGCTTACCTCCTGCGGCGAGCAGGACTCGCTCACTCGTCGCAAGGAGAAATCGCGCCTAGTCCTCGCGGCGGCGATGGAGGCCCAGGCCAGTGAAGAGCGCGGCGACGCCCGCCGTAAAGGCGGCGGCCACCTGCGCGAACGCGCTGTCACCCGTCTGAACCAGCGTCTCCTTGCCCGCATCATCGGGCTTGGAAGAGGGCTTCTTCGCAGGCGTACTGGGCTTATCGGAAGGCTTTTGCGTCGCACCGCCGTCGGACCCGTCGTTCTTCTGCCACTTGGCGCCCACGAGCACGTCGTGCGACACCGGCGCCTCCGGATCAGAACTGATCGCCCCAGATCTGCGTCGCCTCATCGAACAGGAACCAACCCAAGAACGTGTAGCCCTCGTAGCTGGGATCGGCGGGGATGTCGTCGGGCGAGATCACGCCGCCCTTTCCAGACGCACCGACACCTGATCGTCCTTGGGGTCGATGCAGTCGTCGAACGTCACGGTCACCGCCTCGAGCCTTTTTCCACAACAAGGTCATCGGCGTGCTCGACCTTCTTCGTCCCCTCGGCGTCCCAGTAGAACTCACCGCACACCGTGCACCGGTAATGGGCCTCGACGCCCTCCTTGTCGATGGTCGGGGCGACCGCGACGACCTGCTCGAGCTTGTGGCCGAGCGCCGGGATGGCGAGCGCGTCCTCGTCGGCCGGCTGCTCGCCCTCGGCGTCGAGGAAGAGCTCGCCGCAGGTGACGCAGGCGTAGTGCGCCCGCACGCCGGGCTCCTCGCACGTCGCGGGTACCTCGGCGACGGCCTCGAGCTTGTGGCCGAGCGCGGGGGGCGACGGTGTCCGCCTGAGACATCTCAACGGTGCACGCCTCGTCAGCGAACAGCTTGCCGCACGTGCCGCACGCCCAGTGCTCGATGACGCCCTGCTCGGTGCACGTCGCATCCTGCGCCGACACGTGCGTCGCCGCATGCCCGGTCGCGGGGATCGCCTCGGTCTTGATGACCTCGCCGCAGGTGGCGCAGCGCAGCTCCTTCTCGCCCGGCTCGGTGCAGGCGGCCTGCTTTGTGACGACCCACTCGCCGTCCTCGTGCCCCTTCGCGGCGATCTCTCGCGTCTCCAGCACCTCGCCGCAGACCTCGCAGACGCGCTGCTCGCTGCCGGCCTCGGTGCACGTGGGTTCCTTCACGGTCTGCCACGTCCCGGAATCGTGATCGGTGACCGTCAGCTTGTAGCTGGCCTCGGCCGCCTCGTGGGTATTCGTCTCGGCGATCTTCGCGGTAATGACCGCCTCGCCGACGCCCTTGATGGCGACCTCGCCGGTCGCGGGGTCGACGGTCGCGACGTCCTCGTTGTCACTGGCGTAGACCGCCGCGCCAAGCGCGCGAACCTGGATGGTCAGCCCGTTGGTGAACGTGCCGCCGATCTCGTTGGCGTGCCTTTCGACCTCGCCATGGGCAAACGCCAGCATGACGTCGTGCTTCTCGAACGCGAGTGTGATGGAGTTCGAGGTGGCCGCCGCGGACTCGTTCTTCCCGTCGTGCGCCACGACTTCGACCGTATACTCGCCGTCATTGGTGACCTCGAGCGTCTTTTCCGTAGCGCCCTCGATCTTCTTGCGACCCTTGTACCACTGGTAGGTATACATAGAACTTTGAACCCCCCCTGCAAGGAAAAATCGGTATTCAGTGAGCGGTTTTCCAACGTATGAACGCCTTGAAACGTTGGAAAACCGCTCACGCGTCAGGTCTGCCGAGGAGGGAGAGAAAGTGACGCGCGCGTGAGGGCCAAACTCACTCTGCACATGAAAAAGGTCCCGAGCGGAGCCACTCCACTCGGGACCGATATCGCAGCCCCCCACCTCAAATTAGGGACTGTCCCTAATTTGAGGTGTGAGGTGTTAGCGCTTGCGGCGCGTGAGCCAGGCGCCGACGGCCACCAGGGACGGCGCCTGCGGCGCTATCCCGGCCACCATCACCAGCGAGCTGTCGCCCGTTGCGGGCAGCTTACCGGCGCTCGATCCGCCGGGGACCTGGGGTTTGCCAGTCGTACCGGGGTCTTGCGGCCCATCAGGCAATTCGGGGTCGTTCGGGTCCTCCGGCTTGTCTGGCTTATCCGGATTGTCCGGTTTGTCCGGGTTCTCCGGGTTCTCCGGGTTCTCCGGCTTGTCCGGCTTGTCCGGCTTATCCGGTTTGTCCGGGTTCTCCGGCTTATCCGGATTGTCCGGTTTGTCCGGGTTCTCCGGCTTATCCGGCTTTTCGGGGTCCTCGGGCTTGTCAGGTTTATCCGGTTTATCCGGCTTATCCGGCTTGTCGGGCTCCTCGGGGTCGGTGTAGACGTTCTCGAACGCCGGGGTGGCATCCCACGTCACCGTAGCCGCCAGCGAGCCGGTGCCGTCGTCGGAGACCGTAACCGTCGCGGCGAACACGCGCCCGTCGTAGGTCACGCCGTCGCCCAGCAAACCCGCCTGCGGCGCGATCATCGGCGCTCGCATCGGCCCAGCGCACGCCCTCGGCGTTCACCGCGTCGTCGGGGACGACCTCGCGCACGGTGTAACCGAGCTCGCGCGCACGCGAGATGACCCCGTCCTGATCGACCCAGGCGGCATCCGCCAGGTCCTCAGCCGTATAACGCAGGGGCGTGAATGCGACGTTGCCGCGCTCGTCGTTCGAGACCGTCTGCAGGACCGTACCGTCCGCATCCACCAGCTCGAAGGAGAATTCACCATCCTCCAGCATGCGACCGCTCAGCATCTTGAATGCCATAAGCGGCACGGTGACGCCCACGGGGTCGTAGGCGTTCGCGAAGACCACCGCATCGACCTTGCTCCCGCTCTCGTCGAGAGCCTCGTGCGTGGCGGAAAGCGTGCCGTCGCCGTTGTCGACGACCGACGTGCGCACCGTATACACAGCCTTATCGAACTCGATGCCGCCAACGTTCTCATCGACGACCTCGGCAAGGCGGTACGTGTGGACGCCCGGCTCCGTATAGGTGAGCGCCGGGAAAGCGATCCTGCCGTCCGCGCCGTTCGTCGCGGTCAGGACCCGCAAGTCCGCGCCCGCTCCGTCATCGACGAGCTCGGTGAGCACGAAGGTGAAGGCGTCCTGCGCAAGCGGCTTGCCCGTGAGGTCCTTGGAGATCGAAATCTGGTCGGTCACGCTCGAGGGCAGCTCGCGCACCGTGTAGGTATTGGTGAAGGTAAAGCTCGCACCCTCGGCGGGGTCGCGCGTCACGGTGAGGGCGCCCGAGCCGTCGTCCGTCACGGTGAAGGTCACCGTGCGCGAAGCGTCCTGGTCGTTGGTCACGCCCGGCACCTCACCGGACTCCGTGATGGTGTAGGTGAAGGGACACCGTGCGCGGCTTCCCGCTGCGCGCAGCCGCCTCGCCATCGGCAAGCGTCTCCAGGCCGGTGTCCTCCGGGATGCTCCGTGGCCCATTTCCTGTTGAGGTCGTCGAGGGTGAACTTGATCATGCCGAAGTCGACCGAGCCGTCCTTGGCATTGGTGACCTCGGTGCGCTCGGGCATCGGCGCGCCGTCCTCACCCGTCACCGTGAAGGTGAACTTGCCGGTGATGTCCGCAGGCGCCAGGCCCTCGGCGTACGTCAGCACCTTGCGGCCCGCAAGCGCGATTGACACAGGCTCGCCACCGTTCGTGACGTAGGTGTTCTCAAATGAGTGGCCGTCCAGCCCCTGCACCGTCGCCGCGAGCACTCCGTCACCCTCATCCTCGACACTCACCTCAAAGCTCAGGCTCGGAACGGTCGCGGAGACGCCGTCGGGCAGACCGTCAACGATCTCGACGGCGGTGTAGCGCACATGCCAGATGCCCTGGGCGTCGCGCGTGGCGTACCCCTTATCGACGGCCTCTGCCAACGTATCGAGTGTGAACTCGATCTTGCCGAAGTCCACGGTTCCGTCGGTAGCGTTTTTCAGCACGCGCGATGACCTCGCTGCTGCCAGCCGCGCCGTCGCCCGTCCTCAGCTCAAAGGAGAACTCCCCGCCTCGAGTGGGCGTCCGTGGAGCACCTTGCTCGTCGCGATCGAGACGTCGCCCTGAGCCGCGTAGCTGTTCACGAAGGGCAGCACCACGGGCTCGACCTCCTCGGGCTTCTGGCCGCTCGTATACACGTAAGTCTTCTCGCCCTCGGCGCCACCCGTCACGGTCGTGGTGACCGTCAGCGTGCCCGCACCGTCATCCACGACGGAAATCGAAACGCCGTAGACCGTCTGGTCGTTGGTGTATCCGGCACCGCCGCCCGTGCTCTCGCGCACCTCGTAGGCGAAGGTCTTCCCCCGCGTCAGCCTGGGTGAACACAAGTCCACCGGGAAGACCGGCGAGAATATCGATGGTGTCGACTGCCCCATCCTTCGCGGTGTGGGACGTAAAGACGCGCTCCGTCTGCCCCTCGGCAAAACCGAGCTTGCTCGCAGCGGCGGCAATCGCCTCGGCGTCGTCGCCTGTCGCCTTCACGGTGAAGGCGAACTGACCGTCTGCCATATCGCCCCCGTTGAGGACCTTGGTGATCTTGAGGCCGCCCAGCGCGGAGTAGTCGACCGTGGACTCGTAGCGATTCGTGAACACGGGGACGCCCTCAACCGGCTTGCCGTCCTTGAACACCGACACCTCAGGAACGAGTTCGCCGCCCGCGGCCTCAGAGACGTTCACCGTCACATCGTAGACCGCATCGTCGAACGTCACGCCATTCGCCTGCGGAGCCTCATGCACCTCGCGCAATGTGTACTGATGCACGCCCGGCTCATCGAACGTCAAGCCCGAGAACCTCACGTTGCCCTCGGCGTCATTGCTCGAGACGAGCGGCTGACCGCCGTCGACCGGTGCGAGCACAAAGGAGAACTCACCCTCGGTGAGCGGATTCGGACGTCCCTCTAGCACCTTCTTGGCCATGAGGACCGTATCCGTCCGGCGCACCTTGTTGGTGAAGTACGCGCCATCTTCCTGCGGCCCATCCTGCAAGATGGGCCCGATCACGAAGACGTCGCCCGTGCCGAGGTCGAATGTGGAAACCGTAAAGCGGACCTCGCGATTGCTGTACACGACGCCGTCCTTGACGAAGCCGCCGGCAGCTTTCTGCTCATCCGTCGCGTTCTCATAGCGCACGCCTGCCGCGTTGACCGCGTCGGCGGAACTTTCTCACGAGGCGGTAGTCGTACCTTCCGCTCTGCTCGTACAGGACGTCGGGCTCGTCGAAATCCCAAACAGCTTGAAGCCGTTCTCGTTCTGAGGCGACTCGGCATTCACCGGCGCGACAACGAGCGGCACGGAGACGAAGCCCTCATCACCCGGCTTGTAGTCATGTCCACCAGAGCTGAAGGACATCTGCTCGCAGGTGAACTCAAAGGAGTCCGCAGCGGACCAATCGCGGCCGACGAGACGCTTGGTGAAGCGGTCGAACTGGAGGGCGCCGGGCCTTGCCTTATAACTGTTCACAAAGGGCACCCGCAATTTTCGGCCTGGCCCTCTGCGGGGTTGTCGCTATCCCGCGTGCCGATCAGCTCGGGCTCTGCCAGCTGATCGCCCGTGACGCGTCGTGCGTGCGCTTGACCGTGGTCACGGTCTTCATGGTTCCGTCGCCCTTGTCCGCGGACGTGATGGAGACCAGGAACTGCGAGCGGTCATAGGTCACGCCATCGGCCTGAACGCCGGGCGCCTCGCCGTCCTCATC
>VOFI01000120.1_pt1 | contig 130000 bp, 189 predicted proteins | sample 5384131 | NCBI WGS metagenome assembly VOFI01 (sample SAMN12384728, study PRJNA508395) | human gut metagenome | isolation source: healthy gut H | host: Homo sapiens | reverse complement strand
AATGACCGGAATCCTTGACCGTTCTCTTCTGCGTCTGATAGTCAACGTGTACCAGACCGAAACGCTTGTCATAGCCGTCAGCCCACTCGAAGTTGTCCATGATCGACCAGTACATATATCCCATAACCTGTGCGCCGTCCTCCATGGAACGATGCAGTTCACGGAGATAGCGTTTCATAAAGTCAATGCGCTGCGGGTCGTGCACTTTTCCGTCCAGCTGTACCCAGTCGTGGCTTGCCATGCCGTTTTCGCTGAGCAGGACTGGTTTCTGATACCGTTCATACAGGAAGAGCGGACTCCAGTACAGCACCTCCGGTGTCACCGGCCAACCCATCTGTGTACGTGCGCAGCCGATGTAGGCGTTTTCTGCATAGCCGTAGGCATTTTCCGTTGCCTTGCTCTCGTAGATGTTTACACCGTAAAAATCAACAGGTTGAGAGATAACTTCCATGTCACCTTCCTGGATTTCCGGCATATCGTCACCGAGGATCTTATAGGCATCCTCCGGGTATTTTCCGAAGAAGATCGGGTCTGCCCACCAGGACAGTTCAAACGGGAAACGATCCTTTGTAAAAGCGAAACTTTTCTGCTTTGCCTCTGCAATTGCCTCCGGTGTATTGTCGGTCGGTGTGCAGCAAGGGGTCGCAAAGGCAAAACCGACGGTAGGTTTCTGCTTTGCATACTTGCGAATGACTTGAACTGCCTTGCCGTGGGACAGCAGAACATTGTGTGTCATACGGGTCAGATCTTTTGCCTGGTGTACTTCAAAGGGGGGCAAACTTGCCGATGGCATAGCCGCAGCCGATAAATACCTGCGGTTCGTTAATGGTCATCCAGTACTTGACACGATCTGACAGTGCATCTACGACAACCTTTGCATATTCAGCAAACCAGTCAGAAGATTCCCGATTCAGCCAGCCGCCTTTTGATGAAGTGCCAGCGGATAATCCCAATGGAACAGCGTTACCAGCGGCTCAATGCCGTTTGCCAGTAGCTCGTCTACCAGGTCAGAATAGAACTGCAAGCCCTTTTCGTTGACCTTGCCTGTGCCGCGGCAGAACTCTGGACCAGCTGATGGAGAAACGGTAATTCCGGATACCCATTTCTTTCATCATCTTGACGTCTTCTTTGAAATGGTGGTAGTGGTCACAGGCAACGTTGCCGTTTTTTCCGTGCGCAATGTGATTGCCCTCCTGGCAGTAAGCGTCCCAGATGTTCAGACCCTTTCCGTCTGCCAGATAAGCACCCTCTACCTGGTATGCTGCGGATGCGGTACCCCACATAAAATTGTCCTGAAATTTCATATAAAAACCTCCTGAAAGATGGTTGACAGATTTTCTGTTCTGTGTTATATTATATCTGTAATAATGCGTAAAATCTAGTACTATATCCTCTGATTCTTGCACTTTTTCTACAACTATGCGCCGATAATGAGAACGTTTACATAAAATGGATCAGACAAGAAGGAATGCTTATGGAAAAACAAAAATTATATGAGACAAGGCGTCACGGTACACCGCGTTTTCCGATGGAATGCTTTATTACCCGGACAGAAGGCATACAGCATTTTCAATTTCCGCTTCACTGGCATCGGAACGTTGAGATCATGCAGGTGCTGCGTGGAACAACAAGCGTCACAATCGGAAATGAAACATTTTCCGGCGAAGAGGGTGATATCTTCTTTATCAACCAGGAAGAACTGCACCGTGTTGCCTCTGAGGATGACCAGCTGGTTTATCGGACTGTAATTTTTCCGCTTCAGGCGCTTACCTTTTCGGAAAGTGATGCGTCACAGACCTATCTGGAACAACTGATACAAGGGACACAGCGCTTTCCGGTACAGTTAACAAGAAAGAAAGACTGTGATTTCCTGTATGCTCTGCTATATCAGATACAGAATGCCGCAGAACAAAAAGAGTTCCGGGTATGAACTGATGGTAAAGGCGCTTCTTTTACAGATGATCGCACAGATGTTTTGCCGTCATATGATGATTCCTGTACAGCACGCTCCCAGCGAAAAGAGCCAGCGGTTAAAAAGAAATGCTCCAGTATATCCGGCAGCATTACGCATCACCGCTTACAATCGCAGTCATGGCGGAACAATTTCATATGTCTGAGAAGTATTTTTCCAGATATTTTCGCATTGCAACTGGTCAGAATTTTACGGCGTATCTAAATACCGTTCGCATTGAAAAAAGCGCAGTCCTTGCTTTTGGAGACGGATGAGACGGTCCTGAGATCGCATTTGCCTGCGGCTATGAAAATGTCAGCTACTTTAACCGGGTTTTCCGCAGTCAGACGGGCTTTTCTCCGCTGCAATATCGTTCAGCATCTGGCGCCTGAATGATTCACAAACTATTTACATTTAGACTTCTTTACAATTTGACGAAAAAGGGGTATAATGAAAGTGGAAATCGTGTATGTATGCACAAATACAGGATTTCCTGTCAAGAAAAAAACAGCATCGTTTGCGAAAGTAAAGCAAACGCACAGCGAACTGGAGGTATTGTATCATGGGTAGATTTACATTGCCAAGAGATTTGTATCACGGCGCAGGCTCTTTGGAGACACTGAAAACACTGACCGGTAAAAAGCCATTGTTGTTGTGGGCGGCGGTTCCATGAAACGGTTTGGTTTTTTTGGACAAGGCGGTCGCTTACTTAAAGGAAGCCGGCATGGAAGTACAGCTGTTTGAAGGCGTTGAGCCGGATCCGTCTGTTGAGACCGTTATGAAGGGTGCAGAGGTGATGCGTGAGTTTGAGCCGGACTGGATCGTTGCCATGGGCGGTGGATCACCGATTGATGCTGCAAAAGCAATGTGGGTATTCTACGAGTATCCGGACACGACTTTCGAAGAGATCATTACGCCGTTTAGTTTCCCCACGCTGCGGACAAAGGCAAAGTTCTGTGCGATTCCGTCTACCTCTGGTACTGCAACAGAAGTTACCGCTTTCTCTGTGATCACAGATTATCACAAGGGCATCAAGTATCCGCTTGCGGACTTTAACATTACACCAGATGTTGCAATCGTGGATCCGGAACTGGCTGAGACAATGCCGAAGAAGTTGGTTGCACACACTGGTATGGATGCCATGACACACACGCAATTGAGGCATATGTGTCTACGCTGCACTGCAACTATACCGACCCCCTGGCACTCCATGCAATCAAGATGATTCACAATAACTTGAAAAAAGTCTTACGATGGTGATATGGATGCCCGTGCAGCAATGCACGATGCACAGTGCCTGGCTGGTATGGCGTTCTCAAATGCACTGTTGGGAATTGTACACTCTATGGCGCATAAAACAGGTGCGGCTTATACCGGCGATCATATTATTCATGGCTGTGCCAATGCGATGTATTTGCCGAAGGTCATCAAGTACAATTCGAAGAATGCAGAGGCGGCAGAACGGTATGCAGAGATTGCATCCTTTATCGGACTGTCCGGCGCAACAACTGAGGGAAAAGTGGATGCGCTGATTGCAGAACTGCGTTCCATGAACGATCAGCTGGATATTCCCCAGGGCATCAAGAATTATGGCAAGAGCGGCGTAAAGGCGGATGTGTCTGTTATTGATGAAAAGGAATTCCTGGAGAAACTGCCGGAAGTGGCAAAGAATGCGATTGCAGATGCCTGCACCGGGTCGAATCCTCGTCAGCCCTCTCAGGAGGAAATGGAAAAGCTACTGAAAGCTTGCTATTACGATACAGAAATTGACTTCTGATTTTGAAGAATAGAAGTACATAGATCAAACGGCACACGTCTTGTTTTTACAAAATGTGTGCCGTTTTGTTTGATATAGTAAAAAGCGCCTGTACTCGAAAGTACAGGCGCTTTTGTATATTGCGAAGGTGAAACCTTGTGCTTATGCGAACAGGCTCTTGCCTGTCATTTCTTCCGGCTGCGGCAGTTCCATTGCCTCCAGCATCGTCGGAGCGATATCTGCCAGAACACCGCCTTCACGGAGCTTGCAGTCCTTGCCGACTACGATAAACGGAACCGGATTGGTGGTGTGTGCAGTGAACGGTGTGCCGTCCTCTTCCAGCATCTTATCCGCATTGCCGTGGTCAGCCGTGATAAACGCAATACCGCCCTTCTTCATGATAGCATCAACCATGCGGCCTACGCAGGTATCAACTGCCTCTACGGCAGCAACAGCGGCATCAAATACGCCGGTGTGACCAACCATGTCGCAGTTTGCATAGTTCAGAATGATAACGTCATACTTGTCGCTGTCGATTGCCTCAACAACCTTATCAGTGACTTCGTATGCGCTCATTTCCGGCTTCAGATCGAATGTGGAACGTCCGGGCTTTTTACGAGGATACGATCTTCGCCGTCGAAAAGTCTGCTCTCTGCCGCCATTGAAGAAGAATGTAACGTGTGCGTACTTCTGTGTTTCGGCGATACGGAGCTGTGTCTTTCCGCACTTGCTCAGATATTCACCCAGAGTCATGTGCAGATCTTCCGGCGGATATGCAACGGATACATTCGGCATTGCTGCATCATACTGTGCCATGCAGACGAACTGTACCGGGAAGTAGCCGTTTTCTCTCAAATCCGCTGAAATCCGGGTCAACAAAGCAGCGGGTCAGCTGTCTTGCACGGTCCGGACGGAAGTTGAAGAATACGATGCTGTCGTCTTCCTTAACGGTGCCGTTCTTATCCAGAACAGTCGGCAGCATGAATTCGTCTGTTACGTCGTTTGCATAGCTGTCCTCGATTGCCTTTACCGGATCAGCGTCTGTCTGTACGCCCTCGCCCAGAACGATTGCATCGTATGCCTTTTTCTACACGATCCCATGCGTTGTCACGATCCATTGCATAGTAACGTCCGGAAATGGTTGCAACCTTGCCTACACCGATCTCGTTCAGCTTTGCGACAGCATCCTTCATAAATCCAGCAGCAGATGCCGGCGGTTCGTCACGGCCGTCCAGGAATGCGTGAACATACACCTGAGACAGACCCTTGCGTTTTGCCATTTCCAGCAGTCCGTACAGATGAGAAATATGGCTGTGAACGCCGCCCGGAGAGAGCAGACCCATGTGCAGTGCAGTTCCCTTTTCCTTGCAGGCATCTATAGCAGCAGAAATTGCTGGATTTTCAAAGAACTTTCCGTCTTCAATGTCCTTTGTGATCTTTACCAGCATCTGATAAACAATGCGGCCTGCGCCGATGTTGGTGTGTCCTACTTCAGAGTTGCCCATCTGACCATCCGGCAGACCTACGTCCAGACCGCTTTGCGCCGATCAGTGTATTCGGTCCCTGCATGAATTTGTCCAGGTTCGGTTTCTTTGCAGCATGGATCGCATTGCCGTAATCGCTGGGATTGTGGCCAAATCCATCCATGATAATCAATGCAACGGGTTTTTTGCTCATGTTGTATTTCTCCTTTTCCTCAAAAAAGCAGCGCCGTGCATTCGCCTTACGGCTCTGTACGGCGCTGCCCGATTGCAAATGAAATTGTGTACTTAAAAGCTTACTTAGAAGCCTCAGTCAGCAGTACGCCGAACTTTTCAGCAACCAGAGATGCACCGCCGATCAGACCGCCGTCGATGTTTTCCTTTGCCAGCAGTTCTGCGCAGTTCTTTTCGTTCATAGAACCGCCGTACTGGATGGTCATGCCGTCTGCAATTGCCTTGTCATACAGAGATGCAACAGTTGCACGGATAAATGCGCAAACTTCTTCAGCCTGTTCTGCGGTAGCAGTTTTGCCAGTACCGATAGCCCATACCGGCTCGTAAGCGATTACGATGTTCTTTACCTGGTCAGCAGTCAGACCGTGCAGAGCAACCTTAACCTGCTTTGCAACAACTTCTTCTGTGATGCCCAGTTCCCGTTCAGCCAGTGTTTCGCCAACGCACAGGATAACAGTCATACCAGCCTCAATTGCAGCTGTGGTACGCTTGTTTACAGTTTCATCGGTTTCGCCGAAGTACTGTCTGCGCTCAGAGTGACCAACGATAACATACTTTACGCCCATCTCAGTCAGCATATCAGCAGAGATCTCGCCGGTAAATGCGCCGTTCTTTTTCGAAGTGAACGTTTCTGCGCCGACTTCAATGTTGGTGCCTTCGGTCAGAGACAGAGCAGTTTCCAGGTTTGTGAACGGTACGCAGATGATTACGCCGCAGGTCTTGTCTGCTGCGATCGGCTTCAGAGCGTTAATCAGCTCAGCAGCCTCTTTGCGGTTCTTGTTCATCTTCCAGTTGCCGGCAATAATTGCCTTTCTCAGTGCCTTGTTCATGACAAATTCCTCTTTTCTCTTATTCGGATGCCTCAGCATCCGTAATATAATCTCCCTCTTCGTGGGATTCTTTATTGTTGCTTCCGTTATGACTGCCGATCACGATGCCTTTGGAGAAAGGCATACAGAGCATTCCGATTGCCAGACCACAGAATGCACCCAGTGCAAATGCGGCTGCCGGATTCAGAAATGCACTTTTACAGTATCCTGCAATTCACACTTTTTCATGAGAATCATCCTTTCTCAAGACAACACAAACGGAGGATGGCTGCCGAAACAGTATTCCCCTGTCTGTTCAGAAATCAGTTCTTATCCGCAATTGCAGCAACACCCGGCAGAACCTTGCCTTCCAGGTATTCCAGAGAAGCGCCGCCGCCGGTGGAAATGTGGGTCATCTTATCAGCAAAGCCTAACTGCTTTACTGCAGCTGCGGAATCTCCGCCGCCGATGATGGTGGTTGCATCTGTCTCTGCCAGAGCCTGTGCTACAGCAACAGTACCCTTGCTCAGAACCGGGTTCTCGAATACGCCCATCGGTCCGTTCCAAACAACAGTCTTTGCAGACTTAACAGCCTCTGCAAACAGAGCCTGTGTCTTTTTCGCCGATATCCAGACCCATTCTGTCTGCCGGGATCTTGTTGGAATCATAGGTGACAACTTCGATCTCAGCGTCGATCGGGTTCGGGAACTCAGCAGCAGTTACAGTATCAACCGGCAGCAGCAGAGTCTTACCGTTTGCCTTTGCCTTTTCCAGCATTTCCTTGCAGTAGTCGATCTTGGTGTCGTCTACCAGAGAAGTACCAACTTCATAGCCTTTTGCCTTCAGGAAGGTGAATGCCATACCACCGCCGATGATCAGTGTATCGCACTTTTCCAGCAGGTTGGAGATAACATTCAGCTTATCTGCAACCTTTGCGCCGCCCAGGATTGCAACAAACGGACGAACCGGGTTCTCAACAGCATTGCCCAGGAACTTGATCTCCTTCTGCATCAGATAGCCAACAGCAGTTTCCTTTACGAATTCGGTTACGCCGACAGTAGAGCAGTGTGCTCTGTGAGCGCTGCCGAAAGCATCCATTACGAATGCGTCTGCGATAGATGCCAGATCCTTGCTGAAGGATTCGATGTTCTTGGTCTCTTCCTTTGCGGAAACGAGTGTTCTCCAGAACGATGATCTCGCCGTTCTGCATCTTGTCTACAGCAGCCTTTACGGTATCATCTACAACAACATCAGACGGAACGAAGGTGACCTTTGCGGAAACCAGTTCGCCCAGACGAGCAGCAGCAGCCTTCAGAGAGAACTTTTCTTCCGGACCATTCTTCGGCTTGCCCAGGTGAGAGCAAAGAATAACCTTTGCGCCTTCAGAAGTCAGCTTGTTGATGGTCGGCAGTGCAGCCTGGATACGGTTGTCGTTTGTGATAACGCCGTCCTTCATGGGTACGTTGAAGTCCACACGAACCAGAACACGCTTGCCGGTTACTTTCAGATCGTCTACAGATACTTTGTTTAACTCTGCCATTTGTTTGACATCCTTTCTGAGATAGGCTGCATCGCTAAAAAGGTTACGATGCCACCTTAAAATTAACAGATTTTCTGAAATGCCGGTTGGTGCATTTCACACAGTTTTATTATACACCATTTCACAAAATTTTGCAAGCTTTTCCGCAAGATTTTCCGAAAAGTCCAAAATTGCCTGTGGGAAAATATATTTTTTTAGAAATCCGCCAGTTTTGTCGCTTTACCGGTTCTCCAGGTATGGTTTCAGATATTGCCCGGTGTAAGACTGCGGACAGTCTGCCACCTGTTCCGGTGTGCCGCTGACAACGACTGTACCGCCTCGGTCTCCGCCTTCCGGTCCAAGGTCAATGATCCAGTCTGCCACTTTGATGACGTTGAGATTGTGTTCGATGACCACTACGGTGTTGCCAGTGTCAGTCAAACGCTGCAAAACCTCTATGAGACGGTGAACGTCGGCGGTATGCAGACCTGTGGTCGGTTCGTCCAGGATATAGATGGTTTTCCCGGTAGGACGTTTGGAAAGCTCTGTCGCCAGCTTGACACGCTGTGCCTCGCCGCCGGAAAGAGTCGTGGCTGGCTGTCCGATTTTCAGATATCCCAGACCAACCTCCTGGAGGGTTTTCAGCTTTCGGGCAATTTTCGGGTGGTTTTCAAAGAAAACGACGCCTTCGTCTACCGTCATCTCCAGAACGTCATAGATGGATTTTCCCTTGTATTCCACTGCAAGCGTTTCACGGTTATAGCGTTTTCCCTTGCAGACTTCACAGGGAACGTAAACGTCCGGCAGGAAGTGCATTTCAATGCGCAGGATGCCGTCACCCTGGCACGCCTCACATCTGCCGCCTTTCACATTAAAGGAGAATCGTCCGGCAGTGTAGCCCTTTGCTTTTGCATCGTTTGTCTTTGCGAAAAAGGTCTCGGATGTCTGTGAAAACGCCGGTATATGTTGCCGGGTTGGAACGGGGTGTTCTGCCGATAGGAGACTGGTCGATGTCGATCACCTTGTCCAAGAATTCCGTTCCGTCCATACCATCGAAATCCCCGTGGCGTGTTCTGGCACGGTTCAGCTTGGCTGCCAGGTATTTGTACAGGATCTCATTGACCAGCGAGGACTTGCCGGAACCGGAAACGCCTGTGACACAGGTGAAAACACCCAGCGGAATGGTGACATCAATATTTTTCAGATTGTGTTCTCTTGCTCCGTGAATGGTCAGATAATTTCCGTTTCCGGTGCGGCGTTCCAGCGGCAGCGGAATTTTCCGCTCACCGCTGAGATACTGCCCGGTAATGGATTTCTTGCAGGCAAGCAAGCCTTTGACATCTCCGGAATAGACAACGTTTCCGCCGTGAATGCCTGCTCCCGGACCAATGTCCACAACATAGTCTGCTGCAAGGATCGTATCATCATCATGTTCTACAACAATGAGCGTATTGCCCAGGTCACGCAGCCGCTTTAGGGTGGCGATCAGCTTGTCGTTGTCTCTCTGATGCAGACCAATACTCGGTTCGTCCAAGATATAGAGAACGCCCATCAGATAGGAGCCGATCTGCGTCGCCAGACGAATGCGCTGGGCTTCGCCGCCGGAAAGCGTGCCGGCATTTCGTGACAGTGTCAGATATTCCAGACCAACATTGTTGAGGAATCCCAGACGCTCCTTGATCTCCTTGACGATTCTTGCGGCAATGAACTGTTCCCGTTCAGACAGTTCCAGTTCGTCGAAGAATGCGAGAGCCTTTGTGACGGACAGTTCTGTCAGCTCGATGATGTTTTTTCCGCCTACGGTAACTGCCAGGACTTCTGGCTTCAGACGTTTTCCATGGCAGACCGGACACGCTACATCGCTCATTACTGCGCTGATCTCGTCTTTTGCCCACTCGCCGCCTTCTGCAAAGCGCCGTTTCAGATTCGGGATCACGCCTTCAAACGGCGCACGGAATCCCTCACTTCTGCCGCCGGTTGTGATACGGTGCAGAAACAGCGGTTCTTCCTTTGTGCCATACAGGAACAGATCCAGCTGCTCTTTCGTCAGTTCTTTTTACCGGAACATCCAGCGGAATATGATGTTTCTCTGAGATTGCCTGGTAGTACATCATTGCAATAGAGGAATCATCCAGGCTGTTCCAACCGACTGCTTTGATTGCACCCTGGAGAATGCTAAGGTCACGATTCGGGACGACCAGTTTCGGGTCGATTTCCTGGAATACGCCGAGACCTGTACAGTGCGGGCAGGCACCGAACGGATTATTGAACGAAAACATTCGGGGGGTCAGTTCCTCTACGGAAATACCGTGTTCCGGGCAGGCATAGCTCTGGGAGAAAAAGCATCTCTTCCCCGCCGATGACATCCACAACCACTAGTCCTCCGGTCAGTCCCAGAACGGTTTCCAGGCTGTCTGTCAGTCTGGTGCGGATCGAAGGCTTTACCACCAGGCGGTCTACGATGATCTCAATGGTATGCTTTTTGTTTTTGTCCAGTGTGATCTGCTCGGACAGATCGTATTGATTGCCGTCCACACGAACACGGACATAACCGGATTTTTTTGCGTTTTCCAGTGTTTTTAAGTGCTGTCCTTTTTTACCACGGACGATCGGTGCAAGCAGCTGAATGCGAGTTCCCTCTTCCAGTGCCATAATGCGGTCAACAATTTCATCTACGGACTGTTGCTTGATCTCTCTGCCGCAGACAGGACAATGGGGTATGCCGATTCTGGCATAGAGCAAACGCAGATAGTCATAGATCTCTGTGACAGTTCCCACGGTGGAACGAGGGTTTTTGGATGTGTTTTCTGGTCAATGGAAATCGCCGGGGACAAGCCCTCAATGCTGTCCACATCCGGCTTTTCCATCTGTCCCAGGAACTGACGTGCGTAGGACGACAGGCTCTCCATATAGCGGCGCTGACCGTCTGCAAAGATGGTGTCAAATGCCAGAGAAGATTTTCCGGAGCCGGAAAGCCCGGTCATAACGACCAGCTTATCTCGTGGAATATCCACATCAACATTATTTAGATTATTGGCTCTTGCGCCACGTACAATGATTTTATCCAGCATGGATTATTTTTCCTCCTCCAGTTCTTTGATCTTGTCACGCAGGTATGCAGCGTGTTCGAATTCCAGCAGCTTTGCAGCCTCTTTCATTTGTGCGGTCAGCTGTTCAATAAGCGCACGCTTTTCCTTGCCACGCAGCTTTTTGCCGGATGTTTTCTTTTCCACTTCTGCCTTGGAAGTGATTTCGATGACATCCCGTACATCCTTCTGAATGGTTTTCGGGATAATACCGTGTCCTGGTTATATGCCATCTGCTTGGCACGGCGACGCTCTGTTTCTGTGATGGCACGCTCCATGGAACCTGTCACTTCATCTGCGTACATGATGACCTGTCCGTTTGCATTCCGGGCTGCACGGCCGATGGTCTGGATCATAGAGGTTTCACTGCGCAGGAACCCTTCTTTGTCTGCGTCCAGAATTGCCACCAGAGAAACTTCCGGAATGTCCAGTCCTTCACGCAGCAGGTTAATGCCTACCAGTACATCAAACTCGCCCAGGCGAAGATCCCGGATGATCTCCATACGTTCTACCGTATCAATATCATGGTGCAGATAGCGGACACGGACGCCCATGCGTTCCAGATAGGCGGTCAGATCTTCCGCCATTTTCTTTGTCAGTGTGGTGACGAGAACACGTTCGTTTTTTTCTGCACGGATGTTGATTTCTGAGAAAAGATCTTCGATCTGACCGTCCACCGGACGCACTGTAATCAGAGGATCCAGCAGCCCCGTCGGACGAATCACCTGCTCTACCGTTTGTACAGAGTGTTCTTTCTCAAACGGTCCTGGTGTAGCACTGACGTAGATTGCCTGGTTTACATGACTGTAAAACTCTTCGAAGTTCAGCGGCCGGTTGTCGAATGCGCTGGGCAGCCGGAATCCGTAGTCCACCAGGGTCTGTTTTCTGGCACGGTCTCCGGCATACATGGCACGTACCTGCGGCAGTGTGACATGGCTTTCATCGACGATCAAGAGAAAGTCTTCCGGGAAGTGATCCAGCAGAGTGTACGGCACACTCCCCGGCGGTCTGCCGGCGAGAATACGGGAATAGTTCTCAATGCCGCTGCAAAGCCGATCTCTTCCAGCATCTCCATGTCGTACTGTGTCCGCTGCTGAATACGCTGTGCCTCAATCAGCTTGTGATGATCGGTGAACCATGCCACTCGTTCCAGCATCTCCCGGCGAATCTCCGTGACGGCTTTGGTGACTTTTTTCGCTGCCTACCACATAGTGAGATGCCGGCAAAATCGCCGCATACTGCATGATGGCAGTAACTTCACCGGAGACGACATTGATCTCACAAATGCGGTCGATTTCATCTCCGAAATATTCTATACGGATTGCCTTATCTGTGGAGGATGCCGGAAAGATCTCCACCACATCGCCACGCACCCGAAACTTATTTCGGACAAAGTTGATGTCGTTTCTCTCATACTGAATCGCTACCAGTTCGTCGATTAGCTGATCTCTGGGCTTTTCCATGCCGGGACGGATGGAGACCATCATAGAGCGGTACTCTTCCGGGCTGCCCAGAGAGTAGATACAGGAAAACGCTTGCCACAATGATAACATCTTTTCGCTCTGCCAGCGCTGCTGTTGCGCTGTGACGCATTTTGTCGATTTCATCGTTAATGGATGAGTCTTTTTTCAATGTAGCTGTCTGTGCTGGGAATATACGCCTCCGGCTGATAATAGTCGTAATATGAGACGAAATACTCGACAGCGTTGTTCGGGAAGAATTCCCGAAACTCCGAACAGAGCTGTGCTGCCAGTATCTTGTTATGTGCCAGCACCAGAGTAGGCTTGTTCACCTGTGCAATGACATTGGCAACGGTGTATGTTTTTCCGGAACCGGTAACGCCCAAAAAAGCGTCTGTTCGTGATCGCCGTCTTTTATCCCCTGCACTAGTTTTGCAATTGCCTCCGGCTGGTCGCCGGTTGGTTCGAACGGTGCGTGCAGTTCAAAATGATCCATGGAATCCCTCCTTATATTTCACTCCACCCCATGACCTGCCGCATGGAGATGGTTTCGCCAGATTTTCCCAGCACGATGTGATCCAACAGCTGGATCTGCATACTGTCCAGCACACGCCGCAGCTGCTGGGTGGCGAACAGGTCCGCATCGGAAAAGCAGGCTTTTCCCTGGGGATGATTGTGCGCCAGAACAATACGGCTGCAGCGCATCCGGATAGCGCATTCCACAATGCGGTGGGTGTCCAGTATGGTACTCTGCGCTGTCCCGGCAGAGATCGTTTCACAGTGGAGCAGGTGCAAATGCGCATCCAGACAGAGCAAAAAGTGCTTTTTCTTCCACTGCATCGGACAGCTTTTGCCGCTATGTAGGCGCTCAGCTTTTCTGTGGTGTTCAGTGCAGCGTGTTCCCGGAGCTTATCCAGCTGGTACTGCTGAAAAAGTTCGGGCAGCAGTTTCAGAAACACCGCTGCATTTTCGCTGATTCCCTTGACGTGTTTCAAATCCTGATGTCTGCGTCCAGCACACCGGACAGGGAGTGGAATGTGTCTATCAGATCGTGAGCGATCGGATTGGTGTCTACTCGGCAGAGCGTAGAACAGCAGCAGTTCCAGTATTTCATGCGGCTGAAAGCCTTCCAGTCCGCTCTTCTGGAATCGAGTACGCATTCTCTCCCGATGACCGTAGTGTTTATGCTTTGGCTTTGGAACAGCGGACAGTTCTGAAGTACTCTGCTTGTCCGCAGCTGCATTCGGGTGATGCTGTCCCTTTTTGACTGTTCCATGAGATGACCTCCGATCTGCCGAAAGAAAAGCTTTTCTTTTCGATGAAAATATGATATAATAGCAATATCAGTGTTAGTCTGATTTTCGGCTGCACGTTATAATTTACGAAAGGAATGCTGCACGGTGCAGCAAATTGAAAAATATGAAAGAATTTTGCATTCAGGAAAATGACAGCGACCAGCGGCTGGATCGCTTTTTGCAGAAAACCCTGCCGGAATTGCCGAAGAGTCTCTGCTACAAGTGGATTCGCACAAAGCATATCAAGGTGAACCGGAAACGCTGTACACCGGATCAGCGTCTGGTGACTGGTGATGTAGTGACGCTGTTTGTCAGCGACTCATACTTTTTACAATCAAGACAGAGGAAGAACGCAGCGGCATACCGGAATTTATGCAGGCACCGGATCAGCTGGACATTCTTTATGAGGATGCGCAGATCTTGGTGGTAAACAAGCCGGTCGGGCTTGTGGTACACTGTGACAGCCGCCAGATCCCGGATACGCTGGTCAACCGTGTTCTCCATTATCTTTACCGAACCGGAGCCTATCATCCGGAGCAGGAACAAAGTTTTACGCCTGCGCTCTGTAACCGTCTGGATCGAAACACCGGTGGTATTGTCATTGCCGCCAAAACAGCTGCGGCGCTCCGGGAAGTGAACCGGTTGATTCGGGAAAACAAGGTACATAAAAAGTACCTGTGTATTACAGTTGGCGTTCCCAAAGAACGAAAGGCTACGCTTTATGGGTGGCACAAGAAATCCGCCAGTCACAATACGGTCACTGTTCGTGACACGCCGGAAGAAGGATTTCAAGAGATCATCACCGCATATGAAGTACTGGCATTCAATGAGCGCCATGCGCTGCTGTCGGTGGATCTGATTACAGGCAGAACGCACCAGATTCGTGCGCACCTTGCTCACATTCATGCGCCGATTCTGGGCGACACCAAATACGGAAATATGCGGGAAAACCGTGCGCTGCACTGCAAGCACCAGCTGTTGTGGGCGTATCAGCTGCAATTAGAAACCGACAGCGATTCCTGTCTCGCAAACCTAAACGGCTTGACGGTCCAGACACCGCTGCCGGCATTCGTCACAAAAGAGTTTCCGCAGGTAAACTGCACTGAAACGTCATTCGATTTTGAAATCAAGGCAGCTGCAGGTGATGCAGTTGCCTTGATTTTTTAGCAGTTGCTTTTGAAAATTTATGCGTTCAGCATCTTGGTTACGATTTCCTTTAACAATGCCCGGGTTTGCCTTGCCCTTGATGCTTTCATGCACTGACCAACCAGATAGCCCAGCGCATTGGTCTTACCGTTTTTATAGTCGGTAACCGACTTTTCGTTCTGCGCCAGAACATCCTTTGCCAGCTGTTCCAGGAAACCGGTATCGGAATTCTGTTTCATGCCCTTTTCTTCGATGATCGCAATGGGATCCTTGTCCTCTTCTACAATTACAGCAAAGACCTTCTTTGCAGATGCGTTGGAGATGACGCCCTTTTCCACCTGTTCGATCAGAGCGGTCAGATGTTCCGGTGTCAGAGCAGTTTCTTCAATGGTCTTTCCGGTTTCGTTGGTGTATTTCGCAATGTCTGCCAGAATCCAGTTGCTGATGCTCTTCGGCTTGCAGTTGCCCAGTGCAACGCACGCATCAAACAGCTTGGAACGGGAGATGTCTTCTGCAATCAGAGAGGCATCTGTCTGAGACAGTCCGAAGTCAAAGACATAACGCTGCAGCTTGACATTCGGCAGTTCCGGAATGCTGTCTTTCAGCGCCTGGATCTTTTCTTCCGGCACAACGATCGTCAGAAGATCCGGTTCCGGGAAATAGCGGTAGTCCTGTGCATCTTCCTTGGTACGCATCAGAATGCTCATACCCTTGGCATCGTCCCAGCGGCGGGTTTCCTGTGCAATGGTGCCGCCTGCCTCCAGAATTTCGATCTGGCGCTTTGCCTCATATTCAATGCCACGAACGGTTGCGCTAAAGCTGTTGACGTTCTTCATTTCGCAGCGAGTGCCGAACTCGGTTGCACCTTTTTCACGAACGGAAACGTTTACATCGCAGCGGATAGAACCTTCCTGCATTTTACAGTCAGAGATGTTCAGATACTGGAGAATGGATTTGATGGTCTCCAGGTATGCCTTTTGCCTCGGCGCTGCTGCGGATATCCGGCTCAGAGACAATTTCGATCAGCGGAACGCCGCAGCGGTTCAGATCGACCAGGGAGCCGGAGAACGACTCGTCGTGCAGCAGTTTGCCTGCGTCCTCTTCGATATGGATACGGGTCACGCCGATGCGTTTCATTTTGCCGTCAACCATGACATCCAGATAGCCTTCGCCGCAAAGCGGTACTTCTGCCTGAGAGATCTGGTATGCCTTCGGCAGGTCCGGATAGAAGTAGTTTTTTCGGTCCTGTTTGCACACGCCGTTGATCTGGCAGTGCATTGCGTGTCCCATCTTGATCGCATACCCACAACCTTTTCATTCAGGGTCGGAAGTGTTCCCGGCATACCCATGCAGACCGGGCAGACCTGGCTGTTGACTTCCAGACCGAACGCATTGCGGCAGTTACAGTAAATTTTGATTTTGTATTCAATTCAGCGTGGACTTCCAGTCCAACGACCATTTCATAATCTTTCATCTGTTTCGTCCTCCTGCTTAAAGGGTTTCTGCAATGGCGTGAAAACCGCCGACCAGCTGTTCATAACCATATGCGGCGTTCAGAATTGTCTGTTCTGCAAACTTGTTGCCGATCAGCTGCATACCTAGCGGCAGACCGGACGCAGACTTTCCGCATGGAACGCTGACAGCCGGCAGACCGGCAATGTTTACGGTAACGGTGCAGACATCGCTGTAAGTACATTTTTTCAGCGGATCGCCAATATTTTCGCCGATCTTAAATGCAGCAGACGGTGCGGTCGGGGTCAGAATCACATCGCAGTCCTGGAATGCGGCAGCGAATTCCTGTCCGATGCGGCGCTGTACCAGCTTTGCCTTTTTATAATAACTCGTACATATCGGTCAGACCATCGTAATTTTTAGCACGGAAACCGTACTTCACGCCGTCGAAACGAGCCAGGTTGGAGGATGCCTCAGCAGATGCGATGATGTAGTAGGTGTTGATCGCATATTCTGTGCTGGGCAGTGAGATATTCTTGATGACTGCGCCGTTCTGTTCCAGCAGCTTGATGGCAGCAAATACCGCATCCTTGACTTCTGCGTCAATGCCCTCGCCGAAGTATTCCTTCGGGACACCGATGCGCAGACCCTGGACACTGCCGTTCAGATTCTCATACAGGTTGGCATAATTCCGGTAAGCGGAAGTGGCATCCATGTTGTCGTGTCCCTGGATCAGGCTCTGGGAGCAGTGCCACATCCTTGACAGACTTACCGAACGGACCGATTTGATCCAGAGAGGATGCAAATGCGACCAGACCGTAACGGGATACGCTGCCGTATGTGGGTTTCAGACCAACTACGCCGCACAGAGATGCCGGCTGACGGATAGATCCGCCGGTATCGGAACCCAGGGTGAGAATCGCCTCACCTGCTGCAACAGCTGCTGCGCTGCCGCCGGAAGAACCGCCGGGAACACAGTCCAGGTTATGCGGATTGTGCGTAGTGTGGAAATAGGAAGTTTCGGTGGAGGAACCCATTGCGAACTCGTCCATGTTCATTTTACCGGTGATAACCATGCCAGCTTTGCGAACCGGCTGCATAACCGTTGCATCAAAGGGAGGAACATAGTTTTCCAGCATTTTTGGAGGAACAGGTCGTGCGGATGCCCTTTTGTGGAAATGTTGTCCTTGATGCCGATGGGGATGCCTGCCAGCGGATGCAGTTCCTCGCCGGCTGCACGGGCATTGTCCACAGCCTCTGCCTGTTCCAGGCAATCCTCGCAGCGTGTCACATAAGCGCCTACCGCAGATTCCTTGGCGTCGATTCTGTCCAGGACATCCTTTGTCAGTTCAACCGCACTGCACTCTTTGTTTTGTAGCATTGCAGACAGTTCTGCCGCATTTTTTTTCAAACAGCTTCATTTGTGTATTTCCTCCTTATTCTACCGTTTTCGGAACGACAAGACAGCCGGACTGTACTTCCGGTGCGTTTGCCAGCATCTCTTCCCGGCGGAACTTGTGTTCCACAGCCACGTCCTCACGCAGTTTCATGGGATGCGCTGCGTCCAGCGTCAGTTCATCTTCCACGTCCGGCAGACGGTCTACCATGTCGACGATGGCAGCCATATCTTTTTTCGAACTTGTCCATTTTCTCCGGCTCGATATGAAGTCGGGAAAGTTTTTGCAATGTGTGCAATATCAATTTTCATATATAAAAATCCTTTCCTTGAGAATTGCGGCGGCACAGCGTCAAAGCCATGCTGTCGGATCAATTCTCATTGATTTTTTGACGAAATTCATCTTCGCTGAGTACAGGGATACCCAGCTCATTTGCCTTGTCCAGCTTACTGCCGGCAGCCTCTCCGGCAACGACAAACGAAGTCTTTTTCGGACGCTGCCGCTGACCTTTCCGCCGTACCGCAGGATCAGTTCTTTTGCCTCGCTGCGCTTCATGGTGGAAAGCGTTCCTGTCAGAACGAATGTCATGCCGGCAAAGCGTGTGTCCTCTACGGCTGTTCCATGATAAGTCATATTGCAGCCGGCTGCCTGTAAATGTTCGATCAGCTGGCGCATATGCGACTCTGCCAATGCAGAGACCACGCTTTCTGCCATGGTTTCTCCAAAGCCGTCGATCTCCTGGATCTCCGCAGCTGTTGCATTAAGCAGCGCATCCATGGTGGGGAAATGCTCACAGAGCAGTTTTGCCGCCCGGCTGCCGATGCCACGAATTCCCAGGGCGTAGATCAGACGATCCAGAGTTTTCCTTTGATGTCGCAATAGCACGAACCAGGTTCTCTGCCGATTTCTCTGCAAAGCGATCCAGTTTTGTCAGTTTTTCCGGTGTCAGTGCATACAGATCTGCCACGGAATGTACCAAATCATTTGCCTGCAGTGCCGCTAAGTTCTGCGGTCCGAGACCGTCAATGTTCATGGCGTCTTTGGACACAAAATGGATCATGCGTTTCATAAGCTGTGCCGGACAGTCTGGATTGGGACAGCGCAGCGCTGCCTCATCCGGATCACGCACTGCTGGTGTATGACAGACAGGGCATTGCTCCGGCAAGTGATACGGCTCTGCGTCGTCCAGGTGCGATTTGACACGCAGTACTTCCGGGATGATCTCCCCCTGCCTTTCGGACAACGATGGTATCACCGAGCCGAATGTCACGTTCCGTGATAAAGTCCTGATTGTGCAGTGTGGCACGGGAGACTTCTGTTCCGGCAAGCTGTACCGGATCGAAAATCGCTACCGGTGTGATGACGCCGGTTCTGCCCACGCTTTAGCAGGATCTCACGAAGTGTGGTCTCTTTTTCCTCCGGCGGAAACTTAAACGCCGCTGCCCACTTCGGAACCTTTGACGTAGCGCCCATTTCTTCCCCGCTGTGCAAAAGAATCCACCTTCACAACAACGCCGTCCGTGTCATAGGCATAATGCAGCTTTGCGTCTCCGATCGCTGCAATTTCTGCACGCACTTCCTCTGCGGTTTGCAGTGGCTTGCTGTGCGGAATCACCGTGGGGAATCCCAGCTTTTTGAGATATTCCAGGGATGCAATGTGGGTTTCCAGAGATGCGCCGTCTATCTGCTGGATGTTAAAGATCCAGATGTCCAGGCTGCGCTTTGCTGTAACAGCTGCGTTTTTCTGGCGCAGAGAACCGGCAGCTGCATTCCGGGGATTCTTTGCCGGCGTTTCTCCGTCCAGTTCCTGCTGTTCTACAAGTGCGGCAAAGCTTTTCCGTGGCATATAGACTTCGCCACGCACTTCCAGGAATGCCGGTGCGTCTTTCAGCTGTTTTGGAATGTTGGGAATCGTCATTAGATTGGCGGTGACATCTTCCCCCCACAAAGCCGTCACCACGTGTCGAACCACGGGTGAAAATGCCATTGGTGTATTCCAAAGATACCGATAAGCCGTCAATTTTCGGCTCAACGCTGAATGCCGGATGCTCCAGTTCTTCCTGGCAGCGCTGCACAAAGGCATCCATTTCCGCATAGGAAAAAACATCCTGCAGGCTCATCATCTGTACTGCATGAGATACCTTTTCAAATGTTCGGGATGCTGTGCCGCCAACGTGCCGGGTGGGAGAATCTGCTGCTGCAAACTGCGGATATTCCCCTTCCAGGGTCTCCAGTTCCCGCATCAGCATATCATACTCATAGTCCGTTACGGTCGGTGCGTCCTGCACGTAATATTCTTCGTTATAGCGCTCCAGCAGCTGTTTCAGCTCTGCAATGCGCTGTTTTGCTGTTGTTTCGTCCATGTTTCCGTCTCCTTGTGCTGCCGTTTGGATTCTTCCACTTGGCACACATTTATATTATACCACAAAAACAGGGCATATGCTAGACCTTTTACAAATATTTCATGTTTTATTCTCTAAAATCCTGGTTTTGTGGAACTGTGTCGCTGCTGTCGAATTCCAGATAGGATTCCGGCACATTTCCCACAATGACGGTTTCGGAAAGCAGGCAGTCATATGTGGCAACAGCGGTTACCTCTGAAAATGGGATGGCTGCCCGTATCTCGGCAGTGATCTCTGCCCGGATCGTGTGGCAGGTCTGGTTGACACCTGCGGATTCCAGAGCGCTGATTAGTTTTACCGAGGCGTGACCGACAGGCAGAAGGCGAACTGAGACCTGCGGTCCGTGACCGGCAAAAAGCCACACGCCGGATGCAGTTCCGAGAGAAACGGTGAGTGACGCATCCCGGCATTGCTCCAGGTTGTGCTGCACGCTCTGATAGATCGCAGTCTGCAAATGGTTGATCTGGTTTGTTTTGGTTTCCACGGCAGTTACATTTCCGGAGTTGTCATAGGTCAGCGCCGCAAAGTCGCTGTACTGAAACTGTTCCTGCTGCAGAACCTCGGAAACGCTGTCTGCCATTAAGCCGGCGGCGAATTGTTTGGTCTCGCTTTCGCAGACTGCGCAGAGTTCCGGACGGATCAGGCGGTCTGTCCGCAGCAGCAGTGCAAGCAGGATCGCCGCAGCAGTACAAAAGATCAGCAGCGAACGCAGCCTGGCGCGCCTTTTTTGGTATACTTGTTTTCGCATTTTCCACCCTCAATGAAACAAGAAACGGACGACAATCAGCCGCCCGTTGTTACGCTTTATTCCGATGTAGGCGTATCGCCGCATTCTGTGGGTTCTCCGCAGCCGCAGGTCTTTTCCTTCGGGATAGCATCCACCGTTCCCGGTGAGAATTCTTCCGCCGGAAAACGGATCTTGTCAAAGACAGCGCAGGGTGATTCCGTATCGGTATGGCATTCCTTGGTGGGAATGGTGTATTCGTAAGTGGGAACCAGGATGGTCACCGGACGGAATATTTCTACCACAGAGAAAAGCCCCAGCGTCATAATAACAGTACGAACCGGCGTTGTGCCGTCTGCGGCACAAACAGAACCGATGCGTGCCTCCAGTGCAATGGGTGCAACCACCTGTACTGCTGCGGTAGGAAGATTGATGGTTTCACAGCAGGCGTTGGTGTCGCCCAGCTGTTCACCGCTGCTGAAGAATGTCTGCGTGTTGCTTTCGCCGCCGTACAGGATCACGTTCTTGCTGGCGTAGGCAGTGCCGGTCAGCAGCACCGGACTGCTGCAGGCACGTTCATACGCCATAAGTTCTACCCGGAATGTGTAGGTTAAGTCGATCGAGTAGAAACCCCGGTTAAACGGAACTGGTTCGATGTTCATGCAGATGTCGGAAACACGGACACAGCGGCTTTTCACCATAGTGACATTTGCCGGCAGTTCTCCCCCCGTCCATGAGGATCTGAATGTTGGAGAAACAGTCCCGGTCGCTGCAGCTGTCAAATACACGGTTGACCTTGATCGGTACCGTATCTGCACAGTGTTCCGGCAGAGGATGGTATTGGCTCATAGAAAAAACCTCCTTTAACACGTTAAGGCAACGCTGCACAAAGCTGTGCGTGAGATGCGCTGCTTTAAGCCTATCAGCTTTCTGATAGATGCTTCTTTACAGTGTATTCGGAGGTTTTGAAAAATGTGACTGCTTTTCTAAATTTTATTCTGCCGCAGAATCGTCTGTGTACATCTCATTGAAAAAAACAGCTGTACGAGCCGGTATGACACGCCGCACCAGTCTGTTTCACATTGAGCAGCAGTGTGTCATCGTCGCAGTCGCTGTAAATGGAGATGACCTTTGCAGATGGCCGCTGGTTGCACCTTTGTTCCACAGTTCCTGACGAGAACGGCTCCAGTACCAGGTGTAACCGGTTTCCAATGTCTTACGCAGGCTTTCCTTGTTCATGTATGCCAGCATCAGAACCGTTTTTGTATCTACGTCAAATGCAATCGCCGGAATCAGTTCGCCTTTCTGAAAGTATTTATCCAGATCGTTGATGTCAATTTTGAGCATGAGTGTCTCCTTTTCGTTTTGTTTCAGAGCGTTTTCTACAAAGGGAATGGTCAGCAGGATTTCAAGCGTCTGCACGCCGATCATCACAAGCGAGACAATATCGGCAACTTTCCGGGACAAAAACAGACTGCATCCGCAGGCAGCTGCTGTAAGCACCAGCATTCCAACGCCAGCAGTCAGCCACAGCTTTCCGCAATAACGATTGGCAAATAACCAGGCAGTTTCGTCTTTTTGTCGAACGCATGGTGCGATAGCCGATCCAGCTGTTGATTTGTTTCGGCGTGTGATATCGCATCGCCCATCCCGCAATCACTTGGATTACCGGAATCAGAAATGTGCAGATCATTAGAAATACCATGAAACCATTTCCCTTTGCTATCCGTCTTGAATTTATTTTACCGCATGGGAATGCCTTTTGCACGGCAGTCTGCCTTGACCTCCTGGACTGTCAGTTCCCGGAAGTGGAACAGAGAGGCTGCCAGTGCCGCAGAGCATCCGGTTTCCAGGAACGCATCTGCGAAGTCAGACAGCTTTCCTGCGCCGCCGCTGGCGATAACCGGAATCTGTACCGCATCGCAGACGGCTTTCAGCATAGGCAGGTCAAAACCACCACGTACGCCGTCGGTATCAATGGAGTTCAGACAGATCTCCCCTGCACCCAGCTGTTCGCACTGTTTGACCCAATCGACCAGGTCCAGCTGCATATCCACACGACCGCCGTTGATAAATACGGTCCACTTGTTCTCGCCGACTTTTTTGGCATCTACGCCCACGCAGATGCACTGGCAGCCGAAAATGTCTGCACCATCTTTGATGAGCTGCGGATTCTGCACTGCCTGGGAATTGACAGACACTTTATCTGCACCGGCACGGAGCGTGTCACGGATATCGTCTACTGTTTTGATGCCGCCGCCAACGGTCAGCGGAACGAATACCTTTTTTGCGGTCTCCCGAACCACATCCAGCATGACACCTCTGCCCTCATAGGATGCAGTGATATCATAGAACACGATCTCGTCTGCACCCTGCTGGTTATAGGCATAGGCACATTCTACCGGGTCGCCTACATCCTTGATTCCCTCGAAGTTTACACCTTTGACAACCTTGCCATTTCGCACATCCAGGCAAGGGATGATTCGTTTTGCCAGCATATGTTACACTCCTTCCGCAAGGGGCAATGGCTTCCCGCAGATCCAATGTACCCTTATAGATCGACTTGCCGCAGATCGTGCCGTACAGCCCCAGTTCCTTACAGCCACGGATATCTGCAATGGTATGCACACCGCCGCTGGCGATGATATTGCATTTGCCCTCTGTGGCATCTCGCAGGTCTTTCAGCTGTTCCAGATTAACGCCGGAAAGCGTGCCGTCTTTTGCAATGTCGGTTACGATAAAATACTGCACACCCACTGCGATCATTTCTTTTGCCAGTGTAATGTAATCGGTGTCGGATTCTTCCAGCCAGCCCTCTGTGGCAACCATGCCGTTCTTGGCATCAATGCCCACTGCAATGTGCTGACTGCCGAACTTCTGCACGGCATCTTTCACCAGCTGCGGATTTTCAGCGCCGCAGAACCCAGAATGACACGCTCCACGCCGCTTTTCAGATAGGTGTCGATGGTTTCCAGATTTCGGATGCCGCCGCCGACTTCCACTTTCAGTCCGGTTTTTGCTGCCACATCTTCGTAGATATGCTGATTCACTGGTCTGCCCTCTTTAGCGCCGTCCAAATCTACCATGTGAATCCAGGATGCGCCGGCAGTTTCAAAACCTTTGGCAGTTTCCATGTAATCTGCTGCGACTTTTTCCACGGTGGAGAAATCGCCTTTGAACAGGCGGACGCAGTTACCGTCTTTAATATCAATTGCAGGTAAAATAATCATCCGATCAGCCCTCCAAAGTTTCGCAGGATTTGCAGCCCGACTTCGCCGCTCTTTTCCGGGTGGAACTGTGCGCCGTAGACGGTTTTGCCGTCATATACCATTGCCGGGATTTTTGCCGTGCCGTATTCTACATAGGCTGCCAGGTATTCGTCCGGCACAACTGCCTGGTAGGAATGCACGAAGTACACGTAGGACTCTTCCGGCAGGTTGCGCAGAATCGGACAGTCGTTCTGCATTTCCAACTTGTTCCAGCCCATGTGCGGAATCACCATGCCCGGTGCTTCGATTTTTTTCTACCTTGCCGGGGACAAGTCCGAGACCGTCGCATTCTTCAAACTCGTAACCCTTTTCAAAGATGAGCTGCATTCCCAGACAGATGCCGAGGAACGGCTTTTTATGGGATTCTTCCCGGATCACGTCGGTCAGTCCGCTGTCGTGCAGCATCTGCATGGCACTGGGAAATGCCCCTACGCCGGGTAGGATCAGCGCATCTGCTTTGCGGATTTTTTCCGGATCAGCGGTCAGTTCTCCGGGAAGTCCCAGATAGTCCAGCGCATTCTTGACGCTGAAAATGTTGCCTGCGCCATAGTCGATAATTGCGATCATCTCAGAGGACTCCTTTCGTGGACAAAGTCTTGCCGTCTTCCAGCGGCGTTACGGCGGTTTTTTCAGTGCGTGTGCGACTGCCTTGAAAGCCGCCTCGCACTTATGGTGATCGTTGGAACCGTACATCATATTGACGTGCAGTGTGATTCCTGCGTTGAATGCAAAGGCACGGAAAAACTCTTCCGTCAGGCAGGCGTCATACTGTCCGATCATAGCGTTGGTGAATGTCCCCTGGAATACCAGGAACGGGCGGTTGCTGATGTCCAGGCTGCAAAATGCCAGTGCTTCGTCCATGGGGATGAACGCGCTGCCATAGCGTGTGATGCCGGACTTGTCGCCCAGCGCCTCACCCAGCGCCTTTCCCAGGACGATGCCGGTGTCCTCCACCGTATGGTGGCCGTCCACATAGAGGTCACCCTTTACGGCAATGTCCATGCTGATGCCGCTGTGAACAGACAGTGCGGTCAGCATATGGTCAAAAAAACCGATGCCGGTGTTGATGTTTGCGGTTCCCATGTTGTCCAGTTTTACGGTCACCTGTATGTCTGTCTCTTTGGTCTTTCGTGCAAGTTGTGCTTGCCGCATATGGATTCCTCCTTGTGTTAGATAAATTCAATTGAAAAATTCCTGCCGCACGGATAAGCTGCTGTTTTGTCTGTCGATTCCGTTGTCTGAATTCCCGTTACTGCTTTTCATCCTCAAACCGAACGGTAATTGCATTGGCGTGTGCGGTCAGGCCTTCCTTTGTTGGCAATCAGCACGATGTCGTCCTTGGCTGCACGCAGGGCGTCCTTGGTATAGTAAGTATAGCTGGAACGCTTGGTAAAGCTCTGTACGCCCAGCGGAGAAAAGAAACGAGCCGTTCCGCTGGTGGGCAGAACGTGGTTCGGGCCGGCATAGTAGTCACCCAGCGGTTCTGACGCATATGCGCCCAGGAATACCGAACCGGCATTGTCCAGTGCGCCCAGCAGTTCCATGGGGTTCTCCATGAGGACTTCCAGGTGTTCCGGTGCAACCATATTTGCCAGGACAACTGCCTCTTCGCGCGTATCGCACAGCAGAACTGCGCCGTATTCGTTCATGGACTTTTCGATGATCTCTTTTCTGGAAAGGTAGGATGCCTGGCGGTTGATCTCTGCCTGTACCTTTTCTGCCAGTTCCGGGCAGGTTGTGACCAGAATCGCAGATGCCAGGACATCGTGTTCCGACTGGGACATCAGATCTGCGGCAACAAATTTCGGGTCTGCTGTTTCATCTGCCATAACCAGAACTTCGCTGGGACCTGCGATCATGTCAATATCCACAACGCCGTACAGCAGTTTCTTTGCGGTAGCCACAAAGATATTGCCGGGGCCGACGATCTTGTCTACCTTCGGGATCTCCTCTGTGCCGTATGCCAGGGCTGCGATCGCCTGTGCGCCGCCGGAGAGGAATACACGGTCTACGCCGCAGAGACCGGCTGCAACCAGGATATCCGGGTTCGGTGTACCGTCCTTGCAGGGCGGTGTTACCATGATTATTTCCTTCACGCCGGCAATTTTTGCCGGTACAGCATTCATGATGACGCTGGACGGATACGCTGCCGTGCCGCCCGGTACGTACAGACCAACACGCTCCAGACCACGAACACGCTGTCCCAGAATTACACCGTTCGGCAGTGCGTGGATAAAGCCCTCCTGCACCTGGCGCTGGTGGAAATCACGGACGTTTTCGATGGCGTTCAGCATAGCGTCTACAAACGCCGGATCTGCATTGGTCAGCGCATCGTTGATGACATCTCTCGGTACTTCGTAGTACTGAGGCAGGCTGCCGTCAAATTTCAGCGTATAGTTTTTAACCGCCTCATCGCCGCCGGTTTTTACGGTGCGGATGATCTCGCTTACCGTTTCGGTAACTCGCTGGTTGGTTTCGCCGGTACGCTTGTCCAGGCTTTCAAAAAAAGCGTCTCGCTGTGCCAGATCACTGGCGTTAATGGTTTTCATGGTAATCATATTATAAAGCCTCCTCAATTTTCTGAATCAAAGCTTCAATTTCAGTTTGCCGCAGTTTCAGACTAACGGTATTGGCAATCAGACGAGCAGAGATCGGGACAACGTCCTCGACGACTTCCAGACCGTTTTCACGGAGCGTTACGCCGGTTTCTACGATATCGACGATGCCGTCTGCCAGTCCCAGCAGCGGCGCAAGTTCCACAGAGCCTTCGATCTTGACGATGTCTACGTCCATGCCCTTTGCTTTCAAAAAAGCGCCGTGCTACATTCGGATACTTTGTTGCAATGCACTTGACACCGAAACCGCTGTAGAAGTCGGTTCCCTTTTTGCACGCCAGGGCGAACTTGCATCTGCCGAATCCCAGGTCAACCAGTTCGAAGAACTTGCCCTGCATTTCAATGATCGTATCTTTTCCGACAACGCCCATATCGCAGACACCGTGTTCTACATAGGTGATTACATCGTTTGCCTTTGCCAGGACGACTTCCATATTGCCGTCCGGGATCGGCAGGATCAGCCGGCGGCCCTTTTCCCGCACCGCAGTGCAGTCATAGCCCAGCCGTTCCAACAGCCCGACTGTGTCTTTTTCCAGTCTGCCCTTTGTTAATGCAATTCTCAGCGGCTTTGCCATTTACTGTACCTCCGTAATCTCTTCATCTACTACAACGACTTTTCCGATTCTGCTTTCCCCGTGCATACTCACGCACCAGATCCAGGCTGTCGAAAAATGCAAACTCCACAACCTGTCCCTTGCTGCGCAGTTCCTGGGATACCTTAGCGGCTTTCATTTCATAGCCGGGCGCTGCAAAAATCACAGCATCTGCCGGCTGCAGCTGTGCCGGCTGGTCTTTCATGCGTACATTTGCAACGGCATCTACGTTGATCGCAAAAAGCCGGTTGCCGGGATATCATAGCCAAAGTCGGACAACAGCTTGTTATAGCGTCCGCCGGAAAGCACTTCTTCGCCATAGCCTTCCAGATAGCCCTTGATGATAACACCGGTATAATAGTCCGCATTGTTGACCATACCCAGATCAACGGTCAGTCTGCCCTTGCCGATCACGGTGGAAATATCCTTGTACAATTTCCGCAGATCCATCAGAATCTCGTCGATCCGCTCGTTGGAATACAGCTGGGATGCCTTGTCAAAGACTTCTTCACCGCCGAACAGTGCCGGCAGCTTTTTTTCAGCGCAGCGGCAACTTTGACATCATCCATGGTATCCAGAACGTCATTCAGTGCCGGATAGTTCTTTGTTTCGATCAGATAGCGAATGTTTTCACGTTCTTCCGGTGTGGCATTCAGTTCCCGCATCAGTTCCTTGAATACGCCGGCATCTCCCAGTTCCAGGGAAAAGCTGATATTATCGCTGCTGAACGACGCCAGGGATTCGATCGCTGTTGTAATCATTTCCACATCCGCCAGGTAAGAAGAAGAGCCGAGCAGTTCAATGCCTGCCTGCGTGATCTCGTCACTTCTGCCCTTGAGTGCAGGTTCAAAGCGATACACGGTCTGGTTATAGCAGAGACGCAGCGGCAGGGACGCATCCCGCAGACGGGTCGCCGCAACTCTGGCAATGGGCATGGTGGATTCCGGACGCAGCACCAGCAGACGTCCCTTGCTGTCTGTCAGCTTATACAGGCGTTCCTGCGGATAATGTCCGGATTCTGACTGAAATACGTCAAAAATTCCAGTCCCGGTGTAGTCAGTTCAGAATATCCCTTGCTCCGAAACAGGTCATGCAGATCCTGCTCGATTTCCCGGCGCACCAGGCATTCTTCAAACAAAAAGTCCTTTGTCCCCTCCGGGGTAATCAAATCATACTTTCTCATACGTTCCTCCTACGTTCCTCCTAACGCTTTATCGTGCTACTACAATACTATAGTAGCACATCAAACATCCAATGTCAAGGACAATTCATTAAAAGAGTGTCATCTGACTGGATTTCGGCAAATCGCCCATAGCATTCAACTGTTCCAGTGTTTCAATTATGGTTTTTTGATGCGCCACTCTGGGATTGGAATTCTTCGATGGAAATGAAATTTCGCTTTTGCGCTGTATCGTACAGGTTCTGTGCCGCAGAAATACCGATGCCGGGTACGGCGCTGAACGGAATGCGGATCTTGTTGTCCTCTACCAGATATTTTGTCGCATGGGAGTGGAACAGGTCGATCGGCAGGAATTCACAGCCACGGCTGAGCATCTCATTGACGATAAGCAGCGTATCCAACAGGTCGGATTCCTTTTGGAGCGTTCGTTGCCCTTTTCTTTCAGTTCCTCGATTTTTGCACGGACTGCCTCTTTTCCCTGGAGCGCAAGAACTGCGTCAAAGTCGTCACCACGGGTACTGAAGTAAACCGCATAATATGCCAGCGGATGGTACAGCTTGAACCATCCCAATTTGATGGCAGCGGTAACATAGGCGGCCGCGTGCGCTTTCGGGAACATGTACTTAATTTTCAGGCAGGAATCGATATACCACTGCGGCACATTGTGGTCTTTCAGCATCTCCACACGTTCCGGCGTAAAGGTTTTCGGGGCTTTTCCCTTTCGGGTGTCCTCCATGATCTGGAATGCCTGCTTTGGCTCTACGCCCTTATGCAGCAGGTAGGTCATGATACTGTCACGTGTTCCGATTACGTCTGAAATGGTGCAGGTGCCGTTGTCGATCAGATCTTTCGCATTGCCCAGCCATACGTCCGTACCGTGCGAAAGTCCGCTGACCTGTAAGAAGTCGCTGAACTTTTTCGGTTTGGAGTCCAGCAGCATCTGAATGGTGAATCCGGTACCCATTTCCGGGATGCCCAGACTGCCTGTCTGGCAGTAGATCTCGTCTGGAGTTACGCCGAGAACAGAGGCATCTGTACACATCTGGATGACCTTCGGGTCTGTTGTGGGGACTTCGTGAATAGAAAGTCCTGTCATATCTTCCAGGTGCTTATACATGGTCGGCACGACGTGACCCAGCTCATCCAGTTTCAGAATGGTATCATGGAGGGAGTGAAAGTCAAAATGCGTGGTCAGAATTTCGGACTCCGCATCGTCTGCCGGGTGCTGTACCGGTGTGAAGTCGTATACGTCATAGTCACTGGGTACAACGACCATGCCGCCCGGATGCTGACCGGTAGTTCGCTTGATGCCGGTACAGCCGATGGACAGCCGGTTGATCTCTGTAGGGCTGTAGTGCAGTCCCTTTTCTTCCAGATATTTTTTTGACGTAGCCATAAGCCGTTTTTTCTGCCAGCGCCGAGATCGTTCCTGCCTTAAACACGTTGTCCCGTCCGAAGAGCTCCTCGGTGTAACGGTGTGCAGAGGACTGGTATTCGCTGGAGAAGTTCAGGTCGATATCCGGCGCTTTGTCGCCGTCAAATCCCAGGAACGTTTCAAAAGGAATGTCGTGTCCGTCACGGTTCATTTCTGTACCGCATTCCGGGCAGTTTTTTCGGTGGCAGGTCAAATCCGGAACCAATGCTGCCGTCTGTGATAAACTCACTGTGTTTGCATTTCGGGCAGACGTAGTGTGGCGCAAGCGGATTTACCTCGGAGATTCCTGCCATGGATGCCACGAAAGAAGAACCGACAGAACCACGGGAACCTACCTGGTAGCCATGTGCAACACTGTCCCAGACAAGCTTTTGTGCGATGATGTACAGCACAGAGAAACCATGCTTGATAATTGAAGAAAGCTCCCGGTTCAGCCGCTTTTCTACCAGTTCCGGCAGCGGATCGCCGTAGATCTCCTTTGCCTTGGTGTTAGTGATGCGCACCAGGTCCTCTTCTGCGCCGTCAATGGTCGGGGTGAATGTTCCGTTCGGGAACGGCTGGATGCGCTCGATCTGGTCCGCCACGGCGTTGGTATTCGTCACGACAATTTCGTATGCCTTTTCTTCGCCCAGGTAGGAAAATTCCTCCAGCATCTCCTCTGTGGTCCGCAGATAAAGCGGCGGCTGAAAGCGAGCATCTTCATAGCCTTGTCCGGCTTGCAAGATCTCACGGTAAATGGCATCTTCCTTGTCCATGAAATGCACGTCGCAGGTGGCGCAGACCGGAATGCCCAGTTCGTCGCCCAGCGCTACGATCTTTCGGTTGTATTCCTGCAACTCTTCGATGTTGGCAGCTGTGCCGTTTCGAATCATAAAGGCGTTGTTCCCTGCCGGCTGGATTTCCAGGTAATCATAAAACTTTGCCAGCTGGACAATTTCTTCGTGAGGTCTCTCGTCTACAAACGCCTGGAAGAGTTCACCAGCCTCGCAGGCGCTGCCGAAAATCAAGCCTTCACGGTGCTGCATCAGAACTGATTTCGGAATCAGCGGCTTTCGGTAGAAACACTCTATGTGCCCGTAGGAAATCAGCTTGTATAGATTTTTCAGACCAATGTGGTTGCGCACCAGAATGATCTGGTGGAATGATTTCAGCTTTTTTAACGTCGATCTCCTGGGTCTTGTTGTTCAGATCAGAGAGCAGAACAGCGCCTTTTGTCTGTATCAGACGGCTGACCAGTTCTTTATAGATCTTTGCCAGCATCTGTGCGTCATCGGAAGCACGATGGTGGTCAAATTTTCCCAGTTTCAGCGCCTTTGCCACGCCGTCCAGTCTGTGACGGGACATGGTCGGGAGCATACATTTGCAGAGAATCAACGTGTCCAGTGTTGCAAAGTCAAAGGTGATATGCTGCCGCTTGCAGACCTTGCGGACAAATGAGGTGTCAAACTTTGCATTATGGGCAGCCAGAACCGGATTTTCGCCGCAGAATTCCATGAACTTTCGCAGTGCTTCTGCCTCTTTGGGTGCACCCTCCACCATAGCATCTGTAATGCCGGTGAGTTCGACGATCTTTGCCGGGATCGGCTGCTCCGGATCTACCATGGTGTTGAAGGTTTCCACCACCTGCATTCCACGCATCCGGACAGCGCCGATTTCGGTCAGCCGGTCATGAGTCGGGCTGAGTCCTGTCGTTTCCACGTCAAATATAATGATCTCATCCTGTAAGGTGCGGTCTCCGGGATTGTCAATTATCATCAGACGGTTCAAGTCATTGACAACATATGCCTCGCAGCCGAAGATCACCTTGAAATCTTTGTCCTTGAAACCACGCCAGGCGTTCATTGCATCCGGAAAAGCCTGTGCAATTCCGTGGTCTGTAATGGCGATTGCCGGATGTCCCCCACTCGTGCGCCCGCTGTACCAGCCGCTCACAGGGTGTGACTGCATCCATCTGAGACATATTTGTATGGCAGTGCAGTTCCACACGTTTTTGGGGGCATTGTCCATTTTTCGCTGACGCTTTACCATGACGATGGATTCTGGTTTCAGAACATCTTCCCGAGCAAAATCGTCATAGCCGATACGTCCGATAATCAGCAGTGTACTGCCCTTTTTGATCTCACCAAACGGCATTTTTTTGAGAGCTTTTCAGTGGTGTCGAAAATCTTGACCAGCACGGAAAAAGTCCCGTCTGTGATCTGATAGGTCAGAATGGTTCGTTCCCCACGAACTTCACGGGAATCCATGGCGAATACATCGCCCATGACAACCACACGCTGGTTCTGTACCTCCACAGCCTCCCGTATCGGCATAGGAATATCCCGGATGGGTCTGCCTTTAATCAGGACAGCGCTGCCCGGTACAACTCCGGGAATATCTTCGTTCATGGCAACGCTCTGTGCGGTAGGCTTCGGGGCTTTTTTCGCCGCCGGCAGACGGTGCAGGTGCAGACGGCTGCGCCTGGAACTGTTCGCTGTGCTTGGGCAGTTCCTTTTCTGCCTGTGCGATCATTGCCTGGAACTGGTCATCGCTGACGCTGGCGTCTCCCAGGAATTCCACATGAAACGGCTTTGAGAAAAGCTGTTCCAGCAAGCCCGAGAAAAAGTCAGCCACATGATATTTTTTTTGCAAGATATCATAGCCGCCGTTGTGCAGCTGGATATGCAGGTTGTCACCGTCCAGCGTCACTTCTGCGCCGTCAATGAATCCGTTGACTACAGTCATTTCCCGTTTCAGAAACATGACCAGATCCGGGAAATATGTCATCGTGAACAATTCTGGTGTATAGCGTGGATGCAGCCGGACGGCGTGGATTTCCAGGCGGATTTCCAGTTCATGTTCCAGTGCAATCAGATCCTGTGCCGGGACGAGATGCGAAAATGCAATGTAAAACGAAATTTTCGTCAGGTTTTCCGAATATGTCATCCGTTTCAGCACGCCGTCCTGTACGGACTCCGGCATTATGGGGACGTATTCTTCCAAAAACTCTGCGAAATTCAAATCCATATGTTCCACTCTATTATTGTACCTTAGAGTTTTTCAATCTCTGCCATCAGTTCCGGAACGATGTCCTCCTCCTGCAACCTTTCGAAGAACAGTCCCCTTCCGGAACAGCATTGCACATCCGTCGCCGCCGGCGATTCCGATGTCTGCCTCTCTTGCCTCGCCGGGTCCGTTTACGACACAGCCCATGACTGCAACCTTGATGTCCTTATCCACGTTTTCTAGGGCAGCCTCTACTTCCTTGGCAGTTTTCACCAGGTCGATCCGGGTTCTGCCGCAGGTGGGACAGGAGACGATCTGCGGTCCCCCACGCTTGCCGATACACTTGAGAATATCTCTGGCAGCCTTGATCTCCTTTACTGGGTCTTCTGTCAGAGAAACACGAATGGTTTCGCCGATGCCGTCGTGGAGCAGTGAACCGATGCCGATTGCCGATTTAATCAGACCCATTCGCTCTGTGCCTGCCTCTGTAACGCCCAGGTGGAGCGGATAGCTGCACTGCTGCGCACACAGGCGGTAAGCGTCGATCATGGTGTTGACATCGGATGATTTCATAGAGATGACGATATCATCAAAGCCGCACGCCTCCAGCATCTGCACGTGTCCCATGGCGCTTTCAACCAATGCCTCAGCTGTAGGCGCACCGTATTTTGCCAGGATTTCTTTTTCCAGCGAGCCGGCGTTGACGCCGATGCGGATGGGGATATTTCTTGCCTGGCAGGCTTTTACGCGCCTGCACCCGGCTCATGCCGCCGATGTTGCCGGGGTTGATCCGGATCTTATCAATCCCTGCCTCTGCTGCCTCCAGCGCCAGGCGGTAGTCAAAATGGATGTCGGCAACCAGCGGAATCGAGATCTTTTCTTTGATTGCCGGAATCAGTGCGATTGCCTCGTGGTTCGGGATTGCGGCACGGACGATCTCACATCCTGCCTGTTCCAGTGCCACTGCCTGTGCCACGCTGCCGACAATGTCATCGGAACGGGTGTTCAGCATGGACTGGATATAGATATGACTGCCGTCCAGTGTGCAGTTTCCGACCTTTACAGGTTTCAAATTTCTCATATATGTCACTCCCTATTTTTTTTGAAAAAAGCGTCCCACATCTTGTATGGTTACCAGGATCATCAGCAGGAACAAAGCTGCCATGCCGATGAAATGCACCAGTGCCTCCCGTTCTTTGGCAATGGGCTTGCGGCGAATTGCCTCGATCAGCAGGAACACAAAACGGCTGCCGTCCAGACCGGGGATGGGGAGCAGATTGAACACGCCTACATTTACGGTAATGAAGATCGTCAGATTTATGACGGACTGAAACCGTTCCAGGAAATTGTCTCCGCTGGAGGCTGCCTGTTCAATTACGCTGACGGTGCCAACCGGACCGGAAAGATCCTGCAGACCATACTTACCGCTTACCAGTTCCACCAGAGACATCCAGATCAGCTTTGCGGTTGCAACCGTATCTTTTGCCGCATAGGAAACGATCGTGACTGGATTTTTCGGCTTTCCTTCCACTGCGAAATCCAGCAGCCCGTCTGTGTTGTCATTGTGGAACGTAACGTTTTCAATGGTGACACGCTTGCCGTCTCGTTTTACGGTAATGTCGTAGGTTTCGGTGTCTGTGGTTTGCAGCTTATAGATCAAGTCGCTGGTTGAAAAAAATGTGGCTGCCGTCAATGCAACAATCTTATCCCCGACTTGCAGACCAGAGCGTTCGCTTTCCGCAGCGGTTACGGTTTCACCGGCTGCATTGGTGGTCTCCGCAAACCGGGCAATGGTCAGAGAAGGGACTTTTTGTGCAGTACAAAGCAGTATCACTATCAGCAGGAATCCAAGCACCAAATTCATGAACGGACCGGCAAGTATAACGGTCATGCGCCGCCACACCGGCTTTTTTTTCAAATGCGTTCGGATTGTCGCTGGACTGATCTTCGCCCTCCATGGCACAAAATCCGCCAACAGGAAAAAGGCGGAGAGAGTATTCTGTCTCCCCCTTTTTGAAGTGCAGAAGTTTCGGACCCATACCGACGGCAAATTGATTTACCTGGATGCGGTTCAGTTTCGCAGCAATAAAATGCCCGAATTCATGGATGACAACAATGATACAAAAAATCAGAATTGCGATGAGGATCGTTACAATGTGCTGCATATGCTGTTTCCTTTCTATGCAATGGCGTTTCGGACGAACTCCCGTGCCTGTGTATCTGCTTTCATAACATCCTCATATGTCTTGATTACTGTCGCCGGAATGGATTCCATCGCCTGCTGTGCCAGTGCGCCGATTTCCAGGAAACCGATCTTTCCTGCCAGGAACGCTGCAACAGCAACCTCATTTGCCCCGTTTACGATGCAGGGTGCTGTACCGCCGGCGGTGATCGCCGCAATTGCGGTTTTCAGACAGGTAAAGGTTTCCATATCCGGTTTCTCGAATGTCAGCGTGCCGTAATCTGTCAGAGACAGATGCTTTGTCGGGCAGGGCATTCTCTCCGGATACAGCAGGGCGTACTGAATCGGAATTTTCATATCCGGTACGCCCAGCTGAGCGATGACGGAACAATCCTGGTATTCTACCGCCGAATGCACAACGCTCTGACGATGTACCACGATCTCGATCTGATCCGGGGTCAGATCGAAGAGCCACTTTGCCTCAATGAATTCCAATCCCTTATTCATCAGCGTTGCAGAGTCAATGGTGATCTTGTTGCCCATGCTCCAATTCGGGTGATTCAGTGCATCTGCAACAGTGACATTTTCCAGTTCCGCACGAGTCTTTCCGAAGAACGGCCCGCCGGATGCAGTCAGAATGATCTTGTTCAGCTGTTCCCGGCGATTTCCTTTGCAGGCACTGGAAGATGGCGGAGTGTTCGCTGTCCACGGATAGATATGCACACCCTTCCGGGCAGCTTGTTCCATGACCAGTGAACCTCCGGCAACCAGTGTTTCCTTGTTTGCCAGGGCAACGTCCATGCCGGCAGAAATAGCGGTCAGTGTGGGAAGAAGTCCCACCATGCCTACAACGGAATTGATTAGGATATCTGCGTTTTTATCTGCTGCGATGTCGCAGAGTCCATCCATGCCGCACAGCACCTGTACCGGCAAATCTGCCAGACGCTGTTTCAGTTCCTGATACTGGCTTTCTTCGAAAATGCAGACCTTTTTCGGGTGATATTCCCGTGTCTGTTGTTCCAGCAGTGTAATATTTCGATTTGCTGCCAGAGCATGGACCTGCATATCATGTGCCTTTGCAACTTCCAGCGACTGCGTGCCGATCGAACCGGTCGAGCCTAGTATTGAAATACATTTCCCCATTTTTTCTGTCTCCTTTTTTGAAACAGGCTCATAAACACCACACACGACACAAAGCAAAGCGCCCTGCATCGTGTGTGGTGTTCGGGCAGTATCGCCCGAGAGCCTATACAATTATCCAAAGAATACCGGGTACATCATTTCCAGCGCATAGAACGCCGGGACAGTGAACAGAACGCTGTCAAAGCGGTCCATTACACCGCCGTGTCCGGGCATAATGTTTCCGAAGTCCTTGATTCCCTGCTGGCGTTTCAGAACAGATGCGCTCAGATCGCCCAGCACGCTGATAACCGCACACACAATACCAATGAAAATAAGCCACAGGTAATGTACATGGGCGTGTGCAATCAAGCTGTAGATCAGTGCGAAAATCACCATGAAGATCACGTCTGCCGCAATGCCGCCGAAGAAACCTTCCACGGTTTTTTTTTCGGGCTGATTTCCGGGCAGAGCTTGTGTTTGCCCAGGAATGTTCCGGCGAAGTATGCGCCGGTGTCTGCCACCCAAGCAGAACAGAGCGCCAGGATCACACTTGCCAGACCATAGCTGCTGATGTGCAGCAGTGTGTTTAGCATACTCAAGGAATGCGATACCAGCAGGGTGATTGCTGCAATAAACAATGTAGACTGATATGTCACGTGCTTATGCAGCAGAACCATTTCCGCAAACATGGCAATGATGCACAGGAATGTCAGTGCAATCACTGCGGTATAGTTTCCGTAGTACTGCAAAAACGGCAGTGCCGCACCGTACAGGAAACCTGCGCCGATGGAAATGCGGCAGTGCAGGCACTTCCCTGCACGAAACAGTTCAAACAAAGCAATGCAGATCAGCGCTGCAATTGCCAGCGGAAAAACAAATGTTTTATGCAGCAGCAGAATTGCAACTGCCAGAATTGCGCCGACGACGCCGGAGATGATACGTACTTTCATACTCAGATGCCTCCAAATCGTCTGCCACGCTGTGCGAAATCTGCCAATGCCCGGTTCAGCTCATTTCGATTGAAGTCCGGCCACAGAATATTGGTGAAGTAATACTCTGCATAGGCGCACTGCCAGATCAGATAGTTGGACAGCCGCAGTTCGCCGCTGGGACGGATCAGCAGGTCAACATCCGGCAGACCGGCTGTATAGAGATGGTCTGCAATCGTCTGTTCGGTGATATCGTCCGGAGAAAGTGTTCCTGCCTGTACCTGCTTGGCAATTTCCTGCGTTGCGTGCTTGATCTCATCTCTGCCGCCGTAGTTGATGGCGAGAATCAGGTTCATCTTTTCAAAGTCCCTGGAATCGTGTTCCAGTTCTTCCATGCGCTTTTTGCAGGCGATCCTGGAGTCTGCTCCGGTCGCCGACAAACACCATGCGCACACGGCGTTCCAGGTACTGATCTGCCTCACAGAGGTAATCCCAGAACAAATCCATGATGGCGTCCACTTCGTCCTGCGGCCGTTTCCAGTTCTCCGTAGAGAAACATAAAAAAAGAGGCATTTCGCAGACCAATGTCCCGGCAGTACAGAGACAGGTCTTTGAAATTCTTCGCACCTTCACGGTGTCCGAATTTTCGTGGCATACCACGCTTGGTTGCCCATCTGCCGTTGCCGTCCATAATAAAGCCTACGTGCTGCGGCAGCTGTTCCGGCAGTGCAATAGCGCCGGTGGTTGGTTTCGTCCTTGGGGAAGTTTTTTGTTGAAAAATGGCAGAGCCATACAGTTCATCTCCTATTCTGTTTCCAGGACTGGATGGGACCGTGCATCGTCAGATGCTCATGATCTCCTTTATCCTTTTCAGATACCATCTTGTCGATCTCAGCAACGTACTTGTCAGTTACGTCCTGGATCTGCTTTTCGCCGTCCTTTACTTCATCCTCGGTCAGCTCGGATGCCTTTTTCTTTGCTTTCAGCTTTTCAATGGAATCACGGCGAACATTGCGGACTGCAACCTTGCACTCTTCGCCCAGTTTCTTGATCTCCTTGCAGAGTTCCTTACGGCGATCTTCGGTCAGCTGCGGGAATACCAGACGAAGCACCTTGCCGTCGTTGGTCGGTGTGATGCCTACATCAGAGGACAGGATCGCTTTCTCAATGGCTTTCAGAGAAGTGACATCCCACGGCTGGATCACCAGGATGCGAGCCTCAGAAACGGATACAGCAGCCATCTGCTGGATCGGGGTCGGCACGCCGTAATAGTCAACCTGTACCTTATCCAGAACAGCCGGATTTGCACGGCCAGCACGAATTGTGGTAAACTCGTGTGCCAGGCGGTCGGTGGACTTCTTCATTTTATCTTCTGTTTCTTTAATAATCGCTTTCATAATATTTTCCCCGATATACGGGACTCCTTTCGATTTTTAGTGTACGCTGCAATAGGATGGTTTATGCCTTTGCTGCAATGGGGTCGACCTCAGATACAACTGTACCCACATCTTCACCCATGACTGCATCGTAGATGTTTTCCGGACGGCTCAGATCGAACACGAGCATCGGCATCTTGTTGTCACGGCACATGGATGCGGCTGTGCTGTCCATAACCTGCAATGCGCTGCCCAGAACATCGCTGAATGTCAGACGGGAATAACGAACTGCATCTTCATACTTGTGAGGATCCTTGTCATAAACACCGTCTACCATGGTAGCCTTCAGCAGGATGTCTGCCTCAATCTCTACGGCACGCAGAGTTGCTGCAGTATCGGTCGAGAAGAACGGGCTGCCTGTGCCGCATCCAAAAATAACAACTCTGCCCTTTTTTTCAGATGTGTGATGGCACGGTTACGGATATACGGTTCTGCGATCTGCTGCATACTGATTGCGGTCTGTACCCGCACTTCCAGTCCAAGAGATTCCAGCATATCTGCAACAGCCAGTGCATTCATTGTGGTTGCCAGCATTCCGATGTGGTCTGCTCTGGTGCGGTCCATGTTCTCGCTGGAACGTCCACGCCAGAAGTTGCCGCCGCCGACAACGATGCCCATTTCTACGCCTGCATCGACGCACTTTTTAATGCTTTTGCAAATCGGCAGCATTGTTTCTGCGTCCAGTCCGGTTTTCTTCGGACCGGCAAGTGCCTCGCCGCTTAATTTCAGAAGAACTCGATGATATTTCGGTTTCATGCTTCTTGATTCCTTTCGTCTGTTACTCGGTATTCAGACTCCCGTACCGCAGTCTGACAAATGATGCCTTCCTTTTGGAAAGACAGTCCATATGTCTATTTTACACTATTTCTCCGGAAATGTAAAGTCATTTTCGGAAAAAAAAAAAAAAAGAGCATGACAACCGCCATGCTCCCTCTTTCAGCACGATTGCCCTCAAAATGGCAATGCACAATTCATAAATTTTAGGGGTATCTTACTTAATCATGCTTGCAATTTCTTCTGCGAAATTGTCAGCCTTCTTTTTTTTTCGATACCTTCGCCACGCTCAAAGCGAACAAAATCAGTGATTGCGATTGTAGTGCCAGCTGCCTTTGCAACGCCGTCTACATAGCTCTGAACGGTTTCCTTGTTTTCCTTGACGAAAGCCTGTTCCAGCAGGCAGTTTTTCGCCATAGTACTTTGCCAACCTTACCAGCGGCAATCTTTTCCTTAACCTGTTCCGGCTTATTCGCCATCTTCGGATCTTCTGCCATCTGAGCCAGGATGATCTTCTTTTCTTCGTCCAGAACAGCTGCCGGAACGTCTTCACGCTTCAGATACGGCGGGTTCATTGCAGCAACCTGCAGTGCGCAGTCCTTTGCAGCAGCCAGAACTTCCGGTGTTGCGCCAGCCGGAGATTCTGCACGAACCATAACGCCGATCCTTCCGCCGCCGTGGATATACGGTACGAGGATGCCTTCCATGCGAACGAAACGACGGATCTGCAGGTTCTCACGAATCTTCAGGAACAGTTCCTGGAGTGCTTCGTCAACAGTCATTGTGCCGCCGGATACAGTAGTAGCCTTCAGAGCCTCTACGTCTGCCGGATTCTTTTCGATAATGGTATCAGCAACCTGGTTTACAAATGCCTTGAATTCATCGGTGTTTGCAACGAAGTCAGTCTCAGAGTTTACTTCAACAACGCAGCCTACGCTGTTGTCAGCGTTAACCTTTAGCAACAACCATACCCTCTGCAGCAACACGACCAGCCTTCTTTGCCTGAGTAGCCAGTCCCTTTTCACGCAGCAATTCAATTGCCTTTTCTACATCGCCGTCAGCCTCAGTCAGAGCCTTCTTGCAGTCCATCATACCAACGCCAGTGGACTTACGCAGTTCATTGACATCTTTTGCAGTAAAATTAGCCATTGGATGTTTCCTCCAATCCTATCTTCAAATGTTTCTCTCAAAAAACCCGAATAGGGGCGGATTCGCCAGACATATTCGGGTTTCTGATTTCACAGATATTTCAGTTTTGCTTATTCAGCAGCCTCAGCCTCTGCGGTTTCAGCAGCCTCTGCAGCAGCAGCGTCAGCGCCCTGGCGGCCTTCGATGATTGCATCAGCCATAACGCCAGCGATCAGCTTTACAGCACGGATTGCGTCATCGTTACCCGGGATAACGTAGTCGATCTCATCCGGATCGCAGTTGGTGTCTACGATTGCAACGATCGGGATGTTCAGCTTCTTTGCCTCTGCAACAGCGATGCGCTCCTTTGCGGGGGTCAATGATGAAGAGTGCGCCCGGGATCTTCTTCATATCTTTGATGCCGCCCAGGAACTTCTCCAGCTTTTCAATCTCCAGCTGCAGCTTACCAACTTCCTTCTTCGGCAGCAGGTCAAATGTGCCGTCGCTTTCCATCTCGTGCAGCTGTTCCAGACGCTTGATTCTTCTCTGGATGGTTGCAAAGTTTGTCATCATACCGCCCAGCCAACGTGCGTTTACATAGTAGGCGCCTGCACGGGTGGCCTCTTCCTTGATGGAATCGCCAGCCTGCTTCTTTGTACCAACGAACAGTACAGACTCGCCCTGTGCAGACAGGTCACGGATGAACATATAAGCCTCATCCAGTTTCTTAACGGTCTTCTGCAGGTCGATGATGTAGATGCCGTTTCTCTCCGTGAAGATGTAGGGAGCCATTTTCGGGTTCCATCTTCTGGTCTGGTGACCAAAATGTACGCCGGCCTCCAAAAGCTGTTTCATAGATACTACGCCCATTGTGTAGTCCTCCTAAATAAAATGGTTTTGCTTCCTCCGCCGTTCTTATGGGTGTATCCGGCTCTGCATTCCTGCAAAGCACCCGCATACACCAAGAAAGACGTGTGAACTGCCTTATTATTATACCAAAAAACGTGTTGTCCGGTCAAGTTTCTCCATGCAGAAATTTTGTGTTAGTTTAACTTGATATTTGTGCAGTCTGTACATATCTTGCCCAGTTCCACCAGGATAACGTCTTTTTCCGACCAGACGAATCTGGCGAAAGTCTATGATACAGTTATCCCTTGGGCCAAAAATCCCCACAGCCGTGGTCTGCCGTACAGGATCAGTGCGGTCACAGATGCCGTCTGTGCATTCATCTGCAAATCGTCGATTCTTCCGAGATTTTCACCGTTGACAACATTGATTACATCTTTGCTGCGCAGTTCTTCCAGCGTACACACCATTGGATATCACCTCTGGAAAAGAATATGCAGCTTTTTTCGGTTTTCTTTCATGCGGTCAGCTTGAAAACAACGGTGCAGATCAAATCAACTGCCAGAATGCCGGCGCAAATGATGCTGGTGTATTTCAAGACCTTTGGCGACATACAGCCGGTTATTTTTGCGAACAGCGGACGGAGCAGATACAGAAACAACACGCCGCCGATGCCAAAACGGACGGACGGCGAAAGCGCAACTCTTGCCTGGAAGTTAATGTCATAGTCTGCATATGTCTGCCACGGCCAGCTGCCGGTAATCCATTCCAGCAGGTAGCTGGCGCATAATTCGATAACAGTTGCCACAGCGCCGCACCCCAGAAATATCAGAATTGGTCTTGCCCAGCGGATGCTCCATTTCATCGGCATTTGTGCGAATTTTCCGAAACAAAGCAGAAATGCCAGCATTCCGACACCGTATACCGGACAATAGGGGCCAAACAGCACACCACGATTGTCAAATCCCCAGCGATAGACTACGACTTCCAGAAAGACCTCATAGCACCACCCGATGACTGCTGCCATCAAAAAATAGAGAAACAGTTTTTCTACTGTCTGCACTCTTGATTGTTTTTCACTCATCTCACTTTCCTCCGTTTTCTTTCCCAATTTGTAAAAAAAGCAGGCGCTCGAAAAAAGGAAACGCCTGCTTTTTCTATTTTCAAAATTTGATATGAATTACTTCTTTTCTGCCAGCGCTTTTTTTTGTAACTGCTGCAATATTCTCTGCACACAGACCAAATTCCTTCAGCAGATCAATAGCCGGACCGGAATGACCGAATTCGTCATTTACGCCGATGCGAACTACCGGAACCGGACAGCAGGAAGTGACAGCCTCTGCAACTGCGCCGCCCAGACCGCCGATGATGCTGTGTTCTTCAACTGTTACCAGCAGACCGGTTTCCGATGCTGCCTTGCAGATCAGTTCCGTATCCAGCGGCTTGATTGTGTGAATGTTCAGTACACGTGCGTGGATGCCCTCTGCCTCCAGCATTTCAGCAGCCTTCATGGACTCCCAGACCATCAGACCGGTTGCAACCAGTGTGACATCTGTTCCCTCACGCAGGGTGATACCCTTTCCGATAGTAAACTGATAGGTTGCCGGATCGTTGAAGATCGGGGTTGCCAGTCTGCCGAATCGCAGGTATACCGGACCCTCATACTGGATCGCAGCCTCAACAGCAGCCCTGGCCTCAACGTCATCTGCCGGATTTAAAATGGTCATGCCCGGAATCGTGCGCATCAGTGCGATATCCTCGTTGCACTGGTGTGTTGCACCGTCTTCGCCGACAGAAATGCCAGCGTGTGTTGCGCCGATCTTTACATTCAGATGCGGGTAACCAATGGAGTTGCGGACGATTTCAAATGCTCTGCCCGCTGCGAACATAGCGAAAGTGCTGGCAAACGGAATCTTTCCTGCGGTGGACAGACCGGCAGCTACGCCCATCATATTTGCCTCGGCAATGCCGCAGTCGAAGAAACGCTCCGGATATGCTTTCTTGAAGATGCCGGTTTTGGTTGCGGCAGCCAGGTCAGCATCCAGAACAACCAGTTCCGGTATTTTTCTGCGAGATCACGAAGTGTCTCACCATAGCTTTCTCTTGTTGCTTTTTTCTGCAATTCTGCCATCGTTTAACCCTCCAGTTCCTTCAGCTGTGCTGTCAGTTCAGCCATTGCCTGTTCGTATTCTGCCTGATTCGGCGCCTTGCCGTGCCATCCGGCCTTGTTTTCCATAAAGGAAACGCCCTTCCCCTTGACACTCTTCTGAATGATTACTACCGGCTTGCCGACAGTAGATTCTGCCTCTTGCATTGCTGCATCAATGGAATCAAAATCATGTGCATCCATCCGGATCACGTGCCAGCCGAATGCCTCGAACTTTTCCGGAATCGGCTCGGGAGAGCAGACTTCGGAGATCTTGCCGTCGATCTGGAGACCGTTGTTGTCAACGATGGCTACCAGGTTGTCCAGGTGATACTGGTTTGCAAACATAGCTGCCTCCCCAGACCTGTCCTTCTTCGATTTCGCCATCACCCAGGATGGTGTATACCTTATAGGATGCACTGTCCAGCTTGCCAGCCAGTGCCATACCACAGGCAGCGGAAATACCCTGTCCCAGAGAACCGCTGGACATATCTACACCCGGAATATGGATGCAGGGATGACCTTGCAGCATTGCGCCGATATGACGCAGAGACTTCAGCTCTTCCTTCGGGAAAAAGCCACGCTCTGCCAGTGTGGAATACAGTGCAGGTGCGCAGTGACCCTTGGACAAAACCAAACGGTCACGGTCTGCCATTTCCGGCTGTTTCGGATCTACGTGCATTTTTGCAAAATACAGATAAGTCAGCGTGTCGCAGATCGAAAGCGAACCGCCCGGATGACCGGACTTTGCATGATAGGTGCCTTCTACAACACCCATACGAATGCGACAAGCTGTTGCCTGTAGCTGTTTCTTGGTCATTTCATCCATACTATGAACCTCCAATGATTTCGTAATATGATGGATCAGTTCCGCAATTGCGTTGGTTTCGCAGGATTGCGTCAACTGAATATCAACGATTTTCTTTACACAAGGCTGTGCATTTGACGGGCAGGCGCTGATGTCAGCGGCACGGAGCATTTCCAGGTCATTGTCAAAGTCCCCTGCTGCTGTAATTTTCCAGTTTTCTGCGCCGCACAGCGTCCGGTATCGCCGCAGTGCGCTGCCTTTGGTTGCACCCTTGGGCAGCATTTCATAAAAGCGAGCCTCCGACTGTACAAAGTCTGCACAGTCCCAGTTTTGCGCTGCAAAATATGTGATTAAATCCGGCATTCGCTCCGGTGCAATCGCAAACAGCACCTTGAGCCACCCCTCGGGGATCTCTTCCGGTTCCGCCAGAATCGGTTCGACCTGGCAGATTTCCAGATGCTCTTTTTCATAAGGCGTCATCCTTGCCACATAAGTGCCGTCTGTCCGCAGGATCTCGGCGGAGACGTCCGGGAACGCATCCAGCACCTGGCGTGTGACAGCGACAGCGTCCGCCGGCAGCTTTTCCGTATAGAGCCACTTTTCTGTGACGGGGTCATAAATCGCTGCGCCGTTGAACAGGATAACAGGAATGTTCGGTTTCAGCTTATTTAAGTAGCGCTGTGCTGCCTGTAATGTTCGTCCGGTCGCAATGGCAAACTTGCCGCCTTTTGCACGAAACTGTGAAATTGCCGCAGCGTCCGCCGCAGAAATTTCCTTGCTGGACGGCAGAAGTGTACCATCCAGATCTGTGATGAGCATGATGTTTTCCAAAGACTGCATCAGAATCACCCTTTCAGGATTTCAGTTTTCGCAAAACTTTTTCAAAATATTCCGGCAGCGGACTCTCAAATTCCATGTATGCGCCGGAAGTCGGATGGATAAATCCGATTTTCGCTGCGTGGAGACACTGCACTTCTATGCCGGGGAATGCTTTGCCGTATACGTCATCGCCCAGCAACGGATGACCCAGATACGCCAAATGAACCCGAATCTGATGGGTACGCCCGGTTTCCAGCCGCAGACGCAAATGCGTCGCACGTGCGTATTCGGTAATCACAGAATAATGTGTAATCGCCGGCTTGGAATTTTTTCTCTGTAACGCACATCTTTTTGCGGTCAACCGGATGTCTGCCGATCGGCGCATTGATCGTGCCTTCCGATTCCCGAAAGCGTCCCATGGCAACTGCCTGGTACTCTCGTGTGAAGGAATGGGCTGCGATCTGTGCTGAGAGAGACTGATGCGCCGTGTCGTTTTTCGCCACCATCAGCAGACCACTGGTAAAGCGGTCGATACGGTGGACGATTCCCGGACGTATCACGCCGTTAATGCTGGAAAGCCGGTCGCCGCAGTGATAAAGCAGAGCGTGTACCAGTGTTCCGGTCGAATGTCCCGGTGCCGGGTGGACAACCATCCCTTTGGGCTTGTTGACGACCAAAAGGTCATCGTCCTCATACACAATGTCCAGCGGAATGTTTTCCGGCTGAAGTTCCAGCGATTCCGGCTCCGGCAGCGTCACAAGAATCGTATCTCCTGCCTTTTGCCGATAGTTTTTGGAGACGGTTCTGCCGTTGACCGTCACATCTCCATGCTCCATCCGGTTTTGCAGGGAAGAACGTGTCAGACCAAGGGAATCCTGTCTGGAAAGCCACTTGTCCAGGCGTTCCCCGTCCGCCTCCGGCGGCACGAGAAATGACATGGTTTCAGGCATGGTTTTTGTCTCCTTTTTTTCGATGCCGTTTCATCCTTTTTACTGAGTTTCGGCTCTATGAACAGAAAGTAGACTGCAAACAGAATTACGCCGACTACAACGCAGCAATCTGCAAAGTTAAACACAGCAAAACGAAACAGCTTTACTTCAAAATAGTCTACGACCAATCCGCCACGAAACAGTCTGTCGATCAGATTTCCCAGACCGCCGCCCAGAATCAGCGTCAGACTCACCGTCATCAGCTTTGATTTTTTTTCCATGACGCACCAGCCAGTAGGCACAGAACGCCATGAGGACAACTGTTGTGCCTACCAATAGCCAGCGCATTCCGGCAAAGCTGCTGAAAACAGCGCCGTTATTTTCCAGATAGGTCAGATCCAGAATCTTTTTGTCACCGATATGCAGAAATGGCATGGTTCCTACCGGTTTCAGTTCCTGGATCGCCCAGTATTTGATGAGTTGATCTGCTGCTGTCAGCAGGATAATGATGATGATCGCCGCAATCAACACGAAATGTTTCCTTTCCCGATTACAGCTGATCCACAACAGATGCGCAGCGTGCGCAGAGCGTCGGATGTGCTGCGTTCTTGCCTACGCTGTCCAGATACATCCAGCAGCGCTCGCACTTTTCACCTGCGGCACGTTCTACTGTATAGGTTGTATCGCCGGATTCTGCCTTGACAACAGAAACCTCAGAAACGATGAGAACCTTTGCCAGGACATCCGCAGCATCCGACAGGATTGCATACTGTGCATCGTCAGCAACAGAAATGGTTACCTTTGCCTCCAGAGACTTACCGATCAGCTTTTCATTTCTCTTTTCTTCCAGAACCTTGTTGGCGTCCATACGAATCTGATAGATCAGATCCCACTTTGCCATGAAGTCTGCATCTTCTGTCAGACCGCTTGCCTTGGGCATTTCGTTCAGGAATACGCTCTTTGCATCATCGCTTGCAGCGTGCGGCAGATAAGACCAAATCTCTTCTGCGGTGAAGGAAAGGATCGGTGCGATCAGTCTTGTCAGTGCGCTCAGAATGCGATAGATCGTTGTCTGTGCTGCACGGCGTTCAACAGAATCTTCCTTTTCACAGTACAGGCGATCCTTAATGATATCCAGATAGAAGTTGGACAGATCTGTAGTGCAGTAGTTGTGAATTGCATGGAATACAATGTGGAGGGCAAATGCCTCGTAGCCCTCATGCGCTTTCTGGATTACGTTGTCCAGACGCATTAATGCCCAGCGATCCAGTTCCATCAGCTGATCGTCAGAAACGCTGTCACGATCCGGATGGAAACCATCGCCGTTGCCTAGGTTGCCCAGGATATAACGAGCGGTGTTACGAATCTTCTTATACGCATCGGAAAGCTGTCCCAGGATCGCCTTGGAAATGCGGATATCCGAGTGATAATCCGAAGATGCGACCCACAGGCGAAGAATATCTGCGCCGTACTGCTTTACGATTTCTTCCGGCATGATGCCGTTGCCCAGAGACTTGGACATCTTTCTGCCCTCGCCGTCAACGACCCAGCCGTGTGTGCAAACTGCCTTATACGGAGCGCTGCCCTTGTATACAACAGATGTCAGCAGAGAGGACTGGAACCAGCCACGATACTGGTCAGCACCCTCCAGATAGAGATCAGCCGGCCACTGGAGGCAGTCGTACTGTTCCATAACGGCACTGTGAGATACACCGCTGTCGAACCAGACATCCATGATGTCATATTCCTTGGTGAATTCCTTGCAGCCGCATTCGCACTGTACTTCCGGAGAGAGGAACTCGGACAGATCCTTTGTCCACCATGCGTCTGCACCTTCCTTACGGAACAGTGCGGCAATATCATGGATAGTGGTATCATTTACGATGGGCTTTTGCAGTCCTTGCAGTAGATGATCGGGATCGGCACACCCCAGGTACGCTGACGGGAAATGCACCAGTCGCTGCGGTCACGAACCATGCCCTTGATGCGCTCTTCGCCCCATGCCGGAATCCACTTGACATTTTCGATTGCTTTGATTGCCTCATCCTTAAAACCGTTTACAGAGCAGAACCACTGTTCAGTTGCACGGTAAATGATTGGCTTATGGCAACGCCAGCAGTGCGGATACTGGTGGACGATCTTCTCGGTTGCCAGCATTGCGCCGACTTCGGTCAGCTTTGCAGCGATTGCACGGTTTGCCTCATCGGTGTCCATGCCCTCGAATTCGCCTGCCTCTTTGGTCTGACGACCCTTATCGTCAACACATACCAGGATGCCGATGTCATCGTAATTCTTGCAGACCTCAAAGTCCTCGACACCATAGCCCGGTGCAGTGTGTACGCATCCGGTACCGCTTTCCAGTGTAACATGATCGCCTACGATTACAGGAGAAAGGCGGTCATACAGCGGATGCTTGGTCTTGATGTGTTCCAGTTCTGCACCGGTGAAACTGCCGACCATTTCATATTCTGTGATGCCGGCTGCTTTCATGGTTGCGCTGACCAGTTCTGCTGCCATGCAGTAGTACTCGTCGCCGACCTTTACCAGCGTATAATCGTAGGAAGGACCAACGCAGATCGCCAGGTTACCCGGGATTGTCCAGGTAGTGGTTGTCCAGATCACGAAGTAGATCTTTTCCTTTTCGATGCCCAGCTTTGTGAACAGACCCTTGTCGTCAGTTACCTGGAACTTTACATAGATAGAATAGCACGGATCATTCTCATACTCTCGATCTCTGCCTCTGCCAGCGCAGTGTTGCAGTCCGGGCACCAGTAAACCGGTTTCAAGCCCTTATACATATAGCCACGCTTTGCCATTTCGCCAAAGACTTCTACCTGGCGTGCCTCGTATTCCGGCTTTAAGGTCAGATACGGATCGCAGTAATGTCCCAGGCTGCCCAGACGCTTAAACTGTGCCATCTGATTCTTGACATGCATCATTGCAAAGTCTTTGCAGTGTTTCCGCAGTTCTACCGGCGGAATTGCACCGTTTTCTACGCCGATGGACTTCATTGCCTTCAGTTCGATTGGCAGTCCGTGAGTATCCCAGCCCGGTACATACGGGGCGCAGAAACCGCTCATGTTTTTATACTTTACAATGAAGTCTTTCAGTGTCTTGTTCAGGGCAGTTCCCAGGTGAATCTCGCCGTTCGCATACGGAGGTCCATCGTGAAGAATGTATTTCGGCTTTCCCTCATTCTTGGCGATCATCTGCTCATACAGATCCTCGTCTTCCCATTTCTGCAGGGTATCCGGTTCCCGTTTCGGCAGATTTCCACGCATGGGAAAATCTGTCTTGGGCAAATTTAAGGTCTTATTATAATCCTGTGACATAGCTTGATCCGGCTTTTCTCTCTGTCAGCGTTCTGCCGTCAGAAACAGCCGCTCCTTTCCGTGAAATTAGTCTTTATCGTCCTGCAAGTCGCCAAATCTGGAATCATATGCGCCCTGAATGGTCTTTGCAGAGAACTGTGCCGAAGCGAACGGATCTGTTGCAGACGGTGCTGCCTCTTCCGATTTCTTCGGCGCAGACGGCTCAGTTTCTTCTGAAACGCCAAAAGATGTATCATCCTCATCCGGCATAGCGGAGAGCATATTCAGATGTTCCTTATACATATCGAAGAGCGCCTTTTTGAAATCTGCGACCTGCTTTTTGCAGCAGCCAGCTTTTTGTGTTCTTCTTCGATCTCTGCCTCATTCTTTTCAATGAGAGCGTCGTGCTGTACCGTCACCTCATCCATCATTGCATCAGCCTTTTCCTTTGCCTGTGCAATGATCTCTTCTGCCTTGGTATTTGCCTCGGCGATGATCCGGTGACCTTCTTTCTGTGCGCCCAGAAGTGCATCTTTCAGTGCATCTTCGTCCCGCATATATTCACGTACCTTGTCCGCCAGTACCTGAATCTTGTTGTTGCTGTCGTCCAACTCACGCTGTGCGATGGCAACCTCTTCTTCCAGCTTATTCAGAAATTCATCAATATCTTCCTGCTTATAGCCGAAAGCTGCTTTTTCGAACCGCAGTTCGTGGATTTCACTTGCGCTAATCATGATAGTATCTCCTCTCATAAAAGGCCTCCGACTATACCGCACGGTAAGTTCTAGCCTTGATATTTTTGAATTGTAATATGATATCTCCCTTTCCGGCTCACTCCGTCCATGGTGTCGATCCGGAATTTTCCGTAACCACGGACAGAGAAAACATCGCCGATCTGCATGGATGCAGAAGGAGTTTCAATCGTTGCATGACGGCAGGTCAGCCGGCCCTGCCGAATCAACTGTACCGCTTTTTCTCGGCTCAGATGTGTCACAAATGCCGTAACGGCATCTGCCCGCAGAGAAGCGATCGTACCCTGTATCGGCAGAAAATCCGCTTGTGCCGAAAGGCAGACCGGATCATCTCCCGTCACGCTGACACCGATGCGCCCGACCTGGCACAGTTCCTGGAGCAGCACAGGAGCTACCTGGCTGCAAACAAACATCTGTGCCATTTTATCGCTGATTAAGATGTCACCTATGGTATCCGTTCCAGGTTGCACGCCATGCAAGCTCCGAGAAAATCCCGGTGTGCCGGCGGTTTTGGAACACGATAAGAAAACGTCAGACACTGTATCGGGAACTGCTCCGGTTCGACCGGGATGAATTCCGGCGCAAAGCAGAGCATGACACGTGTGGTGTTTTTTGTTCCGCCCCATGCCGTGCAGACAGCGCCGGCGGAACGGGCAATGCTTTCTGCCGCCGGGACATCTTCCACCGGTACAAAATCCGTAAAATACGGACGGCTGTCCCGGATACAGCGGCTTGCCAGATCGCTCCAGTGCGCCCGGAACTGCTGCATTGTGTCCGACGACTTCATATTGCGGCTTGCCATTTCGGAAGTAGCTTAAACCAGACCGCTGCCCTGCAGTTCGCCGACAAAGCTGTCACCGTCAAAGCCGACATTCTGCGGAATGATCAGAAATGTCTGGTTTGCGATGGGCTTGATGCGACCGTGCATTGCGTAAGCTGCGCCAACAACAAAGTCGATGATGCGGCGCTTGTCCGGCTCTTCGATTCCTTCCAGGTTCAGAACAACCGTCTTGTTCTGCATCAGATAATCTGCAACCTTCTTGGAATCAGAGGTATACGCAGTTGCCTTTACCAGAACGACCTGGAACTGTGCAGTTGCCTTGATTGTGGCATATCTTTCGTTGTTCTTGCGGTCATCGTAGGAAGAAGTTCTGGTATATCCGGCATTGCTGTAGCTGGATGATGCAGTTGCAGTGGATGCAGCCGCCGGTTCTTCCTCCGGTGCTGTCATATTCAGGGGCCTCCGGCTCATTGTCATCAGCCGGCATGAAAAAGTCTTTCAAACTATCTAATACGTTCATGATACTCTCCATTCTCCGCACAAGTTGATATTGTTGACATTATCGTGCAGTGGTGCGGGTACGACAATGCTCTTTCATCACACACATCAGGATGAGCGGATGTTATTTACTTTTGATAATTTCTTGCGCCGAACAGGGCTGTGCCAATTCGGACAAGTGTCGATCCATAGCGGATGGCGGCTGCAAAATCCCCCGACATTCCCATCGACAAAATCTCCATATCTATATTATCCATTTTTTTGGAGGAAATGTCAAGATAAAGTTGTTGCATTTTGTAAAGAAATTTTTCATCACCCTCTACCGGCGGGATAGTCATCAGTCCACGCACGTGTACGTGAGACAACTGTCCTGCTTCGTGCAACAACTCTTCCAACTGCTCCGGTGCGATGCCGCTTTTTGAAGCCTCACCGCCCACATTGACCTCGATCAGGATGTCCTGCACCTTGTTTTACCCGTGCAGCATGGCGGTCAATTTCCGTGGCAAGCTTGATGCTGTCCACAGAGTGGATCAAGTCCATATCCTCGATGATGTACTTCACTTTATTGGTCTGCAAGTGTCCGATAAAGTGTACCTTTGCATCCTTGGAATAGAAATCCTTTTTTGGACAGGTATTCCTGCACCCGGTTTTCTCCCAGGGTATGAATGCCGCAGCTTATGGCGTGGTTGACTGCCTCCGGTGCAACGGTTTTCGTCACCGCCATCAGTGTAATGTCATCAGAAGGCTTGCGGTATTTCGCTTTTTGCCTCCTCCATTGCATCGACGATCCGCTTGTAGTTTTCGTCGATATAAGCAAAGTTAGTTTCCATTTGCATCAATCCCTTCTACAATTATGGAATCATAAAGCATTAAATAACCATCGCCTGCGTTGAGCTTTGAGAGAACGTAATCATTTCCCTCATAGACTACATCCAGACGCCGGAATTCGATTTTTTCGCCGTCCTGTACATAGACACCACGGCAATTGACGGTTTGCTTTTTTCTTCTCCCGTCTCTTCGTCTGTGACTGTTTCTTCCACATCCTTGAACCAGATCGCATTTCTCGGCACCTTGATGCCCTCATATTCGCCCAGAACCATTTCCACGTTTTCCGTGCGGTTCTGCACAAAATCGGAGGTCAAAGTGTCGCTGTACAGCACAACCATGAACTTGCCGTCTTCGCTGGTGCTGCGAAGTTCTTTGATGGTGGCATCTGCGGTTGCAGAAGAAGTCATAAGGCGAATCTTAACAGAATCTCCTACCTGATATTTCTGTTCTTTATTATCAATGATGCCCAGCATATACCAGCCATACTGTGCAATGGTCTTTCCGACAACATTGCTGTTCTGGCTTGTTTGGGTCGTATTGTCATTACTGTTTTTTGTGATCTCCTGTATCTGTTCCGGCGTGATGTTCGCCAGATTTTCGATACTGAGCTTGGATTCCAGCCCGTCCACGTGGCTGACAAAATAGGCAGAGCTATCAGATTTTACCGTGTCTACCGGTGTCTCCTGTTCGCTTTGCAGCGCCTGGATCTGCGCCGTCAGATCGCTGATCTCCTGGGCAAAGGAAACTTCACCCTTGCTGATTACGATTTGATATGTGCTGTAGGATTCCACAAACTGCTGCTGTGCGGAAGATAATTCCGTCAAGTCACCGCTGTTCCGGCTCTGCACGATCTTTTCGTAATACTGTGAGATCTGCCGGGAGAGGTCTGCCGGCTGCGCCTGTTCCAGCGTGCCGGGATTCGAGATGCGTTCCAGCACGTTCAGCTTATCTTGAAGGACCTTGATCTGCTGTTCCTTTTCGATTGCGCTTTCATCCGGATACACTTCTGCAATCACATCGTTTACGGCAATTTTACCGCCGTCCGGCACCTGGTAGCTGACAGCACCTGTTCCGCTGTAGGACAGAACATTTTCATCCCGGACATACACGCCCTCAAAATATTTGGACTCGTCTGCGGTGGCACGGATCGCCGTTTCCGTTTCATAGCTGGTATCCACAAAATGATAAAAGATCGTGCCGATGGTTGCAATCACAGATGCAGACAGCAGTACCAACAGAACATTATTCATTTTATTGCTGGAATTCATACCTGGATTACCTCTCAAAAAATGATTTCTCCGCTGCGATCAGATTTCGATTACTCTTCTCCCACTTCCAGAATCGAGATGGGGTGAATCGGAATGATCGTTGAAATGGCGTGCTTGTAGACCAGATTCTGCTTGCCGTCGCATTCCAGGATCACGACATAGCTGTCAAATCCCTTGACGACACCCTTGAACTGAAATCCGTTGGTCAGAAAAATGGTGACGCCGATTCGTTCTTTTCTTGCCTGGTTCAGGAACACGTCCTGAAGATTGATGTTCTTGTTCATTGCTATACTCCTTTTCTTCTGCAGCCAGAGCGGCTGCGTGAGCGCAGCAGACTTTTCCGGCATTTCCGATACAGTCTGCCCTTATTTTCTCTTTTGTATATAATGGCTCAATCTATATTATAACACATTTCGCCGGACTTGGCTATAATTTTTTGACACTTTTCCATAATTTTTGTTTCTTGTCGAATCTGTCTAAAATAATCCACTGTATTTGATTGTTTTTGCGGAACCATGTCAACTGTCGTTTGGCATATCGGCGTGTTTCTTGTTTAATTTTGTCGATGCACGCCTCCAGAGACATGACACCGTCAAAATATGGGATCAGTTCTTTGTATCCGATCGCATGATACGCCGTCCGCAGCGCCTCATTCTGATACACGGCATACGCTTCATCTACCAGTCCCTGTGCAACCATCTGATCGACACGCTCGTTGATTCTGTCGTAGAGGACGCTGCGCTCGTACGTCAGCCCGATCACCAGAGAGCGGTAAGGACTGGGGATCTGATGGCTCTCCGCTTTGCAGGCAGTAAATGTTTTTCCAGTTAGCGTGCAGACTTCCAGCGCCCTCACCACCCGAACCAGATTGTTCGGATGGATCTCTGCCGCAGCCTGCGGATCCAGTGCTTTCAGCTTGTCGTGCAGGGCATCGTTTCCATGCTCCGCAGCGTATTGCAGAAACTGCTGCCGCAGCGCCGGATCTTGTTTGGTAGGGGCAAGCTGGACATTGGAAAGCAGCGAAGAAACATAAAGCCCTGTACCGCCCACCACGATGGGCAGATGATTTCGGTCGTGTATCTCCTGAATCAGCGGTTTAGCCAGAGACAGATAGTCGGCAACGCTGAATGCGGCATCTATCGGAATACAGCCGATCAGATGATGCGGTACGCCGTCCTGTTCTTCCGGCGTTGGTTTCGCAGTGGCAATATCCAGCCCTTGATAGATCTGCATGGAATCTGCAGAGATCACCTCTCCGTGGTATTGTTTTGCCAGCATGACGCCAAGCGCTGTTTTTTCCGGATGCCGTCGGACCAACAACCGCCAGCACCGGGAGCTTTTCCGATTCTGTCATGGCTTATACCCTCCGTCGGAATTGTTTTTCCAAGTCATATTTGCGGATGACGAACATCACCGGTCTGCCGTGCGGACAATGCCGGATGTTTTCGTCATCCCAGACCTGCTGCGCCAGTTTTTGCAGTTCCTGGATCGTAGAATGGTCGCCGGAACGGATGGCGGATTTGCAGGCAATGGTATGCAATGTATCGTTAAACGTATGCACCTGGGGGATCACGCTTTCCCAGTACCAGATTGTGTGCGATTTCTGTTACCACTTCATCGATGTTCAGCGGCAGGACAAAGGACGGCACAGCAGTCGCCCGGAGCTGCGGCGGTGTGCTGCAGTCAAAGGCAAAGCCCATCTCCGCCAGCCGTGGCAGGTTTTCCTGCACTGCCGAAAACTCCTCCATAGATAGCAGTGTCTCACTGGGACGGAGCAGCATCTGGCTGGTCTGCTTGGATGCGCCAGAACGCAGCTGTTCAAACAGGACTCGCTCATGAGCGGCGTGCTTGTCGAAAATCAGCAGCTTGTCTTCCCCTACGCCCTCAGCGATAATGTAGTTTTCGAAAATCTCTCCCAGCACACGGATCTTGGTATGTTCCTTCGGCGCTGGTTTTGCAGGCATTGGTTCCGGCAGAGACTTTGGCTTTTCTGCAAAAGCACTGCCGCTGAGGAACTCGTATTTTCCCCTCTGACAGTTCCGGAATGGAAACTGGTTCTTTTGGAATCGGTGTGAGCGGTTCGTCCTGTACAGGCGAATCGGCAATATCCGATACGTCTGGCTCTGCTTCCCTTTGGGGAATCGTAAGGGTGGTAGCCGGCATTGTGCTGACCAGCGGTGAAACCGTCTCTTTTACCGGTTCCGGCGGTGTGATCTCTGCCGGCGGCAAGAGGGACTTCCGGTTCTGGCTCTGTGGTCTTTTCTATGGTCGGAAGTGCAGGCTGTACAAATTCCTGCTGCGGTTCCGGCTGTGCCGTCCAGTCATGCTGCGGCACGTGTTCCATCTGGAATTCGTAAATCAGACCGTTCTGCATCAGTGCGTTCTTCACGGCAAAGAACAGGCTGTCCATGACAGCTTTTTTCGTTGGAAAACCGCACTTCCGCTTTTGCCGGATGAATGTTTACGTCTACCTGTTCCGGCGGAACCTGGAGCATCAGCACACAGGTGGGAAATTTTCCTACCATGATAAGGTTCTGATAGGCGTTTTCCAGAGCCACGCTGCACTGCCGGGAACGGACGTATCTGCCGTTGATGAAAAAGTTTTGAAACGTCCGGTTCGACCGAGAGGATAGCGGCTTGCCCACAAATCCGGTGACCTGGTTCATGCCGTCCTGGTAAGAAACCGGAATGAGGTCGTGTGCAAATTCCTTGCCCAGTATTGCATAGACTGCCGTGTACAAATCGCCGCTGCCGTCTGTGCGGAATTCGGTGCGATTGTCCCGAATCATCCGGAAAGCGATCTCCGGATGGGACAGTGCGATTTTCTGTACGATCTGGCTTACTGCATTTGCCTCTGTGACGTCACGTTTCATGAATTTCTGACGCACCGGCACATTATAAAACAAATCACGAATCAAGAGTGTTGTGCCGTCCGGGCAGCCGGTTTGTTCCGATTTTTCCGCAACGCCGCCGGAAATGCTGTAGCTTGTGCCGTAGTCGTCCTCTTTCCGTTTGGTCAACACGGTGACTTTGGCAACAGCTGCAATGGATGCCAGCGCCTCGCCACGAAAGCCCAGGGTAAAAATGTGATCCAGGTCAGCCTTATCCGAAATTTTGCTGGTGGCGTGGCGTAAAAATGCAGTCGGCACTTCTTCGGCGGCCATGCCGCATCCATCGTCCACGATTCGCATATAGGTTGTTCCGCCATGCTGGATTTCTACGGTAATGTGTTTCGCACCGGCGTCGATGGCGTTTTCCACGACCTCCTTGATGACGGAGGACGGGCGCTCAATCACTTCGCCGGCGGCGATCAGTTCGAAATTTCTTTCCGTAAAACGGAAATATGCGGCATGACAAACACCTTCTTTCTAAGCGGCATTTCGCCGCAGGTTCGGACAGCACAGCGCATTGTTTTTGTGCGGTGCTGTCACAGTGGGATTATGATAACATTGCGGTGAGGTCTGCCAGGAGTTCCCGGCACTCTGCATCGCTCAGTTCTGCCAGATGTGTTTTTGCAGGGCTGCAATGACACGTTCCTGCTGCATGGCGGCAAAGCTGATCTGTCCGTTCTGTGCAGTCTGTCTGGACATTCCTGCTGCGGCTTGCTTTTCCATTTCCGCCAGTAGTTCCTTTGCACGCTTTACCACTTGATCCGGCAGTCCGGCAAGCTTTGCAACAGCAATGCCGTAACTGTCATCGACACCGCCGGGGACGATCTTCCGCAGGAACCGGATGGAATCCCCGTGCTTTTTCACGGCAACGCTGTAATTTTTGATGCCCGGAATCTCCTGTTCCAGATCCAGCAGTTCGTGGTAATGGGTCGCAAATAGCGTCTTACAGCCGATCTTCCGGCTGCTGATGTATTCTGCCACAGCACGGGCAATGCTGACACCGTCCAGCGTGGACGTGCCTCTGCCCACCTCGTCCAGAATGACCAGGCTGTTTTTTTTTGTGGCGTAGTTTAAGATGTCGGAGACTTCCCGCATTTCCACCATGAAAGTACTCTGTCCGGCGGTCAGGTCGTCCGATGCGCCGATACGGGTGAAAATTTTGTCTACCACAGAGATTTTCGCATACTCTGCCGGAACAAATGAACCGATCTGTGCCATCAGTGTAATCAGTGCGACCTGGCGCATATAGGTGGACTTACCTGCCATATTCGGACCGGTAATCATCAGCATTCGCTGCGCCTTGGTGTCCAGGTATGTGTCATTCGGAACAAAAAACTTCTTCTGTGAGCATCCGCTCTACTACCGGGTGTCTGCCGCCGGTGATCTGGATGCTGCCGTCTACGGCAATTTCCGGCTTGGAATAATCGTTTTCCATTGCCACATTTGCAAAGGATGCCAGTACGTCTACCTGTGCCACAGCGGCAGCCGTTTCCTGTACCTTTTTCAGCATGGACGCCAGGCAGTCCCGAACTTCGGAGAAAATGCCCTCTTCCAGGCGCAGGACACGGTCTTTTGCACCGAGGATCTCGTTTTCCACGTTTTTCAGTTCTTCGGTGATAAAGCGCTCACTATTTGCCAGGGTCTGTTTCCGGATATAATCGGACGGGATCAGATCATAATAGGACCGGGTGACTTCCAGGTAATACCCGAATACCCGGTTATAGCCGATCTTCAAGCCTTTGATGCCTGTCCGTTCCCGTTCTCTCTGGAGAATCTCGTCAATGATCTGTGTGCCGCCGTTCATAATGCGGCGCTGGCGATCCAGTTCTTCGTGGAATCCATCCCGGATGACGCCGCCGTCCTTCAAGGTCATAGGCGGATCGTCTACGATGGCATTTTCCACCAGTGCAGAGACACGTTCCAACGGCGAGATCTGCTGTTCCAGTGTGTTCAGCAGCCGGGAATCCCCTGCCAGCTTTTGCAGCTGTGCCTTCAGTTCCGGCAGCTGCTGTGCTGTCATGGAAAGGGATTTCAGATCACGGGGCGTTGCCTTTTGGTAGATCACACGTGTCATAAGACGTTCCAGGTCATAGACGTTGTCCAGCAGGTCACGCACTTCCATGAGGACAATGCTTTTCTTGACAAACGCATCTACCGCATCCAGACGAGCCATGATCTTTACCGGCTGCACCAGCGGCTGTTCCAGCCAGGTTTTCAGCAGACGTTTTCCCATAGCAGTTCTTGCATCATCCAGCAGCCAGAGCAGTGAACCTTTCCGCTCTTTGTTGCGGATGGTCTCTGTCAGTTCCAGATTGCGGCGTGCGTTGAGGTCCAGTCCCATGGTGGATGCACTGTCTGCCACTTCAATGGAGACAAACCGGGCAATGTTCCGCTTTTGGGTCTCCCGGATGTAGTCCAGCATTCCGCAGACAGCACTTACGTCTGCGCCGTCCTCCGTCATGCCCAGCAGATCCAGAGAGGAAACGCCGAACTGCTGGCAGACCAGTTCCCGGTTCTGTACCGGGTCAAAGCAGATATCATCCCGAAGAGAAACTGCGCACTGCAGCCGAACCTTAATGAAGTCCATAACGGATTTCAGAGAAAGCGCCTGGCTGTTCATGACCAGCTCAGCCGGCATATACCGGGACAGCACATCCATGATGCGGACAGACAGGTCGGATGCCTCCTGGGGAATGGTCAGCGACATTTCGCCGGTGGAAAGATCGGCAAAAGCAGAGCGCACAGGAACCGTCATTTCCATAGTACAGCGTGCAGATGTAGTTGTTGGAATCGTCGTCCAGCATACTGCTTTCGATCAGCGTACCCGGTGTGACGATCCGGATCACATCACGCTCCACCAGCCCTTTGCTCAGCGCCGGGTCTGTCATCTGCTCACAGATTGCAATTTTATAGCCCTTGTCCACCAGGCGTTTCAGATAGAGTTCTACGCTGTGGTACGGCACGCCGCACATCGGCGCACGTTCTTCCAGACCGCATTCCTTTCCGGTCAGTGTCAGTTCCAATTCTCTGGACACCAGAATGGCATCTTCAAAGAACATCTCATAGAAGTCTCCCAGCCGGAAAAAGAGGATACAGTCATTGTATTTTTCTTTGGTTGCTGCGTACTGCTGCATCATTGGCGACAGCTTTTCTTTTGGAATATCTGCTAAATTCACGGGATTCACCTCCGAATGTTATAAAAAATCGAGTTAGTGACAGCCGCCGCAGGAGGCGCAGTTGCCGGAACAATTAGACAGATCCGGATGGCATTTGTCCGGGTCTTCGCCGTTGGCACAGAGAGACAGGATGGTGTCCACTTCCTGCATCATGGCGTTCATTGCCTGCTTTGCACTGTCAAAGGCACGCATATTCGGGTTTTCCATGATGCGAAGATACAGCGCCTGGATATCCTGCTCTAGTTTTTCCAGCTTTTCCGGATTTCGTTTTTCTTCCAGTTTTTCGGTTTCGTGCTGATAGGACATCTTTTTCAGATTGAATGCCTGGATGTCGTTTTGCAGATCGGTATCTGCATCGTTATCCGCTTTTGCACGCCAGTATGCGGTAAATCTCGGGTCAGCCTGGATGGCTTTTCCCAACTGCCGTACTGCTGCCTCTACTTCTGTCATTTTTGTTCCTCCTCTGCCAATTCGCCCAGAACTGCCCAGTTTCTTGCCTCTCTGATGCGGACGTTCTGGAATGTTGCGATCAGCGACGGATCGCCGGGAAATTCTACGATGATAAATGCGTTATCTTTTCCCACGAGCCGTCCTGGGCGCTTGCTTTCGCCGTCTACCAGCACCCGCAGGGTTCTGCCGATAAAGCGCTTGTTGTGTTCCGATGCGATCTCACGCTGCAGGGAAAGCAGGCGTTCCATGCGGTCACTCTTTTCTGCATCTGTGGTATGGTCTTCCATTTCTGCCGCTTTTGTGCCACGTCGCTTGAATAGATAAACGTGTAAATGTTGTCGTACTGCACCCGCTGTACCAGATCCAGCGTTCCCTGAAATCTTCCTCTGTTTCGTCCGGGAATCCGACGATCAGATCGGTCGTCAAGGAAAAAATCCGGGTCACGCCGGCGAAGATAGTTTACGCTTTCCATATACTTTTCTACGGTATATTTCCGGTTCATGCGGCGCAGTACATCGTTGCTGCCACTCTGTACCGGCAGGTGCAGATGGTGTCCGACTTTGCTGCACTGCAATATGGTGTCCAGCAGTTCCGGCGTTGCATCCTTCGGGTGGGACGACATAAACCGAATCACGAATTCGCCTGGGATATCGTTGATTTTTGCAGGAGCTGTGCAAATGTCAGCGGCTGTTCCAGGTCTTTTCCGTAGGAATTCACATTCTGTCCCAGCAGCATGATCTCTTTGTAGCCGTCTGCCACCAGCTGGCGGACTTCCCGGAGGATCTGTTCCGGGTCACGGCTGCGTTCTCTGCCACGGACATACGGCACAATGCAGTATGTGCAGAAATTGTTGCAGCCAAACATAATGGGAACGGATGCCTTGAACGGATGTTCCCGGGATGGGACAATACCCTCATACATAGCGTCGTATTCGCCGGTGTCACAGGCAAACTTTTTCCCCTGGAAGTGTTCCAGCAGGAGTCCGGGAAAACGGCAGCGAGGCGGTGCCGAAAACAATATCCACGTAAGGATAGTGCGACCGCACAAATTCAGCGGTATGCTCCTCCGACGCCATACATCCGCAAAGCACCAGGATCAGATTGGGGTTGGTCTTTTTTGTATTTCTTGATATTGCCCAGCATTCCATAGACTCTGTCCTCGGCGCTTTCACGGACGGCACAGGTGTTGAACAGGATCAGATCTGCCTTTTCATAGGAGTCTGTCATGGTATAGCCCAACTCTGTCAGCATTCCACGGATGCGCTCTCCGTCAGAAACATTCAGCTGACAGCCAAAGCTATCCACACACGCATAGACCGTGTCCCGTTCTGCAAACAGATACGGCTGCAGCCGGGTGCGCATTGCCTCCGTTACTGCTGCCGCAGTTTCATTTTTCTGACGTTCCATAGCAATCCATCTCCATTTCTCTCCGGTACAGCGCTGCTGTCCCAAAAAAGGTCATTACACTTTATTATAGCATAATTCACTTTTCTTTGCAAGAATTTTTTTCGAATTTTCTGTGGAAAACAAGGACATTGCTGCTTAAAATAGATTCCTATGGGCAGGAAAAGGATTTTCAGATAATTTCCAGCGGCTTTTCACAAAGCAATCACAAATCACTGGTATACTAATACTATCGTCATTTGGAGCAAATGTTTCATATGTACATATACGCAAAGCAGAAGTTTTGCAGATTTCTTACCGTTTCTCGAAAGAAACGGACCAACCATACCGTACAGGAATCCTTACTCCTTTCCAATCACATTCTCCTTATTCTTGTACGTTTCCATAAATCGAAACAGAACCGGCAGGTCTCCTCTCCTTTTCCTGCCGGTTCTGTTTGTCTGGAGGTATTTATTTTGTCTGAGCGGTATTACACGGCATCTGCCTATTATCTTTCCAAATTCGGCAGACCGGTTCAAAAGGCAGTGCTGGACATTGGCTGTACCTGTCCCAACATAGACGGAACGATCTCTTCCGGCGGCTGTCTTTTCTGTGACGGCGGCAGCGGACATTTTACGCATCCGGGAACGGTCACTTGGCAGTTGGAACAGGAACGGCAGCGGATTCGGGCAAGTGTGCCGGATGCCGGGCTGATCGCCTATTTCCAGGCACATACCAACACCTACGGAATTTGGCATATTTGCGCCGCTGTTATCTGGAGGCGCTCGAACAGCCGGATGTGGTCGGGATTTCCATTGGAACAAGACCGGATTGCCTGCCGGCGGAGATTTTGTCTCTGCTGGAAGAGATCGCCGAGAAAACTTCTCTTACCGTGGAATTGGGCTTGCAAACAGTGCATGACAAAACCGCTTGCTTTTTCCATCGGGGATATGATTTTCCGGCTTTTGTGCAGGCGTTTTCTGCCCTGCGGAAACGTGGCATACGAATTTGTGTGCATATCATCAACGGACTTCCGGGTGAAATGGATGCGGATATGCTGGAAACCGCACGTGTCCTTGGAAAAATGCAGCCGGACGGCATAGAGATACACCTGCTGCACATTCTCAAAGGCACACCGCTGGAACAGCTCTGGAAAAGCGGAAAAGTCCAGCCGCTTTCCATGGCGGAGTATGTGCAGATCACTGCCGCCCAGCTTGCACTCCTGCCGCCGGAAACGGTTATCGAGCGGCTGACGGGAGACGGTGCAGCGGATTGTCTCGCAGCGCCGCTTTGGAGTCTGGACAAGCTTGCCGTGCGCAACGCCATTGCACAGCATCTGAAACGAGCAGGCAGCTGGCAGGGAAAATATTTCAGTAAATAAAAAGGGCGAGTGTGCATCCTCGCCCTTTTTTTCTCGGGAACAAAAAATCCGGAACAGGAGACCTCCATTCCGGACTTGTGTTTTAGTTCATTCAGATGAAAGAACTTTCATTCTTTCGCATCAGTTTCGATTGGACTCACTCCTCACGTTGTTTCGTACCGTACAAATCGCTTTCTCAAAAACCACATTACAAACACGTCCTTTCCGATAGAACACGTTTCCTTATGATCTTTTCAGTACAATACCATCAAGCCATGGGACTCACCTTTTCTATCAAATTTTCAGATAAAAGTCATGCTTTCCATGGGACTCACCTTTTTCATTGAAGTGATATCATAAAATCAAAACATTTTACTTCATGGGAATCACCTGAGATTGTTACCTGTAAGATCAGCATACTATATAAAGGCGTCTTTACGCCGGAGATTCCGTGCCGTCATCGCACTGGAATTGGAGAAATATGCTGCCAATTCAAATAACAGATTCGTGGCGCAAACAGTTGCTTACGTCATTCATCAAGTGTCTCCGGTTTACAGTTTCATTCATCATTTTCTTACGTGCTCTCAGCCAATCGAAGTTGACTCCTCGCTACGTTCTTAGCTCTGCATCACCGGCGATGCACCCGACGTTGACAGCATATGCAGCTGTGATTCTTCACTTGCCATCGGACCTCGCCCTCCCTTTTGATGTAAAATCGTTTCCGCAAAGGATGAACCTTAGACCTTGGGAAACTTATCGCTCGGGAACCAATCAACTTGGACCTTCTCGCCAGCTCCTTATTGCTGTTCCCTTTCGTTGTATATATCATACCACATCGCAACGGCAATGTCAATAGTTTTTCCTCGTTTTCTTGACGATTTTGCACAGTTTGAACAAATGGAAAAAAGAAGCTTTTGCTTTTGATTATTATGTCTATACATGATAATATTATGCAACAGTCAACTAAACATTATTATATATAGTTGTCTATTCTGTTCTTGTGCTAAAAAAAGAATAGCACAATATAAGATTCAAATGCAGTAAAAGCATGACACACAAGGATACGTGGATAGAATAAGCACGTATAATCACTACAAAGACTATCGCACACAAGCAAAAAAAAGCAGTTCCGCCGGAAAGAACGGAACTGCTTTTTGTATATTTACGTGGTATTATTTTTTACTGTGCCGGCGGCGCATCCGTTTGCTGCGGCTCTGTCGCCTGCTGGTCAGCAGGTGCACTTGTTGCAGCATCTGTTGTTTCTTCTGCCGGTTCGGTTTCCGGCGGTGCAGTGGTTTCCGGTTCCGGATTATACGCATAGTATACAATGATCTGATATTTGTCATTCAGATTGATGGTATCACCGGAATCCAGGTCAGTTTCCTGTCCATTCTTGGTGACTTCGTTTCGGATAACGCTGCCATTGCTGTAGCCGGAGTTTGTCTCAGCAGTCTCTGTGTACGGGATGCCCAGTTCGTCCAGCTTTTCTGCATAGGAGTTGTGTCCCTTTCCAGAATAAGACGGAATCTCAACCGTTGCAGAACCCTTGCTGACCTGAACCTTTACCTTTTTCGAGGAATCGAAAGTTGCACCGACTTCGTATTCCTGCCAGCAGATCTGACCTACGGCGTACTCATCGCTGTATACTTCTTCTTCGTCAAAGGTGATCCAGGAGGCATACTGCGTTTTTGCGTTTTCAAAGTTTTTGCCCAACAGCTGCGGCATTACGCTGTCACCTACCGCTGTTGTAGTAGCCTCTTGCATCTCTGTGATTTCTGTTGTTTCTGAAACCGCAGTGGTAGTCTTGCTGGATTCAGACGAATCGCCCTTGAACAGGTCACCAGCAACGACAAACACAACGATCAGCAGAATCAGCAGCAGCACGATTCCCACAATGATCGGCACTTTCAGACGATCGACTGCCCCCTGCCTTCTGTGACTGTGCGTAGTCGTCCTCTTCCTGGTAATCGTCATAGGCATAGTCATCGGAATAGCCATTGTCATAGTTCTGGTAATTCTGATCGTCATAGTCCGGCTGATTGCCGTAGTCCTGGTAAGGATTTTCCTCGTAGCCCGGCTGGTTCGGATATCCTGCCGGTTCAAAGCCGTTCTGATATCCGCCGTATCCGTTTTCTTCTTCGGTATGTTCGTCGAACAGACGGGTTACCAGTTCGGTTACAGTCTGGATTCGCTCGCCGCTGTTCAGACTCAATCCCTGCATAATGACGTTGGAAACGTGACGTGGCACATTGGGATTCAGCACAGACGGTGCCACCAGGTTGTCATTTTCCATACGACTAATGGCAGACGGCGGCATAGAGCCAGTCAGAACACGATAGATCACAGCGCAAACTCCATAGACATCAGTCCAGGTTCCCTGCCGTTCGCTGACAGAGTACTGTTCTGGTGCAGCGTAGCCGTTGTAGATCTCGCATTCCAGCTCAGAGTTTGCCGTGCGGACTGCCGCAATAGAGAAGGCAGTCAGAAGCAGGTCTCCCTTGTCCGTCACATAAATCGTATCCGGAGAAATGGCACGATGTACGACGCCGGAATTGTGCAGCAGACTTAGCGTTGTCAAAAAGCGGCGGCAGCATCCGGGACAGCTGCCCCCAGGTGAGTTCCCCGGCGTTGTCCTTCAGATAATCCACAAAACGAACGCTGCTGACATACTCGTCCACCACATAAGTGGTATTGTTTTCCGCAAACAGGTCTACCACTGTATTAACGTGTACCTGTCCACGCAGGCGTGCCAGCGATTTGTGCAGTTCCGTGAATTCCGCCATCAGCGCCTTGTACTGCGCCAGGCGAGCCGGAATCACGCTGATGACCGGAGAACCTGCCACACGGTTGCACAGGTTCGGCGGCATATACTCCCGCAGATAGACCTTGCATCCGATGGACTGGTCATAAGCAAGATATGTGATGCCCTCTCCGTTCACGAAAAGCGCAACGCCAACGATATATCGGTTATTTAACTGAGTACCCGGAATAATGAAAGACGGGTCACTCGGAGACTTGTCGTAATATCCACAATTGGGGCAGACTCCGCCAGAAAATTCTGTGCGTTCCATGCAGCCATAGCATAATTTCCGTTCTCCCAAAGCGATACCTCCTGTTGATTCGTTCAGCATTCCTGCCGGCAGGAATTCCTATCCATGGCAATCTGCTTCCGATAAGAATTCCGCACATTATATTCTACCAGCAACCAAGCGCAATGTCACCTGTTTTCCTTGAAATTTCACTGGATTCTGTCCAAATTGTATCCATTTGTAACAAATTTGATACTGTTTCTTGGGCATCAAAGCGAGAGCAAGCCCTGTTCCAGCATCTTCTGTGCTGCCAGCAAAACGCCGATCTTGCCGGTGGTATAGGTCATACCGCCCTGCATCCAGACTGCAAAAGGCTCACGAATCGGCGCATCTGCGGACAGTTCGATCGAGGCACCCATGGTGAATGCGCCGGCAGCCATGATAACTTTGCTGGTATAGCCCGGCATATCCCATGCCTCCGGGATTACAAAGGAATCCACCGGCGAACCCTGCTGGATGCCCTGGCAAAAAAGCGGTCAGGTGTGCCTCGTCGCCCAGGCAGATCGCCTCCACAATGTCGCCACGTGTCGTGCCCACAGGCGGATGGCAGGAAAATCCGAATCCGCCAAAGAGAGATGCGGCGAAATCTGCCGTTTTCAGTGCGTTTGCCGTAGTGTCCGGTGCGTGGAAAAATCCCAGGTAGAGTTCCCGGTTCACATCCAGGGTGCAGCCCACTTCCTTGCCCATGCCGATGCAGGTCAGACGTTCGGCGCACTGCTGTACCAGTTCTTCTTTGCCGGCAATATAGCCGCCGGTGCGTGCAATACCGCCGCCTACATTCTTTATCATAGAGCCGATCATCAGATCGCAGCCGACTTCAACCGGCTCGCTGGTTTCCACAAATTCGCCGTAGCAGTTGTCTACCATGATAACAGCATCCGGGTTGGTGCTGCGTACCAGTTCTGCCATACGCTGAATCTGTGCCACAGTCAGCGCCGGGCGCAGAGAGTAGCCACGGGAACGCTGGATGTATGCCACCTTTGCCCCGCGAACGGCATCCGGAATCGCATCATAATCGGGTGTGTCGTCCGCAGTCAGCGGCACTTCTTTGTAGGTCACGCCAAAGTTTTTCAGCGAACCGCTTTTTGTCATCGTCGTTCAGACCGATAACACCTTCCAGGGTATCGTACGGTCTGTCGGTCAGAGAGACCATAGTGTCTCCCCGTGCGGAGAATCCCGAACAGTGCCACGCTCAGTGCGTGCGTTCCGAAACGAAATTGTGCCGCACCAGCGCATCCTCTGTGTGGAATGCTGCAGCCACAACTTTATCCAGCACTTCCCTGCCCTGGTCGCCGTAGCCGTAGCCGGTCGTGCCATAAAAACACGGCTCACTGACCCGGCTTTTCTGAAATGCGGCAAGTACTTTTGCCCCGTTATAGGCGGCGTTGTCCTCTATTTTGGCGAAGTCCTCCCGACAGCGTTTCTCTGCTGCCTCTGCGGCTGCCATGATCCGATCGTCGATCGGGAAAAATTTTTGTATCTGCATGAATTACAGCGCTCCTTTCTCTTGCTGTTCCTTGGGGATGTCCTGGCGCTCCAGCACGTATTCCGAGGCGATCTCCTGAAAACCGATCTCCCGGTAAAAAAGCTGATGCGGACATCCAGGGCGAACAGAGCCGCCTGCTTGCCCTCAGCCGCCAGTTTTCCGGCGATCCAGCGCAGGAAGTCCCGTGCATAGCCGCTGCCACGCTGTGCAAGCTTGGTCGCAACCTGTCCCACCAAAAACGTTGCCTTTCCAGTCATACACCAGTGTCAGCGTAGAGCTGTTTTTATAGGTCAGCACCTTGCTCATGCCGTGGCGGCAGCGATGAGAAACATCTGTCAGCCAGAGCGAGTATTCCAGCAGATTGGGAAAGCCTTCCTGCAGGATTTCGTAAACATTCTGTAATCTGGGCGATTCGTTTACTTCATCCGGGCAGAACGCCGGCGATGGTGCAGAGGGCGTCAGCTGGAATGTTGCACGGTGCAGCTTTTGATAATTCGGGATCTGTCCCAGAACCGGGAGCAGTTCTGCCGGGCATTCGATGCGGAACGGCAGGTGCATTTCCGCAAAAGTGCGGATCTCTTCTTCCGGAACGCTGCCCTCTGCGCAGATCAGCAGTGTGGCGTTAAACAAAAAACAGCCAGCCTGTGCCGCCGCAGTCCGTTGCCCGGAAAAAGCGGCAGAAATCATATCCGCCGCCGTAAGCCTGCTGATAGGCAAGCATCTGCCTGCCACGCCAGCTTTGTTCCAGAATCGCTGTTTCCTCCGGGGAAAATGCAGTGATTTGTTGTATCATATCGTTGAAACTTCTTCCATTATGGATTTTACCAGCAGCGGCAGCAATGCCGTGCAGGCGTCAAGGTCGTTCAAGTCTGCCAGGCAGGACGGTGAATGCAGATAGCGGCACGGCAAGGAAATTGCCAGGGTGCGCACGCCGCCACGGCTGACGTGGATCGCACCGCTGTCGTTTCCGCCGGCGATCCGGGATTTTGTCTGGCAGGAAATGCCGTTTTTCTCCGCAAGTGAAAATGCCATGCGGTACAGCTCCTTGTCATAAATGGTGCTGCGATCCATGAACGAAACAACCGGACCGCCGCCCAGACAGCAAACCTTTGCGTCCTCTTCTGCCCCTGCAATGTCTGCCGCAGTGGTTGCCTCCAGCACCAGAGCAAAGTCCGGGTCAACTGTATATGCCGCAGCCTTTGCGCCACGCAGTCCCACTTCTTCCTGCACCAGGAATGCAGCCGTAAAATCATAGGGGGCATCCTGTTCCAGCAGATGCAGCAGTATTGCACAGCCGGCACGGTCGTCGATCGCTTTGCTGCAAATGCGATCTTTGCCCATGCGGACAAAATCCGGTGCAAAGTACGCATATGTTCCCTCCGGTGCGGCGGCTCTGGCTTGTTCCGCATTGTCTGCGCCGATGTCCAGAACCAGACCGCTCCATTTGGGCAGCGCTTTCCGTTCTTCCGGGGACAGTAGATGGATAGGTTTGGCTCCCACCACACCGGGGAGATGCTTTTCGCCGACCAGCACTTGTCTGCCAATGGCAACCGATGCGTCTACGCCGCCTACCGGCTGGATGCACAGCGTACCGTCACTGTTGACGTGTGTCACAATCATACCCACTTCATCCATGTGGGCGCTGACCATCAGCTTGTGTGGCGCACGATTCTGTCCACGCTTTTCCACCAGCAGGCTGCCCAGCGGGTCGATTGTCCAGGTCACATCATGCCGCTTTTCCAGCACGGAGATCAGATAGCTGCGTACAGCCTGCTCATCGCCGGATACAGCGCAAAGATTACACAAGGTTTCAAATGATTCAGCATACACTGCACCTCCTCAGATAAGCCGCCAGCAGTTCGCCGGTCTGCTTGACATCAGAGATCTGGATGACCTCTGCCGGCGTGTGCATATACCGGAGCGGAATGGATACAGTTCCGGTACGCACGCCGCCTTTTGTTACAGAAAAACGATCTGCATTGGTTCCGGTCATGCCCGACATCACTTCCGGCTGCCAGGGAATCTGTTCCGCATCTGCCGCAGCGATCAGCGCATTTGTCACATCACGGGAAAGGGTCGGCGAAATGCCGATCATAGGACCGCCGCCCATTTTTCCGCATTTGACCGGATCGTCTCCGTGTCCCAGCGCAAAAGTCACATCCACTGCCAGAGCAATGTCCGGTTCGATGGTAAATGCACCGATGGTTGCGCCACGTTCGCCGGTCTCCTCCTGGGTGGAGAACAGTACAGAGCAGCTGCACGGCAGTTCCTCACCCTGTACCAGGGAAAGTGCGTACAATATTGCTGCAATGCCGGAGCGGTCGTCCAGAGAGCGTCCGCACACTCTGTCATTTTCCATAGGCAGGAGCGGCATTGCAAAGGAAACGGTGTCACCCTGTGTGACGATCTGTTCCAGTTCTGCCTTTGTGTATCCGGTGTCAATGGCAAGTTCTGTCACAGAGAGAACGTGTTCTTTCTCCGCCCTGTAAATGCGGCGGCACGCAGCAGATCACACCGGAATATCCTGCTTGCCGTGTACAGTCACACGCTGCGCCGGCATGAGCCGAAAGTCCAGACCGCCGGCATTTCCCACCCGGAGAAATCCCTCTTCTGTGATGGCAGTTACCAGAAAGCCAACCTGATCCATGTGCGCATCCAGCAGCACGTGGGGCTTTCCGGGCTGACGCTCTCCCAGTGTGCCGAGGACGTTCCCCTGCCGCTGTTCTGCGCTGTCACAATATGGAGAGAGCAGAGACAGCACCGTATCAGCGATATTTTCTTCGCTGCCGGACACACTGGATGCCGCAGTCAGCTGACCGAGCAAATTCATCCAATCCATACTCAGTGCAGCTCCTTTACCAGATTCTTATAGTGGATGCCTCTTGCCTCGAAGTTCGGGTACAGGTCAAAGCTTGCACAAGCCGGAGACAGTGTAACGATATCGCCGGCTTTGGCACGTTTCTGCGCCTCCTGCACTGCCTCTTCCATGGAGCTGACGTGTACCAGCTCCGGTGCGCCTTCCTTATAGTACTGGCTGCCTCGAATGGCTGCCTCGATCTTATCCGCAGTAACGCCCATGAGAAGCACCAGCTTTACCTGCTGGCAAACGGTATCTGCCATCGGCTCAAAGGGAATCTTCTTGTCATAGCCGCCCATAATAACGATCAGTTTCTGCTGGAAAGAACGCAGTCCTGCCAGTACACGGGTCGGGCTGGTGGCGATGCTGTCGTTATACCACTTGACACCGTTCAGTTCCCGGACAAATTCGATGCGATGCTCTACGCCGCCGAAATTTTTTGCCACATACTGAATGTCTTCCACGGAGACAGTTCCCCAGACGGCGTTGATCGCAGCCAGGTAGTTTTCCACGTTGTGCATACCGGGAATGCGGATATCATCTTTCTGTACCACAGGAGTGTCCACGCCGTCCTTGGTAAAGCACAGCATTCCGTCTTCCCGGAGGTAAGTGCCGAATTCCGGTTTCTGACGGCGTGAGAATGTGGTCAGTGTGCCACGCACCATAGATGCCAGATTCATGGTCGGCTCGTTGTCCAGATTCAGAATGGTTCTGGAGAAAGCGTCCTGGTGCGCCAGAATGTTTGTCTTGGCGTAGATGTATTCTTCCATCGTGCCGTGTACATCCAGGTGGTTCGGTGCAATATTGGTGATGACTGCCACATCCGGAGACTGGCGCATGGACAGCAGCTGGAAACTGGAAAGTTCTACAACAGCCACGTCCTCTTCCCGGATATCCTCAATGATGGGCAGCAGCGCCCGTCCGATGTTGCCGCCTTTATGTACCCGGAAACCGGCGTGTGCCAGGAATTCGGAGATCAGTGTGGTAGTCGTGGTCTTTCCGTCCGAACCGGTCACAGCGTAGATCTTGCAGGGGCAGAGTGCGAAAAAAAGGCTTCCATTTCAGAAGTGATAACAACGCCCTTTTTGCGTGCCTCCTGCAATTTTTCGTTGTGATAGTACATACCCGGCGACCGGAATACCACATCATAATCGGTCAGTGTATCCAGATAGCTGTCACCCAGGCAGAATTTTACGCCCAGTGCCTGAAATTCCTCATATACTTTTCCCCAGCTTTTCCGGGGTCTTGCGGTCCAGCAGTGTGACATCAATGTTTTTCTTGCGAAACAGACGGATGATATCTCCGTTGGTCACACCGGTTCCGATAAATGCCACACGGCTCTGCTGCATGGTTTCAAAAAAATGCTTAATGCTGTGCATCGTTGTTCCTCCTCAGCAAGTGGACAGAACAGCAGGCACGATCAATGGGATACGTGCCTGCTGCCGGATTTTTACGAACGTGGATTCCACGTTCTCCAATCATTTCAGAAAGTCATTCATGGTGATCTCTACACGGGGATTTCCGTCGGAGTCATCGTCGATCATTTTTACATTTTCCATGATAATATCCGTGTTTGGTGAAGAAACTGCGCCGTCGCTGCCCATGGAACGTTCTACCTTTACGAAAGAATCTACCACATCCATGCCCTCAGTGACCTTACCGAAAGCGGCATACTGTCCGTCCAGAAAACTTTCATCGCCGTAGCAGATGAAGAACTGGCTGGAGGCGCTGTCCGGATCATTGGATCTTGCCATGGATACCACGCCACGTGTGTGGGAAAGGGGTGTTCTCTACGCCGTTCTGAGAGAATTCACCTTTAATGGTGTCCGTGCTGCCGCCGGTACCGTCTCCCTTCGGGTCACCGCCCTGCGCCATGAAGTCCTCTACCACACGGTGGAATTTCAGACCGTCATAAAAGCCGTCCTTGAGCAGCTTTTCAAAATTCTCACAGGTGATCGGTGCAACGTCCGGATACAGGGTGATGACAAAGGAATTATCTCCGGAGCTTTTGCTTGCAGAATCTTTTTTTCGATCCGCAGGCAGCCAGTGTTCCTACCAAAAGTGCCGCACTGATGCTCAGTGCCAAAAACTTCAAACCACGTCTTTTCATATTGCATTTGCCTTTCTTTGACCAGATCTTTCCGGGCATGACTGACGGAGCAGATCTGTTGATACTTGCATTCCAGGGATTCCCTGCAATGTCTGCGGCAGTACTGCACAGTACCGCTATTTTACATAAACTCTATTATAACACATTTCAAATTGAAATGCAAGGGCAGCGCTGCATAAAGTTTGCGGCAAAAATATGACGCAGATCATGGGTAATCAACAAAAAACGGGTGCAGAGACCCGAAAAGACTCTGCACCCGTTTCACAGCGATTCAGTTGTCAGCTGATCTTCTCAGCATCCGCATCCGCCGCAGCCATTGTTGCAGCCGCCACCGCAGCCACAGCCGTTGCCGCCACCGCAGCAGCAGAACAGAATAACCAGCAGAATAATGATCCAGCAGCATCCACCATTATTTTCGAAACACATAATACACGACTCCTTTGTGTCAATTTTATTTGAAACAAACTGTTTTTTGTCTGTTTCATAGTACATCATATGCCCCAGACGAAAAAGTGTGACTCCTTCGACAAATCCTGCGAAAAAAAATGTGGTATACTTGTCCTGTTCAAGAGAGAGACCGCAGCACGGCACGGGGTCAGCAGGCATTCTTTCCGCTGTGCTGCATACAGAGAAAGGAACGACAACTATGCGATATACTGAAGGATTTACCGGGAAGGCGATCCTTGCCATGAAAGAGGCGATCCATGCCGCAGAAGAACTGGGGCATACCTATATTGGTAGCGAGCATCTTCTGCTGGGACTGATGGAAGAAGGCGGAAACGCAGCGGCAAGCGCTCTGGCGGCGCAGCAGGTGGATGCAGACCGGCTGCGAATGGGTGTGGGTCGATCTGGTGGGGCGTGGCATTCCGGCACAGGTACAAGAGGACTGTCTTACGCCGTCCCTGGTTTCCATTTTAGAGGATGCCAAGGAACGTGCCAGAGACAGCGGACGCAGCCTTGCCGGAACGGAGCATCTGCTCCTTGCCATTATTCATGCGCCATGCTGCAGTGCAGTCACCATTCTGAAAAAGCTGGGCGTCAGTCTGAACCAGCTCTGCACCTTGTGCAGCTGTGACACAGCATACGGTGTGCGGATGGAACGGCACCGGGTGGATACCCTTTCCCGGAAGAACTGCCCTGCCCTGTTTCAGTACGGAAAGCTGATGACCGATCCTGCAAGCCCCTGCCGCTATGATCCACTGGTGGGAAGAGAAAAGGAGATTCAGCAGATGATCCGAATTCTCTCCCGGCGCACCAAAAACAACCCCTGTCTCATCGGCGAGGCAGGGGTCGGGAAAACGGCAATTGTAGAAGGCATCGCCAAGAAAATTTTACAGGGCGATGTGCCGGAGTCCTTACAGCAGATGCAGCTGTTTTCTCTGGATTTGCCGGCACTGCTTTCCGGGGCAAAATACCGGGGCGATTTTGAGGAACGGCTGAAAAACTGTCTGGCAGAGGCAACGGAACAGGGAAACATCATCTTATTTATTGATGAATTGCACACCATTGTGGGCGCCGGCGCAGCGGAAGGGGCGATTGATGCCGCCAATATGCTGAAACCGCAGCTGGCACGTGGAGAGATTCGCCTGATTGGTGCAACGACGCCGGAAGAGTTCCGGGCGACCATCGGCAAGGACAGCGCATTGGAACGGCGCTTTCAGCCGGTCACTGTTCGGGAGCCGTCCCGGAACAGTGTTATGCCATGCTCCAGGGACTGCGGGAGACCTATGCGGAATTTCACCGGGTGGAGATTTCGGATGATGTACTGCACACGGCGATCCATTATGCCGACCGCTATCTCCACGACCGTTTTCTGCCGGATAAGGCAATCGATCTTTTAGATGAAGCGTGTTCCCGTGCCAGGATTCGCTGGGAGTCGGAGGCACAGCCGACTGCGCCGGCGGCAGTATCCGAGGAAGATGTTGCAGTGATCGTCTCTGTCCGGACAGGCATTCCCACAGAGAAAATCACCGAGGCACAGCGGCAAAACTGCTGACGTTGGGCGATGCCTTGAAGAAACAGGTAGTGGGGCATGATGATGCGGTGGACACGCTGACAGCTGCCCTGTTCCGGGCAAGCACCGGATTGCAGGACAAGGCGAGACCGATCGGCGCATTTTTATTCGCCGGGCCAACTGGTGTCGGAAAGACAGCCCTTGCCGGCGCCCTTTGCGGCACACTTGTTTGATGACAAGGACAGCCTGATACGCATTGATATGTCCGAGTTCATGGAAAAGCACACTGTCTCCAAGCTGATTGGAGCGCCTCCCGGTTATGTAGGGTTTGAGGACGGCGGAATGCTGTGCGAACGGGTGCGCAGGAGACCCTACTGCGTCATTCTTTTTGACGAGATCGAAAAGGCGCATCCGGATGTGTGCAATATTTTGCTGCAAATCATGGAGGACGGCATCCTGACTGATTCCTGCGGCAGAACGACCAGTTTCCGCCATGCCCTGCTGATTATGACATCCAACCTGGGCGGAGAGTCCATCCGCACCGGTGAGCATCTGGGGTTCTTGCCGGCAGAGAACGACAGTACCAACGCAGCAGCCATTGATGCTCTGCGAAATCACTTTTCCCCGGAGTTTCTGGGACGGCTGGATGAGGTGCTGTGGTTCCAGAAACTGGAGAGCGACAGCCTGGCGCAGATTGCCCGGAGAATGCTCCGGGAATTGCAGCAGCGGCTGGCGCACATGGAGATCGCCATGGAATTCACGGAGGATGCAGTCCAGCTGCTGGCGAATGCGCCCAAAACCAAGCAGTACGGCGCACGTCCCATGAAACAATATCTGGCGCAGATGGTAGAAAACACCATCGCAGACAAGATGCTGCGCAGTGAGGTGCAGTCCGGTGATGAGATCTGTCTGACTGCAAAAGAACGACGGTTTGTGGTGCTGGACAAGGTGCTGCCTACCCGGTAACCGATTTTATACCCCAACAAAAAACCAGGCAATGCGTTTTCACATTGCCTGGTTTTCTTAGTTTTCCAGTGCGAACAATTCGTTCAGATAGTGGATGCCGGTCTCTGTCCGGAAAATCTTATCCCGGAACGATTTGATGTTTCTCTTCGGCAGACCCTCTTCGTAGGCGTTTACCATAAAGTCCGCCTCAATCAGAATTTGCAGATCCACGTCATCAATCTTATCATAAGAATGATGGTGCGCCACCATATCGCAGACACGGTTGATGAGCGCCGGCGAAAACTCCAGCGCCATCAGCATGGCTCTTGCGATCGGTGGCCCTTCGATCTCCTGGTACTCTCCGGCGGCAGAACGATATTTCTTTTCTGCGGCATGGATGCCGATATCATGCACCAGAGCAGCTGCCTCAACGATCTCACGCTGCTTTGCACCCAATTGTTCTTCTTCGGCGATCATTTTCGCAAAGGCATATACTTTCATGAAATGCTGTATCCGTTTGGGATCCCCGCTGTACAATGTGACCATTGCCATTGTCAACTGACTCATCGATGCCATATGACTCCGCTCCTTTCACCATTACGGTTCACCTGCTTTCGCTATACAGGCTTTTTATTGTCAAATTTTCTTAAAGCTGGTCTGCAATATCGTAGATCAGACGCTCGGACTTCTCCCAGCCCAGGCACGGGTCTGTGATGGAGCGTCCGTATACGCCCTCGCCGATCTTCTGTGCACCGTCCTCAATATAGCTTTCGATCATAAAGCCCTTGACCAGCGATGCGATTTCCTTGCTGTGGCGGCAGCTGTGCAGGACTTCGTTGCAGATACGGATCTGTTCCATATACTTTTTTGCCGGAGTTTGCGTGGTTTGCGTCCACGATCACAGCCGGATTCTGATAGTTCTTCTTCTGATACAGATCATACAGTGTAATCAGATCTTCATAGTGATAGTTCGGGAGTGTGCGTCCCAGCGGATCTACTGCGCCACGCAGGATAGCGTGTGCCAGCGGATTTCCGGCAGACTTAACTTCCCAGCCACGATACAGGAACACATGGGATGCCTGTGCCGCAGTCAGTGAATTCATCATAACAGAGGGTCGCCGCCGGTCGGGTTCTTCATGCCTACCGGGATATCCAGACCGCTGGCAGTCAGACGATGCTGCTGGTTCTCAACGGAACGTGCGCCGATGGCAACATAAGACAGCAGGTCAGACAGATAACGGTGGTTTTCCGGATAGAGGATCTCTTCGGCGCAGGTCAGACCAGTCTGCTCAATTGCACGGGTATGCAGCTCACGAATGGCGATCAGACCCTGGAGCATATCCTCTTTCTTTTTCCGGATCCGGCTGGTGGAGCATGCCTTTATAGCCTTCGCCGGTGGTGCGGGGCTTGTTGGTGTAGATACGAGGGATCAGGATCAGCTTATCTGCTATCTTTTCCTGTACCTTTGCCAGACGGTTCACGTAGTCCAGAACTGCGTCCTCACGGTCGGCAGAGCAAGGTCCGATAATCAGCAGCTTTTTGTCTGATTCGCCGGTGAATACCTTCTTGATCTCTGCGTCACGCTTTTCCTTGACCGAAATCAGCTTTTCTGAAAGGGAAAACTGCGCTTTCAGTTCCTTCGGAATGGGCAGCTTTCTGATAAACTCCATATTCATTCTAAATAAGTCCTTCTTTCTCATTACATTAGAGCGCAGCATTAGGCTCTCAAAACTGCGTCGCCGCAAACCGTTTTTCGCAATGAAAAATCTGTGCTTGTCCGTTCAGCGCAGCAGTGCTAAGGTATAGTATACTATATTTTTCCGAAAATTGCAAGCCCTAGCCGGAAAATCACGAAAAGTTTACCGGTGTCGCTACCGGCGGCGTGGTGTCTGTGCCGGATGTTTCTTCTTCCCAGCCTCCGGCATCAGAAATTCCACTGTCAGATTGCCCTGTGCCGTATATACGGTCACGATCGCCTGCTGCTGCGGCAGGATCATAACGCCGGCGATCTCAGAGGCAGTTAGACGGCAGTCATCCCACTGGTACAGCAGCTCCGGCTGCGTGTTCTTTCCCGCCATGCAGTATAGTCCGTGTTCGTTCCAGATACCGTAGAGGAGACTGTCCTCTTCGGATTCCGCCAGCATGGCATCTGCGGTCATTCGCTCCGGCACAGCGGTCTGTGTTTTCCACAGTGCACCATCCGTGACCACGATGTGAGACAAATGCTGCACATCGTCGGTGTCACATTCCCACAAAAAGCATCCCGTCGTCACTGCACCGCACCCACTGATAATCCGATTCCAGGGACAGCACGTTGTCTGCATTTCCCTGCACCGGGCAGAGGTTTCCGTTGTCATCCAGTGCCATCAGGCACTCGGATTCGTCGATCGTTGCCGTCAGATAGACATGGTCAGAGGCATCACAGCGCACGCCGGTGAATGCCATAGTCTGGCGTGAAGTTTCATCCAGATCCAGCAGTGTGGAAAGTCCCAGTTTTTTGCAGACCACGCCGTTTTTATCGTACCACACCAGCTGATACTGTGTGGCATAATTTTCATAGTAGGATTCCCAGTCGAATTCGTCCGGGTTAAATGTGGGGTCTTCATACGGCACAGCATCTGTATTTTCACAAATCAAGCCGCAGATCGTTCCGTCAGAAAGTACATCGAAATCTGTCAGCCCAACAAAAGCAGACGCATTGGCATTGGCGTACAGCGGTGCAAATTCCGGTTCCGTATCCGCCTTTGCATGATACAACACGCTTTCTGTCTGCTGCAAGTCGTTCTGCCGCGTCCCGAGCAGGTAGACATCGTCCTCATAAATGCGAACAGTCTGGAGTGTTCCCAGCTCCTCCGGCATTTTCCATGCGGCAGCTTTTGCTTTATACAATGCCTCGGCAGGCGTTGTCTCGGTAACCGAGACCGTCTCCTCTGGCTCCGCATCAGTTGTTTCTTCCGAAGTATCCGTCACAAGCGGCGGAAGATCGGTGGCTTTTTGTATGATTTGCAGAGGGATTTTGTTCTGTTGCAGCACAGCCGGCTGTACAGAACAGCATTCCCATCAATAAGACGCACACGGAATGTTTTCCATGAAATTCCATTGCACTGCCTCCATTCGTCAAAATCTTTGTCTATTATAATACGAATCGAGTAAAATGTCAAGGTGATACTGCACAAAAACAGAAAAAAACCAATTCCCGGTTCCATACCGCTCAGCTGCGCCGGGATGCAGCGGCGATTGCAGCCTGCAAACGTGCTGTGATCGCCGCATCTGTAACGCACAGGTTTTTGTCGATCCCGGTTCCCAGATGGATCTCCGGTTTGATGACCGGTCCGTGGAAATCAGAGCCGCAGGTATACAGCAGGTCATATTTCTCGGCGAGGTGCAGATAAAACTGCGTCTGTTCCGGCGTATGGCGGCTGTAATATGCCTCAATTCCCTGGAGACCGACGACTTTCAATTTGGCAACCAGTGCATCCAGCGCATCATTTTCCAGTTTCAGCTGATGCGGATGCGCCAGCACTGCGACACCGCCGGCGCTGCGGATGACCCGGATGCCCTCTTCCGGTGTGGGTTTGGGACGTTCTACACGGGCGTAGAATTCCGGTGTCGTCAGATATTTTTCAAAGGCATCCTGTACCGAGGACGCATATCCCAACTCTACCAGCGTTCTGGCGAAATGCGGTCGCCCGGAGGTTTTCCCCTGGTTGCAGCGGCGCACATCTTCCAGCGTAATGGCTGCGCCTTTTTTCTGGAGGTAGGCAAGCATTTTGCCGCAGCGCTCTGTCCGGTCAGCGGCGTGCTTGGCACAGAACTGGTGCAGCACATCGCTGTCGGGATGAACGCCATATCCCAGAATATGCAGTTCCTTTCCGCCCTGTACACTGATCTCAATGCCCGGAAAAATGTCATTCCGCAGGCCACCGCCGCTGCACTTGCCGCAACAATGCCGGAAACCGTGTCATGATCTGTGACTGCGGCAACGGTAACGCCGGCTTGATGCGCCATGCGGATGGTCTCTTCCGGTGAAAACTGTCCGTCCGAACAGGTCGTATGGATATGCAGGTCGATCATTTTTTTCTTTCCCTCCGTAAATACAGCCGCTGTTTCCTGCTCCGCAAAAGTATCAGCATCGCAGAGGATCAGCACTTGGGTGTAATCCGACACCTCTGCCAGTTCCGAAAGCGAATGCTCCATTTCCATCACATCCAGAATGCAGATCTCGCTGTAATGCTGCGCCAGAAACGGCACCATACAATCCGCATAGGAATCTTTCAGCAGCAGGAGTTTTTTCTGATTGTCCAGGTTCGTCTGGATCACGATTTTTTCACAGGGGTCTCCCAGATAAAAAGCATCCGGATTTGCCGCCGCATCATTTGCCGTATCGCAGAGCTGCCGTTTCTGGGGCTTTCCGTCTGCCGGATATGCAGTCATTTCGGTGATCTGGCTGCCGTTCTCGTTTTGGTACACGTCTAAGATATCCGGGGTCACCTTGGAATACAGGCAGGCATCGTAGAGATTGCCCCGGAAGGATGCAACATAGGGTCACAGTGTACTGGTCATAGGAAATAGGTGCAAAGCCCATACGCTGAATGGCGTTGCGGTAAACGCAGTATGCCCCGTAGCTGCTCCACTTTGCATCAGTTCGATAATAGATATAGTCATTTGTGGCGGTAAAGAGAACATGGTAGACATCAATTTTTTCGGACAGGTGAGCTGATTTCCTGGTAAAAGCTGTCGATTGCCGTCCGCTGAGACGGATAGGACATCTCGTCCAGCAGATCATCTGCGTAGAACTCTCCTGCCGGCGGTACGGCGATCACTGCTGTGGGAATCTGATATGCCGCATAAAACTGGCTGATGGCATCAGCAGTATCTGAGAGTGCCGCAGCATCCAGCTGCTTGGGACACTCCAGCAGACGCTCTTCTGTGAAGTACACATCGCCGATCCGGTTGCCGCCGGTGGCAGCGATCCCATTTGTCAAAGTACGCAGAAAGAGATTTCTCGCCGGAAAGGCAGCTGTCAGCTTTTCATCCACCTTTTGAAAAGCGGAATCTGATATGGTGCGGGACGAGTTCTGAGGTGTTCCGCTGCCGCCGGAAATGCCCAGGGCAATGAGTGTGCCGATGCCGCCCAGCAGGAGCATTGCCCAGAGAATCCTGCCGGAAAACCGGTTGGAGATCTCGCCCTGTTTCTGCACAGTATGTTTTTTCCAGCGCCGGGGCTGTTTGACTTTCATCTGACTGCACCTCCTTTACAGAACCAGCTGCATCTGCACTGTGCCGCCGGTATGCACCAAAAGCATCACGTCCAGCAAAAGTGCGCCGATGCCGAACAGAACTGTCAGCGGTACACGCAGAATGCGGAACCACGGTTTTTCTTCCACCAGATGAAACAGCCAGCGCCAGTTTCCGGAAACGCTGTAGACCGCAGCAGCCAGTGCCAGACCGTAGGCACGCAGCAGGTCAGCGTCTGCCTCGGTGGGTGCGATATGACCGCCGCACAGCATGATTTTCAGATAGTTCCAGACGGACGGCAAATCCGGTAGTGTCAGCAGAACTGCACCCACAGAGAGCAGCAGCAAGGTCAGTGCATAGCGCAGCATGGAGGTGCGCTTATCCCGCCAGAGCAAGTGCGCAAGCCACAGACAGAATCCGATCAGCAGCCCGAACAGCAGCGATGGCAGACGCACGCCGTACCACAAACCGATACAGCCCCAGGTAATCATCAGCGCCAGCAGCTGGAAGAAACGGTTGCTGCCACGGAAGTGTGTTCCTACATAGTGGGAGAACCACTGTACAACGGTGCGGTTCCATTGGTCTGCAAAAGCGGCAATGGACGGATAGAACAAAGACTTTCCATAGCTTTTGGGCAGGCGCACGCCGTAGCACGCCCCGATGCCGATTGCCATATCCGCATAGCCGGACAGTTCCAGATACAGCGTGACAAGCTGGGAGAATGCCCCCAGCCAGACAACCAGCATGGAATACGGGGGCATCTGAGGTCTGACACAGCGTTTGGAAAAGCATCCCGACCCAGTCCGCCAGAAACAGTTTTTTCGCCATGCCCACCAGAAACCGCAGCAGTCCGCCGCCGATGCGGCTCATGTCAAATGCCGGGTCACAAATGGTCTTATGCACCATCGGATATGACACAACAGGTCCCATGATCAGACGGGGATAAAACAATAGGTACAATCCCAGCCGGCGCCAGTTTGTCTCGCCACGGCACTTGCCACGGAACACATCAATGCAGTAGCCTGCATTCTGCAAAACGAAAATGCCAGCCCCAGCGGAAACAATGCGCTGCCGTGAAACGCACCGGCTTTCAGCGAGTACAGCCAGTCACTGCGCAGGACGATCAATGCGCCGAACTGCACCAAAAGAGTGCCTGCCAGCGTCAGCCGGGACAGCGCTTTTTTTAGTGCGCAGCTTTTCCAGGAGCAGTCCTGCACCATAGGTCAGTGCCGCCAGCACAAGTTCTGTCAGCGCAGCCATCCAGCCGCCGCAGAACAGGAAAAGGATGCTGATTCCCAGCATGACTTCCTGTTTCCAGCGGCGTGGTGTCAGATAATAGATTCCCATGGTAATGGGCAGAAAGAAAAACAAAAGGTGAAAGATGCAAATTGCATAGATGTTCTCCTGTGCAGTGAATGGGTCGAAACTGATGTGGTGCAGGATGCTTATGCCAGCGTTTCCAGCAGCGCTTGCAGTTCTGTGCGTGTCATCATGGTGTTCAGAACTTCCAGCAGCGACGCCGCCGAGCAGATCCGGCAGCCCCAGCTTTTTTGCAGTGCTTTCCGCCGTGCCTTGCTGTCTGCGCCGCCGGAGAGTCCCAGCTCATACAGATCCAGCTTTGTGATGGAATCTGCCTTTGCCGGGCGCTCGTCTGCCAGAATGCCTGCCTTTGTGAAAGCCTCCAGGAGCCGTTTCTTATCGATGCCCTCTACGCCCAGCTTGCCCTCTGCGGACGGCTTATCCTTGCGGCGTTCTTTGCCGTAAATGTCGGGGATGTACACATGGTACAGCTTTCCCTCGTGGATCGCACCCTTGAGATAATGGCGGATCTTAAAGCCGGCAGTATCCGAATCGGTCAAGATGATTACCCCTGTTGTTTTGGCGTAATAGCGGATCAGAGACATCTTTTCTGCATCGTGGAAGATGCGAAAACCGTTTGTGACAAGGATCACCGCATCCAGAATGGAGGAAAGCTTGATCTTGTCGTACTTTCCCTCAACGATGATAGCCTGTGCAATATGAATCATAGGAACCTCCTGCGATAGCGAGCATTTTTACGATGGCAGCCTCAGCATGACCCGTTCTTCCCCGGAACTGGAATTCAGATCCAGTTCCAGTTCACGCAGCACCCGGATACACGCCCGAAGACGCTCCGGCGGCAGCCTGCGGCAGTCACGGAACGCATTCTGCACCATAAAGTCAAAGGTATAGCCGAAGTCAGCTTTCATATCTGAAACCTGTTTCCCTGCCCGAAGTGCCGCTGCTGCACGGTACAGATCCAGAATGCAGACGCAATGGCGTGAACGATAAACGTCCGGTGGGTGCGCATGGCATACAGCTTATCCAGTTCCTCCATAGCGGCTTTCGGACGCTGGGAAACTACGGCTTTTGCCAGGTTGAATGTGGTCGTTTCCAGCTGCGGTGAGGTCATTTCCCGCACCATTGCTGTGGTGATCGTACCGCCTTTGTCCGCATAAGCGCAGAGTTTTTCCAGTTCGCTGCGCAGAATGAGAGTGTTGCCCATGCAGAGACGCACCAGTTCTTCGGCGCTGTCCCTGGGCATCACGCATCCACGGCGTTCTGCCAGCTCGGACAGTTCCTTTTGCCAGCACCTGCGGTGTGCGCTGGACTGCCTCACAGACGATTCCGCATTTGGCAATGCAGTCGATCAGCTTTTTATTTTTTTCCTGAGGCGTTTTTTTTTTCCGTTTTCGGGTCGAACCCGGTCACATCCAATACCAGCACCGTTGCGCCGCCGACTGTGGGCAGAAACTCCAGCAGTTGTTTCAGCTGATCTTCCCGCAGACTGTTGGCGTCCAGATCATGCACCTGGATGCAGTTATGGGCAGAAAACATGGAGAACTGGCGTGCTGCATCTTCCAGCGGTTTCAGCTCCAGCTTTTGCCCGTCGAACCGGGTCAGCGCCATGTCTGCGTTGCCGCCGGTCCCCTTTTTTCAGCAGGCTGGCGGTCAGCTGTTTCACCTGCACCAGGTCAGCGCCGTAGATGTAGTATAAATTTTGCAGTTCGCCCTTTCGAATCTGGGCAGAAAGCTGTTTGGGGTCACAGATCGGCATAAGGGTTCTCCTTTCATATTCGATGGCGAACAGATCACGAAAGCTGTTCAATATCCCACGTGCCATCCGGATACACCCGTATCTGAACCGCATCGTCTTTTTCATAGGTTTCTTCCGGCATTTGCTCCGGGTCTCCGTTCCACTGGGTACAGATCAGAGCGTCTACCTCTTCTTCCGGAAGATAGGAAACGGCTGTCCCGACACAAAAACAGAGGTTGCCGAACTTCACCGGCAGTGTGCCGTCCGATTCCAGGATGCTGTACTGGGTGTCCTCCACGACAAACTTGTCCGTTTGCAGCGGTTTTGTTCCCATAAAGTCTGCATCCGGCGGAATCCAGCAGTTGGCAGGAACTGCCGTTTCTGCGGCGGTCATTTCCGACAACGTCTGCGGATAAGCCACACGCAGCTGGTCGGCTCGCTTTGTCAGACACAGCGTATCCAAACGGCGAATACCTTGTTCTGCGCAGTACGCCTGGACATAGCGAGGATTCCGGTGGTCTCCAGTCAGATCTATGACGTCTGTTTTTCCGGCGTATGCCACCAGTACCACTTCTTCCTGCCACTGTCCCAGGATGGTAACGGTAAAGACACCGCTGTTCGCTCAAGCGGTAAATGCCCTGCCCTGCGATAAGTATGCCAAAGGAAACGGCGATAGATGCCGCAGCCGCACGCCGGTTTCGCCGGAAACAGATCACCGTCAGAACGAACAGGATCAGAATGCTCGACAGCAGCGGCAGCTGTTTTCCAGCCCGTTGGAAACATCACCGGGATAAGCGTACGGAGACCATACCCCAGGAGCATCATGCCGTCATACAGCAGTTTCAGACAAAAAGCAGACGGGCTTTGCTATGATGCCGACACCGCCGGTCAGAAAGATTGCCAGGGACAGCATCAGCATCAGCGAACAAATCGGGACAAGCAGCAGATTGGCAATGGGAGACGCCACGGACACCTCCCGGAAATAGAGCAGCGTCACGGGAAAAATGCAGACAGAAACGCAGGTCACGGTTGTCAGCTGGCGGAAAAGACTCCATTCGAATTCCTTTTTTTCGCATCTTGCGTGTCATCCATGGAGCGAACACGCCAACGGCAAATGTGCCGGTATATGACAGCAGAAAAGAGGCGTCTTGAATCAGATAAGGGTTTCCGATCGTCATAAGGATTCCGGCGATGCAGAGAGAGTTGCAGGTGTCTGCCTTTCGGAAAAACAGCGGCGCACTCTGCATCATCAGAAACATAAACCCGGCACGCAAAATTGAAATGGGCGCACCAACCATCAGCGCATACAGTGCTGTCCAGACTGCTGTTGTCCCGAAGGTCAGCCAGCGGTGAAAATGCAGTTTCCGGCATAGAAATCCCCAGATGCTGAGGATCAGCACCAAGTGCAGACCGGAAACGGATACCACGTGACGAATGCCGTGATGCGTCAGAAGAGCGTCAGTTTCCTCCGACAGCGTTTCCTTTGTGCCAAGCAGCATGGCGCTGACCATACCGCCGGCATCCGTTCCGGCGAGTGTGCAGATGCGCATGGAAATACGGCTGCGGTATGCCTGCAAGGCACGGACCAGCTTTCCGTTTTCGGTATGTGTGCAGGAAATGTAGTCCTTGGTGTCTGCCTGTAGAAAGATGCCCTTTGCCTTATAGTAGCTGCCTGTATTCCAGAGGTAGCTGTCCGACGGAACGGAAAATGTTCCTGCAACATCCAGCGTGTCCCCATACTGAGCGCCTACGTCATCGGTATAGACCAGGATCTTTGCCTTTTTGCCGTCACGGAACTGTCCTTTCAGCTGGTACGATGCCCGGTCATTGTCATAGGTTGTGACCGTTGTGACTCGTCCGGAAAAGGTTGTTATCGTTCCGGCGTGCGCAAGCAGCGGCTGGTACACCATTGTTGTGTACAGCAAAACTGCACCGACAGCTGCTGCCGCAGACAGTCCGGCGGTGAGCATCTGTGCCGTTGTAATACGCCGATATAGACGGAAAGCTCCCAGCAGCAGAAATGCCGCCAGAAGCAGACTCGTCGTCACGGAGATCTGGCAGGTTGCTGCGAAGTACAGCCCAATCAGCCAGGGAATCCCCAGCCATACCATTTTCCGTTTCATCTCTGCCCTGTCCTCAATCCTTGAAGAACAATGGCAGTTGTTCCAAATATATCAGATCTTTGCGCTCTGCTGCATCGCCCTCGGCAAGGGGCGCCGCATTGCCCACGATCTCGCCGCCGGCAGATTTCACCAGCTGCTGCAGCGCACGGAGAGAATCTCCGGTGCTGATAACATCGTCAACAATCAGGACACGTTTGCCCTTCATCCACGCCGCCTTTTCGCCGTCCAGATACAGTGTCTGCACGGCTGCGGTGGTGATGGATTTCACCTGCACGGAAAGCACATCGGTCATGTAACCCTTGATGGACTTTCGTGCGACGATGTACGGCACTTTCAGCTGACGGGACATCTCATATGCCAGCAGGATGCCCTTGGACTCTGCCGTCAGAATATAGTCACATTCCGGCACACGCTTTGCCAGTTCTCTGGCGCACGCCTCTGTCAGTTCCACATCGGAGAACAGAATAAATGCCGCAATGTCCAGCTTTTTTTCGCTGATGGGGCAGATTTTCAGTTCCCGTGTCAGACCGGCAATGTGCAATGTATAATATGCTGCCACAGACCGTACCTCCTTAGTCCGCAATGGGCTGTACTGCGTCTGCGCCCCAACCCATCTTTACACCGGCAAGCATATGGAAATGCAGGTGGAAAACAGTCTGTCCGGCATTTTCGCCGCAGTTGGTCACGATCCGATAGCCATCCGTGATACCCTCCTGCTCTGCGATTTTTGCAGCCACTTCGTAAATATGACCGACAACCGCAGAATTTTCCGGCGTGATCTTTGCCGCACAGCAGATATGCTGCTTCGGGATCAGCAGATAGTGAATCGGTGTAATCGGGTTGATGTCCTTGAACACATAAACCGTTTCATCTTCGTATACTTAGCGCAAACCAGATTGCCCTTTTTCGCCGTTTACGCTGGCGAGAACAGCAATGACCGGTTCTTTCATGTCCTTGATGGTGTCGCCCATCTTCCGCAGTACCTGCGGTGTCGTGCCGCTGAGCATTGCAGAAACGACCTTGACGCCGTTGATCTCCTTGGCGTTGTCGAAAATTGCAGCCATCTGAGCATCGGAAATCTTCTGGTTCAGAGATTCGATCTGGCGATCCTTTGCCTTGTTTTCAGCCACCAGAGATGCGCAGTGTTCTGCCAGGCCGGTGGTGTTGCTCAGTTTCATTGCCTTAGCAGCAGATGCCATGGTCTCTTCGTAGGAATCCAGCAGTTCCAGAACGCCTGTGCCGGTGACTGCCTCGATACGGCGCACGCCAGATGCCACTGAGCTTTCCGACAGGATGCGGAACAGTCCCAGTTTTTGCAGTGTTGTCTGCGTGTGTACCGCCGCAGAATTCTACGGAGTAATCGCCAACGGTTACAACACGAACGATGTCGCCGTACTTTTTCGCCGAACAGTGCCATTGCGCCCAGCTTTCTTGCCTCGGCGATAGGCAGTTCCTGTGTAACTACCGGGATTGCCTCCAGAATCTTTTCATTGACCAGAGCCTCGACCTTTTTTCTCTCCTCATGTGTCATTGCGGCAAAGTGAGAGAAGTCAAAACGGCAGCGGCTGTCGGTTACCAGCTGCCCCGCCTGGTGAACGTGGTCACCCAGGACAGTACGCAGTGCAGCCTGGAGCAGATGCGCTGCGGTATGGTTGCGCATCGTTCTGCTGCGCTTGTCTGCGTCGATCTTTGCAGATACGGTATCGCCTACGTGCAGTGCGCCTTCGGTCATGGCACCCAGGTGCAGGTAGTGTCCGTTTTCGGTCTTGCTGGTTGTCTCTACCGTGAATGTGCTGTCCGGTGTGGTAACAGAACCGGAATCGCCGATCTGTCCGCCGCTCTCTGCGTAGAACGGAGTCTTGTCCAGAACAACAACTGCCGGTTCGCCCTCAGCAGCGGTGTCAACAGCCTCGCCGTCACGGAAGATTGCGATGACCTTGGCATCCTCTTCTGCGTTATGGGTATAGCCGGTGAATACGGTTGCCGGTGCGTCGATCTGGAGACCGCCTTCAGCCCAGGAAGAGCCTGCCTTATTGTGATAGTCTTCTCTTGCACGGTTCCGCTGTTCCTCAACCAGAGCCGCAAAGCGGTCACGGTCTACAGATACGCCCTGCTCTGCTGCGATTTCTTCGGTGAGGTCAATCGGGAAACCATAGGTATCCGACAGCTTAAACGCATCTTCGCCGGAAACCATGTCCTTGCCCTCCGGATTTCAGCTGCGTCAGAATGCCGGACAGCATATCAAAGCCCTTGTCGATGGTCTTTGCAAAGGTCTTTTCTTCCTCTTCCACGATCTTGCGGATGTATGCCTTTTTCTCTTCCAGTTCCGGATAAGCGGAGGCGTTTTCATGAATAACCGTTTCCACAACTTCGTACAGGAACGGCTTTTCGATGCCGATGAGTCTGCCGTATCTTGCGGCACGGCGGACGCAGACGGCGCAGCACGTAGCCACGACCTGCGTTGGACGGCATAACGCCGTCGCCGATCATGAAAGTGGTGCTGCGGATATGGTCGGTGATAACACGGAGCGCAACGTCAACCTTTTCATCTTCGTTGTAAGTTACGCCTGCGATGCGGCAAACGTGCTTCATGATGTTCTGTACGGTATCAACCTCGAACAGGTTGTCTACGCCCTGCATCACACAAGCCAGACGTTCCAGACCCATACCGGTATCAATGTTCTTGTGTTCCATTTCGGTGTAGTGACCGTTGCCGTCGCTGTCAAACTGGCTGAATACCAGGTTCCAAACCTCTACATAGCGGTCGCAGTCGCAGCCAACGTGGCAGTCCGGCTTGCCGCAGCCCTTTTCGGGTCCACGGTCAAAGTAGATCTCAGAACACGGGCCGCACGGACCGGAACCATGTTCCCAGAAGTTATCCTCTCTGCCCAGGCGAACCTTGTGATCTTCGGCAACGCCGATCTGCTTGGTCCACATTTCAAATGCTTCGTCATCGTTTTCGAAAACGGAAACATACAGCTTATCTGCCGGCATCTCCAGCACCTTGGTGAAGAATTCCCATGCCCAGGTGATCGCCTCGATCTTGAAGTAATCGCCGAAAGAGAAGTTGCCCAGCATCTCGAAATAAGTACCGTGGCGTGCGGTCTGACCGACACGCTCGATATCCGGGTACGGATGCACTTCTGACAGGTCGTTACACGGGTATTCGGCGGAACTGCCTGACCCAGGAAATATTTTTTCAGCGGTGCCATACCAGAGTTGATGAGCAGCAGACTCTTATCCCCCTGGGGAATCAGCGAAAAGCTGGGGAGACGGGTATGCCCCTTGCTTCTCAAAAAAAAACGAAAGATATTTTTCTCTTAATTCATTTACACCTTGCCACTTCATTGGTTTTCAGACTCCTTTTTGAAAAAATACGGTGTTGTCAGAACAAATGCCAGGCAGATCTGCCGGTATCCGTTCTCATAAAAAAGACCATCGCCGCCAAATGGGACGAAAGCCTTCGTGTTACCACCCAAGTTCGGAAATATGAAATTTCCCTCTTTCCCTTTAACGCAGGGAATACGTTTCGGTTTTCCGAAAAGGCTCACGGGTAGCACCTGCCGGCACGCCGGAGCAGTTTCACCAGACCTGCCCTCTCTGTTTCAGCCGCCGCCGCAGTTATTCCGATCATCGCCGATTTTATATCAACATCTCTATTAGTATAGCAAATATCGGGTCGTTTGTCAACTGTTTTTTTGAGAAAATCCGGACAGCATCAGAAAAAAGCTGCCGCACTGACAAACAGTACAGCAGCTTTTTCTCATATAAGTACAGCGCTTGACAGTGCGCTTATGCGTTTTCCTTGTTTCTCCGATCCAGCAGTGCCTTGATCTTTGCGTTCGGGTCAATGACATTGCCGATGGAAACGTCGTGGTTCAGAGATGCGATGAAGTAGGAAATATACTTGGAGCAGTCTACTTCGTGGAACCACTCACGCTTGAGCAGTTCATCTGTCCGGTAGGTCAGATTGGTGGAGAATACTGCATCAATGTAGCCGTCCTCATTTGCCTTGTCGAACTTCTCCAGACCGTTTACGAACAGACCGTAAGTTGCATAACAGAATACACGGCGTGCTTTCCGCTCTTTCAGTGCGTATGCAATATCCAGCATGGACTCGCCGGAAGAAATGATATCGTCTGCAATGAAAACATCCTTGCCCTCAACCGAATTTCCCAGGTATTCATGTGCTACGATGGGGTTATGTCCGTTGATGATCTTGGAGTAGTCACGGCGCTTGTAGAACATACCCATCGGTACGCCCAGCATGGATGCGTAGTACATATTCCGGTTCAGAGCGCCTTCGTCCGGGCTGATGACCATAAACTCGTCCGGAGTCGTCTTGAGGTGCGGAATGGTCTGGAACATTGCCTTCAGTACCTGGTAAGACGGCATCATGTTGTCAAAGCCCATGAGTGGGATCGCATTGTGTACACGGGGATCGTGTGCGTCAACGGTCAGAATGTTGGAGACGCCCATCTGGTACAGCTCCTGCAGTGCGCAGGCACAGTCCAGAGACTCCCGGTAATTCCGGCGATGCTGACGGCCGCCGTACAGGATCGGCATGATTACATTGATGCGGTGTGCCTTACCGCTGGCTGCCTGGATAATACGCTTCAGATCCTGGTAGTGGTCGTCCGGAGACATGGCATTCTGCTGATCGTACATCTGATACTTTACGTTGTAGTTTCCTACATCAATGATGATGAACAGATCCTTACCACGTACTGTAGACTTGATCAGTCCCTTGCCGTCGCCGGAAGAGAAACGAGGGCATTCTGATTCGATCAGGAATGTGTCCACGTCATAGCCGCCTTTGTGCGCCCAGTTTACCAGGTACTCATTCAGCTTTTTTCCCAGTTCCTCTGCGCCTTTCATTGCAATCAGTCCCAGCGGTGCAACGCTGGTTCCGTGATTGAACAAAATGTCTGATGCTGATACCATACTCAAATACCTCTTTCTATTTTAGGCACGCCTAACCGCAGAAAAAAGCCGCACACGCCGGCGGTTCTCGCCTGCGTACAGCGTGTCCTTTTTTTACGATTTATGCCTTGCAGAACTTTTCGATATAATGGTCGATGTCCGCAGCGATGATCTCCTTGGCAGCGTATACGTCCTCTACTTCGTCTACGGCAGTCGTCTTGTGTTCCAGTTCTTTGTAAACCTGGAAGAAATGCACGATCTCCTCGAAAATGTGACGTGGCAGATCATCAATGTTATGATAGCTGTTGAAAGTCGGGTCGTTGCAGGGGAATCGCAACGATCTTGTCATCCCGCTGTCCGTTGTCGATCATGTGGATCACGCCAATGGGATAGCAGCGCACCAGCGTCATGGGGTGCAGCGTCTGGGAACACAGCACCAGTACATCCAGCGGATCCCCGTCATCTGCATAGGTACGGGGAATAAAACCGTAGTTTGCAGGATAGTGGGTGGAAGTATACAAGATACGATCCATTTCAGAATACCGGTCTCCTTGTTCAGCTCATATTTCACCTTGCTGTTTTTTGGAATTTCCACAACAGCGACAAATTCATCTACCGTGATCCGTTTCGGGTTGATATCATGCCAGATATTCATGGGCAATCGTCCTTTCTGTCAGAAATCCTGTGTTTTCGTCAACGGCGCATCTGCTGCACAGGCTTTGCGCAGTGATGCCTTACCTTTCTAGTATAACATTTTTTGCGGTTTTGTCAATATCATACCGCTGCTTTTTTTCCCTATTCCTGCTTTTTTTCGCCGTTTTCACCGAAAGCAAACAAAAAAGCTGCGGGGATTTTGCGGAAAAAGACAGTCAGCACACTTGCCAAGAACCGAAAAAATGATATAATAAATGGTATATCGTGAAAAAACTGTAAAGCAGCAGGCAAACGCTCCAATTTTTCTGTACGTTTCGCCCTGCTGTATGCTGTATTTCCCAAGCGTATGCCGACTGCTGTGCCGCTGCGCTGTATCCATCCAAACGGCAGCACATGAAATGCTGTCTGTAAGAGCCTGTTTCAAGCATGGTTTGCGAGAGCAAGCCGTTCTGAAACAGGCTCCAGAAAAGAGAATGACTATGCCATCTGCTACAACACCGCACGCACTCCCTGGGATGATTCTTCGGGAAGTGCGGAAAGCGGTAATCGGAAAAGATCTGGTTCTGACCAAAGTGCTGATCGCCTTTCTTGCCGGCGGTCATGTGCTGATGGAGGATATGCCGGGCGTGGGCAAGACGACACTCGCCATGGCGTTTTCCAAGGCGCTGGGGCTGAGCTGCCGCCGGGTGCAGTTTACGCCGGATGTGCTGCCCTCTGATCTGACCGGTTTTTCCGTCTATGAGAAAAGCACGGAAAAATTTGTGTTTCAGCCGGGCGCATTGTTCTGCCACCTCTTACTGGCGGACGAGATCAACCGGACTTCCAGCAAGACGCAGGCGGCGCTGCTGGAGGCGATGGAAGAAGGAAATGTTACGGTCGAGGGAAAGACCTATGCCCTGCCACAGCCCCATCTGGTCATCGCTACGCAGAATCCTCTGGGCTGTGTGGGAACGCAGTCCGTGCCGGAATCCCAGCTGGACCGCTTTTTGATGCGGCTGCATATGGGGTATCCGGAAATTGACGAGGAAGTTGCTATTTTTGCGTGGCAAAGCGGTACACAATCCGCTGGAAGATATTCGGCCGGTCTGCACACCGGAGCATCTCCGGGAATTGCAGCAGCAGGCAGCCGCTGTGTATGTGGACGACCGTTTGTATTATTATGCGGCATCCATTGCAAAGGCAACACGGGAGCATCCCCAGGTCACGCTGGGTGTCAGCCTGAGAGGAACGCTGGCGCTGGTGCAGTCTGCCAAGGCAATGGCAATGCTCCGGGGCAGAAATTATCTTTTTGCCGGACGATATCACCCAGCTGTGCATGGATGTATTGGCGCATCGCATTCTCACCAAAGGCAGCGTCAATGTTGGACGCATTCTGGATGAGATCCTGCATCAGGTGCCTGCGCCGGTGCCGGACAGACGGTGAACGCCATGTGGGTGACAAAGTTTTTCTACCTGCTCCTTGCCGGAATCGCCTATTTGTTTTTCTGTCTGTATCTGCCGCAGTTTTCAGCGTATCTGCTGCTCAGCATTTTACTTTTGCCGCTGGGATTTTTCCTGGCCGCCCATCTCTGCGGCAGGAAATTGCAGGCAGAGATTTCCTTGTCAGAACGGGAAACGCATTTACAGGAGTCCTGCTGCTGCACGGTTTCGCTGAAAAATCCTACCTGGCTGCCCATCGGTACGGTTACATTTTTTCTTGTCTGTGGAAAACACCACGCTGCATCTGGGAAATCAACAGGAAATGCAGACCAGCATTGCTCCACGGGATACCATGCAGCTGGAGATTCCTCTTGTTCCCAGCCACTGCGGACAAGTCCGGGTCACACTGCATCAGTGCCGCATCTATGACGGCATCCACCTCTTTTCCCACCGCAAGCGGCTGAATACCAGTGCAGTTTTTACCGTTCTGCCAGGTGTGCCTGCACCGCCCGTCACAGATGCAGGAACGCAGCATGGTGATGCGGCGGTCATGCAGCCGACCACAGAGCCGGAGGAATTCCTGGGCGTTCGGGATTACCGCAGCGGCGACCGGATGCGTGCCATCCATTGGAAACTGAGCAGCCGCTTTCCCGAACCAGTGGTCAGAGAATACGGCATTCCGCAAAAAGCGCCGGTGGCAGTCGGCTTTCTGTATGCACTGCCGGACGGGATGCAAGACCCTGGCAGTTCTCTGGACGCTATGCTGGAGGCACTGCTCGCTGCCGTCTCCTATTTTTGCGAGAACGGCGACTGTGTTACCGTAATCCTTTGCAGGGTGGATCAGCGGCGCAGTGAAACGCTGACAGCTGCGAATGATCTGCTGCCGATGCTGGAAACACTTCTGGAATCGCCGCCGGATACGGATGCGGCAGGCTGCCTTTCCATATTGGAGGAATCCGGGGACAAGATCACCTGCTGTATCTGCGGCGGCGGTGTCCGGGATATCCCGGCTGAGACAGTATTTACTGCGGCAGCCGGCGTTCCCGGACAAACAACGATTGCTGCCGGAACAGGGGCAAAAACGGTTTATCAAAAGCTATCCGACACGGAAGGAGGTGCGCTGTGAAAAAACATACCGACTCCCCTGCGGCAGCTTTTCCCGAAACGATTACATTTCGTTCGTCCTGTGCCAGACCCAAAAGCGGCGTAAGCCTGCTGAACCTGTTTCTGACACTGCTGGGCTATGGCGGCATTTTGTGGGCGATGATGACGCTTTACATGCCGGATTGCCGGAAAACCTATTTTCTGCCGGCAGCAGGCGTTCTGTTTCTGGTTGCCGCCGGCATACAGCTTTGCCGAGATTCAGCGGCAAGCTGACGCTGGGATACCTTGGACTTCTCCTGGCGTTTGCCTTCTGGAAAGCCCGGCGCATCGTGGAGGGAATCCAGTATATTGTCAATCTGGTTTATCAGAAGGCGCACAATACGGATGTTGTGTATTTTACCATCCACACCAAAAACGATCTCTCCGGTTCTGTTCTGCTGACGTGCATTTGCATTGCAGGTCTGCTTGCAGTTTTCCTTGCATTCTTCACCATGCGAAAGCCCCATTTTGTACTGACTGCCAGTGTGACATTCCTGCTCATTGAGCCGGGGCTATACTTCGGCTTGCCGGTCAGCGTATTCGCTATGGCGCTGCTGCTGGCGTATTGGTGCGGAATGCTGGCGATGCGGTTTTCCATGCTGGGCAGCCAGGAAAAGAACCGGCTCTTTCGGAAAAACGCATCGTTCAGCGGTGCGGTAACGGCACTGTTTGTTCTGGCGGTGTATACGGCGGTGTCTCTGACCGGAACATGGCAGGGGCTATACCCGCCCGGAGACGGATAAGCAACGGCGGCAGGATATCAGCGACACGCTGGCGGATTTCGATATCCAGAACCTGCCACAAAGTCTCCGGAATCTGGGGACAGCACTGGGACTTTCCAGTTCTGACCGGGTGACGCTCGGTACAAAAGCCAAGCAGCGTTACCGGGACAGAACAGATCTGAAGCTTACCTTTGACACACTGCCGGATGAAACCATGTATCTGAAAGGCTACACCGGCAGTATTTACAGCGACAACAGCTGGAGGACACTTTCCCGGAATGCAGACTACCAAAACGCAGATGTGGTCTTTTCGGTTCTGCAAAGCTATGACTGTGCGCCGCAGAACTTTCCGTTTCTGTTTCAGCGGTCTATCCTGCCGGATTCGGACACGTTTTCCTGCACAGTACAGCCGCAGCGCCGGGACGGCAGGTACTATCAGCCCTACGTCTCTTTCGGTGCGCAGGTAAGCTTTCTGGATGATGCCAGTGTGAAACCGGCGAAACGCAGCAGCTACAGCTGGACTGTTTCTGCGCCGCAGACCTGGGCGCTGTCAAGCATTGATGCACATGAGCTGCATTCGGAAACCATTCGGGCTGCCGGGACAGACGACAGCAATGCGGTAACCTCTTTTTTTGAATGCACTGCACATTGACGGAACAAATGTCAATGTATCCGCAAGATTCAGCAGCAGTGAGGTTGCAGATTCTCCGGAGATGATTCAGGGAAAGGTGATTCCGGCGGTGCTGATGGAATCGCTGGCGTACCGGGATTTTGCCAAGGATGCCTATACCGACTTGCCGGACAGTGACGATTTGGATGAGGTCTATGCGGCGCTGCCGGAATCGCTGCAAAACAGCAAGCCCAGCACACCAGCAGAACAGTATGAGACTTTATGCGCTATTCGCTCCTGGATGGCAGAGCGCACCACATACACGCTTGCGCCGGGAAAGACACCCCCCGGACACGGGATTTCGTCAACTTCTTCCTGCTGGAAAACCAGAAGGGATACTGTGTGCATTACGCCAGCCGGAACGATACTTGCCCGGCATCTGGGCATTCCTGCCCGGTACTGCGAGGGGCTATCTTGTGGGCGAGGACATTCTGGACAGCGCATCGGTGGATTCTGACGGCTACACTGTGGAACTAAAAAGACCGGCAGGCGCACGCTTGGTGTGAGTTTTATGTAGACGGCTACGGCTGGGTTCCCTTTGAGATGACGCCGGGCTATTATGACAGCACCAAGGTCGGTGATGTGGAGGTTGCTGACTCGACAGAACCGCCCACAAATACAACGCAGGAAACCACGATGGATGCAGCAGCATCTAATGTCGTCTCCACGGAAATGACAAGCGCATCTGTGACTTCTGCCGTTTCGTCGGGAGAAAGCACTGCGTCAGAAACGGAGCCGATTCCCGGCGGCACAGAGCCAGATCCGAATGGCGGCGGTCTCTTCGGGAATACCGGCAGTGCGGCGAATCTGGTTCGGCTCTTTATACACATCTTCCTCTGGCTGCTGCTTGCGGCAGTTCTGACCGCAGCGGTGATCCTTTTGCGGCGGTGGCACATACAGCGGCGCAGACGCATCTTTCTGGATACCCTGCACCCGAGGCAGGCAGTCTTTGCCATGTACCGCTATCTGTTCCGGCTGCTGCGTTGGACGGGACTTCGTTTCGAAAATGAGCCGCTTTTGGAATTCTGCGAAACAGCTGTCCGGCACCTCCGGCAGAAGGATTTGCCTGCGGATGCACCGGAGATCATCATTCCCATGACGCTTGCGCTGGACTTCGGGAAACAGTTCCCGGAAAAGGATGTCCAGCGAAAAGCTGCGGCATCCGTAGAAGAACTGGCTAACGCCATTTGTGCATCCTGCAAACCGTTTCGGCGGTTCTGCATGAAATATATTCTGCATCTATGCTAACGATTGAAAGGAGTTTTCTTATGAGTACTAAAACACCAAAAACCAAATTCGGAAAACAAATGCTTTACATCCTGCTGCCTTTTGTGCTGCCGCTCTGTCTGATTATTCTGGGCATTGTTCTGCTGGCAAATGCAAAGGTGGTCAACGGCATTTTCCTTGCCCTTGGAATTCTGATTGCCCTGGTGGGGCTGGTGGAAGTTGTGATCTACGCATCCCGGAAAAAGTTTCAGCCGGAGTCCCGGTATCTGGTCACGGGAATCATTCTCATGGTAATCGGCGCACTGCTCATCATCCTGCCCTTTACCATCAACAATCTGATTCCCATTATTCTGGGACTTAGCGTATTGGGCAGTGGTATTTCCGGCATCACCAACACCCTGGCTTTCCGCCGAGAGGATACCAACATTCTGGCATCCATGTTGTTTGCCGTTACCAACTGCCTGCTGGGTGTATTTATTCTGATCTACGTTCTGTTCATCAGCGACCAGGCAGGCTGGAATGTGATCGGTATTCTTATGATTATCAGCGGTGTGCTGCGTCTGATCAACGAGATCATTGCCAGAGTAGCGCCAAAGCATTCCGGTGCTGTGATTGAGACGACATACACAGAAACTACCACAGAGGCCACAGAACCGCCGAAAGAAAACTAAGGGAGTGTCACACGAATGTTATTAGCGAATTATCACACCCACACGGCTCGCTGCCGGCACGCCTGGGGTGAGGACAAAGGAATATGTGGAAAATGCCATTCAAGAGGGCATGAAGGTGCTGGGCTTTTCCGATCACTGCCCCTGGATTTTCCCGAAGGATTATGTTTCTCACACCCGGATGGAACCACAGGAACTGGACGGCTACTTTTATGCGCTGGAGGCACTGCGGCAGGAGTATGCCAGGGATATTACCATTTACATTGGCTTTGAATCGGGTATATTCCGGAACTGATGGAGGAACAGAATCAGCTGCTGGACGGCTATCCGGTGGATTATATGATTCTGGGAGAACATTTTACTGCCAGCGAAGTGACCGGACCGTATACCGGGTTCCCTACCGAGTCGGAACAGGATCTGGAAAAGTATGTGGATCTCTGCATCGCCGGAATGGAAACCGGAAAGTATGTCTATGTGGCACATCCGGATCTGATTCATTATACTGGTCCGGATGAGATCTACGAAGAGCACATGGAACGGCTCTGCCGGTATCTCAAGGGCAAGGATATTCCTGTGGAGATCAATCTGCTGGGCGTGGTGGAAAAGAGGCACTATACCTCGGAGCGCTTTCTGAAAATTGCACAGCGCATCGGGAACTCTGCCATTATTGGCTGCGATGCGCACACGCCGGATCGGCTGTCCAATCCGGAATACATTCAGACTTGTCTGGATCTGGCGCAGCGTTTTGGCTTGCCGGTGGTTGACTTTTTGCCTGGGCTTATGCCGAAAGCATGAGAATCTGTTTGTTTTCTGCTCGTTGCAAAAATGTAAAATTTCAAATTGCACAGCGGAAATCTTGACTTTTCCGGCAAAGGTGCTATAATAAAATCGTTGAATACGTGTAAAAATGGGGCACACCACCGAAAAGGTGTGTGCCCTTTTTATGCTGTTTTATGGTAAATTTTAGATGTGAATTTTAGATGTGAAAGGAGACACGGCTCATGTGTGTCAACGGAGTGCAGATTCCATTGGAAAAAGCCGCAGACGCTGCTGGGATTTCTGAAGGAACAGGGTTACAACATCCACCGCATCGCAGTGGAACGCAATGAGAAAATTGAGGCAAAAGAAAGCTATGCTGACATTCAGCTGGACGACGGCGATGTGATCGAGGTCGTCAGCTTTATGGGCGGCGGCACTCTCTGAGAAGAAAGGAATGGTTTTCATGGAAACAATCAAAAATGATACACTGGTACTGGGCGGAAAGGAATTTCGCTCCCGGTTTATTCTTGGCTCCGGCAAGTTTTCCTTACAGCTGATTCACGATGTTATGGAATACGGCGGCAGTGAGATCGCAACGATTGCCCTGCGCCGTGCCAATGCAGACAGCCCGGAAAACATCCTGGACTTTTTGCCGGAACATCTGACACTGCTGCCCAATACCTCCGGCGCAAGAAATGCGGATGAGGCTGTCCGGATCGCACGGCTTTCCCGTGCGCTGGGATGCGGCGATTTTGTAAAGGTTGAAGTTATCCCCGATGCGAAATACCTGCTCCCGGACAATGCGGAGACCATCCGTGCCACAGAGATTCTGGCGAAAGAGGGCTTTCATGTTCTGCCCTATATGTACCCGGATCTGATCGCTGCACGACACCTGGTGGATGCCGGTGCGGCCGCGGTCATGCCGCTGGGTGCGCCCATCGGCAGCAACAAGGGACTGCGCACCAAGGACTTTATCCAGATCCTCATTGATGAGATCGACCTGCCGGTAATCGTGGATGCTGGAATCGGTGCGCCGTCACAGGCGTGCGAGGCAATGGAAATGGGCGCTGCCGCAGTTATGGCGAACACTGCTGTTGCAACTGCGGACAACTGCCCCATGATGGCACACGCTTTTAAGCTGGCAATCGAGGCAGGCCGTGCGGCGTATCTGGCAAAGCTGGGACGAGTTCTGGAGTCCGGCGCAGAGGCATCCAGTCCCCTGACCGGCTTTTTGCAGGATTAAGGAGGATGTATCATGCGCAAGATCTATGACCCCATGGAATTTCAGCCGGGAATGCAGCAGATCGACTCGGACATTTTTGACCGTGTGATTGCCGCAAGAAAGGCATACCAGCCGGAACAATACACGGCTCGGCAGGTAAAGGCGGCGCCCAGAAGGAAGAATTATCTTTTGAGGATTTCGCTGCCCTGCTGTCCCCGGCGGCACAGCCGTTTCTGGAACAGATGGCTCGGCGTGCAAAGACGGAACGGGAAAAAGCACTTCGGCAACAATGTGCTGTTATTTACGCCGCTGTATATTTCCAACTACTGCGAGAACCAGTGCGTTTACTGCGGTTTCAACTGCAAAAATGCCATCACTCGCTGCAAGCTGAACGCAGAGGAAATTGAGGCAGAAATGCAGAACATCGCCAAAACCGGAATGCGTGAGGTACTGCTGCTGACGGGCGAAAGCCGCTCGGTTTCCGGTCCGGAATATATTGCCGAGGCGGTCCGCATTGCGAAAAAGTACTTCTCCACCATCGGGCTGGAAGTCTACCCCATGAAGCCGATGAGTACGCCATGCTCCGGGAATGCGGTGCGGATTTCGTCACCGTCTTTCAGGAGACCTATGACCTGGAGCGCTACGGCGAAATGCACGTTGCCGGTGCAAAGCGGTGTTTCCCCTATCGTGTCTGCGCACAGGAACGGGCGCTGATGGGCGGTATGCGTGGCGTTGGATTTGGCGTGCTGCTGGGGCTGGCAGATTTCGGAAGGATATGTTCGCCGCCGGTATCCATGCGGCGTTATTGCAGAAGAAGTATCCCCATGGTGAAATTGCCCTGTCGTTCCCCCGGCTGCGTCCTTATAAGAACCACGAGGAGACCAACCCCAACGATGTTCACGAGACCCAGCTGCTCCAGATGATGCTCGCCTGCCGCATCTTCCTGCCGTTTGCAAGCTTTACCATTTCCACACGGAACGTGCCGGATTCCGGGATCACGTTCTGCCGTTGGCGGCAACCAAGATCTCTGCCGGCGTCAGCGTGGGCATCGGCGGTCACAATGAGGAACACAAGCAAAAGGGCGATGCGCAGTTCGAAATCTCTGACCCCAGAAGTTTGCAGGAGATTCATGAGGCGATTCTGGCACAGGGTATGCAGCCGGTTTATACCGACTACATCAATACGAATATCTTATGATGATCTGTGTGACAAACCGCAAGCTTTGCCGGGGTGACTTCCTGGAACGCATCCGGCAGCTTGCCGCCGGCGGTGCGGATGTGATTTTGCTGCGGGAAAAGGATCTTTCTCCGGCGGCTTACACGGAACTGGCGGAAAAGTGCCTTGCCATTTGCCGGGAATATAGCACAGCGCTCTGGCTGAACAGCTTCACGGGAACAGCGGCGGCGCTGCAATTGCCTGTACAGCTGCCGCTTTCGGTGCTGCAAGAGTTGACAGATGCGGATAAGGAAAAACTGCCTGCGTTCGGGGCATCGGTTCACAGTCTGGCAGATGCGCAGCTGGCAGAAAAGCTGTGCGCAGACTGGCTGATCGCCGGGCATATTTTTCCCACATCCTGCAAGCCGGATCTGCCGCCGAGAGGGATGGATTTTCTGCGGAAATTTGCAGTCACGTTTCCGTTCCGGTGTATGCCATCGGCGGCATCACACCTCAGCGACAGGCAGAGGTGCGGCAGGCTGGGGCATCCGGCTGTTGTGTCATGTCGCAGATGATGCAGTGTCCGGATGTATCCGCAGAATTTCAGAACTGGAGACGTATGATTTGAAAGAAAGATCTGTCAAAAATCCGCTGTTAATTGACACTATACAGCGCTATCTTTTTATTTATTATCGGGTTGTTTTTCAGTGCCTTGGGCGTTGCTATTACCAAAAAGGCGAGCTTGGCGTTTCGCCGATCTCCTCGGTGGCAAATGTGATGAGCATTCGGCTGCCGCAGTTGTCGCTGGGATACTGGCTTATCATCTGGAACTGCGTGCTGATTCTGGGGCAGATCTTATTGCTGCGGCGAAAGTTTCAATGGATTCAGCTACTGCAGGTTCCGCTGTCCTTTTGTTCGGCTGGTTTACGGATTTCGGCGTCTGGCTGATTTCGTTTTTCACGCCGAAACATTACATCGTACAGATTCTGCTGGTACTGGTGGGAACGATCGTGCTTGATTCGGCATTACGCTGGCAGTCATTGCAAATGTGATTCTGAATTCCGGCGAGGCATTTGTCAAAGCGCTATCAGATACCATTCACAAGGAATTTGGCAATGTGAAAAATTGTCTTTGACATCAGCTGCGTTGTGGTGGCGGTCATTCTTTCATTCCTGTTTTTCCACAAGCTGGTAGGTACACGGAAGGCACCATTATTGCAGCTTTCTGCACTGGATTTGTGGTGAAGTTTTTCAGCAAGTTCATCACTGCACCACTGGAACGGTTCTTGAAAAAGAATATCGGAGAATGATGTTTTACGAAAAAAGGTTTGCCTTATTGGATAAGGCAAACCTTTTTTGTTATATGAAATCGTTAAAGTTTACTGTACCTGTACAGCCTGTTCTTCCGGCGGAATGTTTGCAATTTCCTTGCCGTCCGCATCGTAAAACTTCGGACGAGCCGTACCTTTGACACAGTCTGCATCAACTACAATTTTCTTGACGTTTTCTACGGAAGGCGTGGTGTACATACTGTCCATCAGCGTTGCCTCCATAATGGAGCGCAGACCACGTGCGCCGGTCTTTCTGGCAATTGCCTCGGTGGCAACTGCGGTGAGCGCATCGTCGGTCAGTTCCAACTGGATGTTATCGAAATCGAACAGTTTCTGATACTGTTTCACCAGAGCATTTTTCGGCTCGGTGAGAATCCGGATCAGCGCAGCCTCATCCAGGTCATCCAAAGTTGTGATGACCGGCAGACGGCCAACCAGTTCCGGAACCAGCCCGAACTTCACCAGATCCTGCGGTGTGACCTGGCGGAAAATGTTGACCAGATCTTTTTCTGCTGTGCGATCGGTGCATCAAAGCCCAGTGCCGCAGGTGCCATACGTTTCTGGATCAGTTTTCCAATCCGTCAAACGCACCGCCGCAGATGAACAGGATGTTCCGGGTATCCACGTGGATGAACTCCTGGTTCGGGTGCTTGCCGCCCTGCGGCGGTACATTGGAAACAGTGCCTTCGATGATTTTCAGCAGTGCCTGCTGTACACCTTCACCGCTGACATCACGTGTCAGTGAAACGTTTTCCGATTTCCGGGAGATTTTATCAATTTCATCGATATAGATAATACCACGTTCCGCAGCCTCTACATCGAAATCTGCCGCCTGGAGCAGACGCTGCAACACGTTTTCTACATCGTCGCCCACATAGCCTGCCTCTGTGATCGTGGTCGCATCGGCAATGGCAAACGGTACATCCAGAATCTTCGCCAGGGTCTGTGCCAGATAGGTCTTGCCCACACCAGTAGGACCGAGGAGCAGTACGTTGCTCTTTTGCAGTTCCACGTCACGGGATGCCTCGTCCTTGGACTGGTTGAGGATGCGCTTGTAGTGGTTATAAACGGACACGGACAGGGTGATCTTTGCCAGATCCTGTCCTACCACATATTCGTCCAGCGTTTTCTTGATCTCTGCCGGTTTCAGCAGATGGATCTCTGCCGGCTCTTTGGATTTCTTCTTTTTCTCCTTCGCAGATGCCGCCGGGTCTACTGGGCCATAGAGCATTTCATAGCAATAGGTCACGCACTCGCTGCAAATGTTCACATCCGCAGCAGAGATCATGCCTTCTACCATATGCTCCGGCTTTCCGCAGAAGTTGCATCGCTTTTTCTCTTTTTTTCGTCCATTTCGGTTCCCCTTTATCTGTGTGCGATCACCTTGTCGATCAGACCGTATTCCTTTGCCTCGGCAGCATACATATAGTTGTCACGCTCGGTGTCTCTCTCGATGACTTCCAGGGGCTTTCCGGTGTTTTCAGCCAGGATCTCGTTCATCTTCTGACGAACCCGAACCAGGTGATCCGATGCGATCTTGATATCGGTGCACTGACCGGACAGACCGCCGGAGATCAGCGGCTGGTGAATCATGATCTCACTGTTGGGCAGAGCGATACGCTTGCCCTTTGCGCCGGAAGAAAGCAGGAACGCACCCATGGATGCAGCCATGCCGATGCAGATGGTGGAAACATCGCACTTGATGTACTGCATGGTGTCATAGATCGCCATACCTGCGGTGATCGAACCGCCGGGGCTGTTGATGTACAGAGAAATGTCTTTTTTCGTTGTCCTGTCCCTCCAGGTACAGTAGCTGTGCAACGACCAGGCTGGCGGTGGCATCATTTACCTGATCCGACAGCATGATGATACGGTCATTCAGCAGGCGGGAAAAGATATCATAAGAACGCTCGCCACGGCTGGTCTGCTCTACAACGTAAGGTACTAAACTACTCATGTTTCATCTTCCTTTCCAAATCGACACATTTCGAAAAATGCGCACATACTACAGAGGGCGAACCAAGAGTTCGCCCATCTGTTTTTCATTCATTTTATGGCTTTCGCCGTTTTCCTATTCTTCTGTTGCTGCAGCAGTTTCTTCTTCTGCCGGAGCGTCTGTTGCAACAGCGGATTCCTTAACCAGATCCATAGCCTTGGTTGCCAGCATATCTGCACGCAGATCTTCCACATAGATGCGCTTTTTCACGTCATCCGGAGTCATGTTGTTCTCTTCTGCCAGACGAGCAACTTCTGCTTCCAGGTCTTCGTCAGAAACTTCCAGCTTTTCCAGTTCTGTGATCTTTTCCAGAGCCAGACGCAGCTTTACTTCGTTCTCTGCACGTTCCAGATAAGTTTCCTTCAGTGAATCCTGGTCCATGCCAGTGTACTGGAGATACAGATCCAGGGAAACGCCCTGTGCCTTCAGCTGGTTTGCAAACTGGTTCATCAGGCTGTCTGCACGATGCTCAAACATACAATGCGGGATCGGATCGGTTACCTTTTCGATCAGCTTGAGGGTTACAGCATTCTCGAAGGAGTTTGCTGCTGCATTTTCAGCGTTTTCTTCCAGCTTTTTGCGAACGTCAGCCTTCAGCTCGTCAACGGTATCGAAATCAGAAGTATCCTTTACGAACTCATCATCCAGTTCCGGCAGTTCTTCGTGAGAAATGCTGTTGATGAGGCAGTGGAATACAGCTTCCTTGCCAGCATATTCTTCCATCTGATAATCTTCCGGGAACTTTACAGTTACGTCGAAGTTCTCACCGATCTTGTGACCAGCTACCTGATCCTCAAAGCCTGGAATGAACTGACCGCTGCCCAGTTTCAGCTGGTAGTTTTCGCCCTTGCCGCCTTCGAAAGCCTCGTCGCCGAAGAAACCTTCAAAGTTCAGGTTCACTTCATCGCCGATCTCAGCTGCACGGTCGTCAACAGAAACAACACGTGCATTGCGCTGACGCATATTCTCGATCTGCTGGTCTACGTCCTCGTCAGTAACTTCCTTGACAACCTTCGGCGCCTCAATACCCTTTGTAGCCGTCCAGAGAGATCTCCGGCTTGGTAACGCAGATAACCTTCATGGTTACGCCGTCTTCCTTTGCTGACTGCGGTAACTTCTACCTTCGGGGGTATCTACAACGTTCAGCTCGTTGTCTACGATCAGAGCCGGCAGTTCCATGTTCAGCAGAGCGTTGATTGCATCCTCATAGAATACATTTTCGCCGTATGTTCTCTCGCACATTTTCCGAGGTACCTTGCCCTTACGGAATCCCGGCATAGAGATGTTCTTCTTCTGGCGCTGATAAGCAGCTTCAACTGCTTTTTCAAAGCTTTCTGCATCAATTTCAACGACCAGTTCGGTCATGTTTACATCAGTCTTTGTTGACGATTTCAAATTCATCTTTGGTTTCCTCCAATAAATTTATTGCAATTCCCTGCGTCCGGCAGGATTCTCCGGAAACAGGAATTTTATATCATGCAAAGTATTATGCACACTTATTCATTATAGCACATTTCTCCGGTTTTGGCTAGTGCATTTCCGGAGTTCTCCATTTTGTACAACTCAGAAAATCTGTTCCGGTACAAATTGTAGATAATCACTAGAAATCATGCGCATTTCAGTTTCTTCGTAGCGTCCCTGGAATGCGTGGTGATCCTTTTCCGTGGACGTGTCCGTAATAGCAGCGCTGGATCTTGTATTCGTGCAGCACTTCCAGAATCTCATAGTTCATGGATGTGCCGTAGATCGGCGGATAGTGCAGGAACACGATAGGTTCCAGACCGGCATCCACTGCCGATTGAATGGAAACACGCAGCCGCTGAACTTCTCTCGCCAGAATCTTGGCATCTGCCGCCTCTCCTGCATACTCACCCAGCCACGGGTACCGCAAATGCCGTAATTCCCGAAAGCATAGTGATTGTTATGGAGAATGTGCATGGTGTCAAATCCGTGCGCCACGAAAAAATCTTCCATCTTCTTTTTCGAGGTCCACCAGTAATCATGGTTTCCTTTCAGCAGGATCTTTTGTCCGGGGAGTTTCTGCACAAAGGCAAAGTCTGCCTCAGACTGCGCCAAGGTCATGCCCCAGGAAAAATCCCCTGCCAGTACAACGGTATCCTCCGGGGCGATCCGTTCCCGCCAGTTTTGTTCCAGCAGGTTCTGATAGCCCTTCCAGCCACCGAAAATATCCATGGGCTTATCCGGTACGCCAAACGAAAGGTGCAGGTCGCCTATGGTAAATAAACGCATACACACCCCGTTCAGGACAGGTGCAGTTCCTGCAATACGAACTGCTGCATTTCAGATTTGTCAATGCTGCCGTCAAAACGACGGGGCTTGGTCTTTAACGCTGCCAGAGACTGCGGAATCTCCATCGAAGAAACCTCGTGCAGCAGCTCGACCATATCATATTCATCGGTGCCATCTGCCGGCTTTTTGCCCAGTGCATCCAGCACGCTTGCGCTGAACTTGAACGGGCTTGCGGTAGATGCGATGAGTGTCTTTGTGGTATCGCCGGTCTCCTTGCGGTAGTCCTCATATACCTTTACAGCAACTGCCGTGTGGGTATCGCAGGTGTAGCCGTACTTCTGGTACAGTTCTGCGATGGTTGCCTTTGTCTCAGCATCGTCGCAGAAACCGCCGTAGAACTGTTCGGTCAGCTTTGCCTTGACAGCATCCGTTACCTCATAAGTTCCCTTTTCTGCCAGAGCCGTGAACCATTCCCGGATCTGTGCATCGTCTTCCCCGGTCAGCAGATACAGCAGACGCTCCAGGTTGCTGGAGATCAGAATGTCCATAGACGGAGAAGTGGTCGGATAGAACTGACGGTTCCGGTTATAAACGCCGGTGCGGATGAAGTCGGTCAGCACCTTGTTAATGTTGGATGCACAGATCAGCTTGCCGAGCGGCACGCCCATCATCTTTGCGTAATATGCTGCCAGGATGTTGCCGAAGTTGCCGGTCGGAACAACTACGTTCAGCAGGTCGCCGTAAGCAATCTCGCCGGACTCTGCCAGGGAAACATAAGAGGAAACATAGTACACGATCTGCGGAACCAGTCTGCCCCAGTTGATGGAGTTTGCACTGGAGAATGTCATGCCGCCTTTTTCCAGGGCATCCAGTACGGTGTGGTCGGTGAAGATCTTCTTCACGCCGCTCTGGCAGTCATCGAAGTTGCCCTTTACAGCGCATACCGTTACATTTTCGCCTTCCTGTGTCACCATCTGGCGTTTCTGCATATCGCTTACGCCCTCGACCGGATAGAATACCATGATCTCCGTGCCGGGAACGTCCTTGAATCCTTCCAGCGCAGCCTTACCGGTATCACCGGAAGTTGCAACCAGGATCACTACCTTTTTGTCCATGTTCAGCTTTTTACAGCTGTGGTCAGGAAATACGGCAGGATCTGGAGTGCCATGTCCTTGAATGCACAGGTCGGGCCATGCCACAGTTCCAGCATATAAGTTCCCTCGAACAGGTGTGCGTTCTCTGCAATGTTCTCGGTGTCAAATGCCTTTGTTGTGTATGCACTTTCTGTGCAGTAGCGCAGCTCAGCATCGGTATAATCGGTCAGATACTTGGAAAATACGAACGCAGCACGCTGTGCATAGTTCATACCTGCCAGCGATTTCAGTTCGTCCATGGAGATCGACGGAATAGATTCCGGCACAAACAGGCCGCCTTCTTCCGAAATTCCCTTTGCAATTGCCGCAGCGCTTTCTACACGAATGCTGCTGTCTCTGGTGCTTTTGTAAAACACTGTTACCACCCTTTTCCCGGCAGGTATTCTGCCTAAAATATAAAATCACTGCCCGTCGCATCAAATGCGTTTTCCAGATAATCCACCGAAAGCACGTGTGTCCCCTGCATTTCCACGCAGGCGATATCGAACCTGGGCTGGAGCTGCGTGGGATGCTCTGCGCACCACATTGCCGCCGCCTGGATCAAACGAGCCTGTTTTTTCACCGTTACATCATCAAACCCGGAAGTCAGACTTCCCGGCTTTCGTGTTTTTACTTCCACGAACGCCAGATATTCCGCATTCTGAGCAATAATATCGATCTCGCCGCCACGGATGCAGAAGTTGCGCTTTACGATGGAATAGCCCAGCTGTTCCAATCGGCGGCAAACCTCCGTCTCTCCCAGGCGACCGATCTCAGTTGTTTTCATTTTCATGATTCTGATATAGCTTTCGCAAAAAACTGGGGCGATGCGCCGGACATGGTCCGTACTGCAAAATCGCCTCACAGTGTGCTTTTGTCCCGTAGCCCTTGTGCTTTGCAAAACCATACTGAGGATACATCTCGTCCAGTTCATAAAGCGTCCGGTCTCGGGAGACCTTCGCCAGAATCGACGCTGCGGCGATCGACGCAGAGGTTGCGTCCCCTTTCACCACAGTTTCCGCCGGAACAGAAAGCTGCGGCAGACGGTTGCCGTCGATCAGCACCAGTCCGGGTTGCATAGACAATCCGGCAACTGCACGCTGCATGGCGAGCATGGTTGCTCCCAGGATATTCAGCGTTTCGATTTCTTCGACAGATGCCGATGCCACGCAGTAAGCCAGGCAGGCACTTTTCACTTCTTCGAACAGCGCATCCCGTTTCTTTTCCGTCATCTTCTTGCTGTCATTCAAGCCTGCGACCAGCGGTCTGGACGGGTCTAAAATGACTGCCGCAGCGTAAACGTCTCCGGCAAGAGGTCCTCTTCCTGCCTCGTCTACACCGCAGAGCAGCAAACCGCCCTGCCGCTTTTCCGCATCCCAGGCGTACAGTTCCTCTGTCGTCTTTTTTTCGGCGCAGTTTTAGCCATTCTGCGCCTCCTGTTCCGGCAGTTCCAGCGTGATCCTGCCCAGCCTACCGCTGCGGAACTCGTCCAACAATGTAATTGCTGCACGCTCCGTGTTGACTTCGCCACCGGAGATCAGCATACCACGTTTCCGTCCCAGCAGTTCCAGCATAGCAAAGCCGTCCTCACAGATCTCGTCCAGTTCTGTCATGCGGTAGCGCTCTTCCAGTGCCTTGGGATAGGACGCCGCCAGTTTCTGGAGTAGCAGGCTTGCCAGCGCCTCCAGATCCATGACATCATCATTGATAGCACCGGTAAACGCCAGTTTCTGTGCCACGCTCTGGTCATCGAATTTCGGCCAGAGAACGCCGGGCATATCCAGCAGTTCCATGTTGTTGCCGATCTTCACCCACTGTTTGGTACGGGTCACGCCGGGGCGGTCTTCCACCTTTGCACGCTTGGACTGTGCCATCCGGTTGATGAAAGAGGACTTTCCCACATTCGGGATTCCCACAACCATCAGCCGGATCGGTGCGCCGGTCATGCCGTGTGCCGCACGCCGTTCCAAAAGTTCCGGCAGCAGCTGTTCCCGTACCGCCGGTGCAAAACCAGAGATACCCTTTCCGCTACGGCAGTCTACGCCCAGCGCCACAAAGCCCTGTTTGCGGTAAGCGGAGATCCAGCGGGATGTTGCCGCCGGGTCTGCCATATCTGCCTTGTTCAACAGGAGCAGACGTGGCTTTGCGCCAACCATGCCGTCCATTTCCGGATTGCGGCTGCTCTGCGGAATACGTGCATCCAGGATCTCTACCACGGCATCGACCAGCGACAGATTCGCTGCGATCATACGCCGGGTCTTTGTCATATGTCCCGGAAACCATTGGATGTTCCGCATCAGATCTTCTGCCATTTCTGTTGCCTTTCTTTTGTGTTCTTATTTCATGTTCTTATAAATGCTGCCGAAATCGTCCAGCGAGATCCGGAACACTGCCTTGCCCAGAATCGCATCCCGGGGAACAAATCCCACGAACTGCGAACGGCTGTCGGTGGAGTTGTTCCGGTTGTCACCCATGACGAAGTAGTAACCCTCCGGCACAGTGACTGGATAGGACTCGAAACCGTCTTCCCGTGTGAGCGTCAACTGACGGATGTACGGTTCGTCCAGAACTTCGCCGTCTACGGTAACCGTGCCGGTCTCGAAGTCAATGTTGATCTCCTGTCCGCCGGTAGCGATCACACGTTTGATGAGGCGCTTTTCCTGGGGCAGTCCGCTGCCCTCTACCAGGTCGCCGTTTTCGTCATAGGAATACGAATGCTCGTTGTTTACGATCACGATATCGCCGTATTTCGGCGTATACAACAGGTCGGACATCAGCAGCCGATCCTTGTTGTGCAGCGTCTCACGCATGGAATCGCCCTCAACGGTTACCGGACGAATCACATATGCGAACAGCAGGATCACGACAAATATTGAAACAAAAACTGTTTCCAGCACTTCTGCCATATCGCTCAGAAAGGAAGTTTTCTTCTGTTCCTGCTGCATTTCTTCCTGTTTTGTCTGCTGTTCCATTTTATCGTTCTCCATTCCTGAATTGTACGCAGCAATGCAAAAAGCGACCAGCCGATAATAAAAAAAGGACAATACTGTCCCTTTTTTTACTGCCGACGGCAGGTGGCATGAAGCAAACGACGACATACGCACCCATTCTGCCCGTCTTTGCATTGTGCAGTGATTCTTTTTATCGAATCTGTTCCTTGACCTTAGCTGCCTTACCAACTCTGTCACGCAGGTAGTACAGCTTTGCTCTGCGAACCTTACCCTTACGGATAACCTCTACACGGTCAACGACCGGAGAGTGCAGCGGGAATACACGCTCGATACCGCAGCCATGTGCAACACGGCGAACAGTAAAGGTTTCGCTGATACCGCCGTGCTTCTTTGCGATTACGGTGCCTTCGAATACCTGGATACGGCTCTTGTCGCCTTCCTTGATTCTTACGTGTACCTTTACAGTATCACCTACTGCAAATGCCGGTACTTCCTGCTTCAGGCTTGCGTCGCTGATTGTCTTCAATGCATCCATTTTAATATCCTCCTAAAATTTGCGAACATTCATTCACGTGTTTCCTCTGCTCTCTGTTCAGCTGCATGAGAGCCGGAACTTCTGCCGTATGTTCGGCAGCGCCAGCGGACTGTCCGATTTAATGTCGTTCTGCTGAGCCGCCAATTCCCATCGGGCGCTCAGCCGGCATTAACCTCACACGGAAACCGTGCGGATCATTTGCACCTCCGGATTTTCTGCCGGATTCGGCACAAATTTCAAATGCTTTTATATCATACCACATTTCCAAAGAAAATGCAAGTGTTTTTCAAAAAAATTTTTGTTTTTCTTCTGTGAGCAGTTCTGTCCGGGATATCTCCGGGGCTGACAGCGCTGCGCCGCTCTGTTTTTTCCACGCATCCAGCAGGAGCATGGGGTTCAGATTGGCGATGCTCCTGCCGGCAGGCAAAGCTCCACTTCCAAGGCATCCGGCTGTTCTGTCACCGCCGTCACCTCCAGCATAGGTTTCAGATCGACTTCTTTTGTGCCGCCTTTTTTGGTACGCTTTTCGGTGATAATTTCCGGCTGGGCGCAGAACGAATCAAAAGATCGGTGCAGCACCGCCGCATCTTCACAGGGAATGCGGACGGTATACCGGGCATACGCCAGTTTTTTGAATGCAAGCTGCCCTTTGCCTGCCTCCAGGATCCGGATGCCTTCGGGCAGCACCGCATTCAGACGTTCCATGACTGTCTCACAGGGCAGCGGCTCGGACAGTTCCAGATCCATCAGTTCCCCTGTCCCGGTGAATCCCAGCGGCAGGGTGGTGGCAAAGGAAGTCTGCATATGCGGATGGAATCCCTCGGAGTACGCCGCCGGAAGTTTTGCCCGGCAGACTGCACGCTGGAGACAGCGAATCAGATCCAGATGAGAAATATATTTTGCCCGTCCGGTTTTCATAAACCGCATTCTGACGATTTCTTTCAAAAAGCAAGCCCTCCCTACTCTCCGGTTGACGCCGCAGCCGGAACACTTCGCCCGGCAGTGCGGCGTGGTCTCAGATGCGTGCGCCGTCTGGTTCTCACGCACGAAAAACGCCTTGTCCACCAGATAATCCAGGTGATCCCACGGAAAGATCTCGTCATAGGCTCTGTTGCGGTTGGCATAGAATGCCGGATCTGCGCCGCATTCCTGCATCGCCTGCTCCCAGATCTCATAGTGGAAGCATTCGCTCCAGCTGTCGAATTTGCTGCCCAGCTGCCAGGCACGTTCGATCACCGGAGCAAGCCGCCGGTCACCTCTGGCGAGGACAGCCTCCAGCAGGCTGATCTCATAGGTGTGCCAGCTGACCTTGATCTTCTTCCGGTGCCGTGGCTGGATACAGCTGAGCAGATGTTCCTGGCGTTTCAGCAGCTCTTCCCGGGAGACCTGGGGTTCGAATTCAAACGGCGTGAACGGCTTTGGCACAAAGGTCGCACAGCTAATGGAGATCTGAATGGTCTTTCCCTTGGAGCGTTCCGGCGTGTTATAGTAGAGGTCGATCAGCTTTTCTGCCAGATGCACAATGCCCTCGATATCCTCCAGCGTCTCTGTGGGCAGTCCCATCATGAAGTAGAGCTTTACCATCGCAAAACCGCCGGAAAAGGCGATGCCTGCGGTGCGCATCAGTTCCTCTTCGCTGACATTTTTGTTGATGACATCCCGGAGCCGCTGTGTGCCTGCCTCGGGTGCAAAGGTAAGGCTGCTCTTCCGCACGCCCTGGATGCGTTCCATCAGTTCCCGGGAGAAGTTGTCCACCCGGAGCGAGGGGCAGCGTGATGTTGATGCGGTTTTCATCCAGATACGGCAGCAGATCGTTCAGTGTCTCTTCCAGGCGGCTGTGATCGCTGGTACTCAGTGAAGACAGGGAGAGTTCCTGGTAGCCGGTGGTGTCACAGAGCGAGCGGCACTGCCGCACAATGGTTTTCGGGGATTTTTCCCGGAACGGACGGTAGAGGAAACCTGCCTGGCAAAAGCGGCAGCCACGGATACAGCCACGCAGTACTTCTTCTACGGCACGGTCATGTACAGTCTCCATGAAAGGTACTACAAACGTCTCCGGATAAAACGCCTTGTCCAAGTCGGCGATGATGCGCTTTTCCACCTTCGCCGGAGCGCCGTCTTTTTGGCGTGACTGCCGAAACAGTACCGTCCGGGTGGTAGGTCACGTCGTACAAAGACGGCACATAGATGCCCTTGATCTGCGCCGCCGCACGGAGAAATTCGAACGGGATGCCCCACGCTGTTTCAGTTCCAGATAGAGATCCATCAGTTCCAGGTTGACTTCTTCGCCCTCGCCCAGAATAAACAGGTCAAAGAAATCTGCCAGCGGTTCCGGATTACAGACGCACGGGCCGCCTGCCACCACCAGCGGCGCAAGCGTTTCTCCACGGTCACGGGCGTGCAGCGGTATTCCAGCCAGATCCAGCATATTCAGAATATTGGTAAAGGAAAGCTCATATTGCAGGGTAAATCCCACAAAATCAAAGTCCCGGACAGCATCCAGGCTTTCCAGGGCATACAGGGGAATCTCGTTTTGCCGCATCAATGCCTCAAAGTCGGCGCAGGGCGCAAATACCCGTTCGCACCAGAAATTTTCTCTCGCATTGATGAGACTATATAGGATCTTCATGCCCAGATGAGACATTCCGATCTCATAGGTATCCGGAAAGCAAAAGGCAAAGCGGACATCCACATCCTCCCGCTTTTGATAACGCTGCCCATTTCGCCGCCGATATACTGTGCCGGTTTCTGCGCCTGCAGCAACAGCGGTTCGATTTTCGATAATACATTCATGTTTTTCGTCCTTATGATTTGATGTACTCCTATTATACCGGATTATGCCGAAAAATGCAAGTGTGAGAAACACAAAAAAAAGAGGACGCAGCGTCCTCCTTTCCCGTTTTGTCTACGACAGCAGTTCCTGCCGCAGTTGTGTCAATAGTTTTTTCTCCCGGCGTGAGACCTGCACCTGCGTCATGCCCAGGATGGCTGCGGTCTTGCTCTGGGTCAGTTCCCGAAAATAGCGCAGCTCCAGGAGCATCCGGTCTTTTTTTTTCGCAGTGCGCCCATAAGCTGCCGCAGTGACAGCAGGTCACCGATCTGCCTGTCCGGTGCCTCTACCGGGATGTCGAACTGTCCGTCCTCCTCGTCGTCCCTCGTTTCGGGTGAGGGAAAGTGGCGTCTGTGTGACGCACAGCGCCTCGCCGCACGCTTCGATGGACTCACCGCTGCGCTCGCTTTAGTTCGGTCATGGTGGGCGATCTGCCATAGCGCTGTTCAAACTCTTCCTGGAGCTTTTGCAGTTTCATGGCACGTTCCCGGAGGCTGCGGCTCACGTGGACAATGCCGCCGTCCCGGAACAGGCGCTTGATCTCACCCAGGATCACCGGGACAGCATAAGTGGAAAACTGCACCCCACGGCCGCAGTCAAAAGCCTTGATCGCTTTCAGCAGTCCCACACAGCCGGCAGAGTACAATTCGTCATACTCGATTCCCCGGTTGCGGAAACGATTGGCGCAGAGATGCACCAGTCCCAGATGCTCTTCGGCACGGGGTGCGGTCACTTCACCCGGCATGGCAAAGCTCCCAGCTTTTTCCGCATGGTGATCGTGGTGCCTTTTCCCGGCACGCTTTTCACCTTCAGTTTGTCCATAAAGCTTTCCATGACGGCAAAGCCCAGCCCGGCACGTTCTTCCTCCGGCGCAGTGGTAAACAGCGGCTGCATCGCCTGTGCCACATCCGTGATGCCGCAGCCGTGGTCTTTGATGCGCAGATAGATCTCCCGGTTCTCCAGGAGCTTGATATGTAATTCCACATCGCCGCTGCACTGGCGGTAGCCGTGGACAATGGCATTGGTCACCGCCTCGGAAACTGCCGTGCGGATATCTGCCAGTTCTTCTACCGTGGGATCCAGCTGTACCAGAAATGCGGAGACCACGGCTCGGGCGGTTCGCTCATTCTCGGAGATGCCGGGAAAAATAAACTTCACTGCGTTGATGATCTTCACTGTTCGTCCCTCCTCTCTGCCGGTTCTTCCGGCTGTGCTGCCGGGGCATCCATCTGAATCCGTGCAATGCGTTCCATACCGGAAAGCCGCATCACCCGGCGGATATGCTGCGGCGGATTCCGCACAATTACTTCGCCGCCGATGGATTCCATGGAGCGGTGCCGTCCCATAATGAGTCCGATGCCGGAGCTGTCCATAAATGTAACGCCTGCAAAATCCAGCACCAGCACTTCCGGCTGATATGCGGTGATCTTTTCGTCAATTTCGGTGCGCATGGGCTGTGCGCAGTGGTGGTCGATCTCGCCGTCCAGAACTGCAACCAGCGTCCTGCCCTGCAATGTAATTTCTACTGCCATCGGGAAACTCCCTGCCTTTCCTACAGACAACGCCGTGCAAATCCGCCGGGCGACGGTGCTGTCTGATGTTTCTATGGCTAGTATATCACAGGTGCAGTGCCGGAATCTGTCGCAATGTGCGGTCAGCTACGGCTGAATGCACGCATTTTTTCCATGGCACGCTGTTCCAGCTGGCGCACACGCTCTTTGGTGATGTGCAGTTTTCCGCCGATCTCCATCAGCGTCATCCTTTCACAGTTCTCCAAGCCGTAGCGCATGGCGATCACTTGCCGTTCTCGGGGTGTCAGCTGTTCCAGGCAGGACGCCAGAAAGAGACGGTCGCCCACTTCTTCATCTGGTGTTGGTATCTCCGGATCTGTCACCATTTCCTGCCGCTCGGTCTCTCCGTCCAGCTTCATGGTCTCATTCAGACTGCGCAGCGAGACCATAGGCTCGACCTTGCAAAGGATCTCCTTGATCTCAGTCTCATTGATGGTCTTGCCGTTTTTCTCTTCGGCAGCCACCCGTCTGGACAGCGCATCATAGCTGACCGCTGTGCCGGGTTCCCGATAGACGGAAAGCTTGTGCATTCGGTCGTGAAGATGCACCGGAATCCGCACGATCGTGCCGCCGCAGATAATTTCACGCTGCACTGCCTGCCGGATATGTGACCAGGCGTATGTGGCGAAACGGTTTCCGGTCTCCGGGCGGTACAGTCTCGCCGCACGGAGCAGCCCCATCTGTCCGGCTGCCCAGAGATCTTCCAGTTCCAGAGAAAGATAGGCATACCGCCGGCGCTCCCGCCAGGCAATGGTGTGTATCATGCCCCCTCGTTTTGTTTCAGCAGCTGGAGTTTCGCCTGTGCGTCGCCCTGCTGTACCCGGACACATAGGCTTTCGTTGCTCTCCGGATGATCGGTCACGGTCTGACATCTGGTTTGTGTTTGCTGCATTTTGATTCCCCCTCGAAATAGACAGTTCACTTTGGCTGTTCTGTATTCCCTATTATACTTGTTCAGTTTTTCAGAATGGATAGAACTAGAGAATTTCCGACAAGAAAATGAAAAAAGATCGTATGTGATTCTCGGGGAAATGTATCAACTTGCACAGTTTTTATAGTGCCGCATTTGTGTATTTTTCCTCTGGCTTTTTGTCGTAAAATATGCTATAATATTATTATAGTATATGAAAAAACGATAGTGACTTGAGTTCAGGAAGAGAAAATACAGGTTTGCTGCGGCAGTGCAGCTTGTTGTAATGTGAGCCGGCAGGGTCGGCTCTTGTGTGGAGGAAACTATGGAAAGCAGTCAGAATAACACAAAAACCGAATATACACCAAACGAATATGTCTCTTACGGCACTTCCGGCGTTTGCCAGATCGTGTCCGTGGAACAGCGTTCTTTTGACGGAGAACATGAAGAATCCTACTATAAGCTGCGCCCGGTCGGAAACGGGAATTCTACTTATTATGTACCGGTAGAGCGTGCCGCAGACCGTCTGCGTCCCCTGCTCACCAAGGAACAGATCTACGGGCTGATCGACGAGATGGCAGACGTGGATTTCAGCGAAACAGAATGGTGCAGCAACAGCCGGGAACGGCGTGGCATCTTTCAGAATATCCTGCACAGTGACGATTACAAGGAAATGATGCAGATGATGCACACCCTTTATCAGCAGCAGGAACGGAAACGGCGCAGCGGTCACCGGCTCGCCGCCGCAGATGAGGCTGCCATGCACGCTGCGGAAAACCGGATGTACCAGGAATTTGGCATTGTTCTGGACATCCAGCCGGAACAGGTGCATTCTTTTATTATGAAACGGATGGATGCCGTTTCTTCCACAAAGTCATAATAAAAAACTCCTATAGATGAAAAAGGTTCTTATCATGCAAATTGCACATGGTAAGAACCTTTTTCGTTATTCTGTTATCGGCAGCGTCAGTTTCACGTGCGTCAGCGTCAGACCTTCCCGCTGGTAAAAACGGTGGGCGTTGGTTCGTTTTTGGTTGCTGGTCACTTCGATCTGCACACAGTGGTGCAGCAGCGCCTGCTCTTTCACCGCAGTTATCAGCGCTTTTCCGACACCCTTGGAGCGTGCCGCCGGACTGACGATCAGTTCCATGATCTCGGCAATACGGTCGCAGTGATGCAGCTGAAACTCCATGCGCAGGTGCAGCACACCCTGTACCTTTCCCTGTTCTTCCGCTACCAGCAACAGATGGGAGGAATTTGCCAGTATGGCATCATAGCCCCAGGTGAAGATCTCTTTCGGAAACGCTGTCTCTTCCAGAGCGCAGATCAGCTGGTAGATCTCCGGTAAGTCTGCCTGTACTGCCCGGCGGATCATCGCCGGACTCCTTCCACAACGGCACGAACGCCGCTTGGCTCTGCCAGATAGTCCCCGATGTCTACCAAAACGCCCTCGAACTTGCCGTGAAAGTCGCTGCCGCCTGTGAGAAACAGGTCGTACTGCGCAGCATATGCCCGGATGATTTCCCGGTCTTTTTCGCTGTTTGCGTGGTGGTGGAGTTCCAGTCCGTCCAGCCCCTGTTTTGCCAGCTCCGGGATAATGCAGAAGTTCTGCTGCTGACCGCTGTGCGCCAGAACCGCCAGACCGCCGGCATCCTTAATGGCACGGAGTGCCTCCAGCGGCGAAGGATAGCGGATGTCAAAATCACAGATGCCGCCATGCTTGAATGTTTTCTGGTAGAATTCCCCGAACATATCCGGCGCTTTTCCACGCCGCACCAGGTCATCCATGATATGCTGCTTATAGATATACTTTCCGTCTGCACGGCGCAGCTGGCTCAGGTCGATCTCGTAGCCATGCTGGTTGAGGATTTCGATCTGTTTCAGGGAATTGGCGTGGCGTGCCTCCAGGGTCGGATGCACGGCCTGTTCCGTGACCTCCGGCTTTTGAATGCCGTATCCCAGCATATGTACCCGAAAATCGTTTTCATAGTCGTATGCCGAGATTTCAATGCCCGTCAGTACCTGCAGCCCGGTGTCTGCCGGAATCTGAAAACGCTGGGAGAGCGTGTCATGGTCGGTAATGGCGATGACGTCCAGCCCGTTTTGCCTGGCACGGGCAATTAGTTCTGGAATGGTAAAGCTCCCGTCAGATACCGTGGAGTGCATATGAAGATCTGCCCGTATCATGCAAACGTCCCTCCGAAATGTTGAATACCCGGTCACAGAGACCGTCCATAAATTCCAGGTCATGGAAAATGCCAATCATGCTGGTGTTGTCCTGCTTGAGTTTCAGCAGCATATCCTTAACCAATACTTTGGACTGGTTGTCCAGCGAGGCGGTCGGCTCGTCCAGCAGCATGAGCCTGGGATGCTTTACCATGGTGTGCGCCAGGTTCAGACGGAGTCGTTCACCGCCGGAAAAGGTATTGGGATAGATGTCCCACAGACTTTCCGGCAGGCAGAAGTATGCCAGCATCTCCTCTGCCTTTTCCTTGGCACGGCTGCCGTCCCATCCGGTTTCCAGGAGTGCCTGCATGACGTGTTCCTTTGCGGTAGTGCGTGGCATTACGCTGAGGAACTGGGAAACGTAGCCGATCTCATGGCTGCGCAGGTAGAGAATTTCCCGTTCAGAGGCGTGCGCCAGGCTGATCTCGCCGTATGCCAGGCTATGGTAAATGATGTCCCCTTCTGTGGGAAGATAGGTGCGGTGGATACACTTCAGAATGGTCGATTTTCCGGCGCCGGAGCGTCCCACGATACCGATAAACTGTCCCTGCTCCAATGCAAAATTGATGTTTTCACAGGAGTGGATCTCACGCTGTGCGTGATGCAGGTAAAAGTCTTTTCGAAGTCCTTTGATCTCCAGTATGTTCATATGGAATGCCCCCTGTACTCTACTCTGGATGTGGTCTGACCGTCTACCAGAACGTGTGTTACCACCGGGTAGCCGTCCAGGATGTCGGCAATCACCAGGTCTGCCTTTTTCCCCCACTTCGATGGAACCGTAGTCCTTGTCGATGCCCATTGCCTTTGCCGGATTCAGCGAGACCTTATTCACCATGTCCGGCAGCGTCTGCCCATATTTGTCGCACATGACAAACAGGCTGTGCAGCAGTGCCTGGGGAAAATAGTCGGAGCAGAGAATATCCACGCTTTGGTTCTGTATCGCCTGCGCAGCGGACATATTGCCGGAGTGCGAACCGCCCAGGAGAATGTTCGGTGCGCCGGCAATGGTGTAGAATCCCATTTCATGCGCCGCCTTTGCCACCTCTTCAGTAATGGGAAATTCACTGATATCCACGCCCAGCTGACGGTTCAGCTGTAACTTTTCCACGGTATCATCGTCATGCGATGCCACGGTGATGTGGTTTTGATGCGCCAGGTCAGCCAGTTCCTGGAGCTGTTCCATGGAAAGAATCTTTTTGTTCCGGTGGTGTTCCAGCACCTCTTCAAAGGTTTTCCTTCATTCTCCATGCCGTGGTATTTGTCTACGGTTTCCCGGTAAATCTCCAGGTCACGGTATTGCCCCTGTCCCGGTGTGTGATCCATAAAAGAGATCTCCTGGATGAGATGCCGCTGAATCATATCCTTGGCGATCTCGAAGGCGTCCACATTGTCGATCTCCAGCCGGAGGTGAAACCGGTGGTGGATGAGGTGGCTGCGGTTCTGGATGTCGGCAATCAGTTCAGCCATTTCCAGAACGCTTTCCTTGGTGCGCAGCGGACTTTTCCCCAGCAGTTCATCGCTGTACAGGGAAAAAGAGTGGTAGATGGTGGTGATGCCCAGCTGCAAAAGTTCTTTTTCGCATTCTTTCAGTGCCAGCTCAAAGGAAAATCTGGCGGTGGGACGTGGGAATACAAACTGTTCGATTTTGTCGGAATGCACGTCAATCATGCCCGGCAGAATGTACCTGCCGTGGGCATTGATGGTCTTTTCCGGTACGCTGTCACACGCACCAATGGCTGCGATGCGGTCGTTGTCCAGCCAGAGTGTTTTCCCGGTTATCACGCCGTTCGGGGTGACGATTTTTCCGTTTTCTATTGCAATCATAGTTTCTGTGTCTCCTTATAGCAGGGAATGTACCAGCTGCTGGGTGTAGGCGTGCTGCGGATCTTCCAGAATCTGATCGGTCAGACCGCTTTCAATGATCTTGCCGTCCAGCATAACCACGGTTCGGTCCGCCAGCATCCGGATGACCGCCAGGTCGTGGGATACCAGCAGGATCGAGATGCCGTATCTCGCCTTGATCTGGCGGATAAGATCCAGCACCTTTGCCTGGACGGACAAGTCCAGACCGGTGGTCACCTCATCCAGCAGGAGCAGTGACGGATTATTTGCCAGCGCCTTGGAAATCTGCACACGCTGCTGCATACCGCCGGAAAAATTTTTCGGTGCCTCTCCCATACGGGATGTGAGAATCTCTACCGCCTGCAGCAGTTCTTTGGCACGCTCGGTCATGTGTCCGGCGCTGCGGTTTCCGGCTGCGATAAGCTTTTCGGCAATGTTCGATGCCGCAGAATACTGCATCCGCAGTCCACGCACCGGGTTCTGATAGACCATGCCCACAATGCAGTTTTTTGATGTGGCGCTGTTCTGCCGCACTGGCAAGCCAGATGCTTTCTTTGCCGTCTTTATAATCCTGCAGGTACGCCTCGCCGGAGGTGGGTGCAATGTCGAAATAAAGGCTCTGCATTAACGTGGACTTACCGGAGCCGCTCTCTCCCACGATGCCCAGCACCTCTCCGGGATAGACCTCTACGGAAACGTCATTGGCAGCCCATACCGTGCCGCAGACGGTACAGCGGTTCTTTTCCAGATGGGTCTGACACTGCGGACAGCCCTTGCCGTAGCGCACAGTCAGATTTTTCACCTGCAATACTGGTTTTTCTTCACAATTCACGGGAACGTACCTCCTTGCAATATGCAGTGTCAGAACACTGGTAGAACTTTTCGCCGGTCTCTGCATCGTACATCAGATACGTATTGGTGCTGCCGCAGAGACGGCACTTTTTCCGTGGAAGTTCTCCCGTTCAAAGGGAACATCGTCAAACGCCAGGGATACCACACTAGTGTGCGGCGGCACGGCGTAAATCTTCTTCTCCCGTCCTGCGCCGAAGAGATACAGGCAGTCGGACTGATGCAGTTTTGGGTTGTCGAATTTCGGGATAGGACTGGGGTTCATGATGTAACGGTCCTCTACCGTACAGGGATACTCGGTCGGGATGGTCACCTTGCCGTATTTTACAATGCTCTCGTACAGCTGCAGCCAGATCGGAGCATAGTCCTTTTCGGCGTGCATCTTCTTGGTGACCTCTTCTTTCGGCTCTACGATACGGAGCGGTTCCGGAATCGGCACTTGCAGGACAAGGATCTGATCGTTGCGCAGCGGCACTTCCGGGATACGGTGACGTGACTGTATCAAAGTCGCTGCGTGGGTATCTGTCGTTGTGGGTACATCGGTGCAGAGTCCCACGAATTTTTGATGTTGACCGCATTCACGCTGTCATCGCTGCCCTGGTCGATCACCTTCAGGGTATCTGACGGGCCGATGAGGACAGGGTCAGCTGGATACCGCCGGTTCCCCAGCCCCGTCCGATGGGCAGCTCCCGTGAGCCGAAAGGCACCTGGTAGCCCGGTATGGCCACCGCTTTCAGAATGCAGCGCCGGATCTCACGCTTTGAGCCTTCATCCAGAAACGCATAATTATAATGTTCAGTCCGTTCCATGTTCCTGTCTCCTCCGTGTCTTTCTCACTGCATCCAGCTTTGATTGGAATGTGACATAATGGGGCAGCTTCAAATGGGAAATAAATCCGTTCATTTCCAGGCAGTCGCCGTGCATCAGTACAAATTCCTGGTCCTGTGCGGCATAGTCACCGCCCTGCTCCAGTTCCCGGTCAATCACTGCCATAGCGATCGCTTTGTTTTCGTTTCTGCCAAAAACGGCGCCGTATCCGCTGGCAAGCTTTAGCTGATCCTTGTCGCTGGCGGAGTGGAATGTCTCCACCTCAGTCAGCAAAATCTCCCCCAGATAGATGGATTCATTTTCCATGCCGGGATATGCGACCTCCAGGGAAACATAGCCGCTGCGGAGTTCCCCCTACCGTGGGATGCACCTGCCCAAAACCACGCAGGACAGAATAGGACAAGCCGGAGAGAAATCCGGTATCTGCACGGGTCATGGTCTGGAGACGGGCACTCCGGGGCGCAGGAAATTCCAGCAGGTTTTCTGTGACATCATACGGCGGTGTGTTGTCCTCCGGATAGGTGTCCATCAAGCCCTCTGCACGCAGCATATCTGAAACACGGTGATATGCCTTTGGCGCTGCCGGTATCTGTTCTTCCAGGATGTGCTGAAACAGGCGGTGCAGTTCGCCGGCATCCTCATTCTCCCGTTCAAAGTGAATGAGACGATGGGTGTAATCATAAGTTGCGCCCAGCATCTGACCGCCGGGTATGTCCTTGAAGGCTGCCGAGATCCGGCGCACGACACGCATCTCATCGGTGGTGACGGTGTTGGTATAGTGGCTGCGTTTCAGCGTAGAACGATAGGCACGCAGCAGAAAAACTGCCTCTTCCGCAGAGCCTTCACACTGTTTGAGCGCCAGCGCCGCATACTGCTTTGCATAGAGTCCGGACTCGCTCATCACCTTGTCCACCAAAAGGCTGAACTTCTCGGCGATTGCCTCCAGTTCCAGGTCTTTTTCCGTGCCGCTGCGGTAATAGTCCAACAGCTGAATGCTGGTGGCGATCGCCTCTTCACCGCCAGAAACTGCTACATATGCCATTTGCCATCTCTCCTTCTCACCAGTCTGGGAATGCAGGTCACATCGCCGCTGTCTGTTACAAAAATCAGGTCAATGCCTGTGGGATATTCATATGCCTGCTGATCCCGCAGTTCCAGCGCACGGACAACGGTGGGCGTACAGTGCAGTTCCGTGTCACCGTCGATGCCTGGACCGTAAAGGGTCACTGTCTCAGACTTTTCGCCGCTGTCACGAATCAGCAGCGAGGCACTCTGGTGTGGATCGGTCAACGTACCGCATTTCGCCTGCACCAGAACCGCAGACAGCATCCGTGCATCGGTCACAAAAAGATAGTCGGCGTCCGGGACAGGGACTTCCTGGGATAGTGTCACCAGCTGGAGATCCTTTTTCAGAGATTCATTTTCACAGGAAGAAAAAAGTGACCTCGTTGTCCAGCAGGGTCATGCCCAGCGCCAGAAATGCGCCGTAATCGCCGAACAGCTTTTCCTTCTGCGCCGCCACGGAGACCGTCCGTGGCGGGTTGGACATTGCGTCCAGCAGCAGGCGGAACACAGCCTGTGTGTCAAAAACTTCGTCAAACTGATGGAGTGTTTTCATTGTGCCGCCTCCGAATCCATGGAATGAAAATCCACCTTGGTTTTCTGGAACATGGCATTCTCCTGTGCGATCTTTCGCTGCTGTGCCTGTTCCCATTCCAGCAGCAGATCTTCCTGCGTAAATACGCCTTTATTTTCTGCGGCATCAATGATCGCCATATGCAGTGTCTTTTCGAAGTCGTCACCCATGGTGACTGCTGTTCCTACGGTGTCCCCCAGAGAGACTACTGCCTCGGTGATGATCGCCTCGCCCAAGTAGAACAGGCTGTTCTTCACCGGCTCACGCATCCGTATCATTGTAAGGGACTTTTCCGGTTTTTGACGATGGTCACCGGATACTGCTGCTGTATCCTCTCGCCCAGGCGTATCACATCGTTGCGCTGCGCTCTGGAAAGAATCTGAAACAGTCGTTTCTTTTCCATGCTTTTTTCCTCCGTGATCCAGAAGTTTCTGAATCGTTTTCTCTTTTTATTTTACTTTTGCTTTGATTTTGGTGGAGCAGAATTCCAGGAGAATGACGGCGATCACGACCACATAGGTCAGAAAGCCCATTTCATGGAGGTTGAAGTAAAAGCTGCCTGCCATGAAAAGCTGGAATCCGATGCCGCCTGCACCGGCAGCTGCACCCATTGCCACCGCATTGGTGAAGTTGATCTCGAACCGCATGAACGTCCATGCCACCATACGGCTGATGGATGCCGGCACAACTGCCTGGAATACGATCTGCCAGAACCCTGCACCGCTGGCACGCAGCGCCTCGATGGTTCCCTCGTCCACTTCTTCAATGGACTCGGCGTAGACCTTTGTCAGATAGGCAAAGCTGTGAAAGGTCAGACCGATGACGGCTGCCACGCTGCCCAGTCCGGCAGATACGGCAAAAATCAGCACCCACAGAACAGTCGGCACAGCACGCACCACAGCGACCAGACTCTTTATCAGATTGGCAGGTCCGGATGCGGCAATGTTTTTTGGCACAAAGCAGTGCGCAGAAAAAAGCCAGGACAGCGCCGAAAACGGTAGACAAGATACCCAGACAAAATGTAACCAGCAGCTGATACAGGATGTTCTGCATGGTGTCTGTGGAAAGCCTTGGTTCCAGGAACACCGTTTTCATGTTGTGCAGTGTGGATGCAACTGCCTCTCCCAGTGCAATTTCTTTGTAGTCGAATGACCAGAACGCATAAACCGTCAGTAGGAGCAGCGTCAGCATCAACAGTTTCAGAACGGTTGTGCTTTTGCTTTTGGCGCTGATCTTGATCTTACCGTTTCGACGGCGTTCGGCGTGCTGCTGCAATCCGCTTTGCGGCGATAAAACTGCGGCATTTTCCATTATAGAATCACCTTTCTCACATGATTGGAAATCAGTTCAATGGCGATGACCATTGCAATAATCAGCAGAACGACCAGGCTGGCAGAGCTGAAATCCAACCGTTTATAATACATATCAAACAGATAACCGATTCCGGTGGCAGTCAGAATGCCGATGAGCGTAGAACTGCGGATATTGGTTTCGATCATGTACAGCACCCAGGTGACAATGCCGGGAATGACCGATGGAATCACGCCCTGGAATACGGTCTGGATGAAGTTCGCACCGGATGCGTGGAGTGCCTCGATACAGGAGGAACTTGCCTCGTCAATGGTTTCGATAAACGCACGGGTCAGCATTCCGAATGTGGTAAAGAACAGGGCGAAAAATCCGGTCAGGATGTTCTGCCCAAAGGAAAACATCAGAAGCATTGCCCAGACCACATCGGGAACATTCCGGAAAAAGGCAGCAATGATTCCCACGATGCGTTTCATGATGCAGCTGCGGCCGGTGGACTCTGAACCGAACAGGCTCAGCGCAAATGCAAACACAGCGGCAATTACCGTTACCGCCACAGAAAGCAGCGCTGTTTCGATCAGCTTGTCCATGATTTTCGGAAACCGCCGAATCGCCAGTGCATCCGGTATCAGATTCTGACCGATCCAGAGAAATGCTTTCGGGAATGCGGCAAGCCCTTCCTGCAAGTGGAATTGTGTAATTGCTGAGGCGAAGAAGTACACGCCGAGAATGACAACGAAAACGATGGTATACGTAATTTTCCGTTTGCGGAATACGTTTTGTATTTGTGGATTCATACTGCCTCTCCCTGCATATCCAGCATCAGATCCTGTGCATTGGACTGATAGATCTCGTGAATTTTTTCCTGTGTCAGTTCCGACGGCGTGCCGTCAAAGACCAGCTTTCCGGCAGCAATACCCAGAATTCGCTGGGAATACTTCATGGCAACGTCCACCTGGTGGAGATTGACAATACAGGTGATCTTTCTGGTTTGGTTGATCTGCGCCAGATGATCCATAATGGTTTTGGATGCTTTGGGATCCAGCGAGGCGATGGGTTCATCACAGAGAATCAGTTTCGGCTCCTGCATGATGGCACGGGCAATTCCCACACGCTGTTTCTGACCGCCGGAAAGCGCATCGCAGCGTTTATACGCCTGATCCGCCAGTCCCAGTTCAGAGAGAATGGAGAACGCCTTTTCTTTTTTCCGATTCCGTGTAATGTCCGATCATGCCGCTGAAAGTGGACTTCTGCCCCAGTCTGCCGTGCAGAACATTTTCCATAACACTCAGACGTTCCACCAGGTTATAATGCTGAAAAATCATTCCGGTTTTGGTGCGCACGTTTCGCAGCTGTCCCTTGCGCAGGGACATAATATCTTCGCCGTCATAGATGATTTTTCCCTCTGTTGCGTCGATCAGACGGTTGATACAGCGCAGAATGGTAGATTTTCCGGCACCGGATGGTCCGATGATGGAGACGAACTCACCTTCATTCACGGAAAAACTCAAATCGTCCAGCGCCCTGGTCGTGTTATGATACACCTTACTGACGTGCTGGAACTCTAAAATTGACATAGCTGATTCGCTCCCTTGGTCAAGACTGCATATTGCGGATCGGGTCATACCAGGAATCTTCCACCGTGACAAAGCCCATCTGATCGGATTTCTTTTCCAAAAGTCCCTGTTCTCCGGAATCTGCGGAATAGAAAATCAGTGAATCGTTTGCGACTTCATCAGAAGTGAACAGATCCTGGATTGCCTCGACATCCTCCGGGCTGAGGTATCGCCGTTATAGGCAAACGGTCCGTTCAGAACCGGTGTAGACTGAATGACGGTGTACTGTGCGCCGTGAACCGTATCGAAAGGTGCGCTTGCGTCATCATTTACAGTATAAACGCTGCCTGCATCTTTGCCTGTACCGTCTGTGCAGGTCACATAAGGCGCAAGCTCAATATCACAGAAAGCGGAGACATCCGATTTTCCGGAGAGCAGATTGAATGCAGAACCCTGGTGCGAGCCGCCGAACAGAACTTCGGAGAAAAAGGCATCGCTGCCGCCTTCCAGCAAGTCGTCTACAATCAGATTGTCGTCTGCAAAATGGGAAATGATCGTATTGGTCGGAACTTTGAAACCGGAGGTGGAACTATTGGAGACGAAAGACATCTTTTTGCCCTTGATATTGTCGATGGAATAGCTGTCACCGTTTTTGTATTCATCGGCATTTTCAGATTTTACAGCAAAGAAACTATAATAGAGTGCATCATCCAGTGTGCCGGATTCACCGGACTGTACAAACAGCAGATTTACGGCATCGTTTGCGGTTTTCGCCTGGCAGTATCCTTCTGCACCCATGCAGCATCCGATCTGTGCTGTGCCGTTGGAAAGAGACTCGATTGCGATGGCGTAGTCAGTTGTAAGTTTCTGTTCCACTTTCTTTCCGGTAGCCTTTTCGATAAGCTTGCCAACCTCATCTCTTGCAGCCTGGTAATCTTCCGCAGATTCGTTGGGATACCAAACCAGTGTGATGGTATCTGTGGTGCTTGTGCCTGCGTTTGCAGCTGCGCTTTCGCTGTCCGAAGTCGAAGAACCGGTAGAATTTGTGCAGCCGGTCGCCGCACCGCAAATCATTGTGAAAGCCAGAATTGCTGCCCAGGTCTTTTTTACAGTCATGTGAAAAACTCCTCTTTCATAATCTTAGAAATACAAATCCTCTTCGCAATCTCCGTAATTCATTATACCTTTCTCAAGTAAAGTTCACTAGCAAAGTCAAGTGAAACTCTCATAAAAGATAATTGCGAAATCGATTTCCTGTGTTATTTTTTTTTTGAGAATGATTTTCCCTATGCGACGCATCCGGTTAAATTTCTGTAAGCGTTTCCAATTTTCGGGCAGCAAAAAGCAGCCTGTCTCTTTTGAAACAGACTGCTTTTCGTTTTGTCTTTTATTTATGCCTTTGCAAAATATCCGATGACGTCTTTTCGGGTGATAATTCCCACAAATACACCCCGATCGTCCACCACTGGAACAAAGTTTTGATCCATGACACGCTGGAGTAAGTCGTCCATGGTTGCTGTTACACGAACCGGCGGGTTAAAATCCGCACGAATCAGATCTGAAACTGCGTGATGCTCCAGATTGCGGATATCCTGTGTCAGAGATGATTTCTTCGGCACTTTTCCGAGAATGTTCCAGAGGAAGTCTCCTTCGGTAATCGTTCCGTGGTAGATCCCCTCGTGGTCAATCACCGGGATTGCGGTATATTTATGATAGAACATCTTTTCCAGACCCTGCCGGACAGAATCATCGGTATACAGAAAAGCGGTATCACATTTTGGCTTGATAAGAAAAATAATATTCATGGTAAATCATCCTGTCCTAGTATATCAGAAATAGCAAAGAGGTTCGTTCAAAACGAACGAACCTCTAAAGAAAAGCCGGCATTGACCAATTTTCCCAGATCGAGATGACCAAGTATCGTAGGCGCAAAAGAGCTTAACTGCCGTGTTCGGAATGGGAACGGGTGGAACCTCTTTGCCATAAACACCGGCGAACTAAAAAACAGAGATAAATGAAGAACAAATGAAGTGCGTAACAAAGGACGCATGAACAAAAGGAAAAGCGAACGACCGATTAGTATCTGCAAGCTAAACACGTCACCGTGCTTACACATCAGACCTATCAACCTCGTAGTCTACAAAGGGGTCTTAAAGGAGATCTTATCTTAAGGGCGGCTTCACGCTTAGATGCTTTTCAGCGTTTATCCGTGCTCCATCGGCGTGACCTGCCACTGCCCACGACAGATAGGGACGTACCGCTTTAATTGGCGAACAGCCAAACCCTTGGGACCGAATTCAGCCCCAGGATGCGATGAGCCGACATCGAGGTGCCAAACCTCCCCGTCGATGTGGACTCTTGGGGAGATCAGCCTGTTATCCCCAGGGTAGCTTTTATCCGTTGAGCGACGGCATTTCCACTCACATATACCGCCGGATCACTAACTCCAACTTTCGTTACTGCTCGACCCGTCAGTCTCGCAGTTAGGCTCGCTTATGCGTTTACACTCTTTGGCATGGTTTCCGTCCATGCTGAGCGAACCTTTGAGCGCCTCCGTTACCTTTAGGAGGCGACCGCCCCAGTCAAACTGCCCGCCTAACAATGTCCCCTGACCTGATTCAAGGCCACAGGTTAGAATTCCAGCACCTCAAGAGTGGTATCCCAACAATGACTCCCGCCAAGCTGACGCCTGTATTTCCCAGTCTCCCACCTATCCTGTACATGAAATACCGAAAATCCAATATTAAGCTGCAGTGAAGCTCCATGGGGTCTTTCCGTCTAGTCGCGGGTAACCGGCATCTTCACCGGTACTACAATTTCGCCGGGTGGGTTGTTGAGACAGTGCCCAAATCGTTACACCATTCGTGCGGGTCAGAACTTACCTGACAAGGAATTTCGCTACCTTAGGACCGTTATAGTTACGGCCGCCGTTTACTGGGGCTTCAATTCAATGCTCTCACATCTCCTCTTAACCTTCCAGCACCGGGCAGGTGTCAGCCCGTATACGTCATCTTTCGATTTAGCACAGACCTGTGTTTTTGCTAAACAGTCGCCTGGGCCTATTCTCTGCGGCTTACCTTCGTAAGCACCCCTTCTCCCCCCTAAGTTACGGGGTCAACTTGCCGAGTTCCTTAACAACCCCTCTCCCGCTGGCCTTAGAATCTTCTTCCTGTCTACCTGTGTCGGTTTGCGGTACGGGCTCCTTTCATATACACACAGCTTTTCTCGCCTCTTTCCAAACTGACTTCCACTCAATCGTGTCCCTTTCGGCCGGGGCAACCAACGCCCGGCTCAGCCCTTCAAAAGTGTCCCTGTGCTTAAATCTTTTTGGAGGCTACGGAATTTCTACCGTATGTGCATCGGCTACGCCTTTCCGCCTCACCTTAGCTCCCGGCTAACCCTGAGAGGACGAACCTTCCTCAAAACCTTAGGCTTTCGGCCATTATGATTCTCACATAATTCTCGCTACTCATTCCGGCATTCTCACTCGTATACAGTCCACCAACGCTTCCGCTATGACTTCACCTCGTATACGACGCTCCCCTACCCCTGACATTTCTGTCAAGCCCAAGCTTCGGTATGAATTTTAGCCCTGTTGAATTTTCGGCGCAGAGTCACTCGACCAGTGAGCTATTACGCACTTTTTAATGAGTGGCTGCTTCTAAGCCAACATCCTGGTTGTCTGTGCAATTCCACATCCTTTTCCACTTAAATCCATTTTGGGACCTTTAGCTGTGGGTCTGGGTTGTTTCCCATTTGACTATGAGACTTTATCTCCCATAGTCTGACTGCTGCCACCTCCGTAATTATCCGGCATTTTAGTTTGATAGGGTTCAGTAACCTCCGCTAGCCCATCTCAGCCCTCACACATTGACGTGCTCACTGTGCTTGTAAGCACAGAGTTTCAGGTTCTTTTTTCACTCCCCTCCCGGGGTTTTTTCACCGTTCCTTCACAGTACTTTTTTACGCTATCGGTCATTGGGTAGTATTTAGGCGAGGGTGGTCCCCCATCTTCCCACGGGATTTCACGTGCCCCATGGGTACTCTGGATACTGCTCGCTCTTTCTCCTTTTCGTCTACGTGACTATCACACTTTCTTGTCAGCCTTCCCAGACTGTTCGACTAAAGATCAAGAATACTAAATGCAGTCCGAACCCCCGAAAGAATTTCTTCTCGGTTTTGGCCTCTTCCGCGTTCGCTCGCCACTACTTACGGAATCTCGGTT